>Ga0308171_1000017_pt1 | contig 648772 bp, 622 predicted proteins | sample PhyGR1_FD_202135 | JGI IMG/M metagenome (GOLD analysis project Ga0308171, IMG submission 202135) | Phyllosphere microbial communities from UC Gill Tract Community Farm, Albany, California, United States - DLSLSG.R1 | ecosystem: Host-associated > Plants > Phyllosphere > Unclassified | place... | reverse complement strand
GTTCTTCTGAGACGTCTGGACATGAAGGACTCCGTTAGCAAAGTATCGTGTCGCTCTCAAGTGACACGTAGTGTTCATCTATTCTATATGATCGATGGGCTGTGATTCGACTCACATTGTGAATGTGATGTTAATTATTTTCCTGCGCCTGTTTCTCCAGGCGTGAATCTTTCAGCGCTTCTTTCACCCGTTTCAAATTTTCACGGAAAGCAGCGCCGCGCTCAAGGGTAAACCCTGTCGCCAGAACATCAATCACGGTTAATTGTGCGAGGCGGGAAACCATTGGCAGGTAGATATCGGTATCTTCGGGTACGTCGAGCGTCAAAGCCAGCGTGGCTTCCGCCGCCAGCGGGGAACCCGGAGAAGTGATAGCCAGCACAGTGGAAGCGTTTACACGCGCCAGGCGAGCCAGTTCTACCATATTTTTGGTGCGACCAGTATGTGAGATGAGAACAAACACATCGTTTGGACCACTATTTATGCAACTCATGCGCTGGATCACAATATCCTCTGACCAGATGACCGGCAGATTAAATCGCAAAAATTTATTGGTGGCGTCATGTGCCACGACGGCGGAGGCACCAAGTCCGAAAAAGGCAATTTTATGCGCCTTTGACAGCGCCTGAACCGCCTGACGAATCACCTGAGAATCGAGTTGCTGACGGACGCGGCTGAGGCCCGCTAACGCGGAATCAAAAATTTTGTGGCTATAGCTTTCCACACTGTCATTTTCTTCCACATCGCGACTCACCCAGTTCGGGCTTTTGACCAGGCTCTGCGCGAGCTGCAATTTGAAGTCAGGGAAGCCGCGCGTGCCCATACGATGGCAGAAGCGATTCACCGTCGGTTCGCTGACGTCAGCGGCGCGTGCCAGCGTGGCGATGCTGGAGTGCATCGCCTGTTGCGGCGCGGCAAGAATCTGCTCTGCGACTTTACGTTCTGATTTGCTTAACGCATCGAGTTGCGCCTGAATCTGTTCCAGCATGGTTTAACCTAATGAGCGTCAATCACTTTTTCGCGTTCATCAATCAATGAAATCGCTGCCAATTCACAAGAATATACCGTGTAATAGCCCCTCGCACGCAGCGGAGGACAAATGTAAACGCGATTTTTTTGCGATACTTTGATCGCTGACGTGTTTTGCCACGACAAATATCGAAACAGAAAATGTGCTCAAATGGCACGCTACAACACACTTAACACCTTTATTACGTTCACAGTTAACGCCAGCAAAACACTGCGTTCGGGTTGTCCTAAACCCGCTAAAAACGTACATTGTGCTGTAAGAAAATTACAATAAGGACCTGGCGTGATGAGAACGCTCAAGCCGGGTATATCCTGCAACGAGGAGAGGAAAATGGCGGTTACACAAACAGCCCAGGCATGCGATCTGGTGATTTTCGGTGCCAAAGGCGATCTCGCGCGCCGTAAACTGTTGCCATCACTGTATCAGCTGGAAAAAGCCGGTCAGATTCATGAAACCACTCGCATTATTGGCGTGGGTCGCGCGGATTGGGATAAAGCCGCGTATACCAAAGTGGTACGTGAAGCGCTGGAAACCTTCATGAAAGAGAAGATCGATGAAGCGCTGTGGGACACCCTCAGCAGCCGTCTCGACTTCTGTAACCTCGACGTAAATGACACCTCGCATTTCACCAAACTGGGCAAAATGCTTGACCAGAAAAACCGCGTCACCATTAACTACTTCGCCATGCCGCCAAGCACCTTTGGCGCGATTTGCGACGGTCTGGGCGCCGCCAAGCTGAACGCCAAACCGGCACGCGTAGTAATGGAAAAGCCGCTCGGCACCTCATTGGAAACCTCACAAGAGATCAATGACAGCGTCGGCAAATACTTCGAAGAAGGCCAGGTTTTCCGTATTGACCACTATCTCGGTAAAGAGACGGTGCTCAACCTGCTGGCGCTGCGTTTTGCCAACTCCATCTTCGTCAACAACTGGGATAACCGCACTATCGATCACGTGCAGATCACCGTGGCAGAAGAGGTGGGCATCGAAGGCCGTTGGGGTTACTTCGACAAAGCCGGCCAGATGCGTGACATGATTCAGAACCACCTGTTGCAGATCCTCACCATGATTGCCATGTCGCCGCCATCCGATCTGAGCGCGGATGCGATTCGTGATGAGAAAGTGAAAGTGCTGCGCTCACTGCGTCGTATCGATCAAACCAACGTGCGCGAGAAAACCGTACGCGGTCAGTACACCGCCGGCTTTGTGCAGGGCAAGAAAGTGCCTGGTTATCTGGAAGAAGAGGGCGCTAACAAGCAGAGCGCCACGGAAAGCTTTGTTGCTATTCGCGTGGATATCGATAACTGGCGTTGGGCTGGTGTGCCGTTCTATCTGCGTACCGGCAAGCGCTTGCCAACCAAATGCTCTGAAGTGGTGGTGTATTTCAAGAATCCTGAGATGAACCTGTTTAAGGATTCGTACGCTGAACTGCCGCAGAACAAGCTGACCATTCGTCTGCAGCCGGACGAAGGCGTGGATATCGAAATACTGAACAAAGTGCCGGGACTTGACCACAAGCATAAACTGCAGACCACCAAGCTGGATCTGAGCTATTCCGAAACCTTCAACCAGTCGCATCTGGCCGATGCTTACGAGCGTCTGCTGCTGGAAACCATGCGCGGTATTCAGGCACTGTTTGTGCGTCGTGATGAAGTTGAAGCAGCGTGGGGCTGGGTGGATTCGATCATTGATGCCTGGAGCGCCGATGCCGAAGCGCCGAAGCCGTATCAGGCGGGAACATGGGGACCGGTTGCCTCTGTCGCGATGATTACTCGCGATGGCCGTTCCTGGAACGAGTTCGAATAGAAACCTCATGTTGAGCCCGCCAAATGTGCGGGCTTTTTTACGTCCAGAATTCATTTTTCTGAAAAGTGAACCAGAGTTTCAAAAAATTCTGATATCCGATGGACGCCGCTCCAGACGATCTTGTATGGTAGAGCCCAATTATTGACAGCGTGGCTAAACGCCGGGCTGATGCAACTAAGGAAACGTGATGAAGAACTGGAAAACAAGTGCTGAACAGATCCTGAAAACTGGCCCGGTCGTGCCGGTCATTGTGGTGAACAAGCTGGAACACGCGGTGCCGATGGCGAAAGCGCTGGTGGCTGGCGGTGTGCGAGTGCTGGAAGTGACGCTGCGTACCCCGGTGGCGATGGACGCGCTGCGTGCAATGATTAAAGAAGTACCGGAAGCGATTGTCGGTGCGGGCACGGTGATCAACACCCAGCAACTGAAAGAAGTCACTGACGCCGGTGCGCAGTTTGTCATCAGCCCAGGATTGACGGAATCGCTGCTGAAAGCCGCGGTTGAAGGTCCGGTGCCATTGATTCCAGGTATCAGCACGGTTTCAGAACTGATGACTGGCATGGATTACGGCTTGCGGGAGTTCAAATTCTTCCCGGCGGAAGCCAATGGTGGCGTGAAAGCATTATCCGCGATTGGCGGTCCATTCCCGCAGGTGCGTTTCTGTCCAACTGGCGGCATCTCGCCAGCCAACTATCGAGACTATCTGGCGCTGAAAAGCGTGCTGTGCATTGGCGGTTCGTGGCTGGTACCGAATGATGCGTTGGAAAGCGGTGACTGGGATCGTATTACGCGTCTGGCGCGTGAAGCGGTTGAAGGGGCACGCGCATAAGTTTATGAATTGGTCGCCATTGATGGCGACCACTTAATCTTACTTAACCTTCGACTTGTACCGCGGCCGCACTCGCCACGGCGCGCGCGATAGCGTCATCGGTGTTTTCACCGGTTGCCAAAGCCACGCCTAAACGGCGCTGACCGGCGATTTCCGGCTTACCAAACAGGCGCAGCTGCAATCCGGCGCCCAGCGCGGCTTCGATATTCCCGAACACGACGTTCTGGCTGTTCAGCTCAGGTAAAATCACTGCCGACGCAGCGGGACCGTATTGACGAATGCCGCCAATCGGCAGGCCGAGGAAAGCGCGCACATGCAGCGCGAACTCGGACAGATCCTGCGAAATCAGCGTGACCATGCCGGTATCATGCGGACGCGGTGACACTTCGCTGAACACCACTTCATCACCGCACACGAACAGCTCCACGCCAAACAGGCCGTATCCTCCGAGCGCTTTTACCACGTTAGCGGCGATATCCTGCGCGCGTTGCAGCGCCAGTTCACTCATCTGCTGCGGCTGCCATGATTCACGATAATCGCCATCTTCCTGACGATGACCAATCGGCGCGCAGAAGTGAATGCCGTCTACTGCGCTGATGGTCAGCAGGGTGATTTCAAAATCAAACTTCACCACGCCTTCAACGATCACGCGGCCCGCACCGGCACGTCCGCCTTGCTGCGCATAATCCCAGGCTTTGTCCAACTGGCTGGCTTCGCGAATAAAGCTCTGGCCTTTACCGGATGAGCTCATCACCGGCTTAACGATGCACGGGAATCCAATCGCCTCAGCCGCGGCCACAAAATTCTCTTTGCTGTCAGCAAACTGGTAAGTCGAGGTCGGTAAGGACAACTCTTCCGCCGCCAGACGGCGAATGCCTTCGCGGTTCATGGTCAGACGTGCGGCGCGTGCGGTCGGCACTACTTTCTGACCTTGCGCTTCCAGCTCCAGCAGTTTTTCGGTGGCAATGGCTTCAATTTCTGGTACCACGAAGTGCGGCTTTTCCTCGGCAATCAGCGCGGCCAGCGCGTCGCCGTCCAGCATGTTGATCACATAGCTGCGATGCGCAACGTGCATCGCCGGAGCATCGGCGTAACGATCCACCGCGATCACTTCCACACCAAGACGCTGGCACTCAAGTGCCACTTCTTTGCCTAATTCGCCTGAACCTAACAGCATGACACGCGTAGCGGCAGGGCGCAGCGCGGTTCCGAGAGTCGTCATAATTTCACCTTAGCAGTCAAAATGCGCGCGCAGTATAAACGAAAACGTTTGCGTACTCACGCTTTCGCCGCGATGAGGTTTGCCATACTTTTCCCGCTCTGACGTTAACTGACACAGCCTGCGGCAGCATGGAGAACGGAAAAGTAAACAGGAGTTAAACGATGAGCAATTGGCTGCAGCAAATTCAATCGGTGCTGGCGAAAAAGGGTGGAGACGGAAAATCGGGCGGTTTAAGTGACATGCTGGCCCCCGGCGCATTGGGCGGGCTGGCGGGATTGCTGGTAGGCAGCAAATCCACGCGTAAGCTGCTGACCAAATATGGCGGCAAGGCCTTGCTGTTGGGCGGCGGCGCGGCGGCGGGCGCGCTGTTGTGGAATAAATACAAACAGCGCATACGTGAAACCCATCAGGACGATGCGGGCTTCGGCCAGCTGCAAACGCCGATGGATCAACGCGCAGAGCGTCTGGTCACGGCGCTGGTGTTCGCGGCGAAAAGTGATGGTCACATTGACGACCAAGAGCGTGCCGCCATTGAGCAAAATATCCAGCAGGCCGGCTACGGCGCACAAGCCGAAGCGCTGATTCAGCAGGCGATGAATCGCCCGCTCGATCCCAACTGGCTGGCCGCTGACGTAAAAAATGAAGAAGAGGCGCTGGAACTCTATTTCCTCAGCTGTGCAGCCATTGATGTCGACCACTTTATGGAGCGTAGCTATCTCTCCGCGCTTGGCGATGCGCTGAAAATCCCCCAGGATGTGCGGGACGGTATCCAGCGCGATATCGACGCGGAAAAAGCTGCTTAATTCCGTGCGAAGGTTGCATCTGCAGCCTTCGCTTTTCATCTTTTGCTTACCCTGCGTAAAGTGATGCTGCGTGTAGCTTGGCATCGTGCGTGATTAGTGCCACGCTTGCTGAATGTTGTCCTTCAGGGAGAAGAGCCTAATGAACCAGCCACACGCGAAAAAAATTCCCCATGTCATGAAGCTGCACGGTGAAACGCGCATCGATAATTATCACTGGTTACGTGATGACGACCGCGAGAATCCAGAGGTGCTGGCCCATCTGCACGCCGAAAATGATTACGGCCGTGCGATGATGGCGTCGCAGAATCCGCTGCAGGAACGGGTGCTGAAAGAGATCGTTGACCGCATTCCACCGCAGGATCACTCGGTGCCCTATGTTAAAAACGGTTATCGCTATCAAAGCCGCTATGAAGTGGGCAACGAGTATCCGGCTTATTTCCGGCAGCCCGTTGACGCGCCAGCTGATGAGCCCTGGCAGCTATTGCTGGATGGAAACCAGCGGGCTGCGCACAGTGATTTTTACACCATGGGCGCGCTGGCGATTACACCGGACAATCAGGTGATGGCCTTAGCGGAAGACTTCCTGTCGCGCCGCCAATACGGCATTCGCTTCCGTAATTTGCAGAGCGGTAGCTGGTATCCGGAAGTGCTGACCAATGCGTCATCCAGCGTTGCCTGGGCCAACGATTCCCGCACGCTCTATTACGTGCGTAAGCATCCGAAAACGCTGCTGGCGTATCAGGTGTGGCGCCATGAGCTGGGCCATCCGCAATCTGACGATCAGCTGGTGTATGAAGAGAAGGATGACTCTTTCCACCTCAGCGTGCATAAAACCACCTCCGAGCACTTCATTCTGATTGCGTTGTACAGCACCAACACCAGCGAGATTCTGCTGATCGACGCCGAATATCCGGATGCGCAGCCGCAAGCCTTTTGTCCACGTCGCCGCGACCACGAATACAGCATCGATCACTACAATCATCAGTTCTATATCCGCTCGAATCGTGATGGCAAAAATTTCGGGCTCTATCGCAGCGCGTGGCTGGCGGAAGCACGTTGGCAATCGCTTATCCCGGCGCGTGACAACGTGGTGCTGGAAGATTTCCAGCTGTTTCGTCATTGGCTGGTAGTCGAAGAGCGTCAGCACGGCGTAAACACCTTGCGGCAGATAAACTGGGAGAGCGGCGAAAGCTTTGGTATCGCCTTCGACGATCCCGCCTATGTCACCTGGCTTGCCTACAATCCTTCGCCAGAAAGCGACACCTTGCGCTACGGCTACTCTTCCATGACCACGCCGACCACCTTGTTTGAACTGAACATGGAAACCGGCGATCGTCGCGTACTGAAGCGCACGCCGGTGCCGGGCTTCAAATCGGAGGATTACAAAAGTGAGCATTTGTGGATCACGGTGCGTGATGGCACAGAGGTTCCGGTTTCGCTGGTCTATCACCGCAAGCATTTCCAGCGCGGCAACAATCCGTTGCTGGTGTACGGTTACGGCGCTTACGGCAGCAGCATGGATGCCAGCTTTGGCACCAGCCGCATCAGCTTGCTGGAGCGCGGCTTCGTCTACGCCATCATTCACGTGCGCGGCGGCGGCGAGCTCGGCCAGCAATGGTACGACGGTGGGCGCCTGAAGAATAAAATCAACAGCTTCACCGACTTTATTGATGTCACCGAAGCGCTGGTGGCGAAGGGTTATGGTCATCGCCAGCAGCTCTACGCGATGGGCGGCAGCGCTGGCGGATTACTGATGGGCGGCGTGGTGAACATGGCGCCGGAGCTATTCCACGGCGTGGTGGCGCAGGTGCCATTTGTCGATGTGGTGACGACCATGCTCGATCCGACAATTCCGCTGACCACCGGCGAATACGATGAGTGGGGCAATCCCGAACAGGCGGAGTTCTATCACACCATTCGCCAATACAGTCCGTATGACAACATCGAGGCCAAAGCCTATCCGCATTTGCTGGTTACCACCGGTTTGCACGATTCACAGGTGCAGTATTGGGAACCGGCTAAGTGGGTGGCGAAATTGCGTGAGCTGAAAACCAACGATTCACTGCTGTTGCTCTGCACCGAGATGGATTCTGGCCACGGCGGCAAATCGGGCCGCTTCAAAGCGTATGAAGGGGTGGCGCAGGAGTTCACTTTCCTGATTGGCCTGGCGCAGGGCAGCTTGCCAGACCGCGTCGATTACTGATCGCTCTTCACATACTTGCGCAGCGCCTGCCGTAACGGTGGGCGCAAATCACGCACATTTTCCAGCACCCAACGCAGATAGCCGGGATCTTTACGCGCGATACTGCCAATACTCTGACCGCGATATTTGCCGAACGGGAACACATCGCCGCTCACGGGCGCGGGCTGGCACAAATTCGCCATCTGCTCGGCGTTCCAGCCGGAGGTTTCCATAATGCGGATCAGCAGTGCAGCGGTGACGTAGCAGTCATACAATGCGCGGTGCGCATGCAGTTCGGCCGGTGGCGTGACATCCAGCTTCAGGCTGTGGCGCAGCGCCTGATTGCCATATTTGATGCCTGGCCACAGCTGACGCGCCAGCGTCATGGTGCAAATCCATTCGCCCGGCATAGTGGGCAACATGCGGCGATCAAAACTGGCGTTGTGCGCCACGTAATGCGGACTGCCGTGATAGCGGCCAATCGCTTCTTCAATCGTAGGTTTGCCCATCACCATCGTTTCCGTAATGCGATGTACCGCCATCGCCTGACGACTGATTGGGCGATCCGGGCAGATTAAGTCGCTCATCGGATTGACGATCTGACCATCAATGACATCCACCGACGCCACTTCCACCACGCCACCCTGCAGGCCGCAGGTTTCGGTATCAATTACACGTAACATAAATTACTTCTGCTTCGGTTCGTAGGGCAGGCGCGACAGGCTAAGCGAAGCCTGGCGATAGTTCATTAAGCGCTGACGAAACCAGTCACGCAGCGCTTCAGGCTGCTCGCGCTCCACCATTTCGGCAATCACCGGCATATTGTAGCGCTCTTTGAATGCAACGCCCGCGGCGGCCAGATCGACATTGACTTTGTCTTTCTCTTCCTGCGAGAGCAGGGCAAGGTTTTGGCTCATGCTTTTCTCCTGATAAACAGGGGCAAAAGTAATGGTTTCGGACCCTGGGATCAAGCGGATTGGATCGCACCGCAAGTCTCGACACCTGCGGATCGGCGGCGTATCCTGCTGCCACGTTTGCGGTGGTTTGCCGCATATAATAGGGAAGAAGTCATGAAGAAAACTGCGTTCAACGCTGTCGTCGCGCTACTTCTGGCGTCATCAACGCTGGCCTTCAGCCAGGTTGCTATGGCACACGCTCACCTGAAAACCCCGGTCCCAGCCGACAAAGCGGTGGTGGAAACCTCCCCGCAGAATTTAACGTTGACCTTTACCGAGGATGTTGAAGCGGCATTCAGTGGCGTGGATGTGCTCGATGCACAACATCAACCCATTACGGTCGGGAAAGCCAGACTCAACGATAAACAACACGATCAGCTGATTGTACCGATCAGCCAGCCGCTGCCGTCGGGCAACTATCAGGTAAACTGGCATGTGCTGTCCGTTGACGGACATAAAACTAAAGGCAGCTACACCTTCAGCGTGAAGTGATTGATGAGTTTGAGTACGCTGTGGATTGGCCTGCGAGCGCTGCATTTTTTGTCGGTGCTGCTGCTCGCCGGTAGCGCCTTTTATACCGCGCTACTGGCGCCGCGCCGCTATCGTCCGCTGCTATCACAGCGTTTAGCTTTACTTCTCCGTACCAGCGCGCTGCTGAGTTTGTTTAGCGCCCTGTTGATGCTGGCAACGCAAACCGGCTTGATGAGCGGCGACTGGCGCAATGTCAGTGACAGCGCAACCTGGCAGGCGGTGCTCAGCACGCGCTTCGGCCAGGTTTGGCGTTGGGAAATCGCGTTCGCACTGATGAGCACGTTAGCGCTACTGCTGCGTGGCACACTGCGGCAAAATCTGCTGCTGTGCAGCGGCCTGTTACAGTTGGTGGCGTTAGCCGGTGTTGGGCATGCCGCGATGCGTGATGGCTGGCCCGGATTGCTGCAACAAGGCAATCACGCGCTGCATTTGATTGCGGCTGCATTCTGGGCGGGCGGATTACTGCCGCTGTTATTACTGATGCGTGAAGCGCGGCAGATCGCTTATCGCACCGATGCGATTCGCTGCATGATGCGCTTCTCACGTTACGGTCACCTGGCGGTGGCGCTCGCGCTGCTGACGGGCATCATCAATAACGTGCTGATTGCCGGTTCGCCGTTGCATTGGCAAGCCACGCTGTGGAGCGAACTGCTGGTGGTGAAAGTGCTGCTGGTCATGCTGATGATCGCTATTGCGCTGACCAATCGCTATCTGCTGGTGCCGCGCTTTCGCCTGGCGGCCAGTAACGCAGCGCATCTGTTTATTCGCCTGACGCAGCTTGAGCTGCTGCTGGCCATTATTGTAATTGGGTTGGTGAGCGTGTTTGCTACGCTGTCACCGGCCTGAATGTGACATTCAAGAAGATGAAATGAGGTCGATATTTTGCTGAAGAAACTGATTCCAGCTTGCGTATTGATGGCGCTGTGCAGCCAGGCGATGGCGGCACAGATTATTACCGTCAGCCGTTTTGAGATTGGAAAAGACAAATGGCCCTTCACCCGCGAAGAGGTGATGTTGACCTGCGAGAAAGACGGCGCGCTGTTCGCGATTAACCCGGGCACTTTGTTGCAGTATCCGCTCAACGATAAAGCCTTTGCGCGCAAAACGGCCGGGCAGGGCACACTGCAATCGATCGACACCATTGTCGCCGTTGATAAAGCCCATCCAGGCCAGAAAATGAGTCTGCAACCGATCATCGACCGCGCGCAGCAACTGTGCGGTAAGTAATCCCATATTCTCAGGCGTAGCGCACAATTCTGCCGCTACGCTTGCTTTCTCGTTCTGTCACCACGATCACAGAGTTGTCACCTTTCGCAACCAAACCGCATGATTGGCTGGAAAACCAGCAATCCTGGTCTACCTTTAAATGGCAAGGCGTCCTCGCCTGCAAAAATGCCAACTTTTAGCGCACGGCTCCCAAAGAGCCATTTCCCTGGACCCGATACAGGAATCGTATTGGGTCTTTTTTTATCTGCATAATAATGAATTGTCTGCACGCGCTAGGCTTACCTTTATGCCGGCATCTACACTTAATTCTCTAAGCAACTCAGGAGGATTTATGTCTGATAGACCGATCGAAGCGGATGAGCTTGAAGAAGATACTAAGGTGAAGCCGGATGAGCATGAAAAAGACGATGAGAGTCTGGCACCGGAGTCGGGCGACAAGCAGCCTGATTGATGATTAAACCCACTTCGGTGGGTTTTTCTATTTTCTGTTTTTCTTTTTTATATGAAATAAAAATTTTTTTACCTTGCTACCTGGTAAGATAAATGCGTTAATGCGTCGTCGGTCTGAATAGCAGACAGTTAGAAGGTTAGTTCCCATTGTATTTCTCATCCCGGTTAGTGCCGCTTCAAGCCCTTTCTCTTTGAGTCTTATCCTAAGTTCTGATTCGTATCTGCAACTCGGCCCTTACGCCAATAGGCTCATTTAAAAGGTAAAAATTATGTCTAATAAAATTCTTGGAACGGTAAAATGGTTCAACTCAGAAAAAGGCTTCGGCTTTATTTCTCCTGAAAATGGCAGCAAGGACGTTTTCGTCCACTTCTCAGCCATTCAGGGCACTGATTATCGCTCACTTGATGAAGGTCAGCGTGTTGAGTTTTCAGTTGAAGATGGTCCAAAAGGTCCGTCTGCAACAAATGTATTAGGTCTGTAATTATTCGCATTTATAATCGTTTAAGATGTCCGCATTGCCAGAGTTCACAATATCGTACCTCCGCGTTCGATATTACGAAAATGAACCCACATGGCGCTAAATGTATTTTCTGCAAATCATCAATGATTGTGTTGAAAACTGCTTAATAGCGGATATTCTGCCCAGATAATTATCAGGGCTTATCAGGCAATTGCCTGATATCAGAATCATTAGCACTGCTCAGGCAGTGCTTTTTTATTTTAAATACCCCCGCATATCTTCACTTATTCCCACGTTTACCATCTTACCCACATGCTACTTTTTCTCTCATTCCGAAATAAATTACCGTCATAGAGAGAATATTGCCAGATGCACAAGCCCGTTATCCTGATCGCCTTGCTGCTGAGTGGTTGCGCATTGAAACAGTATCCGCAGTCCGCCAAAGTGAGCGATGCCGAAGCGCAAACCTATGACTGTGCAGCACTGAATCAGGAGATCGCTAAAAGCCAAAGCGTTAAGCAGCAGATTGATAAAACCGGCGAGTTTGATGCGCTAACGGTATTGGGATTCGTCGGGGATTTTGGTATCGGTAACGGCCTTGCAAAGGCCAGCGCTAACAGCAAAGTGAAGGCGCGCCTGGAGCAGTTGCAGAAACTGCAATCAGTGCGTTGCGCGCACGGTGCAACTTAATAATTAGCCTTCTGAGCATCTACCCCGACAATTTTGCGGTCAAATAGCTGCAGCCAGCATGCATGAAAAATGGTATAAAGTTGGCGCATCTGTTTTATTGCCGGTTAATAAGGATCCTTCATGGCAAACACACAATATCTTCTTTGGGTAATGATTGGCACGTTAACTCTGCTTTGTATCTTTATTGGTGTGGTCGTTGGGCGGGCAAAAACGCCGCGTATTGGAACAATGACTTTCGCGGGTTTATTAGCCTTCTTCTTAGTGGCGATATTTTTAATTACTCGCTAAAGCATTGAACGCTGTAACGAGCAATATTTGCTGGGATCATTTCTGTACAGTGTCCCAGCGACTACCATTACGGATGTGCCCCCAGCGTGGGATAATCTCCTGTTCTAACTGATAAATCAGAGCAAGGATGAGATTAAGATTATATCGCGTGACTTCATTATGATGAGTGATGCAAGGCGATGCTGATTCGATCAAATTGAAGTTTTGATATTTTTCAAGCAACTCCAGGTGAGGCAGAATCTCCTGTTCACGCTGATAATCAGCGAGAGCAGTAAATAGGTAAATATTCTTGTCCGTTTGGCGATCGCGTCGAATAGCGTTCGGCAAAAGCTTATTTAATAGCGAGATGGCTGCGGGCGTTGTCGATCCCATCATTGCGTCACCCACATTCGGCCACATTGTGGCTGCATAATCCCCGAGATAAAACTGTGGCACGGCAGTAATGATATTTTTAATATTATGCCGAACACCGAAATAGAGCGCCGCGCTGCCACCTTTTGAGGCGCCAACTATGGAAACGTTTGAGGGTGTTGTCAGCTCAATTACCGAGCGAATCAGCTGGCTGACCCCATGCTCAATTTCAAAATTCATATTGTTGCACAGATAGTAAGCGGGCAAGCCGTTGAAATCATCCTTGATCCACAACACCGCTGATTGAGTATGCTTGAAAAGGGTGAAATCGTAGATGGTGGGATCGGGAAGGTTAAACCCTGACATCACTATCAATAAATGCTGATTGTCTACTGAAGCCGGTTTATAGCGATAGTGGATATCGAGATGAGGGCGAAAATTAAAAATGTAGTCAGTCACGGTCAGCAGCTCAGAGAAGGAATTCGCCCAAGACAGGCGACCAATCTGGTTGATAATTAAGAATGGTGATAGATGGAATAACGACGTGGCAGCATTCTGCCGCCACGAGAATATTCAGAGCGGTTTACGCGCGGCCAGCAAGAACATCATCGGGCGATCGCGTTCTTCCGCCAGCGCGGGATTGAGTGCAACCATCTCTTCGCTCGGGCCCCATTCATCAAGATGCACGATCTCAAATCCTGCGCCAATTAACGCATTGATCCAGGTTGCCAGCTTGCGATGTTGCTTCTTCACGCCATCGGCAAACCAGTTGCTGATGCGTTCCCCTTCCTGCTGGTAATGATTAACTGGCCAGCTGCGCTGCTGCTGTTCATCCACAATCCACTGCTGTTGAGTAGGTGCAGTGTAAATCGGATGCTCACAGGAAAACACCAGCGCGCCGCCCGGCGTTAGCGCCTCAAACACGGTTGCGAAGAGTGCGTCAATATTGCTGAGGTAGTGCAGCGCCAGCGAGCTGTAGGCGAGATCATAGGATTCGTTCAGTTGCAGCGATTCTAAATCGGCGCGCTGATAGCGAATCCCGGTTCCCTGCGTCATGGTCGCGGCTTGCGCTAACATCTTCTCGGAAACGTCCAGACCCAGCACCTCACGCGCGCCTTGCTGCTGCGCGTAGCGGCAAAACCAGCCGTAACCGCAGCCGAGATCGAGAATACGTTTATCATGCAGGACGGGTAGTAGCGCACGCAGTGCGGGCCATTCTGGCGCGCCGTCTAATCCCTTAACGGAACGTGGCAAGGTGGCGTAACCGGCAAAAAAAGTGGGGTTGTCGTAAATATTCTGGCTCATACAGGCTCCTTTATATGATGCGCAAAGGAGTTTAGGCGTTTAGCGCGGAATGTAAAGTCGCGTAATTATCCCACAAATAACAGATGTACCAGACGAGCGAGTGATTCCAGCAGCAGCAAGCTACCGATGAAAATAACGATTAATACACCAATGAATTGCTTCCGTCCGCTCATGCTGTTCCCTCCGCTGGCTAACGTTGCCGGACTATACTTTAAGCCGGGCTCACTAAACTTCCAGTCAACCGGGGAAGATTACATGCTTTACCAAAAGGTGAACGCGCAAATGTGGCGAAATATTTGGGTGGTTGGCGATCTGCACGGTTGCCGCGCCCAACTCGATGCGCAACTGCTCAAGCGGGATTTCGATAAGCAGCAGGATCTACTGCTGTCGGTGGGCGATTTAATCGATCGTGGCCCGGACAGCCCCGGCTGCTTAGCGCTGATGCAGGAGCCCTGGTTTCGCTGCGTGCGCGGCAATCATGAGCAGATGGCGCTCGCTGCGCTGGATGGGCGCGACCAAACCTTGTGGATGATGAACGGCGGCGAGTGGTTCTGGCAACTTAAAGGCGCAGCGTTGATTGCTGCGCGCCATGCGTTGAAGCGCTGTGCTGAGTTACCGTTGATCCTGCATCTGGATTTCGGCGATCGCGTGGTGGTGATTGCCCACGCCGATTATCCCGCCAGTCATTATGCGTTAGGGAAAGAGGTTGACTGGCAGCAAGTGGTGTGGAGTCGCGATCGACTGGGACGCCATCAACGCGGCAGTTCAGCCCGCATCGATGGCGCCAGTGATTTCTACTTCGGCCACACGCCGTTAGAACAACCGCTTAATGTGGCGAATCAGCATTACATCGATACCGGCGCGGTCTTCGGCAATCGTCTTACTCTGGTGCAGTTGCAGTAACGCTTAGCGGAACAGACGTCCGTCGCGCACCAGTTCACGCGGATAACTGTTTTTAATCCGATTACCCACTTTCTTCGCCAATCCCAGCGGCTGCTGCTGATAGGTGACGATCACCTCATCCCGGCTGGGCAACGTGTCCGGATGAATATCCTGACCGCGATACCAGGTTTCCGCTTCTGCATCGGTGAGTTCGAAATCCAGCGCACTGCCTGGTTGCGTCAACGCCACGACCGCTTCATGCTGCCAGCGATAGCCTTTCGGGAAGGTTTCGGCCAACTTGAGGCCGATGCGCGAGAAGCGCACTTTACCCAGCCAACCCTCCAGCGCCGCGGGGAACAGCCACAGCTCTTTATCGCGCTGCCACAGCGTGTGGTTGTCATCCCACTGTAAGCCGACTTTGGCCGCGGCCTGCTGCACTTCGGCGCTCAGCTTGCGGCTGGCCGGAGAGAAGGGCAGTTTGCCGACTTTGTAGGTTGGCGTTGGCAGCGCGGGAATGCTGGCGGTTTTACGCAGACGCGCAACGAAGAAACCTTCACTATCGAAAATCTGCGGGAATACGTGCAGGAAACCTTCGGCGGTTAACGCCTGATCGGCTCCGTCGAATAAACCGTTCAGCGGCACGATTTCAACCGCGTCGGGATAACGCTGCTGCAACCAATGAATCACCTGCTGATTCTCGATTTGATTCAGAGTGCAGGTAGAGTAAATCAGCGTGCCGCCTGGCTGTAAGGCATGGAAAGCGCTGTCGAGCAGATCGCGTTGGGTTCCCGCAATCGCTTCGGTGCTGGCCAGCGTCCAGTTACGCAACGCATCAGCATCTTTGCGCACCACGCCTTCGCCAGAGCAGGGCGCATCGAGCAGAATGGCATCGAAACGCTCCGGCAGCGCGGCGCCAAATACACGGCCATCAAAATGGGTCAGCGCAACATTGCTGACGCCACAGCGGCTGATGTTAGCGTGCAGTACTTTGACGCGGCTGGCCGAGTATTCATTCGCCAGAATGGCGCCTTCATTGCGCATCAGCGCGGCCATCTGGGTGGTTTTAGAACCGGGCGCAGCAGCCACATCCATCACCTGACGCGCATCAGGTGCGGCGTCAAACAGCGCGGTAACCGGCAGCATCGAGCTGGCTTCCTGAATGTAGAACAGTCCGCTCAGATGCTCCGCCACGCTACCCAGCGGCAGCGATTCGTCGTCACGCTCGATCCAAAACCCTTCGGCGCACCACGGAATGGGCGATAAGCGCCAGCCATAGTCGGCGGTGCGGGCGAGGAAATCATCCACGCTAATTTTTAAGGTGTTGACGCGTAAGCTGCGACGCAGCGGTTGCTGGCTAATGGCGAGAAAGCGCTGCAGTTCGGCGTCGTCAGCAAGGCTGGCGCGCATCAGCGCGAGGAAATCTTCGGGAAAGCGATCGGACACGGGCATCTACCGGGAAACGAAATGAGCGCGAAGTGTAACACGCGAAAAAGAATCGGGCAGCCAGGCTGCCCGATTTGCTTAAGGTTGATGAGGGTCCGGAATCGCCGTGCCCCAGTCGCGCCACGCTTTCGGCGCTTCATCCTGTAGCAGGAAATGTTTATTGGCGCCGGCCTGCGGTGCTAATGGCACCGTCGGCGGGGTGGCAAACTGTACGCCGCCGCGAATGAACTGCTGGAAGGTGCCGGTTTTCAACACGCCGCCGATCAGACCGAAATCGAAGTTATAGCCGGAAGCCAGCCAGAACACCGAATTGTTGCGCACCAGATGTTGGTACTTTTTGCTGATACGCAGTGCGATCTGCACGCGATCCGCCATATTGCCCAGCGACGTTCCGGTGACGGTGCCCACTTCAACGCCCCGGAACAGCACTGGCGTGCCCACCGACAGCGATCCCGCGTCGGCGGCATCGACATAAATCGTCAAGCCGTTCAGGTAGCGTGAATCGGTGATGGTGCTTTCCTGCAGTTCAAAGGTGCGCGCCGGCGAACCTTTGCCCGGATCGACGTTGAGATAAGGCTGCAGCAGCGTTTCGATATGGTTAACCCCCGCCGCAGAAATCTCCGGCGACACCACCGAGAAGCGGCTGCCGATGCGCGCGAAGTCCTGCACGTATTCCGGATAAAGCACCGCTTTGGCGACAACCTGATTGTTATCAGAACTCAGCGCCAGTGATTCAACCTGACCAATATTGATGCCGAGATAGCGAATCGGCATGCCCGCCGCCAGTTTGCTGGCATCGAAGGTGTGCAGCGTAATCTGGCTGCCAACTGCACGCGCCGCGGTTTCAGACGAGTAGAGCACGCGTTTCACGCCTTTCGCCGCCTGCGCGCCGGTGAGATTATCGAAACTGATCGCGCCTTTGAGCGCGCGGTTGAGCGGGGACGCTTGTACCGTCAAACCGCTGCCGTTGAGCTGCACTTTCGCGCCGCCTTCGGCCCAGAACACACTCTCGCTGGTCAGCAACTTGCGATACTGCGGCTGGATATGAATCGAGATTTCAAACGCATCCGCGCGCGGCACTACATCCACCACTTCACCGACCTGGAATTTGCGGTACAGCAGCACTGAACCGGCCTGTACATCCGGCAAGCTTTTGGCGGTAAGTTTCAGCGTGGTTGGCGGCTGCTCACCCACGATGCCTTCTTCGGCACGTTCCGCATCCGCATATAAAGGATAACGACTGGAAGGATTGCCTTTCGCGCCAGGAATCAGGCGAATGCCGCCATCTACCCACTCGCGCGCGCTGGCGCCCAGCACTTTCATCCCGTCAAGTCCAAACTTCACATCAAGGCGGCTATTCACCACAAACTTGCTGTCAGCGTGTACCAGATTACGGTGCTCCGGATTGATGGCCGCCACAAAGCTGATGCCATTTTCATCCAGCGTGCGTGAAATCACCTGACCGATTTTCATGCCATACAACATCACCGGCTGGCCGGCATCGATACCGTAGGTTTCCGGCGCGCTGAGTTTTACCGTCAGCACGTCAGGTTTCTGCAGCAATGTTTCGCTGGCTGGCAACACGGTAAAGTGATCCTGCGGTTCGCCTTCGCCTGGCACCAGTTCAAAAGTATTACCGGTTAACAGGCTGCTGAGATTGGTGTCGGTCAGGCTGATCTTCGGCGTGCGCATTTCAATGCGCGTCCCGCTGCGCATCAAACCGGTTACTGAAGGATCAACCGTCAGCTCGCCGGTGACTTTGCCGCCATCCAGCAGGTTGAGTTTGGTTAAGGTGCCGACTTCCAGTCCCTGATACATCAGTGGCGTGCTATCGGCTTTCAGGTTATCGCCGCTCGGCAGGTTCAGTTTCACTTGCACGCCGCGCTGACTGCGCGCCAAATCCGGATAGAGCTGGTAGTTGGCATCCACCTGAGCTTGCTCGCCGTCATTAGGTGAATCGAAGGCAATCGCGCCATTCACTAACGCGGCCAGGCTTTCCAGCTTCACTTTGGCACCGCTCAGGCTGACATCTGCATCAACGCCGGAAACATTCCAGAAGCGGCTCTGCTTTTTCACCAGATTGATAAAGCGGCGCTCAATCAGCACATCAATGGTAACGCCGTCGGTGCTGTTGTTGAGGCTGTAATCGTAAACGCGACCCACCGGAATTTTACGGTAATAAACCAGCGAACCGGTGTTGAGCGAGCCGAGGTCGGGCGCGCGCAGGTGGATCAACAGTTCGCCGGTATTAACGCGATACTTCGGTTGGGTATCGAGCGCGGTGAAGTGATCGCTCTCTTTACCTTTACCCGGCATCATGCCGATGTAGTTACCGCCGACCAGCGCATCAAGCCCGGAGACGCCCGCCAATGAGGCTTTCGGCGTCACCAGCCAGAACTGAGTGTCTTCACGCAGTGCATCGCGCATGTCGCTTTTGATGCTGGCTTTAATCTGGATGCTGCGATAGTCATCACTCAGCACAATGCCTTGCACCGTACCCACTTCCACGCCCTGATAACGAATCGGCGTGCGGCCTGGCACAATCCCGTCGGCAGTCTGGAAGTTAATGGTGATCGTCGTACCGCGTTCCTGATAGTTGGTCCATAGCAGCCAGCCGGCAATCAGCAGGGCGATAATGGGCAATAACCAGAACGGCGAAATCTTGCGCTTGTTGCGCAGATTAGCGCTAGTCGGTGTAGTCGGCGTTTCCTGTTGCATGTGCATCCCAGATCAGGCGGCTATCAAGCCACTCTACAGCCATAATGGTCAGGACAACGGCGGCACCAAAATAGAAGGCGGCCGGTCCCATGGTGAAAGCCAGCAGCTGATCACGATTGACCAGCGACATGGTTACAGCAATGACGAACAGATCCAGCATCGACCAGCGGCCCACCCAGGTGACGGCGCGCAGCAGGCGAATGCGGGTTTTTAAGCCCTGTTCGCATTTAAAGTGAATGCTGAGTAACAGAGTCAACATCACTAACACTTTGGTAAAGGGCACCAGAATGCTGGCGATAAACACCACCGCGGCCACCGGTATATTGCCCGATGCCAATCCCAGAATGCCTGAGAAGATGGTGTCTTCACGGCGTGCGCCATTAACGTAGACCACCGAAATCGGCAGCAAATTGGCGGGGATCAGCAGCACAATCGAGGCGATGAGCGCCGCCCAGGATTTCTGCAAACTGTGGCGTCGGCGGTAGTCAAGCGGCGTGTGGCAACGCGTGCAGCGCCCACGCTCATCGGCTACACCGGTTTGATGGCAATTCAGGCACACTTGCCACTCTTCAGGCGGGGAGGTGGGCATCGCTTGCGGATAATAGTGTTCCCACAGTTGCTCGACGTTCAGGTGGATCAGCGTCAGCAGGCTCAGCACCGTCAGCGCAATATAGGCCACTAAACCGTAGCCCACTTCCAGTGAGGCGTAATCCTGCACTTTGATCGATGCCACCGCCACGCCGACCAGATAGATATCCAGCATCACCCACTCTTTGAGCTTGTCCATCATCAGCAGGACCGGGCGCAGGTTCATTCCGAGCGCGTTGCCCACCCACAGATAGAGAATGCCGATGACCAGCGTGACCGGCGCGCCAATGGTGCAAAACGCCACCATTGAAGCGGTGAGGATGTTGCCTTGCTGCGTCATTTGGATTAAGCCCTCCAGCAGGCTGGCGTTAATACGCATGCCCAGCAGGCGAATATCAACCAACGGCAAGCTAAAGGCGAACGGCATCAACACAATCATGACCACCGCCATGGCGGTGAGTCGCGTCATCGACCAGTCACGACCGCTCTGAATTTGTGCATGGCAGCGCGGGCAATAGGCTGTCTGATGCGATTTCACATCCGGTAAGGAAAAAAGGGTATCGCATTGCGGACAACGCTGATAACGTGCGTGGGGCAACGTCTGGCTGATAGCGTGAATTTTCATAGGTGACGCAAGTGCCCATCGTTCGTTACGGTTACCGGCATGCTGAGTAGCGCAAAGTTGCCTGCAATATTCGGTGGTACCAGAATACGCTTATCCACCGACTGCTAAGGGTATAGTAACTAACAGAATGATTCACCTTCTGCGCCTGGATTATTAGTGCTTATTTTAACAACTGAGTGACAACAAGGTCACCCCAGTGACGAGTTATGGTTGAACAATGAACAAAAAAGCTTTTTACGAGGATTTGAATCGCGATGTCCGCGCTCTGTTGGCGGGTGAAACCTCGTTCCTGGCCGCGCTCGGCAATTGCAGTGCACTGCTTTTCGAACGCCTTGAAGGCGTGAACTGGGCTGGATTCTATTTACTGACGGAACCGAACACGCTGGTGCTGGGCCCGTTCCAGGGCAAAATCGCCTGCGTACGTATTCCGGTTGGCAAAGGCGTGTGTGGAACCGCGGTAGCCGAGGACAAAGTGCAATTGGTGGAAGACGTGCACGCGTTCCCTGGCCATATCGCGTGTGACGCCGCCAGTAATGCTGAAATCGTGATTCCTCTGAAAGTAAATGGCACCCTCGTGGGTGTTTTAGACATTGATAGTACGGTTTATTCTCGCTTCGATAGCGAGGACGAAGCGGGGCTGATGGCCCTTACCGACGGGCTTTGTGAAGTGCTGGCGGGCAGCGACATCGTAAAATTTATTCAGCTGACGCACAGCTAATCGACTGGATCACATAGCATTTGGCGATGTTGTCATTATAATGTCGCCTGTTCATGCCTGCTCTGGTCGGCAAATCCGTTGTAATCAGGAAATTTCATGGAAAATCAACCTAAGTTGAATAGCAGTAAAGAAGTCATCGCCTTTTTGGCGGAACGTTTTCCGCAATGCTTTAGCGCCGAAGGCGAGGCGCGTCCGCTCAAAATCGGCATTTTTCAAGATCTGGTCGAGCGTGTTCAAGGCGAACTGAGCCTGAGCAAGACGCAACTGCGTTCTGCCTTACGTCTTTATACCTCTAGCTGGCGTTATCTTTATGGCATCAAAGCGGGTGCCATTCGTGTCGATCTCGATGGCAACGCCTGTGGCGTGCTGGATGAGCAACACGTAGAACATGCGCGCAAGCAACTGGAAGAAGCGAAAGCCCGCGTTCAGGCGCAGCGCGATCAGCAGAAAGCGAAGAAGCGTGAAGCCGGTGAAGAGACCGCTGAACGTCGTCCGCGCAAGTCTGCTCCGCGTAAAGCTGCCGAAGGTGATGCAGCGCGTAAGCCACGTCCTCAGGCGCCGCGTGCGGCCGCGATTGAGCGTGCAGCCGCACCGCAGCCACCGCGGGCCAAACCTGTCACTGATACCTCAACGTTGCAGCCCGGCCAGAACATTAAAGTGACTGCAGGCAAAGGTGCAATGGACGCTACCATTCTTGAAATTACTAAAGATGGCGTTCGGGTTCAGCTCGCTTCCGGCATGGCTATGATTGTGCGCGCAGAACATTTGCAGTTCTGAAACGGAGGCTGACCCTGGCATGAACAACATTTTAAAGATCGGTATGATCGCGGGCCTGCTTTTAGCAGGCCCCACCTTTGGTGCAGATAATATTACCCGCGCCGACCAGATTCCCCAGCTACACGAAGAGCCACAGCATCCCACCGTCAGCGAACGCGTTACCTCGCGTTTCACCCGCTCTCACTATCGTCAGTTCGATTTGAATCAGGACTTCTCCGCGAAAATTTTTGATCGCTACCTGAATCTGCTCGACTACAGCCATAACGTGCTGCTGGCATCGGATATCGCGCAATTCGCCGATAAGAAAACCACCGTGGGTGATGAGTTCCGTAGCGGTAAGCTGGATGTGTTTTACGATCTCTACAATCTGGCGCAGAAACGCCGCTTTGAGCGCTATCAATATGCGCTGAGCGTGCTGAATCGCCCAATGAATTTCACCGGCAATGACACCATTGACATTGACCGGGCAAAATCGCCATGGCCAAAGAGCGTCGATGAGCTCAACGCGCTGTGGGATGCCAAAGTTAAATATGACGAACTGAGCCTGAAACTGGCCGGTAAAGATGAGAAAGAGATCCGCGAAACGCTGACCAAGCGTTACAACTTTGCCATCCGTCGTCTGGCGCAAAGCAACAGTGAAGATGTGTTCCAACTGGCGATGACTGCGTTCGCGCATGAAATCGACCCGCACACCAACTATCTTTCGCCGCGCAACACCGAGCAATTCAACACCGAAATGAGCCTGTCGCTGGAAGGTATCGGCGCAGTGCTGCAGATGGATGACGATTACACGGTGATCAACTCGATGGTCGCAGGTGGTCCGGCGGCGAAGAGCAAAGCGATCAGCGTGGGCGACCGCATTGTCGGTGTCGCTCAGCCGGGCAAACCGATGGAAGATGTGATTGGCTGGCGTCTGGATGATGTGGTTTCAAAAATCAAAGGACCGAAAGGCAGCAAAGTACGCCTGGAAATTCTGCCTGCTGGCAAGGGCACTAAAACCCGCACCGTGACGCTGACGCGTGAAAAAATCCGTCTGGAAGATCGCGCTGTAAAAGGCACCGTGCATAACGTCGGCAAACAGAAAGTTGGCGTGCTCGACATTCCTGGCTTCTACGTTGGCCTGACTGACGATGTGAAGGTGCAGCTGCAGAAACTGCAGAAGCAGAACGTCGACAGCGTGGTGATCGATCTGCGTACCAACGGCGGTGGCGCTTTGACCGAAGCCGTTTCACTTTCGGGCCTGTTTATTCCAAGCGGTCCGGTGGTGCAGGTGCGTGATAACAATGGCCGCGTGCGTGAAGACAGCGATAACGACGGCATCGTCTATTACAAAGGTCCGCTGGTGGTGCTGGTCGATCGCTTCAGTGCTTCGGCTTCTGAGATCTTCGCTGCGGCGATGCAGGATTACGGCCGTGCGCTGATTGTCGGTGAGCCGACCTTCGGTAAAGGCACCGTGCAACAGTATCGTTCGCTGAACCGTATCTACGATCAGATGCTGCGTCCAGAGTGGCCAGCTCTGGGTTCTGTACAGTACACCATTCAGAAGTTCTACCGCATTAACGGTGGCAGCACGCAGCGTAAAGGCGTAACGCCAGATCTGCTGATGCCAACCGGCGTTGAAGCGGCAGAAACCGGCGAGAAGTTCGAAGACAACGCGCTGCCTTGGGACAGTGTGAATGCGGCAAGCTACATCAAAACCGGCGATATCGCGCCGCTGGTACCGCAGCTGACCAAAGAGCATGCCGATCGCATCGCTAAAGATCGCGAGTTCCAGTACATCATGAAAGATATTGCGCGTTTCGATGCGATGAAAGACAAGCGTAATATCGTGTCGCTCAATCTTGCCCAGCGTGAGAAAGAGAACCGCGAAGATGATGCACTGCGTCTGGAGCGCATTAACGCGCGCTATCAGGCGGAAGGTAAAGCGCCGCTGAAGAGCATCGAAGATCTGCCGAAAGACTATAAAGAGCCGGATCCGTATCTGGATGAAACGGTGAAAATCGCTAACGATATGGCGCAGCTGGAGAAATCTCAGCCTGCTGCCGCAAGCGCGAAGTAACCGTCTGGCTTGTGAAATAGCACCGCTTCGGCGGTGCTTTTTTTTTACGCTAAAATCGTTGTTAAGAGCCGCTGATGCAGCGAGTTGCGCACTTCACTGCCTAATGTAAAGTTATGTCTTTTTAGGCACTTAAAGATTAAGGTTGCTTGAAATGCGCGGCGATGACCATAGGATAGATATCCGCGCATAAGCGCGTGCACAACTGAGGAAGATTAACGTTTATGATGCGTATTGCTCTTTTCCTGCTCACCAACCTGGCGGTGATGTTGGTATTCGGACTGATTTTGAGTCTGACAGGAATCCAGTCAAGCAGTGTTATGGGTCTGATGATTATGGCAGGTCTGTTTGGCTTTGGCGGTGCGTTTGTTTCACTGCTGATGTCCAAATGGATGGCGTTACGATCCGTTGGCGGTGAGGTCATTGAACAACCGCGTAATGAGACGGAGCGCTGGCTGATGGAAACCGTCAGCCGCCAGGCACAACAGGCTGGCATTGCGATGCCGCAGGTGGCGATTTATCACGCGCCCGACATTAACGCTTTTGCGACAGGCGCCCGCCGCGACGCGTCGCTGGTCGCTGTTTCCACCGGTCTGTTGCAAAACATGAGCCGTGATGAAGCGGAAGCGGTGTTGGCACACGAAATCGCCCATATCGCTAACGGTGACATGATCACCATGACGCTGATTCAGGGTGTGGTGAACACCTTTGTGATCTTCATCTCGCGAATTTTGGCGCAGATCGCTTCCGGCTTCCTGTCGGGTAACCGCGACGGTGAAGAGAGCAGCAACGGAAATCCGATGGTGTATTTCGCGGTCTCGATGGTGTTAGAACTGCTGTTCGGCTTCCTCGCCAGCATCATCACCATGTGGTTCTCACGTCACCGTGAATTCCACGCCGATGCGGGTTCTGCCAAACTGGTTGGACGCGAGAAGATGATTGCCGCACTGCAGCGTCTGAAAACCAGTTACGAGCCGCAGGAGCCAAGCAGCATGATGGCATTCTGCATCAACGGTAAAAACAAATCGTTGAGCGAGCTGTTCATGTCGCATCCGCCGCTCGATAAACGTATCGAAGCGCTGCGTAGCGGCGAATACCTGAAGTAGTCGGTAATAGAAGAAAAAAGGGCGCCAGATGGCGCCCTTGCTGTTTCTACGACTCAGCAGCCTGCCGCGACTGCGTCATGCGCGCCAGGCTCACCAAGGCAGCGACGCTGGCAAAGCTACCCGCTAACAGCAGTGAGGCGTGTGTGCCGCTGTCGTTGAACAGATTAAACATTAGCGCCACTAGCGCCGCGCCGCTGCTTTGTCCCACCAGACGCGCGGTACCCAGCATTCCGCTGGCACCACCGCTGCGGTTACGCGGTGCTGCGGCGATGATGGTGTGATTGTTAGGCGACTGGAACAGGCCGAAACCGGCACCGCACAGCATCATGCGCCAGATGATATCCACGTCAGTTGGCTGCGTCGGTAAAAGCGCCAGCAGGAATAGCCCGGCAGCGAACATCGCTAATCCCAATCCGCCTAATAATCCGGCATGGAACTTCTCGATCAGGCGACCTGCAATGGGTGCCATCACCATGGTTGCCAGCGGCCACGGCGTGAGCAGCAAGCCGGTTGCCACTTCATCCCGGCCCAGCACGTTTTGCAGGAAGAACGGCAACGCCACCATCGCCAGCATCTGCGCGCAGAACGAGCAAATTGAGGTGCCTATCGACAGCGAAAAGATCGGAATGCGCAGCAAGTCCACCGGCAGCAATGGCACCGGCATCGCTAACTGGCGACGAACGAAAACAATGCCCACCAACACCAATGCCACCAATTCGGCCACAATCAGCCAGCCGTTTTGTCCCTGCGAGAAACCGCTCAGTGCAGATATGAGCAGGCCAAAGAACAGCGCATTCATCACCGCGCTTGGCACGTCGAATTTCTGTTGTTTGGCTTTCTGGGTGTTATCCGGCAGGAAACGCAACGCCAGCCACAGCGCAACGATGCCGAGTGGAATGTTGATCAGGAACAGCCATTTCCAGCTGGCAACAGACAGGATCGCCGCCGCTACGGTTGGACCGGCCGCGCTGGAGACCGCAACAATCAGCGAATTGATCGCCATACCGCGCCCGAGGAAGCGCTGCGGATAGATGATGCGGATCAGCGCCGTGTTAACGCTCATCAACGCGGCACCACCAAAGCCTTGCAGCACACGCGCCACGGTCAGCGTATTCAACGATGAGGAGAGGGCGCAAAACAGGGAGGTAGCGATAAACAGCGCGAGTCCAACTTGATAGACGCGGCGGTAGCCGAGCATATCGCCGAGAAACGACAGCGACAGCAGCGAAATAACGATGGCGATTTGGTAGGCGTTAACAATCCAGATCGATTCGGCTGGGCTGGCATTCAATTCACGCGCAATGGTTGGTAAGGCCACGTTGGCGATAGCTCCATCCAGCACCGCCATCATAATACCGAGCGCAATGGTGATGATCGCGCCATAGCGCTGTGGAAGGGGTAATCCATCCTGGGCAACAGTAGAAGGCATAAGTAAAGTAAGTAAAGAGAGTGAATATCATCATGCTAATCAATTCGCTGCCGAAAAGCACCGCATTCATGGACATAAAATTACGTGTGGATGTGTCACTTAGCGTCAGTCGTTGCCGCCATAAGGCTGAAACGCATATACTGGCGCTTCTGTTCCGTTTTTTTTGAAACACTGTCAAAAAGGATACGCGCCATGGCGAGCAGTGATAATGATAAACAGCCAGACTCGGTTTCATCAGTGATGAAAGTGTTTGGCATTCTGCAGGCGCTGGGCGAAGAGCGCGATCACGGCATCACCGAACTGTCCCAACGCGTGATGATGTCAAAAAGTACCGTTTATCGCTTTTTACAGACCATGAAATCGCTTGGCTATGTGGCGCAGGAAGGAGAAAGTGAGAAATACTCGCTGACGCTCAAGCTGTTCGAACTCGGCGCCAAAGCGTTGCAGAACGTCGATCTGATTCGTAGCGCCGATATTGAGATGCGTGAGCTGTCGCGTCTGACTAAAGAAACCATTCACCTCGGCGCGCTGGAAGAAGACAGCATCGTCTACATCCATAAAATCGATTCTCTTTATAACCTGCGTATGTATTCGCGCATCGGCCGCCGCAATCCACTGCACACCACCGCGATTGGTAAAGTGCTGCTGGCATGGCGCGATCGCGCTGAAGTGCAGGAGATTCTGAGCGAAGTGGAATTCCGCCGCAGTACCGCGAAAACCATTGTCACTGCAGAAGCGTTGCTAGCGGTGTTGGATCAGGTAAAAGTACAGGGATTTGGCGAAGATAATGAAGAGCAGGAAGAGGGCTTACGTTGCATCGCGGTGCCGGTATTTGACCGTTTTGGCGTGGTGATTGCGGGGCTTAGCATCTCGTTTCCCACCATTCGTTTTTCCGAAGAAGCCAAAAATGAGTATGTGGCGATGCTGCATCGTGCGGCGCGTAATCTGTCTGAACAAATGGGCTACCACAACTATCCTTTCTGAAATGAAAAACGGGCTGTTGCCAGCCCGTTTCAACGCTTAATTGTCGACCACTTCGCCACTTTTCTTCAGCAGTGGACAATCCGTTACGCCGACGATACCGCTGTCTGTATGCAGATACTGTGCCGTAATCATACCGCGTGCGGTTAGATAGCTGCATTGCAGCCCCAATCCCGCCGCATTCTTATTGCTGCCGGTGAGTACGCCATAGCCGCTCAGCAGCATCGCTAACCAAATTAATGCCACCAGCATAATCGTCCGAATAAGTAGTTTCATCTTATCTCCTTGTGATACACAACGCAGCGCATCCAACGTTGCTGCGAATCTACTGTAGCAGCATGCCGCGCTTTAGCCATCGAATCGATCAGAGATAACTGAAAGAGAGGGCAGGCGGGATAATCTGCTTTCCGTCGCTACCCATTATCTTTTGCGTCGGCAGCGAGTAGAATCAGCGGCGGAGTAGATGTTTGATTTTTGACTATAGAGGCAGTTATGAACGAATTAGCCGCAAACACCAGCCCGCTGTTTAACTATGGCGTTCTGGCCATCATCATTCTTGTGGCCTTTATTGTCTGGTTCTTTGTCAACCGGGCTAGCGTGCGCGCCAGTGAGCAGATCCGTTTGCTGGAAGCCGTTATTGAAGAGCAAAAGAAACAGAATGCGCTCCTGCGCCGTCTGGTTGACGCACAGCCATCCACAGCAAAACCACCAGCGGATGAAGACGCGGATGAAAAACGCGATTTTATTCGGATGATCCCGGAACGTTAAGCCGTTAAAAGGGGGAAAATAATCGTCGTTATGGCAACCGCTGCGCACTGAAATGGTGCGTGGCGGGATAATGGCTTCTAGTAATTTCCCTTTTAAGCCAGGTGTGAATAGCAACCATACCTGCCAGAAAGAATTTCAACTAAGATTTATCCTAAGGAGTTTTTGTTAAATCAAGCTCTTCAATGTTCTTTTTAACATTTAATTGTTGGGTAGATAGTTAAAATTGAGATAAATGCCACCTAATGTTAATGCGTTTATATGGGGCGCATATTATTGGTTTCTCCTGATTTTGGTGCAAAGCAATTAATAACTTATACCTGGGATAACTATTTGTACAAGATTTGAACGGCGCGTAGTTGTTGTGTAGCGAGCGAAGTTTTCAGTGGAATATTTTATTGATGCCATATTAGTGCAATATTTTTGTCGTACTGTTAACCCCTAAAATTGTACCAATATAAACATTGCCGCTGCGCTTGACTAAGCGGCAATCAAGCGCTAACTATACTGACTGATAACCTTTTTTTGCGCACCTTCCGCGCTGGGTGTCAATATGTTGATTGATGAAGTGCCGCGCCTATTAACTAATTATGTGCGTCACGTCGATCACCGTTTAAAAATGGCTTGCCATTAATTTACGGATATGTGATAACAAATCGTAGGTCAAACGAGGTACAGTTCTGTTTATGTATGGCATCTTCAGTAAAGAAGTTACGAGTAAAGACGTTGACGTTGAATACCGCTTCCTTGCCGAACCTTAAATTAGTGCCTCATTCAGTAATGTCTCTGGTTTATCTGTAAGTCTGCCTGCGGGCAATATAATCATTGAAAGGAAATTTGCGAAATGGCAAAGATTAAAGGTCAGGTTAAGTGGTTCAACGAGTCTAAAGGTTTTGGTTTTATTACTCCTGCTGATGGTAGCAAAGATGTGTTCGTACACTTCTCTGCAATCCAGGGCAATGGTTTTAAAACTCTGGCTGAAGGCCAAAGCGTTGAGTTCGAAATCCAGGATGGCCAGAAAGGTCCTGCTGCGGTCAACGTTACCCCAATCTGATTTCGCCCTCAGGCTAGGTGCCATGCACCACTGAAACGAATCCTAAAGCCCCGTTCACTGAACGGGGCTTTTTCTTTTATTCTTTCTGTAGCCAGATGATCAGGGTAAACTGCGCCGCGAATTGCTAACCCGGAGTTGTCTATGTCTTTGATTTGCCCACTTTGTCATCAGCCTTTATTGCAGCAGGCGAATAGCTTCCGCTGTGATGCAGGTCATCAGTTTGATCAGGCGAAAGAAGGGTACGTCAATTTACTGCCGGTGCAGCACAAAGGTTCGCGTGAACCGGGCGATAGCGCCGAGATGCTGCAGGCACGACGCGCCTTCCTCGATGCCGGACACTATCAGCCGTTGCGCGCGGCTGTCGCCGGGATCCTCGCGCAGCATCTGGGTGAGCAAGGTACACAGCTGTTAGATCTCGGATGCGGGGAAGGTTATTACACTGCGGCGATGGCCGATGCGTTACCGCAGGCGCAACTCTTTGGTCTGGATGTGGCGAAAGCAGCGATTCGCATGGCCGCTAAACGCTATCGTGCGGTGAAATTCTGTGTGGCTTCGAGTCAGCGTTTACCTTTTGCCGATGCTTCTCTGGATGGCGTGGTGCGCATCTATGCGCCCTGTAATGAAGATGAGCTGAGCCGCGCGATCAAAGCGGGGGGTTACCTGCTAACGGTGACGCCGGGACCGCATCACTTGCAGCAATTCAAGGCGCTGATCTATCGCGAAGTGCAGCTGCACGCGGCGGAAGAGAAAGTGTATGCCGGCTTTAGGCAGGTCGATCAACAAAATCTGCATTACAGCATGACGTTGAGCGGAAGTGAGGCGGTGAGCTTATTGCAGATGACGCCATTTGCCTGGCGTGCACGTGAAGAAGTGTGGCAGAACCTGGCGGCATCCAGCGAGTTTAACTGTGATGCCGACTTTATGCTGACGTTATGGCAGCGCGATTAACGCGCTTCCACCAGCGTATTGTAGATCCGTTCCAGGTCATCAAGCTGTTTGACAGCAATCAGCAGGCGGCGCTGCTCCAGTTGCATCACCAGAATGCCATCCTCTGACAGATTCATACTCTGAATGCGACCGTAGTCGATCCACACGCTGCCAAAAAACAGTCCATTTTCCTTCATCAACAGCTTCGGGCTGCGCACCCAGAATAGCCAAATCGCCATAAAGCACAGCACCATCAGCAAATTGGTGGTGAGTTGTGTGCCATGTTTATCAATGTTGTTCCACAGCAGAATCAGCAGCAGCACCACAAAAATGGCGCTATCAATTTTATGGCGACGGCGCAGTGCGACGCGCAGTTTTGTAGGGCCATTACGGCGCGGCAGGATCGCTTCATCATAGATGGCGAACAAAATGAAGCCTGCAATCAGCAGGGCGATCAGGGCGTCAGTCAGTGACATTAGGTGTTCTTCCTCAATCGAAATTATCTCAACGTGGGCGCTCAGATAATGCCGCTCAATAATAGCCGGGAGCAGGGCTCCCGGCGGGGTGATTACAGACCGAGCAGGCCGATCCAGTAACCGAAGATACCGAGGGCGAAGAAGCCGACGATAATCCACAACGCATTCACCTTACGACGCAGCAGCCACATACAGCCAAAGGTTAGCAGCAGTGGAATCAGGCCTGGCATCAGCTGATCGAGGATAGATTGCACCGTAGTAACCGTGGTTTTACCGGTCTGGTCGGTAATGCGCGACACCACCAGCGGCACATTCACATGCGTCCACTTGTTAACCAAGGCCCCCATGACAAAGAGGCCGAGAATCGACGCGCCCTCCGTCAGTTTCTGCAGGAAACCGCCGCCCATATCGCTGACGATATCAACGCCTTTACGGTAGCCGTACGCCACACCGTAATAACGCGTCAACAGACGCACGGCGTTAAACAGGATGAAGAACAGCAATGGACCCAGCAGGCTACCGCTCATCGCGATACCGGCACCCAGCGCAGCAAACACCGGACGCACGGTACCCCAGAAGATCGGGTCGCCCACACCAGCCAGCGGACCCATCAGACCCACTTTGATGCCGTTAATCGCCGCATCATCAATCGGCGCACCGTTGGCACGCTGCTCTTCCATCGCCATGGTAACGCCCAGCACCGGCGCAGCTACATAAGGATGGGTGTTGAAGAACTCGAGATGACGTTTAATCGCCTGTTTACGTTCGTCGTTGTTTTCTGGATAGAGGCGACGAATCACCGGCACCATTGAGTAGCAAAAACCCAGCGCCTGCATACGTTCAAAGTTCCACGAACCCTGAAACAGGTTAGAGCGCAGGAACACACCGCGGACATCGCCGGGGGTGAGTTTCTTTGGAGTGTTAGTTGTATCAACCATGATTTCACCTGTTCCTAGTCGAGTTCGTTATCGAGGTCATTGTTTGCAGGACCACTGGTTGCAGCACCTGCAACGCGGTTATATTTCGGTGCCAGCTGGATATACAGCACCGCCATCACCACGCCAATCACGCCAAGCGCAACCAGGTTGAAGTTGGTGAAGGCTGCAGTAACGAAGCCAAGGTAGAAGAACGGCATCAGGTAGCCCGCGCGCATCATGTTGATGACCATCGCGTAACCGACCACCACGATCATGCCGCCAGCGATGTTCAGGCCGTTGGTGACCACGTCTGGAATTGAGTTCAGCAGTTCCTGAACCACGTGAGTACCGACAGAAATCGCCACGATCAGTGCTGGGATGGCAATACGCATCGCCTGCAATACCAGCGCGGATACGTGGATCCAGCTGATCGCCGTTAGGTTACCTTTCTCGGCTGCCTTATCGGCGGCGTGCTGGAAGGCCACGGTGATGGTACGCACGATGATGGTCAGAACCTGACCGGCCGCTGCCAGCGGAATCGCCAGCGCGATACCGGCGCCCACGCTTTGACCACCGGCAATGACCAGAATGGTTGAGATAATCGAAGCCAGCGCCGCATCCGGTGCAACGGCCGCACCGATGTTCATCCAGCCCAGTGCAATCATCTCCAGCGTACCGCCGATGATGATACCGGTTTTCATATCACCGAGGACCGCACCAATTAAGGTACAAGCCACCAGCGGACGGTGGAACTGGAACTCATCAAGAATCGATCCCATCCCGGCAATACAGGCCACAATAAATATCAAAATGATTTGTAGCGTGGTTATCTCCATTGCATTTCTCCTCTGCAAGGTCTCTAAAATTCGCCCACGTATGCAGGCAAAGGGCGAACTACGGATTGACCTTGGCGATCAGGTCCATCATTTTCAGTCGCTGATCGCTGGACACTTTACGTACTTCCAGTTCGATACCGCGCTCATTAAGTTTGCGAAACGCCGTGATATCTTTTTCATCCACCGATACCGCGTTGTTCACCTGCGTTTTGCCCTGACGGAACGCCATGCCGCCAATATTGACCGACTTAATGTCCACGCCTTGCTCAACAATCCTCACCACATCGGTGGGATTGGTGAACAGCAGCATCACTTTGTCATTGCCATATTTCGGGTTGTTCCACACACGAACCATCTTATCGACATCCACCACGTGCGCGGTAACGCCCGGCGGGGCCACCTGCGTCAGCAGCGTTTTGCGCACATGATCGTTCGCCACTTCATCAGACACCACGATGATGCGGGTAACGTTGGTCTCTTTGGTCCAGCGCGTGGCCACTTGCCCGTGAATCAAGCGGTCATCAATACGCGCCAGGCCGATTTTCATGTGATCGCCTGCAGCCATTGGTTTTTGCGGCTGAGCAGGCGCTTTCGCTGCAACCGTAGCAGGCGCAGCTGCGGCTTGCGCTGGCGTTTCAGTTTTGAGGGCTTTAACGCCTTCACGACCGGCTTCCACCGCGATGTGAATAAGTTCTTCCAGCGATGGGTTGTCATCACGTCCCATCAAGGTTTCCACCAGCATCGGGATGTTGACGCCAGCGATGACATCATAGCCATCCTTATCCACCACAATGCGGCTGGCCGCATTAAATGGACTGCCACCCCAGGTATCGACCAGGAACAACACGCCCTTTGACGTGTCGAGATCGGCCAGCCGTGCCTGATACTTTTCGATTAGCGTTTCTGCATTTTCGCCGGGAACGAAATCAATCCATCCGACATTTTCCTGCTCACCCAACAGCATCTCTGCTGTTTTAAGCAACTGTTCTGCCGCCCAGCCATGTGTACCAATTACAATAGCAATGGTCACTTGCTACCTCCGTTCGCGTGAGAGATTCTCTGGCATTGCCGGGAATCATTGAAAATTACCGTTAGTGTTTCAGGTGGATCGTTAATGATGTGATAGAGAAAAAGCATCAATAAATAAAACGCAACAATCCGCTGCACAGCGATAAGGTCGCGATTTATTTTAGTGATCGAAAAAATAAATTATGTGATGTTTGTCAGCTATTTCGCGCGTAACGGCGCTAATGTGCACTTTTGTTCGATATTCCTGCGTTAACGTAGATATTTGTAAATGTAATAAATTTTTTTGACGTCGTTGATGTAACTGATACATTAGCGTTCTGTTTTTTATTCAGGAGTACCGGGCTTCAGCTCACCTTTATGGACCGTCACCGACGTCGCTCAACATGTTCTCAGCGCTTTTCCGCGCCCGCTTCCACGCTCTTCAGCGTTATCACCGCCTGTAACGATCTCTCGTCTCGCCCTCTGGTGCAGACTCAACTTCGTGCGCCTTTACGTCCGGTAAGGAGTCATTGATGGAATTTCTCTTCGACCCCTCAATTTGGGCGGGTTTGCTCACGCTGATCGTGCTGGAAATTGTTCTCGGCATTGATAACCTGGTGTTTATCGCCATCCTCGCGGACAAATTGCCGCCGAAGCAGCGCGATAAAGCCCGTCTAATTGGTTTGTCGCTCGCCCTGGTGATGCGTCTTGGCTTGCTGTCGCTGATCTCCTGGATCGTGACGCTGACGCGGCCCCTATTCAGCGTAGGCGATTTCAGCTTTTCCGGACGAGATTTAATTCTGTTGTTTGGTGGTTTGTTCCTGTTATTCAAGGGAACCATGGAACTGCATGAGCGGCTTGAGAACCGCGGGCTCGAACATCAGGGCAATAAGAGCTACGCCAGTTTCTGGGCGGTGGTGATTCAGATTGTGGTGCTGGATGCGGTGTTCTCACTCGACGCGGTGATTACCGCGGTCGGTATGGTGAACCATCTGCCGGTGATGATGACCGCCGTGGTGATCGCCATGGGCGTCATGCTGCTGGCCTCGAAACCGCTGACGCGTTTTGTGAATGAACACCCAACGGTGGTGGTGCTGTGTCTGAGCTTCCTGCTGATGATTGGTTTGTCGCTGGTGGCCGAAGGTTTTGGTTTCCACATTCCCAAAGGTTACCTGTACGCTGCGATCGGCTTCTCGATCATCATCGAGCTATTTAACCAGATTGCGCGCCGTAACTTTATTAAGCATCAGGAACATCGCCCGATGCGTGAACGCACCGCCGAAGCGATTCTGCGTTTGATGGGTGGACGCCAGCGTAAGCAAGCGACGACAACTGAAGAAACCTCATTGACCGAAGCGATGCCGCAGGAAGCGTTTAAGGACGAAGAGCGCTACATGATCAACGGCGTATTGACGTTATCGCAGCGTTCAATCCGTAGCATCATGACGCCGCGCGGTAACATTTCGTGGGTGGATGTTTCGCGTCCACTGGATGAAATTCGTATTCAGCTGCTGGATACGCCACACAGCTTGTTCCCGGTATGTCGCGGTGAGCTGGATGAAATCATCGGCGTGGTGCGTGCCAAAGAGCTTCTGGTGGCGCTGGAACACGGCATGGATGTGGCGACCTTTGCTGCTAACACGCCGGCGATTGTGGTTCCGGAAACCCTGGACCCAATCAATCTGCTGGGCGTGCTGCGCCGTGCAAAAGGTAGCTTCGTAATTGTCACCAACGAATTTGGTGTGGTGCAGGGATTAATCACGCCGCTGGACGTGCTGGAAGCGATTGCCGGTGAGTTCCCGGATGAAGACGAAACGCCAGATATCATTGCCGATGGCGACGGTTGGTTAGTGAAGGGCGGGACCGATTTACACTCGCTGCAACAGCTGCTGGATCATCACGAGTTGGTGAAAGCCGATGAAGATCACGCCTCGCTAGCCGGTTTGTTGATTGCACAGAAAGGCCAGTTGCCGCTGCCCGGCGAAGTGATTGATTTGCCGCCGCTGCACTTCCAGGTGATTGAGGCGACCGATTATCGTATCGATCTGGTGCGCGTCACCAAAGATAAGCCATTCGACCACGAAGAACACACCGGGTAAGTCATCGGACTGAAGTAAACAATAACGGCCACGCCAAAAGGTGTGGCCGTTTTTTTATGCGCTTAGCTGCGCCTGATGCTGCTCCAGCCATTGCGGGAAATCCTCAATCGGCATCGGGCGCGCGTAGAAATAGCCTTGCAGATGGTCGACGCCGCGCTCACGTAGATAGTGTGCCTGCTCGGCAGTTTCCACACCTTCCGCCACCAGTGAAATATTCAGGCGCTGCGCCAGCGAGATCACCATATCGGTAACGGTCGCGTTAATCGCATCGGTGCCAATGGCGGCGGTGAAAATCTTGTCGATTTTAAGCACATCCGGTTGGAGGTCTTTCAGATAAGCCAGCGAACTGTGGCCGGTACCGAAATCATCAATCGCCAGACGCACACCAATTTCATGCAGTTGCGACACCACCGATTGATCGATGATTGGCAGGGCATCACGCTCCGTCAGCTCAACCACCAGTTTTGGCATGGGATTGGCCGGCCACCAGATATTTTGCAGATCTTCCACAATGGCGCGATCGCGAAAATGGCTGGCAGCAACGTTAATCGCAATGTGGAACGACGGACATTGCGGCAGATTGGGCAGCTCATCCACCACTTTCGCCAGCACGAAGCGGGTCAACGGCGCGATCAGGTTTTGCCGCTCGGCCAACGGAATAAACACGTCCGGCGCAATCCAGCCCTGACGCTGGTTATGCCAGCGCAGCAGCAGCTCCATGCCGTCACACTCGCCGCTTTTGGCGTTAATCAGCGGCTGGCAATAAACCATAAATTCGTTAGCGGTGATGCCATAACTGATTTGCCAACTGAGGCTCATGCGGTTGGCGGTCGCCAGCCAGACGATGTAACCCATCAGCAGGCTGAGCATGAGCGCCAGCGGCAGCTGTGAAGGCAGCGTGTTAAGCGCCAGCCGGGCGGGAGAAGGGCCGTACAAGGTGATGCTAAACGGATAACGCAGTGATGCCTGATCGTACGCCACTTCATCTTCAGACGGTTCAGTTTGTTCAATCAGCGGATTACCGTATTCAAGGCTCTGACCACCCACGTTGAAAATGGCGCGCTCAACCCACGGCAACTGCGGCTCCAGCAGATAATTGGTCATCAATTCAATATTAATGACTTGCAGCAGACCTTCGCGATTATCCAGCGATTTTGGCGTCCACAGCAGCAGCACCGGCGATCCTTTCAACAGATCACTGTCCGTGGCCAACATCATGCGCTGATTATTGATAGCTAATTCAGGATAGGTTTGGCTGAAGGAGAGGTTTTGCGGGCCAAAAATGCTGGAGCAGTAGAGCGCGTCGTCCTTAACCAGCAGCACGGTGCGCACGGTTTGCAGCGCGGCAATTTTCTCAATCAGCGGATAACGCACTTGCGCACAAGGTACGCCAACCAAACCGAGCGTGTTGTTGGCGGAAACATCCAGCGGCGAGAACATACGATCAAAGCGTTCAATCGCGCGGGTGGCGAAATTCAGCGACTGCTGCTCAATGCGCGATTTCTCTTCGATATAACGAAAAGTTAGCGTCAGGACCAGAACCAGCGAGGCGATCACTAACGCAATAAGCAGTCGCTTACGGCGAAATTGACCCACAAATTGCTGGGGAATGAGCATCAGTAACCACCTTGCAAAACAAAGATTGAAGCCAAATTAACGTGTAGGTTATCGGCATTGAGGCGGCCAGGTTTAGCGCGGCTGAATAAAAAATACGGCACTAAAAAAAGCGCGGCCACAAAGGGCCGCGCTCGAAATCAATGTATCTGTTTTACTCAGTTGGAGGTAGCTACAGATGAATAAAAATAGCCAACTGTTGTTTAAATCACCAGCGAAGCGTTAATCGCACTGGACCTTAATCGCTAATCCGCCGCGAGAGGTTTCACGGTATTTAGCGTTCATGTCCTTACCGGTTTCGTACATGGTCTCAATCACTTTATCCAGCGACACACGTGGTTCGCTGGTACGGCGCAGCGCCATGCGCGCGGAGTTAATGGCCTTTACGGAAGCGATGGCGTTACGCTCAATGCACGGCACCTGAACCTGGCCGGCGACTGGATCGCAGGTTAATCCCAGATTGTGTTCCATGCCGATTTCCGCCGCCACGCACACCTGTTCCGGGCTGCCGCCCAGCAGTTCCGCCAGACCGGCGGCTGCCATGGAACACGCCACGCCTACCTCGCCCTGACAGCCCACTTCGGCACCCGAGATTGAGGCGTTCATTTTATACAGCACGCCAATCGCACCAGATGAGAGGAAGTAGCGGATGAAGATATCGGGCGTAACGGGTTCGATAAAGTGATCGTAATAGGCCAGCACCGCTGGCACGATGCCGCAGGCACCGTTAGTAGGTGCCGTCACCACACGACCGCCGGCCGCGTTCTCTTCATTCACTGCCAGCGCAAACATATTCACCCAGTCGATCACATCCATCGGATCTTTCGAGTGCTTTGAGGATGACACCAGCAGACGGCGCAGTGAAGCCGCACGACGAGGTACGCGCAACGGACCCGGCAGCACGCCTTCGGTATTCAGACCACGATCGATACAGGCCTGCATGGTTTGCCACACGTTGCCAAAATAGGCATAAATCTCGTCGCGAGTATGCAGCGCCAGTTCGTTTTTCATCACCAAACCGGACAGCGACAGCCCACTTTCGCGACAGTGGCTGAGCAGCTCTTTAGCAGAGTGGAAAGGCCACGGCACGGAAACTTCGTTCAACACCGGTTGGCCGAAATGCTCTTCATCGACGATGAAACCGCCGCCGATGGAGTAGTAGGTTTTGCTTAGAATGAGCAGATCACCCGCGAAGGCAAACACCGTCATGCCGTTTTCATGCAGCGACAGGTTTTCACTGCGGAACACCATGCCACCTTCACGCGGGAAATCCACTTCGCGCGCGCCGTTGGCTAACAGCAGACGCTCGCGCTGCTCCACGTCTTTAATGAACGCAGGAATGCCATCAATATCGACGGTGGCCGGTTCGAAGCCCGCCAGGCCCATGATAATCGCGATATCAGTGTGGTGACCTTTGCCCGTGAGCGACAGCGAACCATAGACGTCAACCGCCACGCGCGTCACGTCATGCAATTTGCCTTGTTCGGCCAGCAGATCAACAAACTGCTTGCCCGCTTTCATCGGGCCGACGGTATGTGAACTGGATGGGCCGATGCCCACTTTAAACATGTCAAAAACACTAATCACCGGTGACACTCCTCACAAATCTTATTCTGCACGGCATAAGCCGTTTATGCGGCTAATAGTAATCGCCCATGCCGTATAACGAGCAGCTTTTCGCATGAAATAAACTAATTATAAACCCCAGAAATAGTTATCCGTTTGTACAGTTGTGAAGCGGATCGGTTTTCCCGGCGAAAGGCTAACGTTCAGCGCTGCGGATTGCCGGCCCAAAAGTGGCCCCGGCCTGCTCCGAAGCTCCAGTGTGTGCTGCTGAAAAGGGCACCTTTGCCAGAGCCCGCACCAGATCTAAAGCAAAAAGATATTTTAACTGGCAAGCATTAGGTGATTTACGGTAGGGCGATTTGTTGACCGAGCGCACGAATAATCCCTGCGGTCATGCCCCAGATAAAATAATCCTCGTACCAGGATAACCAAACCTGATGTTGGCGATGACCACGGCGCAAGGTGAGATCGCTGTAGCGGCTCAAACGCAATGCTTCCGACAGCGGCATGGCAAAGGCGCTTTCCACTTCGTCCGGATTGAGCTGCAAAGCAAAATCAGCCGGAATAATGCCCACTACCGGCGTCACAGCGAAACCGGTGCTGCTGGTCACCGGCGGCAGAACACCGATGATCTGCACCTGTTCCGGCTGAATTCCCACTTCTTCCTGCGCTTCACGCAGTGCGGTGTGGATCAGCGAGGTGTCAGTGGCATCCTGCATGCCGCCGGGAAAGGCGACTTGCCCGGCGTGTTTACGCAGGTGTGATGAGCGACGCGTGAGCAGCAAGCCAGGTTCTGCGCCGTCGATCACCGGCACCAGTACCGCCGCACGGCGTCCACTGATGGCACTTTTCGGCGCATGCAGCGGCGGTTGCAGGACAAAGCGGCTGAGGAACTGCTCAAGGGTTAAATTCATTTCAGGTCCCATCACGCAGGCTGGGCAAAATACGGTTCACCTTATGGAAGGTTTCCTGATATTCGGCATCAAGGTCGCTATCTGCCACTAATCCACCACCGGCGGCGCAGTAAAGCTGGTGGTTTTCCGCAATCAGCGTGCGAATGGTGATGCTGGTATCCATACGGCCACACAGGCTGATGTAGCCGATGCTGCCACACCACGCATTGCGGCGATGCGGCTCTAACTCTTCGATGATCTCCATCGCGCGGATCTTCGGTGCGCCGGTGATAGAACCACCGGGGAAACAAGCACGCAGCAAATCGGTTGCGCTCAGCGTCTCAGGCAAACGTGCACGTACAGTGCTGACCAGATGATGCACCGCCGGGAAAGGTTCAACCACGAACAGTTCCGGTACGCTGACGCTGCCGGGCACGGCCACGCGGCCAATATCATTGCGCAGCAGATCGACAATCATCAGGTTCTCAGCGCGATCTTTCTGCGAGTTGGCGAGCTTCTCTGCCTGCAAACGGTCGGCCTCGGCATCAGCAAGACGCGGCAAAGTGCCTTTAATCGGACGTGTTTCAATCTCCTGCTGCTGTAAAGCGAGGAAGCGCTCTGGCGATAAACTCAGCAGCGCGCTGTCCGGCAAACGCAGGAAGGCGCTGAACGGCGCGCGATTCGCCTGCGTCAGACGCAAAAATGCCTGCCACTCATCACCGCGATAGCCCGCCTGAAAACGCTGTGCCAGATTCACCTGATAGCAATCACCGGCTTGAATATAGGCCTGCACCGCGTGGAACCGCTGCGCATACTGGTCATAACTGAGGTTGGATTGCCACTCGCTGGTCAAGGCGAAAGGCTCGGCGGGCGGCGCGGTTTGTGCTTGCAGCCAGTGCCAGCGCTGCTCGGCATCGGTGAGCGAAACCAGCGTCAGTTTTTGCAGATGGTGATCGGCGATCAGCGCCCAGTCATAAATGCCCACCGCCATATCCGGCGTGGTGAGATCCTGCAGCGCGCGCTGCGGCAGGTCTTCAAAGCGTCGTCCTAAATCGTAACCGAACAGGCCGAGGGCGCCGCCCTGAAACGGTAATCCGGCATCAAAAGCCGGCGTGACACCTAGCGCGGCACATTGCTGTTGCACCAGCAGCAGCGGATCGGCGGCGGAGTGAATGACGTCATCACCGCAGATAATTTCGGTGCTGGCACCGCGTGTAGTCAGCGTCGCGCGCGGATCGGCGGTGAGGATATCAAAGCGATTATCCGCATGATCGGCCTGGCCGGAGGTCAGCAACATCGCCCAGCGTTGGTGGGCTAGCGGAGCAAAAAGGTGTAACAGCGTTTCGGGCGTATACTTCAGAACGAGGCTTTTTACCATCATGGGACAAATCACTTCAGCAAGCAGGTCGCTAGCCTGACATATTTTTTTGTTGCTGGCACCCGTTTGTTCCACGTGGTAATAATGCGTCCCCCATGCACCAGGAGTGAATTATGTTTACAGGTCTTCCAGCGTTATCCCATGAGCAACAGCAGCAAGCGGTTGAACGCATCCAGGAATTAATGGCGGGCGGTATGTCGAGCGGACAGGCGATTGCGCAAGTGGCGCAGGAGATTCGTCAAACCTATAAAGGTGAAGCCATTCGGGCGATGTTCGAAGACGACGAGGATGAAGAAGACGACAACGAATAACGCCCGAACGTATTTTACAGCGCGGCGATGATTTTAATTTCGACTTTATACTTCGGGTTCATCAAACCGGCCTGCACGGTGCAACGCACCGGCGCATTGCCTGGCGAAACCCACGCATCCCAGGCGCGATTCATCGCCGGAAAATCGCTTTTCTCCACCATAAAAATGGTGGCGTCGAGGATCTTGCTCTTATCCGATCCCACGCGCGTCAGAATGGCGTCAATCACCGCCAACGCATTGGCGGTTTGCGCTTCCGCATCTTCATCCAGGTTTTCCGGTACGCTGGTGTAATAGACGGTTTGGTTATGCACCACGGCTTCCGACATGCGGTGCTCTGGATCAATACGCGTAATGGTCATGCTGTTCTCCTTTAATTTTGCTGCGCTAGCCTGCCATATCCCAGGGGCGCATGTCATCTGTTGTGGTTGCCCGCCGGGAATCCTGACATAATTACAGTGGTTTTAATTTTTGATGTGAGGAAGTGTGGCAGACGATTTTGCAGCTGATGGCGCACTGGCGCAGGCAATTCCGGGCTTTAAACCGCGTGAAGCACAGCGCCAAATGGCCAAAGCGGTAACCGAGGCGGTGAAAACAGGCGGCGAGTTGGTAGTCGAAGCGGGCACCGGAACCGGTAAAACCTATGCCTATCTGGCGCCGGCATTGCGGGCAAAGAAAAAAGTCATTGTCTCCACCGGATCCAAAGCGTTGCAGGATCAGCTCTATAATCGCGATCTGCCTACCATCGCGCGTGCCCTTAAGTTCAGCGGCAAAACTGCGCTGCTTAAAGGACGCTCCAACTATTTATGCCTCGAACGTCTTGAGCAGCAGAATCAAACCGGCGGCGATCTCAGCGTTCAGGCGCTAGGCGATTTGATCAGCGTGCGCGGCTGGTCGTCAGAAACCACCGATGGCGACGTCAGCAACTGCAACGGCGTGGCCGAAGACAGCCCGATCTGGCCGTTTGTCACCAGCACCAACGATAACTGCCTCGGCAGCGATTGCCCGCTGTATAAAGATTGCTTCGTGGTCAAAGCGCGCAAAAAAGCCATGGACGCCGATGTGGTGGTGGTGAACCATCATCTGTTTCTTGCCGATCTGGTGGTGAAAGAGGGCGGCTTTGGCGAACTGATTCCGGAGGCCGATGTGATGATCTTCGATGAAGCGCATCAGCTCCCCGATATCGCCAGCCAGTATTTCGGTCAGCAGCTGTCGAGCCGTCAACTGCAGGACCTCGCCAAAGACATCATCATCGCCTATCGCACCGAAGTGCGGGATGTGCAGCAGCTACAGAAATCTGCCGATCGCCTGGCGCAGTGCGCGCAGGATTTCCGTTTGACGCTCGGCGAACCGGGTTTTCGCGGCAACCTGCGCGATCTGCTGAGCGATAACAACATCATGCGCATGTTTACCTTGCTGGATGATGCGCTCGAACTCTGTTACGACGTGATCAAACTGTCGCTGGGGCGCTCTGCGCTGCTGGACGCCGCCTTTGAGCGCGCGGCGTTGTATCGCACGCGCCTGAAACGGCTGCGCGCCATTGACGAGCCCGGCTTCAGCTATTGGTATGAGTGCAACAGCCGCCATTTCACGCTGGCGCTGACGCCGCTGTCGGTGGCGGAACGCTTCAGGGAAGTGATGGATAACCGCAAAGCTGCGTGGATTTTCACGTCAGCCACGCTGGCGGTGAATGAGCAGATGAGCCATTTCTCCAGCCGCCTTGGCGTGGATAACGCTACTACGATGATCCTCGATAGCCCGTTCGATTACACCCAGCAAGCGCTGTTGTGCGTGCCGCGCAACATGCCGGAACCCAATCATCCCGGCGGCGCGCGCCAGCTGGCGCGCATGATGAAGCCGCTGATTGATGCCAACAAAGGCCGCTGCTTCTTCCTCTGCACCTCGCACAAGATGATGCGCGAGTTAGCCATTGAGTTTCGTGCTTCCATGACGTTGCCGGTATTGCTGCAAGGTGAAACCAGTAAAGTACAGCTGCTAAAGCAGTTCCTGGAAGCCGGTAACGCACTGTTGGTCGCCACCAGCAGCTTCTGGGAAGGTGTTGACGTACGCGGCGATGCGCTGTCGCTGGTGATCATCGACAAGCTGCCATTTACCTCGCCGGAAGATCCGCTGCTCAAAGCCCGCATGGAAGATTGTCGCCTGCGCGGCGGCGATCCCTTCAATGATGTGCAACTGCCTGATGCGGTAATCACCCTGAAACAGGGCGTGGGGCGTTTAATTCGTGATACCGAAGATCGCGGCGTACTAGTGATTTGCGATCAGCGCCTGGTTTCTCGCCCCTACGGCGGCCTGTTCCTGAACAGTTTGCCACCCACGCCGCGCACCCGCGATATTGCGCGTGCCATCGAATTTGTCCGTCAGCCAGTGGATCACTAATTGTGCCAGGCTGTGATAAGATGCGCGCCATTTTGACTCTCTGAGGTTGTTATGTCCGCCCGAATTTTAGCCCTGGACACGGCGACAGAAGCCTGTTCTGCCGCGCTGCAAAATCTGCAGCAGATTGATGCCCGCTTTGAAATCGCCCCGCGCGATCACACCCAACGTATTCTGCCGCTGGTTCAGGAGCTGTTGCAGGCGCAGCAGCTGGAGCTGACCGCGCTTGACGTGCTGGCGTTTGGCCGTGGACCGGGCAGTTTTACCGGTGTGCGTATCGGCATTGGCATTGCTCAAGGGCTGGCGCTTGGCGCGAATCTGCCGATGATTGGCGTCTCCTCGTTAGCGACCATGGCGCAGGGCGCGTGGCGTTTGACCGGCGCGACGCGCGTGCTGGCCGCAATCGACGCGCGCATGGGCGAACTCTATTGGGCTGAATATCAGCGCGACGAAAACGGTGAATGGCAGGGCGCGGAAACCGAAGCGGTGATCAAACCCGACGTGGCGCAGCAACGTATTGCCGCATTAGGTGGCGAATGGACGGCTGTTGGCACCGGCTGGCAAGCCTATCCGCATCTGCTAACTTCGCCAGGCGCGCAGCTTATCGCCTCAGAGGTATTGTTACCCGCAGCAGAAGATATGCTGCCGCTGGCGCTCAGCGCCTGGCAGCGTGATGAAGCGGTTGCGGTGGAGAATGCCGAGCCGGTTTATCTGCGCAATGAAGTGGCATGGAAAAAGTTGCCGGGACGCTAGGCCGCGCGCAACTTATCTTCGCGTGCTCAGTCTAATCAGAGAAATAACAGGAGAAGTGCTATGCCAATAAGTCGTAAAGGGATGTCTGGCGCTCTGTTAGCCTGCGCAATGCTGCTCAGCGGCTGTGTTTCGGTGCCAGATTCAATTAAAGGAAGTTCTGAGCTTCCACAGCAAGATTTACTGCGCGTGATGAACGCGCCGCAACTGTTTGTCGGTCAGGAATCACGCTTCGGCGGGAAAGTGGTGAAGGTCACCAATCTCAACGGCTTAACGCGCGTGGAAATTGCGACCCAGCCGCTGGATGAGAGCGCGCGTCCGCGTTTAGGCGCAGCTTCGGTTGGCCGCATCTTTGCTGACATCCGCGGCTTTGTCGATCCGGTCGATTTGAATAACCAATACATCACGGTGCTGGGCAACATCAAAGGCACCGAGAAAGGCGATATCGGTAAGGCCAGCTACAACTTTGTGGTGATCGATGTGCGCGGCTATCAGCGCTGGCATCTGACGCAACAGGTGATGACGCCGCCGCAGCCGATTGATCCCTACATCTGGTATGGCCCAACGCGCCATCGTCCGGGATATTGGGGACCCAATCCGTATTGGGGTATGAACCTCGGCCAACCGGCGCAGGTGCAAACTATCCTCACCGAATAAGCTATTAATGGTGTTATTTACGGCCCGGTCGCGGTGCGTGCGAACGGGCCTTTTTATTGGGCGCGCAACCGATGCGCGAAATTTAGTGATGCGCTTCGCAACCTGAAAATGCCGAAACAGGCAAACTGGTACAATCAGTTAAAATATTGTTAACAACATTGATTGTCGAGGCGGCGATGGCTACGCAACAGGATTATCGGGGTGATTCTTTGAATAAGGTTTGGCTCAAACGCTATCCGGCAGATGTCCCTGCGGAAATTAATGCGGATCGTTACGCTTCTCTGGTCGATCTTTTCGAGCACGCAACAGAGCAATACGCCGATCAGGTGGCTTTCATCAATATGGGCCAGCCGATGACCTATCGGCAGCTGGAAAAGCAAAGCCGCGCCTTTGCCGCCTGGCTGCAGCAAGGTTTAGGGTTGAAGCAGGGCGATCGTGTGGCGCTAATGATGCCCAATCTGCTGCAATATCCCGTCGCGCTGTTTGGCGTACTGCGCGCTGGCATGGTGGTGGTCAACGTCAATCCGCTCTATACGCCGCGTGAACTCAAGCATCAGCTTGTTGATAGCGGCGCCAGCGCCATTGTGATCGTCTCGAACTTTGCCCATACGCTGGAAAAAGTGGTGGCCGAAACGCCGATCAAACATGTGATGTTAACGCGTATGGGCGATCAGCTGGCGCCGGTGAAAGCCACGCTGGTGAACTTCGTCGTTAAATACGTGAAAAAGCTGGTGCCAAAATACCATCTGCCGGGCGCGGTCCCGTTCCGCAGCGCCTTGTCGCAGGGCGAACAGATGACCTATCAACGCCCAACCGTGACCAACGACGATCTCGCTTTCCTGCAATATACCGGCGGTACCACCGGCGTGGCCAAAGGCGCGATGCTGACGCACCGCAATATGCAGGCTAATCTGGAACAGACTAAAGCTACTTACGGCAAGCTGCTGCGTCCGGGCAAAGAGCAAGTGGTGACCGCGCTGCCGCTCTATCACATCTTCGCGCTGACGGTGAACGGGCTATTGTTCCTTGACCTTGGCGGCACCAACCTGCTGATCACTAATCCGCGCGATATTCCCGGCTTTGTTAAAGAGCTCAGCAAGTTCCCGTTTACCGCCATTACCGGCGTGAATACCTTATTCAATGCGCTGCTGAATGATGCCAACTTCAATAAGCTCGATTTCTCCACGCTGCGCCTGTCAGCCGGCGGCGGCATGGCGGTGCAAAAAGCGGTCGCCGAACGCTGGGAAAAACTCACTGGACACTATCTGCTGGAAGGTTACGGTCTGACCGAGTGTTCGCCGCTGGTGTCAGTGAATCCGTATGACATTACCTGTCATACCGGCAGCATCGGTTTGCCGGTACCGTCCACCGATGTGCGCATCGTCGATGATGAAGACAAGGATGTGGCGCCAGGTGAACCGGGCGAGCTGTGTATTCGCGGACCGCAGGTGATGACCGGCTACTGGCAGCGCGCCGACGCTACCGATGAAGTGCTGAAAAATGGCTGGCTGCATACTGGTGATATTGTTACCGTTGATAGCGAAGGCTTTATTCGCATCGTCGATCGTAAGAAAGACATGATTCTGGTGTCAGGCTTTAACGTGTATCCTAACGAGATCGAAGATGTGCTGATGCAGCATGAGAAAGTGCGTGAAGCCGCGGCGATTGGCGTTCCCAGCGATCTGTCGGGCGAAGCGGTAAAAGTGTGCATCGTGAAGAAAGATCCGTCACTGACGAAAGAAGAAGTGCTGGATCATTGCCGTCGCCAGCTCACCGGCTACAAAGTGCCGAAGATTATCGAGTTTCGTGACGAGTTGCCGAAGACCAACGTCGGCAAAATTTTGCGCCGCGAATTGCGTGATGAGGCGAAGCGAGAAGGGCAGTAACGCGCCATTCTCCTCAGGTTAACGCCGGCACAGTCCGGCGTTTTTATTGCTTTTAACATGGAGCGCTGCGCGTAGTTTGCCGCAGCGAGAAAGACAACGTGAATTACACCCTGATCGACCAAAATGACCAACTGGCCGCCGTGTGCGAGAAAGCACGCCAGCACGCCGCCGTGGCGCTGGATACTGAATTCGTGCGCACCCGCACTTACTATCCGCAGCTCGGCCTGATTCAGCTGTTTGATGGCGACCAGCTGATCCTGATCGATCCGCTTAATATCAGTGACTGGACGCCGTTTGTGGCGCTGTTGCAGGACAAGCAGGTCACCAAATTCCTGCACGCCGGCGGCGAAGATCTGGAAGTGTTCCTGCATCGCTTTAAATGCCTGCCCGATCCCATGATTGATACGCAAATTCTGGCGGCATTTACCGGCCAGGCGTTGTCGTGGGGCTTTGCCTCGATGGTGATGCATTTCAACCAAATCGAGCTGGATAAAAGCGAATCGCGTACCGATTGGCTGGCGCGTCCGTTGACCGAACGTCAATGTGAATATGCCGCCGCCGATGTCGCCTATCTGCTGCCGATTGCCCATCAGCTGGTGGCGCAAACTGAAGAAGCTGGCAACATGGCGGCGGCGCTAAGCGAATGCAAGATGCTGTGCCAGCGCCGCCTGGATGTGCTGCAACCGGAAGAAGCCTGGCGCGACATCACCAATGCGTGGCAACTGCGTCCGCGTCAGCTTGCGGCGTTGCAACGTCTGGCCGCGTGGCGTTTAAACCTCGCGCGTCAGAAAGATATGGCGGTGAACTTCGTGGTGCGCGAAGAGAATCTGTGGAAAGTGGCGCGCTTTATGCCGGGCAGCCTTGGCGAGCTGGATCATTTAGGGCTGAACGGCCATGAAATCCGCTTCCACGGTAAAGCGATGGTGGCGCTGGTGGCTGAAGCGCAGGCGCAGGATGAAGCGACCTTGCCGCAGCCGCTGCCCAATCTGATCGACCACCCACACTACAAGCAGGCGTTTAAAGCCATCAAAGCGCTGGTGCAACAGGTGAGTGAAGAGAGTGGTTTTAGCCAGGAACTGCTGGCATCACGTCGGCAGATTAATCAGGTGCTGAGTGTGCATTGGGGATTGAAAAACGCGTCGCGCACACCTGAGTTACAGACAGGCTGGCGGGGCGATTTGCTGAAAGCGGGTATCAGCGAGATTCTGCAGGCACTTTAACGGAAGCATTTTCCCCTGCGCAATACCGCAGGGGAAAATCAGGAAACCGCTTTAATCATTTAGGAACGTCTTCCGGCTCCGGCAGTGTCACGTTGAGCTCGAGGATAGAGATATCATCCCCTTTCTGATCCAGCTGAACGGTCACCATATCCGGGTCAATTTTTACGTATTTACAGATCACTTCCAAAATATCGCGCTTCAGCTGCGGCAGATAGTGGGGCTCACTGTCGCCCCTTCTGCGTTCGGCTACGATAATCTGCAGCCTTTCCTTGGCTATATTGGCTGTGTTCTTCTTACGGGATAAAAAGAAATCAAGTAATGCCATTGGTTATCCCCCGAACAGGCGTTTAAGGAAACCCTTCTTCTCTTCTTCGATAAAGCGGAAGGGGCGTTCTTCGCCAAGCAGGCGATCTACGGTATCAGCATAGGCTTTACCGGCGTCAGCGTTTGCGTCAAGGATCACCGGCTCACCCTGGTTAGAGGCGCGCAGGACAGATTGATCTTCCGGGATGACGCCAACCAGAGGAATGCGCAGAATTTCCAGCACATCTTCCATGCTCAGCATATCGCCACGGGTTACGCGGCCAGGATTGTAACGGGTCAGCAGCAGATGCTCTTTCACCGGATCCTGGCTGTTCTCTGCACGACGGGATTTCGAAGAGATGATGCCGAGAATACGGTCGGAGTCACGTACTGAAGAGACTTCCGGGTTGGTGGTGATGATGGCTTCATCGGCGAAGTACAATGCCATCAGCGCGCCGGTTTCGATACCTGCTGGTGAGTCACAGACGATAAAGTCGAACTCCATCGCCGCCAGATCGTTCAGCACTTTTTCAACGCCTTCACGCGTCAGTGCATCTTTATCGCGCGTCTGTGAAGCCGGCAGAATGTAGAGTTGCTCTGTGCGCTTGTCGCGAATCAGCGCTTGATTCAGCGTTGCATCGCCCTGAATGACGTTTACAAAGTCATATACCACGCGGCGTTCACAGCCCATGATCAAATCCAGGTTACGCAGACCGATATCGAAATCGATGACGACGGTTTTTTTGCCTTTCTGCGCTAACCCGGTAGCGATGGCCGCGCTTGACGTGGTCTTGCCAACGCCCCCTTTACCCGATGTAACTACAATAATGCGTGCCATAAATGTTGATTTCCTTAACGAAAGAAAAGGGGCTTAATTAAGTGTCTGAATGGTAAGCGCGCCCTCTATCAGGCTGAGGCGCGCCGCTTTACCAAAGAATTCCGCCGGGATTTGATCGATCATCCAATATTCTCCGGCAATAGAGACCAACTCTGCGGCGAGGTTGGTGCAAAAAATCTGGCTGTCGCGTTGTCCGCCGACGCCGGCTAACGCGCGACCGCGCATCATGCCGTAAATATGGATGTTACCGTCGGCGACCAGTTCGGCCCCGGCGCTGACGCTACTGGTGACGATGAGATCGGCATTGCGCGCATAAATTTGCTGGCCCGAACGCACCGGCGTATTAATGATGCGGGTTTTACTGGCGGCATCCGCCACCACTGCCGCAACAACTGGCGCGGCTTCAGCGACCGGCGCCGCGGCTTGTTTGCGGCTCTCTTTACCTTCAGAAAGGACCGGCAAGCCCGCGCGGGCGATCATTTTTTTCAGGGCTTCATCTTTGCATCCGCTGACACCCACGATACGCAGACCGGTCGCCATCACCGCTTGTTGCATCTGTTTCCAGTTAATGTCGCCGGTTAACGCTGATACATTTAGCACCACCGGCGCATTCAGCAAAAAGGCCGGTGCCTGATCGATTTTGTCCTGTAGCGCCTGACGAATCACCTCGGGTTGCGAATGATGCAGATGAACGACTGACAGGGTAAAACTGCTTCCCTTGAATTCGATTGGCGTTTGCGACATCTGTGCTGACTCAGTCCTGTTTTACGACCCTTAAATGTACGCCGATAAAATCGGCAATAACATCAAACGGTCAATATTCGAAGTTCTGCAAGCATGTTATAGTTACTGCTATATTCAGGCAAGTGACGCCATCGGTTAATTCGAGTAAAAAATATGTTTTGTGTGATCTACAGAAGCCCGCAACGTGAACAGACTTATCTGTATGTTGAAAAAAAAGACGATTTCTCACGGGTACCGGAAGAACTGCTGCGTGGCTTCGGCAAACCCCAGCTGGCCATGGTGCTGTCACTGGATAAGCGTGACAAGCTGGCTAACGCGGATATCAATAAAGTTAAGCAAGGTTTAAGCGACCACGGCTTTTATTTGCAAATTCCACCGCCGGTTGAAAGTCTGCTCAACATTCATCTCGATCAGGGTAAAAAAGATTAATTCAGATTCCTCTGTAAATATATCCTGTAGAAATAATCAGTGCTATTTGCGTTAATTAACTGCCCGCTTTAACCCTTTATTGCGGGCAATTATCCCGGCGTTTAGCTGATTTTGTTGTATACGATTAATGACTTTTGACAATTTCCGCCACGCCTGCCGCCATAAACCCGCTAATATATTCCACCTCAGCGTGCCGCGTTCCGGCTCTGAGCCAGACTTCATCGCCAGATGCACTGGCGGCAAACACAACCAAAGCAGGGGAATAGCATGTATCAGCATCGTAACTGGCAGGGCGCTCTGTTGGATTATCCGGTCAGTAAAGTGGTTTGCGTCGGCAGCAACTATGCAAAGCACATAAAGGAAATGGGAAGTGCCACGCCAACCGAACCGGTAGTGTTTATCAAACCGGAAACCGCGGTGTGCGATCTGCGCCAGCCGCTGTCAATCCCGGCAAATTTTGGTGAAGTGCATCATGAGGTGGAGCTGGCGGTGCTGATTGGCTCGACGCTGAAGCAGGCGAGCGAAGAGCATGTGGCGAAGGCGATTGCCGGTTATGGCGTCGCGCTGGATTTGACCTTACGTGACGTGCAGGCCGGGTTGAAGAAAGCGGGCCAACCGTGGGAAAAATCCAAAGGTTTCGATAATTCGTGTCCGCTGTCAGGTTTTATTCCGGTTGCTGAGTTCAGCGGCGATCCCCAGAACACCGAACTGAAGCTCATGGTTAACGGCGAAGTGCGTCAGCACGGGACGACCGCCGATATGATTCACAAAATTCTGCCGTTAATTGCCTACATGAGCCAGTATTTCACCCTGCGCGCGGGCGATGTGGTGCTGACCGGTACGCCTGAAGGCGTTGGCCCGATGCGTTCTGGCGACAAGCTGGAAGTATCGCTGGCGGGTCACGGTATTTCGACGCGCGTTCTGTAAAACTTGCATCACCGCACCTGAACCTTTATAAGGTGCGGTCTCTTAGCTAACCCGGACCGCCATCATGACTGAACAACCTTTCTGGCAGACTAAACGCCTTGACCAAATGAACGACGCAGAGTGGGAATCCCTGTGCGACGGCTGTGGCCAATGTTGCTTGAATAAGTTGCAGGATGCGGATACCGACGAAATCTACTTCACCAACGTGGCCTGCAATCAGCTGAATATCAAAACCTGCCAATGCCGTAACTACGAGCATCGTTTTGAGTTAGAAGAGAATTGCATCAAGTTGACGCGTGAAAACCTCACCAGCTTTGAATGGCTGCCGCGTACCTGCGCCTATCGCGTGTTAGGGGAGGGCAAAACCTTGCCGGCCTGGCATCCGCTGATCGCCGGTTCTAAAAAGGCGATGCATGCGCAGCGCATTTCAGTGCGTTTTATTGCGGTGCGTGAGAGTGAAGTGCGGGATTGGGAAGAGCATATAATCGATCGACCGGATCGCAACGGTTAAACATAAAACAGGCAGCCAGGGCTGCCTGTTTTTTTGTGTTTAACGTCCGAACAGATCGCGGCGTTTCGGTTTGAACGGTTGTGCAATCAACACCAGCAGCGCCACCAGCAGATAAGCGCCGAATATCACGATCATCCACTGCGGCATGCTCCAGGTCAGGAAAGTCCAGCCGCGCTCGGCGCAGTCACCGCTGGCCACAAACACCGAGGGCAACCATGTATCCAGTGGCAACCAGGTTGGGAAACGTGCGGCAAAGTCGCAGGTGACAAACGGATTGGGATGCAGCTGAATCATGGTGTGATCGTAAGAGAGACGAGTGCCTTCAATCGCGCTATAAATCCAGATGAGGATCGCCGCCCAGCGCAGCGGGGTTTTCGGTGCAATCGCACCCACGATGCCCGCGCCCATCACGCCAAACAGCGCGCAACGCTCATAAATACACATTACGCAGGGTTGCAGCCCCATGACGTGCTGAAAATACAACGCCGTCAATTCAAACGCTAGCGCCGTCAGGGCCAGCAGAAGCCAGGCACCGCGTCCACGCGAGCATTGATTCAAATATCGCAACATATTGCTTTTCCTGTAACCGTTATTGTTTCGCAGTGTAAACCAAAAGCGCAGCCGTGCCAGCCAGGTAAAGGGAAAAAATCATGTACAAAAATGACTTAAGTCGCGTTGAGGCCAAAAAGATCCGGCCATGCGCTTCATCCGATAAGTGCAAGCCACGGGCGCAGCGCAAACGTGTGCTTGCCTGCGTTGTTTCATCTGAATTCACGGCTGAATTTTGCGCCAGCGCGCGCTTTTAATCGGTTGGCAGGCTATTTCCGCTATAGCCGCTCTGGTATGATGAGTCGCATTACGATAAAGAAAGCAACGAGAAATAAATGCTATGGTGATTAAGGCGCAGAGCCCCGCGGGATTTGCGGAAGAGTATATTATTGAAAGCATCTGGAACAGTCGTTTTCCGCCGGGATCCATTCTACCTGCCGAACGTGAGCTTTCTGAACTGATTGGCGTGACCCGCACCACGTTGCGTGAAGTATTGCAGCGTCTGGCGCGCGATGGCTGGTTGACCATTCAACATGGTAAACCGACGCGCGTTAACGATTTTTGGGAAACCTCCGGTTTAAACATCCTCGAAACCCTGGCCCGACTCGATCACGATAGTGTCCCACAGTTGATTGATAATCTGCTGTCGGTGCGGACTAACATCTCCTCGATTTTTATCAGCCGTGCGCTGCGTCATCATCCAGAGAAAGCGCGCGAAGTGCTGGAAAATGCGCTGATCGAGGAAGACAAAGCCGAAGCCTATACCGAGCTGGATTATCGCGTGTTCCGCGGCCTGGCGTTTGCATCAGGTAACCCGATTTATGGTCTGATTTTGAATGGCCTGAAAGGGTTGTATACCCGCGTTGGTCGTCACTACTTCTCCAGTCTGGAAGCGCGTGAACTGGCGCGAAACTTCTATCGCCAGCTGGCTGATCTGTGCGTGGCTAATCCTTCGCAGGAGCAGATTGTCGATAGTGTGCGTGAATACGGACGCCGCAGCGGAGAGATTTGGCACAAGATGCAGAAAAGCATGCCGGACGATTTAGCCAGCAAGCGATAAAAGAAAAACCGGACTTCGACAGTCCGGTTTTTTTGCCTTACAACGTTGGGCCGCGCGTGGGCGAACGATCCAGCAACTCGACGCTGCCGTCTTCATTCTGCTGTTCCAGAATCACATCAAAGCCCCACAAACGGTGCACATGCTTCAACACTTCTTTGCGGCTCTTATCAAGCGGCGCACGCTGTTGCGGCACATAACGTAGCGTCAGTGAGCGATCGCCACGCAAATCCACGTTATAGACCTGAATGTTAGGTTCCAGATTGCTCAGATTGTACTGCGCCGACAGCTGCTGACGAATGGCGCGATAACCCGCTTCATCATGGATCGCCGCAATTTCGAGGAAATTGTTGCGGTCATCATCCATCACCGTGAACAAGCGGAAATCACGCATCACTTTTGGTGACAAGAATTGGCTGATAAAGCTTTCGTCCTTGAATTCACGCATCGCGAAATGCAGGGTTTTCAGCCAGTCGGAACCGGCAATGTCCGGGAACCAGTAGCGATCTTCTTCGGTCGGTGTCTGACAGATGCGTTTAATGTCCTGGAACATCGCGAAGCCCAGCGCATACGGGTTGATGCCGTTATACCACTGGCTGTTATACGGCGGCTGGTAAACCACGTTGGTGTGGCTGTGCAGGAACTCCATCATAAAGCGTTCCGACACTTTGCCTTCGTCATACAGGTGATTAAGGATGGTGTAGTGCCAGAAAGTGGCCCAGCCTTCGTTCATCACCTGCGTCTGTTTCTGCGGATAAAAATACTGGCTAACTTTGCGCACAATGCGCAGCACTTCACGTTGCCAGGATTCCAGCAGCGGCGCATTTTTTTCCATGAAATAGAGCAGGTTTTCCTGCGGTTCAGAAGGGTAGCGCGATGCCTCAACGTGCACCGACTCTTTCTCTTTACGCGGCAGGGTGCGCCATAGCGTATTCACCTGACTCTGCAAATACTCTTCGCGGCTCTGCTGGCGCGCCTTCTCTTCCTGCAGCGAAATTTTCTGCGGACGCTTATAGCGATCCACACCGTAGTTCATCAACGCATGGCAGGAATCGAGCAGCCGCTCAACTTCCTCCACGCCATAGCGCTCTTCGCAGTCGGTAATGTAATTTCGCGCAAACAGCAGGTAATCCACAATCGAACTGGCATCGGTCCAGCTGCGGAACAGATAGTTATTTTTAAAGAAAGAGTTGTGACCGTAACAGGCGTGCGCCATTACCAGCGCCTGCATGGTCATGGTGTTCTCTTCCATCAAATAGGCGATACACGGATTAGAGTTGATGACGATCTCATACGCCAGGCCTTGCTGACCATGCTTGTAGCGCTGTTCCGTTTCGATGAATTTCTTGCCAAACGACCAGTGCGCATAGTTGATCGGCATCCCCACGCTGGAGTAGGCATCCATCATCTGCTCGGAGGTGATCACTTCAATTTGGTGCGGATAGGTTTCCAGTCCGTAACTTTTGGCTACGCGGTCAATTTCTGCCAGATAATCATCCAGCAGTTCGAAGGTCCAGTCGGGACCATCACTGAGTCGTTTACTGTTGCGGGTTGGCTCGTCAAAGATTGTCGTCATAGCGCACCTCTGTTTTGCAAGCGGCAGGAGTTACCTGTCACGATCGTTTAAGGCCTCATCCTGAGTAAAGATGGCCCAAAAAACTGAGCGAACACTTCAATGATAGTCCACTGTCGCCTATCCGAAACTGAATCTCAATCGAATTCTTTTGGCAGAAAATCATTCAAAAAGCGTTAGTTAAGCTGATACTGATAACAAGTGTTGGTTAGGTTTCATTTTGCAGAATAATGCTCTGTTTATAAGTGGATTGTATGACTGCGGCGCTTTCTCCTGAAAAAAGTCAAAACCGCTCCCTTCCGCATAATAAATGGCTGATTAAGGGATTTAAGGCATAAAAAATCCTGATTTTGCCGCTGTTGCATGATTTCAGTGTGCAGTCAGGTAAAAAACATGTGAAATAAGTCGGTCGAATGTAAGATTTCAATAGCGGTCGGGTTATGCTGTGTTGGGCTGGGTTAATAGTTAATTATTCTTTTGCTGCGACGAGGGGCTTATGCGCGTAGTGATTCTTGGTAGTGGTGTGGTTGGGGTAGCGAGCGCATGGTATCTGGCGCAGGCCGGACATGAGGTCACGGTTATCGATCGTCAACCTGCCGCCGCGCTGGAGACCAGCGCCGGTAATGCGGGACAGATATCACCGGGCTATGCTGCGCCCTGGGCGGCGCCGGGCGTTCCGCTGAAAGCGGTCAAATGGATGTTCCAGCGTCACGCGCCGCTGGCGGTACGTCTCGATGGCAGCAAATTCCAGCTGGAATGGATGTGGAATATGCTGCGAAACTGCGACATGCAGCACTATCAAGAGAATAAAAGCCGCATGGTGCGCATCGCGGAGTACAGCCGCGACTGCCTGAAAACGCTGCGCGCCAGCACCGGCATTGCCTATGAAGGTCGGCAGGGCGGCACGCTGCAGCTGTTCCGCACTCAGCAACAGTTCGAAAGTGCCAGCAAAGATATCGCCGTGCTGCGCGATGCGGGCGTGCCCTATGAGTTGCTGGAAGCGCATCAGCTCAAAAATGTCGAACCTGCGCTGGCGGCCACGGCGCATAAACTCACCGGCGGTTTGCGTCTCCCTAACGACGAAACCGGCGACTGCCAACTGTTCACCCAACGTCTGGCTGCGATGGCAGCGGCGGCGGGCGTAACCTTCCGCTACAACACCTCGGTTGATCAGTTGTTGCGTGAGGGCAATCGCATTTATGGCGTGAAGTGTGGCGATGAAGTGATCAAAGCCGATGCTTACGTGGTGGCATTCGGTTCCTATTCAACCGCGCTGCTGAAAGACATTCTCGCCATCCCGGTTTACCCGTTGAAAGGCTATTCGCTGACGATTCCAATCAAGAATGCCGACGCCGCACCGGTTTCCACCATCCTCGATGAAACTTACAAAGTGGCGGTGACGCGCTTTGACGATCGCATTCGCGTGGGCGGTATGGCAGAAATTGTTGGTTTTAACACCAAACTGTTGCCAGCACGACGTGAAACGCTGGAGATGGTGGTCCGCGATCTCTATCCTGAAGGCGGATTTGTCGAACAGGCCACGTTCTGGACCGGACTGCGTCCAATGACGCCAGACGGTACGCCGATTGTCGGGCGCACGCCGCTCTCCAATCTCTATCTCAATACCGGTCACGGTACGCTGGGATGGACGATGGCTTGTGGTTCCGGTCAGCTTCTGGCTGATTTAATTTCCGGTCAGAAACCGGCGATTGCCGCAGATGATTTGTCAGTGCTGCGCTACCTGCCAGGTTTTGAGCCACATTCTTCGCCACTGCGTAACGCCAGCGCGGCGCGCTGAGACCTCAGGGAGAGTAAAAGCATGTCACGTCCAACCGGTGCCACCATCAATCAACAGGCACTGCGTCATAATCTGGCCGTTGTTCGCCGGGCGGCCCCGCAATCACGCGTCTGGTCGGTGGTAAAAGCCAATGCGTATGGTCACGGTGTGGCTCGCGTGTGGCAAAGCCTGGCAGAAACCGATGGTTTCGCGCTGCTGAATATGGAAGAGGCGATCCTGCTGCGTGAGCAGGGCTGGAAAAAACCGATCCTGCTGCTGGAAGGTTTCTTTCATGCCGAGGATTTAGCGCTAATCGATCGTTACCGCCTCACCACCAGCGTGCACAGCAACTGGCAGATTCAGGCGCTGGCAAAAGCGCAGCTGTCGGCACCGGTCGATGTGTACCTCAAAATCAACAGCGGCATGAACCGACTTGGTTTCCGTCCTGAGCAGGCTCATGCGGCGTGGCAAAAACTGCGCGCTCTGCCGAACGTCGGTGCAATGACGCTGATGGCGCACTTCGCTGATGCAGAAAATCCGCAAGGAGTTGTTGAGCCGATGAAGCGCGTCGAACTGGCGGCGGAAGGGCTCGATTGTCCGCGTTCCCTGTCTAACTCTGCGGCTACGCTGTGGCATCCTGAAGCGCATTTTGACTGGGTGCGTCCCGGCATTATTCTCTATGGCGCGTCACCGAGCGGCGACTGGCAGGATATCGCCAGCACCGGATTGCAGCCGGTGATGACGCTAACCAGCGAAATCATTGGCGTGCAGCAGCTGAATGCCGGTGAGGGCGTGGGTTACGGTTATCGCTATCACGCTAGCGGCACCCAGCGTATCGGCATCGTCGCCTGTGGCTACGCCGACGGTTATCCGCGTCATGCGCCCACCGGCACGCCAGTCAGCGTGGATGGCATACGCACGCAAACGCTGGGCGCCATCTCCATGGACATGATGATGATCGATTTAGAACCTTGCCCGCAGGCCGGCATCGGTTCAAAGGTGGAGCTTTGGGGCAATCAGGTGAAGATCGATGAGGTGGCAAAAGCCGCCGGAACGGTGGGCTACGAGCTGATGTGTGCGCTCGCGCCACGCGTTCCGGTTGAGGTTATTTAAGCGCGGTCACGCGACCGTGCATTTTCTTACTGCAGCGCCAGGCGGTCAGTGCCAGCGCTGCACCCAGCAGCATCATCAATGCCAGTGACGACTTCTCAGCAACGGGCAATGCTACGATTGCCATGCTGCCGCCCGCACCACACGCCATCTGAATAAATCCCTGCAGTGCTGAGGCCACGCCCGCTTGCTGCTGATACGGCTCCAGCGCGTAGCTGGTGGCGGGACCGACCGTGAACGCCAGGCCAGCAACGGAAACCGCCACGGGAATCATGTACAGCGCCCAATGGTTTTGCCACGCCGCCGGTAACAGCGTGGTGCCCATCATCAGAAGAATTGCGCCGATCAACATGGTGGCGAAACCCATCGCCAGGCAGAACGGGCGTCCCGCTTTGCGAATGGTTTTGTTTACGAACGCGCTAACCAGCATGATCCAAAACCCGTTGGCGCCAAAGGCGAAAGAGAATTGCAACGGCGTCAGGCCGCCTTCGGTCATCAGCACGTGTGGCGCCAGCGACACATAGGTCAGCACCATGCCCAGCGCGCCGGCATTGGCAAAGGCAAAGGCGAGAAAGCGCGGTTCACGGGCGATGGCAGCATACTGCGCCAGCGGTAAACCTTTAACGCGTAAGGTGTCCGCCGGGCGCGTTTCGGGCAGCCACAGCAGGACGATCAAGCCGATCACCACCGCATAGCCGCACAGGAACCAGAATGGCATCCGCCAGCCGTAGGCTTCGGCGAGGATCCCACCCAGCAGTGGCGCCAGCGCGGGAACGATATTCAGCGCACCATTGAGAAAGCCGTAAGCGCGTGCGGCATCCTCGCCACTGAGACGGTCACGCACGCCGCTGAAGGCCACCACCGCCGTGCAGCACACCGCGCAACCCTGAATGATGCGGGCGAGAAAGAACACCGGCCACAGCGTGCTCGTGGCGGCAATCGCGCTGCCAATGATGTAAAGCGCAAGACCAATTAACGCGAGCGGCTTACGACCAAAATTATCCACCAGCGGACCGGTAATCAATTGGCCAATGCCCATCACCAATAAAAACAGAGGAATCGTGATTTGGATGAGGCTCACCGGGCTGTTAAGACCTTCGGCGATTTGCGGCAATGTCGGGAGGTAAAGATCAATGCCAAGCGGCGCCAGCAGCACCAGGCTAAGAAGTATTAAGGTGAATTTTTGCATTACGAACCGGACGACCTGTTAAACAATCCGGAAGGGTAATGACTCTTAGGGGAAAAAGAAAGGGATAATAAAAGCGATGCCTGCCGAAGTGCACAGGCACCGCCTCGAGGGTATTAGTAAGCGCCGTCGCGACGAACCACTACGCCAGCGGTTTTGAACAGAATCGCAATGTCAGTCCATAACGCCCAGTTTTTCACGTACCAGGAATCGAAGTAGACGCGCGTATCGTAGTCAATGTCGTTACGTCCGCTGACCTGCCACAAGCCGGTCATGCCCGGTTTCGCCATCAGGTAGTAATCCACATCACCGGCATAACGCTCCAGTTCTGCTTCAATCACCGGACGCGGACCGACCAGACTCATTTCGCCACGAATGACATTCCACAACTGTGGCAGCTCATCAAGGCTGGTTTTGCGCAGGAAGTTACCAATTTTGGTCACACGCGGATCGTTTTTCAGTTTGAAATCACGGTCCCATTCGGCACGCGCTTCCTCGCTGGTCGCCAGCAGGTTTTGCAGCACTTCCTGCGAGTTGGTCACCATTGAGCGGAACTTCAGGCACTTAAACTTCACGCCATCTTGCCCAACGCGTTCATGACCATAAATCGCATTGCCGCCGTCACGTTTCACCATCGCACACAGCAGTCCAAATACCGGTCCGAGGAACAGCAGCAGCATGGATGCCACCACGATATCGAAGGTGCGTTTCAGGAAGCGCGAAGAGCGTTTCGCCAGGTTGTTGCTGACGCGCAAAATCATCACTTCATGGCTGAAGATGAATGACATATCGGTGCCATACAGCGGCACGCCGCGCAGCGTTGGGATCACGGAGATTGAACGGCACTTCATTTTGGACAGGAACTTCAGCCATTTATCGCGCACCACTTGCTGCTCAAATTCGGTGGCGACGATAAATTGCGTGTTGTCACGGTCCATGGTTTGCCAGTTGATGTCTTTCCAGGTGATCACCGGAACGCCATTAACCTTCTCATGCTGTTGGTCATCATCCAGCGAGATAAACGCCTGCACGTTATAACCGAGGATCTCCTCGCTCTGCAGCGCCGCATAAGCTTCCATGGCATTTTTACCGGAACCAATGATGATGGTTTCCTTCTGCCACTGACCTGCGCGGTTGATGGCGCGTTTTACCACGGCACGCATCAGCGGCAGCAGCAGCAGAGCGTAAGTCCAGCTAAATACCCAAACCATGCGCGAGAAGTCCCATTTTGAAAAGGCAATCAACGCCAGATCAAGCAGAGAGAAGACGAACAGGGTTTTAATCACTTCTTTCAGTTCAAACCAAAACGGCTTGCGATAAGTGTAGTGACGCATACGCACCCAGAACCAGGCGGTGCAAAGAATAGAAAGGCTAAATTGGGCAATAAACCGATATTCAATCTGCTGGGGCGGAATAAAGGTATCCAGTTCGCCCCAAATACCTTGAACGGTGGCGGCAGATAAAAACAATGCCAGATTTAATGCAATTAAATCCGAGAAACTAAGTGCGACTTTTGCGATGAGGTTTTTGCGCAGTCCGCTCCACGAGCGGGTTGCATCATTCATTATCAAAGTACTTGCCATAAAACCTGCTCTCTTTTCTTAAGTAAAAGATGGCCTGACCAGAATCAAGTACGCGCTCAGGAGTGGTCCGCTGAAAAATGGAAAGAATAATTCTTTCAGCGAGATATAAGTCAGTGCTGCCATAAGCGCTGCAAGGAAAGGACCGTTTGAGACGTGATGCACGTCACGAAAAGCTGCAGCAACGTTTAAGAGTATGCAGGAGTTATTTGACAGAGTTAATATGGAAATAGTCTGAAAAGGAAATAAATGACTAAAGAAATAATTGGCTATTTAATTGAAATGTATGGTTAAAAGTTAATTAATCGCGAATATTACGCTTCATTTTAAGACAGCTTTTCGGAATGACCGCCATTCACATCAATGGCGGCGCCAGCCAATCAGGCGGGTTTTTTTAATACCCACAGGTCCTGCTGCTTATCATAGTGTCCGATTTGCAGATCGACAGCCTCTTCATCAATCCATGCCGGTACACTGGTATCCACATCCCAGCCGTCGAGTTGGTCACTCAGGCCGGGATTGGTATGGCAGGGAATACTGACAGTGTCGCCATTGTCACTATTGAACTCTGCATCAACGATTTCATATTGACCAATCTTCACCACGCGTCCCATTACATTCTCCCGTATTTGCTGGGTTGAATAGTGAGCATAGTCGTTCACACGCAGTTTACGAGCGATAAAGCCTCGGATTAATCCTTGTCTTCGCTGACGCGCACGCCGACCTTCACAATCTGGTTATCTTCTTTCTCTGCTACCGTCCAGGTTAACTGCTTCCATTCCACCTGATCGCCAACCACTGGCGTGCTGCCGAGCAAACTCATTACCAGCTGTCCTAGCGACTGCTGATCGTTGGTCTGTTCATCTAACTCCAGGCCGTAAATTTGCGCCACGTCGCGCAGGCGCGCTTCGGCATCCAGAATAAAGTCGCCGAAGAAGCGTTGATCCAGCGATACCGGCGGCGATTGGCTGAACATTTTACCCAGTGCGGGAAGATCGCGCTCACGGCCAATCACACACAGCACATCGCCTTCTTTCAGGCGCGTATTGCCGTTGGGATGCATTAACGCGTTATCACGGAACAGGGCGGCGATGCGGGTTTCGCGCGGCATCTGCAAATCACGCAGCGCTGCGCCGACGCACCATTTGTCGGCGCTCAGCTGGTAAATAAATTGTTCCCACGGATTCTCCGGATGGATATCCAGCCCAACCCGGCTAATCGGCGAGGCGGTTGGTGGCACCACCACTTTGGCGCGTTTGGCGGCATAGCCCAGCGAAGTGCCTTGCAGCATCAACGACACCAACACTACAAAGAAAGCGATGTTGAAGTAGAGCTTGGCGTTCTCCAGCCCGGCCATCATCGAAATACGGCGAGGATGATTGGCACTGCGCCACGTAAGCCCACCCAACTGATGAAGATACGTTCGCGTCCGGTGAAGCCTTTGAACGGTAACAGACCAACCAGAATCGACAGCGGGCGCGCTACCAGAATCAACCACAGCGACAGAATCATCGCCGGCACCGCGATGTGCCACAAATCGGAGGGTGTCACCAGCAAGCCCAGCACAATGAACATGCCGATTTGGCTCAGCCATGCCATGCCGTCAAAGGTTTGCAAAATACCGTGGCGGTTGCGAATCGGGCTGTTGCCCAGCAGGAAGCCGCAAAGATAAACTGCCAGAATGCCGCTGCCTTCCATCACGGTGGTGAGCGCAAACACGATGATGCCGCCACTCACCGCCAGCAGCGGATATAAACCCTGCGCCAGATTGATACGGTTAATCAACTGCTGCAGCGCCCAGCCGCCGCCCAGGCCTAATACGATGCCAAGACCAAACTGCTGCACCAGATGCACCACAAACATCCAGCTCAGGCCGGACTGGCCTTGCTGAATCATGTCGATCAGCGTGATGGTGAGAAACACCGCCATCGGATCGTTGCTGCCGGATTCAATCTCCAGCGTGGAGCTGACACGTTCATTGAGGCCTTTATCACCCAGCAGCGAAAATACGGCGGCGGCATCGGTAGAACCGATAATCGCGCCAATCAGAAAGCCCTGCATCAGATCGAGCTTAAACAGCCAGGCAGCGGCAACGCCGGTTAACCCTGCGGTGATCATCACGCCAACCGTCGCCAGCGATAATGCCGGGCCGAGCGCCACCTTTAGCGAAGACGCTTTGGTGCGCATCCCGCCATCAAGCAAGATGATGGCTAGAGCGAGGTTGGAGACCAGATAGGCGACGGGATAGTTATCAAACGCGATGCCACCGATACCATCAATCCCGGCCAACATGCCGAGAGCGAGGAAGATCACCAGAATCGGAATGCCAAGGCGTGATGAAAAGGAACTGAGCAAAATACTTGCTGCTACCAGCACGGACCCAATAATGAACAAACTGTAAATCATGCTGGTATTCAACGGCGTTCTCCTGCGGTGGGGCAAAAAAGACAAACTGCGGGCGATTCACACAGACAAGGTGGAAAGATAATGCCTTATCAATAGCTTGTCAGCGCTTAATTGCACATTTTTTCATTCTGTGGGGCCGCATCCCATACACAGCTAAATTTGTATGAAAAAACAACAGGAAATGGCGCGAAGTGAGTGTGGCTGCTGCAAAGAAAAAGCCGGTCAGTGACCGGCTTATAAAATCAGGCTTCTGCAGCCTGTTTGTGGAAAAGTTCTCTAAATACCGGATAGATGTCTTCTGGCTCGCGAATATGTTGGATTGCGAAGTTATCAAACATTGCCTGCAGATGTTCATACTCGCGCCATAAGGTCTGGTGCGCGCGACGCGTGATCTCGATATAGCTGTAATAACGCACAACCGGCAGAATATGTTTGGCTAAGATCTCGTGGCAGAGCGGTGAATCATCGGCCCAGTTATCACCATCCGACGCTTGCGCCGCATAGATGTTCCACTGTGACGGGTCATAACGCTCTTTAACCACCTCATCCATCAACTTCAGTGCACTGGAAACAATGGTGCCGCCCGTTTCCTGCGAGTAGAAGAACTCCTGTTCGTCGACCTCTTTCGCCTGAGTGTGATGCCGGATGTAAACCACGTCGACGTTCTTGTAGGTACGGCTCAGGAACAGATACAGCAGAATGTAGAAACGCTTCGCCATATCTTTGGTGGCTTGATCCATCGAACCAGACACGTCCATCAGGCAGAACATCACGGCCTGGCTGGAAGGTTCTGGTCGCTTCTCGAAGTTTTTGTAGCGCAGGTCAAAGGTATCGATAAACGGTACGCGGTCGATGCGCGCGCGCAACTCAGCGATCTCTTTACGTAAACGCTCCTCTTCCAGTAACTGCGCCGGTTCGCTGGTTTCCACTTCGGATAGCGTAGCTTCCAGTTCGTTTAACATGCGGCGTTTACCCGCCGTCATCGCCGTACGACGAGCCAGCGAGTTCTGCAGCGAGCGCACCACGCTGATATTAGCCGGCGTACCGTTTGAGGTGTAGCCCGCGCGATGGGTTTTGTACTCGTTTAACTGCCGATGCTGATTCTTGCGCAGGTTCGGCAACGCCAAATCTTCGAACAGAAGATCGAGATATTCATCTTTAGATATCTGGAAGCTGAATTCGTCCTGGCCTTCACCATCCTGACTGGCGTTGCCCTGGCCGCTACCGCCGCTGCCGCCGCCACCTTGCGGACGTTCAATGCGATCGTTTTGCACGAAATGGTCATTCCCAGGATGCACGCGATGACGGCTGCCGCCGCGGCCCTGATGGAAGCTCGGTTCATTAATATCGTCAATTGGAATCGAGACCGATTCGCCGCTCTCGACATCGGTCACCGAACGCTTGTTGATGGCCTCGGAGATCGATTGCTTGATTTGCGACTTATAACGGCGCAGAAAGCGCTGCCGATTGACGGCGCTTTTGTTCTTACCGTTGAGACGCCGATCGATAAAATAGGCCATAAAAATCCCCCAAACTGCATTGCAAGCTTAGGCCGGGAAAACCCGGCCTCCTGTTGCAGCACCGAAGCGCCGCGACGCTTACAGATAACGATTATGAAGATTTACGCACGCGCAGATACCATTCGCACAGCAGGCGTACTTGCTTGCGGGTATAGCCTTTTTCCATCATGCGATCGACAAAATCATCGTGTTTTTTCTGCTCGTCCGTTGAGGTTTTGGTATTGAACGAAATCACCGGCAGCAATTCTTCGGTGTTCGAGAACATTTTCTTCTCGATGACCGTGCGCAGTTTTTCGTAGCTGGTCCAGTTCGGATTGCGTCCGCTATTCTGCGCACGGGCACGCAGCACAAAGTTGACAATCTCGTTACGGAAATCTTTCGGGTTACTGATCCCGGCAGGTTTCTCGATCTTTTCCAGCTCGGCGTTCAGCGATTCGCGGTCAAACAGCTGTCCGGTGTCAGGATCGCGGTACTCTTGATCCTGAATCCAGAAATCAGCGTAGGTGACGTAGCGATCAAAGATGTTTTGACCGTATTCAGAGTAGGACTCCAGATACGCGGTCTGAATCTCTTTACCGATAAACTCGGCGTATTTCGGAATCAGGTAGCCTTTCAGGTGCTCCAGATACTTCTCGGCTTGATCCTGAGGGAACTGCTCGCGCTCAATTTGCTGCTCCAGCACGTAGAACAGATGCACCGGGTTGGCCGCCACCTCAGCATGGTCAAAGTTGAACACGCGCGACAGGATTTTAAACGCAAAGCGGGTTGAAAGACCGTTCATGCCCTCATCAACGCCCGCGTAATCGTGATACTCCTGCCAGGATTTGGCTTTTGGATCGGTATCTTTCAGGCTTTCGCCATCATAGACGCGCATTTTGGAGTAGATGCTGGAGTTTTCCGGCTCTTTCAAACGCGATAGGATCGAGAAACGGGCCAGGGTTTCCAGCGTGCCCGGCGCGCATGGCGCAGTGGTCAACTCACTGTGATCCAACAGTTTGTTATAGATCTTGATCTCTTCGGAAACGCGTAAGCAATAAGGCACTTTGACGATGTAAACACGGTCGAGGAAGGCCTCATTGTTTTTGTTATTACGGAAGGTGACCCATTCTGATTCGTTAGAGTGCGCCAGAATGATGCCGTTGAACGGCAGGGCAGAAATCCCTTCGGTACCGTTGTAGTTACCTTCCTGCGTGGCGGTCAGCAGTGGATGTAGCACTTTAATCGGTGCTTTAAACATCTCAACGAATTCCATCACGCCTTGGTTTGCGCGGCAAAGGGCACCTGAATAGCCGTATGCGTCAGGATCGTTTTGCGCGTGATTTTCCAGTTTACGGATATCCACTTTGCCGACCAACGCAGAAATATCCTGGTTGTTCTCATCGCCTGGTTCTGTTTTGGCAATTGCTACCTGCTCCAGAATTGACGGCCACACTTTCACCACTTTGAAGCGGGTGATATCGCCGCCAAACTCATGCAGGCGTTTCGCCGCCCAGGGCGACATGATGGTGCCCAGATAACGCCGCGGCACGCCATACTCTTTTTCCAGAATATTGGCGTCTTCCTGCGGGTTAAACAGGCAGAGTGGATGATCGTTTACCGGGCTGCGCTCGCCGTCGGCGCTCAGCACATAGATCGGCACACGCTGCATCAGCGCTTTCAGGCGCTCGGCCAATGAGGATTTACCGCCACCCACCGGGCCCAGTAAGTAAAGGATCTGTTTCTTCTCTTCCAAACCCTGCGCGGCGTGTTTCAGATAGGAGACGATTTGCTCAATCGCTTCCTCCATACCGTAAAACTCTTCGAAGGCCGGGTAGCGTCCCATGACGCGGTTGGAAAAGATTCGGGAAAGGCGAGGCTCTTGCGCAGTGTCAACCATCACCGGCTCACCGATGGCCATTAATAGTCGCTCGGCAGCGTTGGCGTATGCACTGCGATCCTGTTTACAGATGGCGAGGAATTCCTGCAATGAGAACTCTTCGTCCTTGGCAGCTTCATAACGCTGACGATAGTGATCGAATATATTCATAGCGATGCCCGTCCTTTCGTTTTTAGCACAGGTAAAGGAGCGTAATAAAAGTTTGTAGCAGCTCCCGGAAGATATTCTTTATTGAGTACAGCAACCCTTATGCCAACCTGACGTTTTTTTATCGGGATACACAATTCTTATGGTTACTCTGCTCGTACAAAAAAGTCTCGTCTTACATTTAACTGTAGAAGGCATTCAGAAAACCTGCAGCCACTTTTCTCCTTATTCAGCGATATATCAATAACAAAGTCTCATAAGCACTGAGGCAATCAACCTAAGCCGTGAGAGCGATGAAGCCACTGAGAATATTTCGCTATGCTGGTTAGAGAGCATCATTAAACGTTAACCGATAGCAAAAATTTGGTTAGACTCTGCGTGTGATTGTTATATTAATGGACTGAATAAATTGTGAACCAATTCAAACTTAAAGCGCTTACTCTGGCTATTCCTTGTTATTTTGCGGCGTTCGGCACTCATGCAGAACCCTTATCTCTTGGCGCTTCGGTGATTTATGCGCAGTCACCTTATCGGGGCGGACAAGACCGCTATCTGCCGATTCCGGTGATTAATTATGAAGGTGAAAACTTCTGGTTCCGTAGCCTGCAAGGCGGCTATTACCTGTGGAAAGACCCGCAGAATCAGCTGTCGCTGACGGTGCTGGGATCGCCGCAGCAGTACGATCCGAAAGACAACGATTTGGGTGACATGAAAGCGCTGGATAAGCGCCGTATGACGCTGATGGCCGGCGCCAACTATCGCCATGTTGCCGATTGGGGTATCGTGCGCACCGCTCTGCTGGGTGATGTGCTCAATAACAGCAATGGGTTAATCTGGGATCTCACCTATCTATATCGCTTTGATTTCGGCGCATTCAGCCTGACGCCGGGCATTGGTGCCATGTGGAACAGCGCCAATCAGAACCGTTACTACTACGGTGTTTCATCCCATGAAAGTGCGCGAACCGGCATCGCTGAGTATCATCCAGACGACAGCTGGTCGCCGTATGTCGAGATGAATGCCAGCTACCAAATCAGCCAAAGCTGGAACGCCAGCTTGTCTGGTCGTTACACGCGCTTCGACAGCGAAATCAAAGACAGCCCGATGGTCGATAAGAGTGGCCAGTTCACACTCTGGACCGGCATCAGTTACAGCTTCTGACGATTAAATAAACGCCTCGTAATGAGGCGTTTTTCTTACATTGCACCAATTCAGAGCCCCATATCAGCGCAACAGGAGGAGTGATGAAGACTATCCAATTTCACGGTGAATCAGCTTTACCCGCTATTGGCCAGGGAACCTGGTATATGGGTGAAAATGCAGCGCTGCGAAGCCAGGAAGTGGCAGCATTGCAGGCGGGATTAGATCTTGGACTTAAGGTTATCGACACGGCAGAAATGTATGCGGAAGGCGCTGCCGAAGAGGTGGTCGGCGAAGCGTTACGCGGCCGTCGCGATCAAGCCTGGCTGGTATCGAAGGTGTATCCCTGGAATGCCGGTGAAGTCGATGCTATCGAGGCCTGCGAGCGCAGTCTGCGCCGTCTGCAAACCGGTTACCTCGATCTCTACTTGCTGCACTGGCGCGGCAATGTGCCCTTAGAAGAAACCATTCGCGCGATGGAATCCTTGCAGCAGCAGGGCAAAATCCGCCATTGGGGCGTCTCGAACTTTGACCATGACGATATGCTGGAACTGTGGCAAGAGCCCGGCGGCAAATCCTGTTTAACCAATCAGGTGCTGTACCACTTAGCGTCCCGCGGGATCGAGTACGATTTGTTGCCACAGTGTCAGCAGCGCGAGATGCCGATTATGGCCTATTGCCCGTTAGCGCAGGCTGGACGACTGCGACATGCGCTGTTTGACGATGCGCGTCTTCAACAGATTGCACAACAGAAGGGCATCAGCGTGGCGCAAGTGCTATTGGCTTGGGTGATCCGTCAACAAGGCGTTTTGGCCATTCCTAAAGCCAGCAGCGTTGCACATGTGCAGCAAAACGCGGCCGCGCTTAGCATCAATTTGACTGATGAAGAGCTGAGCATAATTGATCGGGCGTTTCCTGCGCCTCAATCTAAAACTGCATTAGATGTGGTTTAGCGGCGCAACGGCGCCGCATCTTATTACTTATTAACGATACGAATTGTGGTGCCCAAACGCGCAGGGGATTCACCCGCGCTTTTTAACGGCTTGCTAATGCGCGCCGTTTCCACGCACACCATGGTTTTATAGCCTTCATTTGGCATGTCCCCCATGCTGCATGATAACTCCGGACCTGGATTCCACGTGACAACGTCACTCTGGTAGTGGTGATAGACTTCAATCTGGCGTTTGCCCGCTTTATCGTGAATCACGCTGCAGTCATCCGCTGCGGTGTGAATACGATCCACGCGGTTGGGATAGGTCTGCTTGCCGTCGGATGCGCCAACAGCATTATCGTTAACCTTATCGATAAAACTGTTACCTAATCCGCTCACTTCGACCTGTGAGATATCCGCAATCTGGAAGTAGCTGTGCAGCGCTGCGGTGGCTTCATAGTCGCCGTAAGCTTCCAGCTCAATTTCACAATGCTCAGCAATCCGGAAGCGAGCAAGCAGGGTGAAATCGTGCGGCCAGAGCTTTTTGGTTTGTGCGTTGCTTTCCAGCGTAAAAGTCAGCATTACCGCATCTTCGTTTTCGTCATGGGCGGTCAGCGTCCACGGCATATTGCGTGCAAAACCGTGCGCCGGTTCACCTGCTGGACCAAACCACGGCCAGCAAATCGGCACGCCGCCGCGGATTGCTTTACCTGTGGTAAACGGGGTTTTTTCACTGAGCCAAATCACCGGTTTTTGGCCGCTAGGCTGCCACGAAAGCAGATGCGCACCTTGCAGGGCAATCGCCGCACGCACTTTAGGATGGCTGATTACCACAATCGGCAAATCACCCTGCTGGCGCTGTGACAGATAAGGGGTGATTTGATTCACTACCGGAAGGGTATAAAGCGTATCTTGCATGGTCAGACCTTCTCTTTTATCCAGTCGAAAAAAAGGGGCGACCGAAGTCACCCCTTGTCCGTTTAGCCGGTTGACTTACTTAGAAGCAACCAGTGCAATCAGATCGAGAACTTTATGTGAGTAGCCAGTTTCGTTATCGTACCAGGAAACCAGTTTCACGAAGTTGTCGTTCAGAGCGATACCAGCTTTAGCATCGAATACTGAAGTCAGGGTTTCGCCGTTGAAGTCGGTAGAAACCACGTCGTCTTCGATGTAGCCCAGAACGCCTTTCATTTTGCCTTCTGACTCAGCTTTGATCACTGCACAAATTTCTTTGTAGGTCGCTGGTTTTTCCAGGCGAACAGTCAGGTCAACAACAGACACGTTTGGAGTAGGAACGCGGAACGCCATACCGGTCAGTTTGCCGTTCAGCTCTGGCAGAACAACGCCAACTGCTTTAGCTGCACCGGTAGAAGATGGGATGATGTTCTGCGCTGCGCCACGGCCGCCGCGCCAGTCTTTGTGAGACGGGCCATCAACGGTTTTCTGCGTCGCGGTGGTTGCGTGAACGGTGGTCATCAGACCTTCAACGATACCGAAGTTGTCGTTGATAACTTTAGCCAGTGGAGCCAGGCAGTTGGTGGTGCAAGACGCGTTAGAAACGATGTCCTGGCCAGCATATTTGTCAAAGTTAGCGCCACGTACGAACATCGGGGTGCTGTCTTTAGATGGACCAGTCAGAACCACTTTCTTCGCGCCAGCGGTGATGTGTTTACGTGCAGTTTCGTCGGTCAGGAAGATACCGGTCGCTTCAGCAACAACGTCAACACCCACTTCGTCCCACTTCAGGTTAGCCGGGTCTTTCTCAGCGGTAACACGGATTTTCTTACCGTTAACAATCAGTGCACCGTCTTTCACTTCTACAGTGCCGTCAAAACGACCGTGAGTAGAGTCATACTTCAGCATGTATGCCATGTAATCGGCGTCGAGCAGATCGTTGATCGCGACGATTTCGATGTCAGAACGCTGCTGCGCAGCACGGAAAACGATGCGACCGATACGGCCAAAACCGTTAATACCTACTTTGATAGTCATATATTCCACCAGCTATTTGTTAGTGAATAAAAGGTTGGCTGTAAAATTACAAAAACCTTACCAGGCGTCAAGCGGAATCGTGTCAATTGTTGCGACAGGTCAATTCCAACACCAGGAATAATTCGTTGCGCAATCGCTTACGCAGCACCCTTATTGCGCGCCTATGTTACGCCGAATGCGGGCTGAAAAGGGATGACTTTTGCAAAGGGTGATCGCCATCACAAAATCGTGCTGTGGAACAGATGTCGGAGGCGTTAGCACGAAAAAAGACCCGATAGATGTTGTACGTTTGTTAGAATACTAGTCGATTTTTTCAGAATGACACTCCGGAACTCAAAATGGCTAAAGACACCGCACCCGACGCAAAAATTGCGCAGCTTTCCGAAATGCAGCGCTATGTCACTCAGCATCGTGGAACGGAGCCCCCTTTCTCGGGCGCCTTGCTGCACAACAAGCAGGAAGGGATTTACCACTGCTTAGTTTGTAATTCGCCGCTGTTTCTCTCCGAAACCAAATACGATTCAGGCTGTGGCTGGCCAAGTTTCTATCAGCCTTTCAGTGACGACGCTATCCGCTATCTGGAAGATGATTCACACGGCATGCACCGGGTTGAGATTCGCTGTGGCAACTGTGATGCGCATTTGGGACATGTGTTCCCGGATGGCCCACAGCCGAGCGGCGAGCGCTACTGCGTGAACTCCGCCTCGCTAAACTTCACTGATGAGCAGGGCAATCAGCAAGAGGGCTAAGCATGAAACAGGAACTGGAAGCGATGCTGGAGGCGATGACGCCGGAAGTGTACGAGCGGCTCTCCACGGCGGTTGAAATCGGCAAATGGCCAGATGGCGTCGCGCTGACGCCAGAGCAGAAAGAGAATTGTCTCCAGCTGGTGATGTTGTGGCAGGCTCGCCACAATGACGATCCGCAACATATGACCATTAGCAAAGGTGGGGATATGGTGATGAAATCGAAGAAACAGCTGAAAGAAGAGTTTGGCATTGAGCCCGACGTGACGCGCATCAACCTGCACTAAAAATCAAAAGGGCTGGTTCTCACCAGCCCCTTATTTTCAGATTAATACCGCACCTTGTGCTTCCATCTGAGCGAAAGCAATTTCACTGTCATCCGGATTCAGGTTCACACCGCGGCAGCCCTCTTTAACCACCTCCACGTTGTAACCTAACTCCAGCGCATCCAGCACGCTGTATTTGACGCAGTAATCGGTCGCAATACCCAACATCACTAAATCGCTAATGCCGCGCTCGCGCAGCCAACTGTCGAGTTCTGTCTTGCGTCGATGGCCGTTATCAAAGAAGGCGCTGTAGCTATCCACCTCAACATCGCCCCCTTTATGGAACACGGCATCTATCAGAGAGCGATCGAGATCGGGATGAAAATCCGCCCCGACAGAATTCTCAATACCGTGATCGGGCCACCAGATCTGCGCTAAACCGTTTAATTCGCCGAGCGTGTAGACCGGCTCGCCGGAGATCGAGGCGAAGCTGCCGTGATTGGCTGGATGCCAGTCTTGCAATGCCACCACACATTCACCCCGATCGTGAAACTCACGCGCAAATCGATTGGCGACGGCAACCGTTTGGTCACCTTCACGCACCGCCATTGGGCCGCCGGGGCAAAAATCGTTCTGAATATCGATGATTATCAATGCCCGCTTCATTGGTTTCGCTCCGTATCAATCTTCGGTCAGTTCGCCGCGTAAATTCTGCTGCATTTTGGCACGAATTTCCGCGCTGGTAAGGTTCTGACTCAATAAAAAATGCAGTTTGGTTAATGTGGCCTCAACGGTGAGATCAAAGCCGCTGATCACGCCCGCATGCTCAAGCGCATTGCCGGTGGCATAGCCGCCCATATTCACTTTGCCGGACATACACTGTGTCAGATTCACCACCACGATGCCGCGATCGCTGGCCTGTTGCAGTTCCGAAAGGAACTCGGCATTTTGCGGCGCGTTGCCAACGCCGTAAGAGCGCAGGATCAAGGCTTTCACCGGCTGACGCAGGAAATTACCCACCACGTCGGCAGAAATACCCGGATAAATCGTCACCACGCCAATCGGCTGTGGCGTAATCGGATGCACAATCAGCTCGCCATGACCTTGCGGTGCGGGCGGGGTATTTAACCGGCGGATATGAATACCCGCTTCCAGCAAAGGCGCAAGGTTTGGCGATGCGAAGGCATTAAAGCCGTCAGCATGTGCCTTAGTGGTACGGTTGCCGCGGAATAGCGTGTTGTTGAAAAACAGGGCAACTTCACTGATCGGATAATTGGCCGCCACATACAGCGAGTTCAGCAGGTTTTGCTGCCCATCAGAACGCAATTCTGCCAGGGGAATTTGCGAGCCGGTGACAATCACCGGCTTAGCGAGGTTCTCCAGCATAAAGGAGAGCGCCGAAGCGGTGAAAGCCATGGTGTCGGTACCATGCAAAATTACAAAGCCATCGTAACGATCGTAGTTTTGCTTAATATCGTTCGCAATCGATTGCCAATCCTGCGGCGTCATGTCCGAGGAGTCCATCAGCGGCTGATATTCATGGATGGTGAAATCCGGCATTTCAGGCCGATGGAATTCGGGCATGTTTGCCAGCTGCTGTTGCAGATGACCCGATACCGGAATGTAGCCCTGCGCAGAGCGCTGCATCCCGATGGTGCCGCCGGTGTAGGCTACGTAGATATTTTTCTTTTGCATGAAGGAACTCAGACTTGCCGTAAAACGCGCAGTATAAGGGGATTGCGAACGAAAAGCAGCCCGACCAGCGGCCGGGCTGTAAAGATTAGCGTACGTTGCCGCAGTTCAGGCAGAAAGCGTAGCGATTTTGCGGATCGTTGAGGTTATTCAGTAAGCCAGGTTGCTGTTTCATTGCGCTCATTACGTCCAGCATTGGCGCAGGCAGCCAGACTTTCAGCGCAGCCGGCAACACCGCCTGAACCGACGCGTTCATCTGATTCAGCAGCAGATCGATCATGCCCGGATCGTCCTGATACCAGCTCAACTCCGGCTTAGCGACTTTCGCCAGCTCAGCAGCTTTCGCCACGGCATCGTCAAAGTCTCCCAACGCATCGACCAAACCATTGGCTTTCGCATCGCTACCGGTCCAGACGTGACCCTGCGCAATCGCATTGATCTCCTCAGGCGTTTTGTGACGTGAGGTCGCCACCAGGCCCACGAAGTTACGATAGCCGTTCTCAATGGTCAGCTGCATCAACTGCTGCACTTCGGTTGGCAGCGCTTTGGTGGTAGCGACGTCCGCTAGCGGCGATGTGGCAACGCCGTCAGTATGCACACCCACCGAACTCAGACTGTTTTCAACGGTGTTAATCACGCCAAAGATACCGATGGAACCGGTCAGCGTGCTGGGTGCCGCCACGATGTAATCGGCAGGCGTTGAAATCCAGTAACCGCCGGAAGCCGCCATGCCACCCATTGAGACCACCACCGGTTTACCCGCATCGTGGGCTGCCGCCAGCTCTTCACGAATCGCTTCCGATGCCGTGACGCTGCCGCCAGGGCTGTTGACGCGCAACACAATGGCTTTGATTTTAGCATCCATACGCGCATCGCGGATTTGCGACGCCGTGGTATCACCGCCGACGTTTCCGGCGCTCTCTTCACCGTCCATAATCGCACCGCTGGCGAGGATCACGGCGATATTGCCATCCTGGCTCTGCGGCGGCTGTTTAACGGTGTAATCGTAGATACTCACGCTACGGTAATCGTTATTCGCCTTATCCCAGCCGAAGGTTTTCACCAGTTCCTGATCGGCGGCTGCACGCGTATCCAGTACATCCACCAATTTATTATTCAGCGCATATTTCGCGGTATCACCTTGCATCGCTTGCAAGCCGCTAATGATGCCGGCTGCACCTGGGAACAGCTGTTCTGGTGTAATTTGACGATTGGCTGCCACAGTATTCAGGTAATTCTGCCACAGCTGGCCAATCCAGCGCCCATCAGCGTCGCGCGCTTCCGGTGACATATCGTCACGCAGGAACGGCTCGACCGCAGACTTATAAGTGCCTACGCGGAAGACATGCGAATTAACTTTCAGCTTTTCCAGCAAAGTCTTGTAGTACAGGCCGTTGGTGGCGAAACCGTGTAGATCAACCGTGCCCTGAGGTGAGAGATACACCTTGTTGGCGTAACTGGCGATGTAGTATTGCGCCTGGCTGTAACTGTCGCCGACTGCATAAATAGGTTTGCCGGCGTCACGGAATTCGCGCAGTGCTTTACCCACATATTGCAGCGAAGGTTGGTCGCCACCGGCAAAGTCACGCAGCTCCAGCACGATGCCAGTGATGTTTTTATCGGTTTTTGCCTGACGGATCGCATCGACGACATCGAACAGGGAATTCTCCTGCAGGCGATCGCTATTGGCGCCTAACAGTTGACGGCTGATACGACTCAGACGATTGCTGACGGAAGGTTTATCGACCAGCACTCCGTTCAGATCGATTTTCAATGCGCCTTGCTGTACAGGCTCACTGCTATTGGAACTGGAAACCTGCAGCCAAATCCCGACGCCCGCCAGGATCAAAACAATAAGAAATAAATTAAGAATAAATTCCCGAATAAAATTCAGTACCCGCCAGGTCCAGCGGAACAGACCGGAAATAATTCGCCACAAAGTGCGCATAAACTCTCCATATTCACGTAGCAGGGCAGCCAGCACGCGGTCTGCCCCGATGTCGGGTTCATCCTAAAGAGCGGCGTGCGAAAAGTCAGCAGGAAATCGCGCCAGACTGTTACAAAAGATCGTGCTGTGCCAGGATTAGCCCACGCTTTTTATTCACGGGAGAAGAATAATGGATGCATTGGATTTATTAGTTAATCGCCGCTCGGCGTCTCGTCTGGCAGAACCGGCGCCGGCAGGTGAAGCGTTGCAAAATATTCTGCACGCCGCGATGCGCGCCCCCGATCACGGTATGCTGCAGCCATGGCGTTTCATTATTGTCGAAAATGAGGGGCGCGAGCGCTTTGCTAATTTGCTGGAACAGGCCGCGCGTGACAGCAACCTTGAGCAGAAGGCGATCGAGAAAGCAGCTTCCGCGCCTTTTCGCGCGCCGATGATCATCACCGTGGTGGCGCATTGTGAAGAGAACGCCAAAGTGCCGCAGTGGGAGCAACTGGCGTCTGCCAGCTGTGCAGTGATGGCGATGCAGATGGCCGCCGTGGCGCAAGGTTTTAATGGCATCTGGCGCAGCGGTCCGTGGACCGATCATCCGTCCGTGCGCGAAGCCTTTGGCTGCCGCGAGCAAGATGCGATTGTTGGTTTCCTCTATCTCGGCACGCCACAGTTGAAAGCCAACACCACCGTGGTTGCGCCGGACACCGCGCAGTTTGTCAGTTATTTCTGACAGACAATGCTGGACTTTTGCGGCAGGTTAGGCGCCGTTGCAAAGATTGCACAGAGCCTGTGCGAAAGATCGAGGTTAGGTCGTGCAACACTTACTCCCAACTGACAGCCAGGCTAACATAGCGCCTTCTGTTCATCGCATAAGGAAGTCGCCATGAGTGAACCTGTTCGTTTAACGCAATACAGCCACGGTGCGGGTTGTGGGTGCAAGATTTCGCCACAGGTGTTGGAAACCATTCTGCGCAGTGAGCTCAGTCCGTTTCACGATCCGCAACTGCTGGTTGGCAATGAAACGCGTGATGATGCTGCAGTCTACGATCTCGGCAACGGTACTGCGGTGGTAAGCACCACCGACTTCTTTATGCCGATCGTCGACGATCCTTTTACCTTTGGTCGTATCGCCGCCACTAACGCCATCAGCGATATCTACGCCATGGGCGGGAAACCAATCATGGCGATCGCTATATTAGGCTGGCCGGTGAATCTACTGAGTCCGGAAGTGGCGCAGCAGGTGGTCGAGGGCGGGCGTGCCGCTTGTCAGGCGGCGGGAATCGCCCTGGCGGGCGGCCATTCGATTGATGCACCAGAGCCGATCTTCGGCCTGGCCGTGACCGGTATCGTCGATGTGGCACGGGTGAAAAAGAACAGCGCGGCGCAGGCCGGTTGTCAGCTTTTCCTCACCAAACCCTTAGGCATTGGCATTCTCACTACCGCGGAGAAAAAAGGCCTGCTGCGGCCTGAACACCGTTCGCTGGCTGCCGATGTGATGTGCCAGCTGAATAAAGCCGGAGCGGAGTTCGCCAAACTGGCGGGCATCAGCGCGATGACCGATGTCACCGGTTTTGGCTTGCTCGGCCATTTAAGTGAAATCTGCCAGGGTTCAGGATTGCGTGCCGAAGTGATTGCAGCGCAGGTACCGCGCCTGGCGGGCGTCGATGACTATATCGCTGCGGGAGCGGTGCCCGGTGGCACCAGCCGCAACTTCGCCAGCTATGGCGAGCAGGTTTCACCCTTAGATGATGCCACCCGCGCGTTGCTGTGCGATCCACAAACCTCCGGTGGTCTGCTGGTGGCGGTTCAACCCAGCGCCATTGAGGCATTCCAGCGCTGCGCCTCTGCAGCAGGCGTGCAAGCAACGTCGATTGGCGAACTGTTTGCCGCTAGAGCCGATCGTCCACTGATTACCGTAGTTACCTGACGTTAAGGAACGACGCCATCCATGCGTTTGTTTATTGCCGAAAAACCCAGCTTAGCGCGTGCGATTGCCGACGTGTTGCCAAAACCGCATCGACGCGGAGACGGCTATATTGCCTGCGGGAATGACCAGGTTGTGACCTGGTGTGTTGGGCACCTGCTGGAGCAGGCGCAGCCCGACAGTTATGACAGCCGTTATGCGCGCTGGAATCTGGCTGATTTACCGATTATTCCGGAAAAATGGCGCTTGCAGCCACGTCCATCCGTGGCTAAGCAGTTAAAAGTGATTGAAGGCCTGCTGCAACAAGCCAGCATGGTGGTGCATGCGGGTGACCCCGATCGTGAAGGCCAACTGCTGGTGGATGAAGTGCTGGATTATCTGCAGCTCGCACCAGAGAAACGCAAAGCGGTGCAGCGCTGCCTGATTAACGATCTTAATCCCTCGGCGGTTGAACGTGCGGTTGGGCGCCTACGTGAGAACCGCGAATTCATTCCGCTGTGTGTGTCTGCGTTAGCGCGTGCGCGCGCCGACTGGCTGTACGGCATCAACATGACGCGCGCCTTTACCTTGCTGGGCCGTAACGCCGGTTACGACGGCGTGCTGTCGGTTGGCCGCGTGCAGACGCCGGTGCTGGGTTTAGTGGTGCGCCGCGATGAAGAGATCGAAAACTTTATCCCTAAGGACTATTTCGAAGTTAAAGCGCACATCGTCACGCCAAAAGACGAGCGTTTTGTCGCGACATGGGTGCCAAGCGATGCTTGCGAGCCGTGGCAGGATGAAGAGGGGCGTTTGCTGCATCGTCCGCTGGCGGATCACGTGCTTGAGCGCATTAATGGTAAGCCGGCGCTGGTCACCGGATATAACGACAAACGTGAATCCGATACCGCACCGCTGCCATTTTCGCTTTCTGGCCTGCAGATCGAAGCCGGTAAGCGCTTTGGCCTCAGCGCGCAGAACGTACTGGATTGCTGTCAGCGGCTGTATGAAACCCATAAGCTGATCACCTACCCGCGTTCCGATAGCCGCTATCTGCCCGATGAGCACTTTGCCGGCCGCCATGCGGTGCTGAACGCCATTCAGGCGCATCAGCCCAATCTGACACCGCCAGCGGATTTCAATCCCGATCAGAAGAACCGCTGCTGGGACGACAAAAAGGTCGATGCACACCATGCCATCATTCCCACTGCGCGTGCCAGTAAGGTTAATCTGACCGAAAATGAGGCCAATATTTACGGCCTGATCGCCCGCCAGTATTTAATGCAGTTTTGCCCGGATGCGTTGTTCCGCAAATGCGTTATTGATCTTGATATCGGCGGCGGAAAATTTATCGCCAAAGCGCGTTTTCTGGCTGAAGCCGGCTGGCGTGCGCTGCTCGGCAGTAAAGAGCGTGACGAGGAGAACGATGGCACGCCGCTGCCGGTCGTCGCTAAAGGTGATGAGCTGCTGTGCGAGCGCGGCGAAGTGCTGGCGAAGCAGACTCAACCGCCGCGTCCGTTTACCGATGCGACGCTGTTGTCTGCGATGACCGGCATCGCCCGCTTTGTGCAGGATAAAGAATTAAAGAAAGTGCTGCGTGCAACCGATGGTTTAGGTACGGAAGCGACGCGTGCGGGCATTATCGAATTGCTGTTCCGCCGCACTTTCCTGGTGAAAAAAGGCCGCTATATTCATTCGACGGATGCGGGCAGGGCGTTGATCCATGCACTGCCAGAAATGGCCGCCCGGCCCGATATGACGGCGCAATGGGAATCGACGCTTACCCGGATTAGCGAGAAGTCTTGTCGCTATGATGAGTTTATGCAGCCGCTGGTCAGCACCTTGATTGGGCTGATTGGTGAAGCACGCCAGCGACCGTCGTTACAGGCCTTTCGCGGATTGACAGCGCCTGGGGCCAAAAAGAAAGCCAAACCGAAAACGGCTCGTCGCAAAACCAAGGAGACAGAGTGATGCGTTATGCAATGATGTTGCTGGGCGGATTGTTGTTATGCAGCACCTCGGCGCTGGCCAACCGCCAGCCGGAAAACAATCGTATGGGCAATACCGATGTGGTGGTGGATCTGCCGCCAGAAGCTTGGACACAAGGGCAAAATAATCGTCAAAGCAACTGCATGCAATGCTGTACCTATGAGAACCGCAGTTATTCTGAAGGTGCGGTGGTCAAAGCAGAAGGCGTGTTATTGCAGTGCGGCAGGGATGAGAAGGTATTAGGAACCAATCCGCTTATCTGGAAAATCATCAAATAAAAGCGCGTGGCGCCAGACGCCACGCTGCTTCATCACAGCTTAAATGTCGACCAAACCGGGGCGTGATCGGACGGTTTTTCCATGCTGCGGATATCGTAATCGATGCCACTCTCAATGCAGCGCGAGGCAAGCGGCTGGCTCGCCAGCAGCAGATCAATGCGCAGACCACGGTTGTCGTCAAAGCCTTTCGAACGGTAGTCAAACCATGAGAAACGATCGTTGGTTTCCGGGAACTTAGCGCGCCAGGTATCAACTAAACCCCACTTTAGCAAGCGATCCATCCACTCGCGCTCCTCAGGCAGGAACGAGCATTTTCCGCTACGCAGCCAGCGTTTACGATTCTCTTCACCAATGCCGATGTCAAAATCGGTGCTGCTGATGTTCATGTCGCCCATGATCAATACCGGTTTATCCACGGCTAGCTGTTGCTCAAGATAGCTTTGCAGATCGCGATAAAACTTCTCTTTCGCCGGGAACTTGGTGGGATGGTCGCGGCTTTCACCCTGCGGAAAATAACCGTTGATCACCGTGATATCACCAATCGGACTCGGGATTTCCGCCATGATCAAACGACGCTGTGCATCTTCCTCATCGCCAGGGAAACCACGGTAGACGTTGACAGGCTCAGCTTTGGTCAGCAGCGCGACGCCGTAATGACCTTTCTGTCCATGATAAAACACGTGATAACCCAGTTTGCTGACGTCTTCGAGCGGGAACATATCGTCATGCACTTTGGTTTCCTGCAAGCCGATGACATCGGGTTGATGCTGTTCAACCAGCGCGGCTAATTGATGAGGACGCGCACGCAAGCCGTTGATGTTGAAAGAGACAAATTTCATTTCGCTGCCATTTTTATCCGCAAAAGTATGGCGCGATGGTAACGAGTTTTTGGGGAAAAGTCATGGTGTGAATCAGGAGGTCACAACGATTAAAACAAGTGGGAAAAACAGGAGAATGGTATTGATGGTGGTGGGAGAAGGATTCGAACCTTCGAAGTCTGTGACGGCAGATTTACAGTCTGCTCCCTTTGGCCGCTCGGGAATCCCACCGGGGATATGACATATTGTGGCTTCAGGCAGAGACGATTCAGATGGTGGTGGGAGAAGGATTCGAACCTTCGAAGTCTGTGACGGCAGATTTACAGTCTGCTCCCTTTGGCCGCTCGGGAATCCCACCACTGGCCTGAATCATTGCGTCTTAAAGCGGGGCGCATCATAACAAATGCGCTCAGTCTGTAAAGCGCCGTCACTGAAAATAAAAACTGTTTGCCCACTTTTTATGCGTGGCGCTGAAGAGTTGTGCAGCTCAGCGCCGAAGTGGTTAAAGAATGATCGTGCGGTTGCCGTAAACGAACACGCGCTGGCCTAACACTTTATACAGCGCGCGGCTCAGCACATTCTTCTCAACGTCTCGTCCTGCACGCATCATCTCTTCTGCGGTGTAGCTATGATCGACGTTGATCACGTCCTGCATGATAATTGGACCTTCATCGAGGTTATCGTTCACGTAGTGCGCGGTGGCGCCGATGATTTTCACGCCGCGCTCATAAGCCTGATGATACGGACGCGCGCCAATGAACGCCGGCAAGAAGGAGTGGTGAATATTGATGATCTGGTTTGGATAACGTTGCACAAAGGCGGGCGTCAACACGCGCATATATTTTGCCAGCACCACATAATCAGGCTGATAACGGTCAATTTCATCCGCCATGCGGTTGTCGTGCTCTTCACGCGTGTGGCCTTCGTGGCTCACCATCACAAACGGAATATCGAAACGTTCAACCAGTGAGCGCAGCGTTTCGTGGTTACCGATGACTGCAGCAATCTCCATATCCAGACCGCCAAACGCGCTTTTCATTAGCAGATCGCCCAGGCAATGCGCCTCTTTGGTCACCAGAATCACGACACGGCGACGACCGGCACTTTGCAGTTCACGCACTGAACCGACGGGCAGCGCGCTATCGAGATCGGCCAGCAAGGTGTTGTCGTTGAAAATGCCTTCCAGCTCGGTGCGCATGAAAAAGCGTCCGGTGCGGTGATCGACAAACTCATTGTTCTGCACAATGTTGAGTTCGTGCTTGTAGCAAATGTTGGTGATCTTGGCGATCAAACCTTTCGCATCAGGGCAAATGGTTCGTAAAACTTTTCGTTGGATGGTTTGCGCTTGCATCTCGATCAGAGTCCTGTCAAAGCGATGAATGGTAAAGCCGTTGTGTATCTGTCCAGATTACCCACAACATTTTTTGTATTTTTTATCGGCGCCACAAGGACAGCGATCGTTACGTCCCAACTCAGGCGTTGTTCCGTCGACATAGTACCAGCGTTGATCCTCACGAAGAAAGCGCGAACATTCATAGATGGCTGAAGTGCGGCCTTTTTCGAGGTAACGCGCAAAAAACGTCACGAAGGCTTCATTCTCATGGCTTCCATGATTACAACGAGTTACATTCAAGCCCAGCCATTCAGTACCGGCAAAACTTTCGGATAATAACGTCTCAAGGTCGGCCACGCGTTTACTGGAGTGCCAGGTTTTCGCCAGCCATGCGGCATCTTTCACGACGTAAGCGGTGTAACGTGAGCGCATTAGTTGTTCCGCGCTGGACGGGTTCGCTTGGCCATTCAGAAAGGGTTGGCAACATACGCTATACTCCTTTCCGCTGCAGCAAGGGCACTTTTCAGACACGTCATCTCCTGGAAGTGATTAAAGTAAATTTAAGCGTGCGCTATGGTAGCCGACTGTCAGGCGTGATGCTACGTACCATGCCAATCATGAGGTGAGATGAGAAAGGTCAGGATTGGGCTGGCACTGGGTTCAGGTGCTGCCAAAGGTTGGTCGCACATCGGCGTGATCAATGCGCTGGAACGCGCAGGGATTGAAATCGATGTGGTGGCCGGATGTTCTGTTGGCGCGTTGGTCGGTTCGGCTTACGTGAATGGACGGCTGGGCGTGATGGAGAAGTGGGTGAGTGCATTCCGTTATTGGGATGTCATTCGATTAATGGACCTGTCGTGGCAGCGCGGTGGTTTATTGCGCGGCGACCGGGTGTTTAGCCACATCCGCCAGCTGATTCCCAACGACCTCATCGATGAGTGCGATAAGCCATTTGGCGTCGTCGCGACCAATCTCAGTACCGGACGAGAAGTGTGGTTGACCGAAGGCGATTTGCATCAAGCTGTGCGTGCGTCCTGTAGTATGCCAGGCTTATTGCCACCCATTGCTTACAATGGATACTGGTTGGTGGATGGCGCGGTGGTGAATCCCGTGCCGATCTCATTAACCCGCGCATTGGGTGCTGACATCGTTATCGCCGTGGATTTACAGCATGACGCACATCTGATGCAACAGGATTTATTGTCAGTTACGCCGCAGAGCGGTGAAGAAGCGGCGGCAGTAGAAGCGCTGAGCTGGGGAAAGAAACTGCGTCAACGCCTGATTGGCCTGACGCATCGCCGTGCTAATCAAACGCCGGGTGCGATGGAGATTATGTCGACATCAATCCAGGTTCTGGAAAATCGCCTGAAACGTAACCGCATGGCGGGCGATCCGCCGGATGTGCTGATTCAGCCGTTTTGTCCACAAATTTCCACACTGGACTTCCATCGTGCAGAAGAAGCCATTGCGGCTGGCAAGGCCGCCGTTGAGAAAAAAATGGATGAACTATTACCGCTGGTCCGTGGCAGATAGTCAGGTTGTTCATTCACAGGTGTTGCGACTTCAGCCAATTCTGAAAGGCGCAACGGCATTTTATGAACCACTATTGAATTATCTGGTACGCAGGGGGAGAGAATGGAAAAACCGCTAATCGGCAAAAAGATACTCATTGTCGAAGATGAGGTCGTTTTCCGTTCATTGATAGACAATTTATTAACCAGCTTAGGTGCAACAACGCTTGAGGCAGGTGATGGTGTTGATGGCTTAACCTTGTTGTCGGCGCAATCAGTGGATCTGGTTATTTGCGATCTTGAAATGCCGCGTATGGGCGGTATCCCGTTCGTTGAGCGTCTTCGCACGCGCGGCAATAATGTGCCCATTCTGATTATCTCCGCCACACAAAATATGGCGGACATCGCGCATGTGTTGCGTTTGGGCGTGCAGGACGTATTGCTAAAACCGCTCAAAAATATGGAACGTTTCCGTGAAGCGGTCTTTGAGTGTCTCTATCCATCCATGTTTACCTCCAAAGTCGAGGAGGATGAACAGCTCTTTCAGGATTGGGATGCGCTGGTCAGCGATCCGCTGGCGGCATCTAAATTACTTAAACAGCTCCAGCCGCCGGTGCAGCAAACCATTGCCAATTGCCGTATCAATTACCGTCAGCTCACCATGGCGGAACAGCCGGGCTTAGTATTGGATATTGCGGCGCTATCGGATAACGATTTGGCATTCTATTGCCTTGATGTAACGCGCGCTGGCGATAATGGCGTGTTAGCCGCGCTGTTACTGCGCGCACTGTTTAATGGTTTGCTGCAGGAGCAGCTCTCCGGCCAGAAGCAGCGACTGCCTGAGTTGAATGGGCTGCTGCGTCAGGTCAACATGCTGTTAAGGCAGGCGAATCTCAGCGGGCAGTTCCCGTTGCTGGTGGGCTATTATCATCGCCAGTTAAAAAACCTAATCCTGGTTTCAGCAGGGCTCAACGCGACGTTGCATGTCAATACTCATCAAATCCAACTCAGTAATGGTGTGCCGCTTGGTACTATGGGCAGCACTCATCTTAATCAAATCAGCCAACGTGCCGACGCCTGGCAGTGTCATATTTGGGGCGCCGGAGGCAGGTTACGTTTGATGCTTTCAGCCGAAGAATAACCGGTTAGATTTAATTTTTCCGTGGGTTAAAGACAGGACCAGGAGCAAGCTTTACACTTGGGTAATAGTCCTAAATTCCTTGGATTAACTTCTTCCAGGATAATTCCACCTGATAGTAACTGATATACTCATTTCGTTTTTAAACCGACATATCAAGTATTAACTTGAACGGCCTATTAAGAGAGGTATTTTTGATGTCTGCCTATAAGACTAAAGTTAAAAAAGCGGTAATCCCAGTTGCAGGCCTCGGCACGCGTATGCTGCCTGCGACCAAAGCTATTCCAAAAGAGATGTTACCGTTGGTCGATAAGCCGTTGATCCAGTATGTCGTAAATGAGTGCATTGCAGCAGGCATTAACGAGATTGTGCTGGTTACGCACTCTTCTAAAAACGCCATCGAAAACCACTTTGATACCAGTTTTGAGCTGGAATCTATGCTGGAAAAACGTGTTAAGCGTCAGCTGCTGGACGAAATCCAGTCAATCTGCCCTCCACACGTCACCATCATGCAGGTTCGTCAGGGTATCGCGAAAGGTCTGGGCCACGCAGTAATGTGCGCACATCCGCTGATTGGTGATGAGCCGTTCGCTGTAATCCTGCCAGACGTAATCATCGACGAATACGAATCTGATCCAACCAAAGACAACCTGGCAGAGATGCTGGCTCGTTACGAAGAGAGCGGCCGCAGCCAGATCATGGTCGAGCCGGTTGCTGATGTAACCGCTTACGGTGTAGTTGATTGCCAGGGTGCTGAACTCTCTGCAGGTCAGAGCGCGCCAATGGTTGGCGTGGTTGAGAAGCCTAAAGCTTCAGAAGCCCCATCAAACCTGGCCGTTGTAGGACGTTACGTGTTGTCTGCTGAAATCTGGCCGCTGCTGGCGAAAACGCCTCCAGGTGCAGGTGGCGAAGTTCAGCTGACTGACTCCATTGCGATGCTGATGGAAAAAGAGACCGTTGAAGCTTATCACCTGAACGGTGTCAGCCATGACTGCGGTAACAAACTGGGTTACATGCAAGCGTTTGTTGAGTACGGCGTTCGCCATCCAGTGCTGGGTAAAGATTTCACCCAGTGGCTTGAAGGCGCGGTAGGCAACAAAAAGTAACTCAATAAACACAGGATAATTCAATGAAAGTCACTGTATTTGGTATCGGCTATGTCGGTCTGGTTCAGGCTGCGGTGTTGGCCGAAGTCGGACATGACGTTCTCTGCATTGATGTCGACGAAAAGAAAGTCGAGAACTTAAAGAAAGGCAATATTCCGATCTTTGAACCAGGCCTGACGCCGCTTGTTATGTCTAATTACGAGTCGGGTCGCCTGAAGTTCAGTACGAATGCGGAAGAAGGCGTTAATCATGGCGTGATGCAGTTTATCGCCGTGGGTACGCCACCGGATGAAGACGGTTCTGCCGATCTGAAGTATGTGACTGCCGTTGCGCGCACGATTGCGCAGCACATGAACGATCACAAAGTTGTTATCGACAAATCTACTGTACCAGTGGGTACCGCAGATCGTGTGCGAGCGGTAATGACGGAAACCCTGCAAAAGCGTGATGCAAACATCGCCTTTGACGTGGTATCAAACCCGGAATTCCTCAAAGAAGGTGCGGCAGTCAATGACTGCATGCGTCCTGAACGTATCGTTGTCGGTACCGATAATGATGAAGTGGTTGAGCTGTTACGCGAGCTGTACGAGCCGTTCAACCGTAATCATGATCGTATGATTTTGATGGATATCCGCAGTGCAGAGCTGACCAAATATGCGGCTAACTGCATGCTGGCAACCAAAATCAGCTTCATGAACGAGATCTCTAACCTGGCAGAACGTCTGGGAGCCGACGTTGAGAAAGTTCGCCAGGGTATTGGTTCAGATTCACGTATTGGTTATCACTTCATCTATCCAGGCTGCGGCTATGGCGGTTCTTGTTTCCCGAAAGACGTGCAAGCGCTGATTCGCACTGCTGAGTCAATTGGTTACACTCCGCGTCTACTGCAGGCGGTTGAAGACGTCAACGATTCGCAGAAGAACAAGCTGCCAACCTTTATTAAACGCCATTTTGGCGACGATCTGCGCGGCAAAACCTTTGCTCTGTGGGGGCTGGCGTTCAAACCGAACACTGACGATATGCGTGAAGCCTCCAGCCGCGTGCTGATGGAGACGCTGTGGGAAGCAGGGGCAACGGTTCAGGCGTTCGACCCAGAAGCGATGGACGAAGCGCAACGCATTTACGGCCATCGTAACGATCTGAAGTTGATGGGTACCAAGGAAGCCGCGCTGCAGGGTGCGGATGGCTTAGTGATCTGTACTGAGTGGCAAAACTTCCGTGCGCCAGACTTTGACATCATCAAAAGTGCGTTAAAAGAACCCGTGATTTTTGATGGTCGTAACCTGTATGATCCTGAGCGTATCAGCAAGCGCGGTTTCACGTACTATGCAATCGGCCGCGGAGCGTCAATTAAAATCGTAGAATAATGAGGGATGTATGAAGTTTCTGGTCACCGGCGCGGCAGGTTTTATTGGATTTCACGTCAGTCAGCGTTTGCTGGCCGCTGGTCACCAGGTTGTCGGTATCGATAACCTGAATGACTATTATGATGTCAGCCTTAAACAGGCTCGTTTAGACCAGAACACCCAACATCCTGATTTTATTTTCGTAAAAATGGACCTGGCGGATCGCCAGGCCATTTCCTCTTTATTCGCTGAGCATGCGTTTGAACGCGTTATTCATTTGGGCGCTCAAGCCGGCGTGCGTTATTCAATCGAAAATCCCCATGCTTATGCCGAAGCAAATCTAATCGGCCACCTCAATATTCTTGAAGGTTGCCGTCATCATAAAATCGGCCACCTTTTGTATGCCTCATCCAGTTCAGTTTATGGCCTGAATCGCAAAATGCCTTTTTCAACGGACGATTCCGTTGACCATCCGGTTTCACTTTACGCGGCCACAAAAAAAGCCAACGAATTGATGTCGCATACTTATTCACACCTTTATCAATTGCCCACTACGGGATTACGTTTCTTCACCGTGTATGGCCCATGGGGCCGTCCGGATATGGCATTGTTCAAATTTACACGCGCGATGTTAGCGGGTGAGCAAATTGACGTCTATAACAACGGACAAATGACGCGTGACTTTACGTATATCGATGATATTGCTGAAGCAATCGTGCGCTTGCAGGATGTGATTCCTCAACCGGATGAAAAGTGGACGGTGGAAGCAGGTTCTCCCGCCAGCAGCTCGGCTCCTTATCGCGTTTACAACATTGGTAATAGCCAGCCGACCAGCTTAATGACGTATATTGAGTCGCTGGAAAAAGCATTGGGCATTGAAGCGAAGAAAAATATGCTGCCCATGCAACCTGGCGACGTACTGGGCACCAGCGCTGACACGCAACCTTTGTACGACGCGATTAATTTCCGCCCTCAAACTAGCGTAGAGCAAGGTGTGCAGCATTTTGTTGATTGGTATCGCCGCTTCTATCAACAATAATTAAGCATGAAAAAAGGAAGCCATTGGCTTCCTTTTTCTTACCTGGTCAAATGAATTAGCGATGAACTAATTACAATGCTGAGCGCTGGAATGATTACAGTAGGAAATCGTCCAGTTGTTTACCTTGTTCTTCAATTGCTTTTTTAATCACAGCAGGAGTGCGGCCCTGGCCAGTCCAGGTACGGTTTTCACCGTTTTCATCAACGTAAGAATATTTAGCTGGACGCGCAGCGCGCTTAGCTTTGCCCGGAACTTTCGTTTCAGATAATGCCTGTAACAGATCATTTGGGTCAATACCATCGGCAATTAGCATCTCGCGGTATTGTTCGAGTTTGCGTGTGCGTTCTGCATTTTCCGCTTGTGCATGAGTATCATCTTCACGACGCTCATTGACCACAACTTCGAGTTTTTCTAGCATCTCTTCCAATGTTTCCAGAGAGCATTCCCGAGCTTGTGCGCGCAATGTACGGATATTATTAAGAATTTTAAGTGCTTCGCTCATTGTCCTAATCTCAAAATATAATAAATGGGAGTTGTTCTGCCGACTCATAATAATGGTGCAAAAAAATAACTGCAATAGCCAGATTTAAAAGCAAAACGTAAAAATAAAAAAGAAGGGCAGATTGATAACGCTCTTCAGAATATATTTACTTATTTGGTAATCTTTTCTAACTTGCTGACCAGACTGAACGCTGAACCTGACGCTTCGGCTTTAATTTAAATGAATAAAATATCGGCGTAATCGCTATTTTGTCAAAACGTGCTTTCTTTCTATAGTGACTGTGATATCCATCTTAATGGTGATGTTATTTTGAGCAGATGATAAAAATAATGCATCGCTACAGCTATACAGGTTTATGGTAAACTGCGCCGCAACAGATATAGGCTGCGATGAGATTTTCTAATGGCTCAACTTTATTTTTATTACTCTGCGATGAATGCGGGTAAATCAACGGCTTTGCTACAGTCTTCTTATAATTATCATGAACGTGGTATGCGATCGTTGGTTTATACCGCCGAGATCGACAACCGCTTTGGTGCAGGCAAAGTCAGTTCACGTATCGGGCTTTCGTCTCCTGCATTTTTATATAACGATGAGACAAAGCTCGATGAGGAAATAGCTGCAGAACATGCGAAGCAACCCGTGCATTGCGTGTTAGTCGATGAAAGCCAGTTCCTTACGCGCGAACAGGTCAAAGCATTATCTGATGTTGTCGACAATCTGGATATTCCGGTGCTTTGCTATGGCCTGCGCACCGATTTCCGTGGAGAGCTGTTTGTTGGCAGCCAATATTTACTGGCATGGGCGGATAAGCTGGTTGAGCTTAAAACCATCTGCCACTGTGGCAGAAAAGCCAGCATGGTGCTTCGTCTTGATGCTAAGGGTAAACCTTTCAGCGAAGGTGAGCAGGTGGTGATTGGTGGCAATGAGCGTTATATATCGGTCTGCCGTAAACACTATAAGCAGGCAATCGATGAGGGTTCACTTCAGGCGATATATGGCTCACAATCGCCGCAGGTTTAACTCATCAGCAAGCCATAAAAAAACCCGCCGTAGCGGGTTTTTTGTTTAAAGCGGTTTAGGCTTTTTTGGTTTTCTTGTCAATTTTCACTTCGGCTTTAACTTCTTGAGCATTCTCACTCAATGACTCAGAGAATTCACGACCGTAGAAGGTATCCAGCATGATTTGTTTTAACTCAGCAATCAGCGGATAGCGTGGGTTCGCACCGGTACATTGGTCATCGAATGCATCCTCAGCCAGTTTGTCCACTTTCGCGAGGAAATCAGCTTCCTGCACGCCCGCTTCGCGGATTGAGGTTGGGATGCCCAACTGCGTTTTCATCTCTTCAAGCCAGGCGAGCAGTTTTTCAATTTTCTGCGCGGTGCGGTCGCCAGCGGCGGAGAGTCCCAGATGGTCAGCAATCTCAGCATAACGACGACGTGCTTGTGGGCGGTCGTACTGGCTGAAAGCCGTTTGCTTAGTCGGGTTGTCATTGGCGTTATAGCGAATGACGTTTGAAATCAGCAGGGCGTTTGCCAGACCGTGTGGAATGTGGAACTCCGAGCCCAGTTTATGCGCCATTGAGTGACACACACCCAGAAAGGCGTTTGCGAACGCAATCCCCGCGATAGTTGCCGCATTGTGAACGCGTTCACGTGCTACCGGATTTTTTGCGCCATCGCGATAACTGGCTGGCAGGTTCTCTTTCAGCAGTTTCAGTGCTTGCAAGGCCTGGCCATCAGAATACTCATTCGCTAATACGGAGACATAGGCTTCGAGTGAGTGCGTTACCGCATCGAGGCCACCGAAGGCGCAAAGTGAACGCGGCATATCCATCACCAGGTTGGCATCAACTATGGCCATATCTGGCGTCAGCGCATAATCCGCTAATGGATATTTCTGGCCGGTCGCATCGTCCGTTACCACGGCAAACGGCGTTACTTCAGAACCCGTACCGGAAGTGGTAGTGATGGCCACCATACGCGCTTTAACACCCATTTTCGGGAACTTATAGATGCGTTTACGGATGTCCATAAAGCGCAGTGCCAGTTCTTCGAAATGCGTCTCAGGATGTTCGTACATCACCCACATGATTTTTGCTGCATCCATCGGTGAACCACCGCCGAGTGCGATAATCACATCAGGTTTAAAGCTGTTCATCTGCTCTGCACCTTTACGGACGATGCTCAGCGTTGGGTCAGCTTCTACTTCGAAGAAGACTTCGGTTTCAATACCGTGAGATTTCAGTACGCGAGTCACCTGATCGGCATAGCCATTATTGAACAGGAAGCGGTCGGTAACGATAAAGGCGCGTTTGGCACCATCAGTTGCCACTTCTTCCAGAGCAATCGGCAGTGAGCCGCGACGGAAGTAAATAGACTTCGGAAGTTTATGCCACAACATATTCTCAGCTCGCTTGGCCACGGTTTTCTTGTTGATGAGATGTTTTGGTCCCACGTTTTCAGAAATGGAGTTACCGCCCCACGAACCACAGCCCAACGTCAGTGATGGAGCCAACTTGAAGTTGTACAGGTCACCGATACCGCCTTGTGACGCCGGCGTGTTAATCAGAATACGCGCGGTCTTCATTTTGTCGCCGAAGTAGTGCACACGCTCAATCTGATTATCCTGATCGGTATACAGACATGAGGTGTGGCCGATACCGCCCATGGTTACCAGTTTTTCAGCTTTATCGACCGCGTCGTGGTAATCCTTCGCCCGGTACATCGCTAAGGTTGGAGAGAGTTTTTCATGCGCGAAGGGCTCTGATTCATCAACCAGTTTCACTTCACCAATCAGAATCTTGGTGGTTGCCGGCACGCTAATTCCCGCCAATTCGGCAATCTTAGTCGCCGGCTGGCCGACAATCGCCGCATTCAGCGCGCCATTCTTCAGAATGATATCCTGAATCGCTTTCAGCTCTTTACCTTGCAACAGATAGCCGCCGTGGCTGGCAAAACGCTCACGTACCGCGTCATAGGCCGAATCAACCACAATTACGGATTGCTCAGACGCACAAATCACACCGTTATCGAAGGTCTTCGACATCAGGATGGATGCGACAGCGCGTTTGATATCCGCTGTTTCATCAATTACGACTGGCGTGTTACCGGCACCAACACCAATTGCGGGCTTACCGGAACTGTAAGCGGCTTTGACCATGCCCGGACCGCCGGTTGCAAGGATCAGGTTGATATCAGGGTGATGCATTAACTGATTAGAAAGCTCGACAGATGGGGTGTCGATCCAGCCGATGATATCTTTTGGCGCACCCGCCGCAATCGCTGCCTGCAGCACAATGTCAGCGGCTTTGTTAGTAGCATCTTTCGCACGTGGATGCGGAGAGAAGATAATGCCGTTACGGGTTTTCAGGCTGATCAGTGCTTTGAAAATCGCCGTAGAAGTTGGGTTGGTGGTAGGAACGATGCCACAGATCAGGCCAATCGGTTCAGCAATAGTAATCGTGCCGAAGGTGTCATCAGTGGCGAGAATACCGCAGGTTTTTTCATCTTTATAGGCGTTATAGATGTATTCAGAAGCAAAGTGGTTCTTGATGACTTTATCTTCAACAATACCCATACCTGATTCGGCAACGGCCAGCTTGGCCAGTGGAATGCGTGCGTCTGCAGCGGCGAGGGCGGCAGCGCGGAAGATTGCATCAACTTGTTCCTGACTAAAATTAGCGTACTCACGCTGTGCCTTTTTTACACGTTCAACCAGTGCATTAAGTTCGGCAACATTAGTAACGGCCATAGTGCTCTCCTGAAGGAAGTTAAACTCTTTTAGTAAACAAGCCTGAATCCAGAAGTATAGTCACGCTATGCTTATATATTGGTCAGGTTGGCGTCTGTATTGCCGTTGCTTACTAAAAGGGTTTCCTGGTCAAGATACTTAAGCGTCAGGAAGTTGTTTCGACGGGGTAAGATTACCCCTGATGAGGTAGGTAAATTTTGATGCAGATCAATCCTGATCTAAGCTGACACCTTTCAGCACTAACTTTCGCAAGTAAAGTTAGCGTGATGTGCCACATATTCTGCACGCATCGGCTGCATCGCAATAACCAACGGTTAACAGCAGCTAAATAAACTGGCTCGAAGCCAGACTGATAGCATAAATTTCTGCCGCCACCTCTGGTTTTTCGCCCGGCTTATGCACTACATTAAGCGCGCTTTTCTACTCAGACTTTACCGGAGCCCACTTTGAATCCCGTGCTACTCGATCTTTCCGGCTACATTAAGTTTTTTGTCGGTTTGTTTGCCCTGGTAAATCCGGTAGGTATCATCCCGGTCTTTATCAGCATGACCAGCTATCAGGCGGTGGTTGAACGAAATAAAACCAATCTTACCGCCAACCTGGCTGTGGCCATCATCCTCTGGACGTCACTGTTTCTTGGCGATGGCATCCTGCATCTGTTTGGCATTTCGATAGATTCATTCCGTATTGCTGGCGGTATTCTGGTGGTCACTATCGCGATGTCGATGATCAGCGGAAAACTGGGTGAGGATAAGCAGAACAAGCAGGAGAAGTCAGAGAGCGCTATTCGCGAAAGCATTGGCGTGGTACCGCTAGCGTTACCGTTAATGGCTGGTCCCGGTGCAATTAGTTCAACCATTGTCTGGAGTACGCGTTATCACAGCTGGCAGAACTTAATTGGTTTTAGTATCGCGATTGCCATTTTCGCCTTTTGCTGTTGGCTGCTGTTCCGCGCAGCACCGTTGATGGTGCGGGTGCTTGGACAAACCGGGATTAACGTGATTACCCGTATTATGGGCTTGTTGTTAATGGCGTTGGGCATCGAGTTTATTGTTACAGGTATGAAATCTATTTTTCCTGGTTTGCTGAATTAAACGAAGTTATTTTTTTCTTTTAAGAGATTTCACGATCCAAAATGGTGCATATCTTCATTTTATTGCACCATTTTGGTTAATTTATTCATTAGCCTTAACTGCAAACGTCCAGCATCACTTTTACTACTATCCTCATCCCATCCGAGTAAAACCTCACACTAAACTGTGATAATCGTCACAGATAATTGTTCTGCACATATCTTTGAAATTAGCATTTGAGAAAAGTTGATAAGTTAATCGATGACTCTTTATGCGGATAATGGCTAATTTTATAGTCGAATTCGTAAAAATCATATTGAAAGAACAATAACGAGTAAATTACATGCAGTTATCCTACAAATAACTTTAAAATCATTTGGTTAATCGATAATTCAATAAAAGAATTAACACTTTTCCTACTCACCCGAACGTGATAAAAGAGAATCTGCTAACATTTTTGCAGTTTAGCTTTGGCGTGCGGGCATCTGTTCTGATAATTTTCGGCACATCACAAATTTTTTATATGATAGTGACAAATGTGTACGCTTCTTGCTTACAGGCTATCAGGCTTATGATTAAGGTTGATATTTGTTGATGAAATGCATGGTAGCGAAAACGGCAGTACGTTCAGTGCTTGCCCTCTGCCTTACAGGCGCACTGGCAGCAAGCCAGGCAGCCCAAATTCCCGCGGGCACGCAATTATCTGAATTACAGCGTATCGTGATTAATAATGGCAGTGAGGTGGCAACGCTTGATCCGCAGAAAGCAGAAGGCGTGCCGGAATCCAATGTCATGCGTAATTTACTGGAAGGCTTGGTTGAAACCGATAATAACGGTCAACTCGTCCCCGGTGTCGCTAAGCAATGGCAAAGCGAAGAAGGGCGCATCTGGATTTTCACGCTGCGTGACCATGCGCGCTGGAGTAACGGCCAGGCTGTTACTGCTCAGGATTTCGTCTACAGCTGGCAGCGCCTGGCCGATCCTAAAACTGCTTCGCCTTACGCCAGCTACTTACAGGCTGCGCATGTGGCGAACGTTGACGCCATTCTGTCTGGCAAAGCCGCACCGTCTGAACTCGGCATTAAAGCCCTCGACGATCGTCATCTGCAAGTCACCCTTTCTGAACCCGTTCCCTACTTTGTTGCCATGCTGGCTCACAGCGCGATGAAACCGGTCTATCGTCCGGCGATAGAGCAGTGGGGCGAGCAGTGGACACAGCCGCAACACTATGTTGGCAATGGCGCTTTTACACTCGCGGAGTGGTTGGTAAATGAAAAAATCGTGGTGAAACGCAATCCACAGTATTGGGATAATGCCCACACGGTGATAGAAGAGGGCGTATTTTTACCGCTCTCCTCAGAGAACAGCGATATCAACCGCTATCGCAGCGGTGGCACCGATATGACCAACAGCGTGGTGCCGCCGGAAATGTTCAAAAAGTTACAGCAGGATCTCGGCGATGAGGTCAAAATTAGCCCACTGCTGTGCACCTTCTATTACGAAATTAATAACAAAAAAGCGCCATTCGATGACGCGCGCGTACGCGCCGCGCTAAAGTTAACCCTCGATCGCGACATCATTGCGCAGAAGATCATGGGCCAGGGCCAGATTCCTGCCTACGGATTGACGCCGCCGTTTACCCACGGTATTACGCTTTCCCCTCCGGCCTGGGCGCAACAAACGCAGTCCGAGCGTAATGCCAGCGCCAAACAGTTATTAGCCGATGCCGGCTTTAATCAGCAAAACCCGCTGCGTTTTACGCTGCTGTACAACACCTCCGAACAAAACAAGCGACAGGCGATTGCTGCGGCCTCGATGTGGCAAAAAAATTTGGGGGCGGTGGTGACATTGCAGAACCAGGAGTGGAAAACGCTGCTGGAGACGCGCCATCAGGCGCAGTATGACGTGGTGCGCGCCACATGGTGCGCGGATTACAATGAACCTTCTACCTTCCTGAATATGCTGTTGAGCGGTTCGTCCAATAACACCGCGTTTTACCACAGCCCGGCGTTTGACCAGTTGATGAAGCAAACATTAACCAGCGCAGACGAAGCAAAGCGCGCCTCGCTTTATCAGCAGGCGGAAGCGCAACTCGATAAAGACTCGCCAATCGTACCTGTCTATTACCGCGTTAGCGTGCGGTTGGTAAAACCCTGGGTGGGCGGTTTTACCGGCAAGGATCCGCAGGACATGCTGGCGTTGAAATACTATTACATAAAGAAACATTGAGTAATGGGCCAATCCGGCGCTAAAGTCGGGCGGCACTTTACCGTGGTAAACCCTGAAGGGTGATTAGGGTCTTCGTTCAGACACGCGAAGATCACCTGGAAACGGGGTACGCCGGGCGTTAAATCGACCCGGTAAAGATAATAAAACTGGAGCGTAATAATGAACAACATCACAAAAAAAAGCCTGATTGCCGTGGGCGTATTAGCCGCAATCGGCGCGCTGGCAGGGAATGCCGCGCTGGCAGCAACAGTGCCAGCAGGCGTTGAATTGGCAGCAAAACAGGAACTGGTTCGCGGTAACGGCGATGAAGTACAGTCGCTGGATCCCCACAAGATTGAAGGTGTACCCGAAGACAACATCGCGCGTGACCTGTATGAAGGTTTAATCACCAGCGACAGCGATGGCAAACCGGTACCGGGCGTGGCAGAAAGCTGGGAAAACAAAGATTTCAAAGTCTGGACTTTCCACCTGCGCAAGAACGCTAAATGGTCCAACGGTGAGCCGGTCACTGCACAAGATTTCGTATATAGCTGGCAGCGCCTGGTCGATCCGAAAACCGCATCGCCTTACGCCAGCTATCCGCAATACGGCCACATCGTCAATGTTGACGACATCATCGCCGGTAAAAAGCCAACTTCCGAGCTGGGCGTAAAAGCCATCGACGATCACACGCTGGAAGTGACGCTGAGCGAGCCCGTACCCTACTTCTATAAGCTGCTGATCAACTCCGTGATGTCTCCGGTGTATAAGCCGGCGATCGACAAATTTGGCGATCAGTGGACTCAACCGCAAAACTGGGTCGGTAACGGCGCCTTTAAACTTGAATCGCACGTGATCAACGAACGCGTAACGCTGGTGCGTAACCCGCAGTATTGGGATAACGAGCACACCGTGCTGAACAAAGTCACCTTCCTGCCAATTAACTCCGAAGTCAGCGACGTTAACCGTTACTTCTCTGAGAACGGCAGCGATATCACTTACAACAACATGCCTATCGAGCTGTTCAAAAAACTGCAGCGGGACAACGGCAAAGAGTTGATGGTCAAGCCATACCTGTGCACCTATTACTACGAAATCAATAACCAGAAAGCGCCATTCACCGATCCACGCGTGCGTACCGCGCTGAAACTCGGTCTGGATCGCGACATCATGGTGAACAAGGTTCTGGCACAAGGTCAGCAACCGGCTTACAGCTTCACCCCGCCAGCCACCGATGGCATGGAACTGCTGCCGCCGGATTGGTTCAAGTGGGATCAGAACAAGCGTAACGAAGAAGCGAAAAAGCTGCTGGCTGAAGCGGGTTACACCGCGGATAAACCGCTGACCTTCAACCTGCTGTACAACACCTCCGATCTGCACAAAAAACTGGCGATCGCCGCCTCTTCTATCTGGAAGAAAAACATCGGCGTGAACATTAAGCTGGAAAACCAGGAGTGGAAAACCTTCCTCGACACGCGTCATCAGGGCAACTTTGATGTCTCTCGTGCGGCATGGTGTGCGGATTACAACGAACCGACTTCATTCCTGAACATCATGCTGTCTGACAGCAGCAGTAACACCTCGCATTACAAAAGCGCTGACTTCGATAAAGTTATTCACGATGCGGTTAAAGCCACAGACGATAAAGCGCGCGTAGCGGATTATCAGAAAGCTGAGCAGATTCTGGATAAAGACAGCACCATTGTACCGGTTTACTACTACGTCAATGCGCGTTTGGTGAAACCTTACGTGGGCGGTTACACCGGCAACGATCCGCTGGATAAAACCGTCGATAAAAACCTGTATATCATTAAACATTAATAGCACTCAGGCTATCGACAGTGGCGGTGCTGCGGCACCGCCTTTTTACTTTGTGAAGCAACAGCCTGGTAGGTACGGCAATGTTAAAATTCATCCTGCGTCGGCTCCTTGAAGCCATCCCGACGCTGTTTATCCTCATCACCATCTCTTTCTTTATGATGCGACTGGCACCCGGCAGTCCATTTTCCGGCGAACGTGTCCTCTCGCCGGAAGTGATGGCGAATATCGAAGCGAAGTACCATCTCAACGATCCAATTGGCAAGCAGTACCTGAGCTACCTGGTGCAGTTGGCACATGGCGACTTTGGCCCTTCGTTTAAATACAAAGATTACTCGGTCAATTATCTGGTCGGCCACGCCTTCCCGGTGTCAGCCAAACTTGGTCTGGCTGCCTTCTTCCTCGCCGTGGTGCTGGGCGTAACGGCTGGCGTGATCGCCGCCCTGAAGCAAAACAGTTTGTGGGATTATGCCGTGATGGGGGTCGCGATGACCGGCGTGGTGATCCCCAGCTTTGTCGTGGCACCGTTACTGGTGCTGGTGTTTGCGATTACCTTACGCTGGCTACCAGGCGGCGGCTGGAACGGCGGCCAATGGAATTACATGTTGCTGCCGATGGTGGCGCTGTCGCTGGCCTACATCGCCAGCATCGCGCGTATTACCCGTGGTTCGATGATTGAAGTGATGCATTCAAACTTCATCCGTACCGCGCGCGCTAAAGGACTGCCATTGCGTCGTATCGTGCTGCGTCACGCGCTGAAGCCTGCCATGTTGCCGGTGCTTTCCTATATGGGACCGGCGTTTGTCGGCATCATCACCGGTTCCATGGTGATTGAATCCATCTATGGTTTGCCGGGCATCGGCCAGCTGTTCGTTAACGGGGCATTGAACCGTGACTACTCGCTGGTGATGAGTCTGACCATTCTGGTTGGCGTGCTGACCATTCTGTTTAACGCGATCGTTGATGTGCTGTACGCCGTGATCGATCCGAAAATCCGTTACTGATTGTGGAGCTCGCCCATGATGTTAAGTAAAAAAAACAGCGAAGCTCTGGATGCCTTCAGTGAAAAACTGGAAGTCGAAGGGCGCAGCCTCTGGCAGGATGCGCGTCGCCGCTTTATTCACAACCGTGCAGCCTTCATCAGCCTGCTGGTGCTGCTGGTGATCACTTTGTTCGTGGTGTTCGCCCCGATGTTGTCGCAGTTCAAATATGACGACACCGACTGGGCGATGATGTCTGCCGCGCCGGATACCGTCTCCGGCCACTGGTTTGGCACCGATTCATCGGGTCGCGACCTGCTGGTGCGTGTTGCGATTGGTGGCCGTATCTCGCTGATGGTGGGCATTGCCTCCGCGCTGATCGCGGTGCTGGTGGGCACGCTGTATGGCTCACTGGCGGGTTATCTGGGCGGTAAAACCGACTCGGTGATGATGCGTATTCTAGAGATCCTCAACTCCTTCCCGTTCATGTTCTTCGTTATCCTGCTGGTAACCTTCTTTGGTCGCAACATTCTGCTGATCTTTGTGGCGATCGGCATGGTGTCGTGGCTGGATATGGCGCGTATCGTACGTGGGCAGACGCTGGGCCTGAAGCGCAAAGAGTTCATCGAAGCGGCGCAGGTCGGCGGTGTGAGCACCTTCAAAATCGTGCTGCGTCACATTGTGCCAAACGTATTAGGCGTAGTAGTGGTGTATGCCTCGCTGCTGGTGCCGAGCATGATCCTGTTCGAATCTTTCCTCAGCTTCCTTGGCCTCGGCACTCAGGAACCGCTGAGCAGTTGGGGCGCATTGCTGAGCGATGGCGCCAACTCGATGGAAGTGTCGCCGTGGTTACTGATGTTCCCGGCAGGTTTCCTCGTGGTCACGCTGTTCTGTTTTAACTTTATCGGCGATGGCTTGCGTGATGCCCTCGACCCGAAAGATCGTTAAGGAGTTTCCCGATGACCATTCATGAATTTCAGCCAGCCCTGGCTGCACGTGCGGGAAACAATAACCTGCTGCTTGATGTAAAAGACCTGCGCGTCACCTTCAGCACCCACGATGGCGATGTCACCGCTGTGAACGACCTCAACTTTTCACTGCATGCGGGTGAAACGCTGGGCATTGTTGGCGAATCCGGCTCGGGGAAATCGCAAACCGCGTTTGCCTTGATGGGCCTGCTGGCAAAAAATGGGCGCATTGGCGGTTCAGCGAAATTTAACGGCGCAGAGATCCTCAATCTGCCGGAAAACAAGCTCAACAAACTGCGCGCAGAGCAGATTGCGATGATCTTCCAGGATCCAATGACGTCGCTTAACCCTTACATGCGCGTCGGCGAGCAGTTAATGGAAGTGCTGAAGCTGCATAAAGGCATGAACAGCGCGCAGGCGTTCGAAGAATCGGTGCGCATGCTGGATGCGGTGAAAATGCCGGAAGCGCGTAAGCGTATGAAGATGTTTCCGCATGAGTTCTCGGGCGGTATGCGTCAGCGTGTGATGATTGCGATGGCGCTGCTGTGTCGGCCGAAGCTGCTGATTGCCGATGAGCCGACTACGGCGCTCGACGTGACCGTACAGGCGCAGATCATGACGCTGCTGAATGAGCTGAAGCGCGAATTCAATACCGCGATTGTGATGATTACCCACGATCTCGGCGTGGTAGCGGGTATCTGTGACAAAGTGCTGGTGATGTACGCCGGTCGTACCATGGAATATGGACGCGCACGCGATGTGTTCTATCATCCTGCCCATCCATACTCGATTGGCTTGCTGAGTGCGGTGCCGCGTCTGGATGCTGAGGAGGGCGAGTCGCTGACCACCATTCCAGGCAACCCGCCAAATTTGCTGCGCCTGCCGCAAGGCTGTCCGTTCCAGCCTCGCTGCGCCTACGCCATGGACATTTGTGCCAAGGCACCGCCGCTGGAGCCTTTCGCTGAAGGGCGCTTACGTGCCTGCTTCAAGCCGGTGGAGGAGTTAGTATGAGCACCGTAGTCGAAGAGAAAAAAGTCCTGCTGGAGATCGCCGACCTTAAGGTGCACTTCGAGATTAAGGATGGCAAACAGTGGTTCTGGCAGCCACCGCATACCCTGAAAGCGGTCGACGGCGTCAGTCTGCGTTTGTACGAAGGTGAAACATTGGGCGTGGTAGGCGAGTCAGGCTGCGGTAAATCAACGCTGGCCCGTGCCATCATTGGCCTGGTAAAAGCCACAGAAGGGCGCGTCGCCTGGTTAGGACGCGATCTGCTCGGGCAAAGTCAGGAGCAATGGCGTCAGGCGCGCAGCGATATCCAGATGATCTTCCAGGATCCGCTGGCATCGCTCAATCCGCGTATGACCATTGGCGATATCATTGCGGAACCGCTGCGCACCTATTACCCAAAGATGCCGGGCCAGCAAGTGAAGGATAAGGTGAAAACCATGATGATGAAGGTTGGGTTGTTACCTAACCTCATCAACCGCTATCCGCACGAGTTCTCGGGCGGCCAGTGTCAGCGTATTGGCATTGCGCGTGCGCTGATTCTCGAGCCGAAGCTGATCATCTGCGATGAGCCTGTATCGGCGCTGGACGTGTCGATTCAGGCGCAGGTCGTTAACTTGTTGCAGCAATTGCAGCGAGAAATGGGGCTGTCACTGATCTTTATCGCGCACGATTTGGCGGTGGTAAAACACATCTCCGATCGCGTGCTGGTGATGTATCTCGGGCATGCGGTTGAGCTGGGTACTTACGATGCGGTGTATAACAATCCGCAGCATCCGTACACCCGCGCGCTGATGTCAGCGGTGCCAATTCCCGATCCGGACCTGGAGAAGAACAAGCAAATCCAGCTGCTGGAAGGAGAGCTGCCATCGCCGATCAATCCGCCATCGGGATGCGTGTTCCGCACCCGTTGCCCGATTGCCGGACCAGAGTGCGCAAAAACCCGGCCGCTGCTGGAAGGCAGCTTCCGTCATGCGGTCTCTTGTTTAAAAGTCGATCCGCTGTAAATGAAAACGCCGGGCGATTGCCCGGCGTTTTTTTGTCTGTCGCTTACTCGCGCCAAAGGATGTGGCAGAGTTTGTGATCTTTCTCGCGGCAAAGCAGGACGCGTGCGAACACATCAGTGATCGGCTCGCCGTCGGCTTCACCTAAGCCAATCACCACTTCTGCGAAGAAGTCTGGGTTGAGATCGAAATCAACATGTTCCTGCCAGTCTTCCGCAGGATCGAACAGTTCCGCGCCACCGCGCTCTTCAAACTGCAGATTGAACAGAATAATGTCAGCGGGATCGAGATTGTCACCAGCCAGCTCAAGAAAAATATCGTAAGCCTGCTCCAGCGTTTCATCTTCAGTAAGGCGATTATTTAAATCCATGGTCATTCCTGCTTGCCCTGAGGCGGTAATATTTTCGCTCGTTTTACAGTAAAGGACTAAAGAAGTAAAACAGTCGTTCAACGATGCGTTGCCACCAGGCACGTTTAGCCCAGCGAGCACCATCCAGTAAGCGTGAGCGGGCGATGTAATCATCCTGCACGGTAGCGAGATCGCTGCCAAAGCCGTCATCATCAACCACCAGAGTGATCTCAAAGTTGAGCCACAGGCTGCGCATATCCAGATTTACCGTGCCGACCAGACTCAGCTGCCCGTCAACCAGCACACTTTTGGTATGCAACAGGCCATCTTCAAACTGGTAAATCTTCACGCCGGCTTCCAGCAGTTCGGTGAAGAAGGCACGACTCGCCCAGCCTACCAGCAGTGAATCATTATGGCGCGGCACAATGATGCTCACTTCCACACCGCGTAACGCTGCGGTACAGATGGCGTGCAGCAGGTCATCGCTCGGCACAAAGTAGGGCGTGGTCATAATCAGCTGCTGACGCGCGGAGTAGACCGCTGTGAGTAACGCCTGATGGATCATATCTTCCGGGAAGCCGGGGCCAGAAGCGATCACCTGAATGGTATGCCCGCTCTCCTGTTCGAAGGGCATCACGTTGCCATCCGGCGCGGGCGGCAGAATGCGTTTACCGGTTTCAATCTCCCAGTCGCAGGCATACACAATGCCCATGGTGGTTGCCACCGGGCCTTCCATGCGCGCCATCAGGTCAATCCATTGTCCCACGCCGGCTTCCTGCTTAAAGAAGCGCGGATCGACCAGGTTCATGCTGCCGGTATAAGCGATGTAGTTATCGATCAGCACCACTTTGCGATGCTGACGTAGGTCCATGCGGCGCAGGAACACGCGCAGCAGGCTTACCTGCAATGCTTCAACCACGTCGATGCCGGCATTGCGCATCATATTGACCCACGGACTGCGGAAGAAGGTGACGCTGCCCGCTGAATCCAGCATCAAACGGCAATGTACACCGCGACGCGATGCAGCCATCAGCGATTCCGCCACTTCATCGGCCAACCCGCCGGGATGCCAGATATAGAACACCATCTCGATATTATGCCGTGCCAGCTGGATATCTCGGATCAGTGCGTGCATCACGTCATCGGAGTTGGTCAGCAACTGCAGCTGATTACCTTTCACGCCGGCGATGCCCTGACGATGGCGGCACAAATCAAACAGGGACCGCGCCACGTCGCTGTGTTCAGTGGCGAAGATATGCCGGCACTGTTTGAGATCGTTGAGCCATTTGGCAGTGGAGGGCCACATGGTGCGCGCGCGTTCAGCACGCCTTTTACCTAAATGCAGCTCACCAAAAGAGAGATAAGCGATTATACCCACCAGCGGTAGAATGTAGATGATCAGCAGCCAGGCCATTGCTGAGGTGACTGCGCGGCGTTTCATCAGAATACGTAGCGTGACACCCGCAATCAGCAGCCAGTAACCAAACAGCAGCAACCAACTGATTAGGGTATAAAATGTGGTCATTAAGTGGACGTCCTGTTCGCGCTTTGTTGTGCAAAGTTTACGTGCTGATCACAGTGAGTGAAACCTTTAATCGTGAATGACGTTTCGATGAAGCTTTCGATTTGGCATTTCCTGGCAGATCTTTATAATGCCTGCCGAGTTTAGCCTGTCTGAGAGGATGTGATGAGACGCAGCAAAAATGAAGTGGCGCGCTGGAGAATGTTACGTCAGGTACACCGTCGTCGTTCTCGCTGGCTGGAAGGGCAGTCGCGTCGTTATAAGCGCATCCATACCATTCGTCATCAGGTGGCGCAGCAACATCGCCGCTCCATCCTGTTCATCTCGCAAATGGACTGATGGGTTTACGCGGCCATCATGCGCCGCGTAGCACCCGAATGACATTGACCATTTCTACTGCCGCTGCCAGCACAATTAACATCACAATGTGCTGACGAGCGTTGCGCCAGCCTTGCTGACGCCATAGCCAAAGTGCTCTGCCGATGAGAGCGAATGCTATCACCAGCAGTAAAACTGACAGCCACGTTAAAGCTGGCACCGACTGAATCGAAGGCCGCAACCGCCAATGCCAAAGGCAAGGTCATCTACCAAACCATTTACCGTGACGTGGTGGAATATGTTCAGGATCCGAATCGCACTGTGTGCCGGTTTGATGATGATGCTGTCAGCATGCGCCAGCGTACCATCGACGCTGCCAACAATATCGAAGGATTTGATGACGCCACCTTGCAAGCTAAGCCATGCAGGCAGTGACAGCGATAACGATCTGCAGTCTGATATTGATAATGCTGAATGCCTGAGAACACTTCGCCTTAACACGTACAGATGGCAAGCGTTTTATCGAGCTACCCAATAAGATTCACCGACAGGGATAACGGTTAGCCAAGCTGTGAAGCGTTGCGAAGTTCAAAAATAAAATTCTTCACTTGGATAAATCCTAAAGTTAATGTGTGTACTCTTTTGTAAATAAGGAAGTTCACATGACAAATTTAAACACCTCTCAGCCAAGTACAGTGCATAAAGTGAAAGATGCAGATTTAGTTTTTCTTCTAAAGATTGTTAATAAACTAGATGCATCAATTGGTGTAACTTTGTTATCAAAAGGCACTTTCATCACCGGACAGATGATTTCTGGTAAGCAATATTATGAAAACGTCGTAGAAAGAATGAAACAGGCTGGAGATGCTGGTGTAGCATTATCCTCCTATTTTACAAACTCAGCGGAGAATGTTTATTCTCCTTCAGATGATAGTGATGCTCCGACGAATTTTTTACACCTTAAGGATGTGAAAATTAGAAGCCCTGAGGGAAGTGTTGACACATTAAACGGGGCATATCTTCGAATGAAAGTAGAAGAGATTGATGGTCACTTTATTGGAGCGATGAGCTAAATTTTCGCTGTTTAACTAACCGCCTACGGGCGGTTTTTTATTGGAGTAGTTATGGCCGACGATGAAATTGTGCGGCCTACAGCGCCCGCCAGCCTCTTGGAAGAGTTCCACCCCCATATCATGCTGATTCCTGCATCTGAGGTGCTTGAGTGGGTAAACCAGCAAATCCTTTCGCAAGACGGTCAGCTGCATAACCCCGATCATGCGCACCTCATTGACGCGAATATCCGCGTGATGTGGGCGTCTTCGGCGTTCTCTAAGAGGGGGCGCACGGTTCTCGGCCAAGCCGAGGAAGTAGCATTCCGGGCTGAAGGCTGGCAGAAAGCGCGCATGGAACAGCAGATGCATGAATGGTTCGGTGAAGTACCGAATTACATCATCACGCTGGCTGCTGATTATTGTGCGGAATGTAGCGATGCAGAGTTCTGCGCGCTGGTTGAGCACGAGATGTACCACATCGCACAGAAGGTAGATGAGTTCGGGGCGCCTGAGTTCACACGCGACGGTTTGCCGCGTTTAACGCTGCGTGGCCACGATGTCGAAGAGTTCGTTGGCGTGGTGCGCCGGTACGGCGCCAGCGGTGAGGTACAGGAACTTATCGACGCTGCCAGCCAACCGGCTGAGGTGGCTAAAATTAACATAGCCAGGGCGTGCGGAACATGCATGTTGCGCCTGGCTTAATTCAGGACAGAGCAGGACGGACGGTAAACTATGGCGGCGCTGAAACCTGATGTAAAAGCCTTTGTAGTTCAATCTGTTGCTTGCTTTGATTCTCCCTCTCAGGTTGCTGACGCTGTCCTGAAAGAATTCGGGATCAAGATTAACCGCCAGCAGGTTGAGCAAAACGACCCTACGAAGGCCAGCGGCAAGAAGCTGGCGAAGAAGTGGGTGGACATGTTCCACGCCACGCGTGAACGCTTCCAGACTGAGTTAGCCGACATCCCGATCGCCAATAAGGCGTTCAGGCTGCGCGTGCTCGACCGTATGGCGATGCGTAGCGAGGGGATGAAGAACTTCGCGCTCACCGCGCAGCTAATCGAGCAGGCGGCGAAAGAGTGCGGCGACGCTTACACGAACCGTCAGAAGATTGAGCACACTGGCAAAGATGGTGGCCCAATTGAAGTGGCAACCCTGACGCGGGAGGAGTACAAAAAAGCCCGACAGGAGATGCTGCAGGATGACGACTGTTGAGCAACGCAATTACGCGCGCAAGATAGAGTGTGAAGAGGACGGGATGTACTTTGCCCGTTACTTCTTCAAGCAGCGCACCGGCGGCAAGATGATTGTGGCGCCGCACCACCAGGTTATTCAGCAAACACTCGACCGCGTCATCGATGGCGAGATTAAACGCCTGGTGATCAACGTTCCTCCTGGTTATACCAAGATCGAACTCGCAACCATCAACATGATGGGGCGCGGCCTAGCGTTGAATCGCCGCGCTCGCTTCATGCACCTGTCGTATTCGCACAACCTGGCGCTGCTCAACTCATCGACGGCGCGCGGCATGATCAAGTCATCCGCCTTCCAGAGCATGTGGCCTATGGATCTGCGCGATGACGCAGACAGCAAGGCGATGTGGTGGAACGAGCACGGCGGCGGCGTTTACGCGTCGTCAGCAGCGGGGCAGGTTACCGGCTTTCGTGCTGGCCACATGGAGGACGGTTGGCAAGGCGCGTTGATCATCGATGACCAGGTTAAACCGGATGATGCTTACAGCGAAACCGTGCGCGGCGGTGTTAACGACCGCTTCAACGAAACAATCAAATCACGCCTGGCCGTCGAAACGACGCCGATGATCGTGATTATGCAGCGCATCCACTATTACGATCTCAGTGGCTACCTGCTGCGAGGCGGCAGCGGTGAGATGTGGCATCACCTGAATTTGCCGGTAATCATCGATAACAGCCGCAGCTATGCGGATCAGTACCCTGACAACACTCACGCTATTCCAATAGACCACGGCCTGTCTGATGGCTGGCTGTGGCCATTCAAGCATAACGAGTCGCACCGCGTTTCACTCTTCTCCCACCGGCGCACCGCCGAGGCGCAGTACATGCAGAATCCGAAGCGTTTCAACGCTGAGGGCGCGCTGTGGAATGAGGAGATGATTAACGCGGCGCACGAAATGCGGATCACGCAAGAACTCACTCGCACTGTTGCCGCTATTGATCCGCAGGCAACCAACAGCGAAGAGAGCGACGAATCCGGCATCGCAGTTGCCAGCGTTTATGGCAATGGTGACGAGCGCCAATACACGGTCGATGACGACTACAGCGGCAAGTATTCGCCGAACGGTTGGGCGACACGCGCCATTGAGGCGTATCACCAGCACGATGCTGATGCGATTGTTATCGAGACCAACCAGGGCGGCGACATGGCTGAGGACACTCTTACAAATGCCGGCTTCACCGGGCGCGTGATCCGCGTTCATGCCAGCAAAGGTAAGTTTGCCCGTGCAGAGCCGATTTCAGCGCTCTATGCGCAGGGCCGCGTGGCTCACCGTGGCAGCCTCTATCAATTGGAGAATCAATTCATGGAGTACGTGCCAGCGACAGCGAAGAAATCGCCTGACCGCCTGGACGCCGCCGTATACGCGCTCACCGAACTCTCAGAACCACAATCAATTGGCATGTTGGTGCGCTCGCGCTGACGGAGGACAATGGATGACACTGACGTTACCTGCACATTGACCCTGAAGAATCCGGTTAATAACAACGTTGGGCACCTCTATACGATCGAAGAATTCCCCGGATTACAAAATGCTTAAAGATGAATTTCTAGAGAATGTTGAGGGGATTCCCTGGCGCAATCGCGCCTGCAGCTTTGAGAGTGCCGATTGCTGGGGATTGATTGTGCTGTATTACCGCCACGTGCTTGGAATCGAGCTGCATGATGTGTCTGGATATGAAGCAGACAGCGATTTTGCCACCTGCTTTTTTAACGAGATAGTTTACTGGCGCAAAGGTGAAACCTTTTGTGACGGCGACATGTTTGTTGCCTTCTACGGAGCACAACCGGTTCACGTTGGGTTAGTGATTGATGGGATGGCACTCCATAGCCGTGGAGAGAACGGCCACGTTCGTTCTGATCACATTCGCACTATCCAGAAGCTATTTACCAAAGTGGAGTTTTATTCGTATGCAAGTGATCGAGATTCAGCGCGTTCCGGGAATGCCTAGAAAACGCGTAGAAGTTCCTGCGGGGACACTACTGAGTGAATGGCTGGGCGAATCAAACTTGCATGCTGAAATGCGCGTGAACGTTAATGGTCGTGAGCTGCAAGATAACGATGAGGTCGGCTTTGCGCTTAATGATAGCGACAGGATAATCATATTTGACCAGCCTAAAAGCGGCGGTCTGGTAGGAACGCTGCTTAACCCTCTGGAGCACTTCAACCCCATCAAGTTCACCCAGAAAGTAATGAGTGGGCTGATCAAGCAGCCAAACGCCAGCGCCGCGGCTGGAAACAGTAAGACCTCACCAAACAACAGTGTGAAAGGGCAAACGAACATTGCCCGCAACGGCGAGGCCAAGCCAGATAGCTTTGGGCTTATTCGCTCATTCCCGGACCTTATTCAGGAGTCGTTATTTGAGTATTCGAACAATGACAAATACATCACTGAATGGATGAACTTCGGCCTTGGAAAATATGACGTAAGCAGTATCAGGTATTCGGAGTCAAACCTTTCGTCACTTGCCGGCGCAAGTTATACAGTTTTCCAGCCTGGCGAGAATATCGGATCGGTTAATGTCGGATTTGCTTTTGACGGAATAGACGGGCAGGAAGTTCTGGGTGCGAACGAGAACGATGGTGTTGTCGTTGAAACTGCTACCTCAACAAGCCTGATTGAAGCGGGATTCATCAATAATCAGGCAAGAATTAAGATCACAAGACAGTCTTCATTTGCTTACTTCTTCGATTTGCCGAAACCCCATGCTGTAACTTTTACTGTCAACGTCACTTACAACTCAGGAAGCGGTTCGGTAACGCGCGATGCAACATTCAGCGGCACGCTGATTAGCGCAACCCAGAGTGACAACGGATCGGTTACGGCTCCAATCTATCACTACACGTTTGTGATTGGCTCGCTGTCAGGGGCTGACGCCGGTATCGTGCCAGCAAACGCCACGATTAACTTAGTGAAGTTCATTCTGAACGACAATGAAGGTCTTGTTTCAGGGCCTTACTTTTCTGCTGTGGCATCATCGCAGCTATGGGTACACATGGTTTCCCAGCTTGGGCCAACCGATGGTACGACAGATTGGGTAACGAAAATATGGAAGGTGGACGACGATAATAATCAGATCCCGGGAACGGAGCAGTCTTTCACCTATAGCGTTGACAACCCCTACAACGTCAACACAAAAACTTATTACAACACATACAAGCTAACACCGGCCGCTGGCGCCGGAAGGTATGCAGTCTCGTTTTACCGCACGAATAACTCTAATTCCGGCAACAAGCTGACAGTCGAGGCCATTCACTCTGTGAACATCAGATCAAATGTGGTCTATCAAAACGACTGCATTGTGCGTGTGACGGTGAAGGGAACTGAAAACGCTACAAGCGAAAGAGAGAGGAAATATAACGCGCTGATTAATCGCTATGTCATCAGCTATAACTCTACGACACAAGCAGTTGATTACACGCTGCGTCCCTCTCGAAAATTCTCTGATATCGCCTTGTTTAACTGGCTGATAGTTGGCGGACAGGCTGAAAGCAGCATAGACATTTACGGCCTATACCAGATTCAGGCCAAGTTAGATGCAAAAGATGTTCGCCTCGGTTACTGCGACTACACATTCGATGATGAGGATGTATCACTGGGTTCTCGCATGGAGACGATATGCGATGCGGCCGGTGTGAGTGTTTTCTGGGACGACGGCGTGTTGTCATTCACTCTAGATGAAAAGCGCGACAGGCCTGTGACGGTTTTTAATAGATCCAATACAGTACAGTCAGGATATTCACTCAGCTATGAAATGACGCTGCCCGGTGATTACGATGGCGTTGAGGTTCAGTATCGAGACCCCAACACCAATAAGCAGGCCTTTGTGCGTTACCGGGTAGCTAACAACCAGATAGTGCTGGGCCAGCCCGCTAAGCTAAGAAGTTCGAGATGATGTATATCCGCAACGCTTTCCAGGCTGATTATCGTGCTCAGAAGGAATGCCGCCGGTTGCTTTATTCGCGTATGAGCATGGCAATTATCGCGCTGGCAGATGGAGAGTGGGTGAACGTAGGCGATATGGTTCAGGTGCCAGACACCTACGACACCAACCAGCAGGCTGGTTACATCGTTTCCCGCAGTGGCAATACGTTCGAAACCAGTGAACGAATCAATTTCGCTGGATCGATGTTTGTGGTCATCACCGATTCGCTGGGCAACAGTTCTGCCAGATATGCCGCCACGCCGCGCACCGATACCGCGTTTGGGTTCACTGCTGCGATTCCTGACATAACGTTAAACATCTTCGACGGCTATGACGTTCAGTCTCCATCGAGATACGTCATCGCCACAACTGAAGAGCTCAATGCGACTCAGTGGATCATCAGCGAGAAGCAGCCTAATAGCGATGGCACTACCGCATTAACCCTCGCAGAGTATAGCGACCTGATTTACCCCTGACAGCAACCAATCCAACACAGGCCAGCCACAGAGCTGGCTTTTTTCATGGAAAATATATGGCTACGCAACCGACTAATAATGCTGTACCAAGCGAATCACCGCGCGATCTGAAATTTAATGCAGGCAAAATTGACGAGTTTGTTACCTCATTGGCACGTCAATATCGAGACCGATTTGGAAATGATCACTATACAGTTGAAGGACTTAGATGGTTCGCTCAGCAGGCCATATCTCAATATGGCTACATAACCCTGGACTCATTTCAGGCAGGTGCAAACATCACATTACCAAATCAAATATTGCGTGACACAAGCACTGGAGAATACTACCGGTGGGATGGAAGTCTTCCTAAAACTGTCCTTGTTAACTCCACGACGCAAAGCGCGGGAGGTGTAGGTTTAGGTGCTTGGATTTCGGTCGGTGATGGTTCGCTGCGCAGTGATTTGAAGAAAACATCAGGGGCAAAACTAGTTGGAATTGCTCCTGCAGGAACTCTTGACCAAGCATTATATTTCGCCACCCCGGAAATGTTCGGTGCAAAGTCTGATGGGACATCAGATGATCTGGCCGCTATTAATTCCGCTATAGCCACCGGGCGGACGGTAATCTTGCCTGGATATTATAAAGTTTCAGGCACAATTAAAATTCCAGCTGGAACAAGAATAATTGGCAGTGGAGGGAGTGTAACAACGACGACAAATCTTCCTGTGTTTTCTGCATTAGATGTTGATGACCGGAGTGTTGAAGGCAGGTTAACGGTAATTGGTCAGGGAGCGATTACGGATCAGGGCCAAGTTGGATTCCTTGAGAGTGGATGCCAGAACTATAGAGTTTCAGACATCACATTTTATGGAATTGCGGGGCGGGCAACCTATCAGCCCACAACTGGCACATGGGAAGCGCCGCGAGGGAATAAGGGCACTTGGACAAACATTTTTGCTTTTAAGTGTTACTTAGGTCATGAGGACATCGCCAACAATACTAGCAGTAACCTCATGAATGAATTTACCACCTGGGTTAACATCAAAGCGTCAGGGTGCCAGATAGGACTGCGCACTTCAGCTGGCAACGTCCAGTGGGTAGGAGGGATGGTGGTCGATAACGTGGAGGGCTTTACCTCTCCTGAAGGTGGTACGAACACCACTCATGGTCAGGCTGTTGGCATGACTATCGCCCATAACAGCCTTTACAACGTAAATATGGTCGCACAAACTGCCGGTTTTACGTTCAGCGGATGCAGTATATATGGTGACAGTCCGACCGTTGGAGCTGTTCGACTTGATCGCTGCCGTGGTGTGAAATTCGTTGGAGGTAATTTTGAGGCCAGCATTTACAACGATGGGCCCGGTACCAACTTCGTTCTCGGCTGCTATAACAATAATAACTTCGCATTTTTCCGTTCTGGCAGTAACCCCGAAGGCATCGTAATCACTGATATGTACGATCAGGGGGGATACTCACCTCGCAATGATGTCTTCTACGCTCACTCTGAAGCAACATTCTAGGGCAACACTTTTATCAGCAATCTTAACTCCACTTACTCTGGCCGGATGGCCTTCAACTTTGCACAACGCGACCCTCAAAAGACACGTGATGTAACGAATGCCGCAACGATGGGTTACAAGTACTGCAAAGTTGCAGGTCGCGTAGCAGTATGCACAAAACTACATGTAACAGGATTGACATCAGGAGCAACGGTTTATCTTACAGTGGTTAGAGTTAGAGCCGGATCTGCAAATGAAGATGTGGTTTCTCAGACAATACCTGCATATAGCACAAGTGCAGTTGCTGGATGCTTTAACGCAGAAGTTAATGTTGTGGCAGGTGATGCACTTTTCATGAAGATTACTGTATCAACTGGCGATGGAACCATCAGCGCCAGTAGAACAGAGTTTGCAGCTCATTATATTGGTGGCGCCGGGTAATAAATTTGAGGGGCAGAGCCCCTCATGATTTACTGTGAAACATCAAGGGCATCACAAGCTGACGATCCATTGTTATCAATGACAATAGTTACCTCTTTATCATTGAATGTGCCCATATCAAATGAAACACCTTCTCCTGTTTCAATATGTTTTTTTACTGAAATAACTCCATCAGTAATTGACACATTGACGCCATCAGTTATTCCGCAGTTGGTATTGACTGACTTAAATTTCAACGATGGATATTTGCCTACATACATCTTGACGATCGTGGGCGTAGAGGCGCCTGGGTGAGCAAATATCTTTCCTTCATTGTACATTGTGAACTGTCCCCATGTGTCACCCTTGGTGACGCTGGCAATTACATAACTTTCCGATAAAGAATTCTCGTATTCACTGCGCCATTCTGGGTATGATTTTGCAAGATCTTCAATCAAGCCTCTATATTCTTTTAAAGTTAAAGGCCTTTTTTTCTCATAAACATACGCATGAATACCCTTATTTAAGACAAAAGCATCGCTGATTCTTTTATATGCGGAGCCAATCCCGATGCCATTTAAAATCATTTCATTTGGCAGGTAAATCACTTGCTGGCCAGATTCACCTAAATGAACTTGTGGTGGGTTTGTAACAATAGCATACCTTGATGAAAAAGCATCCAGCGTCAACTTATCGCGCAAATCAACTTGAGATATAAAAGGTATTCTCTTTGCAAATTCCTTATCCGAAATGGCATACATCAGGTCATAGTTAATAGATCCGCTTGAAGCAAATATGGATACATTGCCAGACCCATTAGACTGTTTTTTAATAAATGAAATCAACTTAAGGTAGTTATCAAAGTTATCGAGATTTAATGGATATGCTTTTGTTGGGAAGTAATGATTATCAAAAGAAATTAAACCAAATGGCTTTGTGAATGTAAAAGTGAAGACAGTAAGTGCCAGCGCTGAAAATATCGATGTCAAACCGAAAGATATAGCAGGTTTGGCTCGCTCAAATAATATTTTAACAGCAGAAAGTATAAGGATTAAAAACCAAAACCCTAACGGTATTGCGTGCTGTACCCCAGGAGTCTGGGTTCTGGTAAATATAGCGTAAGTTATTAATAAATTAGCTAAAGAGAATAATGTGACAATCCTAAGGCTTCTTTGCTTGCCAACAAAAGCGTAGCTGATGCCAGCTAATGCTAAAGGCAGAAGGTAAAACCCAATATAGAACATTGTCACTGCCAGAGTTCTGCTCTCTGATTTTTTATAAGCAGAATAAATCTCACCGTAGCTTGTAGTAATGATCCGTTCAATTAATTCATATTGGAAGAAGTATGCTGCAGCAATCGAGATCAATCCAGATATAGCATAGAAAATGATATGCTTTGAAATTAACCGCAAATTGATTTCCTGTGTTTTATTATGAATAAATACACTCAGGAAAGGTAGCGTTAAGTACAATGAGACTATGGTGTAAGCATACCAGCGCCTCATCCCAAATGCCGACCATAGCAAGAATCCTAGGATGACAGCACGGAAGCATAGATTTAAAACTCCTATGGTTTTCAAGTCGCTTTTAATAACAAGAATGCATGAAAGCACCAAAGGTATCATTGCGATGATATCTGGGTATCCACGAAGTGTAGGTGCCAAAAAAGTAACGAAACCTGCAAACATAGCAAAAATAACTGGCCTATATCTTTTTCCAATATTAGAGACATGGCTGAAGAATTTCATTGCCAGGAAGGAAAAGGGCAACATATATAGTATATATATCCCTAAAATATATGACTCCCTGCTCCCAATCGGCAAGTAGTGGAATGGCATCAGAAATGCAATCGGCAACGAGTTATAGTCAGAAGAATAAATTGAAGTGCCAATGCTTTTTATCCAATCTGAAAATGAAGTATTAAGCAGTTCAAAATAATCATTCCAAACTACCCAATAGTATCTTGAGTCCCATGTGTAAACAGGATGCTCACTTGCGACATAGCCATAGCAAAATATTATTAGTGCAAATGATATTGCAAAATATATTAAGAAACTCTTCATTCTTTTTATATCAAACGGAATCATTATCAGAGGTCCTTTTCTCTACGAAATATTTTGGTCGATTTTTTGTTTCAAGATAGATCTTTCCAACATACTCTCCAATAACACCAAGTGAAAGCATCTGAACTCCACCAAGGAATATGATTGCGATCATCACCGATGTCCACCCTTCAACGGTATTGCCGCACATCTTTTCATAAAGAGCGTAGAGGGCGGCCATAACCGAAATTCCACTAATGATAAACCCTAACGCGGCAATGATTCTTAATGGCGTGACAGTTAGCGAAGTTACCCCGCTTATTGCCAAAGAGAGCATCTTACTAAGTGGATATTTTGATTCTCCAGCCGTGCGTGCTGAGCGAGAGTATTCAACTTGACTTGATTCAAATCCAACTAATGGTACAAGACCCCTAAGGTATAAGCTCTGCTCTTTATAAGATAAAAGAGCATCTTTTGCCCTTTTGCTGAGAAGCCTGAAGTCAGCATGATGTGGTATTTGCTCAACGCCCATCCACTTCATAATCCTATAAAATGCCCCAGCAGTTTTTCTCTTGAAAAATGAATCAGACTTCCTGTCATTTCTTACGCCATAAACAACATCACTCCCATCAAGATAGTGTTTAACCATCTCTTCAATTACTGAGGTGTCGTCTTGAAGGTCTGCATCTATACTTATTGTAACATCGGAATTAGACTCAGCTAACCCTGCAAGCAAAGCTACTTGGTGCCCCTTGTTTCTTGAAAGCTTTATTGCTTTAACTCGCTCGAGTTTTTTTGAAGCGTCATCAATAAGTGCCCAAGTTGAATCTCTACTTCCATCATCTACAAACAGAAGAAAACTTTTATCGGCAATTAAATTTCTTTTGATCAAACTTTCTAATAATGTATGCAGTACATTTAATGAGTGATTAAATATCTCTTGTTCGTTATAGCAAGGGACTACAATAGATAGTACGGGGACTGCTCGCTTATGTAAAACACCCTCGTTCAGCCGATCCTTAACTATAGTCTCAACATCAAAATACTTCATTTCATCACCCATAATTTATTAATTAAAAATCCAGTGAGGGTATATACAATCATGCCAATAAATTGTGATATATATAAATTGCTAGAAAAAATAATTAGGAATAGTTTTATTGCAATAGCATTTATAACCCAGCAGATTAAGCAGGATAATAAAAACTTAGCAAGGCGTTTTGGTGATATTTTAGTAGAGAAAGTGAATAATGTGTTTGCAAGGAAACTGAAAACTATTCCACATAAATATCCCGCTGCGTTTGCACTATAAACACCCATGCCAGAGTCCATGCATGCAAAGATGACCGCTGCTGTGATCGCTGTGTTTGCTAATCCCACCAAAGCGTACTTTATAACCTGAATTTTTAAGGTTGCAATCGACACAACGAAATCCTTTCGAAAATTTTATGAATCTTATCATTTATGTCTTTTTAATTAAAACAATAAGGATCTTCTGAAGGTGCAATGTACAGGGTTTCCGTAAGTAACTGGTGTGATTTAACCACTATAAAAAAGCCCCGGCGACGGGGCAGCTTAAGACCGCGTCCATCTTCATGCAGGCTGCGGGTGTGTGATTAAAGCTTAGTCACACACTCCGGGCCCGCCCACCTAAATTTCCTTCCCCGCCAATCCCTTCGCAAAAACCACCATTAATCGACTTGATCGATCCTACCGATCGATATTACTGTATTTATATACAGTATCTATCAGGGAGGGATATGACCATGCCCCGCGACTACGAAATCAAAGACGCCTTCAGGTTCGCAATCAAACGCGATGCCGCTGGCCGCTACACCGTAAGCACACTCGACTTTGTCAGTGAACTTGAGCGCCTGAACTGGCATTACACGCCACGTCAAGCGAATAACTGGATCGAGGCTCACAAGTCAGTATTCCGGGATATCTCAACATCGGAAGGTGAGGAGCGCGTGTTTCAGGTATTCAATCCAAACGGATGAACCCCCATCACGCCTGAACATAAGCCCTTAAATCCTGATGATTATTGACTGAGATAACAGCTATGAAGTTTTACAAACCAGCGGAAATCCGCGCCATATTCGAGTTGCCATTATTTATCGAACGTGTGCCGTGTGGGTTCCCGTCCCCTGCCCAGGACTACGTCGAACAGCGCATTGATTTGAACAGCCTGCTTGTCAGCCATCCCAGCTCAACCTATTTCATCAGGGTAAGCGGCGACTCTATGATTGATGGTGGCATAAGCGACGGTGATATGTTGGTTGTAGATAGTTCGATTAAAGCTGAGCATGGCGACGTTAATGTTGCTGCAATATCCGGTGAATTCACCGTAAAGCTGCTGATGATCAAGCCTTTCCTTCACCTGAAGCCGATGAACACAGCTCTCGCCATTATTCCCGTTACCGACCCGGATCAGTTTGAAATTTTCGGGGTGGTTAAGCATTCGATAAAATCGATGAGCCGGTAGTGTTCGCCTTGGTGGATGTTAATAATTTCTATTGTGGATGTGAGAAGGTATTTCGTCCCGATCTTCGTGGAAAGCCGGTTCTGGTTCTGAGCAATAACGACGGCTGTGTAATTGCCCGCAACGCCGAAGTGAAGAAGCTGAAAATCTCGATGGGTGCGCCTTACTTCAAGCTGAAGGACGAAATCCGCCGGCACAAGATTCATGTGTTTAGCTATAACTACGCGCTATACGAAGACTTTAGCAATCGCGTGATGACAAATGGTGCCATCAGTTGAGGTTTACTCGATAGATGAGGCCTTCTTGGAGCTGACAGGCTTACCAAATTGCCGGGTTCTGGAAGATTTCGGACGGGAAATTCGTGAACGGATCAAGCGCGACACACACCTGACCGTGGGCGTCGGTATCGCGCAAACCAAAACGTTGGCTAAGCTCGCAAACTATGCTGCCAAAAAGTGGAAGCAGACCGGCGGCGTCGTTGACCTGTTGAATGTTGATCAGCAGAAAAAGCTGATGGCGTTGGTTCCGGTAGAGGAAGTGTGGGGAGTCGGCCGCCGGATAAGTAAGAAGCTAAACACTATGGGCATCATCACCGCCAAAGACCTGTCGGAGCAGAGCACCTACATCATCCGAAAGCACTTCAACGTGGTGCTGGAGAGAACGGTGCGCGAGTTGCGCGGCGAGCCATGCCTTGAGATGGAAGAGTTTGCGCCGACGAAGCAGCAGATTGTTTGCTCCCGATCGTTCGATTCACGCATCACCGAATACATGGACATGCGTCAGGCCGTTTGCTCGTATGCAGAACGTGCGGCGGAGAAGCTGAGACGTGAGCGCCAGTATTGTCGGCAGATAGCTGTGTTCGTCCGTACCAGCCCGCACGCAGAAGGCGAGGTGTTCTATGGGAATCAGGCAATGGGCAGGCTTCTTACGCCGTCCAATGACACACGCGATATTATCCGGGTTGCCATGCAAGGCCTCGACCACATATGGCGAGACGGGTGCAGGTACATGAAAGCAGGCGTAATGCTGGGCGACTTTTACAGTCAGGGAGTTTCTCAGCTCATTCTCTTTGACGAATTCAAGCCACAGGCCAACAGCGAATGGCTGATGCGTGTCGTTGACGGCCTTAACCAGAGCGGGAAGGGGAAATTATGGTTTGCAGGACAGGGTATTCAGAAATCCTGGGAGATGAAGCGCTAAATGTTGTCGCCGGCATACACCACCAGACTGTCGGACCTGCCAGTAGCGAAGTGACGTTTCTGCTTCAGCCGTTGCAGCATATCCTGTCTTCGCGTGAGACTTCCAGCATGGTGGAGCTGAATGGCCGCAGGTGCATAATCGATAAGCAGCGTAACCCGGTAAACGGTGACACTGTGCTGATTGATATGTCGTGTATGTATGAGTAGGCGATGATCATGATTCATCCGCGGCTCTTGATTACCGATGATGGCGCATTCCTGATGGATGACCTGCTGGAAGACATTGCAGTGGCGGGAGCGGTGACGCATGAAATCAATACCATGCATGAGGATGACAGGCCGACGATTTAAAGATGAGAGATTAAGCGGCTGGAGACAACAACTAAAACTATGTGTATCTAAATGAGTACCTTTGAAAATTAGAGGTTGAAATAAACAAATCAACCCCTTAATTTTATTGAATTTTATTATTTAACTAAAAAACGCGTTTGAACGGTTTGACCGCGACTTTCTCATACACGCCTGCGGCAATGTAGGGATCATCCTTGGCCCATGATTCCGCGACTTCCAGCGAAGAGAATTCGGCGATGATCACGGAACCGCTGAAACCGGCCGGGCCTGGATCGTTGCTGTCAACTGCTGGCAGCGGACCCGCAGCAATCAGTCGACCTTCATCTTGCAACAGCTTCAAACGAGCAAGATGCGCGGGACGTACCGAGTTGCGTTTTTCCAGTGAATCAGCGGTATCTTCCGCATAAATGACGTAAAGCACGATGGGATACTCCCGTTAGACTTGCCGAAATTGCGTGACACGTTAAGTGATCGTTAATCAGAGTGCAAACGAAAGATAAATACGCTGTCATTCAGCGCAATCAGGGTTAAAAAAGACCTTTCTGCGGGGCGCTTGCACATCGCTTATTGAAACTGATTGCTATTTGCATTTAAAATCTGCGCTTCACTCAATGAACATGAATGATATGACCACGTTGACTACGCCTTTACCTTCACGTACCCCCATTGCTGTAATTTTATCCGTGGTACTTCACGGTTCGTTGATCGCTGGCATTCTCTATGCATCGTTTCATCAGGTGATTGAAGTTCCAAAAGCGTCCCAGCCTATCAGCGTTTCCCTGGTGGCTCCGGAAGTGCAACCCGAACCTGCGCCTGCTCAGGTCACGCCGCCGCCACCTGAACCTGAGCCGGAGCCTGAAGTGGCGCCAGAGTCGCCGAAGGTTGAGCCGGTACCGATTCCTAAACCGGAACCTAAGCCGAAGCCAAAACCTAAACCGAAGCCAAAGGTTGAAAAGAAGGTTGAGCCGAAACCGCGTCAGCAAGTGAAGCCGCAGGAAAATCCGTTTAAGCAGGAAGCGCCAACCACGCAGACGCGTCCAACTTCCGCGCCGAAAGCCAATCCGACCGCAACGCCGAGCATTTCAGATGGTCCGAAAGCGATGAGCGTCAGCAAGCCTGCCTATCCGGCACGTGCGTTCGCGCTGCGTGTTGAGGGACGTGTGCGGGTGCAGTTTGACGTTGATAGCGACGGTCGTGTGGATAACGTCCAGATTTTGTCGGCAGAACCGCGCAACATGTTCGAGCGCGAAGTGAAGCAGGCGATGAAGAAGTGGCGTTATCAGCCAGGTCGTCCGGGCAAGAATCTCACCATGAACATCGTATTCCGCATCAATGGTGGCGCCAATATCGAATAAGCACTCGTGGTTGAGAGGCAATAAGAAAGCGGTCAGATGACCGCTTTTTAAATGTTACAGATCGCTTAAATTGCTTCTGCCGGGCGGCAACGGGCGAGATTGACCGGTATTGTCGACAGCGACGTAGACAAACACCGCTTCGGTTGCGCAGTAGGTCTGTCCAATCGGTTCGGACGACACTTTCTTGATCCACACTTCGACGTTTATGGTCATGGAACTGTTGCCGGTGCGGATGCAGCGTGCGTAGCAGCTCACCACATCGCCAACCGCCACCGGTTTAAGGAACGTCATTCCGTCCACGCGCACGGTGACGACACGTCCTTCGGCAATCTCTTTCGCCTTAATTGCGCCGCCCATGTCCATCTGCGACATCAACCAGCCACCAAAGATATCTCCGTTAGCATTGGTATCCGCTGGCATGGCCAGGGTACGCAACACCATCTCGCCTTGCGGCGACTTATGTTTTTCGTCCATTGCTCAGTTCTTCTGCAGGTGAAGAGAAGCCCGACGCTGTCGGGCGGAGTGGCATTATTTTTGTTCTTGTTGCGGCATCTGTCGCCAGATATACACGCCGCTTAACAGAGTAAAGAGTAGGGTCAGGCCGGTCAGACCGAACACCTTAAAGTTAACCCAAAATTCCTGCGATAACCAAAACGCAACATAAATATTCGCTAAGCCGCAGGCGAGGAAGAAGATTGCCCAGGCAATGTTGAGATTGCGCCACACGCCTGAAGGCAGTTGTAACTCTTTACCCAGCATGGTTTGGATCAGCGGTTGCTTCATAAACCACTGGCTGTAGAGCAGCGCGACGGCAAACAGCGAATAGATCACCGTGACTTTCCATTTGATGAATTCATCGTTATGGAACACCAGCGTCAGCGTGCCGAATACCGCGACCAGCACAAAGGTAAAAATGGTCATCTTTTCCAGCTTGCGGTAGAGCACCCAACTGACGACCAGCGCCAGACCGGTGGCAACGATCAATGCGCCAGAAGCAACAAAGATGTCGTACAGCTTGTAGAAGATGAAGAAAACCACCAGGGGAAGAAAATCGAGTAACTGCTTCATAGCGTTTCCAAGTAGGCAGGAGCGTACAGTTATGGCGCCCGGGTGAGCGCCATAACGATTAACGTAACAGCATATACAGCCGGTACAGATAGATAATCAGTACTGCGGAGACCAGGTTACCCAGCGCGTTCAACACCACGGAGGCGATATTGGCGGGCAGCACGGTCAGCGATGAGAAGAAGAACATCAGCACAATTTTGGCCAGCAGCCACAGCACAATAGCCGGTGCGATAACCTTAATATTCTTCCAGGCGAGACGCATGCTGGCACGCATCGCGCCAATCACGCCGAGCTTCTCATTGGCGAGAATCACCGGTGCCAGTGAAAACAGGATCGCCAGAATCACGCCCGGTACCATCAGCACCATAAAGCCCAATTGAACCAGCAGGGTAATCAGGAAGGTCTGCAGCAGCAGCTTTGGCAGGATGGGCGCAGATGCGCCAATAGCGCGCAGCGCGCTGACGCGTTGTCCGCCCGATACCATTGGGATTAGAAGCAGCATGCCACCCAGCAGCAGCGTGTTGCCAATCAACGCAGCGAACGTGCCTGCAGCGGAAGCGCGCAGCAAAATACGCTGCTGATCCGGAGACATATTTTGTACCAGCTCAAACAGCGACGATGCGCTGTCATCGGACTGGCTCAACAACGAGAGCTGGTCTTCACCTGGCGTTAACGCGTGGCCGACGATCACAGTAATGAACGAGGTCAGCAGCGCCAGCAGTAAAATAGTAACCAGCTGATGGCGCAAAAAATTTCCTGTGTCACGGTATAACGAGCTTGCCGTGATAGACATGTAAACTCCTTGAAAGAACCGGATTAATTAACCCGGCGATTGTACATGTTCTACTGGCGTGCTGGCACCCGCATTGGGATAACTTTCTGTCATAACAGGTAAAGAAGGGTGAAAAAGCGCAGGAAGACCGTAGCGAGCACGGGCGCGATCGCAAGCTTCGTTCTGTTCACCGTTCTCGCCGGACATCGAAAACTCCCGACAGGGCGAAGGGCGCTGCTGATAAATACCGCAGGAGACGCAGCCGCCGACGTCGCCCTGCAGCGCAATACAGCGCGGCTGGCGTTGGTTGGTGCCGCGCATATTGCGCATAAATGGGGTTAACGGTTCGGTTAATTCAACGGGAACAGCACCGGCGCCATCATCGGCTTCGGCCCAGTAAAAAGAGACACGGAAGTGCGCGCAGCATGCGCCACAGGTCACGCAAGGATTTAGTGAATCGCTCATCTGATCGCCCGCCACCTTTAAGGTATCGAACCAAAATCACACAGGGGAAAGTTAAAATAGTCACGGCGAAAAATTTTCGCAAGCGGACTTTTATTACGCGCTGTAAAGCCAAAATTGATCTGAATCAATTCATTGTTTTTTAAGTGATTAATTTAGATTGATGCAGATGATCTTTTACCAAAAAAGGGGTAAATGTTGTGCCGCATTCAACATTGTGACCCATCTTTATTTGGCAAAGGAGTGATTATGAAACTGGCAAAATGCGCACTGCTGATGGCGCTGGCAATTCCGCAACTGGCTCTGGCTCATGAAGCCGGTGATTTCTTTATGCGTGCAGGTAGCGCCACCGTTCGTCCGACCGAAGGCTCTGACAATGTGCTGGGTATGGGCGGCTTTAACGTTAGCAACGATACGCAGCTGGGCTTGACCTTCACCTATATGGCAACGGATAACATCGGCGTTGAGCTGCTGGCTGCAACCCCGTTCCGTCATAAGGTTGGACTGGGCGCCACCGGTAATCTGGCCACCGTGCGTCAGCTGCCGCCAACCTTAATGGCGCAATACTATTTCTTTGATAGCAAAAGTAAAGTCCGCCCGTACGTTGGCGTCGGTATCAACTACACCACCTTCTACGATGCCAAATTCAACCAAACGGGTGAGGATGCCGGTTTAAGCGACCTAAGCGTCAAAGATTCGTGGGGCATGGCAGGCCAGGTCGGTCTGGATTATCAAATCAACCGCGACTGGATGCTGAATGCATCGCTGTGGTACATGGATATTGATACCGAAGTGAAATTTAAAGCTGGCGGTGAGCAGCAAAACATCAACACGCGTATCGATCCGTGGGTGTTCTTCTTTGGTGCGGGATATCGATTCTAATCGGCAACCAGAAATGAAGCGGGCGACCAGAAGGTCGCCCGTTGTGTTATTTGATCTGCATATTGTTAACCACAGATTTCACGCCCGCCACGCTACGGGTTACGGCCACCGCGCGATTTGCCATCTGCGGTGAGCTGACAAAACCGCTCAGCTGAACTTTACCCTTGAAGGTTTCAACGTTAATTTCGGTCGATTTCAGCGACTCGTCATTCAACAGCTGAGCCTTAACTTTGGTGGTTACCACGGTATCGTCGATGTAACCGCCAGTGCCTTCTTTGGTTGCTGTGGGTGCACACGCGCTAAGTGCCAGCGCCATTACCGCAGCCATCATAAATCCTGCAACGACTTTGAAAAATTTCATTGGTTATCTCCCTGTCTTAGATGATGTTTCGCCGCAATGGGGCGGCGCAATTAATTGTGGTCTGGAGATGCGAAATCAGCAAATCGGCGCGCGTGAAAAAGTCAGAAATAGGGAGTTTTTTACCACTTAATGATCCAATCGTAGTTTTCGCTGGGCATGAAAATCTGAGAGTAGACGGGAATTTGAGTTTGGGGATGTTTGTGGCAATAGAAAGGCCTTATCCGCACCTGCGAATAAGGCCCTGAAGATTTTAGCGGGTGGCTGCTTTCAGACTGCTCACAAAGGCTTTCAGCTCGCTGAGCAGCGTTGCCGGATCGTTCTGGTTACGCTCAATAATTTTCACAATTGCCGACCCGGAAATGGCACCCGCCGCACCGGCGGCGATGGCTTCTTTCACCTGGCCGGGTTCAGAGATACCAAAGCCCTGCAGCGGCGGCGCAGCGTTAAACTCACGCAGCTTTTCGATCAGGTGATGCAGCGGCAGGCTGGCACGATTTTCCGAACCGGTGACGCCTGCGCGTGACAGCAAATAGGTATAACCGCGACCGTGCGCAGCGATCTCACGCAGCAGTTCATCATCAGCATTTGGTGGACAGATAAAGATCGGCGCCACATTGTGGCGCAGCGCAGCCTGACGGAAGGGCGCAGACTCTTCCAGCGGCACATCCGCAACCAGCACGGAATCGACGCCCACCGCTTCACACTGTGCATAAAAGTTATCGATACCTTTGCTGAACACCAGATTGGCGTACATCAGCAAGCCAATCGGCAGCTCGGGATATTTCTGACGCACGGTCGCCAGAATTTCAAAGCACTGCGCCACGGTGGTGCCGGAAGCAAAGGCACGCAGCGTCGCGCCCTGAATGGTTGGGCCGTCGGCCAGCGGATCCGAGAACGGAATACCGAGTTCTAGCGCATCCGCACCGCCTTCCACCAGGGTATCGATAATTTTTAGCGACAGTTCAGGTGACGGATCGCCGAGAGTAACGAAGGGGACAAACGCGCCTTCTTGCTGCGCCGACAGACGTTGAAACAGCTGATTATAACGTTCCATCAGATCTCTCCCTTGGCTTTCAAAATATCGTGAACGGTGAAGATGTCTTTATCGCCGCGACCAGAAAGGTTAACCACCAGCAGCTGCTCTTTTTCCGGATTTTCGCGGATCATTTTCAGTGCATGTGCCAGCGCGTGTGAGGATTCGAGCGCAGGAATAATCCCTTCAGCACGGCACAGCTCTTTAAAGGCGCTGAGCGCTTCGTCATCGGTGATCGAAACATATTCCGCGCGGCCGATACTGTTCAGATGCGCATGCTGAGGACCCACTGACGGGAAGTCCAGACCCGCAGAGATTGAGTAGGATTCTTCAATCTGACCCTCTTCGGTCTGCATCATCGGCGCTTTCATACCGAAATAGATCCCCACGCGACCGTGCTTGAGCGGCGCACCGTGTTCTCCGGTTTCGATACCGTGCCCCGCCGGCTCCACGCCGATCAGGCCAACGCTTTCTTCTTCGATAAAATCAGCGAACATGCCGATAGCGTTCGAACCACCGCCCACGCAGGCTAACACCGCATCCGGCAGGCGACCTTCGCGCTCCAGAATCTGCGCTTTGGTCTCTTCACCAATCATGCGCTGGAATTCACGCACGATAGTCGGGAACGGATGCGGGCCAGCGGCGGTGCCGAGCATGTAGTGCGCGGTTTCATAGCTGCCAGACCAGTCGCGCAGCGCCTCGTTACAGGCATCTTTCAGCGTGGCTGAGCCGCTATGCACCGGAATCACTTCCGCGCCCATCAGACGCATACGGAATACGTTTGGCGACTGACGCTCAACGTCCTTGGCGCCCATGTAGATGCGGCACTTCATACCCAGCAGGGCACAGGCTAACGCTGACGCGACACCGTGCTGACCGGCGCCGGTTTCCGCGATGATCTCGTTTTTGCCCATGCGCTTAGCCAACAGCGCCTGACCCAGCACCTGGTTGGTTTTATGCGCACCACCGTGCAGCAAATCTTCACGCTTAAGATAAAGGCGGGTTTTGCTGCCTTTAGTCAGGTTGCTGCACAGCGTCAAAGCCGTTGGGCGTCCAGCGTAGTTTTTCAGCAGGTCAGTAAACTCGGCCTGAAACTCGGGATCGCGCTGCGCTTCAACAAACGCATTTTCCAACTGGCGCAAGGCTGGCATCAGGATTTGTGGTACGTACTGGCCGCCAAACTCGCCAAAATAGGGATTCAATAACGTGGTCATTTTTTCATCTTCCTTATTCGGCCCGCGCCATGGCGGGCAAGCGAAATTAATAGGCGCGCAGCGTGCGGAATACCGCCGCGACTTTGCTGGCATCTTTAATGCCTGGCGCAGATTCTACGCCGGAGTTGAAATCGAGGCCGGCACAGCCCAGCTGCGCGGCCTCTACGCAGTTGTCAGCGCTTAGGCCACCGGCCAGCAGCACATTGCTGAGATCCTGGCCTTGCAGCAGTGACCAATCGAAACGCTGGCCGGTGCCGCCCTGGCCATTATCAAACACGTAACGATCGACGTGCGGCCAGTCGCGCGCAGGTAACTGCTCTTTAATGCTCAGCGCTTTCCAGATTTTGGTGTCTGCTGGCAGCGCCTGACGCAATTCTGCGACGAACGCCTGATCTTCATCGCCGTGCAGCTGCACCGCATAAAGTTTTAAACTTTCCGCTAGCGTGACAATGTCACTTGCCGCATTGTTGCGGAATACGCCAACATACTTCAGCGGGGCAGCCGCCTGCACAATCTGCGCCTGCTCGCGGCTGATTTTACGCGGTGAGCCTTCAGCGAAGATCAAGCCACCGTAAATGGCGCCGGCTTCCTGCGCTCCACGTGCATCTTCGGCGCGGGTCAGGCCGCAGACTTTATTATCACCGAGCAATACGCGTCGCACGCCAGCGGTGAGATCGGCTTCTTCCATCAGCGCGGAGCCAATCAGGAAGCCGTTAGCGAAGTGGCTCAGCTCACGAACCTGCGCATAATTGTGAATGCCAGATTCGCTGATGACGGTGACGCCATGTCCGAGGCGCGGCGCTAACTGACGCGTGCGATTCAGGTCGATGGACAGGTCGCGCAGGTCGCGGTTATTAATGCCGACGACTTTGGCTTCCAGCGCAATCGCGCGTTCCATCTCTTCTTCATTACTGACTTCGGTCAGCACGCCCATTTTCAGGCTGTGCGCCACGGCGGCGAGCTGACGATATTGCTCATCATCGAGCACCGACAACATCAGCAAAATGGCGTCGGCCTGATAATGTCGTGCCAGATAGATCTGATACGGATCGATGATGAAGTCTTTGCACAACACCGGTTGCGTGATGGCGGCGCTAACAATCGGCAGGAACGCAAAATCGCCCTGGAAGTATTTCTCATCGGTTAACACCGACACCGCAGAAGCGTAATGACGATATACGCCAGCGATGGTGGCGGGATCGAAATCCTCGCGAATCAGCCCTTTGGAGGGCGATGCTTTTTTGCATTCCAGGATGAATACCGTGCGCGATCCGCGCAGTGCATCGTAAAAATGACGTTCCGCAGGCTGCAAATCGTTCTGGAAGGTGGCCAGCGGCTGCTGTGCTTTGCGCGCTTCAACCCAGACGGCTTTATCTTGTACGATTTTCTCTAAAACAGTGCCCTTAATACTCATCTCATCCTCTCGCTGCCAGAGCGACAACGCGCTCGTAGGCCTGTCCGCTGCGAATGGCAGCGATGGCGCGCTGTGCGTTGTCGCGCAAATCTTCATTTCCGAACACTTTCAGTAACATTGCGACGTTGACCGCCACCGCCTGCTCATGGGCGGGCTGGCCTTTACCCTGGAGTAAACGGGTCAGAATGTCACGGTTTTCTTCCGGCGTGCCGCCTGCCAACGCGTCTTTATCATGGAAGCCAAAACCGAAGTCTTCTGGCGTCAGCTGATAGCCAGTGATTTCGCCATCACGCAGCTCGGCGACCTGCGTTGGGCTATGCAGCGCCACTTCATCCATGCCACCGCCGTGAACCACAGCCGCACGTTGATAGCCGAGCACTTTTAGCGTTTGGGCGATTGGCAGTACCAGCTCCGGGCTATACACGCCAATCACCGCCAGCGGTGGACGCGCAGGGTTAATCAGCGGACCCAACACGTTAAAGATGGTACGGGTTTTCAACTGCTGACGTACCGGCATTGCGTGACGAAAACCGCTGTGATACTGCGGAGCAAACAGGAAGCAGACGTTGAGATCGTCCAGCGCCTGGCGTGCTTGTTCCGCAGGCATATCCAGATTGATGCCAAATGCCGCCAGCAGATCGGAAGAACCCGACTTGCTGGAGACGCTGCGATTACCGTGCTTTGCCACTTTCAGGCCGCAGGTTGCCGCAACAAAGGCGCTGGCGGTCGAGATATTGATGCTGTTGCTGCCGTCACCGCCGGTACCGACGATATCGGCAAAGGTGTAATCCGGGCGCGGGAACGGTTTTGCATCGGCCAGCAGCGCGGAAGCGGCACCGGCGATCTCTTCCGGACGCTCGCCACGGACTTTCATGGCAATCAGCGCGGCGGCTAACTGCGTCGGCTCCAGCTGACCGGTAATAATAGCGCTAAATAGCTGGTGGCTTTCGCCCTGGCTCAGCGTCTCAGACTGATAAAGTTTTTCCAGAATAGTTTGCATCATAATCTCCCTATTACTGCGCCAGCGCCCAGGCCAACGTCTGTTCTAATAAGCGCGCGCCCTGAGTGGTGAGAATGGATTCGGGGTGGAACTGGAAGCCACACACGCGGTCGGCATCGTGGCGCACGGCCATCACCATGCCGTTGTAGCTGGCGTTAACGGTCAATTCGGCTGGCGTATTGCTGCCGACCAGCGAGTGATAGCGCGCCACCGGCAGCGGATTGCTCAGGCCAGCGAACATGCCTTCGCCATCATGGGTAATAGAAGAGGCTTTGCCGTGCAGGATCTCGCCGGCCTGGCCGACATGGCCGCCGTAAGCTTCAACAATCGCCTGATGACCGAGACAGATGCCGATAATCGGCAGACGACCGCGCAGCGCTTGCAGCAAATCTGGCATGCATCCGGCATCTTTCGGCGCGCCCGGACCCGGCGACAGCATCAGAATTGGGTTTTCCATCTGCTGCAGGCGTTCAATCAGCACCTCAGCGGGCACGTTGTTGCGGTAAATCACCACGTTATGGCCAAAGGTACGCAGCTGATCAACGAGGTTGTAAGTAAAGGAGTCGATGTTATCGAGCAGCAGGATATCGGCCATCAGAAAATCTCCTTGCAGTGATGGGCTGTTGCGATGGCACGCAATACAGCGCGCGCTTTGTTGCGGCTCTCGTCCGCTTCTGCCTGGGGCTGGGAATCCAGCACCACACCGGCACCGGCTTGTACGGTGGCTACACCGTCTTCAACCCACGCGGAACGGATAACGATGCAGGTATCAAGGTCGCCGTTAGCGGTGAAATAGCCGACTGCGCCGCCGTAGCTGCCGCGACGTGTGCCTTCTTTCCCGGCAATCAGTTGCATCGCACGCACTTTCGGTGCGCCGCTCAGCGTGCCCATGTTCATGCAGGCGCGGTAGGCGTGCAGCACGTCGAGATCTGCGCGCAGCGTGCCGACCACGCGTGACACCAGATGCATCACGAATGAGTAGCGGTCAACTTTAGTCAGGTCTGCCACGTAACGGCTGCCCGGCACGCAGATACGCGCCAAATCGTTACGCGCTAAATCCACCAGCATCAGGTGCTCAGCCATCTCTTTATGGTCGGTGCGCATTTCCAGTTCGATGCGGCTGTCGAGATCGCGATCCAGCGAGCCATCGGCATGGCGGCCGCGTGGACGCGTACCGGCAATCGGGTAGATCTCAATCTGACGCGACGTCGCGTCATATTTCAGTGAGCTTTCTGGCGAGGCACCAAACAGCGCGAAATCCTGATCCTGCATAAAGAACATGTAAGGACTTGGATTGCTGTTTTTCAACGTGTCGTAAGCGGCCAGTGGAGAAGGGCACGGCAGCGAGAAGCGACGTGAAGGGACAACCTGGAAGATTTCGCCAATGCGAATCGCTTCCTGCATCTCACGAACGACGCTGCAATACTCTTCGTCGCTCTGGCTGGTGCTCAGCGTCATGTGCTCGACGCGCTGGACCGGCAATGCGGGCGCTGCTTGCGTCATCTGGCCGCGCAGTTGTTCGATGCGGCCTTGCAGACGCTGGAACTCGCTGGTCGATGGGCTGAATAAGCTGGCCTGCAGGCGAGCAGTGCGCTGCTGATGGTCGATCACCAGTAAGGTTTCGGCCAGATAGAAGCAGTAATCCGGGCAACGCTGTTCGTTGCGCAGTTGCGGCAGATCTTCGAAACCGGCCACTAAGTCATAAGCGAACAAGCCGCCAAGTAGCATCGCTTCACGCTCCTCTTCCGGGCTGTTCACCAGCTGCGGGATCAGGCGCAGCGCATCAAATACGGAAAGGGCCTTCAGGCGGGAATCTTCGTCCTGCATGCCTTGCGGCTGGGTGAAATGCAGCTCGCGGCCATCAGGGCGCACCTCGATACGCACCTCAGAGGGCAGCGCCTCGTCCAGCAGCGGCAAGATGGCGCGACCATTTTCCGACAGCGCTTTGATGGTGACGATGTTGCCCAGCGCACTGACGCGCAGCGCGCTATCGACGATTAACAGGCTTTTCAGGTTTTGTTTGCTGTCGATATCTGCGGATTCAAGCAGCAGAGTTGCTGGACGTGCGCCGCATAACTGATGAAACACTGCGGCCGGATCTTCGCGGTAGGGCGCGGTACCGGTTATCAACTTCAATGTAGGTTTCGCAATAGCCATAATGGATTCTCTGAATTTCGCTCAAAAAAAAGCCCGCTCGGTGGCGGGCTTAGGTATCAATCTGCACTGCGGTTACGCAAATTGTGCACGACGACGTCGCCCGATAAAGGGATCTTCGCGCCACCAACCATTTAGATGCGTACCAAAAATAGTCATGATTAAATACCCGTTACGTGTGAACTTGTGTACTAGTTAACTGGTTCGGGCGAAAAATGTCAATACCCTTTTTCAGCCAGGGGCAAAATCGTTATCATGCCTGCCGGTTTATGCAGTTGCTGGAGTTATTTTGTCGGACATCGCTCGTTTTCCCCTTTACGATTTACACAGCCATACGCTGGCTTCTGACGGCTTATTGACGCCGACCGCGCTGGTGCAGCGCGCGGTTGAGATGAAAGTCGGTGTGCTGGCGATTACCGATCACGACACGGTGGCGGGCGTGGCAGAAGCGCAGGCGGCAGTGATGCAACAGGATCTACCGATCCGCGTGCTAGCCGGTTTAGAAGCATCAACCTTATGGGAAAATCACGAAATCCACATTGTGGGGCTGAATGTCGATTGCCAGCATCCCGCGCTGACTGAATTCCTTGCGCAGCAGTATCAGACACGCCTTGATCGTGCGCAGCAGATTGCCGAACGCCTCGAGCGCGCTCGCATTCCTGATGCGCTAGCCGGTGCGCAGCGACTGGCGCAGGGCGGCTTGATCACGCGTGGCCACTTTGCGCGTTATCTGGTGGAGATTGGCAAAGCCGACAATATGGCGCAGGTATTCAAGAATTATCTGGCGCGCGGGAAAACCGGCTACGTGCCGCCGCAATGGTGTACAATTAAACAAGCCATTGATGCTATTCATCATTCTGGCGGCTATGCCGTTTTGGCGCATCCCGGTCGTTATGGTTTGTCGGCTAAATGGTTAAAGCGGCTGATTGCGCATTTTGCCGACGTGGGTGGCGATGCCATGGAGGTCGCGCAGTGCCAGCAAGCGCCCAACGAGCGCACTCAGCTGGCAACCTATGCGCGTGACCATCAGTTAGCCGGGTCGCAGGGATCAGATTTCCACCAACCTTGTCCGTGGATAGAACTGGGACGCAAGTTATGGCTACCGGGCGGCGTGGAGCCGGTTTGGGAACGCTTCCCCGCATTGGCGCCCAGCAGTGCTGTTACAGACAGGTGATATGAGGTTTTTATGAGTCAATATTTTCACATTCATCCCGACAATCCGCAGCCGCGCCTGGTAAATCAGGCCGTTGATTATCTCAATAAAGGCAGCGTGATTGTTTATCCAACCGATTCCGGCTATGCGCTGGGGTGTCGTCTGGAAGAGAAAAATGCCATGGAGCGCATTTGTCGCATTCGCCAATTGGATGGCAATCACAACTTTACGCTGATGTGCCGCGATCTGTCGGAGCTGTCGACTTACGCGCAGGTGGATAACTCCGCGTTTCGCCTCCTGAAAAACAACACGCCGGGCAACTACACCTTCATTTTGAAGGCGACGAAAGAAGTGCCGCGTCGTCTGATGAATGACAAACGTAAAACCATCGGGCTACGCGTGCCGTCCAATCCGGTGGCGCTGGCGCTATTGGAGCGCCTCAACGAGCCGATGATGTCGACTTCGCTGATGCTGCCCGGCAATGATTTCACCGAGTCCGATCCGGAAGAGATTCAGTACAGCATTGGCAAGCTGGTGGATCTGATCATCGATGGCGGCACGCTGGGACAGCAGCCGACCACGGTGATCGATCTCACCAGCGATGCGCCGGTGGTGGTGCGCGAAGGTGTCGGTGACACGCGCCCGTTCCAGTAATCATGCATGGTCAGGCGTGGCTTTCTGCGTCTGACCAATATTGGATTCCAGCCAGGTTTTGAAATCCCCGTACGGAATATACAGCGAGACATCTTTTAAGATGACTTTCTTGCTGCGAACGTTAGATATTTCATGGCTGTAACCGACAATCACCCCGCCAATGGTTTGGTCCGCATTATATACCGCGCCACCGGACATCCCTTGCACCACGCCAGCATTTGATGCCATTGCCATGCAGGGCTTTTTATTCCATTTATTGGTAATGGCGGTACGCGCTAAATTAACGCCGCTCGATTCCACCGGCATAGCGGAAATAAAGCTGTAACCGTACATTTTAATCGGTTCGCCAATAGCACCGTTGCGGAATTTCGCCAGCGTTTCTGGACTGTTTTTATGATAAATAATCGCGACGTCGCAATAAGGATGATAGGCCTTGACACGCTGCACGGCCGTTTTTGCCACGTGCGCCGCCGTCAGGCTGTATTCTGGCGTCAAAGGAATGGTTGTACCGAGAATGCCCAAACCCAGCACGGTCGGGATGCCTGTCACGCTCATATCAACGTGTTGCATCGCAGTACGACTGTACTCAGTGTGGCCCACGGAACAACCGCTCAGTGCCAGCGCAGCGAGCGCAGGCCAAAGCAGAGAGGTTTTCATGGCTGTGATCTTCTTTAAAGCATGTCCGTAAAATCCCTGGTGAAGACTTTCGACATGCAAATTAAATTCATTCCGTAAATGAATAAACGCGTCTAATCCCGCGCGCGCCGGTTTGTAATATCAGTGAAATTACACAGTGGTTCGTTAATGATTTGTAAGTTGAACGAATATAAATAGTAAATGAAAGCTATGTTATTATGACGACGCACTGGATTTCAGGCTTAAATTTTACACAGTTTTTTCTGCAGAACAATTCATCAAATTTAATATTAATCAAATAATACAAAAATACAGACTTAATCCAACCTGTAGTGCCAATAAACTATCAGTTTGCATTTATTACTGTAATGGACCTTATTTAATGCTATTAAATAGTTTTTTATGCTGTTTTATTGTTTTTACTTAGATTTAAAGTTTGTGATTATCCTTAAGCGTGGCGAGCAATAGCGGTTAAGCAGTCTTGCAAAGTGCTAATGTATCAGTTGCCTTAAGTTGATAATAGGCTCAGGCGGGAAAGGTTAGGGACAAGTAATAATAATTCAGTCACTTGGCGTGGATGCTGCGGATGCAAATAAGATCGATCTATCAGCCAGCTGAATGTTTATCGTCATGGTCTTAATGGCCACGTTTTTACCAGACCCTCTGTTATCGGCAGCAAAGGAAAAGGTGTTAACAAAACTTGCGTTAGTGTAAAATCGCGGGCCGTCTGCGATTGCAGCAGCGATGCAGAGCGGTAACAGATTCTGATATGGGAATTGGTAATCCCTGTATCGCACCTCTTCTTACCACGACGCCTGGGAAGGCGACAACGAGGCTCCATGAGCGAAAAATTACAGAAAGTATTAGCGCGCGCCGGTCACGGTTCGCGTCGCGAAATCGAAACCATGATTTCAGCTGGACGCGTCAGCGTTGACGGCAAACTGGCGACGCTTGGCGATCGCATCGAAAGTGATAAATCCCTGAAAATTCGTATCGATGGCCATCTGGTTTCCATCGCTGAGTCGGCGACCGAAGTGTGTCGCGTATTAGCGTACTACAAACCAGAAGGTGAACTCTGCACGCGTAACGACCCGGAAGGGCGTCCAACCGTATTTGATCGTCTGCCGCGTCTGCGTGGTTCACGCTGGATTGCCGTCGGCCGTCTGGATGTGAATACCTGCGGTTTGATGCTGTTCACCACCGATGGTGAACTGGCTAACCGTTTGATGCACCCAAGCCGTGAAGTGGAGCGTGAATATGCGGTTCGCGTGTTTGGCGAAGTGGATGACGATAAAATCCGTCAGCTGAGCAAAGGCGTGCAGCTGGAAGATGGCCCGGCATCGTTCAAAACCATTAAGTTTGCCGGTGGCGAAGGCATTAACCAATGGTACAACGTGACGCTGACCGAAGGACGTAACCGCGAAGTGCGCCGTCTGTGGGAAGCGGTTGGTGTGCAGGTTAGCCGTCTGATGCGTGTGCGTTACGGTGATATCCAGTTGCCGAAAGGCTTGCCACGCGGCGGCTGGATCGAGATGGAATTACCGGCAGTCAACTATCTGCGTACGTTAGTCAGTATGCCGGAAGAGACGGTAACGAAAGTGGCCGTTGAAAAGGATCGTCGTCGCACCAAGGCTAACCAAATTCGTCGTGCGGTAAAACGTCACGGTGTGGTGAGCAACAATCCGCGTCGGAATAATACCAAACGCGGTTCCTGATCCTAAGCCTGACGCCGCGCTCTGCGGCGTCAGCGTGTTACCAATCTATTCCTTGCTGTGCCTGAATTCCCGCATCAAACGCATGTTTCACCGGACGCATTTCCGTTACGGTATCTGCCAAATCCAGTAACGTACGATGACAGCCGCGACCGGTTATGATTACGCTTTGCTGTGCAGGGCGCTGTTGCAACGCATCAACCAGCTCCGCTAAATCCAGATAATCCATACTCACCATGTACGTGATTTCATCAAGGATCACCAGATCGACGCGGCTGTCGGCCAACATACGACGCGCCTGCTGCCACACCAACTGACAGGCGGCAGTGTCGGTCTCGCGGTTCTGCGTATCCCAGGTAAAACCAGTGGACATCACCTGAAATTCGACGCCGTGCTGTTCCAGCAAATTACGTTCACCGTTGGGCCATTCGCCTTTAATGAACTGTACCGCCGCCACTTTTTTACCGTGCCCGCAGGCGCGCAACGCGGTGCCAAAAGCCGCGGTGGTTTTCCCTTTGCCGTTACCGGTGAACACCATCAAAATGCCGCGCGTCTCGGTGGCGGCGGCGATTCGGGCATCAACCTGCTCTTTTAGTCGCTGCTGGCGTTGCTGATGGCGATCATTCATGCGGTTGCCGGCCCCGCTTTGCGTCCCGGCTGCGCATCAAAGCTGGTACCGGTTTTACGTCGGCTGTCATCACCCATCAAATAGAGGTAGAGCGGCATCAAATCCGCGGGGGTTTTGAGTAAATTGGCATCCTCATCCGGGAAAGCGCTGGCGCGCATTTTGGTGCGCGTACCGCCAGGATTGATGCAGTTCACCCGCAAGTGACGGTTTTTATACTCGTCAGCCAGCACCTGCATCATACCTTCAGTGGCAAACTTCGAAACCGCATACGCGCCCCAGCCTGCACGGCCGGTGCGGCCCACGCTGGACGTGGTAAACACCAGCGATCCGGCATCTGATTTCAGCAGCAGCGGCAGTAATGCCTGGGTTAAATAGAAGGTGGCATCAAGGTTTATCTGCATCACGTCACGCCAGATCTGTGGATCGAGCTCCTCCAACGGTACGATTTCGCCCAGAATGCCAGCGTTGTGCAGCACGCCATCCAGACGCGGCACCAGCGCAGTAACCTGGTCGGCTAACTGCTGGCAGCTTTCTGGCGTAGCTTCGGCCAAATCCAGTAATAAAGAAGCGGCTGGCTGCTTGTTTAACTGGTTAATGGCCTGCTCCGTTTTCTGCAGGGTGTCGGCGTTGCGGCCCAACAGGATGACGCGCGCGCCGTAGCGCGCATAGGTCAGCGCCGCTTCACGGCCGATGCCATCGGAAGCGCCGGTGACGAGGATGATGCGATTTTCCAGCAGATCGCTTTTCGGTTGATAATGCACAGCGATGTCCTTTGCTCGGGTCAGAAGGTTTTTGGCTTTATGCCTGAATTTGCCGCGCGGTGCAACGCTTGAGCCTCGCATTCTGTGCCGCCTGCGGGCATTTCAGGCGACGACAGCGCGTAAAGCGGGTAAACTTATAGCTGTTGTAATTTACTGTTTAATAAGGCGGCAGAATGGATTTTTTCTCCAGTTATGGATTATTTCTGGCTAAGGCCGTTACCGTGGTGGTGGCGATCGCAGCTATTGTTCTGATTGTGCTAAATGCCGCGCTGCGTAAACGTCACAGCAGCGGTCAGCTGCGTTTGACGCATCTTGATGATGATTATCGTGAGATGAAGGAAGATCTGCAGCTCGCCAAAATGAAGCCACAGGCGCAAAAAGTGTGGCTCAAGCAGCATAAGAAAGAAGAGAAGCAAAAGGCGAAAGCCGATAAACGCAATGCTAAAGCGGGCGTGAGCGAGACGCTGAAGCCCACGCTGTATGTGCTGGAGTTCAAAGGCAGCATGGACGCGAGTGAGGTCACCTCATTGCGTGAAGAGATCTCCGCGGTGCTGGCAGTTGCGGTGCCGGGCGATGAAGTGCTACTTCGCCTGGAAAGCCCCGGCGGCGTAGTACACGGCTACGGTTTGGCGGCTTCGCAGCTGCAACGCCTGCGCGATGCCGGTCTGCAATTGACGGCGGTGGTGGATAAAGTCGCTGCCAGCGGCGGTTACATGATGGCTTGCGTGGCGGATCGCATTGTGGCCGCACCGTTTTCTATTATTGGTTCAATTGGCGTGGTCGCGCAGATTCCCAACTTCAACCGCCTGTTAAAGCGCAACGATATTGACGTCGAGCTGCATACCGCCGGTCAGTACAAACGGACTTTGACGCTATTTGGTGAAAATACGGAAGAAGGGCGCGAGAAATTCCAGGAAGATCTCAATGAAACGCATCAGCTGTTTAAAGATTTTGTACAGCAGATGCGTCCGTCGCTTGATCTGAACAAAGTGGCGACCGGCGAGCATTGGTATGGCCGTCAGGCGCTGGATTTGGGTTTGATTGATGAAATCGGCACCAGCGATGCGTTGATTATCAAGCATATGGATCGCTTCACCGTGCTGGGCGTCCATTACGCACGTAAGCGTAAAATGATGGATCGCTTCACCAACAGCGCCAGTCTGGCGGCAGAGCGGTTGATTCTGAAAATATGGCAGCGCGGTGAGAAGCCGCTGTTGTAACCGAGCCCGGCAACTGCCGGGCTTTTTTATGCCAGATGATATTGAGAGGAGAGTTCGACCGCGAGGTGTTTAAACACGTTAAATACCGTGGTGGTTTTTGCGGTGGGCAAGCCTTCATCATCGAGAAAATAGGGACCGCGAAACACCAAAACATCACCTTGCTGAATCACATCATTGGCTTCTAATCCGACAAAATAATCGTCGTGCTGCGTGATTATCTGATTGGCTATTTCCAGTAACGCGTGGCGTGAAATAGCTTCCGTTGGCACTGACATTTTTCACCTCTTTTTTGACAGCCATTTTTCTCCTTCTATATTACTTGCGAGCTATCGCGTTCAGCAAATCAGCATGGCGTCGTAAAACTGACGCAAAATTAGGCAGAATGCTAATTAAGTTGCGTAACGGATTTTATCAGGTAGAGTGTGGGCGATTCAGCTTTCAGGGAGATCACACCCGGATGTGTGGTTCTGTCAGATGGAAAACTCGCTCCTAATCATAAAGTTGCAGAAGTCGACGCAATCTGACCTGAGATTATCCCTGCTGCCTTGAAATGCGAAATGCCGGCAGCAATATTGAACCCATTGGGTTTTGGGACCTCCAATTCTCTCCCGTTTATCAGGACGTTTCATTTAGGTAAAGGTACATATGGGTAAATCACTCGTAATCGTTGAGTCCCCGGCAAAGGCCAAAACAATCAATAAATACCTCGGTAATGACTACGTGGTGAAATCCAGTGTCGGTCATATCCGTGATTTGCCGACCAGCGGTTCAACTGCCCGTAAAAGTGCCGACGGGGAAAAAGCGAAATCTGGAAAAAAGGTTAAAAAGGATGAGAAAGCCGCACTCGTAAACCGCATGGGTGTAGATCCCTGGCATGGTTGGGAAGCGGATTATCAAATTCTGCCGGGCAAAGAAAAAGTTGTCGCTGAGCTGAAAAACCTGGCTGCCGATGCAGACCACATCTATCTCGCAACCGACCTTGACCGCGAAGGGGAAGCCATTGCCTGGCACCTGCGGGAAGTGATCGGTGGGGACGATAAGCGCTTTAGCCGCGTAGTATTTAACGAAATTACCAAGAATGCGATTCGTCAGGCGTTTGACAAGCCTGGCGAGCTTAATATTGAACGTGTCAACGCACAGCAAGCGCGCCGCTTTATGGATCGCGTGGTGGGTTACATGGTGTCGCCCCTGCTGTGGAAGAAAATTGCCCGCGGCCTGTCAGCCGGTCGCGTTCAGTCGGTTGCGGTGCGTCTGGTTGTTGAGCGGGAGCACGAAATCAAAGCCTTCGTGCCAGAAGAGTACTGGGAAATCGATGCTGATTTCGCCACGCCGAAAGGCGCCGATCTGGCCATGCAGGTGACGCATCAGAATGACAAAGCGTTCCGTCCGGTCAATCGTGAGCAAACTCACGCGGCGGTAGCGATTTTGCAGAAAGCGCGTTACGAAGTGCTGGATCGTGAAGACAAGCCGACCAGCAGCAAGCCTTCTGCACCTTTTATTACCTCAACGCTGCAACAGGCGGCGAGTACGCGTTTGGGCTTCGGCGTGAAGAAGACCATGATGATGGCGCAGCGTTTGTATGAAGCGGGCCACATCACCTATATGCGTACCGACTCCACCAACCTGAGCCAGGATGCCGTGGCGATGGCGCGCGGTTATGTTGAGAGCAGCTTTGGTAAAAAGTATCTGCCAGAAGCGCCGAATACCTATGCCAGCAAAGAGAATTCACAGGAAGCGCACGAAGCGATTCGTCCTTCTGACGTGAATATCGTGGCTGAGCAGCTGAAAGATATGGAAGCTGATGCGCAGAAACTTTATCAGCTGATTTGGCGCCAGTTTGTTGCCTGCCAGATGGTTCCGGCTCAGTACGACTCCACCACGCTGACCGTGGGCGCGGCTGAATTCAAATTGAAAGCCAAAGGCCGCACGCTGCGTTTCGATGGCTGGACGCGCGTGATGCCTGCGCTGCGTAAAAATGATGAAGATCTGACGCTGCCGCCGGTAGACGTTGGCGACATGCTGGATCTTAAAGAGCTGATGCCAAGCCAGCACTTCACCAAACCGCCGGCGCGCTTCAGTGAAGCATCCCTGGTGCGTGAGCTGGAAAAACGTGGCATTGGTCGTCCATCAACGTACGCCTCGATTATCTCCACCATTCAGGATCGTGGTTACGTGCGTGTTGAGAACCGCCGTTTCTACGCTGAAAAAATGGGTGAAATTGTTACCGACCGTCTGGAGTCTAATTTCCGCGAGCTGATGAACTATGACTTCACCGCGCGCATGGAAAATAGCCTCGATCAGGTGGCGAATAATGAAGCCGAATGGAAAGCGGTACTCGACTCATTCTTCAGTGATTTCAGTCAGCAGCTAGATGATGCTGAGAAAGATCCGGAAGAGGGCGGCATGCAGCCGAACCAGATGGTGTTGACGTCAATTGATTGTCCAACCTGTAGCCGCCCGATGGGGATTCGCACCGCCAGTACCGGCGTGTTCCTGGGTTGCTCGGGTTATGCTTTGCCGCCGAAAGAGCGCTGCAAGCAGACCATCAACCTGATCCCGGAAAATGAAGTGCTCAACGTGCTGGAAGGCGATGATGCTGAAACCAATGCGCTGCGCGCTCGTCGTCGTTGCCAGAAGTGTGGCACCGCGATGGACAGCTATCTGATCGATAACCAGCGCAAGTTACACGTCTGCGGTAATAACCCAGAGTGCGACGGCTACGAGATTGAGCAGGGCGAATTCCGCATCAAGGGCTACGACGGTCCGATTGTTGAGTGCGAGAAGTGTGGTTCTGAAATGCATCTGAAAATGGGTCGTTTCGGTAAGTACATGGCGTGTACCAACGACGAGTGCAAAAACACCCGTAAGATTCTGCGTAACGGTGATGTCGCGCCGCCAAAAGAAGATCCGGTGCCGCTGCCAGAATTGCAGTGTGAAAAATCGGATGCTTACTTTGTGTTGCGTGATGGTGCAGCGGGCGTGTTCCTTGCTGCGAATACCTTCCCGAAATCACGTGAAACGCGCGCGCCGCTGGTGGAAGAGCTGCAACGCTTTGCCGACCGCCTGCCAGAAAAGCTGAAATATCTGTCAGAAGCGCCAGCCGCCGATCCGGAAGGGAATAAGACGATGGTACGTTTCAGTCGCAAGACCAAACAGCAATACGTCTCTTCCGAAAAGGATGGCAAAGCCACCGGCTGGTCAATGTTCTATATTGACGGCAAATGGCAGGAAGCGAAAAAGTAATTCCCCGCAAGGCCAGCATTCGCTGGCCTTTCTCTTATCCTTATAGCTAATCGTTCTACATTCTTCCTTTAACTGATATAGTAGTTATAGAACACTTTTCGTTTCGCTGACTCGCTTTCCCTCCCTCACCGCAATTAAAGCGGAAACACGCCTGCCGGGAATGCACCTCTGTCGCTACCAGGAAGATATAACTATGAAATTGCAGCAGTTGCGTTACATCGTCGAAGTGGTTAATCACAATCTTAATGTCTCATCGACCGCCGAAGGCTTATATACCTCGCAGCCAGGCATCAGTAAGCAAGTCCGTATGTTAGAAGATGAGCTGGGCGTGCAGATATTTGCGCGCAGTGGTAAGCATCTGACGCAAGTAACGCCTGCAGGTGAAGAGATTATCCGGATTGCGCGCGAAGTGCTGTCCAAAGTTGACGCGATTAAATCTGTTGCTGGTGAACACACCTGGCCAGATAAAGGCTCGCTGTATGTAGCAACTACCCATACGCAGGCACGTTATGCGCTGCCAGGCGTGATTAAAGGCTTTATTGAGCGCTATCCTCGCGTCTCTTTGCATATGCATCAGGGGTCGCCGACGCAAATAGCTGAGGCGGTTTCAAAGGGCAATGCAGACTTTGCCATTGCCACAGAAGCGCTGCATTTGTATGACGATTTGATTATGCTGCCGTGCTATCACTGGAACCGCGCCATTGTGGTAACGCCAGATCATCCGTTGGCGGGTAAATCAAATGTGACGATTGAAGAGCTGGCGGATTTCCCGTTAGTGACTTACACATTTGGCTTTACAGGCCGTTCAGAGTTGGACACCGCGTTTAATCGCGCCGGATTAACGCCACGCATCGTCTTCACTGCGACGGATGCTGACGTCATTAAGACGTACGTGCGTTTAGGCCTGGGCGTTGGCGTAATTGCCAGTATGGCGGTTGATCCGGTTGCAGACCCCGATTTGGTGCGTATTGAAGCTTCAGAAATCTTTACGAATAGTACGACCAAAATTGGCTTTAGACGTAGCACCTTCCTCCGCAGCTATATGTATGATTTCATTCAACGTTTCGCACCACACCTGACGCGTGATGTGGTGGATGCGGCGGTCGCATTGCGCTCCAATGAAGATATCGAAGCCATGTTCCGCGACATCAAGTTACCCTTCAAGTAAATTCCTAACTCATTCTTTTGCCAAGGTGTCCAGTGGGCACCTTCGGAATCCCTTAGCGCTTAGCGCCACGAGTACTTCAAAAAAAATCATTATTTTTTTGTAAATGAAACATGGGTCACATGTTTTTTCATTGTTATCTATTAAATGCGAATCAGTACACAATTTTTACGATGCTGCTTTGCAGCTCGCCAGGAATATTCCCATACTCTAGTTAAGAGTTGATGAAGAAGGGCTTTTTAACTGGCATGGTAAATTAAACTCAAATTTAGATTGGATCTAATTTGCTGTTAACCCAAATTTACAATGTAACGATTTAATTAATAGTTGTGTTGGTAATTAAATTTATCTCATCAATTTTTGGCGTTTTGATAAATAGCGTTAATCGTTGTGCTCAATAAAAATAACTGGATTTTCGGCCTTAACAAGTTTAGGATTCGTCCTAAATCTTAATCGTTGTCATCAATCGTTTTATTGAGAGTGATTATCAAAAACTATGAATACGAGAATAACTGTACAGCCGGGCTTCCGGACTAAAAGCACCAAAGTTGAGCGTACTGGTAATACCCGTCGCAAAGCTTGGATGACTGTCTTCGCTGCTTCAGCACTGTTCTGGGTAGTGGTGGCGTTAATGATTTGGCGTATGTGGGGTTAAGCCATGTGGGCAAATACACTCAGTCGTAAGCATCCGGTTTCTGCACGTCAGCCGCAAACGCCTGCGTGCAAAGTTAAAGACGTTGTATCCACTGAACCTCAGGTCACCATTCCGACTTCGTGGGAACTCAGCGAGAATCAGCGCAACTTTATTGAATCCTTCATGGACATGAAGTCGAAATAACGCAGCATGCGTTCCGTACTATATTTAGTCGTTTAGTCCCTCTTTTTGCCGGATTATCCGGTGGGCAAGTTAAAAGCCCGTCCTTTAACACTCAGCATTAAAAAAACGGTGTCATCAGTACAACGCTGAAGACGGTGGACTTTTTTTGCCCGGAATCCGGGAGGGAGTGAATGATGAACATCAATACAACGACATTATCCTGGGTGAGCGTTTATACCTTTTCCCTGGCTTTTTGGGCCGCCGCCTTCTGGGCGATGATTTAAGCCCTAACTCAAATTACACTGAATTCTATAAATGCCCTGACAAACGTCGGGGCATTTTTCATTGTGTCTTAATGTGTCTATTCGTGTTGTTATCAAAACGTTAACGGCAATGTAGTCTATCTTTAAGTTAAACCTTGCAGTCACTGAGGTTTAAAAAAGATTCACTTACATGGAGGCGCTATGTCGTTAACGTTACGCGAGCAGAGTCAGGACACGCTGGATGTTCGGGCAAAAAAATATCATTACTACAGCTTGCCCAAAGCAGCTCAGCAACTGGGCAATATCGATCGCTTGCCCAAGTCGATGAAAGTCCTGCTGGAAAACCTTTTACGCTGGCAGGATGGTGATTCTGTCACGCTTGAAGATATTGAAGCGCTGGTCGCCTGGCAAAAAGATGCTCACGCCGATCGTGAGATTGCCTATCGTCCCGCGCGTGTATTAATGCAAGATTTTACCGGCGTACCGGCGGTGGTAGATTTGGCTGCCATGCGCGAAGCGGTGAAACGCCTTGGCGGCGACGTCGCCAAAGTCAATCCCTTATCCCCGGTAGATTTGGTTATCGATCACTCTGTCACCGTGGACCATTTCGGTGATGACAAAGCCTTTGATGAAAATGTGCACCTCGAAATGGAGCGCAACCATGAGCGCTACGTTTTCCTGCGTTGGGGGCAAAAAGCCTTTAATCGATTCCGCGTAGTTCCGCCAGGCACCGGGATTTGTCATCAGGTCAATCTGGAATACCTCGGTAAATCTGTCTGGCATGAGACGCTGAATGGGCAAGAGATCGCCTATCCCGATACGCTGGTGGGCACCGATTCGCACACCACCATGATCAATGCGCTCGGCGTATTGGGTTGGGGCGTTGGCGGGATTGAGGCTGAAGCGGCGATGCTTGGTCAGCCGGTCTCAATGCTGATTCCTGACGTAGTCGGTTTCAAACTCACTGGTAAATTGCGTCCGGGCATCACCGCAACGGATCTGGTGTTAACCGTTACGCAAATGCTGCGCAAACATGGTGTTGTGGGTAAATTCGTAGAATTTTACGGCGACGGCTTAGCCGACCTGCCGCTTGCCGATCGCGCCACCATCGCTAACATGGCGCCTGAGTATGGTGCGACCTGCGGCTTTTTCCCCGTCGATGATGTTACCCTGAGTTATATGACGCTCACCGGCCGCGATGCGGAGCAGGTTGAACTGGTTGAGGCTTATGCTAAGCAACAAGGTATGTGGCGTAACGCGGGTGATGAGCCGGTGTTCACCAGCTCTCTAGCGCTGGATATGGGCGACGTCGAGTCCAGCTTGGCCGGTCCAAAACGTCCGCAGGATCGCGTATCACTCGGTGATGTTCCTACTGCCTTTGATGCCAGCAACGAACTGGAAGTTAATCAGGCGCAAAAACCGCATAAAACCGTGAGCTACCGCGATAGCGAAACTGGAGAAATCTATCAGCTTGATGACGGTGCGGTCGTGATCTCGGCGATTACCTCTTGTACTAATACCTCAAACCCTAGCGTGCTGATGGCTGCCGGTTTACTGGCGAAGAAAGCCGTTGAACGCGGTCTGATGCGCAAGCCCTGGGTTAAGGCCTCACTGGCACCCGGTTCCAAAGTGGTTTCTGACTACCTTGCTGTGGCCCAGCTTACGCCATATCTGGACGAGTTAGGATTCAATCTGGTCGGTTACGGTTGTACTACTTGTATCGGTAATTCCGGCCCGTTACCGGACGCGATAGAAAGCGCGATTAAAGAAGGTGACCTCACGGTTGCCGCGGTGCTTTCGGGTAACCGCAACTTCGAAGGCCGAATTCATCCGTTAATTAAAACCAACTGGCTGGCTTCGCCGCCGCTGGTGGTTGCATATGCCTTAGCGGGTAATATGAAGCTCAATCTGCAATCCGATCCGCTCGGTCAGGATCGCCTAGGCAACGATGTTTTCCTCAAGGACATCTGGCCTTCGCCGGAAGAGATTGCTGAAGCGGTGCAGAAAGTCACCAGCGATATGTTCCACAAAGAGTATGCCGAGGTGTTTAACGGCACGCCAGAGTGGCAGCAGATCAAAGTCAGCGAAGCGGCAACCTACGATTGGGATGGTGATTCTACTTACATTCGTCTGTCGCCCTTCTTTGACGACATGGAGAAAACGCCGAAGCCGGTACAGGATATCAAAGGCGCGCGCATTCTGGCGATGCTGGGTGACTCCGTCACCACCGACCACATTTCTCCTGCGGGAAGCATCAAAGCCGAAAGTCCAGCCGGACGCTATTTGCTGTCGCATGGCGTTGAGCGCACCGATTTCAACTCTTACGGTTCGCGTCGTGGTAACCACGAAGTGATGATGCGCGGCACCTTCGCTAATATCCGTATTCGTAACGAAATGGTGCCGGGTGTAGAGGGCGGTTATACCAAACACTTCCCGACTAACGAGCAGTTGGCGATTTACGATGCGGCGATGAAGTATCAGCAGGAAGGTGTGCCGTTAGCGGTGATTGCTGGTAAAGAGTACGGTTCAGGCTCAAGTCGTGACTGGGCAGCAAAAGGGCCGCGCTTACAGGGCGTGCGCGTAGTTATCTCCGAATCCTTCGAGCGAATTCACCGCTCTAACCTGATTGGTATGGGGATTCTGCCGCTCGAGTTTCCGGCTGGCGTGACGCGTAAAACGCTGCAGCTTACGGGTGAAGAGTTTATAGATGTGGCAAACCTGTCGCAGCTTAAGCCGGGTGGCACGGTAACCGTAATTCTGACGCGCGCGGATGGCAGCCAGGAGACGCTGGAAACGCGCTGCCGTATCGATACGGGTAACGAGCTAACCTATTACCAGAACGACGGCATTTTGCATTATGTGATACGCAATATGCTGAACTAAAGGAAAAAGCCGGGATTTCCCGGCTTTTTTTATCTGCTATAAAGACCGCTTACGACTTTGGCAACAGATGACCCATTTTTTCGGCTTTCGTATCGAGATAGTGCGCGTTTTTCGGGTTACGCCCGACAACCAACGGCACGCGTTCGACGATATTGATACCGGCTTCACTCAGGATTTCAACCTTGCGCGGATTGTTTGTCAGCAAGCGCACTTCATTGACGCCCAACAGTTTGAACATATCTGCACATAGCGTGAAGTCACGCTCATCAGCGGCGAAACCGAGCTGATGGTTGGCTTCGACCGTGTCGTAGCCTTTATCCTGCAATGCATAAGCACGAATTTTATTCAGCAAACCGATGTTACGACCTTCCTGACGGTGATACATCAGAATGCCACGACCTTCTTCAGCAATCGCCGTTAACGCCGCTTCCAGCTGGAAGCCGCAGTCACAGCGCAAGCTGAACAGGGCATCGCCGGTGAGACATTCGGAATGGACGCGCGCCAGCACCGGATTGTGATCGCTAATATCACCATAAACCAGCGCGACATGGTCGTGGCCGGTTGCCAGTTCTTCAAAACCAACCATCAGGAAATCTCCCCATGGCGTGGGCAGTTTGGCTTCTGCTACCCGTTTAAGCTGCATGTGACTCTCCAGAACCTTCAGAGGATGCGCTATCATCATGATAACGCACGGGCCATGTGGCCCGATGAAACTTACGCTATTGTGCCACAACCCGAACGGCTGCCGTTAATCGGTCAGAGTGATTGTAGTGATAAAGCACAATTATCCAAGCCGCAATGGGTATGTTATTCTTTTTTCAGCTAAAGTTATGCTTAACGCACCTGTTAATCCGGATCTAAAAGGAAGCGAATGTTAAAAATCATTCAGCGCACCACCTTAGGGGCGTTTTTATTGTTGTTGATGCCGTTGGGCGTATGGATATCTAACTGGCAATGGCAACCCGGGGAAAGCGGCAATCTACTTCGCGTGCTGTTTTGGATGACGGAAACCGTCACCAGTCCGTGGGGCATTCTCACCAGTATCATCCTCAGCGTCTGGGTGTTGTGGTGTTTACGCTTTCGGCTCAAACCCGCGATTCTGCTCATTCTCATCATGAATGGTGCGATTCTTGCTGGTCAGTACACCAAATCCTCAATTAAAGAGCATGTGCAGGAACCGCGCCCCTACGTCATCTGGCTGGAAAAAAGTCATGGCATTAACGGTGATGAGTTTTATCAGCTTCATCGCCAGCAGCGTGGCGAAATGGTCTCAACTTTGCTGGCCAATGACACTCAGCTGCCGCAATGGCTGAAGAATCATTGGGCATTTGAAACCGGTTATGCGTTTCCTTCCGGGCATACCATGTTTGCCGCCAGCTGGGCGCTTTTAGCCATCGGCCTGTTATGGCCGCGCCGCCATTTTGCCACCGTTGCCGTATTATTCGTTTGGGCGACCGCGGTGATGGGCAGCCGTTTAGTGCTGGGTATGCACTGGCCGCGTGATTTAGTGATGGCAACGCTGATATCCTGGTTATTGGTGACCGTTGCTACGCTGCTGGCCCAGCGTTTTTGCGGCCCGCTCACCATTCCTCCAGAGGAACATCGTGAGATCGCGCAACGTGATGATGGATTGTAATCAGCCTATTCATCCCCATATGATTGATTGTGCTTGCAGAAAAAAGCGCTAACTGATGTGGGGATAAGCAGCATCGACGGCGGTTTTTTGGCATACTTCTATTGGATAACCTCTCGACAGGACGCATTGTGAAATATTTGCTTATTTTTCTCGTGGTATTGGTCATTTTCATCATCTCCGTCACGCTCGGAGCGCATAACGACCAAATCATCACCTTTAACTATCTGCTAGCGCAGGGCGAATTCCGCATTTCAACACTGCTCGCCAGCTTGTTTGGCGCTGGATTCCTGCTGGGATGGGCGATTTGCGGCCTGTTCTGGTTACGCTTACGTGTTTCTCTGGCAAATGCACAGCGTAAGCTTAAACGTATGCAGGCACAGAATGAACAATCTACTGCAGTGACCCCATCACCAACTGCCAGTCGTCGGGATTAATTTTCGATGCTTGAATTGCTGTTTCTGCTTCTTCCTGTTGCTGCGGCGTATGGCTGGTATATGGGCCGCCGCAGTGCCCATCAGGATAAGCAACAGGAAGCGAACCGGCTGTCGCGCGATTATGTGACCGGCGTAAACTTCCTGCTCTCCAATCAACAGGACAAAGCGGTTGATCTCTTTCTCGACATGTTGAAAGAGGACAGCGGCACGGTTGAGGCGCATCTGACGCTTGGCAATCTGTTCCGTTCGCGTGGTGAAGTTGATCGCGCCATTCGCATTCACCAATCCCTAATGGAAAGTGCGTCGCTCAGCTACGAGCAGCGCTTGCTGGCGATCCAGCAACTCGGCCGCGATTACATGGCAGCCGGGTTGTACGATCGTGCCGAAGATATGTTTGGGCAACTGGTGGAAGAGACCGATTTCCGTATTGGCGCGTTGCAGCAATTGTTGTTGATTCATCAGGCAACCAGCGACTGGCAAAAAGCCATCGACGTGGCGGAAAAGCTGGTTAAGCTCGGCAAAGACAAGCAGAAAGGCGAAATTGCCCATTTCTACTGTGAGCTGGCGTTGCAGGCATTAAGCAGTGACGACCTTGACCGGGCGATGAGCTTGTTGAAGAAGGGCGAGTCAGCCGATCATCAAAGTGCGCGCGTCTCAATCATGATGGGCCGCATTTTAATGGAGCAGGGCGAGTACGCCAAAGCCGCCAGTCGACTGCAGCGCGTGCTGGAGCAGGACAAAGAGTTGGTGAGTGAAACGTTACCCATGCTGGAAACCTGCTACCAGCGCCTGAACCAACCCGAAAACTGGGCGCAGTTTTTACAGCGTTGTGTCGATGAGAATACCGGCGCCGCAGCAGAGCTTTATCTCTCCGATATTCTTGAGCAACAGCAGGGACCGGAAGCGGCACAGCTGTATATCAATCGTCAGCTTCAGCGTCATCCGACGATGCGTGTATTTCATCGTTTGATGGATTTCCACTTACATGAAGCGGAAGACGGACGTGCGAAAGAGAGCTTGATGGTGCTGCGCGATATGGTCGGCGAGCAGATCCGCACTAAGCCGCGATATCGCTGTCAGAAATGTGGCTTCACTGCCCATGCTCTGTACTGGCATTGCCCATCTTGTCGCGCCTGGTCTTCAGTTAAACCCATCCGTGGACTCGACGGCCAATAAATGGCCGCATCACGCGTCTGGTTACATCTATTTAGTTACAACATACTTTTGAGTTTGATCAAGAAACTGCTTTGGCATCGTGCAGCCAGCAGTCAAACAGGCAAGTTCTGGCGGCAGCGTGATTGTCGGCACCGGCCTGCGCAGGTAGAATGCTTGCCGTTTGTCCATCGCGCCTGCGGGTGCCAGTTACTGAGGAAACGTTATGCCTGTAACCACTTCACCTATTCTGGTGGCACTCGACTATCATGATCTCAACAGCGCGCTGCAGTTTGTAGACCGCATCGATCCAGGCCAGTGTCGCCTGAAAGTGGGCAAAGAGATGTTCACACTGTTTGGTCCATCGCTGGTGAAAACGCTGCAGGAACGGGGTTTTGAAGTGTTCCTCGATCTCAAGTTTCATGACATCCCAAACACCACCGCACATGCAGTCGCGGCCGCAGCCGATCTTGGCGTGTGGATGGTGAACGTGCACGCCAGTGGTGGTGCTCGCATGATGAACGCGGCTCGTGAAGCGCTGGTACCATTCGGCAACGATGCGCCGCTGCTGATTGCTGTCACCGTATTGACCAGCATGGATGAAGACGATCTCAAAGGCTTAGGCATTACCTTATCTCCAGCCGAGCAGGCTGAGCGGCTGGCACGTTTGACCCGTGATTGCGGCCTGCACGGCGTGGTTTGTTCGGCGCAGGAAGCCGCGCATTTTAAGCAGGTGATTGGTCAGGATTTCGCGCTGGTTACGCCAGGCATTCGTCCGGCCGGCAGCGATGCGGGCGATCAGCGCCGCATCATGACGCCGCAGCAGGCAAAACACGCCGGCGTGGATTATATGGTCATCGGGCGTCCGATCACCCAATCCGCCGATCCGGCCGCCACGCTGCAGCAAATCCTGCAGAGTTTACAGGAGGCTTAATGGCTCAGGACAATCGATTGGTGTATTCGACCGATAGCGGTCGTATCACCCATGAAGAAGAGAAAGCGCCACGACCTAAAGGCGATGGCATCGTGCGTATTCAACGTCAAACCAGCGGACGTAAAGGTAAGGGCGTGTGTCTGATTACCGGTGTCGATCTGGATGATAGCGCGCTCGAAAAACTGGCTGCTGAACTGAAGAAAAAGTGTGGTTGCGGTGGAGCAGTAAAAGAGGGCGTAATTGAGATTCAGGGCGATAAACGCGATTTGATAAAAACGCTGCTGGAAGCCAAAGGCATGAAAGTCAAACTGGCGGGTGGTTAAGCAGTTCGGGCCACTTTTTAGGTGGCCCGTTGTTAAGTAGATGCGCTGCGTAGCCTGATAATTATAATTTATTTGCTGATCTGGTGGCCGATGATGCCGCCGACAGCTGCGCCACCAACGGTACCAAGTCCGCTACCGTTGGTCAGCACTGAACCACCAATGGCACCTGCACCCGCACCGATTGCGGTATTACGGTCGCGTTTAGACCAATTCGAACAGCCGCTCAGCGCGACAACTAGTGTTGTTGCCAATACGGCAGCAGTAAGACGTTTCATTGTTGTAGTCATTAACTTCTCCTTGATTGTTAACACCGTGGTAACCATATAAGTATAGATGTTACACCGCACTCGGCAGGGTAAAACGGTCCTAAAATGCGAGTTTGCAAGCCACTTCTTGTTTAATCATCAAAACCAACCCGCGCCACACATTTAACCCATTAGCCACTTTCCGCAGCTTTTACAGCCGTTCCATCCATAACGCTTTTTCTCCCTGCTCCGCACAATTCAGCTATCACAGTTCGCAGGAGAAAAAAGATGCTGGAAGCGTTAAAGCAGCAGGTGCTGGAAGCCAATCTCGATTTGCCCCGTTACAAGCTTGTCACCTTTACCTGGGGGAACGTCAGTGCGGTGGACCGCGATAGAGGTTTACTGGTGATCAAGCCGTCAGGCGTGAAGTACGAGCAGATGCAGCGCGACGATATGGTTGTCGTCGATCTCGCCAGCGGCGAGGTAATAGAAGGGAAAATGCGCCCATCCTCGGATACCGCCACCCACCGCGCGCTCTATCTCGCCTGGCCAGAGATCGGCGGCATCGTGCATACGCACTCGCGCCATGCCACCATTTGGGCTCAGGCTGGACGTGAAATCATCGCGTTAGGCACCACGCACGCCGATGATTTTTACGGCACCATTCCCTGCACGCGGCAGATGAACCGCGAAGAGATTGAGCAGGAATACGAGTGGAATACCGGCCAGGTGATCATTGAAACTTTTGCGCAGCGCGGAATTGAACCAACGGCAATCCCCGCCGTGCTGGTGAACTCCCACGGCCCGTTTGCCTGGGGTAAAGACGCGCATGCTGCAGTACACAGCGCGGTGGTATTAGAAGAGGTGGCCTATATGGCATTGCATACCGAGCAGCTGCGCACTGAGTTACCGCCGATTTCGCAAACTTTGCTTGATCTGCACTACCTGCGTAAGCACGGTAAAAATGCCTGGTATGGGCAGAATTAAAGTCAATTCTGAAACATATACGCCTGCTGGCGTAATGCCAGTTAATTAAGCTAATGGTGAGCGCGCAGGCCGGGGGCACTTTTGGTCCGGCGGTCCTCGCGCCGCTTACGCGGTACCTTCACTTCGTTCGTCTGCCTGACGGACCGGCGGAGACGGGACGTCCTTGTCCCGGCTCCGCCTTTCGCCCGCGTCCTGCGGGCTCTCCTGGCCTCCTCGCTTCGTTCAGCGCTGCGGATTGCCGGCACAAAAGCGCCCCCGGCCTGCTCATAAGCTTCAGTGCGAGTTGTTGAAAAGGGCAGATGTGTCAGCGCCCGCAAAGATAATCCATCCTTTGAGCAAAAACGCCTCCCGGCTCCTCTCTTTTAACTTCCAATCATCTGGTATGGCGATTCACGTCATAAATACAAAATGATCAATCAATAAAAATAAAACAGCGTTTCATAAATGCATTTGCGATCACTTTTTTCCTTTCTGCCAATCGTTATCTTGCTCGCCATGCCATCTGGCAATTCATAAAAACACCTCCCTCTGGCTCAGTTAAGGTGACACCTTTATGCATATCAAACGTGCAATCGATAAAATTCCTGGCGGCATGATGCTGATTCCGCTGTTTTTGGGCGCGCTGTGCCATACGTTCTCTCCGGGCGCAGGTAAATACTTTGGTTCGTTCACCAATGGGTTGATGACCGGCACCGTCCCGATTCTCGCGGTGTGGTTCTTCTGCATGGGTGCATCCATCAAACTCAGCGCCACCGGCACAGTACTACGTAAATCGGGCACGCTCGTGCTCACCAAAATTGCGGTGGCGTGGGTAGTAGCGGCGATCGCTTCACGTGTGGTGCCGGAAAATGGCGTGGAAGTGGGCATGTTTGCCGGTCTCTCGACGCTGGCGTTAGTGGCGGCGATGGATATGACCAATGGCGGTTTATACGCATCCATCATGCAGCAATACGGTTCGAAAGAAGAGGCCGGTGCGTTTGTCTTGATGTCGCTGGAGTCCGGGCCGCTGATGACGATGGTGATTCTCGGCACCGCAGGCATTGCGTCGTTTGAGCCACATGTCTTCGTTGGCGCGGTACTGCCGTTTATCGTCGGGTTCGCGTTGGGTAATCTCGATCCCGAACTGCGCGAGTTCTTTGGCAAAGCGGTTCACACGCTGATTCCGTTCTTTGCTTTCGCGTTGGGTAATACCATTGATTTGACCGTCATCGCGCAAACTGGCCTGCTGGGCATTATGCTGGGTGTCGCAGTGATCATTGTCACCGGCATTCCGCTGATTATTGCCGATCGCCTGATTGGCGGTGGCGATGGGACAGCGGGGATTGCGGCATCCAGCACCGCAGGCGCTGCCGTAGCCACGCCAGTGTTGATCGCCGAGATGCTGCCACAGTTTAAACCGGTCGCACCCGCCGCAACGGCGTTAGTCGCCACGTCGGTCATTGTCACCTCCGTCATTGTCCCCATCATCACCGCGGTTTATTCACGACGCGTTAAGCGTTCTCATGTTGCTGTGGGGCAACGCGCTGCCATCAAGTAAGCCCGCTAATGCTTCCCCGGCCGCTGGTCGGGGATATCTCTGGATTTTGCTTTATAAATCAATCTCTCATTTGGTCTGGCCTCACTCTGGATTACGCTGATGTGGCGTTTAACGCACTACATAAACATAAACAGAGGATGAGACAATGACAGTAATTAACCAACCAACATGCAGACTGTTCACCGAAGTTGGACAAACCACACAGCTCGCGGCCTACTATGAAGAGGGCCGCCGCACCATGTGGATGATGCTGCGTGCGCAACCCCGTCCGAGTTTTAACCACGAATTAATTGAGGAGATCATGAACCTGAGCTATTCCGCTCAACGTTCCGGTTTGCCGATTGATTTCTGGGTGACGGGTTCGTTAGTGCCACAGATGTTTAACGCCGGAGGCGATTTGCGTTTCTTTGTGGAATGCATTCGCAACAACCGTCGTGAAGCACTGCGCGCTTATGCGCGTGCCTGTGTCGACTGCATCCACTCCGCAGCGCGGGGTTTCGATACCGGTGCGGTTACGCTGGCAATGATTGAGGGCAGTGCGCTCGGCGGCGGCTTTGAAGCGGCGCTGGCACATCACTTCATTCTGGCGCAGAACAGCGCGCGCATGGGTTTCCCGGAGATCGCGTTCAACCTGTTCCCCGGTATGGGCGGCTACTCGTTAGTGGCGCGTCGGTCTGGCATGAAGCTGGCCGAAGAGCTGATTATGGAAGGCGAGTCACACAGCGCGGAATGGTATGAAACGCGTGGTCTGGTCGACAAGGTGTTCCAGCCGGGCGATGGTTATCGCACCACACGCACCTTCATTGATACGTTACGTCCAAAACTGAACGGAGTGCGGGCAATGCTGAAAGCGCGTCAACGCGTATTGCAGTTATCACGCGCTGAGCTAATGGATATCACGGAGGACTGGGTCGATTATGCCTTCACACTGGAACCTAAAGACATTGCTTACATGGAACGACTGGTACAACTGCAGAACCGTCATAGCGCATCCTTGCGCAAAGCCGGCTAATCTCGCAGACCAGCGTTAAACGCGGGCAGGATGCTTAGCCAGCCAATGCCCGAGCTGTTCTGCGGGCATTGGTTTTGCATAATAATAACCTTGACGCCCATCAACACCGTTGGCCATAACAAACTTCTCTTCGGCTTTGGTTTCAATGCCCTCGGCAATCACCTGCAGCTTCAGGGCTTTGGCCACCGCGACAATCGCACGCACCAGCGACTGCGCCACGGGTTGTTTGTTGATATTACGTACAAAGCTCTGATCCAGCTTAATGGCATCAATCGGGACGCGGGCCAGTTGAGAAAGTGAGGAGTAACCGGTACCAAAGTCATCGAGATGCACTTGCGCACCCAGCTCCTGGAACTGTTTCATCAGCATCAGCGCACCGGCTTCATTCTCAATCAGACAGCTTTCCGTCAGTTCGATATCAATCGGACAATCGGTCAAACCGGCTTCATTCAATGCCTGTTTCAGATCGGTGTAAATGCTCTGGTCGATCAGCTGCTTAGCCGAGACGTTAACCGCGACGCGCAGAAAGATGCCTTCGCTGCGCCACTTAATGATCTGCTGCAGCACGTTGAGCATCACCCAGCGGCCCAAGGGCACAATCAAACCGGACTCTTCGGCGTAGGAGATAAAATCGCCCGGCGGCACCAGACCACGCTCTGGAGAATTCCAGCGCACCAGCGCTTCGGCGCTCAGCACTTCGCCTTCGGCATTGAGTTTTGGCTGGTAGTGCACCACCAGATGATCCAGCTCGAGCGCTTTGCGCAGGTTGGTATCGAGCCACAGATATTCAAACACGCGCTGATTCATCTCATTAGCGAACACGCAAAATTTGCCGCGGCCGTTTTCTTTGGCGTGATACATCGCGGTATCGGCGTTACGAATCAGGCTTTCACGATCTTCACCATGCAGCGGGGCGAGGGCGATACCCAGCGAGCAGCCGCTGTAAACCTCAATCAGGCCAATGCGGAATGGCTGACGCAGCCGCTCAAGAATACGCGACGCCATCGCTTCCAGCGCTGCCTGGCTGGTGTGTTCCGCCAGCACCACGAACTCATCGCCGCCAAGGCGCGCCAGCGTCTGGTCTTTGCCAAGACAGCTGAGGATGGCCAGCGACACGGCTTGCAACAGCTGATCGCCAAACATATGGCCGTAAGCGTCGTTTACCTTCTTAAAATTGTCTAAATCGAGGTACACCACACCGGTTTGACTGCCATTGGCCAGCTCCAGTGCCAGACTAATCTGCTGATGGATCGCGTTGCGATTGGGCAAGCCGGTGACGGTATCGGTATTGGCCAGCACGCGCAGACGTTCCTGAGCACGGCGCTCTTCGGTTATGTCGGTTCCGGAACAGATGAGGAAAATTTCATTTTTTCCGCTACCGCTGTGAACGAACTTATTACGAAACAGAAACAGTCGCTGACCTTTACGGGTTTTTATCCAGCGTTCAACTTCGTAAGAACTGCCTTCACGGAAGAAACCGGCGATATTACGGCGTGATGCCTGCGCTTCCTGCTTGGTCATAAACAGCTGGAATACGTTGCGGCCAATCACTTCCTGCTCTTTCAGCCCGGTGTACTCTTCACTCAAACGGTTGAAACGCTGGATATTGCCGCGTTGATCGAGGATCACGATGACGGAATTCGCCTCAGAAACCACTTGCTCGGCGAAGGATAAACCCAGCGTCAAATCGCGCGCGACAGACGACGTATCGCCCCAGGCTGACGAGGTGCCTGCCCAGGTAGATTGATTGACTTTACGGCCGACAAAATGCATCGGAACAGGTTCGCCATGCAGCGACAGCGTGAGGTTAATACTTGAGGTAATGACCGTCATCGCACGTAATAAACTGGCCTGTGCGGGAGTCAGCGGCACCGCCATATTGGTGTTTGCGTTCTCATCTTCGGCAAAATGCAGAGCATCACTATCTGAAGTTAAACGCCAATGAGGGCTGGTGGTGCCAAACAAGGTATATAGCAATGTTTGCCCTTGTTCATCGGTCATGGAAACTTCCTCCGGGGGAATGCTCAGCGGGCGGTATCTCATTATTTTAGCAACAGTATTCAACCTCCTGCGTCAGCACAAGATGCAATCCAAATATATTTTTGTTTTTATTAAAGAATGGCACGAAAAAGCCCCGACAAGCGGGGCTAATCTCTGTTAGCAAGGGCACTTACCGAGTTTTCCGGCCTGGCTGGGAAAGCGGGCATCGAGGCAGTGACGGTGAAAAGCGCGCTCATCCATGGGGGCGATCGTTGGATGATGTTCGCGCATATGCTTCAGATAAGTTTGATAGTCATGAACGCCGACCATTAAACGAAAACTTTGCTGCAATCCCCGCCAGATGCGCTGCCAGCGCGTAAGATTTTGCCCAGCCGTGGCGGGGGCGATTGGTAAGCACTGCTGAATGTGCCACGGCCCGTTGGGTTTTCTCCAGTGATAAATGGACTCAGACATTTCGCACCTCTTTACGCAGTGAGATCTCAGATTCATGGGTGGTTGGCACCGTGCTGTTAAGAGCCCGACGAATCACGAAGAAGGCCGCCACCAGCATGGTCACCGCCACCAGCATGAAGAAGGCGCACAGGGCCGCGTTAATTTGATTGCTGAAGACGATGGTTTGCATGTCAGCAACACTCTTCGCCGGGGCGATGACGATGCCGTCATCAATGCCTTTGCGGAACTTGTTGGCCTGCGCCAGGAAACCAATCGAAGGTTTTTCGTGGAAAATCTTCTGCCAGCCCGCGGTCATCGAGGTAATGAACAGCCAGGCGGTTGGAACAATCGTCACCCACGCATAACGCTGCTTCTTCATTTTGAACAGCACCACGGTGCCGAGAATCAGCGCCATTGACGCCAGCATCTGGTTGCCGATACCAAACAGCGGCCACAGCGTATTGATGCCGCCGAGCGGATCGACCACGCCCTGATACACAAAGAAGCCCCAGCCCGCCACCGCGACGGTGGTTCCCGCCATGTTGCCCAACCATGAACGGTTATTCGCCATCGACGGTACCACGGTGCCCACCAGATCCTGCACCATAAAGCGACAGGCGCGGGTGCCGGCATCCACAGCGGTCAGGATAAACAGCGCTTCAAACAAGATGGCGAAGTGATACCAGAACGCCATCGTGGCGCGGCTGTTAAACACTTCGGTGATGATATGCGCCATGCCGACCGCAAAGGTTGGTGCACCACCAGCACGCGAAAGAATGGTGCTTTCGCCGACGTCGCGCGCAATGCCGCTCAGCATCTCGGGCGTCACCACGAACCCCCAGCCATTAATCACCTGCGACGCATTTTCCACCGTGGTGCCAATCAGCGCGGCAGGGGAGTTCATGGCAAAGTAGACGCCCGGATCAAGCACCGATGCGCAAATCAGCGCCATGATCGCCACAAAGGATTCCATCAGCATCGCGCCGTAGCCGATAAAGCGGATATGACTTTCGCGCTCCACCAGTTTCGGCGTGGTGCCGCTCGAAACCAGCGCATGGAAACCTGAAATGGCGCCACAGGCGATGGTGATAAACAGGAACGGGAACAGCGCACCGGAGAAGACCGGCCCGGTGCCATCAATAAATTTGGTCACTGCGGGCATCTTCATCTCGGGCATGGCAAACACGATGCCGATGGCCAAACCGATGATCACGCCAATTTTCAGGAAGGTGGAGAGATAATCGCGCGGTGCCAGCAGCAGCCACACCGGCAGCGAAGAGGCGACAAAACCGTAGATCACCAGCACCCACGTCAGCTCCGTGCCTTTCAGCGTGAACAGTGGGCCCCAATAGGGATCGGCCGCCACATTGCCGCCGTAAATAATCGCCGCCATCATCAGCACAAAACCAATGATCGACACTTCCGCGATTTTTCCCGGACGCAGGAAGCGCATATACACGCCCATAAACAAGGCAATCGGAATGGTAGCGGCAATGGTGAACAAGCCCCACGGACTGTTGGCCAGCGCCTTCACCACCACCAGCGCCAGCGCGGAGAGGATGATGATCATCACACCCAGCGCGCCCAGCATAGTGACCACGCCAGCGAATGAGCCGAGCTCCTGACGCGCCATCTCACCCAGCGAGCGGCCATCACGACGCGTTGAGATAAACAGGATCAGGAAATCCTGCACCGCACCAGCAAACATTACGCCAACCAGAATCCAGATGGTGCCTGGCAGGAAGCCCATCTGCGCCGCGAGAATCGGGCCAACCAGCGGGCCCGCACCGGCAATCGCCGCAAAATGGTGGCCGAACAGCACCCATTTATTGGTCGGCACATAATCGAGGCCGTCACTAAAGCGCTCCGCCGGCGTGCGACGGCGATCGTCCAGTTCGAAAATACGCTTAGCGATAAACAGGCTGTAAAAGCGATAGGCAATGCTGTAGCAGGCGACGGAGGCAATCACCAGCCACACCGCGTTGACGTGTTCGCCACGGCTGAGGGCCAGCATGGCAAATGCGCCCGCGCCAATTAACGCCACCGCTAACCAGATGAGACTGGTTTTGACGTTGTTCATGAGTTAACTCCTTGTAGGGACCGGGAAAAGAGGCGATCGAATACAACAAGTTAAAAGTAATGTAATGAATTGTTAACGACAGACAAAGGCATTAGAAATGTGAAGCGGAATGCAAATTTAACATTTGCTAAAGCGGGCGGAGAGAAATGCGGGATAACGGCTGTTATCCCGCGAGTTTTCATGCTCAGGCGGCAGGACGCGCGACCACGCTGCGGGTTTCCATACGCACTTCGGCGATGGTCACGTCGATGATGTCAGTGACACGGTAAGCGACTTCACCTTTTATCTGCACGGTGCCGCTTTCCTGCGAGCACACCAGCTCATCACGCACCGCGTGGATGAACGGCGCAGGAATGAAGGCTACCGCGCCATTCTCCAGCAGACGAACGCGCATGCCGCCGCGAGACACGTCGATGATCTCGGCGCTGAACTTGCGATCGGTAGCGGCAAACGGTGCGAGGAAACGGGCATACAACCAGTCCCCAACATCGCGCTCGGCCATGCGGTTCAGGCGACGACGTTCGCTCATGATGGTGGTCAGCTCATCCTGCGGACGGCCAGTGCTTTCACCGCGCACGATCGCCTTCAGCAAGCGATGGTTGATCATGTCGCCGAACTTACGAATCGGCGAAGTCCAGGTCGCGTAGGCTTCGAGGCCAAGACCAAAGTGCGGGCCCGGCTCGGTGCCGACTTCTGCAAACGACTGGAAGCGACGAATGCGGCTATCCAGATACTGGGTTGGCTGCGCATCGAGTTGACGACGCAGCTGGCGGAAGCCTTCCAGCGTGGTAATCGCCTGCGGATCCACGGTGATGCCATGCCCTGCCAGCACGCCAGCGGCCTGCTCAGCATTGGCCAGATCGAAACCGGTGTGCAGGTTATAGATACCGAAGCCCAGCTTCTCCTGCAGCACTTTCGCGGCACAGACGTTAGCCAGAATCATTGACTCTTCCACGATGCGATTGGCGATGCGACGTGGCTCGGAGATGATATCCAGTACTTCGCCTTTTTCGCCCAACACAAAGCGGTAGTCCGGACGATCTTTAAACACCAGCGCGTGGGTTTGACGCCATTCGCTGCGCGCCAGGCAAACCTGATGCAGTAGGCGAATCTGCTGAGCAATGGCGTCGTTTTCAGGCTGCCAGCTGCCGCTGTTTTCCAGCCAATCGGAAACTTCGTCATAAACCAGCTTGGCTTTCGACTCAATCCACGCAGCAAAGAAATGGACGTCATCAGCCAGGCTGCCATCTTTCAGCACGGTAACGCGGCATGCCAGCGCGGGACGACGCTCGTTCGGACGCAGGGAACAGACGTCGTCAGAGAGTTCGCGCGGCAGCATCGGTATGTTGAAGCCCGGCAGATAGTTGGTGAACGCGCGTTTCGACGCCAGCTTATCCAGCTCGCTGCCTTCTGCCACGTAAGCGGTTGGATCAGCGATAGCGATGGTCAGGATCAGATTGCCGTCGGCAGCCTCTTCCACGTACAGCGCATCATCCATATCCTGGGTGCTGGCGCTGTCGATGGTGACGAAGTTCAGTGCGGTCAAATCTTCACGCTGCAGATTTTCGTCGAGCATCTCACCAAAACCGACGTCCGGAGCCTGACGTTCGAGGTTATGGCGCGACAACGTTACCCACCACGGCGCGAGGTGATCGTCCGCAGTGACAATGAATTCGGTCAGTTCAGCATAGAAACCGCGATCGCCTTTCAGCGGGTGACGACGCATCTCTGCTACCGCCCAATCGCCGTTCTGGAAATCGTGGGTCACGCCACGTTCGGCGCGGCACTGAATCGCCTCTTTCAGCAGCGGATGATCCGGCACAATTGACAGGCGATCGTCTTTCTTCTGCACGCGGCCGACAAAGCGGGTCAGGAACGGCTCAACCAGGGTTTCCGGCTCGGCACTCTCGCGGTCTTTATCGGTGTGGATCACGGCTGAAATACGGTCGCCGTGCATCACTTTCTTCATCTGCGGTGGCGGAATGAAGTAGCTTTTCTGGGCATCAACTTCGAGGAAGCCAAAGCCTTTTTCCGTACCTTTAACAACACCTTCGACGCGCGGAGTCTGCGCGTGAAGCTTCTCTTTAAGCTGCGCGAGCAGCGGATTATCCTGGAACATAATTTATATAGTTTCGTGGCCTAAGAGCGGCTGACAGTTTTACGCGAATCGGGTCCGCGCGGCAAGGCCAAAACAGGCTAAAAAGCCGCTTTACGCGGCTTTTTACCTTCTGATAACGCTTTGGTCAGGCGATACGTTGTGACGGTGTGGCGGCGCTTAATGCCAGCTTCACCGGCACCGATTTTGAGGTCGGCGTACCGCTGCCGTCGCCAAAACTCGAGAGCGGCACCAGCGGGTTGGTTTCCGGATAATACGCCGCGAGGTTACCGCGCGGAATGTTATAGGGCACCAGCTTGAAACCGCTGACGCGACGGGTTAAACCGTCATTCCACAGCGTCTCGATATCCACCAACTGGCCTTCAGTGAAGCCCAGCGACGCCATATCATCCGGATGGATAAACACCACTTCGCGCTGACCATACACGCCGCGATAACGGTCATCGAGGCCGTAAATCGTGGTGTTGTACTGATCGTGTGAACGCAGCGTTTGCAGCGTGAACGGCACCGCGACATCGCCTAACTGCGGGAACAGCGACGTTGGCAGGGCGGCGGCGCTGAACTCAGCACGTTTGCTTGGCGTATTGAAGCGCAGTTCGGCGGCAGCGCTACCCAGGTAGAAACCGCCAGGAATGTCGCACTTGTTATTGAAATCAGCAAAGCCGGGAATCGTGGCGGCGATGTGATCGCGAATCAGATCGTAATTGCCTGCCATCGCCAGCCAGTCGATTTTATCGCTGCCTAGTGTCGCATGGGCGATGCCAGCCACAATCGCGGTTTCAGAACGCTGCGTCTCTGCCAGGGGAATGCCGACGCCTTCTGAGGCGTGCACCATGCTGAACGAGTCTTCCACGGTGATGTACTGATTACCGCTTGCCTGACGATCGCGTTCGGTACGGCCCAGCGTTGGCAGAATCAGCCCTTCGCGGCCCGGCACCAAATGGCTGCGATTGAGTTTGGTGCTGATGTGCACGGTCAAACCGCAATGCTGCAACGCTTCTTCGGTGACCGGTGAATCCGGTGCGGCCGCCGCGAGGTTGCCGCCCAGCGCAATCAGCACTTTCACTTCGTCACGCAGCATCGCGTTCAGCGCCTCAACGGTGTTGTGACCATGCTCGCGCGGGGGTTCGAAATCAAAGTGCGCGCCGAGTGCATCGAGGAACGGCTTGCCCGGCTTCTCATCGATGCCCATGGTGCGGTTGCCCTGCACATTACTGTGGCCGCGTACCGGACACAGGCCTGCGCCTTTCTTGCCCAACTGACCAAACAGCAGCTGCAGGTTGGTGATCTCGCGAACGGTATCCACCGAGTGTTTATGCTGAGTAATGCCCATCGCCCAGGTGACAATCACGCGTTCAGCACTTTGATAAATCGCCGCCGCTTCACGAATCTGCACTTCGCTGAGACCGGATTGGCGCACGATATCGTCCCAGCGGGTGTTATCAACGGCGGCAAGATACGCATCAATGCCATGAGTGTTGGCATCGATAAACGCCTGATCGAAAATGCCTTCTTCACCGGCAGCTAAACGTGCACGCTGTAGCTCAAGCAGGGCTTTCACCATGCCGCGCACCGCTGCCATATCGCCGCCCAGATTAGGTTGGTAATAGGCGGAACTGATGGTGCCCGCCATCGACGTGACAATCTCCAGCGGCTTTTGCGGATCGGCAAAACGCTCGAGGCCGCGCTCGCGCAGCGTGTTAAAGGTGACGATTTTCGCGCCGTGATCGGCCGCGTGCCGCAGGCTGTGCAGCATGCGCGGATGGTTGGTGCCCGGATTCTGACCCAACACGAAAATCGCGTCGGCATGATCAAAATCGTCCAGACGAATGGTGCCTTTACCCACGCCGATGCTGCGTTTCAGGCCGGTGCCGCTGGCTTCGTGGCACATGTTGGAGCAGTCGGGGAAGTTGTTGGTGCCCATCACACGGCCAAAAAGCTGATAGAGCCAGGATGCTTCATTGCTGGCGCGGCCGGAGGTGTAAAGCTCCATTTGATTTGGATGATCCATCGCCTGCAGGTGGCAAGCAATCAAGGCTAACGCATCGTCCCAGCTGATCGGTTCGTAGTGGTCGGTCGCGCTGTTGTAGCGCATCGGATGGGTTAAGCGTCCCTGATACTCAAGGAAGTAATCGCTCTGTTGATAAAGAGTGCTGACGCTGTGCTGGGCAAAAAATTCCGGCGCAACCACACGACGCGTGGCTTCCCACGTTACCGCTTTTGCTCCGTTTTCACAGAAGCTGAAGGTGCTTTTGTTGTCATCGCCCCATGCGCAACCTGGGCAGTCGAAACCGCGTGCTTTATTCATGCGCATCAGGTTTCGCATGTTCTTCAGGGCAGCTTTACTATCAAGGACGAAACGGGTGGTGGCTTCCAATGAACCCCAGCCGCCCGCAGCAGCGCGATAGGGTTGAATCTTACGTTTAAATTTCATAGTTGCAGGCTTATTTGTTTATGAGTTGTTATCAGAATATGTCTTCTGTTAGCGGGAAGTGTGCGACTCTCCTTAAAAGTTGTCTAATTGATTGGTTTAATGGTGCGATAGGTGGCGTTTATCGTGAAACGCACGCAAAGCGTGACCTAAGTCAAACTTCCCCGGCTGTTAAGGGGCGGCAGTTACGTGCTGCTGAGATAACTGACTAATAATTGCTCTTTCCATTCTGAAAAGGGCACGCAGCATGAAGAATCTGGCAAGCCAAATTCACGCCTTCGGTAAAGCCTTAATGATGCCCATCTCGGTGATTGCTGCCGCAGGGATCTTTCTTGGCCTGGCCGCCGCAATGCAAAATCCGGCCATCACCGGCGATGCCTTCGCCAGTCTGCAGGTGCCACAGCTGATTATCGGGTTTATCCGCAAGGTGGCGGGCGCGCTGTTCGCCAATTTGCCGCTGTTCTTTGCGGTGGCCAGCGCCATCGGGCTGGCGAAAGCGGAGAAACCGACCGCCGCCTTTGCCGCCGTAATTGGCTATATCGCCATGAATGTTGGTATCAGCTCCACGCTGGCGTCGAAAGGTTTGACAGCCGCTACCACCACGCCAGAAGCGCTGCAGAAAGCGGGTATGGATCAAACCGCAGCGATGATGACGTCGGCCGAATACATCGACATGCTCGGCATCTTTACTTACAACATGAGCGTGCTGGGCGGCGTGATTGCTGGATTGATTACCGTGCTGCTGCATAACCGTTTTTACACTCAGCAACTGCCGACGGCGATCAGCTTCTTTGGTGGACGCCGCTTTGTGCCGATCGTGACCGTGGTGGTGCTGCCGCTGGTGGGCGTGCTGCTGGCGTTGATTTGGCCGACCATCGGCGAAGGCATCGCGTGGGTGGGTTTGATGATTGGTAAAAGCGGGCAATACGGCGCCTTCCTGCTTGGCACCAGCGAACGCTTACTGATTCCCACCGGTTTGCACCATATCCTCAACGAAACCGTGCGCTTCACACCGATTGGCGGCATGGCAACGGTTGATGGACAAAGCATCGTCGGCGCGCTGAACATCTTCAACACCTCGCTAACGCATCCCGGCGCCATCCCGGACGACACGGTGCGCGGCGCGACGCAGTTCCTCGCGCAGGGCAAAATTCCGGTAATGATGTTTGGCTTACCAGCCGCCGCGCTGGCGATCTACCACACTGCGCGCCCTGAGCATAAGCAGCGCGTTAAAGCGCTGGTGCTGGCCGGTGCACTGACTTCCTTTACCACCGGCATCACCGAGCCGCTGGAGTTCTGTTTCATCTTCGTGTCGCCGGTGCTGTATATCCTGCATGCGCTATTAACCGGCCTGTCATTTATGTTGATGTCGATGCTGCATTTGATGATTGGCAACGTGCAGGGCGGCGCCATCGATCTGGTGGTGTTCGGCATTCTCGGTGGCAGCAAAACGCATTGGTGGTGGACGATTGTGCTCGGCGTAATTTATGTGCCGATTTACTACTACGGCTTCCGTTTTGTCATCACGCGGATGCGGGTTGAAACGCCGGGACGGGAATCCGATGAGGAGCACAAACCCGAACAGGTGGCGGCGGATGAGCGCACCAAAGTGATCATCAGCGGGCTGGGCGGCGAAGCCAATATAGAGGACGTCGATTGCTGCTTCACCCGGCTGCGCGTGCGGGTCAAACAGATGAATGAGGTGGTCGATCAAACGTTACTGACCACCGGCGCGAACGGCATCAATCGCGTCAGCGAACATGATATCCAGGTGATTTACGGCCCGCAGGTCGAGAAGATCGCCAACGACGTAAAAAGTGCCTTGGGTGTGGCGTAACACAATAGCCGCTGCGCGTGGACGCAGCGCAGCGGCAACCGCCATGATACACTGCTGTTTTCCAGCCAATTCTGCTTTCCATGGACATCAAACAATTAATCTATCTGACAAATCTTGAACGCGAACGCCACTTTGGCCGCGCGGCAGAGGTCAGCTTTGTCAGCCAGCCGACGCTATCGATGCGCCTGAAAAACCTCGAACGCGAATTAGGGCTTTCGCTGATCAACCGCAGTAATAATTTCGATGGCTTTACGCCGGAAGGCGAGCGTGTGCTGACCTGGGCGCGGGAAATTGTTTCGGTGTATCAGGGATTGAAGCTGGAAGTGGAGTCGCTCAAGCATGGCGTCAACGGCACCTTGCGGCTTGGCGTTATGCCGCAGTGCAGCGTGGCGCTGCCTGCGTTGTTGAAAGCGGTTGAAGCGCGTTATCCACAGCTGGATTATCGCGTGGCCGCGATGAGCGCCGATCAACTGCTGGAAGCGCTCAACAGCCACACCGTGGATGGCGGTATCGGCTTTTTTGAACTGACGTCACTGCGCGAGCTGCATTTTCAAACTGCGCTGTTGAAAGATCCGGGTGTCGAGGCGCTGTTCAATCCGGCGCACTTTCCGGCGCTGCTCGAGCAAGAGAACATCTCGCTCGCCACGCTTGCCTGCCAGCCGCTGTGTCTGGCAGAGCCCACGCGCTATTTTCGACGCTATCTTGATGGGCAACTGAGGGAAACCGGCTTGATTCCACGTGTGATTGTTGAGAGCGCGTCGATCATGCAACTGCTGCAAAGTGCGCAGGTTGGTTTAGGCGTGATGGTGTCGCCATGCGGACATCTGTTGCCGGAGCTGATGCAGAATCTGGCGCGGCGGCCGATTGAGATGGCGCCGATGGGCCGGCAGGCGGCATTAGTGATTGCCGAGCCGGGCAGAGCATCGCCGCTGGCTCAGCATTTCTTTGATGAAGCGCGGCGACATCTGCCCGATTAACGGGTTTCGCCGAGCGCCATCAGCAGGCGATCCTGCCAGCTGGCGAAAGCCACCGCTTGCAACAGCGTGAAGATGCGTTCGCGGCCCCAGCCCGCGTTCAGCAGCGGCTGCAAATGTGCAGCGCTGAAGCGGTCGGGCAGGCGAGTGAGCTGGGCGCTGAGTGAAATCACCGGCGATGCTGCGCCAGCGCTTTCGACATCCTGCAGCAGTGCGTCACGCCATTCATCGGTAACAAAATCAAACTGACGTCGACAACCCAGCACGCGTGCGCTAACCGCCTGCGCCAGCGCTTCATCCCCGGCAAAATGTTCACTCAGCCGCTGTTTTAGCGTGGCGAAGCCATACAGCGCTTGCGCATCGTGCACCAGCAGCCAAATGGCATCATCCAATCCCTCGATACCCTGACAGAAAGTAACCGCCGCCAGTTGATCGGCGCTGGCATAGCGCAGTTCAACCGGTTTCAACGCGTGCTGCCAGCCGTCGTTGCCGGTAAACAGCGCTGCGCTGGCGTCCGGCGGCGGTGTTACGCCCGGAATCCAGCGCACCGGCAAGCCCATCATCGCCTGCAGCGATGCCACCACGCGTGACTGATAGCTGACATATCCCACCAGTTGATTCAGCGTGACGATATCGGGCTCGGTTAAGCCCACCGCGTCCAGCGCGCTGATGCTGCTGGTGGTGATCAGTTCCGGCTGCATCGCCAGCTGACGCGCATATTGGGTGATTTGCGTCAGGCGATTATTGCTTTCACGTGATGAGTCCGGACCCGGCAACGGATTGAGCCGGGCTGAGTAGTGATTGCACAGGCGCTGCACGCCGGCGACCTGCGCCACCGTTAGCGCGGTGCTGAGGCGATCGTACAGCGTTAAGGTGTGGGTCAAACTGGTGGCAAGCGTATCGGGAAACAGAATCTGGCTGAGATCGCGCGCGGCCAATAACGCAGGCTGAAAACGCGACAGCAGCGGCTGTAGCGCGGTCGCTTCCTGTTGCAAACCAAGTAAGAAACGATCTTCGATATAGGCGGCTTCGGGCACCAGCGGCGCAGTGGCGGTGCTATTCGGGCGAGTCTGGCTTTCATAAAACCAGTGGTCATGGCCGGGAGAACGGCGTTGTTCCATGGTCATTCCTTGCGCTAAAAACGGACTTGCTGCACAGCGTGCGAATCTGAAAAGCAGGCATGCAACAAAGGGCTAGCTTATCGTCGCTGAACGGCTGTCCACGGCAAAAGAATGTTGGGGAATAATTAATAGCTTACGAGTATAAGGAGGGCGTTATTTGAAGAGGAGGTCGCCATGAAAGGCGACCTTGGGTAAATCTTATTTCAGTTCCAGCTCGTTCATTGCGGCAATGCTGAAGCCGCCATCAACGTGTACCACTTCACCGGTGATACCACCCGCCAGATCAGAGCACAGGAATGCAGCTGAGTTACCCACGTCTTCGATGGTAACGGTACGACGAATCGGGGTAACCGCTTCGCAGTGCGCCAGCATTTTACGGAAATCTTTGATGCCTGATGCAGCCAGCGTACGGATTGGACCGGCAGAAACGGCGTTAACACGCGTGCCTTCTGGACCCATTGCGTTCGCCATATAGCGTACGTTAGCTTCCAGAGACGCTTTCGCCAGACCCATCACGTTGTAGTTCGGGATGGCGCGCTCTGCACCCAGGTAAGACAAGGTCAGCAGGGCGGAATTCGGGTTCAGCATCGCACGGCACTCTTTCGCCATCGCAACAAAGCTGTACGCGCTAATGTCGTGAGCGATCTTGAAGCCTTCACGGGTCACGGCATTTACGTAATCGCCATCCAGCTGATCGCCAGGTGCGAAACCGATGGAGTGAACGAAACCGTCAAATTTCGGCCAGGTTTTTGCCAGTTCGGTGAACAGCGCAGTGATGCTCTCGTCTTCAGCCACATCGCATGGCAGAACAATGTCTGAACCCAGATCTTTAGCAAACTCTTCCACACGACTTTTCAATTTGTCGTTCTGGTAGGTGAAAGCCAGTTCTGCGCCCTGTTTGTGCATCGCCTGCGCAATACCGTAGGCGATTGAGAGTTTACTGGCAACGCCAGTAATCAGAATGCGCTTACCGGAAAGAAAACCCATAGCTGTAATCCTTTTGGTCATTGTTGTTGGCGGTCGCGGTGGTTGAAAAACAGGCGACCGACGTTAATCTCGTGCGAAGTCTAGCACGTCTCTATAAATGCGGTAAATCGCACCGCGTTTTCGGCGCCTTAACGCTCGCGGCGCCAGGCTTCGGCGGTTAAGGCTTCACCAAAGTGGCTGGTGATCAGGCGCTTGGTGAGATCGTGCAGCGGCGAGGCCAATACATCGGCGGTGCCGCCGCGCTCGACCACTTCGCCCTGATGCATCACCAGCACCTGATCGCTGATGTGCTTCATCATGCCGAGATGCTGCGTGACATAAATATAGGCGATGCCGTGCTTCTCCTGCAGTTCCAGCATCAGGTTCACCAGCTGTGAACGCATGGTCATATCCAGCGAGGCGAGGGCTTCATCGGCGACGATCACTTTTGGCTGCAGAATCAGCGCTCGCGCCAGCGCCAGGCGCTGCTTCTGGCCCGGCGCCAGCATGTGCGGATAGTATCCGGCGTGGTCGCGCAGCAAACCGACCTGACGCAGCGTGGCGATAATGCGTTTTTCACGCGCGTCATCATCCAGCTCGGTATTCAGGCGCAGCGGGAAATCGAGTATCTGGCTGATGCGCTGGCGCGGATTCAGCGAGGTTGAGGGATCCTGAAAAATCATGCGAATGCGCTGGCTGCGATAACCATAATCACCGTACTCCAGCGGATGATCGTCAATCAGCATCTCGCCCTCGCTCGGCTCGACCATGCCGCTGAGCATTTTTGCCAGCGTCGATTTTCCCGAACCGTTTTCACCAATCACCGCCAGCGTCTGTTTTTCACGCAGGGTAAAACTGACGCCTTTCACCGCCTCAACGTGCTGACGACGAAACAAACCGGTGCGATAGCGGTAGGTTTTACTCAGGTTGCGCACTTCCAGCAGCGTTTCCATGTTTACTGGCTCTCCATATTCAGCGGGAAGTGACAAGCAAACAGATGCGCTTTATTGCCGGTCAGGCGCGGTGTTTCGATGCACTTACGCTGCGCATACGGGCAGCGCGGCCCCAGACGACAGCCAATTGGCAGATGTTCCAGTGAAGGAATAGCGCCAGAAAGCGTGTTGAGGCGGCTTTTGTGCGGCAGCGCGCTACCGAAATCGGGCATCGCCCGGATCAGCGCCTGCGTGTAAGGATGATGCGGTGACTCCATTAACTCTTCGCTTTGCGCGATCTCCACCGTCTGGCCGCAATACATCACATTAATGCGGTCGGCCCAATGGCTCATGGTGCGCAGATCGTGGCTGATCAGCAAAATGGTGGTGTTGTTATTCTGATTGAGGCGGCTCAGCAGGCGGAAAATTTGCGCCTGCGTGGTCGGCTCCATCGCATTGGTTGGTTCATCGGCGATCAGCAAACGCGGCTGATTGGCCAGCGCGATGGCGATCATCACCTTTTGGCATTCGCCGTCGGTGAGTTCATACGGGAAACTGCGCATGATGTCTTTATGATCTTTGATGCCGACACGATGCAGCAGCTCAATGGCGCGCACTTTGCGCCAGAACCACAGACGTTTAAACCAACGGCCTTTGTGTGTCCAACGCGGAATCGCCTGCATCAGCTGGCGGCCGATACTTTCTGACGGATCAAGACAGGATTGCGGCTCCTGGAAAATCATCGACACATTATGGCCGACAATCCGACGGCGTTCGCGCGGTGACAGGCGCAGCAGATCAATATCATCAAACACCATGCGATCGGCGGTGACGCGCCAGTTATCTTTGGTGACGCCGCAAATGGCTTTGGCGATCAGACTTTTGCCTGAACCTGATTCACCCACCAAACCGCGGATTTCGCCTTCGCTTAGCGTCAGGTTGATGCGATCAACCGCTTTGACCGGACCGTCAGCGGTCATAAATTCGATGGTCAGGTTACGGATATCCAGTAGCGGCATTATTCAACTCCCGCTTCTACAGCGCGACGAATGCCGTCGCCCAGCAGGTTGACGATCAACACGCTGACCATCAGCGCCACGCCCGGCAGCATGACCGTCCACGGCGCAACGTAGATCAGCTCCAGCGCGTCACCCAGCATCGCCCCCCATTCGGGCGAGGGCAGCTGCGCGCCAAGATCGAGGAAACCGAGTGCTGCGATGTCCAGAATCGCCATCGACAGCGAGCGGGTAAATTCGCTCACCAGCAGCGGCAGCACGTTAGGCAGCACCGCATTCCACAAGATATTCAGGTTGCGCGCGCCATCAAGACGCAGCGCCACCACATACTCTTTTTCCATCTCATCATGCACAGCAGTATAGATCTCACGCACCAGACGTGGGATCAGCGCGAGAAATACCGCCAGCATCGCGTGTTCCAGGCGCGGGCCGAGAAATGCCACCACGATAATCGCCAGCAGCAGCGAGGGAATCGACAGCAAGGTATCCAGCACGTGATTCATCACCGCCGAGCGCATGCCGTGCGTGATACCGGCAAACACGCCAAGCACCAGCGCACAAATTGCCGCCAGCACCGTCACCAGAATCGCCGATCCCACGGTCGGCGCTACGCCGCTTAGCAGGCGGCTCAGCACATCGCGGCCTAAATCGTCGGTGCCGAGGAAGAAGGAGACATCGCCGTAGCGCGACCACGATGGCGGCAGCAGCTGATAACCCAGGAATTGCTGATCGATGCCATACGGCGCCAGCAGGCCGCCAAACAGGCACAGGAACAGCAGCAGGCCAAAGCCGTATAAGCCGACCATGCCGCTGGTATCGCGATACAAGCGCTGCCAGCTGCGACGCAGCGTGCTGGGCAGCCGCTTCTCGTCGTAGACATTATCTAAGGGCATACCATTCCTTATGTTTCAGCGGGTTAAGCGCCGCACCCAGAATATCGGATAACACGCTGACCAGAATCACCAGACCGCCCACCACCATCACGCCAGCGGAAATCGCCGCGTAATCCTGCTGGCGAATGGCGTTAATCAGCCAGCGGCCGAGGCCCGGCCAGTTGAACACCACCTCGGTGATCATCGCCAACGTCAGCATGGTGGAAAATTGCAGCCCAAGGCGCGGAATCACCGGCGGCAGCGCATTGTGCAGCACGTGGCGGCGGATCACCGTGAAGCGCGACAGGCCGCGCGTGGCGGCGGCTTTGACGTAGTTTTTGTCCATCACATCGCTGGTGCTGCTGCGCAGTAAGCGGATCATCTCGGTAGCAGGCGCAACGGCGAGAACGACCACCGGCAGAATCATGTGCGTTAAGGCGCTGACCAGCATTTCATGACGCCACGGCGACGGGCTCAGCCATGCATCAATCAGCGCAAAGCCGGTAACGTTTTGCACCGGATAGAGCAGGTCGAAACGTCCGGACACCGGCAACCAGCCGAGCGTTAACGAGAAGAACAGCGTAAACAGCAGCGCTAGCCAGAATACCGGCATCGAGAAGCCAAGCAGCGCCAGCGCGCTAATGGCTTTATCCTGCCATTTTTTGCGCATCACGCCGGCGCAAATTCCCAGCGGAATCCCCACCAGTAGCGCCAGAATAAATGCCATTACGCACAGCTCCAGCGTGGCGGGAAACACTTCGCGCAGCTGAAGATCAATCGGCTGGCCGTTGGTGCTGGAGACGCCAAAATCGAACTGCAGCAAGCCCTTGAACCAGAACCACCACGCATCAAACAGCGATGCGCCTTCGAGCGGGGCATTTGGTGTGAAGTAGCTCAGACTGAAGCTCACCAGCGACAGCAAAAACAGGGTGATGAGCAGCAGCACCACGCGACGCAGAATATAGATAATCATGCTTACTCCTCGCTGCTCTCATCGCGGTAAACGCCGGCGAACGAAGCGTTACCAAACGGGCTCAACACCAGGCCTTTGATATCATGCCGATAGGCTTGCAAACGCAGCGATGACGCCAGCGGCAGCACCGGCAACTCCTGCGCCAAAATCTGCTGCGCCTTGTCATAGCTATCAATGCGTGCCGACAGCTGCTGGGACAGCAGCGCGTGCTGCAACGCTTCATCAAAGGCGGGCGAGCACCAGTGTGCGTAGTTGGTTTGCGAACGGATCGCCGCGCAGCTTAACAGCGGACGGAAGAAACTGTCGGGATCGTTACTGTCGGTTGCCCAGCCAGTGAGCGTGAGGTCATGGTTCATCTCCATCAACTGCGCTTCCTGGAAGCGGCCTTCCACCGGCGCGATAGTGACGCGCACGCCAACCTGAGCCAAATCCGCTTGCAACAATTCAGCGGTTTTTAACGGGCTGGGATTCCACGACTGCGAGGAGGAGGGCACCACTAAACGTAAATGCAAATCTTCCAGCCCCAGCGCTTTCAACTCTTCACGCGCTTTAGCCGGATTGTATTCGGTGACGCGCGCATCGTTGTCATACGCCCAGGACGCACGCGGCAAAATGGAGGCGGCAGTTTCGGCGGTGCCGTAATAGATCGACTCCATCAGGCGTTCGTTATTGATCGCCAGCGCCAGCGCGTGACGCACTTCCGGGCGATCCAGTGGCGGTTTGCGCGTGTTGAACGCCAGATAGGCGATGTTCATGCCAGGACGCAGCGTCATGCGCAGGCGCGGATCGTCACGCAAAATGCTCAGCTGGCTGGCGGCGGGATAGGCCAGCACATCACATTCGCCGGTCAGCAGTTTGGATAACCTTCCGGTGCCGCCGACGCCCAAATCAATCACCACCTGCTGCAGACGCGGCACGCCTTTCCAGTACTGCGGATTACGCGCCAGGCGGAGATATTGCCCGGTACGATATTCGCTCAGCTGGAACGGGCCGGTGCCGACCGGTTCGCGGTCCAGCTGTTCCTGCTGGCCTTTAGCGCTGAGTTTATTGGCGTACTCCTGCGACAAAATCGGCGCGTAATGCGTCGCGATATGCCACAAGAATGAGGCGTCCGGGCTGTTGAGGCGGATTTCAACGGTATCGCTATCCAGCTTTTTCACACTCTGCACTGAATCGGCAAACTGCAGGCTATCAAAATAGGGATAGCTGCCGCCGTTGACGTTGTGCCACGGATGCTTGCGATCAAACATGCGTGCAAAGCTGAACACCACATCATCGGCGTTCATTTTCCGCGTCGGTTTAAACCAGTTGGTGTGCTGGAAGGCGACATCTTTACGCAGGTGAAAACGGTAGGTTGCGCCGTTATCACGCACTTCCCAGCTCTGGGCGAGGTCGGGAATCAGCCGATAAGTATAAGGATCCACGTCCAGCAGCCGGTCATACAGCTGCGCCGCCAGCGTATCAACGACTAAGCCGCTGCTAACCATTTGTGGATTGAAGGTATTAACCGTGCCGTTAACGCAATAGACAAAACCGCTGTTGCGGATGTTGTCCGTTGGCGCGGCCCACGCTGACGCGCTCATCATGCTGAGACCCAGCAGCAGAGAGGGGAATAATTTTGGCATAGAACTCAACGATTCTGAGGCAATAGCGTGAGTGTATCTTAAACGCCACGTACTCCCCAAATTCGTGACGCTTCTGCTGTGTTTTTCGCCAAACTGGCGATGGGGTAATCACAATCTCTGTGTGGAGATGAGAAAAATTCTCAATTAGGGGTTTACAGATGATAATAAGAATGATTATTATTCTTCTGCGCTTCGACGGTGGCTCTACCGAAGAAGAGCACGACATTGCTCACATTGCTTCCAGTATTAGTTGCCCGCGTTAACCCGCGGGCCTTTTTTCGTCCTGTTTCGAGCGGCTGCCGCGTTGGCTGCGCTCGTCCATCCTGGTCACATACTTATGTATGCTCCCAGGGATGTCCTCGCTTGCCGCCTTGCATCCACTCGAAACAGTTAGAAAAAAACACCGTGCGATTTGCTTTAAAAAAGAAAAATCAAATGAATACGTAGAGGCGACGTTTATGGCGATTTGGCTAATCCTCGTCGCGTGCCTGAATACCGTGCTTTTTCATCATGGCGCGTAATTGGTGATACGTCACACGCAATAACTCGGCGGCGCGGCGCTGGTTGTATTTGGCTTGTTGCAAACTCGCTTCAACCAACTCGCGTTCCTGTTGATTTTGCCACTGACGCAAATCCAGCGGCAGGGAAGGCAAGGCAGATACGTCCGCCTGGGCAATGACGTCGGCGTGCGGCGTGCGGGGGGCGAACGGGTTAATGATAATGTTATCTAGCTCATCGTCGGCGCTGTGATGGCGATAAACCGAACGCTCGACCACGTTCTTCAGTTCACGCACGTTGCCGGGCCAGCTGTGATTCAGCAACGTCAGCTGGGCGCGATCGCTGAAGCCAGGGAAAAGCGGCAAGCCCAGTTCGCGGCACATCTGAATGGCGAAATGGTTGGCCATCACCAGTATGTCGCTGCGGCGTTCACGCAGCGGCGGCAGCTGCACCACATCAAAGGCGAGGCGATCGAGCAGGTCGGCGCGGAATTTACCGGCGGCGGCAAGCGCCGGCAGATCTTCATTGGTGGCGCACACCAAACGCACATTCACCTGCAAAGATTGATTACCGCCAACGCGTTCCAGCTGTCCGTATTCAATCACGCGCAGCAATTTCTCCTGCACCAGCATCGGCGCGGTGGCGAGTTCATCCAGAAACAGCGTGCCGCCATCAGCGCGTTCGAAGCGTCCCAGATGACGTTTTTGCGCCCCGGTAAACGCGCCAGCTTCATGACCGAAGAGTTCGGAGTCGAGCAGGTTTTCATTTAGCGCGGCGCAGTTCAGCGAAACAAACGGACCTTCCCAGCGGTTTGACAAATAATGCAGGCGGCTGGCAATCAGCTCTTTGCCGGTGCCGCGCTCGCCAATCACCAGCACCGGTTTTTCCAGCGGCGCTAAGCGCGAAACCTGTTCCAGTACCTCCAGAAAGTTATTCGATTCGCCTAACAGGTTGTCTGAACTGTTCGCCATGATGAAATTCGCCACTGATTAATCAATTTCACTACCTTAAGCGATGTTCTGGCGGATGTAAAATAAACAAATAGCGTAAAATCAATAAATTAAAAGTTGGCACGCGAATTGTATTTGTGAAGAGCGCCTCGCGCACCTACACACAAAATTTGAGGAACATCATTATGGGTATTTTTTCTCGTTTCGCCGACATCGTGAACGCTAACATCAACTCTCTGCTGGAGCGCGCCGAAGATCCGCAGAAACTGGTACGCCTGATGATTCAGGAAATGGAAGATACGCTGGTAGAAGTCCGTTCAACCTCAGCCCGTGCGCTGGCCGAAAAGAAACAGCTGCTGCGCCGCAGCGAGCAGGCTGAAATTCAGCAGGCCGAATGGCAGGAAAAAGCGGAGCTGGCGATTAATAAAGGTAAAGAAGATCTGGCGCGTGCTGCTTTAATTGAGAAGCAGAAGCTGACCGATTTGATTGCTGCGCTGCAGCAGGAATCGACTCAGGTTGAAGAGACGCTGGACCGCATGAAAGGCGAGATCGGTGAGCTGGAGAAAAAACTCACTGAAACCCGTGCGCGTCAGCAGGCGTTAACGCTGCGCCATCAGGCAGCATCGTCATCACGTGATGTGCGTCGTCAGCTCGACAGCGGCAAGATTGATGATGCGATGGCACGCTTCGAATCCTTTGAACGTCGCATCGATCACATGGAAGCAGAAGCAGAAAGCCAGCGTTTTGGTAAACCAAAAGGTTTGGATCAGGAGTTCGCCGAGCTGAAAGCCGATGATGAAATCAGCCAGCAGCTGGCCGCGCTAAAAGCTAAAATGAACCGCCCTGAGTGATCGCCACGGGCCTGATTGCGGGCCCGAGTTAAAAATGGTGTTAGTGATTAAGGAGAGTCAATGAGCGCACTTTTTTTAGCCATACCTTTAACGATTTTCGTGCTGTTTGTCGCACCAATTTGGTTATGGCTGCATTACAGCAACAAACGCAACGGCGGCGCCGATCTATCGTCGAGTGACCTGCAGCGTTTGCAACAAATTATCCAGGATGCGCGCCGCATGCGTGAGCGTGTTGAAGCACTGGAAGCCATTTTGGATGCCGAACATCCAAACTGGAGGCAACCATGATGAATGGCCGTAAACTGTGGCGCATTCCGCAGCAGGGCAAAGTACGCGGCGTCTGCGCGGGTATCGCCGAGTACCTCGACATTCCGGTGCGCTTGCTGCGTGTGATTGTGGTGCTGTCGCTGTTCCTTGGGCTATTTATGTTCACCATCGTCGCCTATTTTATTCTGGGCTTTGTGCTGGACGAGAAACCCGTTGATGCGACATCTGAACGGGCACCCAGCGCACGTGAACTGCTCGACGAGCTGGAAACAACGCTGCAAAGCGATGAGCGAAAGGTGCGTGAAGTTGAACGCTACGTCACTTCAGAGACGTTTAGCGTGCGCAGCCGCTTCCGCCAGATTTAAATTCCCGGGCTTTCGGGCCCACTTCTTCTATTGTGATAAGAGGCTCTATGCAAACTCAACGTTTTACTGCTCTGCGCCGTCGCGCGACACCTGCGTTGATGTCGGCGGGGAAATTTATCATCATTAGTGCAGTAACTTACGGGCCCGGCGGTATCGCTGGCTGGGCGGTGAAATCGGTGGCGCGCCGTCCGCTGCGCCTGTTGCTGGCGGCCGCCCTGGAACCGTTGCTGAGCAAAGCGTTTAAACGCTTATCGGCACGATTCATCAGGGAGAACGATGAAAAGACTGCAAAATGAATTTGTGGCGTTGATGAACCGCGGTGTTGACCGCCATCTGCGCCTGGCTGTAACCGGTTTAAGCCGTAGCGGCAAAACCGCGTTTATCACTTCGCTGGTTAACCAGCTTCTCAATGTTCACAGCGGCGCACGTTTGCCGCTGTTTTCCGTGGTGCGCGAAGATCGCCTGCTGGGCGTCAAGCGCGTGCCGCAGCGTGAACTCGGCACGCCGCGTTTCACCTACGACGAAGGTCTGGCGCAACTGTACGGCACGCCGCCGATGTGGCCGACGCCGACGCGTGGTGTGAGCGAAATGCGTCTGGCGCTGCGCTATCGTCCGGATGAATCGCTGCTGCGCCATTTCAAAGATACCGCCACGCTCTACCTTGAAATTGTCGATTACCCCGGCGAATGGCTGCTGGATCTGCCGATGCTGGCGCAGGATTATCTCAGCTGGTCACGCCAGATGGTGGGCTTGCTGCAGGGCGATCGCGCGGGCTGGTCAGCACAATGGCGCAGCTTGTGCGCCGATCTCGATCCTTTTGCGCCCGCCGATGAAAATCGTCTGGCAGCCATTGCCGCTGCCTGGACCGATTATCTGCACCAATGCAAAAGCGAAGGCTTGCACTTTATCCAGCCGGGCCGCTTTGTATTGCCGGGCGATATGGCCGGCGCGCCCGCGCTGCAGTTCTTCCCGTGGCCGCAGGTCGACGAGATGCAGGTTAGCAAGCTGGCGCAAGCGCCAGCAGGCAGCAACTTCGCCATGCTGCAGCAGCGTTTCAACTATTACTGCCAGCACGTGGTGAAAGGATTCTATAAAAATCATTTCCTGCGTTTCGATCGCCAAATCGTGCTGGTCGATTGTCTGCAACCGCTTAACAGCGGGCCGCAAGCGTTCAACGATATGCGTCTTGCCTTGACGCAACTGATGCAGAGTTTCCACTACGGTCAGCGCACGCTGTTCCGCCGTCTGTTCTCTCCGGTGATCGATAAGCTGCTGTTTGCTGCCACCAAAGCCGATCATGTGACTTCGGATCAGCACGCCAATATGGTGTCCCTTTTGCAGCAGCTGGTGCAGGACGCGTGGCAAAACGCGGCGTTCGAAGGCATCAATATGGATTGCCTCGGTTTAGCCTCGGTGCAGGCCACAGAAAGTGGGCTGGTTGATCATCGTGGCGAGAAATTACCGGCGTTGCGCGGTCATCGTTTAGCCGATAATGAAGCGCTGACGTTTTATCCCGGCGAAGTGCCGCCACGCTTGCCTGGCCACAATTTCTGGCAGCAGCAGGGATTTCAGTTTGAACAGTTCCGGCCGCAGCAGCTGGATGTCGATCGCCCGCTGCCGCACATTCGCATGGATGCCGCGCTGGAATTTTTACTGGGAGATAAATTGCGATGAGCGACGAAACACCTTTGAAAGGACGCATTGATTTTGCCCGTCCGCTGACGGTGGAAGCGGAAAAACCGCTGCGCGCCGCACAAACCTTTAGCGCGGACAGCGAGAAAGCCTTTCTCGCCACGGCGGAAGCCGAGCCGTTGGAAGAGGGCGAAGGCGAAAAAGTGGTGGAAGCCGCGCTGCGGCCGAAGCGCAGCCTGTGGCGCAAAATGGTGGGCGTTGGCCTGGCTATTTTCGGCGTCAGCGTGGTGGCGCAGGGCGCGCAAACGCTGCACGATGCGTGGCTGGTGCGCGACTGGTTTACCCTCGGCACCGGCGTGGCGGGTACATTGATTGTCGCCGCGGGGGCGGGTGCGCTGATTGGCGAATTGCGGCGTTTATATCGTCTGCGTCAGCGGGCCGAAGAGCGCGATATTGGCCGCGAATTGCTGCACAGTCACGGCGTCGGCAAAGGCCGTGCGTTCTGTGAAAAGCTGGCGCAACAGGCGCAGCTTGATCAGGCGCATCCTGCACTGCAGCGCTGGCATGCGGCGCTGCATGAAACCCACAACGATCGTGAAATCGTCACCTTATATGCCCAACTGGTGCAGCCGGTGCTGGATCGTCAGGCGCGCCGGGAAATAAGCCGTCACGCCGCCGAATCGACGTTAATGATCGCCGTCAGCCCGCTGGCTTTGGTAGACATGGCGTTTATCGCCTGGCGCAATCTGCGGCTGGTCAATCGCATCGCGGCGATCTATGGCATTGAGCTGGGTTACTTTAGCCGCATCCGCCTGTTCCGCTTAGTGCTGCTCAATATGGCGTTTGCCGGGGCTTCCGAACTGGTGCGCGAAGTCGGGATGGATTGGATGTCACAGGATCTTGCCGCACGCCTGTCAACGCGCGCTGCGCAAGGGATTGGTGCCGGTTTGCTCACCGCACGTCTCGGCATTAAAGCCATGGAGCTGTGTCGCCCGTTACCGTGGCTGGAAGATGATAAGCCGCGTCTGGGCGATTTCCGTCGCGAGTTAATCGGTCAGCTGAAAGAATCCCTGGTAAAAAGTGGGGATAAAGCAGGGCAGGCTGCTAAATAATCAGCACTTGCGTACCTTTCACGCTGCAACTGGCGTGAAAGGTAAAATTATCTGTGTTACCACGCATATTCGGCGGGATTTTTGTTGGTCGCTCCGTTACACTTCCCTTTATCACCTGCCTCTGGCTGTCAACTTTTCCTGACAGGCCTCTTCTGAGGCGCTGCAAGTTAGCGTATTATCACTAAAATCAAAACCTGACTAAGGCTCATCGCAATGCGTTTGGAAGTTTTCTGCCAGGACCGAATCGGTCTGGCGCGCGAGTTGCTCGACCTGCTGGTTGCCCGCAATATCGACCTGCGCGGCATCGAAATTGCGCCACTCGGTCGCATTTACCTCAATTTTACCGCGCTGGAGTTTGAACCCTTCAGCAATCTGATGGCGGAAATCCGCCGTACACCTGGCGTGACAGATGTGCGTACCGTTTCGTTTATGCCCTCTGAACGCGAGCATCGCGCATTGAGCGCGCTGCTGGTGGCGATGCCAGAACCGGTGTTATCCATCGATCTGAAATGCAAAGTCGAGCTGGCCAATCCGGCAGCGCAAAATCTGTTTACCCTTGATGAACAGAAGCTGCGCAATCAAAACGTTGGCACTTTAATCACCGGCTTCAATTTCCAGCGCTGGCTGGAGAATGATCGCGTTGACGCACAGGCGCAGCATGTGGTGATTCAGGGACGCGATTTCCTGATGGAAGCGCGACCAATTTATCTGGCAGAAGAAGAGGGCCAGAGCGACCTGCCGGTCGGCGCGATGATCACCCTGAAATCGACGGCGCGTATGGGCCGACAGTTGCAGAATCTTACCGTTACCGATGAATCGGAGTTCGATCATATCGTGGCGGTTACGCCAAAAATGCGTCAGGTGATCGATCAGGCGCGCAAGCTGGCGATGCACGATGCGCCGCTGTTAATCGTGGGCGATACCGGCACCGGCAAAGATATGCTGGCGCGCGCCTGTCATTTGCGTAGCGCGCGCGGCAAAAAACCGTTCCTGGCGCTGAACTGCGCCTCATTGCCGGATGATGTGGCGGAGAGCGAGCTATTTGGTCACGCTGCCGGTGCTTATCCCAATGCGCTGGAAGGCAAGAAAGGCTTCTTCGAGCAGGCTAACGGCGGTTCGGTATTGCTGGATGAGATTGGCGAAATGTCGCCACGCATGCAGACCAAACTATTGCGTTTCCTCAACGACGGCACGTTCCGCCGCGTGGGTGAAGAGCATGAAGTCCACGTTGATGTGCGCGTGATTTGCGCCACGCAGAAGAATTTGATTGAGCTGGTGCAGCGTGGTGAGTTCCGCGAAGATCTGTTTTATCGCCTGAATGTGCTGACGCTCAATCTGCCGCCGCTGCGTGAACGTCCACTGGATATTCTGCCGCTCACCGAAATGTTTGTCGCGCGTTTCGCCGATGAACAAGGCTTGCCGCGTCCGCGCCTCTCATCGCAGCTGACGCCATTCCTGACGCGTTATAACTGGCCCGGTAACGTACGCCAGTTAAAGAATGCGCTGTACCGCGCGCTGACGCAGCTGGAAGGTTACGAGCTGGGACCACAAGATATTGTGTTGCCAGAGCAGGCGCTGGATGTGTCATTGGGCGAAGAGGCGATGGAAGGTTCGCTGGACGATATCACCAGCCGTTTCGAACGTTCGGTGCTGACGCGTCTCTATCTCTCTTATCCCAGCACGCGCAAACTGGCGAAACGCCTCGGCGTGTCGCATACCGCGATTGCCAATAAGCTGCGTGAATATGGGTTAGGGCAGAAGCGCAACGAGAGCGAGTAATAGAGCGCGTGCATTTCGCAACGCCGTTCTGTCTGCGGTCGCCATTTATGGCGTAATCCTTGTCGGTTAAGCCAACGACGAGTGCGCTGGACGGAGCTTCCGTGCGTGTTGTTGAAAAGGGCACATTTGCCAGAGGCGCTGGCGCGTCTGCTGCGGCAAAAGGGCCATTCGCAGCGCTGAGGCTTTTACGTTGGGCCAGGAGCCTCACGCATGGATGCGTGAGGCAGTTCGGGGCCGGCCAGGACGGCCGATCCCCGAATGGTCCGTTGGCACAACGTGAAAGCCGAAGGTACCGCGCTAGCGGCGCGAGGACGGCCCGTGACGCAGCAGATGTGTCAGTGCCCGCACCAGATTTAAAGCAACATGCTCTCTAACTGACAAGTATTACGCCATTCATGGCGACCTTTCGTAAATCTGCATCTACTCTGGCACGCGGATGTCTACCTGACTTCCTGCTCTCGTAAACACTGGAATTTCCCTCAGTGGCGCGGCGACGCTGATGCGTTGGCCGCCTTGATAGCACTCACCATTGCGGGTAATCCATTGCTCGCCAGCAGGTAACCACACTTCACGTTCACGCTGCCCGGCGTGCAGTACCGGCGCGATCAGGAGGTCGCGGCCCAGCAGATACTGATCTTCCACTTGCCAGCTCTCTGGCTGCTGCGGGTAGTGATAGAACAGCGGGCGCATCACCGGATCACCGAGCTCATGCGCTTCGCGCATCAGGCCATCAATATAGGGGCGAATCTGCTCACGTTGCAGCAGGCAGCTTTTCATCAGCGCGTAATTCTCCTCACCGTAACTCCATACCTCATTGGGCGAGCCGCTGTTGCACTGCGCAATGCCATCGCGCCAGGTTTCTTCAGGTGCAATTTGTGGCTCGCGGTAACCATGCAAACGCATCACCGGACAGAATACCGCCCACTGGAACCAACGGATCAACAGTTCATGAAACGCCGGATCATGAATATTCCCGCCCTGAAAACCGCCGATGTCGGTGGTCCACCATGGAATACCTGCCATCGCCATATTCAGCCCGGCAGTGAACTGATTACGTAAGGCATGGAACGAGGAGTGAACGTCGCCCGACCAGGCAAGCACGCCGTAACGCTGGCTGCCCGCCCAAGCGCAGCGCACCAGATTGACGATCTCGCTCTCGCCCTGTTGTTGCAGACCTTCATAAAATCCGCGGGCAAACAGCTGCGGATAGATATTGCCCACTTCCTGTACCGGACCGAGATGATAGCGGTAATTATCAAAATCGTAGGCGCGGTATTCTGGCTCTGCTTCGTCGAGCCAGAAAGTGCGGATGCCGTGGTCATAATAGTTGCGCTTAACTTCCTGCCAGACGAACTCGCGTGCGGCGGGATGCGTGGCGTCAAAAAAGGTGGTATTGCCCATAAAATCAAGGTTCACCGATACGCCGCGCTCGCTGTTAACCAGCAAGCCTTTGGATTTCATCAGACGATAGTTATCACTGCGGCTATCCACCGTGGGCCACACCGACACCATGGTTTCGATGCCCATCTCTTTCAGCTCCTGCACCATGGCACGCGGATCCGGCCAGTCGCGCGCATCGAAACACCAGGTTCCCTGATTTGGCCAGTGGAAAAAGTCGATGACGATCACCGAGAGCGGTAGCTGCAGGCGGCGATATTCGCGCGCGACCTCCAGCACTTCCTGCTGAGTGCGATAGCGCAGTTTGCATTGCCAGAAACCGGTCGCGAAGCTGGGCATCATCGGTGCTGTGCCAGTGGCGCGACCATACTGACGCACGATCTCAGCGGGTGTGTCGCCTGCGGTGATCCAGTAATCCATCTGATCGGTTACTTCGGCTTGCCAGCGCGTGCCGTTTTTACCAAAGGTCACCTCGCCGATGGCCGGGTTATGCCACAGCAAGCCGTAGCCCAGATTGGATACCATAAACGGCACGCTGGCCTGCGAATTGCGCTGTGCCAGCTCAAGCGTGCAGCCTTTCAGATCGAGACAATCCTGCTGATACTGGCCCATGCCATAGATTTTCTCTTCGGCACGCGCTTCAAAGCGCACGCTAAGCTGATATTTCCCTCCCGGAATCGGTCGAAAGGCGCGCGCATCCAGCTTCAGGGCGCTAATGTATTTGTCCTGGCTCTTTTCGCTGGCACCGATGCCCACGGTGCTGCGCTGACGCCAGAACTCCTCGAGCAGCAATTCGCCGCGCTGATTATAGAAAGCCAGCTGGCCGCGAATATTCAGCGTGGCGGTGATATTGCCGTTACGCAAGCTGAGAATTTCATGCTCGCGCTGGATCTCCACCTCACAAGCCGCAGGCGATAACAACGCCCAGTCATGCTCGATCAGTTCGGGCTGACAGGTGGCTCGTACTCGCAGGCTATGCGCGCCCCAGGGTTCGATAACCAGCGTCTGACGGTCAAATGTCCAGATAATACGCTGGGATTCGGCGCGTAATTCACTCATGACAACTCCTGTGGTTGTAAAAGGGAGGAAGCAGTGGCAGCCGGTTGGGCTGACACTTTGTGCTGATTGATGGTGCGCATGGTGGCATCGTTTAGTTTGTAGCCGCGCATCGCCAGCGCGCTTAACAGCGACAGCAGGCCGGGAACCACCGAAAACAGCGCCACGATGGCCATCATGGCGGCGGGTTGCTGATGCGGTGCCTGAGCGACGTAACCGCTCAGGCCAAGCGTCCAGCCGACAATCGCACCGCTAATGGCCATGCCCATTTTCAGTACGGCGAGCAGAGTCGAGAAGACGGTGCCATCGAGGCGTTTTCCCTGACGATATTCACCGTAATCCACCACATCGGCCATCATCACCCACATCAATGTGGTGGTGACCTGATAGAAGCTGGAGACGATGAATGTCATGCCAACCAACAGCGCCAGCGAGCCGGGCAGGAACACGATGCTGATGCTTAGCACGCCAGCAGTAATGGCGCTGAGCGTAAAGGCGGTGATTTTGTTCAGGCGGCGCGTCAGCAGTTTCGCCAGCACGCTACCGACGCTTTTGCCGACAATATGCGCGGCCAGCAGCCACATGAAGAGGCTGGCATCACCCAGAAAATAGGTGACGTAGTACATCATCGCGCCGAGCCGCACCACGCCGAAAGAGATATTGCAGAACACCAGCAACGCGACCACGCGCCACTGATCGTTACGCAGCAAATCGCGCAGATCGGCAAGAAAGTTGCCGTGGTTTGCGGGAGCATTGATGCGTTCGCGTGTATTGAGAAAACAGATAAAAAACAGCAGGGTTGCCAGCGTCGCCATTATCGACATTGCTGCGAAGTAACCGTCCAGTTTGTTACCGCCGCCTAGCCAGGTGGCGAGCGGGATCATCAGGAAAGTGGACATCGCGCCGCCCAGCGTGGCGAGGAAGAAGCGCCATGATTGCAGGGAGATGCGCTGATTATCATCGGCGGTGATAATCGCCCCCATCGAGCAGTAAGGAATATTGATGGCGGTGTACATCAGCATCATCAGGCTGTAGGTCACGGCGGCGTAAATCATCTTGCCAGTCAGCGACAGGCTTTCCGGTACCGCATAAATCAACATACAGCTGACGCCGAACGGTACCGCGAGCATCAATAGCCAGGGACGGAATTTGCCCCAGCGTGAACGGGTTCGGTCAGCCACCATTCCCATCGCCGGGTCGATCACCGCATCGGCGACGCGCGCCAGTAAAAACAGCGTGCCGACAAAGATCGCGGGCAAACCCACCACATCGGTGTAGTAAAAGGTGAGAAAAATAATGACATTATCGATGGCGATATGGCTGGCCATATCACCGAGGCCGTAACTAAACTTTTCTTTAATGGATAAGCTTGCTTGCATAAAGATTCCCGCCTGTCTTTGAATCGCTTAAGTGCAATTGACGGTTAGTTATAGGTAGCGATACTGATGGGAACAATTGCGGGATTTGTTACGGGTTTTATGTTTTTTAATTAATGTGATACGGGTAACAAGAATCACAGTAAAAATGCAACAGGACGGGAAGAAGTGCTACGTATCGCGATAAATCAACAGGTTGAAAATAGAGCCATCCTGAAGGCGAGCATAAAAAAAAGCACCGACGCGTTAATCATTCGGTGCTTTCTGTTTCGCCTGGCAGGCGAGAGAATTACTTCAGCGCAGCCAGCGCGGCATCATAGTTTGGCTCTTCGGTGATTTCATTCACCAGCTCGCTGTAAATCACTTTATCGTTTTCATCCAGCACCACCACCGCACGTGCGGTCAGGCCTTTCAGCGGGCCATCAGCAATCGCCACGCCATAGTTTTCTTTGAACTCAGCGCCGCGCAGGGAAGAGAGCGTGATCACGTTGCTGACGTTCTCTGCGCCACAGAAGCGTGACTGAGCGAAAGGCAGGTCGGAGGAGATGCACAGCACAACCGTGTTGTTCGCTTCACCTGAACGCTCGTTAAACTTACGCACCGATGCCGCACATACGCCAGTATCAATGCTTGGGAAAATGTTCAGAACTTTGCGTTTTCCTGCATAATTAGCCAGGGATACGTCAGTAAGATCTTTTGCGACCAGGTTGAAAGGTTTAGCTTGCTCGCCAACTTGTGGGAACTGGCCTGCAACCGGCACCGGATTGCCCTGAAAGTGAACAGTCTGAGACATGCGATTTCCTTTTTTAACGATGAAATATCTGACTTTTGGAACGTCAGAACAGGTATAGCGCTTGTTTATGACATAATTTTTAAGGGTTTACGAGCGCATTTCCTGGCGATAATCGAGCCGGCTCGCATTTAAGCGACGGATTTAAGGAGAAATAATGATAACAGTGAAGAGTTATCCGGAAGCCTGGCCGTTACATTCGCCGTTTGTTATTTCGCGCGGCAGCCGCACCGAGGCGCATGTTGTGGTAGTGGAAATCGAGCAGGATGGCGTTAAAGGCGTTGGCGAAGCGACGCCTTACGCGCGCTACGGTGAAAGTGAGGAGTCGGTGCTCAAGCAGATCGCCTCGCAGCTGAGCGCGTTGCAAAGCGGCATGACGCGAGAAGCGCTGCAACAGGCGTTACCGGCGGGCGCGGCACGCAACGCGATTGACTGCGCAATGTGGGATCTGGCACGACAGCAGAAGGGCGAAAGTCTGGTGCAATTGTGCGCGGTGCCACTGGCTGAAGAGATTGTCACCGCACATACCATCAGCATCGATACGCCAGATGCGATGGCCAGCAGCGCGCAGGCGCTGTGGCAACATGGCGCGCGTTTACTGAAGATCAAAATGGATGATCACCTGATCAGCGAACGTTTGGTGGCGATACGCAGCGCGGTACCGGACGCGACTTTGATTGTCGATGCCAACGAATCCTGGCATGCCGAAGGCCTGGCGGCACGCTGTCAGCTGCTGGCCGACCTCGATGTCGCGATGCTGGAACAGCCGTTGCCGGCCGCAGAAGACAGCGCGCTGGGCAACTTTATCCATCCGCTGCCAATCTGCGCCGATGAAAGCTGCCATACGCGTGAAAGCCTGCCGCAGCTGAAAGGGCGCTATGAGATGGTGAATATCAAGCTGGATAAAACCGGCGGATTAACGGAAGCGCTGGCGCTGGCAGAGGCGGCGCAGCAGCAGGGATTCGCGATTATGCTCGGCTGCATGCTCTGCACGTCGCGGGCGATTCGTGCGGCATTACCGCTGACGGCGCGCGCGACCTTCGCGGATCTCGACGGTCCAACCTGGCTTGCGGCCGATGTTGAACCGTCGCTGCATTTCTCTCACGGCGTACTCAAGCCGCTGGCTGCCAGCGCAGCAGATTGATCATCGCTTCCAGATAGACTTCGGTGGCTTCGTCCACCGAAATCGGTGGCATCTCGGCGGTAATGCATAACAGACCGAGATCGTCGCACCAGTTGCCAAACGAACCCGGCGTAGCATAACCCACGCTGCTCACCACCGGCAGCGCGGTCTGCTGCGCCAGCCACTGCGCTAATTCGCTGTGGTGCGGATCGTCAATGCAGGCCAGCGGTTCATGCCACGAAACCACCCAACGCGGTTTGATCTGATGAATCAGCTGGCACAGCGCGCGGGTTTCTGGTTCGGAAGAGGGCGCTGATCCGGTTGAAAGCACCACATCACGCTCATCCGCTTCGCTGTTCCAGCGATACACCGTGTCGCCATGCTGCCAGTTAGCGGCGGGGAAATTACGGTTAAGATCGACGCCGTTGGCGTTGGCGCGCAGCCCCAACTGACAACCATCGGGATTGACCGCCAGAACAACGTGATGACGCCGCAGCGCGTCCGGCAAGGTGCGCATCGCGCCCGATAAGGTGGCAATCGCGGCATTCTCGTCGCCGTGCGTGCCAGCAATAATCAGCCCGCTTTCGGCATCGGCGGCGGGTGCCGGAAACCACAGCAGCGGTGCACCCAGCACCGATTGCCCGTATTGTTGCCAGACAGCGTCCAGCTTGCCGCGCAGCGGACGTGGATGGTATGACGACATGACGTTCCTCTATGAAATGTTTCCAACACCGCCAAAAGCCTTCTGGCGCTCAAGGTAAAAATGTGACCGGGAATCCAGCCTCAACATAACGGTAAATAGCCTGCGGGGAAATAGCTATATATCAATCAGCAATTTGCGATAAAGTGCCAAAAGTTGCTGGCGACACAATCTCTTCGCGGTCGCCATTTTTTTCGCGTAAAGGAGTGGTGATGAAACTAACGTTCCGCAAAACGCTGACTGCCTTAATTGTAGCCAGTGCAGTCTCACCCGCATTCGCCGCCAACGTGCCGTCGGGCGCACAGCTGGCCAGCACCCAGGAAATTGTTCGCCATATTAAAGATGAACCCGCTTCACTCGATCCGATGAAGGCGGTTGGTTTGCCAGAAATTCAGGTGATGCGCGATCTATTTGAAGGGCTGACCAATCAGGACGCCCACGGAAAAATCGTGCCGGGCGTGGCGCTAAGCTGGAGCAGCAACGACAACAAAACCTGGATCTTCACCCTGCGGAAAGATGCGCGCTGGTCAAATGGTGAGCCGGTTACCGCGCAGGATTTTGTCTACAGTTGGCAACGTTTAGTTGAGCCAAAGAACAGCTCGCCGTTTGCCTGGTTCGCCGCCTTGAGCGGCATTGAAAACGCGGAAGCGATCACCAAAGGGCAGATGAGCGCCGATAAACTGGGCGTGACGGCAACCGATGCGACACATCTTAAGGTGACATTGTCACGCCCAGTGCCGTGGTTCCCGAGCATGGTCGCCAACGCCGCGATGTATCCGGTATCGAAGCAAGTGATTGAAAAAGAGGGCGACAGCTGGACATCACCGGGCAAGCTGGTGGGCAATGGCGCTTATCAGCTGCAGGATCGCGTGGTGAACGAAAAAATTGTATTGGTGCGCAACGCTAACTATTGGGATGACCAAAAATCGGTGCTGACGAAAGTCACGTTTATTCCGATTAATGAAGAATCCAGTGCTACCAAACGCTATCGTGCCAACGATATCGATATCACCGAATCCTTCCCGAAAAACATGTACGCGCTGCTGAAAAAAGAGTTGCCTGGTCAGGTGTATACGCCGGATCAGCTTGGCACCTATTACTACGCGTTCAATACCGAGAAAGGGCCAACCGCTGATGTACGCGTGCGCAAGGCGCTGTCGTGGAGCATCGATCGTCGCATCATTGCGGAGAAAGTATTGGGCACCGGCGAGAAACCGGCCTGGCACTTCACGCCGGACGTTACCGCCGGTTTCACCCCGATGAAGAGCTATCTGCAGCAACATAGCCAGCAGGAGCTGAACGCGCAGGCCAAAGCATTGCTGACAGCGGCAGGTTATGGACCGGGCAAACCGCTGCATTTGACGCTGCTCTACAACACCTCGGAAAGCCATCAGAAAATTGCTATCGCGGTGGCGTCAATGTGGAAGAAGAATCTTGGCGTGGATGTCACCTTGCAAAATCAGGAGTGGAAAACCTATATCGACAGCCGTAACAGCGGCAATTTCGATGTGATCCGCGCGTCATGGATCGGCGATTATAATGAGCCTTCAACCTTCCTCAGTCTGCTGACCTCGACCCACACTGGCAATATCGCGCGCTTCCGCAGTGCCGATTACGATGCGGTGATTAATAAAGCCAGCACTGAAACCAGCGTGGCGGCGCGTAACACCGATTACAACAAAGCCGAGCAGATCATCGCCGATCAAGCGCCGATCGCGCCGATCTACCAATATACCAACGGCCGCTTAATCAAGCCGTGGGTGAAAGGTTATCCGATCACCAATCCTGAAGACGTGGCGTACAGCCGCGAGCTGTGGATTGAGAAGCATTAATCCCGCACATCCGCAGGCGGTGATTGTCACCGCCTGTCATCTTTGCTCACAGCCTTATGATTGCAACTGGTCTGCGCCACGCTAGACTGTATCGTATTGATTTTGATAGTGAGGCGAGTTCGTGAACGTCATTGAAGGAAAAGCGTTACAAGTATCCGATGCCATTGTGTCCTGTCAGCTGGATGGCGCAGGCGGCATGATCCCCATCGAAGATAAAGACGTCATCAACTGCGAACGTCCCTGCTGGTTGCACCTCAATTACACCCAACGACAAAGTGCGGAATGGCTGCAAAACACGCCGCTGATCCCCGATTCGGTGCGTGATGCGCTGGCGGGCGACAGCATGCGGCCGCGCGTGACGCGGCTCGGTGACGGCTTCATGATTGTATTGCGCAGCGTTAACCATAACGCCGATTCACGTCCCGATCAGCTGGTGGCGATGCGCGTATTTATCAACGATAAGCTGATTGTCTCGACGCGCCGTCGCAAAGTGTACGCCATTGATGCCGTGCTGACCGATCTACAACAAGGTAACGGTCCGGTTGATGGCGGCAGCTGGCTGGTGGATGTGTGCGATGCGTTAACCGATCACGCCAGCGAATTTATCGAAGAGATGCACGATAAAATTATCGAGCTGGAAGATGCGCTGATGAATCAGGAAGTACCAGCGCGCGGCGATTTGGCGCTGCTGCGTAAGCAGCTGATTGTGATGCGTCGTTATATGGCACCGCAGCGCGATGTCTATGCGCGGCTGGCTATCGAGAAGATGGCGTGGATGAACGACGACGATCGTCGCCGTATGCAAGAAGTTGCCGATCGCTTAGGTCGCGGATTGGACGATCTCAATGCCGGCGTGGCGCGTACTTCGATTCTGGCGGATGAAGTGGCGTCAATCCTTGCGGAATCGATGAACCGCCGCACTTACACCATGTCGTTGATGGCGATGATTTTTTTACCGGCAACGTTTCTTACCGGCTTATTCGGCGTCAACCTCGGCGGCATTCCGGGTGGCAATTGGGCGCTGGGCTTTACCGCGTTCTGCGTGCTGCTATTGGTAATGGTTGGCGGCGTGGCAATATGGCTGAAACGGCGGAAATGGTTGTAAGGCAGAAAAGCGGATTAAACCTGATCGATATCAATATCCCGCCAGCGCAATCGGGGCAAACTCTTTCCCGCAGGTGAATGCAACGTCAAGCGATGGGCGTTGCGCTCCATATTGTCTTACTTCCTTTTTTGAATTACTGCATAGCACATTTGATTCGTACGACGCCGGCTTATCCGCCGGCTTTTTTTTGCCCGCCTGGCTTGCTCGGCCAACCTTTCCTATGCTTAAAGGACATTCAGCGACAAGGAGAAGGGCATGCAAGATATCATTGCCAGCGAACCGATTCCTACCGATCCACCACCGATTCCCGAACCGATTCCACAACCGCAGCCGATACCACCCGCACAGCCACCGCACGATCCCGAATTCCCACCGATCCAGGATCCACCGCCGCACCGTTAATAAAAAAGGCGCGTAGCCGAAGCGACGCGCCTTTTTCACAGCAAAACCGATTACTTAATTTCCAGCACATCAAGACGTACGCTGAGATTCGGCGCATCATCCTCTTCTGGCTGCCAGCCCGCGGGCTGCACCGGCAAGCTTTCGCGATCAAACGCCAAATCACCGCCATCCACCACGGCATCACCGTGTTTGATGCCTTTGAAATCGAACAGATTAATGTCGGCCATGTGTGATGGCACCACATTCTGCATCGCGGTAAACATGGTTTCGATACGGCCCGGATAACGTTTATCCCAGTCACGCAGCATGTCGGCAACCACCTGACGTTGCAGATTCGGCTGCGAACCGCACAGGTTGCACGGAATGATCGGGAACTGGCGCGCTTCCGCAAAACGAATGATGTCTTTCTCGCGGCAGTATGCCAGTGGACGAATCACAATATGTTTACCGTCATCGCTCATCAGTTTTGGTGGCATGCCTTTCATCTTGCCGCCGTAGAACATGTTGAGGAACATAGTCTGCAGAATATCGTCGCGATGATGACCTAAAGCGATTTTGCTACAACCCAACTCGGTGGCGGTGCGGTACAGAATACCGCGGCGCAGACGCGAACAGAGCGAGCAGGTAGTTTTGCCTTCAGGAATCTTATCTTTAACGATGGAATAAGTGTCTTCGTTAACGATGTGATACTCAACGCCCTGTTGTTCCAGATAGGCTGGCAGAATATGCTCCGGGAAACCGGGCTGTTTCTGGTCGAGATTCACTGCTACCAGCGAGAAATTCACCGGCGCGCTCTGCTGCAAATTACGCAGGATCTCCAGCATGGTGTAGCTGTCTTTACCACCAGACAGACAAACCATGATGCGATCGCCTTCTTCAATCATGTTGAAGTCAGCAATGGCTTCGCCAACGTTGCGACGCAAACGCTTCTGCAGTTTGTTGAGGTTGTACTGCTCTTTTTTTGTTACTTCTTGATTTTCTGACATTATTTTCACGCTTGAGAGTGAAGGCGAGGGCCGTTAGCGGCTGAAGCAATCTTCAACGGCAATAAACCCTATAAACATGACTGCGTATGGTACGGATTGCGGGCGCGAATGCTAGCCTGAAGTGATCTCTTTTCTGATGATAACTCAATGCGCTTGAGACAAAGGCGCACACTTTGTCAGAACAATATGGCTATTTATTGATCTGGGCAAATATTTACCTCATCTGGGCCTGACAGGATGGCCGAAGTGCTTTTTTTACTTTCTTTAGGTGAGGAGCGGCAAATGCAAACGTACGATATGGTTTTTGAAGAGGCGTGTCGGCTGGTGGGGCAATGTTATCTGGAGCTGGCACAGCGTGGCGCAGCAACCGAAAAAGAGGTGCTAGCCAGCGAGTTGCGCAATCTACAGTTGCGCTATCGTGAACTCACCGGCTCACCGAATCGGGCGGTAGAGATGGCCATCGTTCAGCTCAAGCCTTGTTAATCCATCAACATTAACCCAGCAAAGAAACGCCCGGCCATCGCGCCGGGCTTTTTCATCTACTCACTTTTCTCGGTTTTCCCGGCTAACTCGGCCAGCCGCTGATAACGCTGACTGGCGGCTTCCGTTGCATCACGCCACAGCTGCGACGCTTCTTCTGGCCGCTGAGTTTGCAACTGGCGGAAACGCTGCTCGTTCATTAATGCTTGTTCGAGTTCCGAGGTCGGCGGACGCGAATCCAGCGCCAGCGCGGCTTTACCTTGCTCGGCGCGTCGAGGATCAAAACGATAAAGCGGCCAGAAACCGCTGGTGGTCAGCAGGCGCATCTGTTCGTGGCTATAAGCCAGATCGTAGCCATGCTCTTCACATGGGCTGTAAGCGATGATCAGCGAGGGTCCCGGCCAGGCTTCCGCTTCCTGAATCGCTTTCACGGTTTGATTGAGCTGCGCGCCCAGCGAAATCTGCGCCACATACACATGCCCATACAGCAGCGTCGACATGCCGAGATCCTTGCGCGCCTTGCGTTTCCCCTGTTCGCCAAACTTGGTCACCGCGCCGAGCGGCGTCGCTTTTGATGCCTGGCCGCCTGTATTGGAGTAGCACTGCGTATCCAGCACCAGCACGTTGACGTTTTCGCTCAGGCTCATCACGTGATCGAGGCCGCCGTAGCCAATGTCGTACGCCCAACCATCGCCACCGATCAGCCAGACTGATTTCGCCACCAGCGCATCCGCTGTGTCATTTAGGGCTTTGGCTTCAGGCTGCGGTGAAGCCGCGAGCAGGGCGCGCAGCTGTATAATCTGCTCCCGTCGTTGGGAAATGGTGACGCTGTCACCTTTTAATGCGTCAACCAATGCCGCCGGTAGCTGCGCAGCGCATTGATCCAGTAATCTGAGCGCGCGCTGTTTCTGCTGGTCGACGCTCAAGCGGAAGCCCAGACCAAATTCGGCATTATCTTCAAACAGCGAATTCGCCCACGCCGGACCGCGACCTTCAGCATTGGTGGTGTAAGGCGTGGAAGGCAGATTACCGCCATAAATGGAGGAGCAGCCGGTGGCATTGGCAATCAGCAGGCGATCGCCATACAGCTGCGTCAGTAGTTTGATATAGGGCGTTTCCCCGCAGCCCGAGCAGGCACCGGAATATTCAAACAGCGGCGTAATCAGCTGCGAGGTGCGGATATCAATACGTTCCAGCTGCTCGGCGGTGATCTCCGGCAGCGCGAGGAAGGCATCATAATTGACCTTTTCCGTCTCAACATGCTCCAGGCGTGATTTCATGTTGATGGCTTTGATTTCTGGATGCTGGCGGTCGCTGGCCGGACAGACTTCCACACACAGATTGCAGCCGGTGCAATCTTCCGGCGCCACCTGCAGCACGTATTTCTGTCCGCGCATATCGCGCGATTTAACATCCAGTGAAGCGAGCGAAGCTGGCGCATCTTCCAGCGCTCCAGGATCAACCACTTTGGCGCGAATCGCCGAGTGCGGGCAGGCGGCGACGCAATGGTTGCACTGCGTACAGAGATCGGGCTGCCAGATCGGCACGGCTTCGGCGATATTGCGCTTTTCCCATTGCGTGGTGCCAACTGGCCAGGTTCCATCAGGCGGCAGCGCCGAAACCGGCAGTTTATCGCCAAGGCCGGCAAGCATCGCTGCGGTGACGGTTTTAACGAAATCCGGCGCGCTATCGGCTACCACCGGCGGGCGATGCGGACTGCGATCGTCTACCGGTTGCAGCGGCACCGTCTGTAGCGCTTGTTGTGCCATCGCCAGCGCTTGCCAGTTGCGCTGCACCAGCTCTTCACCTTTGCTGCTGTAGCTGCGCGCAATGGCGTTTTGCAGTTCGGTTAACGCGCTATCGCCCGGCAAAATCTGGGTCAGCTGGAAAAAGGCCATCTGCATCACGGTGTTGATACGCGCGCCCAGCTGGCATTCGCGCGCGATACGCGCAGCGTTGATCACATAAAATCGCGCCTGTTTATCGTTGAGCTGGCTCTGCACTTCCTGCGGCAGGCGCGGCCACACCTCCTCAGCGCTGTAGGGCGTATTGAGTAGAAAAATCCCGCCCGGTTTAAGCTGATCGAGCATCGAATACTTATCGATAAACTGCAGCTGATGGCAGCCAATGAAATCGGCTTGCTGAATCAAATAGGCGGATTGAATCGGATATTCACTGACGCGCAGATGGGAAATCGTCAGGCCGCCGGCTTTCTTCGAGTCGTAGACGAAATAGCCCTGCACCTGCCACGGCGTGGCGTTACCGATTATCTTCAGGTTATTTTTACTGGCGCTGACGCTGCCGTCGCTGCCCAAACCATAAAACAGCGCTTCAAGCCGTGCGCGATTCGGCACGATGTTGGCTTCCAGCGGCAGCGAAAGATGGGTGACGTCGTCGTAAATGCCGACGGTAAAACGCGCTGGCGGTGTTTCGCGCAGCAAGGCACGAAACACTGCCAGCACCGCATCGGGTGCGAACTCTTTCGATGACAAACCATAGCGACCGCCGATCACCTTCGGCAGCGACGCCCGCTCGCCACGGCTGTAAGCTTCAGCCAGCGCGGTCATCACATCCAGGAATAGCGGTTCGCCGAGCGCGCCGGGCTCCTTGGTGCGATCGAGCACCGCAATCCGCTGGGCGGAAGCGGGGATCTTTTGCAGCAAATGCGCCGCCGAAAACGGGCGATAGAGGCGCACTTTCACCAGCCCGACTTTCTCGCCGCGCTGCAGCATCTCATCAATCGCCTCTTCAGCCGTGCCGCAGCCGGAGCCCATCATCACCATTACGCGCTCGGCCTGCGGATGGCCATAAAACTCAAACGGCTGATAATGGCGGCCGGTATTTTCGCCAAACGCGGTCATTGCAGCCTCAACGTGCTGGGTGCAATCGTCATACCAGCGGTTGGTGGCTTCGCGTGACTGAAAATAGGTATCAGGGTTGGCGGATGTGCCGCGAATCGTTGGACGATCCGGCGTCAATGCACGGGCGCGATGGGCGTTGATTGCCTCGGCGGGCATCAGCGCCTGCAAGGTTTCATCGCTGAGCGGCACGATCTTGTTGATCTCGTGCGAGGTGCGGAAGCCATCAAAGAAGTGGATGAAAGGGATGCGGCTATTCAGTGAGGCGATTTGTGCAATCAGGGCAAAATCCTGCGCTTCCTGCACGCTGGAGGCGCAGAGCTGCGCGCAGCCGGTTTGTCGTACTGCCATGACATCGGAGTGATCGCCAAATATCGACAGCGCGTGCGTCGCCACGGTCCGCGCCGCGACGTGCAGCACAAACGGCGTCAGCTGGCCCGCCAGTTTGTAGAGCGTCGGGATCATCAACAGCAATCCCTGCGAAGAGGTAAACGTGGTTGAGAGTGCGCCAGTTTGCAGCGCGCCGTGCACCGTGGCAATCGCGCCGCCTTCAGATTGCATCTCGACCACGCGCGGCACATCGCCCCAGATATTACGGCGGCCTTCGCCGGACCAGCTATCCGCCAGCTCGGCCATGGTTGAGCTGGGCGTGATGGGATAAATGGCAATCACTTCGCTGGTGCGGAAGGCGACTGAAGCCACTGCACCGTTACCGTCGACGGTAATCATAAATCGTCCTTTGCTACGCTGAGAAACCCGCAAACTTTACGGGGGTTATCAGTTCAGTTTAGCAAAGGGCTTGGACGCGACTTTTTCATCTGTGTGCTAGCGAGATGGCAGCGCACCGCAATCTAACATTGATGATTTTTACATCATCTCCAGCGATTGAACCCCTTTGATTTCCATCACTTTGTCATAGATATTATGCATTGGTGTACGTCGTGACAACGTCACCTCAACGCTCAGTTCGCACAGACCAACCTCTTCATCACGGTTAACTACGGCGATGTGACCGTAGCGCACATTTTCGCGTTGCAGCACCAGCAGCACCAGCGGCACGCTTTTGGGTTTGAGGTGCACCAGCAGCGTATGGTGACGGCCAATCAGCCAGTGACTGATGCGACGGAACGTCTCCAGCACCACCAGCGCCAGCACGGTGCCGTAGATACCGATTTCATACATGCCGCTACCGATCACCAGACCAATCGCCGCCGTCACCCATAAACCGGCGGCGGTGGTGAGACCTTTCACCACTTGCTTTTGAATGATGATGGTACCGGCGCCGAGGAAGCCCATGCCGCTCACCACCTGCGCCGCAATACGGCTGGGATCGAGCGCTACATGGTCGCTGACTAACATATCGGCAAAGCCATATTTCGATACCAGCATAAACATCGCGCTACCGATACCGACCAGGATATGGGTGCGCAAACCGGCCTCTTTGGCGCGCAGCTGCCGCTCTAGCCCAATCAGTCCGCCGAGAATTCCCGCCAGCGCGATACGGATAAGCATATCCGTCAACATCGTTCTCTCCTTAGTTATTGAAAAACAAACCCTCCGCCGGGCGAAAAGGGCGGAAACATCTCAAACAGGATAATTCTGCTTGCAAACAATGAAATTAAATTTTGTAAAAAGCTGTGTCGCCTATCGATCCCTCAGCGCACCTGACATATGCTGATGCGACTTTTTCGCTCAATCCCCGGAGCCCCATCGATGAAAGCTGCTCTCTTCCTGCTGGCTGGCGCCACCTTGTTACTTTCTGCCTGCAGCAGCAACAGTGACAACGAACCGCCGCAACAAGCTACTGCCGCCCACGTACAACCGCGCGTTGTGATGTCATCAATGGCTGAAGTGAATTGCAGTAATGCCGGGGGATCGCTGGCGTTTTCGCGTCAGTTAGACGGTTCACGCATCGGTATGTGCCAGTTGGCGAATGGTCGTCGCTGTGACGAACAGGCGCTAATGGGTGGAAGCTGCGCCCGCTAAGGCAGGCGCAGAAGGGTTAAGCGGTGACCTGATTCGGGCTGATTTCGCCGCGTTCCAGCTGTTGCAAGTTGCTGAGCGTGGTTTCTGAAATTGCCGTCAAGGCTTCGGCGGTCAGGAAAGCCTGATGGCCGGTGAACAGCACGTTGTGACAGGCCGACAGACGACGGAACACATCATCCTGAATCACGTCATTCGATTTGTCTTCAAAGAACAGATCGCGCTCGTTTTCATACACATCCATTCCCAGCGAACCAATCTTCTGCTGCTTAAGCGCATCAATTGCCGCTTGTGAATCAATCAAACCGCCACGGCTGGTGTTGATGATCATCACGCCATCTTTCATTTGGCTGAACGCCTGCGCGTTGAGCAGATGGTGGTTTTCCGGCGTAAGCGGACAGTGCAGCGTAATCACATCGGCTTCAGCGAACAGCGTTTTGAGATCGACATATTCCGCGCCCAGCTCCAGCGCCGCCTGGCTTGGATAGGGATCGAACGCTAACAGGCGCATGCCAAATCCCTTGAGAATACGCATCGCCGCGATACCAATCTTGCCGGTTCCGACCACGCCCGCGGTTTTGTTATGCATGTTGAAGCCGGTTAAGCCATCCAGCGAGAAGTTAGCGTCGCGCGTGCGTTGATAGGCGCGGTGAATGCGACGATTCAGCGTCATCATCAGGCCAACCGCATGTTCCGCCACCGCTTCTGGCGAATACGCCGGGACGCGCACCACGTTTAAGCCGAGCGCTTTCGCCGCCGCCAGATCGACGTTATTGAAACCGGCACAGCGCAGCGCAACGTGCTTCACGCCCAGCGCCGCCAACTCTTCCAGCACCGCTTTGCTGGCATCATCGTTGACGAAAATACACACCGCATCACAGCCCGCGGCGTTCTTTGCCGTCGCCGGTGTCAGCAGGAAGTCAAAAAACTGCAGCTCAAATCCGTAGCTGTCGTTGACGTGTTCAAGGTATTTTTGGTCGTAATGCTTGGTGCTGTAAACCGCAACTTTCATTGTTTCGCTCCTGAAAAATGCAACGTCGGTATCACAACAGGATAACGTTTTCCGCGTCATTTTGCTGTGCTTCAGCCAGACTATGTCGCTAACACCTTCATTTGCCGGACGTAACATGCCATCATTTGGCCTCGTCAGGATTGTGTAAAGAACAGGAACGTTAATTGCCATGACGCGTGGCCTTCGCCGAACACTTGCTGCGCTGCTGGCGCTGATACTGCTGCTATTGGGATTGCTGCTGACGCTCACGCAATGGTTGCCGCGTCTGGCCGGTATCTGGCTGCCCGAAAACACCCGAGTGGAACTCAACGGCACGCCGCGCTGGCAGCAGGGTGCGCTGCATTTCCCGTCGGTGCGCTATCTGGCGGGCGATTGTGAACTGGCAAACGTCAGCGATGCGGCGCTCGGCTGGCAGCAAAAGCGCTGGCAACTTAGCGCGGGTGAAGTCCAACTCAACAGCGACTGCCTGCAATCGCTGCCGCACAGCGAAGCGAGCGGTGCGCCGCGCAGCCTGGCCGACTGGCAGAAGATGTTGCCTGGCGCCGATGTCCACCTGCAAAAAATCACCATTCTGCCGTGGCAACAATATGCCGGACGTTTCGATCTCACCTTAAATAACGATGTGCAGCGGCTGCATTATCAGGGCGACAACCTGAGTGTGGATGCGCGGTTGCAAGGCCAACTGCTGCAGATTGCCCAGCTGCAGCTCAGTCATCCTTTACTGCCCAAACCGCTCAACCTGCATGGCGATGTCACCTTGCCAACCTTTGCCGATGGCTTGCCGGTAGCGGGCGAACTCAGCGCTGACCTCAATATTGTGCAGTGGCCGCAGCCGCTGGCCCTGACGCTTAACTGGCGGCAACAGCAAGGCACCCTGACGGTGACACAGCAGGATGACGATCAGCCGCTGCTGCAGCTGCCGTGGCAGGTCGATGAGCGGCAGATTCGTATTACGCAAGGTCAATGGCGCTGGCCGCAGGCCGATCAGCCGCTATCGGGTGGCGTGGCAGTAACGCTGGAAAACTGGCAGCAAGGACTGGAAAACACGCTGGTCAGCGGGCGATTTAATTTGCTGACGCAAGGGCGCGGCGGTAAAGGCAATCTGGTATTAAGCGTTGGCCCGGGCAAACTGAGCATGGTCGATAGCGCCTTGCCGTTCCAGTTGACCGGCGAGAGCAAATTCGCCGATCTGCAGCTGTTTGGTAGCATGCCGGGCTTACTGCACGGCGTGCTGACCGATCCGCAATTGACCCTGAAACAAGGCGCGCTGCTGCGTTTGCGCGGTCGCTTGCTCTCAACGCTGGAAGTGGATGAAGCGCGCTGGCCGCTGGCGGGCGTGACGGTGGCGTCGAGCGGAATTAATGGTCGCCTGCAGGCAATACTTAAGGCACACGATCCCAGCTTTGGTCGTTTCAGATTGCATCTCGATGGCCGCGCCAGCGATTTCTGGCCCGACAGCGGCGTGTGGAACTGGCGTTATTGGGGGGACGGCCTGATCGAGCCGCTCACCGCCAAATGGGACGTGAAGGGCACCGGCAGCTGGCAGGACACTTTGATCAGCCTCGACACGCTGAATACCGGTTTCGATCAGCTGGCGTACGGCATGGTGCAAGTGGCTAAACCGCGCCTGACGCTCAATGCGCCGGTGCGCTGGCAGCGCGATCCCTCGCATCCGGCGTTTAACGGTGGCTTCACGCTCAAATCCGGTCAAACCCAGTTCAGCTACGGCGGCTGGCTGCCGCCATCAGAACTTAATTTTGAAGCCAAAGGCAGCGATCCCAGCCAGTTTATCTGGCGCGGTCAGCTGACGGCGGAGGATATTGGCCCGGTACGCGTGCATGGCCGCTGGGACGGCGAACGTCTGCGCGGCGAAGCCTGGTGGCCGGCGCAATCTTTGACGGTGTTCCAGCCGCTGCTCAGCAGCGATTTAAAAATGCGTATCCAGTCGGGTGAACTGCGCGCGCAGGTGGCATTCTCGGCGGCTAGCGAGCAGGGCTTTGAAGCGGGCGGTCACTGGACGGTGAAAAACGGCAGCCTGTGGATGCCGGACAGTGAAATCAACGGCATCGATTTCTCGCTGCCGTTCCGGCTGAAGGATCATCAATGGCAGCTTGGACGGCGCGGCCCGGTTTCACTGCGTATCGCCGAAGTAAAAAATCAGTTCTCACTGCAAAACATCACCGCTGATTTGCAAGGTCACTATCCATGGCAGGAGCGCCAGCCGCTAACGCTCAGCAACGTCAATCTCGATCTGTTAGGCGGACACGTCAGCATGCCCGAACTGCGCATGCCACAGCATCAAGCGGCGCGCGTCTCGCTGAAGGAGATCAATCTCAGCAAGCTGGTCAGCGCGATCAAACCCAAGCAGTTTGCCATGTCTGGCAAGGTCAATGGCGAATTGCCGCTGTGGGTGAATAATCCGCAATGGCTGGTTGAAAAGGGCTGGATCGCCAACAGCGGTCCGCTCACCTTCCGGCTGGATAAAGATATGGCGGACGCGATTGTCAGCAATAACTTTGCGGCCGGAGCGGCGCTGGATTGGCTGCGCTACATGGAAATCTCGCGTTCATGGGCCACTATCGATCTGGATAACTTCGGCAATCTAATCATGCAATCGGAAGTGAAAGGCGTTAGCCAGTTCAGTAACCGCCGACAGACCGTTAATCTGAACTACCGGCATCAGGAAAATTTGTTCCAGCTGTGGCGCAGCCTGCGCTTTGGCGATAATTTGCAATCCTGGGTGGAGCAAAATGCCACCTTACCCTCGAAGAAGGATCCCCAACCATGAGCCTCAGGGCATTACTGGTGCTGGCAGCTTGGCTGCCGCTGATTGGCTGCGTGCCGCGCATTGAAGTTGCGGCGCCGAAAGAGCCCATCACCATCAATATGAACGTCAAAATTGAGCATGAGATTCACATCAAGGTGGATAAAGATGTGGAAGCGCTGCTGAAGAATCAGAGCGGACTGTTTTGAGGAGAAGCATGATGAAACGCAAGGGGATCGCGCTGCTTGCGGCGCTGCTGTTGATGCCGTCTGCCTGGGCGATCACGCTGGATGAGGCGCGTCAACAGGGGCGCGTGGGCGAAACGCTCAGCGGCTATGTGGCGGCGCGTCAGCAGGACGAAGAAACGCTGGCGCTGGTCAAGCGCATCAACGATGGCCGCCTGCAGCAATATCAGCGCGTGGCGCAGCAAAATAACCTGACTGCCAGCGAAGTGGCGCGCATCGCCGGCGAAAAGCTGGTGAACCGCGCAGGTAGCGGCGAGTATGTGCGCGGCATCAATGGGCAGTGGCTGCGTAAGTAAGGTTTATCCGCAGATAATCTTTTTGGGAGCTTAAAATGCCAATGCCTCAAACGACAACGGATGCACAGAAGCGCGCCTTAATCGCCGGTTCAGTGGGCAATTTCATTGAATGGTACGAGTTTGCGGTTTATGGCTTTCTCGCGACGGTGATCGCGCAGAACTTCTTTCGCCTGCAAGGCGAAGCCGAGCTGACCGGCATTATTTTGACCTACGCTTCCTTCGCCATCGCCTTTTTCTTCCGTCCGTTGGGCGCAATATTTTTTGGCCGCATGGGCGATCGTATTGGGCGCAAGCCGACGCTGATTTTTGTCTTGATCATGATGACGCTGGTAACGACCGCGATCGGCATTATTCCCACCTATGCCAGCATTGGCGTGGCGGCGCCGCTGATCATTACCGGTCTGCGTATTCTGCAGGGCTTGTTTGCTGGGGGGGAATACGGCGGTGCGGTGTCACTGATGACAGAGTTTGCCCCCAAAGGGCAGCGAGGACGTTACGGTGCCTGGCAATCATTCACCGTGGCGTTGGGCCTGCTGGCGGGCGCTGGCATTGTCGCGTTGCTGTCGGCGGTGTTGAGTGTGGATCAGATGCACAGTTGGGGCTGGCGCATTCCCTTCTTCCTCGCCTTGCCGATGGGGATGGTGGCGCTGTGGCTGCGCTACAGCATGGAAGAAACGCCCAGCTTCGTGCGTCAGCAGCAAACGCAAAAAGCGCATCAGCCAATGGCGGTCAGCGCCAGTTTTGGCGCGACGCTCAGGATTATCTTGCTGGCAATCAGCCGCGTGATGGTGTGGTCAGCGGCGGGCTATACCTATCTGGTGATCATGCCAACCTATCTGCAATCTTCGCTGCACACCGGCTTTAACCAGGCGCTATTGATTGCGGTGATCTCCAATCTTGGCTTTGCCGCCACCATCATTCCAGCGGGCATGCTTAGCGATAAAATCGGACGCCGCAGCGTGATGGTTATCGCGGCATGTTTGTTGCTAGTGCTGGCATTACCGTTATTGAAAGTGTTGCAGGCCGAGTCCTCAACGCTGTTGATCAAGGCGCTGGTGGTGTTTGTGGCGGGTGGAATTGTGGGATTGCTGGCAGGACCGGGCCCGGCAATGTTAGCTGAAATGTTCCCCACGCGCGTCCGCTATACCGGGCTGGGGCTGGCCTATTCACTCTCTAACGCGGTTTTCTCGGGGTGTGCCGGACTGATTATCACCTCCCTGATTAAGCAAACGGGGAATCTGGATATCCCCGCCTGGTACATCATGGTCACGGCTGCAATCAGTATTCCGGCGCTGATGACGCTAAACAAAAAAGACCATCTGCGTTCGCTGGATGAAGCAGATGGTTGAAGACGCTAGCGTGTTGCCAGTTGCTTAACTGCTTCATGCACCGGCACTTCACCGCCGGTTAACTCAATGATCACCCGGCTGACCGCCGGTTGATCGATGATTTCAGCCAGCGTCGCCGCCACGTCATCGCGAGGAATATCGCCATACGGGATGGCCAAACCAGCACGCACCCGGCCTTGGCCTTGCTCATCCGTTAGCGTGCCGGGGCGTAAAATCACCCAATCCAGATCGCTTTGCGCCAGCTCGACATCTGCTGCTTTCTTCACGCGCATGTAGTTTTCGAAGCTGGCGGAGAGGTTTTTGTTTCTGCCGGCTTCAGGGAAAGCCGAAACCAGCAGAAAGCGTGAGATGCCGGCCTGCTGCGCGGCAGCAACTGCGGTAGTTAATCCTTTGCCATCAATGGCGTTCGTCATCTCTTCACCGCCTTTGCCACCGGCACCGGCGGTGAAGACCACCACATCGCTGCCCTTCATCAGCGCGGCCAGCGATGTTGCGTCCAGCGCGGTTAAATCGCCGTTAACCGGCTCCGCACCCCGTTCACGCAAAGGCTGCTCCTGTTCCGCTTTGCGAAACAGCGGGCGCGCAACGTGCCCGTTTGCGGCCAGCAGTGATGCCAGACGACGGCCAATGTTGCCTGCGCCGCCAATGATAAATACCTTGGACATGAGTACCTCTTAAATTGCGTGGATAACAGCGAGTCAGTATAGCCAACGTCAATCTGCGGAGAAAAAGCAGCGCAGCTTTTGCCTTTCGCGTCCGTGCTGATCCATATTCTCCACCGCCAGCCATTGGGTTAAAGCCTGCTGAATCGGCGGCCATTCACCATCAATGATCGATAACCAATCGGTATCGCGATTGCGCTGTTTGCGCGTCATGGCCTGACGAAAACGACCTTCAAAGGTAAAGCCGATACGTTCAGCTGCGCGTCGGGACGCCAGATTTAGGGAATCACAACGCCAAGCCACGCGGCGATAACCGAGCGCGAAGGCCTGCTGCAACAGCAGATATAACGCTTCAGAGCCCAATACGTTGCGCTGCATCAGCGGCGACCAGGTCACATGGCCAATCTCAATCGCGCCGTTCTGCACGTCGATATTGGCGAAACAGACCGCGCCAACCGCTTGCTGATTAGCCTGATCGATCACCGCATAACTGACCAATCCACGGTCACCTATTTTGTTAGCAATCCAATCGTTCATCTCGACTAAGGATTGTGGCTGCGATGCGCCAAGCCAGGTCCAGTCGCGATCGTCGGGTGCCTGCAAAAAGGAGGTAAGCAGGGCAGGCGCGTGATTGAGTTGAAGCGGTGTGAGATGGCAAAAGCGGCCAGTGAGAATAGCAGCGGGCGGGAAGATTGCGGGTTGCCAGTCGGGTAGCGCAAAACCGATAGGCTGACCATATTGATTGTGTTGTGTCACTTCATCTCCTTTCGCTGTGCTGAAAAATAACAGCAAAAAAAATGCCCGCCAGTTAAACCTGACGGGCATTGATCATGCGAAAAAAATGATTACGCAGCAACAATTTGTTTGATGGCGTCTTTTGCATCGTTAGCCGCTTTGGTCGCCACTTCTGGACCATAAGCGATGCCTTCCGCGAACACGAACTCCACGTCAGTGATACCGATGAAGCCGAGGAACAGCTTCACGTATGGCGTCAGCAGATCGCTGGCCGTATCTTTATGGATGCCACCACGGCTGGAGAGGATCACCGCACGTTTGCCGGTCACCAGACCTTCCGGGCCTGCTTCGGTGTAACGGAAGGTCACGCCAGCGCGGGCAATCAGATCGAAGTAATTTTTCAACTGAGTTGGAATGTTGAAGTTGTACATGGGTGCGGCAATAACCACGGTGTCATGGGCTTGCAGTTCAGCAATCAGCTCATCGGAGAGAGACAGCGCTTCCTGCTGACGTGGTGACAGTGGGGCATCGGATGGGCGCAGCGCGCCAACCAGCTCACCATCCAGCACCGGAATCGGCTGCGCGGCTAAATCACGTACGGTAACCGAGTCACCTTTAGCGCGTGCTTCGTCAGCGTAGAAGTCAGCCAGTTGATTTGACTGAGAGTAACCAGCGAGGATGCTTGATTTCAGAACTAAAACTTTGCTCATGGTATTTTCCTGTGCGTTACGCGGTTGGCTTACCGCTCAATGCTTTACACTGTACGGAGTTAGCCCGCGGGGTAAAAGCGCAATATTTCGAGATCAATGTTCGAAATAATTGAATAACCTCGCACGTCCCGTTCAGGCAGGTGTTCCAAATTGTGCTATGATGCCGACCATTAATTGCTTGAATCCGCCGGGAAATCATCTGCCCGCTGCAACAACAGGTAACGCATCGCTATGTCATCATCCGACTCTTCACCTTTAGCCTCCCTCTGGCCGCGGCTCGATAATCTGACGCTGCGCGACAGTCAACGTCTGCGACGTCGACTGCTGGGCGCTGCAAAGGTGAAAAATCCTGCGGCGCAGCAGGGCATTGTGGCTGAACTGGAGCCGGAATTTGTCGCGGCGGAGCAGCGCCTGGCGCAGCGCACGGCGGCGACACCGCGCATCACTTTCCCTGAAAACCTGCCGGTAAGTCAGAAGCAGCAGGACATTGCCGATGCGATCAGTCAGCATCAGGTGGTGATCGTTGCGGGTGAAACCGGATCGGGTAAAACCACGCAGCTGCCGAAAATCTGCCTGGCGCTGGGGCGCGGGGTTAAAGGGCTGATTGGTCATACTCAGCCGCGTCGTCTGGCGGCGCGCACCGTGGCCAACCGCATTGCCGATGAGCTGGAAACCTCGCTCGGCGGCACCATCGGTTACAAGGTGCGCTTTAACGATCAGGTGAGCGAAACCACCCAGGTTAAGCTGATGACCGACGGTATCCTGCTGGCAGAAATCCAGCAGGATCGCCTTTTGCTGCAGTACGACACCATCATTATCGATGAAGCACACGAACGCAGTCTCAACATCGATTTCCTGCTCGGCTATCTGCGCGAACTGTTGCCGCGTCGTCCCGACTTAAAAGTCATTATCACGTCAGCGACCATCGATCCGCAGCGCTTCTCACGCCATTTCCACAATGCGCCGGTGATTGAAGTGTCCGGCCGGACGTATCCGGTCGAAGTGCGTTATCGCCCAATGGTGGAAGAGGCTGACGACACCGATCGCGATCAGCTGCAGGCGATTTTCGATGCGGTCGATGAGCTGGGCCAAGAGAGCCGCGGCGATATCCTGATCTTTATGAGCGGCGAGCGCGAAATCCGCGATACCGCCGATGCGCTGATGAAGCGCGATATTGCGCACACCGAGATTCTGCCGCTGTATGCGCGCCTGTCGAACGCCGAGCAAAACCGCGTGTTCCAGTCGCACAGCGGACGCCGCATCGTGCTGGCGACCAACGTGGCGGAAACCTCGCTGACCGTGCCTGGCATCAAATATGTTATCGATCCTGGCACCGCACGTATCAGCCGCTACAGTTTCCGCACTAAAGTGCAGCGCTTGCCGATTGAGCCGATTTCGCAGGCTTCCGCTAATCAGCGAAAAGGGCGCTGCGGCCGCGTTTCGGAAGGTATCTGTATTCGCCTCTATTCCGAGGATGATTTCCTCAGCCGTCCGGAATTTACCGATCCTGAAATTCTGCGTACTAACCTCGCCTCGGTGATTCTGCAGATGACCGCGCTGGGACTGGGCGATATTGCTGCCTTCCCATTTGTCGAAGCACCGGACAAGCGCAATATTCAGGATGGCGTGCGCCTGCTGGAAGAGCTGGGTGCCATCACGCTGAGTGAAGACGAAACCTACAAGTTGACGCCTTCGGGCCGCCAGCTCGCGCAGTTGCCAGTCGATCCGCGTATGGCGCGCATGGTGCTGGAAGCGCAAAAATTTGGCTGCGTACGTGAAGCGATGATCATCACCGCGGCGCTATCGATTCAGGACCCGCGCGAGCGTCCTTCGGATAAAAAGCAGGCATCTGACGAAAAACATCGTCGTTTTGAGGATAAAGAGTCTGATTTCCTCGCCTTCGTCAATCTGTGGAATTACCTGCAGGAGCAGCAAAAAGCGCTCTCCAGCAATCACTTCCGTCGCTTGTGTAAAACCGAGTTCCTTAACTATCTGCGCGTGCGTGAATGGCAGGATATCTACACGCAACTGCGTCAGGTGGTGCGGGAACAGGGGATGCCGGTCAACAGCGAACCTGCGCCGTATCGTGAAGTGCACTGCGCTTTGCTCACCGGCTTGCTGTCGCATATTGGTCAGAAAGATAACGACAAGCAGGAGTTTACCGGCGCTCGCAACGCGCGCTTCGCCATCTTCCCCGGTTCCGGGCTGTTCAAGAAGCCGCCGAAGTGGACCATGGTGGCAGAACTGGTGGAAACCAGCCGTTTATGGGGCCGTGTTGCCGCCCGTATCGATCCGGAATGGATCGAACCGCTGGCGCAGCATCTGATTAAACGCAGTTACAGCGAACCGCACTGGGAAAAAGCACAGGGCGCGGTGATGGCGACGGAAAAAGTGACGCTTTACGGCCTGGCAATTGTGCAGGCGCGTAAGGTTAATTACAGCCGCATCGATCCGCAACTGAGCCGCGAGCTGTTTATCCGTCATGCGCTGGTGGAGGGCGATTGGCAGACGCGTCACGCGTTCTTCCGCAATAACCTGAAACTGCGCAACGAAATTGAAGATCTGGAGCACAAATCGCGTCGACGCGACATTCTGGTCGATGATGAAACGCTGTTCGCTTTCTACGATCGCCGCATCGGCAGCGACGTGGTGTCTGCACGCCATTTCGATAGCTGGTGGAAGCAGGCCAGCAAAGAGAATCCGGATCTGCTGAGCTTTGATAAGCAAATGCTGATCAAAGACGGCGCGGACAAAGTCAGCCAGCTCGATTACCCCAACTTCTGGCATCAAGGCAACCTGAAGCTCAAACTGAGCTATCAGTTTGAACCGGGCGCGGATGCCGATGGCGTGACGGTGCACATTCCGCTGCCGCTGCTGAACCAAATTGAAGAGACCGGTTTTGAGTGGCAAATTCCGGGCGTGCGCCGCGAACTGGTTATCGCGCTGATCAAATCGCTGCCCAAGCCGGTGCGCCGCAATCTGGTACCCGCGCCCAACTACGCCGAAGCGTTTCTCGGTCGCGTTACGGCGATGGAACTGCCGTTGCTGGATGCGCTGGAACGCGAATTCCGCCGCATGACCGGCGTCACCATTGACCGGGAAGCCTGGCAGTGGGATCAGGTGCCCGATCACCTGAAAATGACTTTCCGGGTGGTTGACGAGCACAACCGTAAGCTGCAGGAAGGCAAAAATCTGCATCAGCTGCGGCTGCTGCTGAAAGGCAAAGTGCAGGAAACGCTGTCGAAAGTGGCGGATGATGGCCTGGAACAGAGCGGTTTGCACATCTGGAGCTTTGGCGATTTGCCGCAAAGCTACGAGCAGAAGCGCGGCAGCTATCAGGTCAAAGCCTGGCCGGCGCTGGTGGATGAAAAGGACAGCGTGGCGATTCGCCTGTTCGATAGCGAAGTGGAACAGCAGAAAATGATGTGGCGCGGTCAGCGTCGCCTGCTGCTGCTCAACATTCCGTCGCCAACCAAGTATCTGCACGAGAAGCTACCGAACAAAGCCAAACTCGGTTTGTACTTCAATCCCTACGGCAAAGTGCTGGAACTGATCGATGACTGCATCGCCTGCGGCGTGGATAAGCTGATGGCGGAGGCGGGCGGCCCGGCGTGGCAACAGGAAAACTTCGAACAGCTGCGCGACAAAGTGCGTGCTGATTTGAATGAAACCGTGGTCACCATCGCTAAACAGGTCGAACAGATCCTGACCTGCGTGTTCAATATTAACAAGTTCCTTAAAGGACGCGTGGATATGTCGCTGGCGCTGGCGTTAGGCGATATCAAAGCGCAAATGAATGGCCTGGTGTATCGCGGTTTCGTCACCGGCAATGGCTGGTCGCGTCTTGGTGATACGCTGCGCTATCTGCAAGGTATTGAGCGTCGTCTTGAGAAGCTGCCGGTCGATCCTCACAGCGATCGTGCGCGTATGCTGAAAGTGCAGGCGGTGGAGCAAGCCTGGCAGACGTGGCGGAATAAATTGCCGCCCCAGCGTCAGGATGATGCCGACGTGCAGGCGATTCGCTGGATGCTGGAAGAGCTGCGAATTAGCTATTTCGCCCAGCAGCTGGGCACGCCTTATCCAATTTCGGATAAGCGTATTCTGCAGGCGATGGAGCAGTTGAGTTAATTGTTAGATGGCGCGATAAATCGCGCCGCTACGAAACAGCGCGGTTTTAACATCGCAAAATTCGCGAAGAAAACGGCAAGACGGTGCAGAGGCCCCAGGGATGGGTCCACGGCGACTTTACGTAGCGGCCCCGCCTTTTTGCCTGAGAGGGCAGAATTACTGGGCTAACTCTTCCAGCTTATCTTTAAAGGACGGCACCGCAATCGCGCGGTTATCGGCACGGTAACGATCGGCCGGCGCGGGTGCTGAACTCTGTACCGCAATCAACTGCCACTCATCACCGTTCTTCAACAGCAGCGGCGAACCGCTGTCGCCCGGCAAGGTATCGCACTGATGCGACAACACTGCACGCTGTGCCCAACCGGTCACTAAACAATCGCTGTGGGAATAGAGCGTATCCAGGTGATCGGCCGGATATCCGGCTTGCGTCACTTTACGTTGCGTGGTTTTCAACGCGGCGGTTAAATCGCCACGCGAACCCTCAAACAATGGAATCGGCACAATGCCGGAAGGCGGGTTATGTAAAATAACCAGTCCATAATCGTAGGGTGCGGCTCCCGGCGGCACGATCCAGCCTTCGCCGTCTGCCTGCAACCGGCGCGCTAAAGAGGGTTCAACGCGCGCATCAATATCATGAATCTCGTAGCGCCAACCTTTCGCGCTGGCCATAAAACGCAGCGCCACCGGCTTATCAAACTTGCCGGGCGGAGCCAATAAACAGTGTCCGGCGGTCAACGCCAGATGGGCAGAAATCAAGGTGGCAGTGCAGAGGTTACCGCTTTCGGTCTCTAACTGACCGATGGCATCCCAGGGCGCGGCGCTCACGTCGCTAATCGCCTGGCGATGATCTTTGCCAAAAAACAACGTTTTGATGTCTTCCGGGCTAGGCCCATCTTCATCATCGGCATGTGCTGTGTGGGTAAAACTGAAAAGACCAACGAGTAACAGGATAGCCAGGCGCATAGTTCTCTCAATGGCGAGAATAAGTAGAAGTTGTTGTCATCACGCTTGAGCGATAACTATAGTCGGTGAGCGGTGAAAAAGGGAGAAATATTGGAGTAATCAGCACGCTACAACGACTAGATAAAAAAGCTGGCTGCAACTATGCCACAGAGGATCATCACAATCAGAATAATTTCGAAGCGATAGCGACGCACCATTTTTCGCTACTCCAGTAAATAAACACCCGGCATAACCGGGTGTTTTCAATCATCAATACGGTGTTGGCGCTAAAGGCGATCTTATTTAGCTGCTTTTTTCACTTTGTGATGCTTTTTAGCAGCCTGAGCTTTCTGCGCAGCTGGCTTGGTTACTTTGTGGTGCTTTTTAGCAGCCTGAGCTTTCTGTGCAGCTGGCTTGGTTGCTTTGTGGTGCTTTTTAGCAGCCTGGGCTTTCTGTGCAGCTGGCTTGGTTGCTTTGTGGTGCTTTTTCGCAGCCTGGGCTTTCTGTGCCGCTGGCTTGGTTGCTTTTTTATGATGCTTTTTAGCGGCCTGAGCTTTCTGTGCAGCTGGCGCTTTCTTCTCTACTTTTTTGTGCTTCTTAGCAGCCTGCGCTTTCTGAGCAGCAGGTTTCTTATGATGTACTGCTTTGTGTTTCGCTGGCGCTGCAGTGGTTGCTGGCGTTGCTGGAGCAGCTGTGGTCTCAGCAGCGAAAGCAACAGAAGACATACCCATAGCAGCGGCGATCACCAGTGCAAATAATTTTTTCATTGCAAAATCCTCGAACTATTTTTTCATGTGTAGCCCACTGCGGGGCCGGTGAAAACACTATATGAAAAACAATTCAGGCTTTCCGTGAGGCATTGGTATCGGCGTGTAACGGATTGTACAAAGCGGCGTAAAGGAAGCGAAAAGGGCGGCCGCATCGGCCGCCGCGCAGTTTACTCAGAGAGATAACGTTGTTCAAGGTGCTGACGGAAATAGTGGGGATTCAGCGCTTCGCCGGTGGCATTGAACAGCAGCTGCTGCGTTGGGAAACGGCTGCCGTGCTGCCAGATGTTCTGCTGCAACCAGTCAAACACTGGCTGCAACTCACCTTGCTGGATCAGCGTCTCAACCTGCGGAATGGCACGCTTCACCGCCTGGAACAGCTGGGCTGCATACATCGCACCCAAGGTGTAGGTTGGGAAATAGCCAAACGCACCGTCGGTCCAGTGAATATCCTGCATGCAGCCATCGCGATAATTACCGCGCGTATCAATGCCCAACGATTGCTGCATCTTCTCGTCCCACAGCGCCGGGATATCTTCAACTTCAATCTCGCCTTCAATCAGCGCGCGCTCGATCTCGTAACGTAAAATCACGTGCGCCGGATAACTCAGTTCATCAGCGTCGACACGAATAAAGCCCGGCTTCACGCGCTGCGCCTGACGGATAAAGTTATTTAGCGCCAGCGCAGGCTGATCGCCCATCAGCGCCACCACCTGCGGATGGATATGTTGCAGGAAGGCTTCACTGCGCCCCAGCTGCATCTCCATAAATAGGCTTTGCGACTCATGAATCGCGGTAGAACGCGCCTGCGCCACCGGCTGACCGCGCCACTGTTTTGGCAAATTCTGCTCGTAGCGCGCATGGCCGGTTTCATGGATCACGCCCATCATGGCGCTAAGGAAGTCGTTCTCGTTGTAACGCGTGGTAATGCGCACATCTTCCGGCACGCCGCCGCAGAACGGATGCGCACTCACATCTAAACGGCCGTGATTGAAATCGAAGCCCAGCGTTTTCATCACGCTCAGGCCGAGCTGTTTCTGCGATTCGATAGCGAACGGACCCACCGGCTGCGCGATCGGGGTTTGCTGCTGCTTCGCCACTGCTCTTTGTAGCAGGTCGGGCAACCAGCTTTTCAGATCGCCAAAGGTTTGATCCAGCTGCGCGCTGGTCATGCCAGGCTCAAACACATCCAGCAGCGCGTCGTAGCGCGATACGCCGAGTGCATCGGCACGCAGCTGCGCCTCTTCACGGCTCAGCTTCACCACTTCTTTCAGATTGGCGGAGAAACCTTGCCAGTCGTTCGCCGGACGCTGCTGACGCCAGGCGTGTTCACAGCGCGAACCGGCCAGCGACTTGGCTTCCACCAGTGAGGCGGGCAGCAGCGTCGCTTGCTGCCAGGCGCGCTGCATCTCGCTCAGGTTAACCTGCTCGACATCATTCAATGATTCCTGCTGCGCGGCATCAAACAGCCCGCCGAGGCGTTTATCGGTCAGCACTTCGTGCATGAACACGCTCAGTTCGGCCATCGCTTCACCGCGCGCCTGGCTGCCGCCCGGCGGCATAGTGGTTTGCATATCGACACCGGCAATGGCGCCTAAATGGCCAAAGCGTGAGAGACGCTGAAAAGTGCGGCTAAGTTCTTGATAAGCTGAAGTCACGTAAAAAGCTCCTTATGACGGTAAGCGTGGCGCAATGTCCCGCAAGGGTAGATCAACCGGCCAGCAAAAGCGAACGCTGGCGCCGCCAAGTGGGCTGCTCTCAATCGAGACATTTCCCTGCATGGCCAGCGCAATGGAGTGCACGATCGCCAGACCCAAACCACAACCGCCGGTGGCGCGATCGCGGCTCGGATCGAGGCGTACAAAAGGTTCGAACACGCGGGCGCGCTCTTCCTGCGGAATGCCCGGACCGTCGTCTTCCACCTGCAAACAGCCCAGCGCGCCATCAAACCATAAGCTGACACGCAGGCGCTGTTGCGCATAACGCAGGGCGTTATTCACCAGATTATCCAGCACACGCTCCATCAGGCGCGTGTCAGCGCTGCCGACGTTCTCCAGCTGCGGGATATCCAGCGCAATCTGCGTCTGCGGATTCATGGTTTGCACGTCTTCAATATGTACACGTAGCCATTGCGCCAGATCGAAGGATTGCAGATGAAGATCAACGCGCGGACGATCGAGGCGCGCATACGTCAGCAACTCCTCAATCAAACTCTCCAGCTGGCCCACATCGCGGTTCAGCGCGGCGGATTCCGTGGCGGTGAGGTTATCGCTCATCTCCAGCCGGTAGCGCAGTCGTACCAGCGGCGTACGCAACTCGTGTGCGATGCCGTCAATCAGCTGTTTCTTACTGGCAACCAGCGTGTTGATGTTCTCCGCCATCTGATTAAACGCCACGCCAAGACTGTGCAGGCTGGAGGTGCTTTCAAAATGGGTGCGCACGTCGAGTTCGCCACGGCCAAAACGCTGCGCGGCTTTCTCCAGCCGCTGCATCTCTTGCCAGTGCGGACGCAGCCAGATAAACACCGGCAGCGCCAGCGACATCCCGATAAATGCCAGCAGCGCGATATCCAGAATGCGCATCTGATGCAGATAGAAAAGATACGGAATCGGGCCAACGGAAAGCACATAGTGGCTGCGCGGAATATGCTGTAAGAAGGTGTACTGATCGTCAATCGCCACGATTTCCCCGGCGCGCAGGCGCTTCATGTCTGCATCATCCAGCTGATATTTGCTCATCGGCTCAATATTCAGATCAAACGACAGGTCAAGATCGAGGCTGCGAATAGTTTTGCTCCAGTCGCGCGGTGGGATCTCGCGCAGTTCGCTGCGCATCAAGAACAGCGAGCTGGCCATCAAGTCGTTCATCGACTGACGTCCGGCGCGTTCGGCGGTGAATTTGTACACCAGCCCAACCAGCAGCGTCATCACCAGAAAACAGACGAACAGCAGCAAATAGAACTGAATAAAGAGCTTTCTCATGCGGAACGGGTATCCCAGGCCTGCGGCGCGAACAGATAGCCTTTGTTACGGATGGTTTTGATGCGGAATGGCTCGGTGGCGCTGTCGTAAAGTTTTTTGCGTAAGCGAGAAATTGCCACGTCGATGCTGCGATCCATGCCATCGTAGGTCACGCCGCGCAGGGTTTTCAGCAGCGCATCGCGATTGAGGATCTGTCCGGCGTGATTCGCCAGTTCCCACAGCAGATCGAAATCGGCGGTGGATAGCACAATATTCTCCTCAAACAGCGTCACCTGACGATTGAGCGAGTCGATGGTCAGGGAACCAAAACGCAGCACGCGTTGTGAGCTTTGTAGGGCGGGCGTCACTTCCGGCTGACCGACATGCGCCTGACGCAGATGCAAACGCAGGCGCGCCAGCAACACCGCCGGCGGCGTAGTTTTGAGGATGTAATCGTTAGCGCCCATCTCCAGCGACAGAATGTGGTTCATGTCGCTATCGAGCGAGGTGAGCAGCACAATCGGACCTTGCCAGCTGGCACGCAGATCGCGGCACAGTGTCATGCCATCTTTGCCGGGTAACATGATATCCAGCATCACTAAATCGGGATCGTGCAGGGCGATGGTGGCTTCGGCGCGGTCACCGCGCGTTTCAACAATAACTTCAATATCGTGGCGGCCAAGATAAGCGGCGATCAGTTCGCCCACTTCTGGCTCATCTTCCACATAGACGATTTTGTTCATAATTCACTGTGACGGATGAGAATCTCAGCAGCATAGCTTTTCCTGGTCCTGAGCTCTACGCTACCGCACGAAATATCCCTGCGTGACTGGTATGTATACCGTGAAATGTGCCATCATTAGCGGCGCGTTGTCGCGCAAGGTTCGGAACCGTAACGAAAAACAGGAGGAGTGCGAGAGTGTCTGATAAAGAGCTGGCTTCAGCCGGATACAGTGATCGCATCTGCTTCAATTACAGTGATTTTCTCTCCGCTTCCTGCAAAAAACGCTGGAGTTTTGTTGATGCCATTTATGGCGTGATGCCTATTTTTGGCATGGTGACGCGTAAATCGGCGCACAACCTTCAGGCCAGCGACGATCATCTGAAAGAATTAGCATTACAAATCATTTCAACGCAGGTGAGCGACGAGATTAATATCGCGCGTTTGATCACCCTGGCCGAACAACAACATATCAGCCGCTTTGATATTCAGCTGCCGTATCCGCTGTCAACGGAGCAGCTTGACGCTATTCATCAGGAATACCGTAAGCCGCTCAATCTGTCACAGCAGGATGACCTGCTGTGCGTTTCCATTCCGGTTCAGCCGCACTAATTCGTTAGCTGCCACAACGCGGGCAGTGACGCCGCAATCAACAACACAATCGCGATGCGCTCCAGCTGTGACAACACCTTGTCGCCACGGCCGCCGCGTCGTGCAAACAGGAACAGCAGCAATCCAGGCGCATAGAGCACAACAGAGAGCAGCAGATGCAAAGGACCCGACGCATACAGCAGCCAAATGCCATACGCGCTGGCACCGACGCCGGTAAACATCGCCCAGGGTTTGTTCTGCCCGCGCACCACCTTAATCAGATACAGACCCACCAGCAGATAGGGCACCAAAATCATTTCTGAAGCGATGGTCAGCAGCGTGTTGTAATCCGCACCGGTTAAGGCGATCAAAACCAGGCAAACCTGTACGCTGCCGTTGGTCAGCCATAACGACGCCGAAGGGGAGTTGTGGCGGTTCTGACGCGCGATGCTGCGCGGGAAGGCACCTTGTTGTGCGGCGAGGAACGGCACTTCAGCGGCCATAATCGTCCAGCTCAGATAAGCGCCGCACACCGAAATGATCAATCCGACCGCAATCACCGCATCGCCCCAATGACCGAGCAAATGCTTCATCAAACCCGCCATAGAAGGATTGCGCATCTGCGCCAGCTCGGCACGCGGAATCACGCCTAACGACAGCAGCGTAACCAGCAAGTAGACCAGCAGCGCGGCCAGCACCGCCATCAGCGTGGCGCGTCCGACATCCTGTTTATTACGCGCACGCGCAGAAACCACCACCGCGCCTTCCACACCAATAAATACCCACAAGGTGATCAGCATGGTTTGCTTCACCTGCTGCCACAGCGGCTGACCGAGTTCCACGCCGCTGAAATCAAAGCGGAAGCGATTGTAGTTGAATGCCAGCAGCGCCAGCACCACAAACAGCAGCAGCGGCACCAGTTTTCCCAGGGTCGCCAGCACATTAATACTGGCCGCAGTTTGCACGCCGCGCAGCACCAGACAATGCACCAGCCACAGCAGCACCGACGCGCCGAGCATCGCCTGCCACGTATTGCCATCACCAAACACCACGCGATCCGGCGTGTCGGTAAAGAAACTCAGCGCCGAGAAGACAATCACCAGATAAGAGACGTTGGCAATAACCGCACACAGCCAATATCCCCACGCCGAGCAGAAGCCCATCAGCTCGCCAAATCCGACGCGCGCATAGGTAAAGATGCCGCCATCCAACTCTGGTTTCAGCCGCGTCAGCAACAGCATGGCGAGCGACAGGAAGATGATGCCAACGCCGGTGATGAGCCAGCCGATCAGCAGCGCCGCCGGGCCGGCAACCGCTGCCATATTTTGCGGCAGGCTGAACACGCCAGCGCCCAGCATAGAGCTGAGTACCAACGCGGTGAGCGCACTAAGACCTAATTTTTTATCCAAAACGCCCATCCTAAACAGCAGAGTATGCTGGGTGGTGACGATTCCGCTGGAGTGTCGCTTGGCAATGAGCCAACTTTGAAACGGAATCCCCTAAAAACAGGCGGCAGATTTTACGGAGTGCAAACGGGGAAGGCAATGCAAGACTATGCAAATCTGCGCACAGATTATGCAGTTAGTATCAAGGAGATTTTGAAAAGGGCGGCGGACGCCGCCCTTAATCGCTATTACTTGAACAGATCGGCGGTGACGGTCAGGTTGCCGCCGCTCTGGTTCTGCCATTGACGCGTGATGTGGTAGTACTTAGCGCCTTTTTCCACTGCGCGTTTGCCAACCGCTTCCGAGATTTCGGTTGGGGTACCAAAGTGATCGGAGAAGGTGATGGTGTCAAACGGCTGCATCTGCGCAGCAGTAATCGCATTCACTTCCTGCACGCTACGGCCATCGGCAGTTTTCACCGTGTAACGTTGGCCGGTTGAGCTTTGCGTTTCGAAGAAACGACCAACGTTGCGGCTTGGGGTATCCGAAGAGGCCACGCCAGGAATGGCCACTTTAGTGGCGGCGGTGCCACCAGCGGCCAGTGCTGCTTTACCGGCTTCAGAATCTGCTGGGATTGAATCAGAGGTGTTCTGTACTTTACGCTCTGGCGCATCAGCCTTGTAAACATACGCGGTCACGTACTGGTTGCCGCCGTTATTAGCATCAACCTGACGCACGATAAAGAATGATGCCGCACCTTTATTTTTGGCTGCCTTGGCAATCGCTTCATTAACATCTGGCTGGCTGGAGAAGAAGCCATTTACCGAAACGGTGTCATACGGCTCAAGGCGATAAGCTTCTGCTTTCGGCAGCTCTTTCACGCCTGAGAAGGTGCGATATTTAGTGGAGTCATCCGCTTTCGGTGCGTTAGCTTTATACAAATCAGCCGTTACGCGCCAGTTACCGCCGTTGCCGTTGCTATCATTAATACCCTGAACATAGAAAGAGTCAGCGCCTTTGGCATCGGCTTGTTTGGAGATGGCATCAGTTGCATCGCCAATCGCATTGAAACGGCCGCTGATATTAATACGTTCGAATGGTTTCAACGCGGCCGCTTGCTCTGGCGTTAACTCTTTAGCAGCAAACGCATTCGCTGCCAGCAGTGATAACAAGGTTGACGCCAGAATGGTGTTCTTCAGCTTCATAAAAATGATCCTTCGCCTTACGCAAAATGAGTACGAAAACGTGCTGGACTCTTGATGTATAACAGATTAGCCGCTGATTATTGCATGTAATAATCGGCCTGTCTCAGCCAATTTAAGCGCATAACATTGACAATCTCTGCCGTTTATTCATCGACCTGTCATTGACTTCTGTTACGGCTCTTTTTTGCACAGATAACCACTTATTCTGGTAACACTTAGTGCCATAATAGTTAACGCATTGTTAATTAAAGGTTTTTAAAAACACTTAATTCGACATGACACGATTTTGCGCAGCAGAATATTTTTTAATAAACACCAAATGCAGTGGCAAAACATGGCATTCAATCTTTGTGTCTGAATATTTGTGTGAATGTCATAAGTGGGCGTTATCGCTGTGGATCACTCTTCATATTTTCAGTAGGTTATAAAGACTTTGTTACATTGTGCATTTTGCTCATAAAAAGCTGAAACACTGTTTCGGCTTTTGAGCTTTTTGCCACTTACAGAACCTCATCCTTTAATTGTTGAAAGGAAACAGTATGTTAATTGGGATACCCAAAGAACGGTTAGCCAACGAGTCGCGCGTGGCCGCCACGCCAAAGACCGTTGAGCAACTGATCAAGCTGGGATTTAGCGTCACCGTTGAACAGAGCGCAGGACTTCGCGCCAGCTTTGATGATGAAAGCTTTATCGCCGTCGGCGCCACCATTACTAACACTCACGATGTGTGGCAATCGGACATCGTTTTGAAGGTGAATGCGCCGGACGATCAGGAGATTGAACTGACGCGCGCCGGTAGCACGCTGGTGAGCTTTATCTGGCCTGCGCAGAATCCCGCGCTGTTAGAAAAGCTGGCAGCACGCAACGTCACTGTAATGGCGATGGATTCGGTGCCGCGTATTTCTCGTGCGCAGGCGCTGGATGCGTTGAGCTCAATGGCGAACATCGCGGGTTATCGCGCCATCGTTGAAGCCGCTCATGAATTCGGCCGCTTCTTCACCGGTCAAATCACCGCTGCCGGTAAAGTGCCGCCAGCCAAAGTGATGGTGATCGGTGCGGGCGTCGCGGGATTAGCGGCCATCGGTGCGGCAGGCAGTTTAGGCGCCATCGTGCGTGCGTTCGATACGCGCCCGGAGGTGAAAGAGCAGGTGCAGAGTATGGGCGCCGAGTTCCTTGAGCTGGACTTTGAAGAGGAAGCGGGCAGCGGCGATGGTTATGCCAAAGTGATGTCTGAAGCCTTTATTAAGGCAGAGATGGAGCTGTTTGCCGCGCAGGCGAAAGAAGTGGACATTATCGTCACCACCGCGTTGATTCCTGGCCGTCCGGCCCCGAAGCTGATTACTGCCGAGATGGTTGCCAGCATGAAACCAGGCAGCGTAATCGTCGATCTGGCTGCGCAAACTGGCGGTAACTGCGAATTGACGGTGGCCGATCAGGTGACCTTAACCCCTAACGGCGTGAAGATTATTGGTTACACCGATTTGCCAAGCCGCCTGCCAACCCAATCCTCACAGCTTTACGGCACCAACCTTGTCAACCTTCTGAAACTGCTGTGCAAAGAGAAAAACGGCGAAATTACCGTGGATTTCGACGACGTGGTGGTGCGCGGGGTGACGGTGATTCGTGATGGCGAAGTGACATGGCCAGCGCCGCCGATTCAGGTTTCCGCCGCGCCGAAAGCGCAACCCGCCGCACAGCCGCTGCCGAAGGCCGAAGCCAAACCGGTTTCACCATGGCGCAAGTATCTGCTGCTGGCGCTGGCGGTGGTGCTGTTTGCCTGCCTGGCCAACGTCGCGCCGCCGGACTTCCTGTCACACTTCACCGTGTTCGCGCTCTCTTGCGTGGTCGGCTATTACGTAGTGTGGAACGTGAGTCACGCATTGCACACGCCTTTGATGGCCGTCACCAACGCCATTTCCGGCATTATTGTGGTGGGTGCGGTGCTGCAGATGGGCCACGGCGGTTGGGTCACGATTCTGTCGTTTATCGCCGTACTGATCGCCAGCATCAATATCTTCGGTGGTTTCACCGTCACCCAGCGCATGCTGAAAATGTTTCGTAAGAATTAAGGGGTAGCAACATGTCTGGCGGATTAGTTACTGCAGCATATATTGTTGCCGCGATTCTGTTTATTTGCAGCCTTGCCGGTCTCTCGAAACACGAGACCTCCAAGCAGGGTAATATTTTTGGTATAAGCGGCATGGCGATTGCGCTGCTCGCCACCATTTTTGGCCCGAACACCGGGAACGTTGCCTGGATTCTGCTGGCGATGGTGATCGGCGGTGCGATTGGTTTGCGTCTGGCGAAGAAAGTCGAAATGACCGAAATGCCGGAACTGGTTGCCATTCTGCACAGCTTCGTGGGTTTGGCGGCGGTGTTGGTGGGCTTCAACAGCTATATCGATCACGCGCCGGGACTCGCGCCGGTGATGGAAAATATCCATCTGACCGAAGTGTTCCTCGGCATTTTCATCGGTGCGGTGACCTTTACCGGTTCACTGGTGGCGTTTGGCAAACTACGCGGCAAGATCTCCTCATCAGCGCTGATGCTGCCACATCGTCATAAAATGAACCTCGCGGCGTTGGTGGTCTCTTTCCTGCTGATGCTGTGGTTCGTACAAACTGATAGCACCGGTGCGCAGGTGTTTGCGCTGCTGCTGATGACCGTCATTGCGCTGGTGTTTGGCTGGCATCTGGTGGCGTCAATTGGCGGCGCGGATATGCCGGTTGTGGTCTCGATGCTGAACTCTTACTCCGGTTGGGCGGCGGCGGCGGCAGGCTTCATGCTGAGCAATGATTTGCTGATCGTTACCGGTGCGCTGGTCGGTTCCTCGGGTGCCATCCTCTCTTACATCATGTGTAAAGCGATGAACCGCTCCTTTATTAGCGTGATCGCCGGTGGTTTTGGTACCGACGTAAGCGTAGGCGGCGAAAGCGATGAAGTGGGCGAGCACCGTGAAATTACGGCGGAAGAGACGGCAGAAATGCTGAAAGCCTCTTCTTCTGTAGTGATCACGCCGGGTTATGGCATGGCGGTGGCGCAGGCGCAGTATCCGGTTGCGGAGATTACCGAAAAGCTGCGCGCGCGCGGTATCAAAGTTCGCTTTGGTATTCATCCGGTTGCCGGTCGTTTGCCGGGCCACATGAACGTACTGCTGGCGGAAGCGAAAGTGCCTTACGATGTGGTGCTGGAAATGGACGAGATTAACGATGACTTCAGTGATACCGATACCGTTTTGGTGATTGGCGCTAATGACACCGTTAACCCAGCCGCACTGGAAGATCCGCGCAGTCCAATCGCTGGCATGCCGGTGCTGGAAGTGTGGAAAGCGCAGAACGTGATTGTATTTAAACGCTCGATGAGCACCGGATATGCGGGTGTCCAGAATCCGCTGTTCTTTAAAGACAATACGCAGATGCTGTTTGGCGATGCGAAAGCGAGCGTGGAAGGCATTCTGCGCGCGCTGTAAAAAAGCAGGGCGGTGATGTGATTCACCGCCCTGAGTAGAAATAAGTAGGGCGGCCATGGCGAGCCGCCCTTTTTTTAATCAATCGTCTTCATCTTCTTCGTCATCGTGATCAATCGGCGATTTGAAATCGTCTGGCTTGATCGCCAGCAAATCACAACGCAGATGATCAATCACCTGTTCCGCAGTATTACCCAGGAACGCGGCTGACAAACCGGTACGGCCGATTGTGCCGAGCACCACAATGCCGGCGTCCAGATGCGAGGCAATATCCGGAATCACTTCCTCGGGCAAACCTTTCGCCACGTGGGTGAACTCTTCACTGATGGAGAATTTTTGACGCAGCGCTTTCATCGCCACTAAATGCTGGCCGCGAATCGCGTCGTTGTAAACGCTGGGATCAAAGTCGGGCAGTTCGATAGCAATATTGATCGGGGTGATGGGGTAAGCGCCGACCAAATGCACTTCGGTGTGATTCACCATCTCGGCAAGCAGCGTGGTTTCACGAATCAGCTTCTGATTCAGCTCATCATGATGCGGCTCTTCGCTGGCCAAGTTGACCGCTACCACCGCTTTGCCGCCTTCGGGCCACGCCTGATCTTTCACCATCCATACCGGACATGGACATTTACGCAGCAGATGCCAATCCGTCGGGGTGAAGATGACCGCTTCGAGGCGATCGTGCTGGTGCGCCATTTTCAGCACTAAATCATGCTGATGTGCCAGAATTTCCTGGATGATGGCTTCATACGGACGGTTATGCCAAACCACTTTGATTTCAATTTCAACGCCGGCCTCAATATATGCCTGGGCCTGTTGGCGGATCCATTCGGTACGTTGGCTGATCACCCCTTTGCGCATATTGGAGCGCTCATCGGGCGACAGCAGCGTGGTCATTTCATATGAGAAGTCGTAAATAGGCAGGAAAGCTTTGATTTTTCCGCCAATACGTTGATTGAGATAAACCGCACGACGCAGCGCGGGCTGATCGTCCTGCTGGGCATCAATAGCCACCAGAATATTTTGGTACCGGGACATAAGCCGATCTCCTAAAACCAAAGCAAGTTGGGTTAAAGATAGCCTAAGTTTGGACAGGGCAGAAGCGGAAAAGTTGTTGCCGGATCAATAAAATAACTTTTATTAACCCGGCACAGAATCACGCGGCTTGTTCGGTCTGGCCAGCTAATTCTGCCAGCAGAGCGTGGTTCTCAATGGTGATATATTTGCCTTTTACGGCCAGCATGCCACTTTTCTGGAAGCGACCCAGCAGACGGCTGATGGTTTCTACGGTTAGTCCCAGATAGTTACCAATGTCGCCACGCGTCATGGTCAAACGGAATTCACGCTGTGAGAAGCCGCGCTGACCGAAACGACGCGACAAATTCCAGACAAACGCCGCCAGACGCTCTTCGGCATTTTTCTTCGACAGCAGCAGAATCATATCCTGATCGCCTTTGATTTCACCGCTCATCAAACGCATCATCTGCTGACGCAGCGCCGGCATTTTACCGGAGAGGTCGTCAAGCGTTTCAAACGGGATTTCGCACACCATCGCCGTTTCCAGCGCTTGCGCAAAGCTTGGATGTTTGGCACCAACAATGGCGTCAAAACCCACCAAATCGCCTGCCAAATGGAAGCCAGTAATTTGCTCGTCGCCTTGTTCAGTGATGGTGTAGCTTTTGATGGTGCCGGAGCGGATTGCGTAGAGAGATTTCAGTTCATCACCGGCTTTGAACAGCGTCTGGCCTTTTTGAATCGGCTTTTTGCGCTCAATGATGTTATCCAGCTGATCCAGTTCGTGCTCGTTCAGCGTGAAGGGAATACACAATTGGCTGATACTGCAATCCTGACAATGGATGGCACAACCGCCAGACTGAATACGTCGAATGCTGCGTTTTTCCTGGATCATATAGTTACGCTCGATGATTATTGACTGCGGTCAATTTTAACATTTTTCTTAGCGAAGGGAACTCATCCGAGCAGTAAATGTCCTTAAAACCCCACAAATGTCAGGTATTACGCGGTTTGCGCTGGTCTGACTGAAGCGCATTTATTGATCTGGAACGTTTTGTTGCCAGGTTTACAGCTATAGCGCGCTTAATACAGCGCAAAAAGTGACAGATGTTTTGCCCATAATCCTTTGCTACTCTTTTGCTTTAGCGTCGAATTGGACGCGCAGGCAAACACCAGGCGAGAGGAAACACCATGAACCTTGATGATGAAGACCTTTTCCGTGATGCCATGGGTGATGTGACACCATTAAAAAATTGCGCTAATACCCAATGGCTACGCGCACCTTCGCCTAAAGCGCCGCGTGCGCCGCAGGAAAGTGACGAGCAGGAAAATTTCCTCATGCGTGGCTATCTCGACATCGTTCCGCTGACCACACCGCTGGAATTTAAAGTTGATGGCGTACAGCAAGGCGTGCTGGATAAGCTGCGACTGGGCAAATATCCGCCTGAAGCCAGCCTTAATCTGTTGCGTCAGCCAGTAGAAACCTGTCGTCAGGCGCTGTTCAGCTTTATGCAGCAGGCCAATAAACATGGGTTGCGCAATCTATTGATTATTCATGGCAAAGGGCGTGACGATGAGTCGCACGCCAATATCGTGCGCAGCTATGTGGCGCGATGGTTGCCGGAGTTTGCAGAAGTGCAGACGTTTTGTACGGCGCAGCCGAAAGATGGTGGGGCGGGCGCGCTCTATGTCGGTTTACGAAAAACCGAACAGGCGCGCCTTGAGAACCGTGAGCGTCATGCAAAACACAGTCGCTAGCTGTGGAATTTGCGGATGGTCGCCATCAACACTTCGGCGCTCAGGCTTAATGGACTGCCGCTGCGCGTAATTATGCCCACCGGTTCGCCTGGCCCCGGCGAGGCAATCGGTAGCGCGCACAACGCATCGTGATTCAAGTCTTCTTTGATGGCGCCAGAAGGCACAAACCACACATAGTCGTAACGCAGTGCCAACTGCCGCGCCAGCGATGTCGATGAGGTTTCGACGCAGTTTGGTGGCAAGGTACAACCTTGCTCATTCAGCATATGCTGCGCGATACGGCGCGGTGCGGTGCCTTCCGGCGAAATCACTACTGGCCACTGCATCGCGCGCGACAGCATAACGTTCTCGCTTAATAGCGGATGATCGGGGCGCACCACCAGTTTAAGTGATTCCAGAAACAGCAATTCATAAGTGAGTCCGGCCATCATATCGCTGTCCGCCATACGACCAATCCCGACATCAAACTCACCGGCACGTAAACCGGCCAACAACACGTTGTTATGCAATGTCGCAACCTGCACCGTGGTGTTAGGTTGCTGTTCATGGAAGCGATCTAGAATTTGCGGCAGCATGCCCATCGCCGCAGTCGTCAGCGCGCCGAGTCGAATCACCACCGGTCGGCCCGGCTGCGGCGCGTTGAAGCTCTGACCAGCATGATTAAGCGCATCCAGCACTTTCACCGCATGAACCAGAAACTGTTCGCCCAGCGTAGTGAGCTGCGCGCCGAGTCGTCCGCGCTCAAACAGTCGCGCGCCCGCCAACTCTTCCAGCTCATTCAGTGTTTTCGATAAAGCGGGCTGGCTCAGATTGAGCGTTTCAGCGGCACGACCGAGCGTGCCTTGCTGCGCCACCGCCACAAAGGTATGTAAATGACGCAAGCGAATGCGCTGATTGAAAAGGATATTTTTGTCCATACGCCCAACATAATGAGTTATGCCGAGGAGCAGCAATGAGGAAACGTTAATTATGTTAACTTGCCTGCAAATTTATATTAACAAAAACACCGCTATGCAAGCTTCGCCGCTAACCTGATGTATTTATGAATAAAGTTGAAAAAGACACTTTTTGCAGCATATTCGCGCGCTATAAAATCAATAACATACAGCGTGAAAAGTTGAATAATTCTCAATTACATCCAAAAAGAGTGCCTGTTATTGTTAACGATGAGCTATGATAAGCGCCGTTTTTTTTACTAAAACTGATGCCCTAAACGGTTAAAAGTGCAGGAGTCGTTACGTGACCAGCGTTGAAGCAGTAGACGTTCGCCAGCTTATCAATAAGAGTGCGCTTAGCAGCTGGCAGAAGCGCTTAATCGCGCTGTGCTTCGTGGTAGTGGCGCTGGACGGCATGGACATTGCGCTGATGGGCTTTATTGCGCCCACGCTGAAAGCCAGTTGGGGCGTCACGAATCATCAACTCGGTATGGTGATCAGCGCGGCGCTGATTGGTCTGGCATTGGGGGCGATGGTCGCTGGACCGCTGGCCGATCGCTATGGTCGCCGCGTGATGATCCTCATCAGCGTGCTGTTTTTCGGTCTGTGGACGCTGGCCACGGCGATGGCGCAGAACATCGAACAGATGATGCTGTTCCGCTTTCTCACCGGCTTAGGGCTTGGGGCCGCGATGCCCAACGTGGGCACGCTGGTGGCCGAATACGCGCCCGAACGTCGCCGCTCATTTATTATTACCGTGGTGTTCTGTGGCTTTACCTTTGGTGCCGCGACGGGAGGCTTTGCCGCTTCGTGGCTGCTGCCGCGCTATGACTGGCACTCCGTTATGCTGATGGGCGGCGTGCTGCCGCTGCTGGTGCTGCCTTTTTTAGTGCGCGGCTTACCGGAATCGGTACGTTTTCTGATTAGCCGTCGCGCGCCTGCCGCACGTATTCACGCCATCCTCGAACGTATGCTGCCCGGCAGCGTGCAGCCGGATAGCCATTATCAAAGCACTGAGCTGCCCACCGCGCGAAAAGGTTCGGTGGCGACCGTGGTGTCGCGCCGCTATCTGTTCGGCAGTTTGATGTTGTGGGGCGGCTACTTTATGGGGCTGTTCCTCGTTTACCTGATTGGCAGCTGGATGCCTTCATTGATCAGCACGCTCGGCATGTCGGTGACGGAAGCGGCGATTGTCACGGCGATGTATCAGGCCGGCGGAACCCTTGGCTCGCTGTTTGCGGGTTGGTTGATGGACCGCATCAACGCCAATCTGGCGCTGGCGGTGATCTATTTCTGCGGTGGCATTGCCATTGTGGCGCTGGGTTTTTCACCCGCGCAGGTCGGCTTAATGAGCGCCATCGCTTTCTGCAGCGGCTTCTGTTTTAACGGCGCCAATACCGGCATGAATGCGCTCTCCGCCAGTTATTACCCAACTCATGCGCGTGCCACCGGCTCCAGCTGGATGCACGGCATAGGGCGCATCGGCGCCATCATTAGCGCCTTTGTCGGTGCCGAGTTGTTAACGCTTGGCTGGACGTTCAGTCAGATCTTCCTGCTGCTGGCGATTCCCGCCGTGTTAACCACCATCATGCTGGTGCTGAAATGTCGCTTTGGTGACCAGTCAAACCTCACCGAGTGACAAGGCGATCACAGTTCCACGAAATTGTTACCCGCCGCTAAAGGGTTGATCTACAGTAGCAACAACCCGTTAGCCCAAGGTGATGATGATGCCAAACTTTCTCAGCAGCGATGCCATCCGCACGCTGTTCTCGCAGGCAATGTCGACCCTGTATCAGCAGGAAGTGCCGCAATACGGCACGCTGACGCAGCTGGTCACCGCTGTTAATGAACGTACGCTGGAAGCCAATCCCGAGTTAAAAAACCGCTTGTCGGCCGCCGATGAACTGAGTCGCCTGAGCGTCGAACGTCACGGTGCGATTCGCGTCGGCAAGGCTGATGAACTCAGCACGTTGCGCCAGATGTTTGCCGTGATGGGCATGGAAGCGGTGGGGTATTACGACCTGTCGCAAGCCGGTGTGCCGGTGCACTCCACGGCGTTTCGTCCGGTCAGCGATCGCGCGTTGCGCCATAATCCATTCCGCGTTTTCACTTCGTTGCTGCGTCTGGAACTGATTGATGATGCGGCGCTGCGCGAGAAGGCCGCTGCAATTCTCGCCGCGCGCGATATCTTTACGCCAGGTTGCCGCGCGTTGATCGCTAAGCATCAGCAGCAGGGCGGTTTGAACGCCGCGGATGCCGCCACTTTCGTGCAGGAAGCGCTGGAAACCTTCCGCTGGCATGCGCACACCACCGTAGACAGCGCCACTTATCACGCACTGAGCCAGCAGCATCGTCTGATTGCCGATGTGGTGTGTTTCCGTGGTTGCCACATCAACCATTTGACGCCGCGCACGCTGGATATTGATCGGGTGCAAGCGCTGATGCCTTCGCGCGGCATCGATCCCAAAACACTGATTGAAGGCCCGCCGCAGCGTAAAGTACCGATTCTGCTGCGCCAGACCAGCTTCAAAGCGCTGGAAGAAGCGGTGCACTTTAACGATGGCACGCCGGGCACGCACACCGCGCGCTTTGGTGAGATTGAACAGCGCGGCGCGGCGCTCACCCCGAAAGGACGCGAACTTTACGATCGTCTGCTGGCCGAAGCCGGTACCGGCAGCGATAACCAGCATCACCAGCAACATCTAAGTGAAGTGTTTGGTGATTTCCCCGACGACGAAGAGTCTTTGCGCGAGCAGCAGCTGGCGTGGTTCCGCTATCGCCTGACCGAAAAAGGCGAGCATCTGCCGCCACGCGCGGGCGAAAGCGTGACGCAGTTGCTGGCTGAAGAGCGTTTGAGTGCCGAACCGATCGTTTACGAGGATTTCCTGCCGGTCAGTGCCGCGGGGATTTTCCAGTCGAATCTGGGGGACGTGGCGCAAACACGCAGCGCGGGGAATGCCAGCCGAGCAGATTTTGAAAGCGCGTTAGGTTGCGCGGTGCAGGATGAAATGGCGTTGTACCAGCAGATGCAGCAGCGCAGTCTGGAACGCTGTGGCGTGGCCTGAGGAGAAATGTTACAGCCGGTCTGAAATTCAGCAGACCGGCTGCTTTTCTTGTGGTTATTGCAAGCGCGCGTCACGCACCAGCGTGTACTTCCCGGCACCTAAAAACATAATGGCGAGCGCACCCAGCAGGTAAAGCGCTTCTGTCTCCAGCGCCCACGCACCGACGTCGGTGCGATGCCAGACAGCGCCCATTTTTACCAGCAGTGTCGCAACAATCATGTTCACCGCAATAATGAACGCCGCAGGGCGCGTCAAAAATCCGATGATCACCATTACAGGTGCCGCTATTTCCCCGATGTAAGCACCGTAAGCGATGAAACCTGGCATTCCTTTGACGGCGAGCATGTGCGCAATCCAACCCACGCCATGCACCACTTTGAACGCCCCATGAAACAGCAGCAATCCGCCAAACGTCAGGCGCAAAAGCAGTTTGCCAAGGTCCGGGTGATCGCACATCCGGTTGAACATTTGATTAATGCCACCAAACATGGTGTTTCTCCGTCGCGCCAGGTTAACTTGCAACCTTAAAACAAATGGCCTCGATGGGGTTAGCCAAAATATTTGATGGAGTTGTTCAAAGAATCGCGCCGCGTTTCGGCTTAATCTGCAAATGCTTTCAGAACATGGACATTCGTCCAAGGCCTGCAAATAATGGAACGATGCATTATCAGGGAACCCGAGATGAAAAATGAACGACGTCTGAGGATCATGACCGCAGAAGGGGAACTCAGAGGCCTGATGGACGAAGATCTTTTTGTCTTTAAAGGAATACCGTACGCAGCTGCACCTACTGGCGCTTTACGCTGGCGACCGCCGCAGCCGGTCCAGCCGTGGCAAGAGGTGCGTGATGCGACCGAATGGGGCGCAGCAAGCTGGCAAAATCGTGACTATTGCGTGGCCGCCGGCGGTGGCGATCCCGGTCGCTTTAGTGAGGATTGTCTCTACCTGAATATCTGGACGCCGGATGTTGAGCCTTCGCGGCCGTTGCCGGTAATGGTCTGGTTGCATGGCGGGGGATTTTCCATCGGCGCCGGTAATCTTGATCCTTATCGCGGTAAAGCGCTGGCGGCGCAAGGTGTGGTGGTGGTGACGCTTAACTACCGACTCGGTCACTTCGGTTTTTTCTCTCATCCGGCGCTGGATGCGCAATACCCCGACGGGCGCGTAATCAACAACTTTGCCTTACTCGATCAAATTGCCGCTTTGCAGTGGATTCAGCGCAACATTCCTGCCTTTGGCGGCGATCGCCATAACGTGACGCTGTTTGGTGAATCCTCCGGTGCGCGTAGTGTGTTATCGCTGTGCTGCTCGCCGCTCTCCGAGGCGCTATTTCACAAAGGCATCGTACAAAGCGCCTACAGCTTGCCCGACATCCCGCAAAAGCAGGCACAACAGATCGGTTTACAGGTCGCGGCGCATTTTGCGTTACCCGAAGATGCCAGCGCCGAGCAGCTGCGTGAGCTACCGGCCGAACAATTCTGGCCGTTAGAACGCCCGCTGGCGCTCGGCCCGGTGCCCATCAGCGGCGATGCGGTACTGCCGAAACCGATGTTAACCACGTTTATCTCCGGCAAGCAGCATCGCATTCCGTTAATGATCGGCAGCAACAGCGATGAAGCCAGCGTACTGGACTATTTTGGCGTGGATGCCACGGCAGTATTGCGACAGATGCGCAGCAAAAACCGCATTAGTTATCGCCTGATGAAGTGGCTGTACGACATTCATGATGATGCGCTGCTGGGACGTGCGGTGGCGCGCGATATGGCGTTCACGGTGTTACCGTTAATCATCGCTCAGGCGCAGCACAATATCGGCCTGCCCGCATGGCGTTACTGGTTCGATTACGTCTCCGAAAATGCGCGCGACCTCTATCCGCACGGAACATGGCACGGCAACGAAATTCCCTATGTCTTTAACACGCTGGATACGCTAGCGCCGCCAGCGGAACGCAGCTACAGCGAGCAGGATAAAGCGTTCGCCTCCACAGTCAGCGCTTATTGGGTCACCTTCGCGCGTGAAGCCAGCGAGTTCAGCTCGCACTTAGCGGGTGAAGTAGATTGGCCAGCCTGGCGACCGGGCGACGATCTGACGCTGGCGCTGGGCGATCAGGGCAAAGCCCAGGCGGTGGTGAAGGCGCGCTTTATGCGTGGACGGCTGCGTTTGTTCCGTTTGATGATGCGCAGCCACGTTAAGCTTTAATGAGCGTGCTAATGGTGTAATCTGGCAAATCAATTTATAAGGCAAATTTTCGCCTATCTTGCTGATAAATCTTAAAAGCGCATATTCCTCACCCGCGTCAGTAAGCAATTAATTAGCTTACAAAACCGTTACATTTTCCCAATCCGATGCCGATAAACGCAATATGCCCGATTTTATCGGGCCTCCTTCGCGTTTCACACCAAGGGATTATGTATGGGTATCTTAAAAAATTTCACCATCCGCGCCGTATTGCTCACCATTCTTGGGCTGTTTTGCCTGCTGTGGTGTGCCGTTGGGCTGTTTAGCGTCCACTCACTGAACGCCCTCGGCGAGGGCAACGAGATTGACCGCCAGCTGGTCAATCAAATGACGATTTTAAGCAAAGGAAATGATCAATATTTTCGTGTCGTTACGCGTCTGTCTCGCGTGATGGAAGGCCGCGCCTCAGGCAGCGCAGTCGGTGCTGATGCTTTTACCCCGGTGCAACAAGCGCTCGACAATATGAAAACGCTGCTGGCGCAGTTTAAAACCATGGCGCCAGGTCCGATGGATGCGGAGACCGCCAATAGTGTCATCACCAACTGGCAAAAACTGCTCGATGAAGGCATCGCACCGCAGGTTTCGCTGGCGCAGCAGGGCACGCTTGAAGCCTATCGTGCGCAAGCCAATAACGTCACGCCGCCGCTTAGTCGTGCGTTTGGTGCCAGCGCGGAAGCTTTCAATAAAGCCGCAGGCAGCAAACTGGATGAGACGCGCGTCACCGTCGATAAGCTCACCAGCATCACTAAAGTCATTATTCTGGTGGCGGTGGTGATTGGCTTGTTTATCTTGCTGTTTACCGATCGCTATCTGGTGGCGATGCTGGTGAAACCACTGGAGCGTATCCGTAACCATTTCACGATTATTGCGCAGGGCGACCTCAGCCAGCCGGTGGAAGATTTTGGCCGTAACTGCGTCGGCAAGCTGGTGCCGTTGCTGCGTGCCATGCAGGACAGCCTGCGCGAAGCGGTAAGCGCGATTCGCAGCGGCACTGAAAACATCTATCGCGGCGCAGCGGAGATCTCCTCTGGCAACAACGATCTCTCATCGCGCACCGAAGAGCAGGCGGCCGCGCTGGAGCAAACCGCGGCCAGCATGGAGCAGTTAACTGCCACCGTGAAGTTCAACGCCGACAACGCGCGACAGGCCAGTTCGCTGGCTGAAACCGCTACCGGTACCGCGCAGCAGGGCGGACGGTTGGTAGGCGAAGTGGTTACCACCATGCAAGGCATCTCAGGCAGCTCGAAGAAGATCGCTGAGATCACCAGCGTGATTAACAGTATCGCTTTCCAGACCAACATCCTGGCGCTGAACGCCGCGGTAGAAGCCGCACGCGCCGGTGAACAGGGCCGCGGTTTTGCCGTGGTGGCCAGTGAAGTGCGCAATCTGGCACAGCGCAGCGCCGGTGCGGCGAAAGAGATCGCCACATTGATCGAAGATTCCGTGCAGCGCGTGGAAAAAGGGTCGGCGCTGGTGAGCAGCGCGGGCAGCACCATGCACGACATTCTTAAGTCGGTGCAGGATGTAAATGAAATCATGAAGCACATCGCTGCGGCGTCAGAAGAGCAGAGCAAAGGGATTTCGCAGGTCGGTACCGCCGTCACCGAGATGGACAGCGTCACTCAGCAGAACGCCTCGCTGGTTGAGGAAGTTTCTGCCGCTGCCAGCGCGCTGGAGCGCCAGACGCAGGAGCTGCAGGCCTCGGTGGCGAAATTCCGTCTGTCGGACAGCACGCCGGTAAATAAGGCCGTGGTATCGCCAACCGCGCTGCGTCGGCCGGTGTTGACCGGCGCAGGCCTCGCACAGCCGAAATCAGCCTCTGACGAATGGGTCTCGTTCTAAACCTCAGATAACCACGCCACCAGTTCCGGCAGGAACGGTGGCGCATCTTTTTCCGCCCGCTGTAACAGGCTGTAGCTTGCGCCGGTCGCCACACTGGTGGCAAACGGCGCAATCAGCCGCCCATTCACCACATCGTTCTGCACCAAGGTGACATCCGCCACCGTGACGCCAAATCCCTGAATCGCAGCGCTGATTGCGAGATCCATGGTGGCGAAATGCTGATTGCGCGCCATTGGTAACGCGGCATCCAGCCCGGCCAGCCAAAGCTGCCAGTCGCGTGAATCCGGCGTGGGATGCAGAAAAGTAAACTTCGCCAGTTCGCCAATCTGCGTGGGCGGCGTGACGCTGCTGGCCATCACCGGCGTTAAACGCTCCTCAAACAGGCAAATCGAACCGGCTGGCGACGGGCCAAACACAATTGCCGCGTCAAAGTTATCGAGCTGCGAGCCATGATCGAGTGTGGTGGTCAACGCTACGTGAATATCTGGCCGCTGCTGTTCCAGCGCCACCAGACGCGGCACCAGCCAGCGCATGGCGCAGGTAGGCGCTTTCAGGCGAATCGAGGCGTTGCTGCGGCTGGCTTTTTCTGTAGCATTCACCAGCATGGCGAAACCTTGCTGCAATTCCGGCAGCAGCGCGGCACCTTGTTCGGTGAGATGCAGACCACGGGCGTGGCGGGTAAACAGCGCGAAGCCCAGCCAACTCTCCAGCGTGGCGATTTTACGGCTCACCGCGCCTTGGGTGATGCACAGCTCGCTGGCGGCACGCGTCAAATTGAGATGGCGCGCGGTGACCAGAAACGCGTGGATGGCATTGAGCGGCAGAGCAGAGCGGGACATAACAACCTCAAGCTATGATTTTTAATCATGGCTATTATGACAACAATTCGCTTGTCGACTCAAGCCGCACACCGTTGAATAGAAATCTACTTTCGATACGTGGTTATGCAACCTTACGAGGCACCAATGACCTTGAACAGCAGTGTGAACATCTCTTCCAAACAGCCCGATGTCGGCACGACGATTTTTAGCGTCATTGGCCAGCTGTCGGCGCAGCATAAAGCCATTAACCTGTCGCAAGGCGCACCCAACTTCCCGTGTGATCCACAGCTGGTTGAGCTGGTCAGCCAGGCGATGCGTGACGGTCATAACCAATACGCTTCAATGACCGGCCTGCCGTCGCTGCGTGAAGCGCTGGCGGAGAAAGTTCACACGCTGTATGGCCAGCACTATGATGCCGGCAGCGAAGTGCTGATCACCGGCAGCGCCAGCCAGGGCATTTACATGGCGATTTCCGCGCTGGTCCACGCAGGCGATGAAGTGATCTTCTTCGAGCCGGCGTTTGACAGCTACGCGCCGGTGGTCCGTCTGCAGGGCGCTACGCCAATTGGCCTGAAGTTGCAGGTGCCGGATTTCGCCATCAATTGGGACGAACTGCGCGCCACCATTACGCCGCGCACCCGCATGATCATCATCAATACGCCGCACAACCCAAGCGCGCAGGTGCTGTCAGCTGCGGATCTGGATCAGTTAGCCGCGTTGACGCGCAACACCGATATTGTGGTGCTGTCTGACGAAGTCTATGAACACATCCTGTTTGATGGCCGTACGCACTGCGGCATGGCAACGCATCCGGAACTGGCGCAGCGCAGCGTGGTGGTTTCCTCCTTCGGTAAAACCTTCCATGTCACCGGCTGGCGCGTGGGTTATGCGCTGGCACCGGCAGCGCTGATGGAAGAGATCGTTAAAGTCCATCAGTTCATGATGTACGCCGCCGATACGCCGATGCAGGTCGGTTTTGCTCACTATCTGCAAAATCCGCAGAACTATCTGCAGCTGTCGCCGTTCTATCAGGAGAAGCGCGATCGCCTGCTGACCTTGATGCAGGATTCGCCGTTTAAACTGCTGCCGAGCGCCGGTTCGTTCTTTATGTTGGCCAGCTACGGACATTTCAGTGACGAAAGTGATAGCGAAATGGTAAAACGTCTCATCGTCGATCACGGTGTGGCCACCATTCCGCTGTCGGCGTTTTATATGGACGGCACTGACAATAAATTAATTCGCCTGTCATTCGCAAAAGACGACGCAACACTTCAGGCCGGTGCAGAAGCGCTCTGCCAGGTCAAAGGGTAACTTAGGGGTAAATATAATGAAAAAATTGAACGCACTGTTTGTCGCTTTGGGCATGCTGACTTCGGCGCACGCGCTGGCGCAGGAAACCTTACGCTATGGTCTTGAATCGCAGTATCCGCCATTTGAGAGCCGCAACGCGCAGGGCGAACTGGAAGGTTTCGATATCGAACTGGGTAAAGCGATTTGTCAGGTAGGCAACTTCGACTGTAAGTGGGTGGAAAGCAGCTTTGATGCGTTGATTCCGGCGCTGCAGGCGAAAAAATTTGATGCCATTAACTCCGCAATGAACATCACCGAAGCGCGGGCGAAAAGCATCGACTTCACTAAGCCGATCTACCGCATTCCTACCATGTTAATCGTGAAAGAGGGCGAGAAGCTGCTGCCAACCGCCGAATCACTGAAAGGGAAAAACATCGGGGTGCTGCAGGGTTCGATCCAGGAAACCTATGCCAAGAAGCACTGGGAAGCGCAGGGCGTTACAGTGACCTCTTATCAGGATCAGAACCAGGTTTACAACGACATGGTTGCCGGTCGTCTTGACGGCACGCTGGTGATGTCAGCTGCCGGTCAATCGGGCTTCCTCGAAAAGCCGCAGGGTAAAGGTTTCGCCTTTGCCGGCAAGCCGGTAGAAGATGACACCATTCTCGGCACCGGTATCGGTTTTGGTCTGCGTAAAGGCGATGACAAATTGAAACAAGAGCTGGATGCGGCAATCACCAAGGTGCAAGCCGATGGCACCGTCACTAAGCTGGCGGCGAAATTCTTCCCTGGGATTGATGTTTCAGCGAGTAAATAACCAAAAAAAGGTCGCCATGAAGGGCGACCTTTTTTTATTTCGCGGCTAAATAGCACAACGCTTCGGCCACCTGATACGACTTCACAAACGAGGGAACCGGCAAAAACTCAAAGCGCGAATGGAAATTGTGCGCGCCGGTGAAGAAGTTCGGCGTCAATAATCCTTTCGCTGACAGCGCTGCACCGTCGGTGCCGCCGCGCATCGGGATCACCTTCGGTTCCACGCCCACTTGCTCTAACGCGGCAAAAATCAGGTCAATTGCGCGACGATCTTTACCAATCGCATTACTGATATTGCTGTAAGTGTCGTTTATCGTCAGCGCTACATGGCCGGTGGGATAACGCGCGGCGATTTCATCGGCCACTTCCACCAGTTGCTGTTTCTTCGCATCAAAACCTTGCAAATCGAAATCACGAATTGAGGCTTTCAACACCGCGCGGCTGGCGTTGGCATTCATATCGTTGAACCAGATATAACCTTCGCGGCCTTCGGTATGTTCGGGGGTTTTTAAGCGATCGAAGCGGGAGATGAAGTCATGCGCCATCAGCAGCGGATTGACCAATACGCCTTTGCCCGACATCGGATGCGCCGGCACGCCGGTAAACACCAGCTCAGCGGCGGCAGCATTGAAGTTTTCATACACCACTTCACCCAGCTCGCAGCAGTCGATAGTCCAGGCGAAATCGACGTTAAAGCGCTGCTCCAGATCCAGCGCTTTAGCGCCGCGCAGGCCAATCTCTTCATCGGGCACAAACGCCACCACGATATCACCGTGATCGCCACGCAGGTTCTCCAGCAACGTCATCACCACCGTTACCGCCGCTTTGTTATCGGCGCCCAGCACGCTGGTGCCGTCGCTGAAGATAATCTCCTGCCCGAGATAAGGTTTGATCTCCGGATGTTCCGCCACGCGCAGCCAGATGTCCTGCGTGCTGTTAAGGCACAGATCTTCCCCGGTGAACCTGAGGGTTTGCGGGTGGATATCCGGCGACAGGCCAACATCCACGGTATCAATATGGGTGATAAAACCGATACGCGGCGCATCAGGGCGATTACCGGGTTTCACCGCAGTGACCGTGGCGTGCTGGTCAATCACGATATCCTGTAAACCCAATTCGTCCAGCTCCTTGGCCAGTAACTCTGCCATCGCATGTTGGGACGGCGTACTCGGCAGCGTGGTTGATTTGGCATCGCTCTGGCTGGAAACCGCCAGATAACGGTAGAAACGCTGGGTCAATTGGCTGGCAAGTTGGTCTGTCATCACAATTCCTTATTAGCATTGCGGCGTCTGTAGTACGCGTGCTGGTTAAATCATGTTATTTATTAATCAGATGAACATTACATAACGAAGCAGACTCATGGAAGTCAATAAAAAGCGAGGATCATGATGAAAAAAATGATGGCAAATCTCACTCTCACTGCAATCGGCTTGGCGGTCGCGGGCGGGGTTTCGGCAAAAACGCTGGTGTACTGTTCAGAAGGATCGCCAGAGAACTTTAACCCGCAATTGTACACGTCGGGAACCAGCGTCGATGCCAGCGCGGTACCGATTTTTAACCGACTGGTGGACTTCACGCCCGGCACCACCGAACTGGTGCCGAGCCTCGCCGAGAGCTGGGATATCAGCCCGGATGGTAAGGTCTACACCTTCCATCTGCGCAAAGGGGTGAAATTCCAGAGCAACAAGCTATTTAAGCCGTCGCGCGATTTTAACGCCGACGACGTAATCTTCTCGTTTATGCGCCAGATGGATGCCAAAAACCCCTACCACAATGTCTCCGGCGGTAACTATGCCAACTTCGAAAGCCTCGAGCTGGCGAAGCTGATCACCAGCATTGAGAAGGTCGATGACAATACCGTGCGCATCACCTTAGCTCACGCTGAAGCGCCATTCCTCGCCGACTTAGCCTGGTATTTTGCCTCGATCCATTCGGCTGAATACGCCGACCAGATGTTGAAAGCCGGCACGCCGGAGAAGGTCGATATGGAGCCGATTGGCACCGGGCCGTTTGAGCTGGTGCAGTATCAAAAAGATTCGCGCATTCTCTATAAAGCCTTCCCGGAATACTGGCAGGGCAAGGCGAAGCTCGATCGTATTGTCTTCTCGATCACGCCGGACGCCTCGGTGCGTTATGCCAAGCTGGAGAAAAATGAATGCCAGATTATGCCGTTCCCCAATCCGGCCGATCTGGAGAAGATGCGCACCAATCCCGATTTAACGCTGGAACAGAAATCAGGCCTGAATACCGGTTTCCTGTCGTTCAACACCACCAAAGCACCGCTGGATAACGTCAAGGTGCGTCAGGCGCTGGCGATGGCGATCAATAAGCAGGCGATCATTGATGCCATCTTCAAAGGTACTGGCACGGTAGCGAAAAACATCCTGCCGCCGGACGTGTGGAGTGCGGATAAAGATCTGAAGGATTACGACTACGATCCGCAGAAAGCCAAAGCGCTGCTGCAGGAGGCGGGGATTAAGCCAGGCACCGAAATCGCCCTGTGGGCGATGCCGGTACAGCGACCGTATAACCCGAATGCGCGACGAATGGCGGAGATGATTCAGGCGGACTGGGCCAAAGTGGGTATCAAAGCCAATATCGTCAGTTATGAGTGGGGCGAATACCTCAAGCGCGTGAAAGGCGGTGAGCATCAGGCGGCGCTGATGGGCTGGACCACGGCGACCGGCGATCCGGATAACTTCTTCGGCCCGCTCTACAGCTGCACCTCGGCGAATGGCGGCTCCAACTCGTCAAAATGGTGTTATCAGCCGTTTGAGAAGATCATTACCGAAGCGCGCGCCGAGCAAAATCACGACAAACGCGTGGCGCTGTATCAGCAAGCGCAGCAGATTATGCATGATCAAATGCCAGCGGTGATGATTGCTCACTCAACCATCTTCGAGCCGGTGCGCAAATCGGTGAGTGGTTATCAGGTCGATCCGTTCGGTAAACACATCTTCTACCCGGTGGATATCAAGAACTGAGTTACGGCTTCCAGCGCTGGCGCAGCGGTTCCTCTAACGCATCCAGCTGTTGCAGCAAAAAGGTGAGAAACACATTCAGGGCGGCACTGCGAGGTCGCCCTGATTGCGTCTGCAGCTGCAAGGTGCGCTGGCTCAGCTGATCGATGCCTACCGAGCGCAAAATCAAACCGTGCGTTTCCGCTTCCTGCAGCACGGTAAAGGCGCTGCAAATTGTCACCGCCTGCGGCGTGCGCAGCAGGAATTGAAACAACATCGAAAAGGTATCGCAGGTCATCACCGGCTCAACCAGGCTGCCATTCATATGGCTGGCGAGCTCAAACAGTTGCCGCACGGTGGTGTTTTGCTGCGGCAAGGCCAGCGGATAGTGACTGAGATCGGCGAGCGTGACCTGCGGCGCGTTGGCCAGCGGATGCGTTTGATGCATCACGATTAATACCGGTGCCGGCCACGAACCCATCACTTCCACACCGCGCTCAGCGTGAAGACTAAATTGCAGCGCCACGTCACACTCGCCGTTGCGCAGCGCTTCCGCCACGCCTTGCGTGCTGGCGACTTTCACATCAAACAGCACGCCCGGATTGTCATTGCGAAAATCTGCGATCAAACGCGGTAGCAGCGTAAATGCCAGCCCATCGGTGCAGGCCACGCGAATCAACGTGCGGCGCACCGCTTTCAGTCCCTTAATTTCCGCCAGCGCATACTCCATATCCAGCAGGTTCTTTCGAACGTGATGTGCAAAGATTTCGCCCGCTTCGTTCAACACCATGCCGCGCGCGTGACGCGCAAACAGCGGCACGCCAACCTGATTTTCCAGCCGCTGAATTTGCCGGCTGATCGCCGACACCGCCACAAACAGCTGTTCGCTGGCGGCGCTGAGCGAGCCAGTATTAGCGACGGCGAGAAAATAGCGGATTTCACTGCTTAACATGCGGATGCCTCATGGTGGTGCATGCCTCGAAATCGGGCAGGCTAGCTTTGCTATAAAAGCAAATCTTACTCGATAAATTGATAATTGTGGCAAAGCAGTGTTTCCGCAAAGATGCCTTAACGACAAAACAATAAAAGACAGGGCAAACATGACAGCACAACAGGCGGTTCAACAGGCCACCGCTTATTTTGACAGCGGGGAGTTTCAACGAATTTTGGCGCGTCGCGTGGCGCAACGTACCGAAAGCCAGCGCGACGATCGTGACAACGAATTACAGCGCTATTTGCAGGATGAGATCGGCCCGCAGCTGATCGCTCTGGGCTTCACGTTGCATTTCATCGACAACGCGGAAGCTGCTAATCGACCGTTCCTCGTGGCGGTACGCATTGAAGATCCCATGCTGCCAACCTTGCTCAGCTATGGTCACGGCGATGTGGTGTTTGGTGATGATGAAAACTGGCGCGACGGCTTATCGCCATGGCAGATGGTTGAAGAGGGCGATCGCTGGTATGCGCGCGGCAGCGCAGATAATAAGGGCCAGCACTGCGTCAATCTGGCGGCGCTGGAGCAGGTGTTTGCGTTGCGCGGTGGCAGCCTGGGCTTTAACTGCAAAATACTGTTCGAGATGGGTGAAGAGATCAGCTCGCCGGGGCTGGCGCATTTGTGCCAGCAGCATGGCGAGCTGCTGCAAGCCGATCTGTTTATTGCTTCAGACGGTCCGCGTCTCAATGCGGTTCGTCCAACGCTGTTCCTGGGCTCACGCGGCGCGGTTAATTTCCGTTTGACCGTTAACGCGCGTGACAACGCTTATCACTCCGGCAACTGGGGCGGATTGTTGAGCAATCCGGGTACGCAGTTGGCCAACGCCATCGCTTCGCTGGTCAACGCGCAGGGCGTGTTGCAGGTCGAGGCGCTGAAACCCAACTCTTTGACGCCGCAGGTGCGCGATATTCTCGGCGATATCGAGGTGGGCGGCATGCCGGGCGATCCCGATATCGACGTGAACTGGGGCGAGCCGGGACTGACGCCAACCGAACGCCTGTATGGCTGGAACACGCTGGAAGTGTTGTCGTTTCTCACCGGCAATCCGGCGCGTCCGATGAATGCTATTCCGGGCAGCGCCACCGCCGTTTGTCAGCTGCGTTTTGTGGTGGGTACCGACTGGGAAAATCTCGCCCAGCATGTGCGCGCCCATCTGCATCAGCACGGTTTTGACTATGTGGAGGTGGAGTTTATGCGCGGATCGCCCGCGACACGCCTTGATCCCACCGATCCGCTGGTCAATTGGGTGCTGACCAGCATGGCGGAAACCAGCGGTAAGAAACCGGCGCTGCTGCCTAACCTCGGCGGTTCGCTGCCCAATGACGTGTTCTCCGATATTCTCGGTTTGCCAACCTTGTGGGTGCCGCACTCGTATCCGGCATGTGGCCAGCATGGCGTCAATGAGCATATGTTGAAATCGATTGCCCGCGAAGGTTTGCAGATTATGACGCGTCTGCTGTGGGATCTCGGCGAGCAGGGAACGGAACTGGTGGCGCAGCATCGTGCGCACGTTGGAGGTGGCCAATGAGTACATTAAATACCACGATGCCGTTGAACGCAGCGAAGCCCAATCTGCACAAAACGCTGTTCGCGACCTGTATCGGTAACGCGCTGGAGTGGTTTGATATCGCCGTGTACGGCTTTTTTGCCAGCTACATTGCGCATGCCTTCTTTCCTACCAGCGATCCGTCGGTTTCAATGTTGCTGACCTTTGGCAGTTTTGGTGTGTCATTCCTGATTCGTCCGCTGGGCGCGATTGTGCTGGGCAACTATGCCGATCGTCACGGTCGAAAAAAAGCGCTGCTGTTATCGATCAACCTGATGATGCTCGGCGGCGCGGTCATCACCTTTATGCCGAGCTACAGCAGCATTGGCCTGATGGCACCGCTGCTGATTTTGCTGGCGCGTCTGGTGCAGGGTTTCTCTGCCGGGGGCGAATTTGGCAGCTCGACGGCGTTTCTGGTTGAACACTTCCCGGAGCGCAAAGCCTTTATCGCCAGCTGGCAGTTCGCCACGCAGGGCGCCAGTACGTTGATGGCGTCGGCATTTGGACTCGGACTGACGCAGATTCTCAGCGAAAGCCAGATTCAGGATTGGGGATGGCGTATTCCCTTCGCCTTCGGCCTGCTGATTGGCCCGCTGGGGATCTATATCCGACGTCACGTACATGAACCGGCGAGCTTTGCTGAGCACAAACCGGAAGCCGCGCCGCTGAAAAGTCTGTTTGGTCGCCAGAAGGAGTTGATGCTGTTGGCGATAGGCCTAATGGTGATTTCGACTGCGGTGAACTACATGCTGAACTATGTGCCGACTTACGCTACCAAAAATCTGCACCTGTCGGGCAGCGTGGCGTTTACTGCTACCTTGTTGGCGGGCGTGATTCTGACGGTGGTCACGCCCATTATGGGGTTATGGGCCGAGCGGGTGGGGCGCGTGCCGCTGATGTGGGGATCGTTAATTTTGCTGATCGTCACCATCTATCCGGCGTTTAAGCTGGTGGTTGATCACACCACGCCGACTACGTTGATTTTGCTGGTGTGCTGGATGGCGCTGCTGAAGTCGATCTACTTCTCAACGGTGCCGTCGGTGATGGCGGATCTGTTCCCGATGGGTACGCGCGCCAGCGGCATGGCGATCAGCTATAACGTGGCGGTTACGGTGTTTGGTGGCTTTGCCCCGCTGATTTGTACACTGCTGATTAGCGTGACCGGCACAAGTCTGGCGCCCGGTTATTATCTGATGGCGATGTCGCTGTTAAGCGGCCTGGCGCTGCTGCGCAGCCAGAAGCGGGTTTCATAAAGGTTTCAGGGTTACAGGTCGCCACTTATGGCGTAATGCTTGTCAGCTAAGGCAACGGCGAGTGTGCTGGCCGGGGCCACTTTTGGGCCGGCGGTCCTCGCGCCGCTAGCGCGGTACCTTCACTTCACTCGTCTGCCTGACGGACCGGCGGAGACGGGACGTCCTTGTCCCGGCTCCGCCTTTCGCCCGCGTCCTGCGGGCTCTCCTGGCTTCCTCGCTTCGTTCAGCTCTGCGGATTGCCGGCCCAAAAGCGGCCCCGGCCTGCTCATCAACTTCAGTGCGTATTATTGAAAAGGGCTCATTTGCCAGAGGCGCTGGCGCGTCTGCTGCGGCAAAAGGGCTATTCGCAGCGCTGAGGCTTTTACGTTGGGCCAGGAGCCTCACGCAGGGATGCGTGAGGCAGTTCGGGGCCGGCCATGGATGGCCGATCCGCGAACGGTCCGTTGGCACAACGTGGAAGCCGAAGGTACCGCGTTAGCGGCGCGAGGACGGCCCGTGACGCAGCAGATGTGTCAGTGCCCGCACGAATAGCAATCCTGAAGAAAAATGCTTTCTTACTAACAAGCATTTTGCTGTTCATGGCTTCTGGAGATCACTATCTACGAGAACTGCAAATACGCCACGTGCGTCTGCAAGAACTCTTCCAAACCGTGACGGCCATCAGCACCGCCAATGCCCGATTTACGCCAGCCCGCATGGAAACCTTGCATCGCCTCGAAGTTCTCGCGGTTGATATAGGTTTCACCAAACTTCAACTTACGCAGGGCAACCATCGCGGTGTTGAGGTTCTGAGTGTAAATCGATGAGGTCAGACCATATTCACAGTCATTCGCCAGCGCTATGGCTTCATCAAGGGTTTTAAAGGTCATCACTGGCAGCACTGGACCAAAAATTTCCTGCTGCATGATCTCCATATCCTGACGCACGCCCGTGATAATGGTTGGTTCAAAATAGAAGCCTTTGCTGCCTGCACGCTTTCCGCCCAGCAATACTTTGCCGCCATCCGCGACCGCGTTCGCCACTTTCTGCTCAACGCGTTCCAGCGCGGCCGCAGTGATTAGCGGCCCCATATCGATATCGTTTTGCTCGGCCGGATTACCAAACTTCACCTGCTGCATGGCGGCAGTCAGCGCGCTGATAAAGCGGTCGTAGATGCCTTCCTGCACGTAAACGCGTTCAGCACAGTTACACACCTGTCCGGTGTTGATCACGCGGGAGCTAACAATCGCTTTGACCGCCAGATCGAGATCGGCATCATCCATGACGATGGCCGGCGCTTTTCCGCCCAGCTCCAGTGATACTTTGGTGACATTTTTCGCTGCAGCTTCCATGGTGGCGATACCGGCGTTGACGCTGCCGGTCAGACTGACCAGGCCGACTTTCGGGTTGCCTGCCAGCTCCTGACCAATCTCCGGGCCATAGCCGTAAACAAAGTTGATCACGCCTTTCGGCAGACCAATTTCATGGATGATGTGCGCAAAAATCGCCGCATTGTTAGGCGTCAGCTCACTTGGCTTGATAACAATGGTATTGCCGGTTACCAGCGCGGGCGCGGCTTTACGTGCAATCAGGAAGAAGGGGAAGTTCCACGGCAGAATGCCGGTGGTGACGCCAATCGCTTTCCTGAACACAAAGATGTTTTCGTTGGGACGATCGCTATTAACGATCTCGCCATCATAACGGCGTGCCCATTCGGCCATGTACTCAAGATAATCAGCTGTAAACAGTACTTCAGTTTGCGCCAGACCCTGGGTTTTTCCGCCTTCGGCGACGATAGTGGCGGTCAGTTCTGGTTCACGCTGACGAATAGCAGCGGCAATTTTGCGCAGCCAGTTGCCGCGTTCAACGGCGGGGAGCGCTTCCCAATTCGGCTGCGCCACTTCAGCAGCGTCGATGGCCTGCGCGGCGTCGTGTTTACTGCCTTCCGGCACGCGCGAAAGTAATGCCTCAGTTGCTGGGTTAATCACTTCTATCCACTTATCGTTCTGATCGGCAACAAACGCGCCATTAATATAATGTTGATGGTGTGTTGTCATGTGCAGGTTCTCCGCGATCGGTTTCGTTAAAGATTTGTGAATTGAAGAGTGAAACAGATCAGGGTGTAGCACCTTTTTGCTATTGCCAATGCGACTTGAGGGATGGCAAAGAAGGGAAGAACAGTACGACAGACGCAGCATTCCTGGCGAAATGCCGCGCTTTCAGCGGCTTAGTAGTGATTTAAGGTATGTTAAAAAATGTCAGGAACCTGGCATCGCCGCGCCGCTGACAATAAACCACGCCAAAAAACTGACGCCAGCAATGATGATGGCAATAGGGAAAAGCAGTCCGATTTTCATAGTCATCCCGAGAGTTAAGCGATCTGCACGATCGCGCGATGGGTTTTCATCATACTGAACAGCTGGAATTGCGTGGCGTCGTCGACCTGACGCAGATGCTCACCTTTCTGATAATGAATCGCATGAACGTGACCCAGCTGTCGCCACACCACAATCACCGAAGCCAGCAGGGCGCAATTCTCCTCGCTCTGCACGCAATCCAGCGTGGCGTAATGTGCTTCATCTAATCCATTAATAAAGACGTTCAGCGCCTGCGCCGGCACGATGGCCCGGATGTCATCCAGCATCACGCGGCTCACCGATTGTGACAGCAACAGCCGCAATCTTTTGGTATTCATCTCAATCCTTCGTCCTGATGATTTTCCCAACGTTATACGGATTAAACGCCTGCGGGGAAAGTCTGGTACGCGGCTTTGTGTGACTGCCATGTTAACTGTTGCAGTGGCAGTGAATCAAAAACTGTGCTGATCGGCACAGCATAATAGAAAAATATGTTGAAGAATAAGCCACTTATAAAAATCACCCCGTGACCTGCCTGCGAATGCGATTTTGTGATCCTTATGTTGACGACCCACCGAATTTTGCCAGCAACCTCCGCTTTCCGGCAGCCATCCAAAGGCTGACTAAAAGCTGCCCACCGTAGACTGCCGGTAATCGGGAAACCGCCGGTTTCCTGTTGGCCTCAACCTTACGAAGGAATAACAATGAACAGTGCCATCATTGCAGGTATTTTCTGGCATCTGGTGGGTGCCGCCAGTGCCGCCTGTTTTTATGCTCCATTTAAGCAGGTGAAAAAGTGGTCCTGGGAAACGATGTGGTCGGTAGGCGGCGTTATGTCGTGGCTGATTCTTCCCTGGGCAGTCAGTGCGGTATTACTGCCGAACTTCTGGGCGTATTACGGCAGCTTTAGTTTCTCTCAACTGATGCCGGTATTTCTGTTTGGTGCCATGTGGGGCATCGGTAACATCAACTATGGTTTGACCATGCGCTACCTCGGGATGTCGATGGGCATTGGTATTGCCATCGGTATCACGTTAGTGGTGGGAACCTTGATGACGCCGCTGCTGCAGGGCCGCTTTGTCGAGCTATTCAGCTCACCAGGCGGACGTATGACACTGCTCGGCGTGTTAGTTGCGCTGATCGGCGTAGGGATTGTATCGCGTGCCGGTCTGTTAAAAGAGCGGGCGCTGGGCATCAATGCCGAAGAGTTCAACCTGAAAAAAGGGCTGATTTTGGCCGTAATGTGCGGCATCTTTTCGGCCGGCATGTCGTTTGCGATGGATGCCGCTAAGCCGATGCATGAAGCCGCAGCCAATCTGGGTATCAATCCACTCTATGTTGCGTTGCCAAGCTATGTGGTGATCATGGGCGGTGGTGCGTTAATCAATCTGGCTTACTGCTTCATCCGTCTGGCGGTAAAAACCGATATTTCAGTCCGCCGTGATTTCTCCGTCGCCAAACCAATGCTGCTGGCCAATATTGCGTTTGCTGTGCTGGGCGGCACCATGTGGTATCTGCAGTTCTTCTTCTACGCCTGGGGACACGCCAAAATCCCAGCACAGTATGACTTCATCAGCTGGATGCTGCATATGAGCCTCTACGTGCTGTGCGGTGGTTTGGTTGGTCTGGTACTAAAAGAGTGGAAATCGGCGGGTCAACGTCCGGTTCGCGTTCTCTCGCTGGGTTGTGTGGTGATTATCATTGCTGCCAACATCGTTGGATTAGGCATGGCAGCCTGATGTAAAGCCTGACGCCGCTACGGCACGTCAGGCCTTCACTTTCTCTGCTGAGAGTTCACGATGCGGCAGGAAACGCTGCCGCCAGGCGCTCGGCGTTAAACCGGTTTCCCGCGTGAACACCACCGAAAAGTAGTTACTGTCATCGAAGCCGCAACGCGCGGCCACTTCACTGATTAAGCAATCCTGCGTCCGCAGCAGATATTTCGCCTGACACAGCTGTAGTTGCCGAAGATAGTGTCCCACGGTCATACCGGTTTGCTGGCGAAACAGTTGTTTCAACGCGCGCTCGCTTAACTGATTCTGCTGGCAGAACACTGCCAAATCGAATGGACGGCTGATGGCACCTTGCAGCGCCGACATCAGCAGATCTAATTGTTCTCCTTCAGGTAATGCCCAGGGCCGATCGGCAGCATAACCGTGACGGCGTAGAATCAATGCTAATTGCAAAAACAGCGCCTCAGAGAGTTGAATCGATAGCGAATCACTTTTGCGGCTTTCGCGTTCCAGCTGGCTAATCACACCGCGCGCTAACGCCATCCCGCGGGTGGTCAAACGCCAGCAGCCCGGCGAATCTTCTTCTTGCGGCGGCAACAACTGGCTCCAGTCAAGGCTAAGACGAAAGCGATCGCGGCAGTAAAGAATGTTATCCAGCGCCAGATCGTTGACGCTGTCATAGCTGTGGCAGTCGTTATCGTGAATGTAAAAAACGTCGCCGCAGGTTACCAACCATGGACGATCGTTCAACACATGCAGGCCGTTACCGCGCCAGACGATAACGATTTCACTGAATTCATGACGGTGCGGAGGAAAGGAGGGCTGCGGCATGCGCTCGGCCACCGCAATCGGCAGATTGGTGGCTGGAAAATAGTCTTCGCGCGTTAAGATCAGCGACATGAGGAAACGCTCCAGTTATAGCATCTGCTGGCGCTCCGCTCTGGGCGCACAGCCAAATTCCCGCCGGAACAGCGTGGAGAAGTGATTGCTGTCACCAAATCCACACTGGTAGGCGATGTCTGTAATGCGCATATCGCTATGACGCAGTAAATGCCGCGCCTGTAACAGGCGAAGCCGATTAAGGTAACGCTGCGGTGTATTACCGGTTTGCTGCTTCATCTGGCGGTGCAGAGTGCGCAGCGACAATGAAAAACGATCGGCTAATGCATCCCACACAATCTCTTCACTGTAGTGCTCATTGAGCCAGTCGAGCAACCGATGTAAGCGTGCTTCCTGATCCTGTGATTGATCGTTGTGAGCCGCTTCGCGCAACAACACCAGCAGTTGCAGAAAAAGTTGCTCCTGACGTGCGTGACGTTCCAGCGACCACACATCTTGCTGCTTCATCTGCGTAACGATTTGCAGCGCCTGCGCCATCACCTTGTGATTGATGCGCCAGTGCGACGCGTAGTGATCCTCTTCTTCGCGCGGCAGGAGCTCCTGCAAACCCGAGAGAAAACGAAATGACGCCGGACTGCGATACAACACGTTGGTCAGACACAAATTTTCCGTTTGCTCATAAAGATGACGATCGTGATCGCGCACAAAGCACACGCATCCTGCGGATAAAGCTTGTGGCTGACCGTTAAACACATGAATGCCAGAACCTTGTTCCACCAACACAATTTCATGGAAATCATGATGGTGCTCCGGAAATGCCTGCTGCGGCACACGCGGCTCGATGGCGATGGCGTAATTCCCTTCAGGGAAGAAATCTGCGCTATGTAGAACGGTCATGATTCGCCTCTTAATTAACTCAACCGTTGCCGAGTCTACGCAGGCGCCCCGCACCTTACCTTGAATTTTCATCTTAGTGACGCAGGAAAATGGCTAATTTTTCAAGATCTCACCGGCGATTGACAGAAATGCGGCAAGGCTCACATCTCGCCACTTGTGTGGTTCTGTGAGCTTTCTCACGAACTTCTTTGTCAGCCTGCCAGTGACTATTACGCACTGGCAGTAAGGGGAAGGTGGCAAAAAGCGGAGATTTCTAATCTGTAGTCATCTCATTACAGGAAGAACACGCCATGAGTATGCGTAACATTGTTGCCATTGATTTAGGCGCATCCAGCGGGCGCGTGATGCTCGCACAATGGAGTTCAGCGAATCAGCAGATCAGCCTGCGCGAAGTGCGTCGCTTCACCAATCAGCGTGTGCGCCGTGCAGATTATGATTGTTGGGATTTGGATCGACTGGAGCAAGAGATTCGTTTAGGGCTGGCCCAGCTTGATGATGAAGGCATTGTGCCGGACAGCATTGGCATCGATACCTGGGGCGTTGATTTGGTGTTGCTGGATGCCAACGGTAAACGCGTCGGCGAGGCGGTAAGTTATCGCGATAAGCGCACAGAAGGGCACATGGCTCAGGCCATTAACGATCTCGGCAAAGGAGCAATCTATCAGCGCACCGGCATTCAATTCTTGCCGTTCAACACCCTTTATCAACTGCACGCACTGCATCAGCAGCAGCCAGATTGGCAGGAAAAAGTGCAGTATGCGCTGATGATTCCTGACTATCTGCACTATCGCCTTACCGGCCAGATGAACTGGGAATACACCAACGCCACCACCACACAACTGCTCAATATTCACAGCGGCGAATGGGACAGCGATTTGCTTGCGTGGGCTGGCGTGCCGGCTAAGTGGTTCGGCAAACCCACATCGCCAGGTAACACTGTCGGTAACTGGACCAGCGCCAGCGGCAACCACATTCCGGTGATCGCGGTTGCGACTCACGATACGGCGAGCGCGGTTTTGGCCACCCCGTTAATGCAGGATGATGCCGCTTATCTCAGCTCGGGAACCTGGTCACTGATGGGGATTGAGAGCTTGCAGCCTTGTGTCAGCACGGCGGCGCTCAATGCCAACGTAACCAATGAAGGTGGAGCAGAAGGCTACCGCGTTCTGAAAAACATTATGGGTTTGTGGCTGCTGCAACGTGTCTGCACTGAGCTGCAAATTACCGATCTCTGTTCGCTGATCAAAGAAGCCGCAAAAGAGCCCGCCTGTCGTGCGCTGGTTAACCCCAATCACAGCCGTTTTATCAATCCAGACAGCATGGTTCAGGAGATTCAAAACGCCTGCGCCGAACAGAACATGCCCGTACCGCAGACGCCGGCTGCGCTGGCTCGCACCATCTTCGACAGTCTGGCCTTACTCTATCGCCAGGTTATTGGCGAACTCGGCACACTGCGCGCGGCACCGCTGCGTCAACTGCATGTGGTGGGCGGCGGCAGTCAGAACCCGCTGTTAAATCAATTGTGTGCCGATGCCTGCCAGCTGCCGGTATTGGCGGGGCCGATTGAAGCCTCGACGCTCGGCAACGTCGGCTGCCAGCTCATTGCTTTGGGCGAACTGCGTGACGTCAGCGATTTACGCCGCTGCATTAGCCAAAACTTCCCGTTAGAAAAATTTGAACCGTTGAACAACAGCGCCTTCGCTGCCCATCAGGCACGCTTTGCCGCGCTCAGCCAACCTGCTAAGGAACTTGCATATGACTAAGCTGATTGAACAGGCCTTCGAACTGGCCAAACAACGTTACGCCGCCATAGGTGTAGATGTGGAAAAGGTAATGGCGCAGCTGGATGGCATTCCGGTCTCGATGCACTGCTGGCAAGGTGATGACGTGCGCGGCTTCGAAAATCCGAACGGTGAACTGACCGGCGGTATTCAGGCTACCGGCAACTATCCGGGACGTGCACGTAATGCTGATGAGCTGCGCTCTGATGTTGAAAAAGCGATGTCACTCATTCCGGGTGCTAAACGCCTCAACCTGCATGCGATTTATCTGGAGAGCGATAAGCCGGTCGACCGTGATGCGATTGAACCGAAACACTTCAGCAACTGGGTGGAATGGGCCAAAACGCACAAGCTGGGCCTCGATTTTAATCCAAGCTGTTTCTCCCATCCGCTGAGCGCCGATGGCTTTACCTTGTCACACGCCGACAAAGGGATTCGTCAGTTCTGGATCGATCACTGCAAGGCCAGCCGTCGTATCTCTGCACACTTTGGTGAGCAACTGGGTACCGCATCCGTTATGAATATCTGGGTGCCGGACGGAATGAAAGATCTCACCGTCGATCGTTTAGGACCGCGTCAACGCCTGGCGAGTGCGCTTGATGAAGTAATCAGTGAAAAACTCAATCCTGCGCACCACATTGATGCGGTAGAGAGCAAACTGTTTGGCATCGGCGCAGAGAGCTACACCGTGGGTTCCAATGAATTCTGCCTGGGTTATGCCAGCAGCCGCCAGACCGCGCTGACTCTGGACGCCGGCCACTTCCATCCAACCGAAGTGATTTCCGACAAAATTTCCACGGCCATGCTGTATGTGCCGCGCCTGCTGCTGCACGTAAGCCGTCCGGTGCGCTGGGACAGCGATCACGTGGTGATTCTCGACGATGAAACCCAGGCCATCGCTACCGAGATCGCGCGTCACAAATTGTTCGACAAGGTGCACATCGGTCTCGACTTCTTCGATGCGTCGATCAACCGCATCGCGGCGTGGGTAATTGGGACACGCAATGCCAAAAAAGCGCTGCTGCGTGCTCTGCTGGAACCTACCGACCAATTACGCAAGCTAGAGAGCGAAGGGGATTACACCGGCCGCCTGGCGATGCTGGAAGAACAAAAATCGTTGCCGTGGCAAGCGGTGTGGGAAGCCTGGTGTCTGCGCCACGATGTCCCTGCTGATGCCAGCTGGCTGAGCGAAGTCCGTCATTATGAACAACAAACACTGCGTCAACGTTAAGGGACACACCATGCAAAATATCCTCTCTTCCGCTTTTGTTCAGGGAATGGTTAAAGCGACCAGCGACATGTGGTTGAAAGGCTGGGATGAGCGTAATGGCGGCAACGTCAGCTTACGTTTACTGCCGGAAGAAGTTAAAGATTTCGCCGGTGATTTCTATGCCGAGCCGCGCTGTATTGAGCTGACCAAACCTGCTCCAGCGCTGGCCAATGATTGGTTCCTGGTCACCGGATCGGGTAAGTTTTTCCGTAACGTTCAGCTCGACCCGGCCGACTGTCTGGCGCTGCTGCAGGTGGATGACAAAGGCTTGTCATACAAAATCCATTGGGGTTTGAGTAACGGCAGCCTGCCAACATCAGAGTTGGCAGCTCACTTCCAGTCGCACAGCGTGCGCAAGCAGGTCTCAAACGGCATTGATCGCGTCATCATGCATTGCCACGCCACCAACTTTATGGCGCTGAGCTATGTGGTAAATCTGGATTCCGCACGCTTCACACGCCTGTTGTGGGAAGGCAGCACCGAATGTCTGGTGGTGTTCCCGGATGGCGTAGGTATTCTGCCATGGATGGTGCCCGGTACCGATGGAATTGGTCAGGCAACGGCAGACGCAATGGCAAATCACAGCATTGTGATGTGGCCGTTCCACGGCATCTTTGGCGCGGGTCCAAACCTCGACGAGACTTTCGGCCTGATCGATACGGCGGAGAAATCCTCCGAAGTGGTGGTAAAAGCGCTGTCAATGGGCGGTATTCGTCAAAGCATCACTACTGAGCAGCTGATCGCGCTGGGTGAACGCTTCAACGTTAAGCCGTGGCAAGCCGCGCTGCAGGCGGAGCGCAGCGATGTTGCGTAAAGCCTTTGTGATGCAGGTGCATGCACACTGCCACGATGAGTATCTGCGCCGTCATACGCCAATTTGGCCGGAGCTGGCTGAGACGCTAAAAGCGCATGGCGCGCACAATTACGCTATCTGGCTGGATGCTGAACGCAATCTGCTGTTTGCCAGCGTGGAAATTGAGTCTGAAGCGCGCTGGGAAGCAGTGGCAAAAACGGAAGTGTGTCAGCGCTGGTGGGCATCGATGAAGGATTTAATGCCATCGAATCCGGATAACAGTCCGGTGAGTGCAGCGTTGAAACCGATGTTTTTCCTGCCTTAACGCTCGCTCACCTCAGTATTTGTACGGAGGCAATAATTTTAGGCCGACACGGAAGTCGGCCTGAATTTTATTTGGTGCTCAATTCACAATATCCCGCCAGAGCGGGCCAGATTGCCATCTGCGTATCCACGATCTGGTCAAGGTCCTCACGATTAGCGCCTTCACGCGCACGCACCGACATTCCCTGCAGTAAACACGCCAGGTAGCGGGCTAACCTTGCACTATTGGCACATTGCGGTAACTCGCCGCGCTGCTGCCGGGTATCAAGAAATGCTTTTAACGCTGATTCCTGCGCGTGATGCTGTTGAGCCAGCATTTGCGCCACTTCTTCTGAGCCGGAAGAGAGCGCGCTCGAGGTACAAATGAAGAAACAACCAGCAGGCTTATCACATGCGGTGAAGCATGCGGCGGTTGCGCGAAAATAGGCTTCAATGGCCGTTTTCACGTCTAAAGCATCATCATTTAGCACGGCGTTGCGTTGTGCGCTGAACGTTTCAATGTATCGCTGCATCGCCGCACGGAATAACCCTTCTTTATTTTCAAACTCAGCATAAAGGGTTGGGGCCTTAGCGCCGGTAGCGTTAACCAAATCGGACAGCGAAGTGCCTTCATAGCCATGCGCCCAGAACAACATCAATGCCTTGTCCAGGGCATCGTTGCGATCAAACACTTTCGGACGGCCGCGCGTTTTCCTGTTCACCACATCGATAACTTCTGTCATTGGGCACCTCAAAGCGTAGAAACACCCCATTAAATTACCGATCATTAAATAAATATGCAAGCGCAGCCCGTAATGAGTCTATTCGTCTTTGCCCGTTTGTGCTTTTTGCTTGCGAAAGCACCCAAATGGATAAGTCAAAAAGGGCTGGGAAGCCCATAATCACGCCACTTCCGATTAAAATAATGATCGTTAATAAAATGATTGACGCGCGGGTCCATTCGGCAGTAACATTTAATTAACGGTTGTTAACTTAATCGCGACCGACCCCAATTCACCCGTTTAAGAGAGCAAAATTATGAAAAGCATCAAACTGACTTTGGCCGCTGTAGCATTGTCTTCAATCGCGTTTGGTAGCATGGCTGCAGACTTAGTAAACGAAGCGCCGTTGAACCAACAACAGATTGGTGTGGTTAGCGCATCAGGTAGCACTAACCTGACATCGCTGGAGAATCAGCTAGCGGAAAAGGCCAGTGCTGCCGGAGCAAAGTCATTCCGCATCACTTCGACCTCTGGCAACAACAAGCTAAATGGCACAGCAGTAATTTATAACTAAGAGAATTGAGCGGAGGGCAATTAAGCATTCCGCAGGAAGTGAATAAAAGGCTTCAGAAGATAACCTTCTGAAGCCTTTTTTCTTATCCGTTTGAACGCAGCTGAGGATAGCGGCGGAAGATAGCGATACACCAGAACAGTGCGGCAAGGCCAATAATGCCGCCGACGTTACCGACATCCGACATTTGCATATGCAAACTGACCTGATTACCCAGTAGCGCGCCCGCGCCGATACCGATGTTGTAGATACCTGAGAACAGCGACATCGCGACGTCGGTGGCATCCGGTGCCAGCGCCAAAACGCGCACCTGCATCGCCAGACCAATCATCATCATTGCCATGCCCCAAACGATGCACAGCACGGTGATTGCAGCGGGACGTACAGCAGCAAACACCAGCAAGCCCATGCTTAGCGTGATCATCGCAATCGCGGCGATCAGCATCGCAGAAGGGAATCTATTGCCCAGCGTACTAAACAGCACGCTGCCGAGAATGCCCGCTGATCCAAACAGCAGTAACAGCAGCGTGGTGAAATTATCATCGGCATTAGCCACCACCTGCATAAACGGTTCGATGTAGCTGTAAGCGGTGTAATGCGCCGTCACCACCACGGTAACCAGAACGTACATTGCCACCAGCGCCGGACGACGGAATAGCATCGGAACGCTGCTCAGTGAACCCGTGTGCTCGCTCGGCAGACGCGGCAGTATGCGCATCAGCAAAATTAGCAATACCAAAGCAGACAAGCCGATCATGCCAAAAGTAGTGCGCCAGCCAAGATATTGACCGACGATACGCCCAATCGGCACGCCCAGCACCATCGCCAGCGCGGTACCGGTTGCCAGCATACTCAACGCCTGAGTTTTCTTGCCTGCAGGCGCCACGCGAATGGCCAGCGAAGCGGTAATTGACCAGAACACGGCGTGCGCTAAGGCAATACCGATGCGCGAGATAACCAGTGAGGTGAAATCCCATGCCAAAGACGAGAGCACATGGCTGGCAACAAACACAATGAACAACACCGCCAACAGCAGGCGACGCTCAATATTGCGCGTTAACAGCATCAACGGCAGTGACAATAGCGCGACAACCCACGCGTAGATGGTCAGCATAATGCCAACATCGGCAGTCTTCATGTCATAGCTGGCGGCGATATCCGACAGCAGACCGACAGGCACGAATTCTGTGGTGTTAAAGACAAAAGCAGCAATAGCCAGCAGTACAACGCGTAGCCAGGCCGTTTTACGGGAAACAGTAGTAGATTGCATGGAGTTCAAATCAGTCAGACGGCAAATGAAAGGGCAAAAAGCACCCCAGAAAGTGACCGGAGTCACAAATTGCCGCTATTGTGGAGCATTAATGAGCGGAGGGAAACCGTTTGTCGGGCTTTTATTACTGAATATTTTTTATCAAGAGTGGCGTAATTAATAGCCTGAGGTTTTTACGCTTTCTGTCATCAATACGAGAGCGAGCAAGATTAACAACGGGGTGAAAGAGGCAACTGGACCTGACACCACTTTGAGCGCCTTAAGGTCCAGTTATTATTATACTTAAATTTATAGTTATTATGAAACGCCGCAGTGCTGCTTAACAAAAGAGTTAGGTCTGCTGACCACTCTCACATCATGATTATCAGAGTCGCACCATATGTTTTAGTGCCACACTATTTTGAGTCGTCATGTTTTTTTTTAACCCCACCGGACAGCAGTGCTCGCAGCCCAGCGCGCTGGCATAAAATTTACGCGCTTGCTGAATGGCGGCATTTGGCGTGTAGAAAGTCCCAAGGAAACGGCGTGCCTCATCGGCGGGTAGGTACGGGCATCCCGTTGCGTGTACTACATGGTTGTCGTTATAGCCGGCATGCTTATCGACGTAATAATAGAGTCCCATCTATCGTCCTCATTGCTGTGAAATAATAAAAGTCTAACTATTGTTGGAATGGAATGAATTATAGCGACGAATGGCCGTTTTGTTTTATCTGGGACTGTGAGATCACCGGATGGCGTGGACCTGATGAGAGAACGGGGCGTATTAGCCCCGTTTAACAGATGAAAGGTATTACAGTTTCCGGCACTGCAAGCGCCAGCCGACCAGCAAAGCCATTAATAATAGCAAGCTAATGAATGCCGTAACGCCCATCCAGCCATAGCTGTGCCAGAACACGCCGCCCAACGTACCCGCCACGCTGGATCCAACATAATAGCTAAACAGATAGAGTGACGATGCCTGGCCTTTAGCCCGACGCGCACGCGGGCCAATCCAGCCGCTGGCAACGGAGTGCGCCGCAAAGAATCCGGCGGTGAACAACATCATGCCGGGTAAAATCAGCCACAGTGAGTTAAACGCCGTCAGCAGCAATCCCGTCAGCATAATCGCAGTTGCGCCAATCATCACCGGACCGCGTCCAAAGCGGCTGGTCATCGCGCCGGCTTTCGGTGAACTCCAGGAGCCGGTCAGATAGACCACCGACAGCAATCCCACCACCGCCTGGCTCAGCGACCAGGGCGCACTCAGCAGGCGATAGCCGATGTAGTTGAACAGCGTGACGAACGCGCCCATCAGCAGGAAGCCCTCAGCGAACAGCAGCGGTAATCCTTTATCGCGCCAGTGCAAACGGAAGTTGATCAGCAAACTACGCGGACGCAGCGAAGCTGGACGGAAATGACGCGACGCAGGCAGGATTTTCCAAAACATCAGCGCGCCCGCCAACGCGAAACAGCCAATCACGCCCACCGCAACGCGCCACGAGAAGAAGTCGGTCAATACGCCCGTCAACAGGCGTCCGCTCATGCCGCCAATCGAGTTACCGCTGATGTACAGACCCATAGAAAAGGCGATCACGCGTGGATGAATCTCTTCACTCAGATAGGTCATGCCAACCGCCGCAACCCCGCTCAGCGATAAGCCAATCAGCGCGCGCATCAGCAAAATCCCCTGCCAACTGCTCATGGTGGCGGAAATCAAGGTACAGATAGCCGCGAGCAACAGCGCGGTAACCATCACAGATTTACGCCCAATCGCATCCGACAGCGGCCCGGTAAACAGCAATCCCAATGCCATTAAGCCGGTCGATAGCGAGAGAGAAATACTGCTTTGCGCTGGAGAAACACCAAACTGTTGCGATAACACCGGCAGAATGGGCTGCACGCAATACAGCAGGGCGAAAGTGGCAAGACCGGCAGAGAACAGCGCCAGCGTAACGCGCATAAATTGCGGCGATCCGCGTTCAATCCATTCTGAAGGGGTTGCAGCTGGAGCAGGCTTTACGGACAACTCGTCTTCATCGAGTATCACCGCCTGAGAAGAGCGACTCACGGAACATCCTCGTTTGAACAATCATGCCGTTACTGTAGGAAAGGGCGAATAGGTTGTACAATATATTAATAATCTCAAATGAGACTTTTAAAGTATGAATGTTGAGTTGCGTCATTTACGCTATTTCGTTGCCGTCGCGGAGGAACTGCATTTTGGCCGCGCCGCGCAGCGCCTGAATATTTCGCAACCGCCGCTGAGTCAGCAGATCCAGCAACTGGAGCAGGAAATTGGCGCCCAGCTGTTTACCCGCACCAATCGCAGCGTACAGATCACGCCCGCCGGCGCGCTGTTTTTGCAGGATGCGCGTGCCATTTTGTTACAGGTGGAGCAGGCCACCCGCCGCGCCGCACGCGTGCATAGCGGGCAGGAGGGCGAGTTGCGCATCGGCTTTACCTCCTCAGCGCCGTTTACCGGTCTGGTTTCTGACGCGCTGTACCAATTCCGTCAGCGTTGGCCAGAAGTACACATTCAGATGCAGGAGAACAACACGCGGCAGCAGCTTGCGCCACTTCATGACGATCGGCTCGATCTTGGTGTGATGCGCAATACGCCGCTGCCCAGCGATCTGCAGCACCGCGTGTTACTGCGTGAGCCGCTATGCGCGGTAGTGCATTGGGCGCATCCGCTGGCCGATGCAGAGTCGATTTCCATTCAGGCATTAGCCAACGAGCCGTTTGTATTTTTCGATCCGCAAGGCGGCACTGCGTTGTACGGTGAAATCCTGGCGCTGCTGCATCGCTATCAAATCAAACCTTTTATTACGCAGGAAGTGGGCGAGGCGATGACCATCCTTGGTCTGGTGGCGACCGGACTCGGCGTGTCGATTCTGCCGGCGTCATTCAGCCGTGCACGTCTGGCTGATGTGGTGTGGATCCCGTTGCAGGAGAGCGACGCGATTTCTGAAGTTTGGCTGGTCTGGTCAGCGACGCGAGAACCTACGGCGCAAATGACCAATATGATGTCGCTGATGCTGCAAAATGCAGAGAATTGAGTCCGCAGTTGAATAAGGGCCCAAACTTTATGTGCGATAAATCACATTTCTAATCAAATATTTGACGCTGCTGGTCAATCTGCATCACCATAGCTGCTGTTTATTTAGAAGCGCGAAAATAATGGGAGCTGGGCGTGAATCTGTACAGTCAACCTGGTCATATTGATCAGATAAAACAGACCAACGCAGGTGTGGTTTACCGACTGATTGACCTTTACGGCCCGATTTCGCGTATTGAGCTTTCTAAACGTGCCCAGTTAGCACCCGCCAGCATTACCAAAATCGTGCGTGAAATGCTCGATGCCCATCTGGTTCAGGAAACTGAATTTCAGGAGCCGGGCAGTCGCGGTCGTCCCGCGATTGGTTTGATCCTCGATACGCTCGCCTGGCACTATCTCGCCGTGCGCATTCAGCCCGGATTCATTACGCTGACGCTGCGCGATCTCAGCAGCCGCGCGCTGCAGGAAGATCGCCTGCCGCTGTACGCCAGCGCCGACAAACCACTGCTGCAAACCTTGCACGAGACAGTGAATGACTTCTTTATTCGCCACCAAAGCAAGCTGGAGCGTTTGACCGCCATCGCCATTACTTTGCCGGGATTGATCAACGCCGCTTCTGGCGTGGTCCATCGCATGCCGGGTTATGACGTGCAGGATATGCCGCTGGGAGAAACGCTGGCGCAGCGCACCGGTTTGCCGGTGTTCGTGCAGCATGATATTTCCGCCTGGACGTTAGCCGAAGCGCTGTTTGGCGCATCTAGTGGCGCGCAACATGTGATTCAGATTGTGATTGATGAAACCGTCGGCGCGGGCGTGATCAGCGGCGGACAATTGCTGCACAAAAATGGTCGTACGCTGGTGGAAATTGGTCATACGCAAATCGATCCTTACGGCCAGCAGTGTTATTGCGGCAATAACGGCTGTCTGGAAACCGTCGCCAGCATCGGAAGCTTGCTTAATCTCACCGCCCAGCGTTTGCCGTCGCAGCCGGACAGTGTATTGCATCAGACGCCGTTGACGATTGAGAGCTTATGCGCAGCCGCGCAGCAGGGCGATCGCCTGGCGCGTGATGTGATTGCGGGCGTCGGACACCATATTGGCCGCATGCTGGCGATGATGGTAAACATCTTTAATCCTCAACAAATCCTTATCGGTTCGCCGCTGAATCAGGCCGCCGATGTGCTGTTCCCTGCGGTGAGCAGTACCATTCGACAACAAGCCTTGCCCGCATACAGCAGTGAAATCCAGCTCACACCAACGGCTTTCAGCGATCCCGGCACCTTTGGCGGCGCCGCACTGATAAAAGACGCGCTCTATAGCGGCCATTTATTGGTAAAACTGTTGCAGGGATAATTACAGCTCACCTTAAGTTTGTCCTAACGCAATCTGCCCGTGAAAACATTTCCTTAAACTGCCTCCTTCGCACGTTACACATCGCTTTAATGAAGGAGGAGAATGGTGAAAACGCTTTTTGTCACCGGTACCGACACCGCGGTGGGTAAAACCGTGGTATCACGCGCGTTATTACAGTGCTTTGCCAAGGCGAATCTGTGCGCCGCAGGCTTCAAACCTGTCGCCAAAAGCGCGCAACTCACATCTGAAGGCTTACGTAATAAAGATGCCCTGTTATTACAGCAGGCTTCAGGCCTCGCTCTCGATTATTCCGCCGTCAATCCTATCGCCTTACAAGAGGATGAAATCAGCACCAGCGCGTCGCAGCGTATAGATTATCCGTTGCTCAGCCGCAGTCTAAACGATTTGCAGCAGCGCGCCGCGCGCGTGGTGGTTGAAGGCACCGGCGGCTGGCGCAGTTTAATGAACGACTTACAGCCTTTGTCCCACTGGGTGCGGCAGGAACATTTGCCGGTTGTGATGGTAGTCGGCATTAAAGAAGGTTGCATCAGCCACGCTTTACTGACCGCCGAGGCGATTGCGCAGGATGGATTGCGACTCGTGGGTTGGGTAGCCAACCGTATTAATCCCGGTCTGGCGCATTACGCTGAAATTATTGATGTTTTGAGCAACAAGTTAGGTGCACCTTTATTAGGCGAGTTGCCTTATCTGCCGCGCGCAGAACAGCGGGAGCTGAGTGGTTATCTGGATATTTCACTGCTCGATGACAATTTTACGCACGACAACAGTGCAAAGCCTGCGGCCTGATGAAACAAAAGGCCGCAAATGTTCAATGGCTGAATCTAATATTTCAGATTCAGCCCTCCTCTTTGCTGAATTAATTGCCATAATATTCAATATCTTACTTCCAATTTTTAATAAACCCCTTGTTCTGGCGTGATTCATGCATCAGCAGCTCTGATGAATATCTTGCCGGAGCACCTGTATGTCGCAATCAGATGAGAAAGGTTTGTTGTATGGGCTGAATGACCGCATCGGTCCATTGCCTGCATTTTGTGCCGCACTGCAACATGTGCTGGCCAGCGTAGTGGGCATCATTACGCCGCCGCTGATTATTGGTTCCGTGTTGGGATTACAGGCATGGATCCCTTATCTGATCAGCATGTCGCTGCTCGTTTCCGGTCTCGGTACTTTCCTGCAGGCGCGCCGCTTTATGGGCATTGGCGCAGGCATGATCTGCCTGCAGGGCACCAGCTTTGCCTTTCTCGGGGTGATTCTGTCGGGCGGATTGATGGTCAAAGCGCGCGGCGGTTCGCCAGAAGAGATCATGGCGATGATCTTTGGCTGCAACTTAGTAGCGGCGATGATTCCGATGTTGATCAGCCGCTGCATCGCGCCATTACGCAAAGTGTTGACGCCGGTGGTTACCGGCACCGTTATTACCTTAATTGGTATCAGCCTGATTAAAGTCAGCATCACCGATTGGGCTGGCGGCCATAACGCCAGCGATTTTGGCGCGCCCGGCAATCTGGCGCTCGGTGCCTTGACGCTGCTGGTGATTATCGTACTTAACCGTTCGCAAAATCGTTGGACGCGGCTGGTTGCGGTGGTGGCCGGCATTGCTGCGGGCTGTATCGCCGCAGCGTTAACCGGCCATCTCACCCTTAAACCAATGGGTGATACGCCGTGGCTGGTAATGCCGGCGCTATTCCGTTTTGGTTTTGCCTTCGACTGGACCATCTTCATTCCCATTGCGCTGGTATCGGTGATAGCCGTGATTGAAGCGGTGGGCGACCTCACGGCGAACTGCATGTTGTCGCAGCAGCCGATTGAAGGCGAAGCGTTTGAGCGCCGCATGCAGGGCGGTATTTTCGCCGATGGCATCAGCTGCTTGCTCGCCGCCGTGTTCTCTGCCTTTCCCAACACCACTTTTGCGCAAAATAATGGCGTCATCCAAATGACCGGCGTTGCCAGCCGTTATGTTGGCATGGTGATCGGCGTGATGCTGGTGCTGCTCGGTATGTTCCCGGCGATTGGCTATATGCTGCAACAAATTCCACCGCCGGTGCTGGGCGGCGCGACCATTGTGATGTTTGGTAGCGTGGTGGCTGCCGGCATCCGCGTGATGACGCAAACGCCGCTTGGCCGTCGCGAGATGCTGATTGTTGCCGTGTCGTTTGGTATCGGTTTGGGTGTCGAAGCGGTACCTGAGGTGCTGAAACAGTTCCCGACACTGATCAGCAACCTGTTTGGTCACGCGGTGACTACTGGCGGGATACTGGCGATTATTTTGAATGTCGTGCTGCCTTCAGAGCGCAGCGAAGCAGTGGCGGCAAAAACGGCTGAAGAGTCGCGTTAACAAAGCGCACGGAGTCAAATAGCCGAGGGGCATATGGCAGAGGAGTAAAGCATCCCGCGCTAGGGAAGGCGCGGGATGAGCCTCAGGGATGATTTATGGCGACTTTACGATCTGCCATATGCCCCTCGGCGACTGCTTAGGGTTTTACGGATTCAACCGACGGCGCGTACGTCCAGAACTGAGATAATCGGCAATGTAATCCTGCGATATCTCGCCGCTATAACGACCTTCCTCATCGACGATCGGCATCCACACCGTGTTGTGCTCATACAGCTTCGACAGCACCACGCGTAGGTTTTCTTCCGCTTTGCCGGTCACTTTAAAGGTATGCAGCATCTCTTCGCAGCGGCCAGTGGCGCCGCGCGCTTCACGCCGCTTCACAAATCCCAGTGGCTTGCCATCTTCATCAACTACCGTCACCGAACGCATATCGTTATCGTCCATGGTGGCGAAGGCCTCCTGCAGTGGCGTATTACGCTGCACGGTGATGGTGGGCTGCTGATCGGTGACATCGCCGGCCTGCACCAGCAACAAACGTTTCAGCGTACGGTCCTGACCGACAAAGGAGCCAACAAAGTCGTTCGCCGGTTTGGCTAACAGCTCATCCGGGCTGGCGCACTGCACAATTTTCCCCTGACCAAACACCGCAATGCGGTCGCCGAGCTTCAGCGCTTCATCAATATCATGGCTAACCAGCATCACGGTCTTCTTTAACTGGCGCTGCATCTCAAGGAATTCGTTCTGAATCACTTCACGGTTGATTGGGTCGACCGCACCGAAAGGTTCATCCATCAGCAATACCGGTGGATCCGCAGCCAGCGCGCGAATCACGCCAATACGCTGCTGTTGACCGCCGGACATTTCGCGCGGATAGCGATGCAGGAACTTGGTCGGATCGAGCGCCACCATGCTCATCAATTCCGTGGCGCGTTCACGGCAGCGCTTCTTATCCCAACCCAACATGCGCGGCACCACGGTAATATTCTCCTCGATGGTCATATTCGGGAACAGACCAATCTGCTGGATGACATAGCCAATATTGCGGCGCAGGGTGACGGTATCTTGTCCGCTGGTGTCTTCACCGTTGATCAAAATCCTGCCGCTTGAGGAGGGAATCAAACGGTTAATCATCTTAAGGGTGGTGGTTTTGCCACAACCCGATGGGCCGAGCAGCACGCACATTTCCCCGGCAGGCACTTCAAGGCTGACGTTGTCCACGGCATTGAGTGATGTGCCGTTCTTTTGCGTAAAGGTTTTCGTCAGGTTTTCCAGTTTTATCATTATCGAATCCCCTTAGGAGTCAGCGCCGACTGCAAACGGTGCAGCAGCCAATCAAGCACAATCGCGAGCAAACAAATCATTAAGGCACCGGCAATCAGCATGCGCACATCGCTGCCGCTGATCCCGTCGAGCAGTTGCAGGCCCAAACCGCCCGCACCAATCACGGCGGCAATCGCCATCACGCCGACATTCATCACCACCGCTGTACGAATACCGCCAAAAATCACCGGCAGCGCCATCGGAATTTCTACCCAGCGCAGACGCTGCCAGAAGGTCATGCCAATCCCGCGACCGGCTTCACGCAGTCCGGGAGACAAATTCTCCAGCGCGGTGTGGGTGTTACGCACAATCGGCAGCAGCGAGTAGAGGAACACGGCGGTGATAGCGGGAAGGGCGCCAATGCCCTGACCGATCATAGAAAACAATGGAATCATCAAACCAAACAACGCGATGGTGGGAATGGTTAACACAATGGTGGCGATGCCGAGCACCGGCGTGGTCAGCCACTTAAAGCGCACAATCAAAATGCCCAGCGGTACGCCAACGATAATGGCGAAACCGACCGCCACCAGTACCAGCCACGTGTGTTGCCAGGTGAGCGTCATCAAGGTGTGCCAGTTATTCATGATGTAATGCAAGGTATCCACAGCGCCTCCTTACAGCATGTTCTTGGATTGAAGGAAATCACGCGCCACCTGTTGCGGCGACTGATGATCAATATCGACACGCTTATTCATCTCGGTGATCGCTTCGTCATTAATCAACGCGGAGAGCTGATTAAGCGCCGTATCCAGGCCCGGATGGCTCTCCAGCACATCCTGACGCACGACAGGCGTGACGTTGTAACTTGGGAAGAAGTGCTTATCATCTTCTAACACTTTGAGTTCGAACCCTTTCACGCGGCCATCGGTGGTGTAGATTAAACCGGCGTCAACAAAGCCATCGCGAATCGCGTTGTAAACCAAGCCGGGATCCATCTGGCGAATCTGCGGACGATCGAGCGGCATGTTGTAGGCTTTCTGCAATGGCTTAAGACCATCGGAGCGGCCTGAGAATTCCAGGTCCAAACCCAGTTTCCAGTTATGATCCGGATCGTTCTTGCGTACCTCTTCCAGCTTCGCCACCAGTTGCGACATGGTATTGATGCCTTCTTTCTCCGCACGATCGCGTTGCATGGCAAACGCATAGGTATTGTTCATCGGTGCAGGATTAAGCCACACCAGGCCCAATTTCGCATCCAGCTGTTTTACCGTTTTATACGCGTCTTCGGTCGACATCGGCTTATTGATGTGGTTAAAGATGATCAGCGAAGTTCCGGTGTATTCCCATGTCATATCAATCTGTTTATTGATCATTGCGTTACGACCAATAGTGGTGGCGATATTGGTCTTGGGGATCACCTGAAAACCTTTCTTTTGCAGCCAGATTACCGTCATCGCGGAGAGGATGTGCTGCTCCGTAAAGCTCTTAGTTGCCATGGTAATCGGTGTTGCAGCCGCGGCGTTTTGGCTGATTGCCAGCGTCGCGGTGAGTGCCAGCGCAGTACGTTTAACCCAGCGCGCCAGTTTGTTGGCAGTGGCCATCACAAAGCTCCTTGTGTTAAGCCGCAGAGTGCGGGCTGAGATAACGTCCCAATGCCGCGAGCAGCATGTCGAGCACCAGCGCAACCAGCGCGGTGGCCACAGCGCCGAGGATCAGCGTAGGGAAGTCGTTGAGGTAGATGCCGGGGAAGATCAGCTCACCAAAACTGCTGGCGCCGATCAGGAACGCCAATGGCGCGGTACCGACGTTAATCGCCGTGGCGATGCGCACGCCTGCCAGAATCACCGGCAGCGCATTGGGAATTTCCACCTGACGCAAACGCTGAAACTTCGTCATACCTATACCGTTGGCGGCTTCAATCAGCGACGGCGGTACCGCGCTTAAACCGGCAAAAGTATTACGCACAATCGGCAGTAGCGAGGCGAGGAACAGGGCAATCAGCGCGGGACGATCGCCGATACCGACAATCACCATCGCGAGCGCCAATACCGCCAGCGGTGGCAGCGTGTTACCCACGTTGAAAATTTGCATCACGTACTCTGCCCAGCGACGAGCGAACGGACGGCTAAGCAGGATGCCGCTGGGAATGCCCACCAGTAACGCAAAGAACATTGACCAAAACACTAAAAACAGATGCTGCTGCCCGAGATAAACCAAATCTTCCCGCCGGTCGCGCAGCGTATTCAGCCCCAGCCCCCAAACCAGCAGGGCAATCACCGCAACAATCGCGAGCAGAGCCAGCCCAGCGCGGCGGGCGAGCGATGCATTTTGCATAGCCAGTGTCTCCCTGATTCAAGAAATCGTTCGATAGGTAATGTCATTCCCAGGATGACGGCGCAGTGTTAAAACGTACACATACGAAAATCCTTCACCCCGTTAAATTGCAGTTAAAATGACTGTTAGCAGATGCTTTTTCAGTGAATAACTGGAAAGCACCGCTTAGACCTATAGCAATGCTTGTCGATAAGCGCCAGTTTTTGCGGCAAAATCAGACAGATAGAAACAATCAAAAATCGCATCTAACCCGCATGGAATAAGGCATCATCCGACAATAAAAAATTTTCATCGAAATAAGTGACGTTGTCACAGATGGGGCGCACGCAGAGGAAACTGGTCTGGTGGATTTTCAGCTAGCCTTGTTAGAAATTAGGGAGACGTATGACTGAAACTGCAGAATTGAACACGGAGCATCGCCACTGGATTCTCATCGGCTGCATGCTCGCTATGTTTATGGCGGCGATTGAAGTCACCATCGTGGCCACCGCGATGCCGACCATCATCGCCGATCTTGGCGGCTTTTCGCAGTTTGGCTGGGTATTTTCCATATATTTACTGACGCAAGCCGTCAGCGTGCCGCTGTATGGCCGACTGGCAGACATGTGGGGCCGCAAACGGCTGCTGTTTATAGGAGTTTCGCTGTTTTTGCTGGGATCGATTCTGTGCGGATTTGCCCACAGCATGACGTGGCTAATCCTGTTTCGCGCTTTTCAGGGTTTAGGTGCCGGCGCGATTATGCCGCTGACCTCCACCATTGTGGCAGACGTCTATTCGCCGCGCGAACGCGCCAACGTCCAGGGCTGGCTCTCCAGCGTCTGGGGCGTGGCGGCAATCATTGGTCCGCTGAGCGGCGCGTGGCTGGTGCAGCACTTTAGCTGGTCGGTGATTTTCTGGGTCAACGTGCCGATTGGCGCCATCGCCATGCTGCTGCTGGCGCGTTTTCTTCCATCGCGTGAACAAAATCAGGCCACCACGCTCAATCTCACCGGTAGCTGCTGGCTGATGATCTGCGTAACGGCGTTGCTGGTCGCGCTGTTGCAGGCAGAAGTGCTCGGTTTCTGGCTGGTGCCGTTCCTGCTGCTGGCGGTTATTGCTGCCTGGCGTTTAAAACAGCATGAACAGCGTGCTGATGCGCCGCTGTTCCCGCTGGAAATCTGGCGCAGCCGGCTTATCGTCGCTGGCAACATCGGCAACCTGATCATCGGTGCCAGTATGATGGGCATCAGCGCCTTTCTACCAACCTGGATTCAGGGCATCACCGGCGGCACGCCGCTGCAGGCCGGCAGCGCACTGGCGATGATGTCGATTGGCTGGCCGCTGGCCAGTACATTGAGCGGTAGGTTGATGCTTATCACCTCCTATCGCTTCACCGCGCAGTTGGGCGCGCTGCTGCTGATTGCGGGCAGCGCGTTGCTGCTGCTACTGCGCAGCGACAGCTCAATCGTGCAGGCCGGATTCACCGCCTTTGTGATTGGCACCGGCATGGGCATGACCAGCACCACATTTCTGGTATCGGTACAGAACCATGCGCATTACGACATTCGCGGCATTTGCACCGCCTCAATCATGTTCAGCCGCATGATCGGTTCGGCGATTGGTACCGCGTTATTGGGCGCGGTGCTTAACCTCAACTTGTCGCTGCGGCTGCCGCATGCCGACGATCCGATGCAGAAAATCATGTCGCACGAAAGCCGTCAGGCGCTGCCGGATTCGACATTGCATGACTGGACCGGACAAATCGCCAGCTCATTACATTGGGTGTTTGTGGTGTCATTGCTGATTGCGCTGTTGACGCTGTGGGTGGCGTGGATGATGCCGCGTCAGCGACCGGAAGCGGAGTAAAATATTTGGGCTGCTAATTATTTTATTAACAGCCCAAAAAATTAAATTTTTCTTAATAATTCCTCGATTGTTGATTGCCTTTTCATTTTATCATCGGAGAGCTCATCAATTCCTGTAACTATATTAACTGCTTGATTGAATATTTTCACAACATCGGCATCGTGCTTGGAGAATTTATTTATTATTTTAGAGCAATATGTATCAATTCTCTTAGTGTTTGTCTTAGGTAAATCCTTTCCTGCAACCAAAAAACAAGCAATTGAAATAATATGCCATTTATACTTACGCATATTTTGCGGTATATCAGCATTAGACGTTAAAAGGTTGAATCTATATAAAGCTAAGCATGACGTATAAAAAACAGACTCTTTAATGTCATCAGCGAAGATCTTATCAGCTAACTGTTCATACATTCTTTGTGGGTAACGATAAGCTAAGTCAGGTCTTTTAAAAAAAACAGACGCAACACATTTTACAGCCAAGTTAAGAGGGAATATTCTGATTGCTGGGATATCGCGCCCTGCAAATTGTCTATCACGACGCTCTAGGAATAACCTTGCGTCCTGTCCATCATAAGCATCAAAGTAAGCCTCTACTTTTTTTGCAATAGGTTTTAAAGAAAGAAACTGGGTTTCATCGACCTTAGTTTGACTATTTGTAGCTCTTACAAGTTCAGAAAATACATCTTCATTAGACGTTTCAACAATTTTGAGATTTAGCATCATGTTGCTGTCTAAAAGATCTCTACATTCGTATAGAACATTTGAGGTCTGGCACCCGTTTACCACTTGGAAATTTTCTAAATGAATATTATTATTTTGTACCCTTACATCCGGGCTTACGATGGTTATACCGTTGTTTAGCACAGGGAATCTTGACGCAGCATCTTTGTTCTTAATGGTTTCTGCAATTTGCGCGTTTACGTTATTTTCTATCCCTAAGAATGATCTAACATTCTCAAAGAAAACGTGACCTCTTAATGTACCATCCTCGGTTAAGAGAAGATTTTTTACATAATCTTCAGCTTTAACAACAGCTAAGTAGGCTTCATCAATTCCATTAATGGATGGGAGTGGTGCTAAACTGAAAGTTGGCAATTCTGCAGTGACGTTAGAATATGTATTTATCCATAGTTTAGTTAATTGATCTCTATCAATGAATTCTATATTTACCTCAGAAAAAAATCCGTATTCATCAATCTCTGATTTAAATCTCCTTTTTGCCGCCTCTAATTCTTTAGGCTTTTTATACATACCAGTTGTAACGTATTTAGCATAAATCTTTGGCTTTCCGTTTCTTATTTTAGGTACGTTTTTAATGACTATGTCGAATATCTCTCTAGCATTACGTTGTAGTTCATCATTTGAATCATACGGTTCTTCAATGTTAATGAGCTTTAGAACTGACTCTTTAAATTTTAGAAAGTCCCCTAAATCAAAAGACTCACTTGTTTTTGACTGAATGAAAAATAATTCGACATCATGATTTCGTTTAGGCTTTGAGAAAATTGAGGATGCATCTTCTGGCGACATGCAAAGCTCTTCATCGATGATAATAGCCAATCCATCGGTGCCATTATCACCATTGCTGGTTGTGACATCTTCAAGTTCAAAGTCTGTACAAATATGAGGGGTCAATATTGATTTGTTTGAAAACATCTCAAACTGTACATCCTCACCATAGGATTCAAGACCGAAACTTTTCGAAAAATTTTCAAGATGGGCTTGTACGATTTTATGCATAGATAAACTTTTCCTTAAGATTTTAACGTTGTGCTAAATGGAAGTCATTATAACTACACATAAAAAAAAGCAAATAAAAAAAGAGCCCATCATGGGCTCTTTATCATAAATAAAATTTAAGACTCAACAACTATTGCGCTGGCGCGTCCTGAGAGCTGCCCGCGCTGTCTGGCACGGTGCTGTCACCATCACGGCCATTTTTCTTGTAGACGATTTTCTGTGTGTCGTTCTCACAATGACCCACAACCTGGCCGCCGACCTGATCGGCTTGATCATTGGCCACGATATCCAGCGTGAAATCCGATTCGGCGACGCCGTTGTTAATGATTTTTTTGCTGATGTCCGCTTTGACGCTTTCACAAGAAGCTTGCGCCAATACCGGCAGCGACAACATCGCCATCAGCAGAACTGCATTACGTTTTTTCATCATTCACTCCTTTGGTCAGAAATCCTGTCAAAACTATAGCAGTGATAAACGATTAAGGTGCAATTGGACGTCCGGTGCGGCGGTCGAGGCAGCGCAGCGTATTCGGTTCCCAATAGGCGTTAACGTTGTAGCTCTTTTCGCAGGAGTCGCGGGTATCAAAGGCTTTGTCCGCTTTATCGAACTCTTTCTCAACGCGCGTATTGACCTTATTACGCAGGTTTTTGGTATCGTTCCACTGCTCTTTGCTCTGGCGCGCGGCTTCATTACTGGAGGCGCTGCTGCCATCTTCAATAATCAGGCGATCGGTTTTGGCCGCAGCGATAGGCGCAGCCATTAACAGGCTCGACGTCACCACGGTAGCCAGCAGGGCGGAAAACAGTTTTTTCATCGTCATTTCCTTCAGTTAACACCAGCACAGCCGGGATCGCGGCTGTAACAACCATGGCCGCTAGTATATCATCGCTGCTTCTTTGCTCACCAGCGGTGAGCGCTTTGTTTAGCTTAGCGAGAGATTTTCTATGCTGGTCAAAACCGCCTTGCTGTTTTTTATCACTGCGATAGCGGAAATTGTTGGCTGTTTCCTGCCGTGGCTGTGGTTGAAGAAGGGCATGACGGCGTGGCTGCTGGTGCCAGCCGCGGCAAGTCTGGCGCTGTTTGTCTGGTTGTTGACGTTGCATCCCGCCGCGAGCGGGCGCGTTTATGCGGCCTATGGCGGCGTATACGTGCTGACGGCGCTAATCTGGCTGCGCGTGGTGGATGGCGTAAAACTGAGTACGTGGGATTGGGTCGGCGCGCTGGTCGCCTTGAGCGGCATGTTGATTATCGTAACCGGTTGGGGCCGCGCGTAATCATCGGCCACACCGGCGTGCGAGATCAGGGGAAACATCCCGATGCGGTCGTCGCGGCAAAAGCCGCCGGAGCGCCTCATAGGATGGTCGCCCCGGGTATTTCGATCAAACAGCGTGTAACCGCGATTAACCTTTATGCACCTTCAGTCCCGCGGTGGTTTGCGTCACCGGCATAATCTCCAGCGTATTGATGTTGACGTGCTTCGGCAGCGTCGTCACCCAATAGACCGCTTCGGTGACATCTTCCGCCGTCAGCGCGGTGGTGCCTTCATAAACCTGGCCCGCTTTATCGTCATCGCCCTTGAAGCGCACGTTTGAGAACTCGGTGCCGCCCACCAAACCTGGCTCGATATCGGTCACGCGCAGCGCGGTGCCGTGCAGGTCGGTACGCAGATTCAGGCTGAACTGGCGCACGAACGCTTTGGTCGCGCCATACACGTTGCCACCCAAATAAGGCCAGCTACCGGCAATCGAACCGATATTCACGATATGACCAACATTGCGTTCAACCATTGCCGGCAGCACCGCACGCGTCATGTACACCAAACCTTTGTTGTTGGTGTCGATCATATTTTCCCAGTCTTCGATATTGGCTTTGTGCGCCGGTTCCACACCCAACGCCAGGCCAGCATTGTTAACCAGCACATCAATATTGCGCCATTCAGCGGGCAGGGAGGCGATCGCTTCATCGATGGCGGCGCGATTACGCACGTCCAGCTGAACGGTATACAGATTGTCGCCCAACTCATCTTTCAGCTCTTTTAAACGCTCAGCGCGACGTCCGCTGGCGATCACTTTGTGACCTGTAGCAATGAAGCGGCGGGTGATACTTTGACCAAAACCAGCAGTTGCGCCAGTAACAAAAATAATCATCTCACTGTTCCTTATACGATTTCAGGTTATCAGCCACACCTTAGCATTAACCTCGAACCCATGCTCATGAAAACCCAAAGCAGCGTGTTGCAGGATTTTTCCTGCACATTACGAGTGCAATGGCGCACCACAAAGACGCATCCCAACAGGCGATAATCACGCCATGCGCAGTAAAACTCGCCGCAATGTTAAATCGCAACCGTTTGCGATAGCAGGCAACCGGTTGCGCATACGTTTGCTCGTCAAGCTTGACACAAAAACGCATCGGAACAACCTATTATATTGAAAGTTAACAGTATTTTTTGTTCTTTGCATTGGCATGCGCTTTGCAAACTATCTTTAAGGCAATCACCTGCACTCATAAAAAAGCACCAAGGAACCATTATGCCTTACGCACCCGAAACGCTGCTGCGCGCCAGCTTCTTTGATTTCACCGCTCTGGCCGCGCAGCCAGACGACATCGCTGCCAACGCGCGCTATCTGGAAGATGGCTTATTAACGCTGCGTGACGGCAAAGTGGTCAGCCTTGAAAGCTGGCAAATCGCGGAAGGGCGCGTTGATCCCACGCGCGTCACCGATCTGCGCGGTAAACTGATCGTGCCCGGCTTTATCGATACCCATATTCATTATCCGCAAACCGAGATGATCGGCGCCTTTGGCGAACAGCTGCTGGAGTGGCTCAACCAATATACCTTCCCGGTGGAGAGCCAATATCACTGTCCCGATCACGCGGCAAAAATGTCGGCGTTCTTCCTGCACCAGCTGCTGTCGAACGGCACCACCACCGCGCTGGTGTTCGGCACCGTGCATAAGCAGTCGGTCGACTCGCTGTTCAGCGCCTCGCAGCAGCTGGATATGCGGCTGATCGCGGGCAAAGTGATGATGGATCGCAACGCGCCGGAATACCTGACCGAAACGCCGGAAGAGAGTTATCAGCATACGCGTGAACTGATTGAGCGCTGGCATCAGCGCGGTCGCCTGAGCTATGCGCTCACCCCGCGCTTTGCACCGACCTCGTCGCCGGAATTGCTGGATAAAGTGCGTCAGCTGCGCGAGGAGTTTCCTGATGTCTGGATGCACACGCACCTAAGTGAAAATCCGCAGGAGATCGCCTGGGTAAAAGCGCTATTCCCGGAGCGCGCAGGCTATCTTGATGTTTATCATCATCACCAACTTACCGGCAAACGCAGCGTGTTCGCGCACTGCCTGCATCTGGAAGATCAAGAGTGGCAATGCCTGCATGACACCGATTCATCAATTGCCTTCTGCCCGACCTCAAACCTGTTCCTCGGCAGCGGCTTATTCAACATCAAACGCTGCTGGCAGCAGGGCGTGCGCATGGGCATTGGCACCGACGTTGGCGCAGGCACCACCTTTAATCTGCTGCAAACGCTGGGCGAAGCCTACAAAGTCGGCCAGCTACAGCAATACAAACTCAGCGCCTGCGAAGCGTTTTATCACGCCACCTTAGGCGGCGCGCACGCGCTCGATTTGGATGACGTTATCGGCAATTTTAACCCCGGCAAAGAGGCCGATTTCGTGGTACTCGATGCGGCGGTGTCGCCGCTGCAGAAGCTGCGCAATGCCAACAGCAAAGACATCTGGGAGCGGCTGTTTGTGATGATGACGCTTGGCGACGACCGCAACATCGCGCAAACCTGGGTGAGCGGCAAGCCGGTTTGGCAACGCGAAAGTGAGGAACAAATCGCATGATCCAATTCTTACTCAACGATCGTTTAATCACCGAACGTGAGCTTGATCCTAATCTCACCGTGCTTAACTACCTGCGCGGCCAGCAGCAGCGTCGCGGCACCAAAGAGGGCTGCGCGTCTGGCGACTGCGGTGCCTGCACCGTCACACTCGGTAAAGTGGTGGGTGGACAGATGCAGTATCAGGCGGTGAATAGCTGTTTAACGCTGGTCAGCAGCCTGCAAGGCAAGCAATTGATTACCGTGGAAGATCTCAAGCAGGGCCGCGAAATGCACAGCGTGCAGCAAGCGATGGTGGATTGCCACGGCTCGCAATGCGGCTACTGCACGCCGGGTTTCGTGATGTCGCTGTTTACTCTGCAGAAAAACAGCGCTGGCTGGGATCGACATCAGGCAGAACAGGCGCTGGCGGGTAATTTATGTCGTTGCACCGGCTATCGTCCGATCATGGATGCGGCGCAGCAAGCGTGTGAACAACCTGATGCAGATGCCTTCAGCGCCAATGCACCCGCGCTAGTACAGCGTTTACAGGCGCTCAGCAACGATGAAGTACAGATCATCGAAGCCGCGGGCAGCCGCTGCTATCTGCCGAAAACAGTAGCGCAACTCGCCGAGCTCTATCAGCAATATCCTGAAGCCTGCCTGGTGGCTGGCGGTACCGATCTGACGCTGCAAATCACTCAGCAATATCAGCGCTTACCGCTGCTGATCGCGCTGGAGCAGGTCGATGAGTTGAAGGTCTGCCACAAAGATGAAACGCATCTATATCTCGGTGCTGCCGCCTCATTGCAGCATTGCTATCAGTTTTTAGCGCAGCACATTCCGGCGTTTAGCAGCATGCTGGAGCGTTTTGCCTCATTGCAAATTCGTAATCAGGGCACGCTCGGCGGCAACATTGGTAACGCATCGCCGATTGGTGATTGCGCGCCGATGCTGCTGGCACTGAATGCGCATCTGGTTTTGCAGCAGGGCGACAAGCAGCGAGAAGTCCCGCTCGATCAATTCTTTACCGCCTATCGCCAAACGGTCTTGCTGCCGGGTGAATTCATTCGCAGCATCACCATCGCCAAAGTGACGGTGTCACCCAACTTTGCGGCGTGGAAAGTGGCTAAACGGCTGGATGATGATATTTCCGCGGTTTTCGCCGCTATCAATCTGCACATCGCGGAAGGGGTAATTGTGGAAGCGCGGCTCGCCTTTGGGGGTATGGCCGCCACGCCAAAACGCGCGCTGGCGGCTGAAGCACAACTGCTGGGCCAGCCGCTGCATCTCAGCGCCATCGAAAAAGCCTGCGCCGCGCTGAGTGTGGATTTCAAGCCGCTAAGCGACTTCCGCGCCAGCGCCGATTATCGCCTGCAGGTGGCGCGCAATCTGTTGCGCCGCTACTACGCACAAGCGTCTGGCGAGCTGACCATTACTGAGGTATCGCGCTATGTCTCATAACCGTCCGGAACTGAACGAAACGCTGCTGAAAGCCCAGTTTGCCACCGACATGCAAACGGGCGTCGGGCGCAGCAATAAACACGAAAGTGCCGATAAGCATGTCTCCGGTGAAGCGCTGTATATCGACGACAAGCCGGACCTGCCAGGATTGCTGCATCTCTGTCCGCGTCTGAGCGAGCATGCGCATGCGCGCATCACCAAACTGGATGTGCAGCCATGTTACGCGGTGCCGGGCGTGGTCAGCGTGCTGACGTGGCGCGATGTGCCGGGCCTCAACGATGTCGGTCCGCTCGAACCGGGCGATCCGCTGCTGGCGCAGGACACAATCGAATATTTCGGTCAAATCGTCATTGCCGTCGCCGCTGATTCACCAGAAGCGGCGCGTGCCGGCGCCGCAGCGGCGATCGTTGAGTACGAAGCGCTACCGGCGGTGCTCGACGTGCGTGAAGCGCTGGAACAGCGTTTCTTTGTGCAGCAGCCGCACATTCACCAACGCGGTGATGCTGACGCTGCGCTGGCGCGGGCGTCACGCCGTATTCAGGGCGAATTTCACATCGGCGGTCAGGAACATTTCTATCTGGAAACCCAGACGGCGCTGGTGATCCCCGGCGAAGATGACAGCTTGCAGGTGTTCTCTTCGACGCAAAACCCCACCGAAGTGCAGAAACTGGTGGCGGAAGTGATGGGCATCACCATGAACAAAGTCACCATTGATATGCGGCGCATGGGCGGTGGCTTTGGCGGCAAAGAGACGCAGGCGGCGGGCGTGGCGTGTTTGTGTGCCATCGCCGCGCGTCAGCTGCGAAAACCGGTAAAAATGCGCCTGGCGCGCCGCGACGATATGCAGATCACCGGCAAACGCCATCCGTTTTTTGTCCGCTACGATGTCGGCGTCGATGACAATGGTCGCTTCTGCGGCGTGAAGATCGATCTGGCCGGCAACTGCGGTTATTCACTCGATCTCAGCGGATCGATTGTCGATCGCGCGATGTTCCACGCCGATAACGCGTATTACCTCGGCGATGCACTGATTACCGGCTATCGCTGCCGCACACATACCGCCTCGAACACCGCGTACCGTGGCTTCGGCGGGCCGCAAGGCATGGTGGCGATTGAGCAGATCATGGATCACGTCGCGCGCGAAGTGGGAGTAGATCCACTCGAACTGCGCAAACGTAACTATTACGGCAAAACCGATCGCAACATCACCCATTACCACCAGCATGTGGAAGACAATCTGCTGGATGAGATGACGGAGCAATTGGAAACCAGCAGCGAATACGCCGCGCGGCGTCGTGACATCAGCGCATTTAACGCCAGCAACCGTTTTATGAAACGCGGACTGGCGCTGACGCCGGTGAAATTCGGCATCTCATTTACCTCCAGCTTCCTCAATCAGGCCGGCGCGCTGATTTTGATTTACACCGATGGCACGGTGCAGCTCAATCACGGCGGCACCGAAATGGGCCAGGGCTTAAACACCAAAGTGGCGCAGATTGTGGCGGAAGTGCTGCAGATTGATATCAGCCAGATTCAGGTGACCGCCACCGATACCGGCAAAGTGCCCAACACCTCGCCAACCGCAGCGTCCAGCGGGGCCGATCTCAACGGTAAAGCGGCGCAAAATGCCGCACAAATCCTGCGCGATCGCATGACCGAGATGCTGTGTCAGCAACATCAATGCGCGGCAGACGCGGTGCATTTCAGCAACGGCATCGTGCGCGTCGGCGAGAAGCACTTCACCTTCGCCCAGGTTGCACAGCAAGCGTGGCTTAATCAGGTGCCGCTGTCGGCGACCGGTTTCTACAAAGTGCCGGGCATCCATTACGATCGCGCAGCCGGACGCGGCAAACCGTTCTATTACTTCTCGTACGGCGCGGCCTGCTGTGAAGTGCTGGTGGATACGCTGACCGGCGAATACCGTTTGCTGCGCGCCGACATTTTGCATGACGTGGGCGCGTCGCTGAATCCGGCCATTGATATCGGCCAGGTTGAGGGCGGTTTTGTGCAGGGCATGGGCTGGCTCACCTGCGAAGAACTGGTGTGGAACGACAAGGGCAAATTGCTCACCGATGGCCCGGCCAGCTACAAAATCCCGGCGATCAGCGATGTGCCCAGTGATTTGCGCGTCACGCTGGTTGAGAACCGCAAAAACCCGCAGGACACGGTGTTCCACTCCAAAGCCGTCGGCGAACCGCCGTTCATGTTGGGCATCGCCGTGTGGTGCGCGCTACAGGATGCGGTTGCCAGCGTTGATAACTATCGTCGCCATCCGCAGCTGGACGCGCCCGCCACGCCGGAGCGAGTATTCTGGGGGATTCAGCGCTTATCAGGAGCGGAACATGATTTATCATGATTGGATCGGCGTATTGCACAGCCTGCGGGAAAAACGCGAAAGCTGCGTATTAATTACCGTGCTCAGTGAGCGGGGCTCCGTGCCGCGCGATCGCGGTAGCAAGATGGTGGTCAGCGCCAGCGACACTTTTCTCACCATTGGCGGCGGCCATCTCGAATATCAATGCATTGCTCAGGCGCGAGAGATGCTGCAGCAGCGCTGCACTCAACCGCGCAGTGAAGAGTTTGCGCTGGCCGCGCGTCTGGGCCAATGCTGCGGTGGTCACGCCACTTTGCTGTTTGAACCGCTGATGCAGCAGCAGCCGGAAATCCAGGTGTACGGTGCAGGTCATGTTGGCCAGGCGCTGGTGAATCTGCTTGCCACTTTGCCGTGCCGTATTACGTGGATTGATAGCCGCGCCGCGCAGTTTCGCGCCGTGCCGCCCGGCGTGACGGTGCGTCAGGTTGAGGATCCGATTGATTGCGTGCAGGAAGCCGCACCCGACAGCTATTTTGTGGTGATGACGCACGATCATCCACTCGATCTGGCGCTCAGCGAAGCGATCTTGCGCCGGGGCGATTTTCGCTATGCCGGTGTGATTGGTTCTGCCACTAAAGCCCAGCGCTTTCGCTATCGCTTAGAGGGCAAAGGCATTGCGGCAGATTCCCTCGCACGTTTGCGCTGCCCGATTGGTTTGGCGGATGTGAAGGGCAAGTTACCGGCGGAAATTGCCGTCGCGGTGGCGGGAGAAATCATCAGCGTTTATCAGCAGCAGGCGATAAGTTGTTGAGAGACGAGGAAACTGCCAGGATAGAACCATCCCGCCGCCACCGTGCGGCGTTGCTGATTATCAGGAGCGATAATGAATTCACGAGCTAATCCGTTTTTCACCGCCAGCACCTTGCCGTATCAAACCCCGCCATTTGACCAGATTCAGGAAGAGGATTTTCTGCCGGCGCTGGAAGCGGGGATTGAAGAGAAACGGCGCGAAGTGGCGGCGATCGCCAGCAATCCTGACGCGCCAACCTTTGCCAATACCTTTGAGGCGCTGGAGCGTAGCGGCCAGTTGCTGAAGCGCGTGAATCTGGTGTTTGGTGCCATGACTTCCGCCAACACCAGCGATCGCCTGCAGGAAATCGATGAACTGATTACCCCGCAACTCACCGCGCTCAATGATGAAATCTACCTGAGCAGCCAGCTATTTGCTCGCCTCGATACCGTTTACCAGCATCGCGGTTCGCAGTGCCCGGATGCCGAAGCGATGCGGCTGGCGGAAGTCACCTGGCAGCATTTTCAGCTGGCCGGTGCCAGCCTGAGCGACGCGGATAAAACCCAGCTGCGCGCCTGCAATCAGGAGCTGGCGAGCCTCAGCACCCGCTTCGGCAATAAGTTGCTGGCGGCCACCAAAGCCGGTGCTTATGTGGTGAGCAATGTTGCGGCGCTGGCCGGATTAAGTGAAGAAGAGCTGGCGCATGCCAAAGCGGCGGCCGAAGCACGCGGCTTGCACGGCGAATGGCTGATTGCGCTGCAAAACACCACGCAGCAACCGGCGCTGCAGGCGCTGGAAGTGCGCGCCACGCGTGAAGCGCTGTTCCAGCAGGCGCTAACACGCAGCGAGCAGGGCGATGATAACGACACGCGCGACATCGTGTTACGCATGGCGCAACTGCGCGCGCAGCAGGCGAGTTTGCTCGGTTTCAAAACCTATGCCGAATGGAGCATGCAGGATCAGATGGCGAAAACGCCGGAGGCGGCTTTTGCCTTTATGCGCAATATTGTCCCTGCCGCGCGGGCCCGCGCGGAACGCGAAGCCGCCGACATTCAGCAGGCCATTGAAGCCGCGCATCACCGTTTTCCGCTGCGCGCCTGGGACTGGAGTTTTTATGCCGAGCAGGTGCGTAAAGCCCAATACGCGCTGGATGAGAGCCAAATCCGCCCGTACTTTGAGCTGAATAACGTGCTGGAAAAAGGTGTATTCTGGTCGGCCAGCCAGCTGTTTGGCATTCGCTTTAGCCAGCGCCACGATCTGCCGGTTTATCATCCGGACGTTAACGTCTACGAGATTTTCGATGCCGACGACACGCCGCTGGCGCTGTTCTACACCGATTTCTTTAAGCGTGATAATAAAAGCGGCGGCGCGTGGATGAGTAATTTCGTCGACCAAACCACGCTGCTCGGCACCAAACCGGTAATCTACAACGTGTGCAACTACACCAAGCCGCAGGCAGGCCAGCCGGCGCTGCTGAGCTGGGATGAAGTGATCACGCTGTTCCACGAGTTTGGTCATGCGCTGCACGGCTTGTTCGCCACGCAACGCTATCCGAGCTTGTCGGGCACCGCCACGCCGCGCGACTTTGTCGAGTTCCCGTCGCAGATTAATGAGCATTGGGCCAGCAACGAAGCGGTGTTTGCCAACTATGCGCGCCATTACAAAACCGGAGAGGCGATGCCTGCTGAGCTGCGCGACAAGATGGTGCGCGCCGCAAAGTTCAACAAAGGTTACGACATGACCGAGCTGCTGGCCGCCGCGCTGCTGGATCTGCAGTGGCATTCACTGACCACGCACGACAATCCGCAGGACGTCAGCCACTTCGAGCTGCAGGCGCTGGCCGCCGAAAACATTGCGCTGGCGACGGTTCCGCCTCGCTATCGCTCCAGCTATTTCCGCCACATCTGGGGCGGCGGCTATGCAGCCGGTTATTACGCCTATATCTGGACGCAGATGCTCGCCGATGATGGCTATCAAGCCTTTGTTGAACGCGGTGGATTAACACGTGAAAACGGTCAGCAGTTCCGCGAACATATTCTGTCACGCGGTAACAGCACCGATTTGCAGCATCTGTGGCTGGCGTGGCGCGGCAAAGAGCCGGAGATCGGCCCAATGCTGAAAAATCGTGGATTAGAGTCGTAGAACCGCCATTGATGGCGACCTGGTTCAACCCAGCGGACCGCCTTCAATGGTATCGCACATGCCGGCCAGCACGCGCTCGCCGGTTTCGTTTTTCAAATCTGCATACCACGCCGCCGTCACTTCCGCGTCTTTAGCGTGGGTCACATCGCAGCGCTTACGGGCTTTCAACACCAAATCTTTGGTGCGATCCACACGACGGGCTTCATAGCGCAACAACGCATCCTCAATCCCTAAAGAGTGTGACGCCAGCGTCTGCGCCAGCACCACCGCATCTTCCATCGCCGCACAACCGCCTTGCCCGATATCCGGCGTGGTGCTGTGTGCGGCATCGCCCAGCAACGCCACGCGACCTTTTACAAAACGGCTAAACGGTTCGATGTCGTGGATTTCCACGCGGTTGGTGGTTTCCGGATTGAGGCGTTCAATCAGACGCTGCACCGGTTCGGCCCAGCCGCTGAAGTAGCCTTTGAGATCGTTTTTCAACGTTGCGCGATCTTCCGGCAAGCCTTTTGGCAGCGGAACATCAAAGAAGAAGTAGAAGCGGTTATCGCTGACCGGCATCAGCGACACGCGTTTGCCTTCGCCGACAAAAGTGGTCCATTGATCGGCGGGCGCAATCGCTTCATCAATCGTCACCAGGCCGTTCCAGTTGACGTAACCGGCGTAACGACGTTCCACGCATTCACCCAGCACATAGTGGCGGATCACCGAGTGCGTACCATCGGCGGCAATCAGAAAATCACCTTCGGCCTGGCTACCGTCATCAAACCAGGCGGTGACGCCATGCTCGGTTTGCTCAACCTGCGTGACGCGTTTACCAAAGCTAATGCGCGAACGTCCGTAGGTATCGATCAGCATCGCCTGCAATTCGGCGCGCGCCACCGGATAGGGATATTCCCCCACCTGCTGCACCAGCGGTTTCATGCTGAAGCGGGTGAGCGTGCTGCCGCTGTGCGCATCGTTGTAGGCCATAAACGCCATGTGGCCGCCCAGTGCGCGCAGCGGCTCTTTCATGCCCAACGCGTTGAGACATTTCACGCCGTTGGGCCAGATAGAGATCGCCGCACCCACCGGCTTCATCTCTTTCACTGCTTCAAACACCGCGGTGTCAAAACCCGCTTTCTCCAGCGCAATCGCAGCACTCATACCGCCAATGCCCGCGCCAATCACAATCGCTTTCATATCCGTCTCCTTTGCTATGCATTGAAGACTGCAACTTTTGTACCAGGTTGGAAGATTAGCCGAACAGCGGCTAACTCATTGATTTAAAATCAACGAAGCAGCATCTGATATTGCCGCTCTGCACTACAGTGGCGCACGCCCATGCACTGCAGCAGAGCAACTTCTGTGAAAGAGTGAATCGATTGTTTCAGCATGGTAATTGGCCCCGCAGCAGCCATACTCATTACACCCGTTCTGCGAGGACTCAATCATGAAATGGATAATGGCTTTTACCTTGTTGTTCAGCGCCAGCGTGCTGGCACAACCGCAATGGCAGCCGGAGCGAAAAGCACCGGTGGTGCAGCTGACGCCGATTGCGGCGAAGTGCGATGTTTCAACCTGTCAGCAAAACTGCTATGTGCAGCAATCACAGTGTAAAAATGACAATAACGGCGGCTGCGGCTCGCTGGCACAAATTTGCGTACAAAACTGTGCCAGTCAGTGTCGTTAAATGAAATAAATCTGTCATAACCGAGTGCTAGCGTGTTTCCCCGGCAAGGTAATATTCTGATAACAGGGGAAAATAATGAAAACCCGCTTCACACTGATTGCATCGGTTATTCTGCTGGCACAGCAAGCACATGCGGTTTCACTGCCCGATGCGGCCGCGCTGGCAGGCTTAACCTCTACCGGTTCCACCTCCGCTTATAGCGATCTCGAGCAGCAATCGCTACAGGCTGAACGTCAGGCGCTGCAAGGTGACAGCAGCACGTTGACGCGCGAGCAACTGGAAAAAGCCAAACAGACCGCGAAACAGGCAGACACGCAGTGGCTGAAAAACAGCGGCTACGATTTCAAAATGAAAGAGAACCAGCAGGCCGGAATTGCGCTGCTTTCGGGCTTTAACACGTTGCCCGCTAGCGTACTTGATGCCAGCCAGGCCACTGTCACCCACATCAACCTCAACGCCACGCAAAATGTGCGTCATCAGGCTCTGGCCGATGCAGAAGCGATCGGCTATCTCTATTTCCTCTCTGATGCGCTCGGCCCGCGTCTCGGCAAAGCCTTCCTCGCGGCTTACGACAAAGGTGAGATTGGCAAGGCCGCCGCGCTGATTAAAGCCAGTGAAGTCAGCACCAGCGCGGCGAAAAAGCACTTTAACTATCCGCGACCGTTCTTGCGCGAGGGCAACAGCATTCATCTGGTGCCGGACGATGTGGTGGTCAAAGACAACGTGCGTTACACCGCCGACGGCGGCTCTTTCCCGAGTGGTCACACCAACACCGGTTATACCGATGCTTTGTTGCTGGCCGAAATGGTGCCGGAACGTTTTGAAGCATTGATGACGCGCGGCGCACGCTACGGTTATTCGCGTTTAGTGTTGGGCGTGCATTACCCGCTGGATGTGATGGGTTCGCGCATGGTAGCGCAGCGCAACGTGGCGAATTATCTCAACGATGCGCGCTATCAGGCACTGTTTAGGGAAGCGCGTAATCAGTTGCGTGCCGCGCTGGAAAAAGAGTGTGGCACGTCGCTGGCAGAGTGTGCGCGCAGCAATGGCAATGACGATCCGTATCGCTCACCGGCGATGAAGCAGTTCTATCGTTTCACCATGAGTTACAACCTGCCGAGAGCCAATGTGCAGAACGCGCCTGTCAAAGTCCCGCAGGGCGCGGAGATCCTGCTAAAAACCGCGTTGCCGCAGCTGTCTGATGCGCAGATTCGTAGCCTGATGGTGAAAAGCGCGCTGCCAAACGGTTATCCGCTGTCCGGCAATGATGCGGATCAGTCATTCTGGCAACGTGTGGATTTAACGGCGGCGTATGCTTTAGCGAAACCGGCGCGTTGATATTTTGCTTTAAATTCGGTGCGGGCGCAGACACATCTGCTGCGTCACGGGCCGTCCTCGCGCCGCTAGCGCGGTGCCTTCGGCTTCTACGTTGTGCCAACGGACCGTTCGGGGATCGGCCGTCCTGGCCGGCCCCGAACTGCCTCCCGCATCCATGCGTGAGGCTCCTGGCCCAACGTAAAATCCTCAGCGCTGTGGATAGCCCTTTTGCCGCAGCAGACGCGCCAGCGCCTTTAGCAAATGTGTCCTTTTCAACAACTCGCACTGAAGCAATACCCTCGTCACGCTTTAATCCGGCGATCAAGCGCGAAGGGCGCTGAAGTAGCTTGTGCAAATAGGGCCGCAGCGGCGGGGTGGTCGGGATTGAGAATGGCGTTGTCTTCGCCGGTCAAAATGCTGGGTACCGTTAATAGCAAAGGAAAGCCGCCTTGCACATCGAGGAACGCGGCGCCAATCGCCTGTGTCTCTTCCTGCTGCTGATACTTTTGCCAATCGCCGGGCAGTTTACTGCTGTCCAGCGCCATGATTTCGCTCTCAGGGATCGGCAGAGTAAAAATCACAAAGCGACTTTTCTCCAGCATCGCTTTACCGGCATGCACCACCAGTTCCAGCGTGGCGAGCGCCTTTGAACTGCTGAGGTAAACCGTCTTAATACCGGGCGGATTCCAGCGTCCGCCCCATTTTTCAGCGCCAGCGCCGCTAAATGCCTCGCTGGCGTACTCTTCTTTCACGAGTCGATAAAACAGCCGATAGGGAGCATCCGGTTCCTTCCGTTGCGTCATTACACAATTACTCCGTGTTCCAGGCGACCAATCAGCGTTAACACCGCATCACAACCCGCAGGCGTGCTCAGCATCTCCATCGGCAATGCATCATCCAGTGCCAACGCAGGTTGATACATCCAGCGCATGGCAGCGTCAACGTCACCGGAAAATAATTGCAATACGGCATCCAGAATTTCGAACACCTGATACACGCGCGCACCTTGCTCCACCGAAAGTTGCGATCCGGCTTTCTCGCGGCGGCGATAGGTATTGCGATCGATAGAGACCATTTGGGCCACATCCAGTGGCGTTGCTTTCAGCACCGTGGCCGCGCGTTCAACGATGCCGACATCCAGACCTTCGGTGATCAACTGGTGCGCTTTCAGCGGATTACGCGGTAAGCCCATTTGATCCATAAACGATTGCTGAGCGTGCTGGATCAGCGTGGGATCGAAGACGCGTGCGGCATTGCCGTGATTAAATGGGGATGCAGTTGTCATAACAACCTCCTGAACAATGTTCACTTGAACATTTTGATAGCTCAAGTGTACATCACTGCGCAGGGGTTGTCATTTTTTATACGATCTTAAAACTAATGCATTGTTAATAAAAAATAATCAACTGGCTTCCTGCCACATCTCGCGCATCGCCAGCTCCAGCTTTTTAAACACCCGATAACGTACGTCGTGAAACGCAACGCGCTCTGGTCGCGGCAACAATTTGCCGGGATTGATCTGCACCGCCTGCTGCGCGGCCTCGGCAAGATTGCGCCACGCGCCGACGCCCACACCGGCACACAAGGCGGCGCCCAGCGCGCCGGTCTCTTTGCACTCCGCCACGCGAATCGGTATGCCTAACACGTCAGCAAACATCTGCGGCCAGATGCAACTGCGCGCCGCGCCGCCCGACAAAATGGCCTGCGTAAAAGGGATGCCTGCCGCACGCAAGCGATCAATATGCGCCCGATGGGCAAAGGTCACGCCTTCAAACAGCGCAAACAGCATATCGGCGCGCGTATGCCAGCCGCCTAAGCCATAAAACCCGGCCTTGGCCGGTTCCGATTTGCGTCCGGAATAAAGATAAGGATGATAGAGCGGTAGCTGGGCATTGGGTTGCACGTGCGCCACGCTATCGCTGCTGCGCGCCGCGCCCTGACCGCCGCGACCATCGTCAAATTCGCGCAGGAACCAGTCGAGATTCGCCGCCGAGGTGGCGCTGGCCTCAATCGCCATATAACGGTCGGACTCAATAATGGAGTTCATAAATACCGGGCGCAGATAATCGGGTTTATCTACCACCACCTGATTGATGCTCCACGTACCGGCGACAATTGAGGCTTCACCGCTGTTCACCACGCCAGAACCCACGGCGCTGGCCACCACATCAAATATGCCCGCCACCACCGGAATGCCCGCCGGTAATCCGGTGAGTTGGGATGCACGTTCTGTGACATGGCCAACCACCTCGCAGGATTCACGCAGTGCGGGCAGCAGGGCGAGCGCCTCTTCGATGTCGTACAGCGCCATCAATTCACGGCTGTAGCTGCGCGCACGATAATCAATTAAGCCGGCACCGGCGGCATCTGAAAAATCAGCGCTAATCGCACCGCTGAGAAAATGGGCGATAACGTCTTTCGCCAGCAATAAATGTCCGATTTGCGCCCAGCGCTCGGGTTGATGTTGCTTAATCCAGCTGATCAATACCGGTGTTGCCGCAGGCCAGGGTTTTTGCAGCGAAATCTGGTAGATGCGCTTATCCGCGCCGCTCATTTCCAGCGCGTGCACCTTGTCACAAGCTCGATGATCGATAGATTGAATACCAAAAAGTGGCTGCTGATGCTTATCCAGCGCGTACAAACCGTTGCCGTGACCGGCCGCGCCAACCGCAATCACATCAATGGCGGGCGTCTCCGCCTGCTGCAGACAACGGCTCACCGCATCGCTGACGCCATGCCAGATATCCGCCACCGGCCGTTCGGCGTAGCCTTCCTGCGGACGATGCGTTTCTCCCGCGCACTCGGCCACCGACAATACGCGACCGCTGAGATCAAACAGCACCGCTTTGATCATGGTGTTTCCGGCATCAATACCAACTATCTTCATATCCGACTCCGTGCAACTGGCGAAGACGGCGCACCGCTTAAGCGCCGGTGCAGGTAAGGCTCAACCCTGCTGATAGATTTCCAGGGCGTCCGCGCCGCTGACGCCCTGATGAATAATCGCCATCAGCGCTTTCACCACGCGTGACGGATTATCGTGTTGATAAACATTGCGGCCATACACCATACCGCTGGCACCTTGTGCCATCAGCGCAGCACTTTTCGTCAGCACGCCAGCCAGTTCACCTTTGCCGCCGCCGCGTACCAGCGTGGGACAGCGTGCCGCTTCCACCACGCGATGAAAATCTTCCACGTTCTCAGTGGGATCGGCTTTGATGATATCGGCACCTAACTCACGCGCCAGCCGCACCAGCGGCACAATTTTCTCGACATCGCCGAGTGAGCCGTAAGCCGCGCCTTGTCCGGCGGGGGCCATCACCAGCGGCTCAATCATCAGCGGCATGGCGTAGCGATCGCAGGCCTGACGCAAGCGGCCAATATTTTCGACGCACATGCGGAAAATGCCCGGTTCATCCGGGATCAGATAGAGGTTCACCACCACTGCGGCGGCGTCCATCTGCAATGCGGCAAGAATCGGTTCATCCGGATTGTGCAGCACCGCCCACATTTCCCGGTGACGCGCCGCGTTGTAGGCATTGCCCACATCGGTGCGCATCACCAGCGCCGGTTTGCGTCCCGCCACACGCTGCAGCAGATCGGCCTGACCGTAGTTGACCTGAATCGCATCCGGCTGCGCGGCGATCAGGTTATCCATCACGCCCTCAATATTCTCCAGTCCGATGAGAAAATCGGGCTCGTTGGCGATACCGTGATCAATGGCGACATCCAGACATTTACCGTGCTGAAACAGACGCTGCATGCGCACTTTATTGGTTACTAACATGTCGTGTTTCCTCCTGAAAAACCGTGGGGTAAAGGCCGGTAAGCCCGTGCAACCGTGCCAAATTGGCGCAGCCGCGCTGCAGCTGCTGCGTGCGTTCGCTATCACTCCAGCCGAGCGCTGCGGCCATGATCTGCGCGATCTCCTGCACCAGCGGCGCGCTAAGTTCACCGCAAATCGCCAGCGAGGTGCGGCGCACCAGCAAATCCTCCAGCTGACAAACCTGCTCGTGCTCAATCAGATACCGCAATTCGACATCGCTGTAGGCGGCGTGATGCTGCAACATTTGCTCGCCGTGCTGCTGGATCAGCGCCAGCAGCGGCAGGGCGCGGCTGCCGTAACGTTTGGCGAGTTGCATTACGCGCGGCAGCGGCACGCCATAACGCTGCGCCAGTTGCGCCAGCCACGCGGTTTGTCCTGAAGGTTTGGGGAAATCACGTCCGCCGCCAATCGGCACATCACCGCTGGAGACCTGGCGTTTTTCGCCGAGCAGCCGCAGCACGCGATCCGCCGCCTCTTCACCAAACTGGCGGAAAGTGGTCCATTTGCCGCCGACTAAACAGAGCGTGCTCCAGGCGCGATTGGCGTCAGCCGGCAACACCACTAACGAGTGATTACGCGAGATTTGGCCGTTGAGTTTGGCCTCGCTGGCGGGCAGCGGACGTACGCCGCAGAAGGTGTAAACGATGGCGGAATCCGCCACCTCGATATGCGGGAAGACGAAGCGCAGTGACTCCAGGATATAACTCTTTTCCTCCTCTTCGCACACCACTGCATCGGGATCGTCCACGCGGATATCGGTGGAACCCACCAGCACCTTGCCAAACCACGGAAACATGATGCAGACGCGGCCTTCCTGGTTTTCGAAATAGACCATTTCGCCATCCAGCATCTGCAGCAATTCGGGATGGTCGAGGATCAGATGCGATCCTTTGGTGCCGCCAATCAGCTTGGGCAGATCGTTGCGTGAAGAGATGCGTTGGTTGAGCTGATCGATCCAGGCACCACCGGCATTCACCAGCACATGCGGTTGCAGGCTAAATCGCTCACCGCTCAACGCATCCTGCAAAATAACCGTTTCGCCCTCGGCGCTGACCAGCTGCAGATAATTGAGCGCCAGCGCCTCTGGACAGGCTTTTTCGGCATCATCAATCAACTCAAATCCCAGCCGTTCCGGCGCGCTGATCCACGCATCGTAATAGCTGGCGCTGTATTTCACCCAGGGCGCGAATCCCGGCCAGCGGTCACGCGTGGCGGCTTCATTGCGCACCTGATGCTTCGGCATCGTTCCATATTGGCGGGTGTAAATGTCATACAGGCTAAGCCCGGTTTTGATCAGCAACGCCCCGCGCCGCGTCGGTTTATCGCTCAGGCGTAGAAAACGGCGGGTAGCATTCACTAAACCGCCAGCGAGATTATCGATCGGCACCGTGGTGCGTAGGGGGAAAACATAGTGCGACGCATTTTTCAGCAGGCGATCGCGCTCGGTGACCGACTCTTTGACCAGCGTAAATTCACCGGTTTCCAGATACCGCAAACCGCCGTGAATCATGCGCGACAGCGCACCGCTGGCGGCCTGGCACCAGTCGCCTTTTTCCACCAGAATCGCCGGAATGCCCTGTAACGCCAGCTCACGAAACGTACTGATGCCGTTGATGCCGCCGCCGACAATCAACACCGGTGTCGATGAACGCAGGCGCAGGGCGCTCAGGCGTTGTTCGCGGGTTTTGATGTTATCCATGAGATGCTCCATTTCCAGTACGCCAGGATGAGATCGTAGTCGCTAGAGCCGCGCTGAAGGACGAAAGGTGAACGAATTGTTAACGGAAGGATTGAGAGTTGAGAGGTCGGTCACTTAACTCGTCTCTGAGAAACTGACAAATCTGTGTTAAGCGATGGCATTACTCGCTTTCAGAAGGAGAAGCGGGAAAGAAGAGATTAGGGGCTGGCAACTTGAATTGAGTGAAGTTAACTTCACTCATCTTTATTTCATTTCAAGGAGATGGTCGATGCTCATCACGTTTAGTGGATTACCCGGCACCGGCAAAAGCACCATTGCGCGCTTATTAGCGCAGCAGATCGGTGCGGTGTATTTACGCGTCGATACTATCGAACAGGCGTTGCGATCGGGTGAAGAGAGCGAGAAAGCTATCGGGCCGGAAGGATATTTCGTTATCAACGGATTGGCACGCGACAATTTGCTGCTCGGTTCCACCGTTATTACCGACTCGGTTAACGACCTGCAGCTGATCCGCAACGCTTATCGCGATATCGCCTTGTTGAGCGGTGCGCCGCTGCTGGAAGTCGAAGTAATCTGTTCCGATCATAACAAACATCGCTTTCGCGTCGAAAATCGCGCTTCCGATATTAAAGGTTTGAAGCTGCCGGATTGGCAGGCAGTTGAACAGCGCGAATATCAAGCCTGGGAGCGCGATCATTTGCAGCTTGATAGCGCCTTACTCTCGGCGCAGCAGTGCGTGGATGCCATTCTACAAGCGCTGCCTAAAACGTCACAATCCTGATCTTTCAGTGGTGGCGTAAAACGCGCCGCCACTTTCACCTGAAACCCATTCTTCGATCTTAATGTGATCAACCTCCGGATTCGGCGGTCGCATTATTGTTTATTGCTGCGCATTTGTTATGAATGAAGCTTACTTTAGTTTCGAATGAAACTAGCAAGTTAACGAATCGGAGCATGTCATGAATCATACTTTCACTTCATTGCACCAACCTGATGATTTCAAACATAACGTTCGCCTGATGAAAAGGGTGTTAAGAGAGCAGATCGGCGATGTCGAAGGTCTGTTTGAACAAGTCAGAAGCAAAATCGTCAGCGAAATTGCCGCCGCTCGCGCGGAAGAGGCGCAAAACGGCAGCGCGTGGCCGCAGGTGAGTCAGCAGGATATTGCGGCGGGACGTATCAGTGATGAGGTGAAGGATCATATTCGTCGACGCGGTTGTGTGGTAGTGAAGCAGACATTCCCGCGCGATCAGGCGCTGGCCTGGGATGAATCAATGCTCAAGTACCTCGATGACAACAATTTCGACAACGTCTACCAAGGGCCGGGCGATAACTTCTTCGGCAATCTTGATGCGTCACGTCCGGAAATCTATCCGATTTACTGGAGCGATGCGCAGATGTCAGCGCGTCAAAGCGAGGCAATGGCCCAGACGCAATCCTTCCTCAATCGCTTGTGGACGTTTGAGTCGCGCGGCACGCGCTGGTTTGAACCTGACGTTAGCATCATTTATCCCGATCGTATTCGTCGTCGCTTGCCAGGCACCACCTCCAAAGGTCTTGGCGCGCACACCGATTCAGGCGCATTGGAGCGTTGGTTACTTCCAGCATATCAGCAGGTGTTCAGCAAAATTTTCACCAACCAGTTTGATCAATACGATCCCTGGGATGCGGCGCATCGCACTGAAGTGAATGAGTATCAATCGGGGACTACCACCAAGTGCTCGGTATTCCGTACCTTCCAGGGCTGGACCGCGCTGTCGGATATGCAGATTGATCAGGGCTTGCTGCATGTGGTGCCGGTGCCGGAAGCGATGGCCTATTTGTTACTGCGTCCGTTGTTGAAAGATGTACCGGAAGATGAGCTTTGCGGCGTTGCGCCGGGCAAGGTGCTGCCGGTTTCAGCGCAGTGGCATCCGGAACTGATTGAGGGCTTGTGTTCGATTCCCGCGCTGCAGGCTGGCGATTCGGTTTGGTGGCATTGTGATGTGATCCACTCGGTCGCGCCGGTAGAGGATCAGCAAGGCTGGGGCAATGTGATGTACATTCCCGCCGCGCCGCTGTGCGAGAAAAATGCCGCCTACGCGACAAAAGTGACGCAGGCGCTGGCCAGCGGTGCGTCGCCAGGCGATTTCCCGCAGGAGGATTATGAAACGCAGTGGCGCGATCGCTTCACCCTCGATGCGCTGAATGCCAATGGTCGCCGCAGTCTGGGATTGGGCTAAATTTCTGGTAAGCTTGGCAAAAATTTCACAGCAGCGGGTGTTATGAACGCACGTCATCAGCAGATTATCCAATTGGTCAGCGAGCGCGGCAGCGTCAGCGTAAATGAGCTGGCGCACACCACCGGCGTCTCAGAAGTGACGGTGCGTCAGGATCTCAATCTTCTGGAGAAAGGCGGCTTTCTGCGCCGCGTGCACGGTTCCGCCGTGGCGCCAGAAAGTGATGATGTTGGCGCGCGTATGCAAACCCGCTTCGCGGTGAAAAAGCGTCTGGCCGAGTACGCGGCGTCGCTGGTGAACAGCGGTGAAACGGTGTTTATCGAAGGCGGCAGTACTAACGCTTTGCTGGCGCGTGAACTGAGTGAACGCAACGATATCACCATCATTACCGTGAGCCATTACATCGCCGGATTGCTGCGCGAAAAGGGCGGCGATGTGATCATCCTTGGCGGCCTGTTCCAGAAAAGCAGTGAATCGGTGGTGGGGCCGCTAACGCGTCTGTGTATTCAGCACCTCAATTTCCATAAGGCGTTTATCGGCATTGATGGCTGGGATGCGATCACCGGCTTTACCGGTCGCGATATGCTGCGCTGTGACGTGGTCAACGCCATCATGGAAAAACCTACACACACCATCGCGCTGACGGATTCCTCAAAGTTTGGCCAGATTCATCCGTTTGCGCTGGCACCGCTTCAGCCGTTTAACCAACTGATCACCGATGCCGAACTGGAGGCGAGCTATCAAAAAGCGCTGCGTGAGAAGGGCGTGGAAGTGAGTTTGGTCTAGCTCACGCAATCAGCTATTCAAGTGAAAAAGGATTGATGAACTGCCTGTGCCACAAGCTTTCCCGATCCACCTTGCTCAAATCGGCTTCATCACAAACATGATGCCAATAGGTTTCAATCGACGTTTTTAACAGCATGAAATGCGCATGCGCGTCAGCGCGACTCAAAGCAAAGTGATAAGCGGCATCCAGGCAGCTGCTTAAGCGGCTCAAATTATTGTTGCCACTTATCAGCATCGCCTGCGAGGCTTCGTTGCCAGCACGACCTTGCGGGCAAATATCATAAGCAGGCGTAAGACTGAAGCTTTTACCATCCCAAAAGGCGGCATGATTGCGGGCATGGTCATCGGTATTGCCGCAGAGAATATTGAAGCAAAGCCGTTTATAAAGCTCTAGCAAAGTCTCTTTGGGCGCGGCAAAACGTTGACGAATAATTTCAGCGAGTGTTTCGTAGCTGGCATAGCGCGCCAGCATATCGTCGAGTTCAAATAGGGTCAGCGCCGAAAGCATCACTTTTCGCGTCCATCCATCGGCTTCATGTTCGCGGTCAAAGCGCTCAATCATGATCACATCGCGTCCGGCGGCTTTGACTAGCTTCACCGGAGCGACATGCAATCCTGCCAACTGCGCCAACCGCATCGCCAGGAATTCGCCTTTTACCACGTTCCAGATATCCGCACTGGCAGAAAATTTCGCGATGTATTTTTTTCCCTCGGCCTCGATCAGCGCTTTTGGCCGCGCGCCACCAATCGACGTCCCATGGAAAAGCGCCTGATCCAGTTCGGGTGTTAGCGGCACGCCTTTTTCAACCCGATCAGCCGACTCAAGTAATTCAGGAAGGGTGACATTTGCAGTTGAGCGCGGAATGTATTCCGTTGCCGAGTGCTGGAAATCCAGCGCACCAATGCGATCTGAACCGGACTCAATGAGATACGTCAGCTCATCGAGTATTCCGGTATCGACGTTGGCGCCTTTCCGTCCCATTCGACGGTTGATAATGACCCGGCGTCCCCAGGCATCAGGTGCGCTGTCACGGATACAGCCCGCAATGTTTAACCCATTCAGCGGCGGAATAACGCCAGTCCGCAGAGGAAGTTCATTGGGATTGAGCGGAATGCGGTTTTCTCGCTGCAGATAACTACGACCATAGTTGAAAAGCAGCGTATCGCCTTCAGCCTCAAGCCTGCCCGCCACCACTGGTGATGTTTCACCTGGCAGCCATATCCATAGGTAAGCGTCTCTAAAACGCGCTTCAGAAGTCATCCTTCACCTTCCTGCTACTCTTTTTTTTACTGGTGTGTTTGGGTAACAGCTTGAGCTTTTCCTCAACACGATTTCGATGGCTGACCAATGATGGCAAACTCACCTCTGCATCAAACAGGGGAATGCCCAATATGGCCGCAATCTCGAAATAACTGCCAATCTGACATTTCACGTCGCCTTGCTCAATGCGATGTAAAGTCCCACGCGAAATACCGGCTCTTTCTGCTAACTCAGATACTGGAATTTGCTTCTCGATACGTTCAGCACGAATCAAGGAAGCTAATAGGGCAATCGCTTCCTGAGCATAGCGTGAGGTGGGTGAAGTGATAGAAGCCATGACTTGTTCCATACAGGGTACCAATAAACGTAATTTGTACTATATATGGAACATCTTAGCCTGATGTGAAGGGTTTTTTCAACGGCGCATAATGTCAGAGATGTTCACTGTGTAGTACCAATTACGCTTATTGGTACTACACAGTGAACATTTCATCATTGCAATTCAGCCCACCAATGCCTGCGCGGTGACCTCATCAGTGATCAAACCGGTCACCAGACCGCTGGCCAGCACTGCGCGAATCGCGGCGACTTTACTGGCGCCGCCCGCCAGGGCGACAATCTCTGCGCGATGCGAGAGATCGAGATCCACTGACAACGTGCGGGCCGTTAGGTTGGTGTGAATCATCTGTCCGTTGGCATCGAAGAAGTGGCCCAGCAGCTCGCCGACCGCGCCGGATGAGGAGATATCATTGATCTCCGCTTCATCAATCATGCCGGCTTCAACCAGCTGAGCCGCGGGTTCCACGGTGCCAATTCCCACCAGTTTGACTTCACTCTGCGCCGCCATGGCAAACACCTCGCTCACGCCGCGCTGCGCCAGTAACACTTCGCGATCTTCCTGGGTATTGGCAAAGAAAGGCACGGGCATCATGTAGGCCTGCGCACCGGTTTTCTCGGCGATGCGGTGCATAACGTCGTGAGGATTGAGCGCGTAGTTGCGGGTTAAACAGCCGAGCAGCGAGACAAAGCGCATATGCGGCGCATCAATACGTGGCAATTGATGGATGGCGGCGGAAAGGGTGCGACCATGCCCCAGACCCAAGGTGGTAGAAGGCGACGCGGTGATCAGGTTACGCAGGTAATCCGCGCCCGCCATGCCCAGCGTGCGCACCGGCAAGCCTTCTTCGCCGAGATCGGGGGCGACATGACAGAAGTTGAGCGCGAATTTCGCGCGCAGACGATCTTCTAATTGGACGCAGGCGACGATATCGCCATCAATCGACACCTTCACCGCGCCTTCCGCCACCATGCGCGCAATCATGCGGTGCGTTTTCACCGACGGCAGCCCGAGTCGTTTCGCCACTTCCGCCTGCGTTAAACCGCCGACGTAGTGCAGCCAGGCGGCGCGCAGCGCCAGAGATTCGTCGCGTTCAGTCGAGGTTGGTGCCGGTTTCATGGGTTGTCCTTTGGTTTATATGGTGCGCTTAAGCCCTCATCCCAACCTTCTCCCACCAGTGGGAGAAGGGGCTGATCGAGCAGCGTGCGCGGACAGTTCCATCGCCCGCTGCGGGAGAGGGTGAGGGTGAGGGTGAGGGTGAAACCGCGCACCTCACTCCGCCAAATGCAGATCCTGCACGCCGGTATCAATATGCCCGGCCCAGAAGGCGACGCTTTCGGCGATCTCCGCCACCACGTTGCTATCGGTTGGCTCGCGCTCTTTAAAGCTCAGCTCAAGGCAGATCTCATTATCCTGCGCTCCGCCGCGCGCCAGCGCGTCCAGCAGCGGCTGCGGCTGAATGCGGCCGCCGGCATTGTACTGCAATGTAAAAGGTCTGTGTCCGCCTTTATCCAGCATGCTCTGTTTAATATGGATAATCGGCGAGTAGCGCGGCACCGCTTCAGCCCACGCATAAGGATCGTAATCGCGCGGATCGGCGGAAGTGACATCGCCGTGATCGATATCCGCCATCATCCACATCGGCAGCGCCATTGAGGCAGCACTCAAACGCTGCTGTAGCGCCAGACAGGCCGGAATGGTTTCGCCAAACTCGCGGCCCACGCTCATGGGTTCCCAAAACAGGTATTTCAATCCGGCGGCTTTGGCGTGTTCGGCAACGTCGGCCCAGCAATCAATGGCGATGTCGATCAGTGCGTCGCGGCGCGCAACATCGTTGAAATCCTGCTGGGTAAAGATGGCGAACTGCGAACCCACCGCGTCGCCGCCCAGCTCGGCGGTGATATCAGCGAAGGTTTTAAACCAGCCAACATAATAGCGGCGTACTTCGACATCAGGATGACCAAAATGGTTGAGGCGACCATAGGGGCCGGTCATGCCGGAGGTCACGCGCACGCCGGTGGCGCGCAGCGCCTGCTGCATCTTGCGCGCCATGCGCGTGAGGGTCGCAGCAGGCCAGCCGGGATTGATAAATTCATGGGTGAGCTGCACATCACGGATGCGGATCTGCTGCGCCACGGTGGTAATCAAATCCTGCGGGTCGGCAAAGCGGTTCACCAACGGATTAGTATTCAGTGACAGCGTTAACGGCATGATTCACCTCTTATCCGGCATGCGCACGCAGCGGCGCGGGAGCAGCAAAGGTGGCGTTGAACCACAGGGTGAAAGCCTGTTGCTGCGCGTCATCGAGGTGCAACTTATGCTTGGTGCGGCGCCACAACACATCCTCGGCCTGCTGCGCCCACTCGTTTTCCACCAGATAACGCACCTCGGCTTCGTACAGCTGTCCACCAAAGTGGCGGCCAAGATCGCCCAGCGCATTGGCATGACCGATCAGCTTATCGATGCGTGTGCCATAAAGCCGCGCATAGTGTTTACGCAGCGCCTGCGGTAGCCACGGCCAGCGCGCTTTGACCTGCTCTAAGAAACTGTCGAAATCGGTATGTGGCATATCGCCGCCCGGTAAGGTGGCGCCCCGCGTCCAGTCCGCGCCCATGTTGGGGAAGAACGGCGCCAGTTTCTGTATCGCGTGTTCAGCCAGCTTGCGGAAAGTGGTGATCTTGCCGCCAAACACATGCAGCAGCGGGGCGTTTTGTTGATCGTCGAGATCAAACACGTAATCACGCGTCACCGCCGACGGATTGCCTTTGCCGTCATCAAACAGCGGACGCACGCCGGAGAAGCGCGTGATCACATCACTGGCGCGCAGTTTCACCTTGAAGTAGCGATTCACCACGTCGATCAGGTATTGCTGCTCGCTGTCGTCGGCGGTAACCGCTTCCGCTTTGCCTTGCCACGGAATATCGGTGGTGCCGATCAGCGCTTTATCGCCTTCATACGGGTTGATAAAGATCACCCGCTTGTCGGTGTTCTGCACCAGATACGCCTGCTGACCTTCCCAGAATTTCGGCACGATGATGTGCGAGCCTTTGACCAGCCGCACGTTGCGACTGCTTTTGGTGTGTGTCACCTGATTAACGATATCCAGCACCCACGGTCCGGCGGCGTTGACCAACACTTTGGCAAACACGGTGCGTGAGGTACCGCTGGCATCCTGCAGGGTGATTTCCCACTTGCCGTTATGACGTGTCGCCGCTACGCAGCGGGTACGCGGCAGAATGGTGGCGCCGCGCTCGGCGGCGTCCAGCGCATTCAGCGTCACCAGCCGCGCATCATCCACCCAGCAATCGGAGTACTCGAATCCTTTACTGTAACTGTCCAGCAGCGGCGCACCTTCAGGATCGCGGCGTAAATCCAGCGAACGCGTGCCCGGCAGTTTCTGACGGCCGCCAAGGTTGTCATAAAGAAACAGGCCGAGGCGCACCAGCCACGCCGGGCGATCGGTTGGGCTATGCGGCAAGACAAATCGCATCGGCCAGATGATATGCGGTGCGGCGTTGAGCAGCACTTCGCGCTCGATCAGCGCCTCACGCACCAGTCGAAACTCGTAATACTCCAGATAACGCAGCCCGCCGTGCACCAGCTTGCCGGAGCGCGATGAGGTGCCCTGCGCGAGGTCATCTTTCTCGCACATCATCACCGACAATCCGCGACCGGCAGCGTCACGCGCGATACCGGCACCGTTGATACCGCCGCCAATCACAAACAGATCCAGCATGTGTTCACTCATGATTTACTCCTTAAAACTGTTTTAGCGCGTGCCAGGCGGCAGGAAGATCGTTACGCAGCTGCTGATAGGTGGGGAACAGCTGGTTGTAGCGCTGCATCAGTTCGCTCGCTGGCGCTTCGGGCGCATCCAGCAGCGGCATTACCCAGGTTTTGACGCAGCTCTCCATCGACGGATACGCGCCAATCGCTACCGCCGCCATCATCGCGGCACCGGCCGCTCCGGCTTCGTCGCGCTGGCTGATACGCACTGGCGCACCAATGCAGGCAGATAAAATCTGGCGTAACGGCTGCGAACGCACCGCGCCGCCGGTTAAACGGATTTCTCCCGGCAAACTGCCCATCGCCTGATAGCAATCGCGCGCCGCAAAACCGATGCCTTCAATGACCGCCCGCACCAGATCGCCAAAATTGTGGGTGTAACTCAGGCCGGTAAAGCTGGCGCGCGCCTCGGCATTAACAAACGGCCCGCGCTCACCGGCAATCGAGATATACGGGTGATAGAGCAGGCTGCCGGGCTTCGCCGCATTGAGCCAGCGATCGATATGGCCCACCAAACGGGCATGATCGATTTCACAGCCAAAGCTGTTAAGCAGATCGCTGGCGAGATTCAGTAGCCAGTCAAGATTGAGCGTTGATGCCATATTGGTTTGCACCTGCGTGACATAGCCCGGCCACGGCAGCGGGATCACGTAGCCGGTTTGTGCCGGATTCAGCCACACCTCACCAATGGTGACGCTGCGCAGATGTACGCCGGTCGAGCCAACAATCGAGCAGGCGGTATTGGCTTCGCCGGTGTGCACGCCAGCGCCAAGCGCGGTCATCGCCATATCGACATAGCCGAGGCAGATTGGCGTGCCAGCCCGTAAACCGGTGGCCTGCGCGGCTTCCGCGGTTAACGGATGCGTGGTTTCTGTGCCTTCAATGATCTCCGGCAGCAGATGACGATGCTGTTCCAGGCCTAGCGCGGCAATCACCTGATCGTCATAGCGCTGGTGGCGGAAGTTGCCAAAGGTAAAGCTGGCCTCAGAGGGATCAGTGGCGCGGATGCCGGTGAGATTGAGGTAGAGCCAATCTTTGCAGTGCAGCACCACTTCGCTGTTAGCTAACAGCTCGGGATAGAGGTGATCCATGTGCGCCAACTGCGATCCCTGCTGACAGGTGTTGAGTCCGGTGCCGGTAGCGCGAAAGCGCTCGGCGGCTAACGGGTGCTGATTGAGTTTTTCAACCGTTGGTGCCGCGCGCGCATCCAGCCAGATCCAGGCATCGCCGACCGGCTGATTGTTGGCACCCACCAGCCAGCTGCCGTCGCCTTGCGCGGTGACGGCCACGGCAACCACCCGCGCGGCCAGGTTGTCGACACGCTCGCCCAGTTTGCGTATCGCCGTGACTGCATCCTGCCAGGTTTGGCTCATTGACTGCTGCGCTGCGCCGCCTTCGCTGCGGTAATAACGGTTACGCACCGATGCGCATGCCAGTTGCGTGCCTTCCAGATCAAACGCCACCGCTTTAACCACTGAGGTGCCGGAATCCAGACCCAGAATGATATCGCCACTGTCCACATACACCTCCGAAAGAAGAAGAGTTCAATTCATCGCCGCCAACACCGAAAGGTGTTAACGGGCTGTGATGAATTTGCTAAATAATGTCTTACACCACTTCTCACTGAGATAACATATCAACTGTATTATTTTTCGATAAAACCAATAAATTTCACCTGAAATAGCGATTGTGATCACGAATCAGGCGTCAAAACCTTACAGATTGAAATGAGATAACACGGCGAACAGGCTGATAGAGCGGGGTTTATTGCGCTTTATGATGGGGCCGACATCAATTAAGCGATCCAGATCGCTCTCCTGAAAAAATTGCGCGTCACCTGTTGACAATTTAGTCACATCAGCACAATTCTCATCACACAAGTTATCACATTTATAACATTATCGGCGCGTTTATCGCAGCTGATGTCAGTGAGAGGTCACGTTATGTCCGATGTCTCAATCCAGGCCCAGCAAATTTCCCGCAAGCGCGTCCAGCGTTACGCCACCCTCGGCGTGATGGTGATTGCGCTGATCGCGGCGATGGCGCTCGACACCAAGGTGGTAAAAATTGGCTCCGCCGATGATGCGCAGGAGCAAGGCTTCTCGCCCGAGAGTTACGGCCAGAAAACCTTCCCGACTATCCAGCAGGATGTGGCATCACGCGCAGTAGACGCCAAAACGTTAGCCGATGCGCTGCAAACTAATCAGCAGGAAGCGGTGCAGAAATATGGCGTTGGCGCACCGCTGCCGGTCTTTGCCGTCAAGTTCTCCGGCGTGGTGCAAGCCGGGCAGATGGGCATCTTCCCGCTGAAAATCGATGGATTAGCAGGTGATATGCAGGTGCGGTTGCAAACCGGTCCGGCGATAACCGGCACCGATCTGCGTGACGCTAACGGCAAGATCCAGTTCGGTGATTTCACGAACCAAATCGAATATCAAAATGCCGGTTCCGCCATCAATCGTGCGATGAAAAGCGCGGTGCTCGACAAGCTGGATCGTGATGCGTTGCCGGGAAAAACCGTGCAGGTGGTTGGCGTGTTCCGCTTACTCAACGCGAAAAACTGGATGGTGACGCCGGTCAGCATGGAGGTGAAATGAAACCGTTCAACCTCAATCCCGCCTTGCTGAAAGGCGAAGTGATCCTGCAAGCGCGCAACGTCAGCAAAGTGTACGGCTCCACGCACGCGCTGAAGGGCGTCAATTTCGAAATTCGTCGTGGCGAAGTGACCACGCTGTTTGGTGAAAACGGCGCGGGTAAATCGACGCTGATGAAAATTTTGTCTGGTGTGATTACGCCAACAACCGGGGAAATCTTGCTACACGGCGAGGAGAAGACCTTTCGATCCGCCACCGAAGCGCGTGACTGTGGCATCTCGATTATCCATCAGGAGCTGAATCTCGCGCCGAATATGAACGTGCGCGACAACATCTTTATGGGCCGCGAAATCATGAAGCCGGGCGGCGTCGATTATGCCGAAGAGGCGCGCGTGACGGCGCACCTGATGGCGGCGCTGGAGGAGGAGATCGATCCGCTGACGCCGGTGGAAAACCTGCGTCTGGGACAGCAGCAGATTGTGGAGATTGCCCGCGCGCTGTCGGTGAATTCGCAGATTCTGATCATGGATGAACCGACCTCGGCACTGAGCGCGGCGGAAGTGGCGGTGCTGTTTCAGGTCATCCGTGATTTGACCAGCCAGGGCGTGGCGATTGTCTATATCTCGCATCATCTGGAAGAGGCACTGGAGATTACCGATCGGGCGGTGGTGCTGCGCGATGGCGTGATGACCGCCTATGCCAAACGCGATGAGATCGATCTCGAATGGATCGTCCGCAACATGGTGGGCGATCACTTTGATCTGGGATCGCCGCCGCAGGGCTACGACTTCGGGCTGCCGGCGCTAACGGTGAAAGATCTGACGCTGAAAAGTAAAACCGGCATTCGGCTGGTGGACAACTTATCGCTGGCGGTGCGAGCCGGGGAGATTGTCTGTATTTACGGGCTGATGGGCGCGGGGCGCACCGAGCTGCTGGAGTGCATCGCCGGACGTCTGCAACAAAGCAGCGGTCACATTCTATTGCAGGACACCGATATCTCCGCGCTAACCATCTCACAACGCATTCAAATTGGGCTGGCGCTGGTGCCGGAAGATCGGCAGCGCGATGGCCTGGTACAAACCATGTCGGTGGGGGAAAACCTGTCGCTGGCCAGCATCGGCGACTTTGTACGCGGACTGGTGCTCTCCAGAAGCCGGGAAAAACAGCTGGTCAACGACAGCATTCGTAACGTGACGGTGAAAACCGCTAGCGGCGATGCGGCGATTGGATCGCTCTCCGGCGGCAATCAACAAAAAGTGGTGATCGGCAAAATGCTCGCCACCCGTCCCAAAGTGATACTGCTGGATGAGCCGAGCCGCGGCATCGACATCGGCGCTAAAGCGGAAGTGTTTCGCCTGCTGGCGGAGAACGCCAAAAAGGGGCTGGCGGTGGTGTATACCACCTCGGAAGTGGGCGAATGCCTGAGTATTGCCCATCGCATTGTGGTGATGAGCAAAGGGCGCATCTCCGCCATCTTCGACGCCAGCGTCAGTAAAGAACGCATTATGGCCGCTTCAGGCGAGTCTTTGGTGGCATGACATGAAAAGTGGAGCAAAAGGTATGACTGACAGAACCCAAACGCTGGACACGCCGCCGGTGGTAAACAAGAAAAAAAGCGACAAGCAGCTGAATGTGGCGCGCCTGCTGCTGGAAGGGCGCGCATTCATCGCGCTGCTGGTGATTATCGCTACCTTCTCCATGTTGTCGCCCAACTACTTTACCGGCGCTAACTTTCTCACCATGGCGTCGCACGTGGCGATCTTCGGTTTGCCGGCGATCGGCATGCTGCTGGTGATCCTCAACGGTGGCATTGATTTATCGGTGGGCTCCACGCTGGGTCTCGCTGGAGTGATGGCCGGATTTATGATGCAGGGCATCAACCTCGAAGCGCTCGGCGTGGTGCTCTATCTGCCGGTGTGGGCGGTGGCGATTTTGACGCTGGTGGTGGGCGCGCTGGTGGGATTAGTCAACGGCGTGCTGATCGCTTGGTTCCGCGTTCCGGCCTTCGTCGCCACGCTCGGCACAATGTATGTGGCGCGCGGCATTGCGCTGCTGATCACTAATGGTCTGACCTACAACAAACTCTCAGGCAGCGAAGCGCTGGGGAATACCGGCTTCGACTGGCTCGGTTTTAATCGCCTCTTCAATATCCCGGTTGGCGTGCTGGTGCTGGGCGTGGTGGCGCTGGCGTGTGGTTTCCTGCTTAGCCGTTCAGCGTTTGGTCGCTGGCTGTATGCGTCGGGTGGTAACGAACGTGCGGCCGATCTGTCAGGTGTGCCGGTGAAGCGCATCAAAATCAGCGTCTATGTGTTGTCTGGCGTCTGCGCGGCACTCGCCGGGCTGGTGCTCTCCTCACAGCTCACCTCGGCCGGCCCAACTGCTGGTACCACTTATGAACTGACTGCGATTGCGGCAGTGGTGATTGGTGGTGCGGCCCTGACCGGTGGACGCGGCAACGTGCGCGGCACGCTGCTTGGCGCGTTCGTGATTGGTTTTCTCTCTGATGGCCTGGTGATTATCGGCGTCTCTGCTTACTGGCAGACGGTGTTCACTGGTGCCGTGATCGTGCTGGCGGTATTGCTCAACACCTTGCAATACGGACGACGCGCTCGCTAACTCACGCGCGCTGTTTCAGCAGCGCGCGGATATCCGTAAAACCTGTACCCCAAATAATAACGGAGCACCAACTATGTTCACTAAACGTCTCTTCATCGCGGCTGCGGCTATGGCTATCACCACTTTTGCTGCACCCACCTGGGCAGATAACGGGTTAATGACCATCATCGTTAACGATCCTTCCAACCCTTACTGGCTAACGGAAGGCCAGGTAGCGCAGAAAGCGGCGGAAAAGCTGGGCTACAGCGCCAAAGTCAGTGCGCACAAAGGCGATACCAATACTGAAAGTCAGCTGATTGATACGGCGATCACCAATAAATCGAAGGCGATTATTCTCGATCCGGCGAACGCCGATGGTTCGGTCGGCTCGGTGAAAAAGGCCATCGCCGCCAATATTCCGGTATTTATCATCAATGCCGAACTGAACCAGAGCGGGCTCGCCAAAGCGCAGTTGGTTTCTAACAACGCGCAGGGCGCGGCGGTTGGCGCAATGGAGTGGGTGAAGCAGGTGGGCGATAGTGCGAACTATGTCGAGCTGGTCGGCCCGCCGTCAGATAATAACGCCGCTACCCGCGCCAACGGTTTTGATACGGTGCTGTCGCAATATCCCACGCTGAAGAAAGTCGGTCAGGAAGTGGCTAACTGGGATCGCACACAAGGCTTCAACAAAATGCAGTCACTGCTGCAAGCCAATCCCAACATTAAAGGCGTGATCAGCGGCAACGACGAAATGGCGCTGGGCGCGATCGCTGCGTTGAAAGAAGCTGGCAAGCTGAATCAGATCAAAGTCGGCGGTTTTGACGGTTCACCGGATGCGGTTGACGCTGTGAAAGCCGGTACGCTGGCCTACACTGTGATGCAGCCGGTGGCGCAGTTCGCGCAGAAAGCGGTAGAGCAGGCGGATAGCTTCCTGAAAACCGGTAAGACCGGTGCGGCCTCGGAGAAGCAGCTGTTTGACTGCATCCTGATCACTAAAGAGAACGCCGGTAACTTTGCTTCACCGTTTGTTCTGAAGCAGTAAAAGTTGCGCAATAAATTGCGCCACTACGCTATGTGCGTTTTTTATAACAACCACCTTTGAAACGCACGTATTCGTAGCGGCGCGATTTATCACGCAGTGTAACGTTAGTCGCAATTTGCCAAAATCCGTATTAAACGCTGTAATGAGTGCCGAAAACGCTTCTCGCTTCACTTTCCCGGATGAAATATGGCGCATAACCCGCAGGACTCTTCACTTGGCGTATTTATGGCCGAAACCTTACCCAGCGATAGCCGCCAGGCGCGGCAACTGGCCCGTCGCCAGTTAATCGCCGAAGCGGTGATGGCAGAAGGGGCGATTCGCATCGAAGACATCACCGATCGCTTCGGCATTAGTTTGATGACCGCCCATCGTGATATCGATGAAATGGTTGAGCGCGGCCTGCTGCATAAATCGCGCGGCGTGGTGTCCGCGACGCCAACTAGCCTGGTTGAATCCAGCGATATCTATCGCGCCACGCGTCAGCTGGAAGAGAAACAGGCGATTGCCGATGTCGCCGCGACCTACCTCGAACCGGGACAGGCGATTTTCCTCGATGATTCCACCACCGTGCAGCAGATGGCGCGGCTGCTCTCGGCGCGCGCGCCGCTAACGGTAATCACCAATTCCCTGACCTTAATGAACGAGCTGCGCAATGGCCGCGATATCACTTTGATGGGCCTCGGCGGACAGTTCTATCACTGGTGCAATGCTTTTATGGGCCGCATGACGCGGGATGAAATTGCCAGCCTGCGCGCCGACGTGTTTTTCGTCAGCATGTCAGCGATTATCGATGATGCAGTGTTCCACCAATCCGCAGAAACGGTGGAGACCAAACGCGCGATGTTTGATGCCGCGCAGAAGCGCATTCTGATGATGGATAACACCAAGTTTGAACGCCGGGCGCTGCACCGTTTTGCGCATCTGAGTGAATTCGATGTGGTAATTGTTAATCAGGGCACGCCAGTGCCTATTTTGCGGCGTATGCAGGATTTAGGCGTGAATGTGGTGGTCGCCCCGATGAAAATAAATCATTCGGTTAATTCCTGAAAAGGCGGGCATCTTAAATGGCGACCTTTATATGACGTGCCAATCTTTACATTAATTTAAATATATCCCGCCTCGTTGATTTTTTTTACTTTCTTTAATCTGCTCAGCGTCTTATTCGGGGATTTCCTGGTTATGTACGCTGCGTAGTGCTCTATGGTTATTATTCGGCCCTGGTTCAGAATAATGAGGTATCTGATGCTGATTAAACTTAAACGCACACGAACGCATGATGAGGACAGGAATCTGGCAATGTGGCTCGCCACGGCCGCCGGTGTGCTCAATGCAATCGCCTTGGGGGCGTTTGGCTTTTTCCCCTCGCATATGTCAGGTAATACCTCTCAATTATCCAGTGAAGTATCGAACGTTAATTTCCGTGATATCACCTTTTTAGCCACCATCCTGTTTGCCTTTGTTTGTGGTGCGGTCACGGCGAGAATGGTGGTGATCAGCGGATTAGCCAATGGCAATCGCATTATATTCTGCCAAATATTGTGGGTTGAAGGGCTGGCCTTAATAGCGTTATCGCTGTTTGAAATGTTCTTTTATTCGTCGGCCAACAACCGGGAAGTTATTGTCATTCTGGGCTTCCTGATGGGCGTGCATAATTCAACCTCTACGCAGTTATCCAATGGCCGCGTGCGCTCCACCCATATTACCGGCACGTTAACCGATGCCGGAATTTCGCTGGCATCGGTATTAGCCGCGCTGTTCCGCCGCGATCCGTCAAAACAGTTCTCAGGCCAGAAACGTCAGCTGTTGACGCATCTGACCACGATATTTTCCTTCCTGATCGGCGGGATTGTCGGCCTGATGATGTTTAAACATCTAGGTTTTAAAGCCATGTCGATGGTCGGCGGCATACTGCTGATTGTTGCCACATTGGCGATGGTGAGAACGGTGGCACGGGTAAAGCGGGCGGCTTCCTGACATGATGGAGTGTGTGCAAGGCGGCGACTTTTTCGCCGCCTCGCTAGTGCCAGCCGCAAATAAGAATTTTTACCTTCCGTCTCATCATAAAACACCTTAAATTCACGCCGACGAGCAGTGCCAGTCACAACAGATTGGGTATTTTAACAACAATCAAATAAACACTTTTGCATGCCATCTATTCATGGCAGTGAGGCTTTGTATGCTTTTAAAACGCAGCTGTAATATTGCTATTGTCGTACTGGTCATGTTTTCTGTTACCGCGTGTGGCATGTCGCATCGTGGCAGAAATACCGCGATTGGTGCTGGTGTTGGTGCGGTAGGCGGTGCGGTACTTACCGGTGGTAGCACCTTCGGTACATTGGGTGGCGCGGCGATTGGTGGTTTAATCGGGCACGAAGTTAGCAGGTAAGGCAATATTCTCACGTAACTATGAACTTTATTTCACTCTCATTTATGCTGCATAGGATATCAATACTGTTCCTACCGCAAAAAGAGGTGATGACATGGAGTTCCACCGTAAAAACTGGCATGAGAAAGCCTTCGATTTAGCGAATCGAGGTATTTCACTTGGTTCACTGGGTGAGCATCAGGCTGCAGCCTGTTCATGGGGTGCAGCCGCTGAATTAGCCAAAGCGCATCTGCGAGATGACGATATCTATTTCTGGATTATGAGCGGCTATGGCGCAATATTAATCCAGTGTCAGCGCTATCAAGAAGCAATTGAAGCGGCGAAAGAAGCCCTCGATTGGGAAGCGCAACAAAACCAAATACTTTCCCGAATGACGCTTGCGCGTGCGCTCTATGCTCTGGGCGCAGTTGATGGCGCAAAATTTTATTTTCAGCAAATTTATGACATGCAAGGTGATGGCATTTTTGCTGCATTACCCGAATTCGAGCACGCCACCCTGAAGGATTTAGTCCGTTTCAGGAAATAACCGGAGAGGCTTTCTCTCCGGTTAGCCTTCAGAAAACCAGCTGGACTTTAGCCGCACGCTCTTTATCCGCTGCCAGCTCCAGCGCGAGTGCGGCATCCTGCATGGGCATTTCGGCTGAAAGCAGCGGCAGCGGATTGATTTTGCCTTGCTCAAGCCAGCGTACTGCGGTAGTGAATTCGCTGGTGAAGCGGAAAGATCCGCGTAACTGTATCTCTTTGACCAGCAACGGCCCGATGGGATAGTTTACCTCTGCCGCGCCCATGCCAAGCTGCACGATAATGCCGCCCGGACGGGTAAAGGCGACCAGCGAAGCCACCGCCGCGCCTGCGCCGGAAGCTTCAAAACAGACATCAAAACTGCCGCCATTTTCTGTCCAGCGCTCAATTTGCTGTTCGTCACGCGGATCCAGCGCCGCGCTGGCACCCATATTGATCGCCAACTGACGACAACGTTCGCTGATGTCGGTAGCCACCACTTCGGTGGCACCCGAAGCCAGTGCCGCCGCGATGACCAGACAACCGATCGGTCCGGCGCCGGTGACCAGCACGCGCTTGCCGGTCAGATCGCCAGCCTGGCGTACCGCATGAATACACACCGCCAGCGGTTCGGCAAAGGCCATCACTTTGGCATCCGCGCCATCGCTGTACGGTACGCACTGCACGGGATTAACCGCCACATATTGGGCAAATCCGCCGTTAACATGCGGGAAAAACTGCGCGCTGCCCATAAAGCGCATTGAGCGACAAAGATTCTGTTTTCCTTCCTGACACAGCGCGCACAGCTGGCACGGTTGGGAAGGATTGATCGCCACGCGCTGGCCAACCTTCAGGTCGCTGTTTTCTGGCACTTGCTCGATGATGCCAACAAATTCATGGCCTAAAATCATCGGCGCTTTCAGTACCGACATGCCCGCGCGGCCATGCTGGAAATAGTGAATATCCGAGCCACAAATCCCGCCACGCTCAACTTTGACTAACACTTGCTGCGCGTTCCACTCAATTTCCCGCGACTCACAGCGCACATCATGTGCGGCATTGACGATCACCGCGTTCACTGTTTTCTGCTGCATTATGCTTCTCTCTATGCGTTTGAAGGGGTTTCAAATTTCTTTTTATTTTCAGCCGGTTGTTCGCCGGGCGGCGTCATCACTTCAATTTTGCCAACCAGCAGCAGGTAGGCCAAAAAGCCCATCAGTGCGACGGCAGCGATGTACCACATCGCGTATTGGAAGTTGTGGGTGCGCTGCAAAATAACGCCGATGATGATCGGACTGACAATGCCGGAGAGATTGCCAAAAATATTCAGAAAGCCGCCGATGGTGCCGATTAAGTGGCGCGGAATCACATCGCTGCACACCACCCAGCCGAGATTAGAGAAGGCGTTGGCGAAGAAGGCGATAGAGAGAATAGCGATGGCAATTACCGGGCTGTCCTGGAAGAAATTCACTAGCGCAATCGAACAGGTGAGCAACATCCCCAGCATTACCGGCAGCTTGCGTGCAAAGGTGCGGCTGCGGCCACGCTTGAGCAGGTAATCACTCAGCGTTCCGCCGCACAGCACGCCAGCCATCGCCATCAGATAAGGGAACATTGCGCCAATCCCCGCTTTATCGATCGACAGATGCAGCCCTTTTTCCAGATAGACAATAAACCAGGTCAGGAAAAAGTAGAGCGTCGACGAGGCCGCGAACTGCGCGATAAACAAACCCCAGGTGGTGCGCTGGCGCAGAATGTGTTTTACCGACTGCCAGTTAATCTTGCCGTTTCCGGTTTGCTGATTCACTGAACCGTGACCGCCGCCTTTGCGGATGATATCGAGTTCCGCATCATTCACTTTGCTGCTGTGCTGCGGGTCGCGATAGACAATCAGCCAGTAAATGCCGAACACAATGCCCACCAGGCCAGAGAGATAAAATGACATCTCCCAACCCCATTGAGATACGATAAACGACAGCACTGGCGTCAGCAGCGCCAGACCAATGTATTGCGCGCTGGAATAGGTTGCCGTTGCACGCGCACGTTCATGGTCGGGAAACCATGTGGCGATGATTTTGGTGTTGGAGGGAAAAGAGGGCGCTTCTGCTACGCCAATTAGCGCGCGGCACACTAACAGCATCATAAATGACGCGGTGGCGGTGGTGAAAAAGTGATGCGACGCCAATCCCATTAGCAGGGTAAACAGGCTCCACAGCACAATCGCGCTGCCGTACAGCCAGCGCGAACCAATACGGTCAAGCAGATAGCCGACCGGAATCTGGCTCAGAGCATAAAACCAGGTAAACATCGAAAACAGTAAACCTAACTGCGTGGCGGATAAGAAAAACTCGCCCTGAATATGGGAACCGGCTACCGCCAGGTTAGCGCGATCCATATAGTTGATAGCGGTGACAATAAACAGCATGAATAAAACGCTTAAACGCGTGCGCGTGGGTTTCATGGTCATGACTTCATTCTCTATGAGTGTGCAGAGCGGGTTTGTGCCGTTGGCGTGCTCAGGCTACTAAAGGTGGTCAGCGCGGTGAGTAATACCGCCACAACCAGCGATCCACCCATAAATACGTAAGATGCCGCTGGGCTGCCGGTCAGGCCATTGAGATAGCCCACAATCCACGCGCCGACGAAGGATCCCAGCGCACCGAAGCAGACCACGAAGGACATCGCGCCCGCCACAACGTTGCGAGGCAGCATCTCAGGGATCGCAGCGAAGAAGGGCCCGTACGGCGTGTACATCGCACCGCCCGCGATCACCAGCAGCACCCATGAGAACCAGAAGTGCGTCGCACCGAGCGTAAAGGAAGCAATGAAGCACACCGCGCCCAGCCCAAGGAAAAGCAGCACGATGTTTTTACGCTGCTGGTATTTATCGGAGAACCAGGATGCGGTCAGCATCAGCGGCACGGCGAGCAGATAGGGCGCGGCTGAGAGCCAGCCGGTCGCGACAATACCCATGCCGGACGCGCTCTTAAGCATGGAAGGCAGCCACATGATGAAACCGTACATGCCGATATTCCAGAAGAAGTGGATAAACGCCAGCGCCAGCACTTTAGGCGAGCGGAAGGCTTCACGGTAATTCTTAACCGGTTTGATCGACTGCTGCTCTGCCGCCAGCGCGTTTTCCACCGCACGCTTTTCGGCCTCGCTAAGCCATTTGGCATCACGCGGTCGGTCGGCATAAATTTTCCACCAGATGAACGCCCATAAGATGGCAGGCACGCCTTCAATAATGAACATGCCGCGCCAGCCAAAGGCGTTCACCAGATAGCCGGAGAGAATCGACATCCACAACACGGTAATCGGATTGCCGAGGAACAGAAAGGTGTTGGCTTTGGAACGCTCCGCGCGCGTGAACCAGTGGCTGAGGAAGATCAGCATCGCCGGCATCACCACACTTTCTGCGACGCCGAGCAGGAAGCGGATCACCGCCAGCAACGCCACGCTGTGCACCATGCCGGTGGCGGTGGCCAATGCGCCCCACAGGATCAGGCTCCAGAAAATCAGCTTCTTCGCCGAGTGCTTTTCAGCGTAAATGCCGCCCGGCACCTGAAAACAGAAATAACCGAGGAAAAACAGTGCGCCGAGTAATGCCGAAATGGCGGGCGTGATATTGAGATCTTCAGCCAGACCTGCGGCGGCACCAAAACCGTAGTTGGCACGATCGAGGTAGGCGAGGCTATAGGTAATAAAGGCAATCGGGATGAGTTTTCCCCACCGACTGGCCGGTAAAATCCCTGCAATATTCTGGTTCATGCTATGACCTCAGGTCGCTTGAGTAGGATACAGCTGAGTCTTGATGCCCAGCTTAGGTCGTTTAAATCAGCCCGTTATAAGGTGGCGAGCCAGCCGCCATCCACGTAAATCATCTGGCCATTGACGTAATCGGAAGCAGAGGACGCCAGATAGATGGCGGTACCAACCAGTTCGTCGGGTTTTCCCCAGCGACCAGAAGGATTACTGCTGCAGACCCATTTGTTGAACTCTTCGTTTTCGACCAGCGCTTCGTTCATATCCGTTAGGATATAGCCCGGCCCAATGCCGTTGGTCTGGATATTGAACGGCGCCCATTCAGCCGCCATCGATTTGGTTAACAGCTTGATGCCGCCTTTTGCCGCAGTGTAGGGCGCGACGGTAGGGCGCGCGGCTTCGCTGGTCAGCGATCCGATATTGATAATTTTCCCACCGCGCTGGCGTTCCACCATGCGTTTGGCTGCAGCACGTGAGACGAGGAACGCGCTGGTGAGATTGATATCCAGCACCCGCTGCCAGTCGCTCAATGCCAGTTCCAGCATCGGTTTGCGGAACTGAATGCCTGCGTTGTTGATCACAATGTCGACGTGAATGTTCTCTTCATCAAGCTGCTGGAATACCGCTTCAATCGCGGCTTCATCTGCCACATTGAACAGAAAGCCTTGGGCATCAAATCCTTGTTGCTGTAATTGCTCCAGCGCCTTATCCATGTGCTCCTGACGCGTGCCATTCAGGAGCACTTTTGCGCCGGCCTGCGCCAGGCCTTGTGCATAAGCAAATCCCAAACCGCGCGTTGAGCCGGTAATCAGGGCGGTTTTCCCGGAGAGGTTAAATAAGGTCTGCATAACAAAACGTCCTTCATGTAACATGACTAACAAGTTGGATGAGTTACTTTTACGTTATGCGCAGAAAGGCAGCAATTGGCAGGCGAGAGATTTGTAAGATATCTCACAAATTATTAATGTCATCATCAGAAGGTAATTATCTACCTTTGATGATTAACTTAATGAAAGTAATAGTTAAATTTCGGGGTTTTGCAGTATCGCTTTTGCTGCGCGAAAAATTGCTGCTTGTGTTGCAAGCAGTGACGCGTTAAAAAGCGGTAGACATGTAGGACAAGTGAGTAAAGCCGTGGCGCTGGAAAGTATCCAAAAACATAATGTGGTTGATGTCATCTACGAGCAGATGAAGCAGAACATTCAGGATGGTCTGTGGGAGCCGGGCTGTAAGTTGCCGTCAGAAGCGGAATTGACCGCAACCTTTCAGGTGAGCCGCGTCAGCGTGCGGAGTGCCGTGCAGAAGCTGCGAGACCTTGGCGTGGTGGTGACGCATCAAGGGAAGGGTACCTATGTTACCCGCGAAGTGGCGCGCTACGGATCGTTCAGCGATAACCAGCCCATTCTGCACCTTTCGCAGGAAGAGTTTGATGATATGCGGGTTTTCCGTCAGACCGTCGAGTTCAAATGTATGGAGCTGGCAGTGCAGAACGCCACTGATGAGGATGTCAAAGTGCTGGAAAGCGCCCTAAATCGCATGCTGGTGAGTAAAGATGACTACAAGAAGTACTCGCTGGCGGACTACGATTTCCATCTGGCTATTGTGAAAGCCTCGCACAACAAAGTGTTCATCCACGTCATGGAATCTCTCAAGGGGATTTATGTGCATTACCTCGAAGAGTTGAACCGCGTATTGGGCATCACGCTGGAAAGCGTTGAAGCCCACATTAAAGTCTTTATGGCGTTGAAAAACCGCGATGCCTCGCTGGCAGCCGAGACGCTTAATAGCGCGATGACACATAACGTGCACGCCATCGAGGATGTACGCCATAACTGAATAACCAAAAGCCCTGCACAGGGCTTTTTAATACACATAACATGTAGGACATCATACAGCATGTTATCCAGATACTGTGAGGATCATGATGAGTAACCTGAAAATTACCGATGTAAAAACCATCCTTACCGCGCCAGGCGGCATCGATTTGGTGGTGGTAAAAATCGAAACCAGCGAACCCGGTTTATACGGTTTGGGCTGCGCCACCTTTACTCAGCGTATCTACGCGGTCGCCGCCGCGATTGAAAACTACATGAAGCCGTTTTTGATCGGCAAAGACCCGGCGCGTATCGAAGACATCTGGCAATCGGCGGCGGTCAGCGGTTACTGGCGTAACGGTCCGGTGATGAATAATGCGCTCTCCGGTGTGGATATGGCGCTGTGGGACCTGAAGGGTAAAGTTGCCGACCTGCCGGTGTATGAACTGCTTGGCGGCAAATGTCGTGATGGCGTGCCGCTTTATCGCCACTGCGACGGTGCCGATGAGATAGAAGTTGAAGACAACATCCGCGCGCGCATGGAGGAGGGCTATCAATATGTGCGCTGTCAGATGGGCATGTATGGCGGCGCGGGTACCGATGATTTGCGTTTGATCGCCGGCAAGCTGGCCAAGGCGCGCAATATCCAGCCGAAGGTGTCACCGCGTAATCCTACTCACGGCATCTATTTCGATCCGGATGCTTATGCGCGTGCCGTACCGCGCCTGTTTGATCATCTGCGCAATAAGCTCGGTTTTGGCGTTGAGTTTATTCATGATGTGCACGAACGCATCACGCCAATCGCTTCGATTCAGCTGGCAAAATCTCTCGAACCGTATCAGCTGTTTTTCCTTGAGGATCCGGTTGCGCCAGAAAATATCGACTGGCTGAGCAAATTACGCAGCCAAAGCAGCACACCAATTGCCATGGGCGAGCTGTTTACGCAAATCAACGAGTGGAAGCCATTAATTCAAAACCAGCTGATCGATTATATTCGCTGCCATGTCAGTACCATTGGCGGCATTACACCGGCGAAGAAGCTGGCGACTTTTGCGGAACTGTTTGGCGTGCGCACTGCGTGGCACGGTCCGGGCGATATATCACCGATTGGTGTGGCGGCAAACCTGCATATTGATCTGAGCATCACCAATCTTGGCATTCAGGAGTACACGCCGGTGAATGAGGCGCTGCAGGAAGTGTTCCCAGGTTGTCCGGAGATTGATCGCGGTTATGCCTACCTCAGCGATCGGCCGGGGCTGGGCGTGGATATCGATCTGAAAGAGGCGGCAAAATATCCGGTATCGGGCGGTATTCCAGACTGGACTAACGCGCGTCTGCCAGATGGCACGGCGGCACGTCCGTAAACGTATTTAAGATTGGAGAGGAACCACTGATTAGTTCCTCTTTTATTTAGTTTTCAAAACGTCCTGAGGTTGCCTCGAATCGAACGTTTCCGCAAAGGCATCCGCAGGTGAAATGGCTCATGAATTTTATCCGTAATGATGATGTTGAGGCGAATATCCGAATTTAGCCGTTACAAACCAAAGGGCGCATAATGTATATTATGTTAAATGAAGTATCTCATTGCGCACCTCAACCATTATCCGCTCATCACCTGCCTTCTTTCACCTCCGTCGTCACCAACAATCCGTAACCCGCGATCATCCCGGCGACGGACTGTTGAACGCACGTTGCCGTTATCTGCGCCCTTTAATCACCGACGCCTTCCAGTTGAAATCGCTGACTTCGCTTTCTTTCAACGATTCAGGTTTCTTCCTGCGCGTTGGCGTTTTCTTTGCCTTTTCAGCCAGCGCTTTCTCTTTGGCCAGTTTCGTCGTCATAATCTGCTGCCGGGCTTCCGCAGTGAAATCTTTCTCTTTCTTTGCATCCGGCTCTTTGCCAGTGCGCTGGCGATACTTCTCCATCAATCCCTTAAACGCTTCTTCTACTGCAACGCGTTCACTGAGATTGAATTGATCGATGGAAATCATTTTCTTGTCGTTCATAGCGTACCGTCCAATAGTGATTTTCTGGCAACAAGTGTACAGCATTTACCGGCAATGAAGATCGCACCATTGCCGCTTACGTGGCTTTCTTGTAACCTTTGCCGTCAACATTTTAAGGATTTCCTATGAACGATCATCGCTCCAAAGATCCCTTGCACGGCGTCACGCTTGAGATGCAAATTAATGCGCTGGTCGCCCATTATGGCTGGGCCGAACTGGGTAAGCTCATTAATATCAACTGCTTCAAAAGCGATCCAAGCGTTAAATCGAGCCTGAAGTTTTTACGCCGCACACCCTGGGCACGCGCTGAGGTTGAAGCACTGTATCTGGATTCACTAGATGATTTTGCTGCGGATAAGGCAGATGATTCCGCGCCAAATCCCTGGACTATGGGCAAGGATCAGTAATTTCTGGCGACAAAACCGGCAGCGCTACGTGAATTCTCGGCAACTTCCACCCTGCTCTTTTTGCAGAATTCACGTAGCGACGTCATATCAACTCCTCCGTTCTCTCCATTTCATAACTTCCCAACCTTGCCCGCGTCATCACATTTTCCAATGACCGATCGTATTGTAAGTTTCCATGCTGCATGACAATATCGCTACATGTATATACATGTACCACCAAGAGAAGCCACATCATACTAACAATAATTTCCCATCTTTAGCCGTTTTAGCGAGGAAACTATGTCAGCCGAATCACCTGCAGCAGATTACGCCGGCGCAGAGAAACAGCGCCTGTCAGAAACGCGATCCATTGATTACATTCCTCCGAGCGAACGCCACGGACATCCTTTCAGCCAGTTCACCTTGTGGTTTGGTGGCAATTTGCAGATCACCGCCATCGTAACCGGCGCGCTGGCCGTGGTGTTGGGCGGCGATGTGGTGTGGTCGATCATCGGCTTGCTGGTTGGGCAAGTTGTGGGCGCGGCGATCATGTCACTGCATGCCATTCAGGGACCGCGTCTCGGATTGCCGCAAATGATCACCAGCCGCATGCAGTTTGGCGTATATGGTGCGGTGATTCCGTTGGTGTTGGTGTGCATCATGTATGTCGGATTCTCTGCCAGCGGCACGGTGTTGGCCGGACAGGCGCTCGCCAAACTGATTAATACCAGCAATGCGTCAGGCATGATCCTGTTCAGTGCGATTATCGTCGTCATCGCGGTGCTGGGATATCGCGTGATTCACAAGCTCGGTAAAGTGGCCAGCGTGATTGGCGTGCTTGCCTTTGTTTACCTGTTTATCACGCTGCTCTCAACCCATGATCTGTCCGCGGTGTGGCAGAACCAGCATTTCACGGTCGCTAACTTCCTGCTTGCGGTTTCGTTGTCGTCGTCATGGCAGATTGCATTTTGCCCGTATGTTTCTGACTATTCGCGCTATTTACCGGCTAACGTCTCAGCCAAAAAACTTTTCAGCTGCGTTTTCTTCGGCACGGTTTTAGGAACGCAGGCTTCAATGACGTTGGGTGTAATTGTCGCGGCGATTGCCGGTAAGGCTTTCTCTGGCAACGAGGTTGGCTATATTGTCAGTTTAGGCAGCAGCGCTACGATGGCGATGGTGATCTATTTTGCGATCTGCTTCGGCAAAATCACTTTCACCACGCTGAATGCTTACGGCAGCTTTATGTCACTCACCACCATCGTTTCTGGCTTCCGTCAGAAAACCGCATTAAGTCGTGGCGGCCGCATTCTGTTTGTGGTGTTGATGGTGACGATTTCTTGTGTGATTGCGCTGATTAGCGAACCCGCTTTCCTGAAATCATTCACCCATTTCCTGCTGTTTTTACTAGCCTTTTTTGTGCCGTGGAGCGCAATCAGCCTGACCGATTTCTACCTGATCACCAAAGGTAAAGTCGATGTACCGGCACTCTCCCAGCCCAACGGACGTTACGGTCGCTGGAACTGGGCGGGCATAATTGTCTACTTCTGCGGCGTGCTGGTACAGTTGCCGTTCATTGATAATCCACTGCATCACGGTTCGTTAACCTGGATTTTTGCCGGTAATGATGTGTCGTGGATTATTGGCTGGATTGTCACCGCACTGTTGTGGTTAGCCGCAAGAAAGGTCGATCGTCAAGGGACCTTGTCGCACTCTGCTTACCCCAATCAGTGACATTGTCACGCATGTCATATTAATGAATCGCGCTCACAAGTGCTTGCAACTTTGAGCGCATTATCATTCAGCCAGCCCACCGCTACACTTTAACCAATGAGAAATATAAGCAACTGTAAGGCGCACCTGGTCGCCATTAATGGCAATCCTTAGGGATTATTTGTAACTCACCACCGTCACCCAATTGGCATCACCGCCAGCCGGTGCTTCGCCAACGCGCTTCAGCGCCCCGCTTTCTTGATCAATGGCATAGCTGCCGGTCACCGCACTCTTTTCGCCGCTGGCAATCAACCAACGTCCGTCAGCGGTGATCGCGATGCCGCGCGGCTGTTTCTCGACTTGCCAGCTATCAATCAGCGTCAGTTTGCCGTCTGCTTTGTTAATCCGGTATCCGCTGATGGTGCTGCTGGTCCGCTCGCTGACATAGAGAAAACGGCCATCCGGCGTCAGACGAATATCGGCCGCCCAGATGCGCGGCGTGGTGTCGCTGTAGCCCGGCGGTCGCTCTTTGCCGTGTTGCAGTTGATATTTTTCCGCTACCGCATTCGGCGTCTCCGCCACTTTCACCAGCTCACCGCTGGCTTCACGACGAAACTGCGTAATGATGCCGCCCATTTCACCGATGTTGTAGAGATAGCGATTATCCGGCGACAACACCGAATGGCGCGGTCCGTTTTCTGTCGCCGTTTTAACATAGCCGTTGCCTAACCCCGAAAGCTCGCCCTCGGCGCTCAGTTTCAATTGCAGCACGCGATCGGTGCCGAGATTGCCGACATAAGCCTGCTCGCCGCTCGCATCAACAATCACCGAGTGCGCGGCATGTCCGGTTTTGTAACTCCCGACCGGCGGCGCAATCAGCTTGCCGTTGCTATTGAGTCGATAAACGTGCACCACATCGCCATCATAGGAAGCGCCCAGCAGAAAACGACCCTGCGGATCCGTGCTGATGTAGGGATAACTGGCCGCAGCGGATACGCTATTCAACTGGCTGAGATCGCCCGTTTTGCTGTCGATGTTCCAGCTCACCAGTTGCAGCGGTTTACTGCGAATCGCGGCGTACAGATGTTTATGATCGGCGCTCAACGCCATCGGCATCACTTTGCCGCCGGCCTGAGTGCGTCCCAATAGTTGCAATGCACCGGTTTGCTCATTCAGCGCGTAGCGCGCGATGGTGCCATCATCGGCTTCTGAAACGTAGACAAAAGTCTGCGCCAGCAACGGCGCGCTGGCGGCCAACGATGCTAAAAGCGTCGCCGCGCGTAATAGGTTCTTCATGCTGCTTCCTTAGCGTACCAATGACGGACGTTTGGCGTCATAACGCCAGTTATCGATCAAAAACTGCATCCCCAGCGCATCGTTGCGATTTTTATCCGGCAGCGCGTTATATAGCGCATGCGCCTGTTCGATGCGATCCATATCCAGCTCGATGCCCAATCCCGGCCCCGGCGGTAGCTCCAGATAACCATCGCGGATCTGCGGCGGTTGACATGTAAGCTGCTGACCATCCTGCCAAATCCAGTGCGTATCAAAGGCGGTTTGACGATCGCCAGGCGCGGCGGCACCCAGGTGCGCCACCATCGCCAGCGAAATATCAAAATGGTTATTGGAGTGGCAGCCGGTTGTCAGCCCCCATTCGTTGCACAGCTGCGCCACCACGTTGGCGTTACGCATCGTCCAGAAGTGCGGATCGGCGAGCGGAATATCAATGGCATTCAGTTGCAGCGCATGATGCAGCTGGCGCCAGTCGTTGGCGATCATATTAGTCGCGACCGGCACGCCGGTGGCGCGGCGAAACTCGGCCAGCGTTTCCCGGCCGGAATAGCCTTGTTCAGCGCCACAAGGATCTTCCAGATACGGCACCTTTCCCGCCAGCTGCTTGCCAAAGCGAATCGCCTCATCCAGCGACCAGCTGGCGTTAGGATCGACGGTGACGCGTGCTTCAGGGAAGCGCGCCAGCAGCGCTTCCACCGTTGCCACTTCCACTTCACCTGCCTGCACGCCGCCTTTGAGCTTGAAGTCGCGGAAGCCGTATTGCTCAACTGCCGCTTCGGCCAGTCGCACCACGGCATCGCTGTCCATCGCCGCTTCATGACGCAGACGGAACCAGCCATCTTGTTCATGCTCTCCCGATCGATAGTGCATGTTGGTGCGCTTGCGATCGGCGATATAAAACAAATAGCCGAGCACCGGAATGCGGTCACGCTGTTTACCGCTGGCAAGCAGATCCGCCACCGGCAGGTTAAACAGCTTGCCTTGCAGGTCCAGCAGCGCCGCTTCAATGGCGGCGGCGGCGTTATAAAACTTCTCCGGATTCATCTGCGGGATATGAATGTCGTTGGTGTGCGAGGTTTGTTGCTGACGTGCCTCGCTGCTGAACAACTGGCTCAGCGTCGAGTTGAGACGCAGCAGCGAACTGCCTTCTATCAGCGGGCGAAACTGTTCCAGCAACTGCAAGGTGGATGCATGACACGGCGTTTCGCCTACGCCGGTATGTCCGGCGGAATCGGTCAGTATCACGATGATGCGCGTGAAGTAGCAGTTATGGGCGCCGCCAATGTTCAATAACATGCTGTCGTAACCGGCAACCGGCACGATGCGCATCGATTTAATGACTGGACTGTCTGACATGGTTTCTCTCCGTGTGACCGAAAGCGGGTGGAACAGGTTTGCGACGCAGCAGCAAATAGAGTCCGGTAACCACGGACACGCTGGTTAGCGCGTAAAGTCCGCCGGTGGTGCTGCCGGTGTGCATTTCGAGGTAGCCGAATACCGTGGGCGCAAAGAAGCCGCCGAGGTTGCCAATCGAGTTGATTAGCGCAATGCCGGGCGCGGCAATCGAGGCGGGTAATTCACTTTGCGGCATCGGCCAGAAGAACGCCGCGCTCACTTTGGAGCCGATGCAGGCCACAATCATCGCCACAAAGCCAAACCATGGCGTTCCCAGCGTGGCCATAAAGGTGCCGCACGCGGCGATCAGCATGGCGATGCCGAGCCCTTTGTCCAGTTTATCGCGATAGCGGTCGGTAGCTTTGCCGAGCAGAAACAGCGCGACGATAGCGAACAGCCACGGCACGGCGGTCAGCAATCCGGTTTCAAAGCTGTTGAAGCCCTGAATACGCTGAATGATTTGCGGCAGCCAGAACACTAACGTGTAGCCGGTCATGGTCATGGTGAAGAAGATCAGGCAGTAAGACAAAAGGCTGCGATCGCTGATCAAGCCCCAGCGGCCGTGTTTCACCGCGTGCTCTTCGCGCGCATCATCTTCCAGCGCTAACTGCTGCGCCAGCGCCTGTTTCTCGGCATCGCTCAACCATTTCGCGCCTTGCGGTTTGGATACCAGCACAAAGGCGGCCAGCAAGCCGATCACCATCGATCCGCCGCCTTCCACAAACATCACCCATTTCCAGCCCGCGATGCCGCCAACATCATGCATCATCAGAATGGCACCGGTGAGCGGACCGGAGAACAGAAAAGCGCTGGCGGTAGCGCTTAACACCATCGCGGTGGCGCGTCCGCGCCACGCATTCGGCACCCATTGACGAAAATAGAACAGCACGCCAGGGAAGAAGCCGGCTTCCGCCACGCCGAGCAGGAAACGCAGCAGATAGAAATGCAGCGGCGTACTCACAAAACCGGTAAGCACCACCACCATGCCCCACGTAATCATGATGCGCGTCAGCCACACGCGTGCGCCGAGTTTCTTCAGCATCATGTTGCTCGGCACTTCAAACAGCGCATAACCGATAAAGAACAGCCCCGCGCCTAAGCCGAAGGCGGCCGCACTAATGCCTGCATCCGTTTGCAGTTCGGCTTTTACGAAGCCAATGTTAGCCCGGTCAATCTGGTTCACAATTAACATCAGCGCCAGCATCGGAATGATGCGGCGGAAGAACTTGCCGATAGCCGAGGCGATATGCGCGTCATGATCGGGCGATAATACGTATTGTTGTTGTGTCATGCGTCACCTGTAGGGAGAAAAGCATCGCTATAGGTATACGCAGCAGAGTGTGGCCAGGTGTATGTGGCATTGCCCGATACCGCTTAGGCAAATGCCCTATGATTGTTAAAATTCATGGTGTTATATTAATTCGCGTCGACAAGTTTACGCTTGGTTTGTGCGCTGGCTCACTGGCATTTTACCAGGTGCGCATAAATGCGCACCCTACAGATATTTCGTAAGGCCGTCATTAATGGCGACCTTACCCTCAAACTTGCCTTTTCCTCGTCTACACTTGCCTCACGTGGAAACGCTAATAGAGGTAAAAATGTCGCAATCTACTCAACGTAATCAAGCTTGGCTATTAGCCTCACGCCCGCATGGCGAACCGGTAAAAGAGAATTTCCGCCTGGTGGAGCAGCCCATTCCTGACGTGAAGGACGGCCAAATCCTGCTGCGCACGCTCTATTTGTCGCTCGACCCCTATATGCGCGGGCGCATGGATGACAGCAAATCTTATGCTGCACCTGCTGAACTCGACCAACCGATGGTTGGCGGCACGGTGAGCGAAGTGGTGGAATCTAAACACGCGGATTTCCAGCAAGGGGATGTGGTCCTCGCGCAAAGCGGCTGGCAAAGCTATGCGGTTTCGGACGGAAACGGCGTGGCGAAATTGGGCGATCTGCCCCATCCTTCCTGGGCGCTGGGCATTCTCGGTATGCCGGGCTTTACGGCCTATATGGGCTTGATGGATATCGGCCAGCCAAAACAGGGGGAAACCCTGGTGGTCGCGGCGGCTACCGGCCCGGTCGGTGCAACGGTGGGTCAGCTTGGCAAACTCCAAGGCTGCCATGTCGTAGGCGTTGCGGGGGGTGAAGAGAAGTGTCGTTATGCGATTGAGAAGCTCGGTTTCTCCGCCTGTATCGATCACCATCGTGACGACTTTGCGGAACAGCTGGCGGCTGCCTGCCCGGACGGCATTGATATCTACTTCGAAAACGTTGGCGGCAAAGTGTTTGATGCCGTATTCCCGTTGCTGAACACCGCGGCGCGCGTGCCGGTGTGTGGCCTGGTTTCTGGTTACAGCAGCCGCGAATTACCGCCGGGCCCGGATCGCACCCCGCAAATCATGGGCGGCATTCTTAAACGTCGTATTCGCATGCAGGGCTTTATCATCTTCCAGGATTACGGCGATCGTTATCCTGAATTCCTCAAAGCGATGACGCCGCTGGTGGAGCAGCAAAAAATCCACTACCGCGAGCACATGATCGACGGGCTGGAAAATGCCCCGCAGGCGTTTTTCGATATGCTGAAAGGCAAAAACTTCGGTAAAACCGTGGTGAAAGTCGGTTAAGGCTTTACCTGGCGAAAGGGATCTTCGCCTGGTTATGACGAGTTACGTAAAGATACTGGTAATCCATACAGATAAGGTTCAGGATGGTCACTCATCCTGGATTAGCACCCACGGCCATTCACCCTCTATCTGAGGGCTCGTAATGAACTTTTATTCAACTGAAACCGTTTGCGCCATTACCGGTGCCAACCGCGCCAATTTACGTCGCTGGTTGCGCGGTGGATTAATTTCTGAGAATCACGTTAATAAGGATTGGAGCCGACATCAGGTTGATGAAGTGCTCGCCATGATGGCATTGACCTCGGGTGGTGCCACGCTGTGGCAAATCTATCAAGGTCGACACTGCGGGCTCGATTACTCTTCGTCTGGTTGGGTGGCACGCCGCGGCGATCTGTTACGGCAGCTGGAGTTAGGCTCTGATCGAGAACTGGCGCGTACTGTGCGCAATCTGGCGGGCGATTACAGCAGCGACGATTTCGTCAATGTGCTGATGAAACCGCTCAACCGCTGGCTGCGTGATGATACGCGTCGCGGGGCATCACGCAGGTTAACGCGCTTTCATGAAGCGATCGTTCATCACAGCGACTGTGTAAAACGCGCTTCAGCCCGTCAGCAGCAGATGCCACTGTTACTGGAAGTGGTCAGCACCGGCGATGAAACGGAAGTGTGGCTGGAAGCCATTCGCCTTACCGGACAAGGGTTCTGCGTCGAGGTGGATCAAACCTCACAACCGATGCTGTACAGTTCAGAAAGCCGCCACGATCATCACCTGCTGTGGTGCGGTGCCGGTATCAGCCATGAACGCATGACCCAGTTCCAGCGCGGATTACGCTCCGGTAAACCGGTGATGCTGAGCGGACCCGATCGCAGCGTTCATCCGGCTGTCGCTGAAGCCAGAGTCGCTTAGCCGGTGCTTTATGCACCGGTCTCATCGCTTATCCCATTCCGCACTTTGCTTATTCAAAAGAAGTAGTTAGCCACGGCAACAACGGTTAAGTTACATCACTCTCTCTTCTGCTACGCTCTCGCCTCCCAATCAGGAGGATCCATGAGTTCATTAATCGATATTTTCACCAGTCATAAAAGCGATCGCAGTTTTACCGACCTTCCCGTTGCGGATGCGGTGCTGGATCGCATCATTTCGGCCGCCTATCGCGCGCCAACCTCGGTGAACTCGCAGCAGGTCTCTTTGGTGGTGACGCGCGATGCTGAAAGACGGGCACAAATCTCCCAGATTGCTGGCGGTCAGCCGTGGATTGCCAAAGCCCCGGTGTTTATTACCCTGGTGCTGGATATGCATAAATCGCGTCTGGCGATAAACGCTATCGACCGCGAGCAGATCGCGCAGCAGAGCATCGAAAGCATTGTGTCGGGCTCAACCGATGTGGGTATTGCGTTGGGTTCTATCATGGCGGCAGCGCGTGCAGAAGGTTTGGGCATTGTGCCGATTGGCGGTATTCGTCGCGATGCGCAGGCGTTAATCCGCTTGCTGGATTTGCCGGAATATACCTTCCCGGTAGCGGGCGTGGTGATTGGCCATGTCGATCAGCCTGCGCATCAGAAGCCGCGTCTGCCGCTGGCCACCTTCCGTCATGAAGAGCGCTATCAACGTGATGGACTGGAGCAACACATCGCTGCCTACAATCAGGAGATGGTGCAGCACTGGAAAAATACCGGACGTGAGGATGGCGAGAGCTGGAGTGAAAGCGTTAGCGGTTATTATCACAAGATTTACTTCCCGCACGTGCTGGACGCGCTGAAGAAGCAAGGGTTTGGCAACGACAAGTGACGGTTTTTCCCCGCGCGCTGTGCGCGGGGAAAGAAAATTAACGCCCTTTCTTCTTACGACCTGGCTGGGCGAAACGCTGGCGATTAGCCGGTTTTGCCCCCGCTTTCTCACCCGGTTTAGCGCCAACCGTCGCGGGCTTTTTCGCCGCGCTGGCGGGTTTCTTTTTCGCCTGCGTCTTCTGCGTTTTTTGATCTTCGGATGATGAGTCTTCAATCAGTTTGAACAGATCGATCAGCTCGTCATCGGTCAAATCGCGCCACTCGCCGAGCGGAATCCCTTTCAGGCTGACGTTCATGATGCGCGTACGTTCAAGCTTGGTCACTTCAAAGCCGAAGTGCTTGGTCATTCGACGAATCTGACGATTCAGCCCCTGAACCAGAATGATGCGGAAGACAAAGGTCGACTCTTTTTTAACTTTGCACTTTTTGGTGACGGTGCCGAGCATCGGTACGCCCGCGCCCATTCCGGCAATAAATTCATCGGTGATCGGTTTATCAACGGTGACTACATACTCTTTTTCGTGGTTATTTCCGGCACGCAGGATTTTATTCACCAGATCGCCGTGGTTGGTGAGGAAAATCAGTCCCTGCGAATCTTTATCAAGGCGACCAATCGGGAACACGCGCTTGCTGTGATTAACGAAATCACCAATGTTGTCACGCTCACCCTCTTCCATGGTGGTGATGATGCCCACCGGTTTGTTCAGCGCAATCAGCACTAAATCTTCTTCGTCACGCGGCTCAATCAGCTGCCCGTTCACTTTGACTTCATCCCCTGCAAACACCTGCGCACCGACGGCAGCGCGTTTACCGTTAATGAAAACGTTGCCTTGCTCGATGTAACGATCGGCATCGCGGCGTGAGCAGATTCCGCTCTCGCTGATGTATTTGTTCAGGCGTGTGGATGAGTTAGGCAGCATGGTTCCTCCGAAAAAAAACGGACTATACAGCAACCTTAGGCGTTGGTTAAGCCTCGCGACAATCATCAGCATTTCTCTTACCACGATATAACAGCACACTAACAATGTGGTTGTTGTCAGCGGATCGATCAGCGACAATTCGCACCCATCGTTTTTTCTTATGACAGAGTGATTCCGTAATGACAAATCAGCCATCGGTGACGTGGATAACCTCCGTGCGCACCTTTCTGGCCCGCCTTTGGCCTCATCCGTTACCGGGAGGCAGAAAGCAGATGGTCATCGCCAGCATTGGCGCGGGATTGGGTTTAATGATGACCAGCCTGACCAGCCACTGGCTGCTGGGTGAAGTGAATCTGTGGTTTGTCGCGCCGATGGGCGCTTCAGCGGTATTGCTGTTTGGTCTGCCGAACAGCCCGCTGGCGCAGCCGTGGTCAATTGTCGGCGGCAATTTGGTGGCGGGCGTTGTTGGCGTCACCACCGCGCTGTGGGTTCCCCATCCCGCGCTGGCGTGTGGTATCGCGGCCTGTGTGACGATCGCGTTGATGTTTCAACTGCGCTGTTTGCATCCACCGAGCGGCGCGGTGGCGCTGACCGCAATTTTGGGCGGTAACGGCGTCCAGCAGCTGGGTTACCACTTTATTCTGACGCCGGTGCTGTTGAACTCGGTTTGCCTCGCGCTGCTGGCGTTGCTGTTTAACAATCTCGCCGGACGCCGTTACCCGCATCCGCTGGCGGCAACGGAAACCAAAGCGCCGCCTGTGGTGATCAACGTAGCGATTACGCGTGAAGATCTGCATCTGGCGCTGGAGAGCGGTGAAGTGCTGGATATCGATGAGGATGATTTGCAGCAGTTGCTGCAACGCGCCGAAGAGATTGCGACACTTCGTCAGCGCGGGCAGATGCCGGCATCATCATGAACGGTCGCTATAAATGGTGTAATGTTTGTCAGTTGAGAGATAAAAACACATATTATTGCGCGCACAAATCGTAGCGGCGCAATTCATTGCGCGATAAATCGCGCCGCTACGAAATGTGCCGTGATGTGATGCTTAACTGATCGGCATTACGCCATAAATGGCGACTCGACACCGTATTCTTTCACGATGACTTCATCGCCCTCAATTTCAACCACCGCAAACGGCACCTCTTCTGCCCCATCCAGCATCCCTTTGAGCGTATAGAAGCCTGTCTGACCGATGCGCGCAAAGCCGCCGCGATGATCGTGTCCAGAGAAACAGCAATGTATGTTGTAACTAGAAAGCAACTCAGCCAGCGCGCTGCCGTTGAGTAAGTTGTGGCTGTTATGCGGCGCCAGCGGATAATGCCCAAACACCACCACTTTCTCCCCTTGCTGCTGGGCTTGCTGCAACTGCTGCTCAATCCACGCCATTTGCTGCGTTCCTACCGCACCGTTCCAGGGTTTCGCCTGCGGCTGCTGGCGCGCGGTCAGGTCCACCAGCATCGCCTCCGCCTGCTTGCGATCGTCACCGTTCTGCGTGTTGCAATAGAGGCTGATGTCGTTGCCGTCATAAACAATAAAACGCCAGCCCTGCAGCCCAAAGGCGTAATAGCTTTTGGGTAGCGCAGCGGCTTCGTTGAGATGCTGCGCTATGGTCTGCGCATCGTGATTACCCAGCACCACCGCATGTGGATGTTCGAGGCGATCGTAAATCGGCAATATCGCCGCGTAGCTGTTCCAGTCGCGATCGACTAAATCCCCCAGCGTAACGACAAAATCCAGCGGCTGCTGATTCAACACCGCAATCGCCTGCGGCAGCTTATGCAGCGCGTGACGATAGTAGAGATTTTTCGCCATATCGGCGTCGATGTCGGCATATTGCGGATCGGCAATCAAACCAAAACGCAGCGTGCTGCTCAGCGGCGCGCAACGCACATCGGGCAAGGCATAGAGCTCGGCGACATCGCCCAGCAGTTCACGCTGCAATTCAGTCAGCGGATGCGGATAAGACACGAAAAGTACTCCTTAGCGAATACCAGCACGCATAAACGATTGAATAAACTGACGCTGGAAGATCAGGAACAGCACTAACAGCGGCAACGTCGTCATTAACGTAGCAGCGCCAATCAACGCCCATTGCACGCCCTGCTCCGGCGCCGAGAACAGTTGCAGGCCCACGGTGAGCGGCCGCACGTTGACCGAATCGGTGATCACCAGCGGCCAGAGGAAATCATTCCAGTGGAAGCTGATCGACACCAGCGCAAACGCCACATAGATCGGCTTCGCCAGCGGAATATAAATCTTGCGCAGAATGTAAAAGCGGCTGGCACCTTCCACAATTGCCGCCTCTTCCAATACCAGCGGAATACTTTTAAAGGTCTGGCGTAGCAGAAAGATGGCGAAGGCCGAGGAGAAATACGGCAGCGCGATGCCGGTCAGCGTATCGCGGAAACCCAGCGCGCCGATGGTTTTGTAGTTATTCAGAATCAGCACGTCGGGGCTGATCATCAGCTGCAGCAGGATCAGCGCGAAGATCGCGCCGGAGAATTTCAGGCGGAAGCGCACTAATGCGTAAGCGGCCATGGTCGCCAGAATCAGCTGCACCACCACAATCATCAGCACCAGCAAGCTGGTATTGAGGAAGTAGCGACCAAAGGGCGCGGCGTGCCAGGCATTAACGAAGTTCTGCAAGGTCAGCGGCGAAAAAAGCGAAAAGCTCGCCTGATCGGATGCCGGATGAATCGCCACCCAGATCGCCACCAGAATCGGTAAAAACCACAGCAACGCGGCAAGCCCAATGCCCATATTCAGACACAGGCGACCAAACGTGATTGTCGGCTTCATTGGTAATGGGCTCGCTTGTCCAGCAGGTTGAATTTAAGCAGTGCAATCGTGGCGAGGATCACTAGCAGTACCACCGTCATTGCCGCTGCGGCGGGCATATCCCAGAAGCTGAAGGCAGTGCGATAGATGTAGAACAGCAGCAGGCTACTGCTGTTATTCGGCCCGCCGTTGGTCATCGCGATCACCTGATCGACGATGCGGAAGGCATTCATCGACGCATTGATCAGCACAAACAGCGTGGTGGGCATCAGCAGCGGCCACTGCACGCGGCGGAAGAAATAGCGGCGCGACGCCCCTTCTATCTGCGCGGCTTCGCTGAGGCGCGGATCGATCTGCTGCAAAGCGGCGAGATAAAAGATCATAAAGAAGCCCGCTTCGCGCCATACCGATACCGCCATCAAACAGTACAAGGCGCTACCCGGTTCGCCGAGCCAGTTCATCGCTGGCAGCGAAAACAGCGCCAGCAGCTTATTCAGCAAACCCAGCTGCGGCGTGTAGAAGAACAGCCACAGATTGGCGATGGCGATCATCGGCAGCAGCGAAGGAATAAAGAACGCAGTGCGCACCAGCGCATTGGCACGCATGTGACGATTGACCGCCAGCGCCATCAGCAGCGCCAGCGTTACCGCCAGCGGAATGGTGATCAACGCATACAGCAGGTTATTCCACAGCGACTGAATGAAGATGTCGTCATCCAGCAGCGCAAGATAGTTATCCAGCCCAACAAAATGGGCTGGACGACCGTTACGTGCTGCGCTGAACAGGCTTTCCCATACGGTCGCAACCGCCGGATAGTGCGTAAACAGCAGTAAAAAGCTCAGTGCCGGTAAAATCAGCAGATAGCCATACAGCTGCATCGACCATAACCGGGGCCGCCGAACCGGCGCAACGGTGAGAATCGTGCTCGTCATTATTGATAAGACTTCAGCAGACGATCGGCTTGCTTCTGCGCGTCTTCCAGCGCTTCGGCTGGCGTTTTCGCCTGCGTCACCGCCGCTTCTACCGCGTGATTGAGCGCATCCTGAATCTGCACGCTGTTGTAAGTCGAGAGTTCTGGCTGCGCATACTTCAGCTGTTCACGCGCCACCAATGCCTGAGGAACCTCTTTAACGTAATCCTTCATCACCGTGGTATCCCATGCCGCCGGAGAGGTCGCTACATAACCGGTGGCGATGCTCCAGCGCGCCGCCTGCTCGGGGGAGGTTACCCAACGGATAAACTCCATCGCCGCTTTCTGCTGTTCTGGCGAGGCATTTTTAAAGACATACAGGTTGCCGCCGCCGGTTGGGCTGCCGCGCTGGGTTTTCTCCGGCAGCATCGCCACACCGAACGGGAATTTCGCGTTATCACGCACGTTGGTCAGGTTGCCGGTGGTGGTCACCATCATGGCGGTTTTGCCGCTGATGAAGTCTTGCGGCGTGGTGCCCCATGCAATGGCACCCTTCGGCGACACTTCCTCTTTCTGGCCGAGATCGGTCAGCCACTGCAGCGTTTCCACGTTGCCCGGCGTATTGAAGTGCACCGCTGTGCCTTTGCCGTTATCCAGGCGACCGCCGTTGGTGGCGGACAAGCCCTGGAAGTTCCAGTAGCCGTTTGGCGTGGACGGAATCTCGATGCCCCATTGGCTGACGCCGTTAGCATCTTTGATCGTGAGTTTCTTACTGAATTCGACCACTTGCTGCCAGTTGGCCGGTGGCGTATCGGCGTTTAAACCGGCTTTCTCGAACGCCTGTTTGTTCCAGTACATCACCACAGTTGAACGCTGGAACGGTACGCCCCACACTTTGCCGTCAATATGACGCAGAAACGCCGGATAGAAACCGTCGATCCATTTTTTGCCTTCCTCACCCTGCGCTAAATCGCTGGCCGCTACAATCGCACCGGCATCAATCAGTGAATACGCTTCGATATCACCGATCACTGCCAGCTGCGGCGCGTTGCCACCGCGAAAGGCGGTCAACGCTTTGGTCACGGTGGTGGCGTAGTCACCGGTATACACCGGCTGAATGCTCACGTCCGGATGCACTTTCTGGAAATCCGCCACCAGCGAATCCACGGTGTGGCTCACTTTGCCGCCCACCGCGATCGGGTAATACATTTGCAGCTTGACCGGTTCAGCCGCATAAGCTGAGGTGGTGACGGCGAGAACTAATGCAGAAAGACGTGAATAACGAATCGCAGACATGATTTTCCCTTGGGCAAATGACAACGGTTAAACGGCGTATTTTTTCTGTGAAGCAAACATCTGTTGTTCGGCTGGCACGCAGCGCTTACCGCTCTCGCGATGAAACAGATATTGCCGCGCGGCGGACCACTGCAATCCCACTTCACTGCCATCGGTGAAGCGCTGCATGCCCGGCACTTTAATGGTCAGCGGTTCGCTGATGCCTGCAAGCAGGCACACCAGCAAGGTATCAGCGCCCATATATTCAGAACTGATCACCCGCGCGGTCAGCGCCGCCTGTTCTGCGGCGATCAGCTGGATATCTTCGGCTCGCAATCCGAGACTCAGCGGCGCATCGCGGTATTCCACCACCGGCGCGGTGAGATGCAGCAGATAGTGATGCGCGCCATTGCGCTGCAGCGGCAGGATGTTCATCGGCGGTGCGCCAATGAACTGCGCGGCGAACACGCTGGCGGGATTGTTGTAGAGATCGTCTGGCGTGCCGTGCTGTTCGATGTGGCCATCGTTGAGCAGGATAATGCTGTCGGCCATGCTCATCGCTTCGGTCTGATCGTGTGTGACGTACAGCATGGTCAAGCCGAGTTTCTTCTGCAGCGCGCGGATTTCACGGCGCATGCTTTGCCGCAGCCTGGCGTCGAGGTTCGACAGCGGCTCATCCATTAAACACAGCGTGTTATTGGCGATCACCGCACGGCCCAGCGCCACGCGCTGCTGTTGTCCGCCGGAGAGCTGCGACGGCAAACGATCCAGCAGCTTATCCAGCTCCATTAGCTTGCTGACATTATCCAGGCGTGCAGCAAACGACTGTTTCTCCTCGCCGCGCGCTTTCAAACCAAACAGCAGGTTTTCACGCACGTTAAGGTGGGGAAACAGCGCGTAAGATTGAAACACCATCGATAGCTTGCGCTGCGACGGCGGCAGATGGGTGATATCGGCATGATTAAAGTGGATCGCCCCGCGATCGGCTGTTTCCAGCCCGGCGATGGTACGCAGCAGCGTCGATTTACCGCAGCCCGACGGACCGAGCAGCGCGACAAACGCGCCTTCTGCCGCGTCGAAGCTGATGTCGTCCAGGGCGATTTTCTCGCCCCAGGCTTTAGTGATGTGGTGAAGCGAAAGGTGGCTCATGCATCCGCAATCCAGAAATCAGAATGGCGGTAAGCTAGCGGAAGGAAATGAAGGTTTTATGTCATTGCGGTGACCGCGCGGTTAATCAGATGCGCAATGCATTGCGCTCTTATGACTTTTTACTGATTAAAATAGTGCTGATGCAAAATCGCAGCCCCATCATCAATCGCTTTCATCAATATCTTTTCACTGGTGACCGCATCGCCGGCCTGTAACGCTTCCAGCAGGTGATCATAGTTATGATGCCCATTCACCACCTCGGCCGGCTGCGGATAGAGATAGTTAAAGCACGGACCGATCTGCACCCAAAGCTGTTCGATCAGCGCCTCCAGCGTTGGCATTTGCGCATAGCCATAGAGCGTAAAACGGAACGCGCGATTGGCTTCTAACGCCGCCTCGGCATCACCGCTTTGTTTGGCTTGCATAAAGCGCGCGCAGAGTTTTTTCAGTTCGGAAATCTGTTTTTTTCCCAAAAATGGCGTCGCCGCCCTCACCGCTAAACCTTCAAGCTGCTTACGAATCAGCGTAATCTCATCAAAGCGCTGGCGCGTCATTTCCGGGACCAGAAACGCCGCAGCTGGCGTGGCGTCTAATGCTCCGGCAGAAACCAGTCGCAACAAGGCTTCACGCACCGGCGTGATGCTGGTACCCAATTGAGTCGCCAAATCGCGCGTCACCAGCCGTGCGCCAGGTTTTAACTTGCCAACAATCAGCGCGCTGCGCAGTGACGATTCCACCTGCGCGGTCAAACTCATGCGCTGCGCTTTATCCATTTCGATCATACGTTGAGGGCCTTCTACTGAATTTCGCAAATGGTAAGTTATTTTTAATGTTTTATTGCCAACTTGCCAGATTATAGGATATATCATGTATTACAAATAAGCACAGTCTTGATTCTGGCAGTATCCACTCTTTTCACTACCTTGCCGTTGGCAATTTTGGGAAACGTTATGAGATTACCTGCAGTGAAGTTTGCCACCACCGCGTTGCTATTTGCTCTGATGCCAGCCGTACAGGCAGCGGAATTGACCATTGGCCAACCCACGTCTGCCACGGCGATGGATCCCGGCTTTCTTAAAGAATCTGCCACCTTAGTCGACAACCTCTTCGATACCTTAGTGCGCCGCGCCGATGACATGTCATTACAGCCGGGCTTAGCCACTGAGTGGAAAGCGATTAACGACACCACCTGGCAATTTACCCTGCGCCAGGGCGTGAAATTTACCGATGGCGAGCCGGTGAACGCCGAAGCGGTGAAGTTCTCCATCGATCGTATTTTAGACCCCGCCAATCACGCACCGACGATTTCCTATATCCGCACCATCAAATCAGTGGACGTGATCAACGACTATCAGGTGCAGATCCACACCAACGGCCCGGATCCTCTGCTGCCCACGCGCATGAGCCGCTACCCGGCTTACATTGTGCCACCAGCGTACGTGAAGAAAGTCGGCGCCAGCGAGTTCGCACGCAAGCCGGTAGGCAGCGGCGCTTACAAGCTGGATAGCTTTATCCCGGATGAAAAAGTGGTGATGGTCGCCAATGAAACTTACTGGCGCGGCAAACCGGCGATTGATCGCGTTACCTGGCGTCCGATTCCCGAAGCCACCGCACGCCTCACCGCACTGCTGACCGGCGAAGTGCAACTGATTGAAAGCGTGCCTGCTGATTTAGTGCCCGCACTGAAAAATCGCCCCAACGTCGAACTGGAACAGGTGAAAGGCGGCGGACTGACGATTTACCTCGGTCTTAAAGATGATGAGAAACCGCTGAGTGATGTGCGCGTCCGTCAGGCGCTTTCGCTGGCGTTAAACCGTCAGGCTTATACCCAACAGCTGCTGCACGGTTTCGGTACGCCAACCGGCACCATGGCCGGTGCTAATGACTTTGGTTATCTGGCGGTTCCGGCCACCGCGCAGGATGTGGCGAAAGCCAAGTCGCTGCTGGCTGCAGCCGGTTACGCAAACGGCTTTACTCTGCGCTTCCAGGCGCCGCGCCGCTATATTGCCAGCGCCGATGTAGCCCAAGCCATCGTGCAGGATTTAGCGGCGATTGGCGTGAAAGCCGAGCTGGAAGTGCCGGAATGGTCGGTTTACACCCAGCAGGTCGCCTCTCAGAAACAGGCGCCGATGTATATGCTGGCGTGGGGATCCACGCAGACGCTGGATGCCGATGCCGCGCTGTTCCCCATCCTGCGCAGCGGCGAGCCCTATTCCACCGTGCATGATGCAGAGCTGGATAAGCTGCTCGATCAAAGCCGCCAGATTGTCGATCCCGTTGCGCGCAAAAAAGTGTTAGAGCAGATTCAGCAACGCGTCGCGGAACAACAGCCGCTGCTGCCGCTGTACCGTGAAGATACCTTATATGCGCACAGCACGTCGCTCAACTTCAAAGGCCGCGTCGATGCCCGCATCCCGCTGTTTAATCTGAGGCTGAAATGATTTCACCGGGCACCGTGCTGCAGCGCCGTCCACGCCGCCTGATTTACGGCGATGCGGTAATCGGCAGCCTTTTGCTGATCGTGGTGATTGCCGCGGCGCTGCTCTCTCCGTGGCTGCCGTTGCCCGATGCCTTAAGTAACAATCTCAATGAGATGTTCCTGCCGCCGGGTTCACCCGGTGCGCAAGCCACGCATTGGCTCGGCACCGATCAACTGGGCCGCGATCTGCTGGCGCGCATTCTCTCCGGCACGCGCTTGTCGCTGCTGGTGGTGTTGGTCGCGGCGGCGATTGGCGCGGTGATTGGCGTCGCGCTCGGTATGATCGCCGGTTACGCCGGCGGTTGGGTTGATGCGCTGATCATGCGACTGATCGACATCCAGCTGGCGGTACCGTTTATTCTGTTGATTTTGCTGGTAATTGCGCTGATGGGCGCGTCACTGACCAACATCATTGTGATTATGGGCTGCACCAGCTGGGCGATTTATGCCCGCGTGGCGCGCGCCAAAACCTTAGAGATTCGGGAACTGGAATATATTCAGGCGGTGCGCGCCATGGGCTTTTCGCCGCTGCGCATACTGCTACGGCATATCCTGCCCAATCTGCTGACGCCGCTGGTGGTGTTGCTAACGCTGGATATCCCACGCCTGATCGTGCTCGAAGCCTCAGTGGGTTTTCTCGGTATGGGCATTCAGCCACCCACGCCAACGCTGGGCAACCTGATTGGCGAAGGTCGCTCTTACATGCTGCTGTCGCAATGGCTGGTGCTCTATCCCGGTTTGGTGATTGCGGCGCTGGTGATTGGCTGCAACCTGCTCGGCGATGCGCTGCTACGTCGCACGCATACAAGGCTGGATTAAGATGCTGAACATTCTGCTCAATCGCCTTGGCCAATCGGTATTAGTGCTGCTCGGCGTGTCGCTGCTGATTTTCTTTAGCCTGCACATGACGGGCGATCCGGCGGCGCTGATGATGCCGCCCGGCTCCAGCCAGCAGGAGATCGATACTTTTCGTCATAGCATGGGCTTTGATCGTCCGCTGCTGTGGCAATACAGCCACTATCTTGGCGGCGTGCTGCACGGGGATTTTGGTGAATCGCTGCGCTACAGCCAGCCGGTATTGGCGTTGATTGCCGAACGTCTGCCGGCGACGGCGCTGCTGGCGGTGAGTGCGCTGGCATGGAGTTCGCTGCTCGGTCTGCTGCTCGGCATTATCAGCGCCCTGAGACCGCACAGCCTGTGGGATTTGTTATGTCGCCTGCTGGCCTTCTCCGGCCAGGCGATTCCGGTGTTCTGGCTCGGGCTGCTGCTGATTCTGCTGTTCAGCCTGAAGTTACAGTGGCTGCCCTCCAGCGGTTACGGCACTTTCGCCGCGCTGGTAATGCCGGCGCTCAGTCTGGGTGCGTTTTACATGAGCGCCGTGGCACGCCTGACGCGCGCCAGCCTGCTGGATGTGCTGCAACAGGATTATATCCGCACCGCGCACGCCAAAGGGCTCAGCGCCTGGCGCATCGTGGTACGCCACGGTTTGCGTAACGCACTGATTCCGGTGATCACCGTACAGGGCATGTATTTCGCCTCGCTGCTCGGCGGCGCACTGGTGACTGAGATTATTTTTGCCTGGCCGGGCATTGGTCGTCTGGCGATTCAGGCGATTCAAAACCGCGATTTCCCGCTGGTGCAGGCGATTGTGTTACTCGCTGCCGTGGTGTTCGTGGCGATCAATTTGCTGATCGACCTGCTCTATCTGGTGCTGAACCCGAGGATTCGTTTATGAGTCGCCTTGACGCCACGCTTGAACTGCTGAGTGAACTGACGCGCTGGCCAAGCGTGGCCGGTCAGTTATCCTCGCAGCGCGGGTTGGCTGCCTGGCTGGAACAGTGGATGGTGGCGCAGCTGAATGCCGCGATCGTCTATCCGGTGGCGTCTCAAACCGATGATGTCCCGCCGCTGGTCCATGTACGCATCGATAACGGCAGCAGCAAAACCGTGGTGCTGTACAACATGTATGACGTAATGCCTGCGGATGATGCCGGCTGGGATGTGCCGCCGTTTGTCGGTGGCGTGTGTTACTGGGACGATGTTGGCGCGGTATTTGTTGGACGCGGCGCGGAGAACAACAAAGGCCCAGTCGCCGCCCTGCTGATCCTGCTGCGCGAACTGCAGCAGAGCCAGCAGCTCGATTTTAATATTGAAATCCTGCTCGAAGGCGAAGAGGAAGTGGGCAGCGGCGCGCTGCGGCGATATCTGGCACAACAGCCTTGCCCGATTGCTCCCGCTGAAGCCGTGCTGTTTCCGTCACTGTGCGAATACGGTGGCGGCGCACCGCGCGTCTATCTCGGCTTTACCGGACTGGCCAGCGGACGCCTCAGCGTCACCGGCGGCGCATGGGGCGGACCGTCCTCCGCGATTCATGCCAGCAATGCCGGTTGGATTGCCAATCCGGCGTGGCGTTTAGTACAGGCATTAGATGCCATCGCGCCAGCAGAACACAGCGGCGTATTGGCGTGTCACGCCACGGACGATGAGGCGAATCAATTATTGGCGACCTTAGCCGCCGAATTCAGCATAGATGACGAACTGCAGTTCCGTCGCAGTCAGCGCCTGATGATCGCCGGCGACACGCTGAGCTGCCTGCAAACGCTGCTTGGCAGCGCGGTGTTAACGCTGGCAGAACTGCACAGCGATCCGCCAGGCGGACGCGGCGTCATCCCGTTCCGTGCCAGCGCGGAACTGGCGTTTCGCATCCCGCCGGGTTTCGATCAGGACGCGATGATTGCCGACGTGCAGCAGCGTCTGGCGCAACCCGATTTAGCCGGCAGCGAGCTGCACCTGTTTGATCGCTATCCCGGCGTGCGCTTTAGCCGCAGCGCCAGCGGCGTCGATGCCCTAATCGCCAGCTATCAAAAGCTGGGCGCGGCACCGCAAATCTGGCCGTGGGCGCCGGGCTGTGCGCCCGCCTACGCTTTCGCGGCCGTCGCGCCCGCCTTTCTGATTGGCGGATTAGGTCACGGCGGCAACGCGCACGCCGTTAATGAGTTTGTCACGCTGGCGGGACTCGAACGCTTCCAGCAATCCATGAGCCTGTGGCTCAACGCATTCAATGACTCGGCCATTGGCCGGGTCGCGCCACACCAGGGAAACACCGCAGTACACAAAAATAAAGGTAGTAAATAATGAAATCAGTAGAAGAGTTTGAACGCGTTCCGCTCGGCTTCTTCCCCACTCCTCACGAGCCGCTGCCGCGGCTCAGTGAGGCACTTGGGATTACGCTGACGATCAAACGTGATGACTACAGTGGCTTCGGCGGCGGCGGCAACAAAGTCCGCAAGCTGGAGTATCTGATGGCGGAGGCCTGCAAAACAGGCGTGAATGTGGTGATCACCACCGGCGGGCATCAGTCGAACCACGCCCGCATGGTGGCTGCCGCCGCACGCAAGTTTGGTATGCGTCCGGTGCTGGTGCTGCGGGGCAATCCGCCCGCAAGCTGGCAGGGTAATCTGCTGCTGGATAAGCTGTTCGGGGCCGAGGTGCAGTTCCTCGATCCCGACGGCTATTTCAGCCAGATTGAAGGGGCGATGCAGGCGCACGCGGATGCGGCTCTCGCGCAAGGTGAAACCCCCATGATTATTCCGCTGGGTGGCGCAACGCCACTCGGCGCATTGGGTTATGTACGCGCAGTAGAAGAGATAGCAGCGCAGCTGGCACCCAGCCAGACGCCCGCACCCGATTTCATCGTCGCGCCCACCGGTTCCGGCGGCACGCTGGCGGGATTGCATGTGGGCACGCGTCGCTATTGGCCCAATACTAAGGTGATTGGCGTGAGCGTCAGCGCCAAAGCCGACTGGTTCCAGCCACGCATTGCCGGCATGGCGCAGGATTGTGCCGATCTGCTGCAATGGCCGCAGCAGTGGCAGCCGGAGGATATCTGGATTGAGGATGGTTATGTCGGTCAGGCGTACGGCGTGCCATCGGACGGCGGCATCGCTGCCATCTATCAACTCGCCCAACTGGAAGGCGTGCTGCTGGATCCGGTCTACACCGGTAAAGCGATGCACGGCCTGTTCTCGCTGGTCGAACAGGGGCGCATTCCGCAGGGATCGCGCGTGACCTTCGTGCATTGTGGCGGTTCTCCGGCGCTTTATCCCTTCGCCGATCGCCTGCTGGAGGCGTAATGGAAGCCTTATTGCGTGTACTGGATGAAGCCACCGTCGCGCAATTAGGCGGCGGGGATGTCGCTTTGGCGCTGGAAGACGTCAAAGCGGTGATTCAGCTGATGCGTCTCGGCGAGGCGCAGATGCCCGCCGAAAATCACATCGACCTCGGTACGCCGCTCGGTAAAGCGTATGCCTTACCGGCGCGCGTTGGCGGCAGCTACAATGCCGCAGGCGTGAAGTGGACGGCACATCGTCCACAGCGACCGGATGCGTTGCCCGCCGCCCTAGCCTTGACCCTGATTAACGATGCGCAGAGCGGCATTCCACGCGGCTTGCTGGCCAGCGGGGCACTCACCGCGGCGCGCACTGCGGCGGTGAGCGCACTGGCGTTACAGCTGGCCGCACCGCGTCCGGTAAAACGCGTGCTGCTGCTCGGCGCCGGTTTACATGCTCAGGCGCATCTGCGCATGCTGCAGCAGCTGTTTCCGCAGCTCGAACAGATTGGCGTGTGGAATCGCTCCCCTTTTAAACTCAGTGCGTTGCGCGAAGTGCAAATCGAAACCGATCTGCCACTCGCTCTGGCGCAGCCTTATGACGCCGTGCTGACCTGTACCAGCGCCGACCAGCCGATTGTCGACGCCGCAGCGGTACGTCCCGGTAGGATCATTGTGCAGGTCGGTTATCACGAAGTGAGTTTTGCCGCCATCAAAGCCAGCAGCAAGGTGGTGGTGGATGCGTGGGGCGATTTTTCCCAGCGCAGCGCCAAAAGCCTGTTCCAGATGTTCCGCGCCGGGGAGTTTGCTGAGCAGGATGTGGCGGCCGATCTCACCGCGCTGCTGCTGGATCACTGGCGTCCACAGCCCGATAACAGCGTCTATTTCTCCTCGTTTGGCCTCAATGTGTTTGATATCGCCCTCGCCGCCCGCGTGTTGCAGGCCGCCGAGCACGACGAGCTCGGTTCGTTGCAGTCGCTGTTTTCAGGAGTCCTGCATGATCATTGATGTGCTTTCACTGCATCAGCGCCAGGCGCGCGGCGAAGCGTTTCTGCTGATCGATGTCCGCGAATTTGCCGACTGGCAACGCGCCACCTTGCCTGGCGCGCAGCACTGTAACGTCTACGACTATTTTATTGAGGATTGCAGCGAGACAGGTTTAGCGGTGATGGCAGCCGAAGCCGCCACCGCGCTGCAGCCGATGTTTACCGCGTATCCCAACGCCACGCCGGTGTTTTTCGAGCAGCAGGTTGGCATGCGTTCACCGCGCGGCGCCTGGTTCGCATGGCTGCTCAAGCGTGATGATGCGCTGATTCTGGATGGCGGCGTGGATGCGTGGATTGCGGCAGGCTATGAACTCGCGCCGGGATTGGGATTAAGCCGCACCGTGGCGCATCCACCGGCAGCCAACGCACCCGCGTGGAATCGCGAGCTGGTGTGCAGCCGTGAACAGGTACTAGCAGCGGATGGCGTGGCGGTGATCAACGTGGATGCCCGTCGCCCCAGCGAGTTTGACGGCAGCTTTGCGCATGCCTGCTGTCAGCGCGCGGGACGGATTCCGCATTCTCAGCTACTGTTCTGGGAAGATGTCATCGCCAACGGCCATTTCTTATCAGCGCCGCAGATTGCCGCACGCGCCGAGGCGGCAGGACTGAGTAAAAACGCGAAGTTGCAGGTTTATTGCCATCGTGGTGCCCGCGCCGCCACGGTGTTGGCGGCGTTAAAAGTGGCGGGCTATCCCCATGTTTCGGTGTACGTCGGTTCCTGGCACGAATGGGCCGAGCACCACGAACTGCCGCTGTTACACGGCAGCTGATCGCAGCGCCAGCGCCTGCTGCACGTCCGGCGCAGCGGCGAGCAGTTGGCGGGTGTAATTGTCCTGTGGATGGTTAATCACGCTGGCGGTCGCGCCGGACTCCACAATCCTGCCGTGATACATCACCACCACGCGATCGCACAACTGACGCACCGCGCCGAGATCGTGGCTGATAAACAGCACCGATAATCCCAGCTTGTGGCGCAGCGTATTAAACAGCGCCAGAATCTGCCCGCGCACCGATAAATCCAGCGCCGCTACCGCTTCATCCGCCACCAGCAGCTTCGGCTCCATCGCCAGCGCGCGTGCAATGGCAATACGCTGACGCTGGCCGCCCGAGAACGCGCCCGGCAGACGGGTGGCATGTTCGGCCTTCAATCCCACCAACGCCAGCAGCTCTTTGACTCGCGCATCCACCGCCGCGCCTTTGCGCAGTTGCCAGACGCGCAGCGGTTCGGCGATCTGCTCACCAACCGGGATTTTCGGATTCAGGCTGGCATAAGGATCCTGGAAAATAATCTGCGTGTGGCGACGTAAGGTATGCAGCTGACGTCCTTGCAAATGCTGCCCCTGAAAATGCACTTCGCCGCCATCCGCCATAATCAGGCCAATCGCCGCGCTGCCCAATGTGGTTTTACCGGAGCCGGATTCGCCAATCAGTCCGACAATTTCGCCCTGCGCAATCGACAGATTCGCCGGATGCAACACGGTTTGCCGTTTGGCCGGCCACAGCGGCATGCGGCGCGGCAGCGGATAGCTTTTACTGATGTCGCGCAGCACCAGCAGCGGCGGCTGTGCAACCGGCGCAGTCGCCTCGGGGATTTGCGCTGCCGAAGCAGCAATCAATTTGCGCGTGTAAGGATGCGTTGGCGCGCCGAGCGTACTCAGCACCGCACCCTGTTCAACCAGCTGCCCTTGCTGCATCACGCAGACGCGGTCGGCGTAGCGCGCCACCACCGAGAGATCGTGGGTGATCAACAAGATCCCCATGCCCATCTCCTGCTGCAGTTCCTGCAACAGCGCCAGAATTTGCGCCTGGATAGTCACGTCCAGCGCGGTGGTCGGCTCATCGGCAATCAATAACTCCGGCTGACCGCTGATGGCGCTGGCGATCATCACCCGTTGCCGCATGCCACCCGACAGCTGATGAATATACTGCCGCGCGCGCTGCGCTGGATTGACGATGCCGACGCGATCCAGCAGCGCTATCGCTTCCTGCTGCGCCTGTTTCCAGCCGAACTGACGATGCCGCACCAGCACTTCGGCAATCTGTTCACCAATACGCAGCGTGGGATTCATGCTGGTCATCGGCTCCTGAAACACCGTGGCGATGCGGCAACCACGCAATTGCTGGGTTGTGCGCGCATCCAGCGGCTCGCCATTGAACACCACGCGGCCGCCACTCTGCTGCACGCCCGCCGGCAACAAACTCATCAGCGCCAGCGAGGTCAAGGTTTTGCCAGATCCCGATTCGCCAACTAACGCCAGGATTTCCTTGCGATCGAGATGAAAAGAGATGTTATCCACCAGCAAGCGCTGATCGTGAGTGTGCAGCGAGAGATTTTCAACCGAGAGCAAGCGCGCGTTAGTCATCAGGCAGGGATTCTCAACAAGGAAAAATACAGGATATATCCTGAACATAGCACGAACAAGACCGTTACGTTATGGCACTGCGCGTGGCGGCATAAGGCTGTACGCCAGGTTTAAAATACGCCGTATTAACGGCGATGAACGCCGGTGATGTCCTAATGAATAAACCTAGTGAAGCGTTTAACTAAACCTTCTCCTGCGACAAACTCAGAATGGTGCGGATGTTCTGCGCGGTGGTGGCGATAATATCAATCGCGCCAGTGCGCAATGCGCCGAGGATCGCCATCGCTTTGGTATTTTCCGCGGCAATGGCGATCACGCAGGGAATCTTGCGTAGTTCATCAATGCTCAGCCCAATGACGCGATCGTTCATCACGGTATCCACGTGCTGGCCCTGCGAATTAAAGAAGTCGTAGCCGGCGACATCCCCCGTCACGCCCTGATTAACGCTGGCGTCGATGATTTCGTGCGGTGTGAACCAGCCGAGTTTCACCATATAGCTGTTTTCGTTCATGTCGCCGATGCCCACCAGCGCCACGTCGGCTTTACGCGCGCGGTCCAGCGTCTCTTTGATGGTGCCGTTTTGCATAAACGCATCGCGCAACGCGCGGTTCTCAACATAAGCGGGCGCGTAAAGCGTTTCGCTGATGCCGCCGAACTTCTTCGCCAGACGACGGCTGATATGGTCGGCGTTAATGGCATCACCGGGACGATGCGTGCCGCCAATACCGCTGATAAACAGACAATTACGCGTCGGCACCTGGCCGGGATAATCGGCGACAGCGGCCACGTTGCGTCCTTGCCCAACGGCAACAATGGCGTCGTCTTTCAGCGACTGCGCTAAATGTGACGACACCAGCGCGGCGACCTGACGTCGCTGCTCTTCCTGATCGGGCTGATCGAGCGCTATCAGCGCACGTTGCAGTTGTGGGAAGCGATTTTGCAGCTGTTGTTCGAGGCGGGTGCTGAAGACGGGATGGTAGCGCACGTTGATTTCGACGATGCCCTCTTCGCGTGCGCGTTTGAGCAGCCGGCCGACTTTAATGCGGGAAATACCAAACTTACGCGCAATCTCCTCCTGGGTGATTTCGTCCTGATAATAGGCGACAGCGATTTCCGTCAGCAGCTCGGAGTCCTGAGAAAGCGTGTTTTTTTCCATCCGTAACCTGTCTTATTTGAGATCGTGTATTAATGCCATTCGGTTAAGTACTGATTGCAGTAACCGCACCTACTGTAGCGGCGCGATTCATCGAGCAACAAATTGCGCCGCTACAGTAGGTGCGTGCTGTTTGGTCTTAACTGACATGATTACACCAAAGGAAGGAGTTATATCATTGATACGACTCGCTTCGCCAGACCACAGCGCCGCGAGTCGATCGAGCGTCACGCTTAGCGCTTGATGGCGTCGATTTTCAGCATACGGGCAATCACGATATCCAGCTCTTTCTGATCGAAGATCTGTTTCCAGTCAGGTTTCACAATCTTCTCACGACCGTACTCCATGGCGATCATGCAGGCATCCGAGAACGGGTTGGTCGCGCGGAACGCCACGGCGAGCGCGATCTGAATATGGCCGTACAACATCGCTTTAGCCGCTTCTTCCGGCACGCCGCTGTGCTTCACGGTTTCATCCAGCGCCTCTTTCATAAACGCACCCACCATGCAGGCTACGGTTTCCACCAGCGTCGGTTCCAGATACGCCAGCTGCGTCACGGTGACCCAATGCACCTGCTCCACCGGGCCGTACATTACGCTGATCACCTTGCTCAGCTCGGCTTTCTGCTCATCAGAACCGGTTTCACAGGAAGCCGCCACGTGCTGAATCGCCGCGATACCGCCGAAGGCATCGGCATGTTCTTCTTTGGTGTAACGCTCAAGGAATACCGACGGATGGCAAGGATGCGCCACCGCGTATTCAATGCCATCGCGATGCGCGATGAGATTGGCGTAGGCCGCCGCAGGGTCCAGCGTCAGCAGAATCGCGCCCGGTTTCATCTGTGGCACCACGCCTTCAGACACTTTGCCCAGCACGATATCCGGCACCGCCAGAATCACCACGTCGCTCAATGGCACCACGGAGGCCGCATCAGAGAGTTCGCGCCCCTGCGCGCTCACCTGCTCTTGCGCCTTGGGTGAGTTCTCACAGTAAAACACCTGGTAATCGCTTTTCTGGAAGTTGGCAGAAATACGCATACCCATTTTGCCGCCCGCGCCAATCACGGTGATGGTTTTCAGTTGCACGCTCATGTTGTTACTCCTGATCTTGTTTACTACGTAAGAATTCCACGGTGCGGCGAGTCCATTCGGCTTCTCGCTCGCAGGTTACAGCGGCATTGTCTTGCCACGGCAACCAATGTTCGACGATTTGGTTAATGCCTTTATCCGCCGGGCGCACGCTGGCGATCATCCGGTCGTAATCCAGCAAGCCTTCGCCCATCGGGCAGCCGGCAAAGGTAAAGCCGATCCAGCCATCACGGCGCGTGAAGGCAAAGTCTTTGATGTGCAGATTGCCGACGCGCGCGGCGGTGTTGGCAATCACCTGCTCTGGCAGTTCGAGTCCGGCGACACAGTTGGCGGGGTCGAGACACACGCCGAGCCAAGGCGACAGGAACTTGTTGATCACTGACATCATCGCGCCGCTGTTCACCTGCTCGTATGTCTCCAGACAGAGACGCACCTGCTGGCGGGCAAAATCCGGCAACACGGCGCCAATCAGCTCGGCGGCTTCGTCGAGCGTGGGACGGTGATCGGCGGTGTAGAACATCGAGCGAATGACGCGCGCATCAAGGATCTCCGCCATGTGCAGATAACGACGCAGATGCGCAGTGCCGAGGCCACGCGTGCCGAGTTCCAGCGTGATGCCGAGCGCATCAGCCTGCTGACGCAGCGTCAGCAGTTGTGCGTCAGTCCAGCTTTCAATCGCCGGGTAATCGCAGATTTGAAACACCGACACATCGAGATCGGCGGTCTGTTGCAGCATCTGCTCCAGCGTCAGCGGATGAGGGACTTTCGATGACATGCGCCAGAAAAAGGCGTAGGTACTGAGTCCAATACGGCTCATTAACGGCGCTCCTGAGCCAGCTCACTGGCTTCATCAATAATTTGTGCCAACGCTTTGGGATCGTGGGCAAAGCGCCCCAGAAACAGGCCATTTACATCCGCGCCAAGGCGCTGAATCAGTCCCGGACCGGCACTGCCGCCGTAAATGATTTTCAGGGTGATGCCGGGCGGCGTGGCGAGCTGCTGCAATCCGGCGCACACGGCGCGGATATAGCTGTCTGGAGCCGGTTGCGGCGCACCAATCGCCCACTGCGGTTCGTAGGCAAAGAACACCTCGCCCTTTAAGCCTTGCTGCGCTGACTCAGCCAGCGCTTCGGCCAGCTGCTGTTGGCACAGCGCGATTGCCTGCTGCGGTTCTGCCTGCACTTCTTCGCCGATGCACAGCACCGGCGTGATGCCGTGACGCAGCGCCATCGCCACTTTGGCAGCAATTTGCACTTTATCTTCGTGGAAATGACGACGGCGCTCGGCGTGACCAATTTCGGCCAGCGAGCAGCCTAACTCCTGCAACATACTGGCGCTGACTTCGCCGGTCCAGGCTCCGTTCTCCGCCTGGCAAACATCCTGAGCGCCGAAGCGCACCGGCGTGTCAGCGAAGATGGCTGCAACCGCCGGAATCGCTGGATAAGCCGGTAACACAAACAAGCCCACGTCGCCGTTTTTCACCGCAGCATGGTCGGCTAATGCCGCTACATCACGACACCATTGCAAGGTTTGCTGATAGCCGAAGTACATTTTTAGACTGACGCCGAGCCAGATTTTTGGCTGAGACATGCTTCAAGCTCCTTGTTCAGAGGCACTGTGTTCTTTTAGCAGATCGCCGACGGTATTGACGATCAATGCCAGCGAAATGGCTCCGGCATCCGGCGTGCCTACGCTTTTTTCTGCCAGCGGACGCGCACGCCCCATTTTTGGCACCAGCTGCGCGGTGTCCTGCGCAGCTTTATCGGCCACCTGCGCCGCCTTGAGCCAGGCGTCCGTTAACGACGCACCGGCAGCAACCAACTCATTCAGGCTGTCGCTGAACGGCACCAGCACATCCACCATGGTTTTATCGCCAACGCGCGCTTTACCAAAGTGCATAATGCCTTCTTTTGCTTCACGTACGCCGGTGGCCACACGCTGTGCATCTGGTGTCTGACGATCGCCAAGCGCGGTACCCAATGCAGTGAGCGCCACGCCCCACAACGCGCCGGATGTGCCACCCGCTTTATCCGCCCAGGCATCTGCCGCGCGGCACAGCAAGCTGCCCGCTCCGGCACCGCGCGCAGCGACTTCACGCGCTTTCTCAACCGCGCCCAGCACGCCGCGCTCCATGCCGATACCGTGGTCGCCGTCACCGGCCACCGCATCGATATCGCCAAGGCGCTCAGCGTTACGCTGTAATATTTCCGCCACGGATTCGAGCAACTGGAGTACGCGTTTCGCGCTCTCTTGCGATTCCGTGGTGGCTGCAGGCAAGGCTTCTTCCGTGCTTTCAACGCGCTCAGCGGCGCTTAACGGTTCGGCCACCAATACGCTGCCTTTGCGGTACGCTGGCGTATTGGTCGGCGCGCGCCACAAGGTTTCCAGCTGATCGTCCAGCCACATCAGCGTCAGTGACGCACCGGCCATATTGAAGCTGGTGACAAACTCGCCGACGTCCGGCTCAACCACCTGCAGGTTGGCGGCCTCCAGCAGTTGCGCGACGCGACGATAGACAACAAACAGCTCTTCGTATTTCACCGAGCCCAGACCGTTGAGGATCACCGCCACGCGCTGACCGTCAGCTTGCGGGATGTCGGCTGGCAGTTCATTGAGCAAGCGCTCCACGAAGATCTCGGCCAGCTCATCCGCACTCGGCATGTCGGTCTCTTTGATCCCCGGCTCGCCGTGAATGCCCAGTCCCAGCGCCATGCGCCCTTTTTCTACTTCAAACAGCGGATGCGAAGCGCCCGGCAGGCTGCAACCGGAAAACGCCACGCCAAACGTACGCGTGCGTTGATTCGCGTGCTGTGCCAGCTGCAGGACCTGTGATAAATCGTGACCTGCTTCAGCCGCGGCGCAGGCGGCTTTGAACACACACAGATCGCCAGCCACACCGCGACGCTTCTCCAGCTCATCTTTACCCGCGCTGGAGATATCGTCAGTCACCGCCAGCACTTCGCAGGCGATACCTTCCGCCCGCAGACGCTCGCACGCCTGGCCGAAGTGCAGCACATCCCCGGCGTAGTTACCGAACATCAGCAACACGCCCGCGCCGTTGTGGGCCGCACGCGCTACGTTGTAGATCTGCTGCGCTGATGGCGAAGCGAATAAGTTACCCATCGCCGCGCCGTGTGCCAGACCTTGTCCAACCAACCCGGCGAACGCCGGATAGTGACCGGACCCGCCGCCCACAATCACCGCCACCGTATTCGGCTGGCTGCGGGTGCTGCGCACCACGCCTCCGGCGACCTGACGGACTTTATCGGCGTTGGCGGCGACAAAGCCTTCGATAAGCTCAGCGGCAAAGGCTGAAGGTTGGTTAAACAGGTACGTCATATTAATGCTCCTGAGCTAAAGAGGTCGGCTGAGACGGCGAGCGACGGCGATTAAGTAACAGCATGAGGAACGCGGACAGCAGCATGAATCCGCCCACTACAAACATCGGCAAGGCGTAGCTGTTGGTGGCGTCATGCAGCGCGCCGGTGATGTAGCCCGCGGAGAAGCCCGCTACGTTTCCTAAGGTATTGATCAAGGCAATGGCTGCGGCGGCAGACGCGCCGGTCAGGAACTGCGTGGGTAAGGTCCAGAAATTCGGCAGTGCAGCGAAGATGGAGCTGGCGGTGATCGCAATCACCATAATGGTGGTGAACGGCGAATCCATATACAGCGCCAGCGGCACGCTGATGCCGCCTGCCAGCGCTGGAATGGCGATATGCCAGGTTTTGCAACCGCGACGCGTGGCATCTTTCGACCAGAAGAACATCACCACCGCCGCAATCAGGTACGGCACGCCGGTAATCAGCCCTTTCTGCATCACGTTAAAAGTGGTACCGAACTGCTGCTGGAAGCCCGCGATAATGGTTGGCAGGAAGAACGCCAGCGCATACAGGCCATAAATAAAGCCGAAGTAAATCAGGCACAGCATCCAGACGCGGCCGTTGCCCATCACCGAGCGCAGGCTGTGTTTTTGATGGCCCTGCTTCTGTTGATGCTCGGCTTCCAGTTCGGTGGTCAGCCAGGTTTTCTCTTCGGCGGTCAGCCACTTGGCCTGACGCGGCGAATCCACCAACCAGAACAGCGCGACGATACCAATCAGAATCGCGGGAATCGACACGCCCATAAACATCACGCGCCAGCCTTCCATGCCGAACAGGCCGTGCTGCTGAATCAGGGACGCGGCTAATGGCGCACCGAACACCACCGTCAGCGGCTGGGCAAGATAGAACAGCGACAGGATTTTGCTGCGATGACGTCCCGGCACCCACATGCTGAGGTAGAGAATCGCGCCTGGGAAGAAGCCAGCTTCGGCGATACCCAGCAGCAAACGCAGCGTATACAAGCCTTCCACACTGCTCACCCAGGTAAACAGCAGCGAGACAATGCCCCAGCTGATCATGATGCGCGCCAGCCAGCGACGCGCGCCGAACTTATGCAGCGCCAGGTTGCTTGGCACTTCCAGCAGAATGTAGCCAATAAAGAAGATGCCTGACGCCAGGCCAAACTGCAGCGCGGTGAGGCCGAGGTCTTGCGTCATGCCGTTGGGGCCGGCAAACGAAATCGCGGTGCGATCGAGGAAGTTGATAAAGAACATCAGCGCCACGAACGGCACTAAGCGCCAGGAGATTTTTCTGATGGTGGATTGTTCCACCGCTGTCATTGATGGTTGGTTCATAACGCACCTCCACGACGTGCGTGAGTGATCATTTCTTTATGTGGTGTTGACCAATCGCCAAAGAGGCGCTGGCTGTAGGAGTACTGAGAGGTACGGTGTAAATGACACATGTTCGAGTCCTCGATGGGTCTTCTTGTACATTGGTATAGTCATGCGAACATATGAACACTACACGGATAATTGTGCATCTCTCAACTGCAACACGCGAAAGTGTGAGCGGCTTCATGAGATCTGATTTTGGTCAATTTATCGGATTACTGCGCCCATACGGCTCGACACAGGCGGTTTGACAGGGTTTTCTGAGGCATTCAGGCGCGATCCTGAAGGCAATTCATATGAACAACCATTGAACATATGATTGGATTTGTGGCAGGCTAACTATGAACATCTTCTCGCCTGCTGAACAAACGTGCAGGCGTCATTGCACACCCTGCTGGAGAACGACGATGAAAACTATCGCAATTGGCGCCGATGATGCGGCTATCGAATTGAAAAATGTGATTAAAAAGCTGCTGGAAGAGAAAGAGTATGTGGTGACGGATTACACCAATGACGCGCAAAACGACCGTCCGATGTATCCGGATGTGGCATTTGCGCTCGCCACCGCTATCCAGAAGAACGAATTTGAGCGCGGCATTCTGCTGTGCGGCACCGGCATCGGCGTGGCGATTGTCGCCAACAAGGTGGAAGGCGTGCGCGCGGCTCAGTGTCATGACACCTTCTCTGCTGAGCGTGCTCGCAAGAGCAACAACGCGCAGATCATGACCATGGGCGCGCGCGTCATTGGTCCTGAGCTGGCGAAGAACATTGTTAATGCCTGGCTGGCATCGGAATTTGAAGGTGGCGGCTCAACCGCCAAAGTTGACAAGATCGGTTACTACGAACAAGTATCCCACGCTAAATAAGCGCCGACGTCGCACCTCTGGAGAACCTTATGTCGACACACCGGGAAAGAGCCAACGCCATCCGCGCTTTGAGTATGGATGGCGTACAACAAGCCAATTCGGGACATCCGGGCGCCCCGCTGGGCATGGCGGATATCGCTGAAGTGTTGTGGCTCGACTTTTTGCAGCACAATCCACGCAATCCTCACTGGGCTAACCGCGACCGCTTCGTTTTATCGAACGGTCACGGCTCAATGCTGATTTACAGCCTGTTGCACCTGAGCGGTTACGATTTGCCGCTCAGTGAATTAAAAAATTTTCGTCAGCTGCACTCCAAAACGCCGGGGCATCCCGAATACGGCTACACACCCGGCGTTGAAACCACCACCGGCCCGCTGGGTCAGGGCATCGCTAACGCAGTGGGTTTTGCCATTGCCGAGCGCACGCTGGCGGCGCAGTTCAACCGTCCGGGACATGACATCGTAGACCATAACACCTACGTGTTTATGGGCGACGGCTGCATGATGGAAGGCATCTCACACGAAGTCTGCTCCATCGCCGGCACCCTGAAGCTGGGCAAACTGGTTGCCTTCTACGATGACAACGGCATCTCCATCGACGGTCACGTTGACGGCTGGTTCACCGACGACACCGCCAAACGTTTCGAAGCCTACGGCTGGCACGTAGTGCGCGGCGTGGACGGTCACAATGCGGACGCGATTAAAAAAGCGGTGGAAGAAGCCAAAGCGGTTTCCGACAAGCCTTCACTGCTGATGTGCAAAACCGTTATCGGTTTTGGTTCGCCGAACAAAGCCGGTACGCACGACTCGCACGGCGCGCCGCTGGGTGCCGATGAAATCGCGCTGACCCGCAAGCAGCTCGGCTGGAACCACGGTCCGTTTGAAATCCCTTCAGACATCTACGCGCAGTGGGATGCCAAAGAAGCCGGCCAGGCGAAAGAGTCCGCATGGGACCAGAAGTTTGCCGCCTACGCCGCCGCGCATCCGGAGCTGGCTGCCGAGTTCAAACGTCGCGTGAACAATGAGCTGCCGGCGAACTGGGCCAGCGAGTCGCAGAAGTTCATCGAGCAGCTGCAGGCCAGTCCGGCGAAAATCGCCAGCCGTAAAGCCTCGCAGAACGCCATCGAAGCCTTCGGCAAAATCCTGCCGGAATATCTGGGCGGCTCCGCTGACCTGGCGCCGAGCAACCTCACCATGTGGTCCGGCTCGAAGCCGATCAACGAAGACGCGGCGGGCAACTACATCCATTACGGCGTGCGCGAGTTCGGTATGACCGCCATCGCCAACGGTATCGCGCTGCACGGCGGCTTCCTGCCGTACACCGCCACCTTCCTGATGTTCGTCGAGTACGCGCGCAACGCCGCACGTATGGCCGCGCTGATGAAGATTCGTCAGATCATGGTGTACACCCACGACTCAATTGGTCTGGGCGAAGATGGCCCGACGCACCAGCCGGTTGAGCAGATGGCCAGCCTGCGCGTGACGCCAAACATGAGCCTGTGGCGCCCGTGCGACCAGGTTGAGTCAGCGGTAGCGTGGAAGTACGCGATTGAACGCGTGGACGGCCCGTCGGCGCTGATCTTCTCGCGTCAGAACCTGGCGCAGCAGGATCGTAGCGCTGAGCAGCTGGCTAACGTGGCGCGCGGCGGTTACGTGCTGAAGGACAGCGAAGGTACGCCGGAGCTGATCCTGATCGCCACCGGTTCGGAAGTGGAGCTGGCGGTGGCGGCGTTTGATCAGCTGACGGCGGAAGGCCGCAAGGTGCGCGTGGTGTCTATGCCATCCACCGACGCCTTCGACAAGCAGGACGCGGCTTATCGTGAATCCGTGCTGCCGAAAGCGGTTGCCGCACGCGTGGCGATTGAAGCGGGTATCGCGGATTACTGGTTCAAATACACCGGCCTGAACGGCGCGATCGTCGGCATGACCACCTTCGGTGAGTCAGCGCCTGCGGATCAGCTGTTCAAAGAGTTTGGTTTTACCGTTGAGAACGTGGTTAACACGGCGAAATCGGTTTTGTGATTTGAGATCGCTAAATAGCGCCCCAACAAAATAAAAGGCGGCTCTGTTGAGTCGCCCTTTTTACTACGCGGTAATACGAATAATTTTTTGCGTCATGCTCATGGCGGAATCAAACGGGCCGGTATTGCGCACGATTTTCACCATCACGCTGGCGCCCACCCACAGCTGATACAGGCTTTCCGCCACGCGGCTCGGTTTGTCATCGATAGACAGCGAACCTTCCTCAATACCCGCTTCTAACGCATCCGCCAGTCGCGCGATAATGCCGGCCGTACCGGTCTGTAGCGTGCCGCGCATGCTATCCGAGAGATCGGCAACTTCCGCGCCCAGCTTCACCGCCAGACACTTGCCCTGACAATCGGAGAACGATTGCGATTCACGCCACAGCTGCCAGTAATTCATCAGCCGCTGCGCCATCGTCAGGCCCGGCTGGCTCAACGTCGCGTCTAGCTCAGCCAGATAATCATCGAAATAGCGCGCCAGCATATCCACCCCAAAAGCCTCTTTCGAGCTGAAGTAGTGGTAGAACGAGCCTTTTGGCACACCGGCATCGGTGAGGATTTCATTTAATCCGACAGCCGAAAAACCCTTGCCGGCCATAATGCGTTGGCCAGTGGCAAGGATGTGATCGCGGATTTCATTGCTATGCAATTGGGATGTAGTCGTCATAGCGTTAGGTTACCAAATACTAGACCAGTCGTCTAGGCGCTAAGCATGCGTTTACTGCTGCGATAAGGGAGGCGGACAGCGGTTCGCCTCCCGATGCGTTTATCGCGCCAGTTGCTTGATCAACTGTTGCGCCGTCTCTGCTGAAGACGTTGGGTTTTGTCCGGTAATCAGCAAACCATCGCTGACGACATAGGAACTCCAGTCCGCGCCTTTCGAATACAGACCGCCCTTCGCAACCAGCTCGTCTTCCACCAGGAAAGGCACCACCTGAGTCAGGCCGACCGCTTCCTCTTCACTGTTGGTAAAACCGGTGACTTTACGGCCTGCTACCAGCTGTTTTCCTTCCGGCGTTTTGACGTGACGCAGCACGCCCGGCGCATGACACACCAGTGCAACATGCTTGTTGGCGGCCAGGAAGCCTTCAATCAGTGCGATAGAGTGCTGATCTTCTGCTAGATCCCAGAGCGGACCGTGACCGCCTGGGTAAAACACCGCGTCGAAATCGGCTGGCGATACGCTGTCCAGACGCACGGTGGCGGCAAGTTGCGCGGTTGCTGCTGCATCAGCTTCAAAGCGATGCGTGTGCTCCGTCTGGAAATCAGATTCATTGCTTTTAGGATCTAACGGCGGGTTGCCGCCTTTCGGTGACGCCAGCGTGATTTCTGCGCCAGCATCTTTGAAGGCGTAGTAAGGCGCGGCCAGCTCTTCCAGCCAGAAACCGGTTTTGCGGCCGGTGTTACCCAATTGGTCGTGTGAGGTTAGAACCATAAGAATCTTCATCATCAATCTCCTGCTTGCTGGATTAAACGTCTAAACTAGACCAGTCGTCTAGCGCTTGAATTCAAAGTAACAGCTAATAGACCAGTCGTCTAGAGATTAATTCATTTTTATTATTGAAATGGAATGCGCTGCTGTTTCTTACCTTTCGATCCGCTTCAGCGTACTCTGTCCCGGTTTGCCCTTTCTCACGGAACTGGAGGAATGATGTCCACCCTACGTTTGCTAATATCTGATTCACACGATCCCTGGTTTAACCTCGCGGTAGAAGAGTGCATTTTCCGCCAGATGCCGACAACGCAGCGCGTGCTGTTTCTCTGGCAGAACGCCGAAACCGTGGTTATCGGACGCGCCCAGAATCCGTGGAAAGAGTGCAACACGCGACGCATGGCGGAAGACGGCATCAAGCTGGCACGACGCAGCAGCGGCGGCGGCGCGGTGTTTCACGATTTGGGCAACTGCTGCTTCACCTTTATGGCCGGTAAACCGGAATACGATAAGTCAGTCTCCACGGCGATTATCCTGCGCGCGCTGGAACAGCTCGGCATTCCGGCAACAGCCTCCGGTCGCAACGATATCGTGGTGAACGTGGATGGCGAGGTGCGCAAGATTTCCGGATCTGCTTACCGTGAAACGCCGGATCGCGGCTTTCATCACGGTACTTTTTTGATGGATGTCGATCTTTCGCGTCTCGCTGATTACCTCAATCCAGACAGCAAAAAATTACAGGCCAAAGGCATTACCTCGGTGCGATCGCGCGTGGCCAACATTGCCGATTTGGTGCCGGGCATTAGCTTTGAGGCGATCTGCCGTGAGGTGATTACCGCCTATTACGATTACTATCAGGAAGAGTGCGAGCCGGAGCATATCTCCCCCGCCGCACTGCCTGATTTGCCCGGTTTTGAAGAGCAGTTTGCGCGACTAAGCAGTTGGGAATGGAATTTTGGTAACGCACCGGATTTCTCGCATCTGCTGAATGAGCGTTTTGTCTGGGGCGGCGTTGAGATCCACTTTGATGTCGAACGCGGCGTGATTTCTCGCTGCCAGATTTTCACCGACAGCCTGAACCCTTCGCCATTAGAAACGCTGGCGTTGCGTCTACAGGGCGCGGTGTATCGACCTGAAACCGTATTGTCGCAATTAGCGCAGTTGAAAGCAGAATATCCTCAGCAGATGAATGAGCTGAGCGAGCTGGAAAACTGGCTGGTGGCGAGTGTGAGCTAAGCGTAAATTGGTCGCCATAAATGGCGACCAAACATTACTTATTCTCGGGCTGTGCGACTAAATCCGGTTCTTTGCCTACCAACATCAATGTCAGACTAAACGACATAATAAGCGCAATGGCGACGCCGGAAATGGCCCAGATAAAGTACGGGCCAATATAGGCCGGCAAACTGAATATACTGGAAAGAATATAGCCGTATAAACGCACGCCAAAGAAACCGATAAAGGCCGAAGCCAGCGCACTGGAAACCGTTGCCGCAATAAACGCTTTTTTGTAGCGCGTTAGCACGCCAAACAACGCCGGTTCTGTAATGCCTAATAATGCTGAAATAGCGGCTGAAAGTGTGACCACTTTGTCCTGACGATTTTTAGTCAATTTCCAGATAGCAAATGTGGCTCCGGCAATCGACATATTTGCCATAAACATCATCGGCATCAACATGTCATAACCGCGATCGCTGAAATTCTGTAACGCAATCGGTGTCATCGCGTGATGCATGCCGGTTAGCACCGCAACGGGGCGAATGGCACCGACAATTAAGCCAGCAAAGCTCGCTGAGATACTGAATAAGCCTTCAATAAACAGCGCCAAACCTTTGCCAAGCCAAATACCCATCGGGCCAATTACCACCAGCGCGGTTAATGCCGCCAGGAACAGCGTTAAGGTTGGGGTAAATACGGTTTTCAATACTTCCGGCATAATACGATCCACCCAGCGATGGATATAGCTGAGAGCCAGAATAGAGAAGATGACCGGGATAACGCTGGAAGCATAATTAAATACCGAAACCGGCAGCACGCCCATCAGCCAAAATGCGCTTACTGCGCCCTCCTGATGCGCCGCCAGCGATTTTGCCGCATCAATTAAAGAGGGATACATTAAACACGCCGCCACGGCTGCGGCTAAATACTCGTTGGTTTTAAAGATTTTGGCGGCGGAGACCGCTAAAAAGAACGGCAGGAAATAGAATACGCCGCTGGCGATTAAATCAATCACCATTACCGTATCGCTTTTGGCCGAAACCAGCTGTAACGCCACTAATCCGGCCAGCAAACCTTTGATCATCCCGGCACCAGCAATGGCGGGAACAATCGGGCCAAATACGCCCGAAACGGTATCCATAAACAGCGATACCAGGCTTTTGCGCGCTTTCTGGTTTTGCGCGGGCTGAACGCCGTCGTTATTTAATACCGGAACGATTTGCTCATACCAGCTATTGACCTTGGGCCCGATAATAATCTGGAATTGTTCACTCTGCATTTGCGCGCCCAATACGCCGGGCAAGGTTTTAATTTCGCTCTGGTTAACTTTATTGTCATCAATAAGGTCAAAGCGCAGACGCGTCATGCAATGCCAGACTTTATTGATATTATTCTTCCCACCCACTAAGTGGATTATATTTTTTATTACTTCCTGCGTTCCCATACGTGCTCCTGAGGGAAGAAAAACAGCCTGATGAAATCTGTGCTGGATGGTAATAAATGACGCTCAACAAAACAAACCAATAAATCTTGACTGCGATCACAAAACCCGCTGCAACAGGGATATTAAGTTATAAAATAGCAAATTGGTCTGTTTTATCGCGATAAACACTCTTTTTTACTGACCAATATTTATTGGCTGAAAAAGGGTTTGCGTCTCAATAAAAACCCGGTAATGATACGCCAAAATAGCTTATCAACAGGCCTTGAAATTGAGCGCAGTCACTGCGCCACAGGAGTATTTCACGTGACCCCAACCCTCATTGAAAGTATTGAGTGTTTTATTACCCGCCCCGATCGCCATAACCTTATTACCGTACGTGTTACCACCAATAAAGGGATTACCGGTCACGGCTGCGCCACCTTTCAACAGCGTCCTTTGGCGGTAAAAACCATGGTGGATGAGTATCTGGTGCCGCTATTAGTTGGACGCGATGCCAACAATATTGAAGACCTGTGGCAGATGATGAACGTTAATGCCTATTGGCGTAACGGTCCGGTGACCAACAATGCCATTTCGGGCGTGGATATGGCGCTGTGGGATATTAAATCGCAGTTAGCCGATATGCCTTTGTATCAGCTTTGGGGCGGCAAAGCGCGCGATGCGATTGCAGCTTACACCCATGCCAGCGGTGAAACGCTGGAGGAACTTTATACCTCCGTTGATAACGCCTTAGAGAAAGGCTATCGCCATATCCGCTGTCAGCTGGGCTTTTACGGCGGAACGCCGAAAGAACTCCACGCACCGGAAAATAGCACCTCCGGCGCTTACTACTCGCAGCAAGAGTACATGACGAATACGGTCGAGATGTTCCGCGCGTTGCGGGAGAAATACGGTCACTGTTTTGAAATACTGCATGACGTGCATGAGCGCTTATTCCCGCAGCAGGCCATTCAGCTGGTAAAACAGCTTGAGCCGTATATGCCCTACTTCCTTGAGGATGTGCTCCCACCCGCGCAAACTGGCTGGCTAGCGCAGTTGCGTCAGCAAAGCGCGGTGCCGTTAGCGTTAGGCGAATTATTTAATAATCCCGCAGAATGGCACGAATTAATTGTCAATCGTCGCATCGACTTTATTCGTTGTCACGTCTCGCAGATTGGTGGTATTACGCCGGCGTTGAAACTGGCTGCACTGTGTCAGGCATTTGGTGTGCGACTGGCATGGCACGGACCGGGCGATATGACGCCGATTGGCGTGGCGGTTAATACACATCTGAATATTCACCTGCACAATGCTGCGATTCAGGAATTTATTCCACGCTCAACGCTGACGGATGCCATTTTCCCTGGCGCGCCGGAAATTAAAAATGGCTATCTCTATCCGCCGCAAGCATCAGGTATTGGCGTCGGCTTTGATCAGGCGTTAGCGGAAAAATATCCGGTAGTTTATCGTCCGCATGAATGGACGCAGAGTCGCCTGCCAGACGGCACCATGCACACGCCATAAGTTAGCGCTGTTGCTGGCGGAAACGCAGATTATCCGGGTTATGCGGAATCAGATAGGTGCAGGTGTAATGAATATCCACGATATCGCTGATTTCATACACCTGCCCGCCCTGCAAAATACCACGATTAATAATGTGCATCGCCGGACTGCCTTTTTTACAACCCAGTAGCGTCGCCTGTTCGCGGTTAACGCTAATCGCGCGATAGCTGGTGAGTAAATGTGAGATTTGGTAGCCTTTGGACAACACATATTGCTGTATCGAGCGCTCAATAACCTCACCGTTGAGATCGGTAAATAAGGTTGCGGGCATACGCGATATTTCAATTTGTACCGCCACATTATCGACATAGCGCAGGCGGGAAAACTCCCAGATAAATGCGTTGTCGTTAATGGCAAATATCTGTTGCTCATCACTATCGGGGCGCCTTTTACGCAGGCTAAGTGAGCGGTAATGCATCTGATCAAAGCGCTTTTCGGTGATCGAATTATAAACCAGCGGGTTATTACGTACCGTTTCATTAATCCAGATACCTGATCCCTGCACGATACGTACCGCGCCGATACTCACCAGTTTCTCCAGCGCCTGGCGGATAGTGAAACGCGATACGCCATATTCTTCGGCCAGCTGGCGTTCAGGCGGTAATTTGCGTGGCGCGGAGGTATCTTCCTGATAGATCTTGCTCAGCAAATCCTGGGTAACGAACTCTTTCTTTTTCATTGGATTACCCTCCTCCGGTGTTTTATCCGTAGATGATAACACGATGTTATAAGGAGGAAGGGTTAGGTGCCCATGAATGCCGGCTCTACAGGCTTTTCTGCACCAGAAACGCAATCAGCGTTGCATCCCGCTCGCCCATCAACGCTGGCAAAGCCTTGTGATCGCTCACGGCATCGCCTTTGTGCAACCGTTCATTATCCATACGCACAATGCCGTCCAGCACGCTGACCCAGCTGGAAAAGCCTGCACGCTGTGGCACATCCACCTGTTTGCCGCGCTCCAGTTTCAGGTCATAAATGTATACCGCCTGATTCAGCGCCAGCGGCGCCTCGCTGCCGTGCGGCCCTGCCAGTAACGTCCATACGTTTACTGCCGCACCGTCCGCACGGGTAAAGGTATTGACCTGCGGCTCACCGCCGGTTTGCGCTGGAATGATGGTGGCCTGCAACATGTCGGTTTCGATAAAAGGCGCAGACTGAGCAAAGCGCATGCCGCTACCGGCACTCAGCAGCAGCGCGCGTTTGGCGTTAAGGGAGTGCGTTTCACCCTGCTCGGTGCTGTGCAGCAGCGAACCGCGCCAAACGTAGCTGAAAATCTCGCTATTCTGATCAGAATGCAGCGGGATAGTGGCATCCAGTTGCAGCGTCATTTGGTCGACAATCGCCAGCGGTCCAAACGCTTCACCGGGACGCTGACGGCGAATGGTGAAAGGACCATATTCAAACAGCTGATCGCGTTGGGCGCGCAGGATGTTCATGATGTTATTCCTTGATGATTTTTTCTGTCCACCATCATAGAGGTCTGAAAAATCATGAACAGCAGGCAAAACTGCTCGCTTAAATCAAAAAAACTGAACAACGCTAAAGCGCCGAAATAATCAGGTCGGGTTAATGTTTTTATTCATCGCCAGTACAGCTTTAATTGCGTAAAATAGCCGCTTTATTCTGCGAGTGTAATAATCATGAACCGAAGCGAACAGATCCTGGCCGCCGCCGAGCAATGCATGCGGCTGAAAGGCTTTCACCAGACATCGATTCAGAATATTGCCAACCAGGCCGATGTCAGCATTGGTTTAATTTATAAATACTATAAAAACAAAGAGGCGATCATTGAGGCATTAGTCACCAATGTAGTGCAGCGGATGATCACGCTACTCAATGCAGACTTTGAACGTATCGCGCATATGAAAGGACATTATCACGAAGCGGAAGATATTGTGCCGGCGGCAGTGGAAAACAGTATTATTCTGCTGATGGAAGTGTCATCTGAAGCCACGCGTAATAATCGCATCCAACAAATCATGCTCGATGCCTGGCATGATCTTAAAAATAATTTTATTGCTCAGGAGCAGACGCTGCACCCCGAGCAGGACGCCAATGCCATTCACACCCGCTTATATGTGATGTCGCTGATTATTGACGGCATTATTATTCGCCGCTGCATGAAGCAGCGCGATATTGCGTCGGGCTTTATGCCGTTTTTCAATGCGGTGGTGAATGATGTCTATCCGCACGGTGCGATGTAAATTCAGCCGAACAGATGCTGGCTGAGAACGCCGTTCACCCGCTGCATTTCACGTTGGTTCAGGTCGCTATCGCCGAAGGCGCGACAGGCGACGCCATCGACCAGCAGCAATAAAAATTGAATGCGATTGGCGCGCTGTGTTGGATCGATATCAGGTTGTTGCGCGCGAAAAATAGCCGCTAACTCAGCAAGTAATAATTGCTCCTGCTGGGCCAGAATGGTACGCACCGATTCATTACGCGACGCCTCAGAATACATTTCCAGTAATAATTTCCGGTCCTGACTCGGCCAATGCTGCCAGAATGGCGAATCAGCGTTGATAATATCCTGAGTCGATTGTTGTGCGGGCAAGTGTTGTATTAAAAACAGGCGCCAATTCTGCGCGATGCTTTTTATTGTTTCCATCACAATAAGCTCTTTACTGCTAAAGTAACGATATATTTGCCCTGCCCCTAACGCAGATTCACGGCTAATATCCGCCATGCTGGCGCCATGAAATCCGGAGCGACTAAAACAGACTTTCGCCGCAGAAATCACCTGCTGCTGACGCTGTAAGAGAAAATCGTCATGTTCAGAGTGACTCACATTGGCTCCGAAAAAGAATTTAGCGTTTATTCTCGTCATCATACGTGATGCGTTTCCGGTGAGAAACCCAGACAATGTTTCCAATTCTTGCTTCCCCGCACGCAGGCATTGTAGCGGCGCAATTTATTGCGCGATAAATCGCGCCGCTACGAAAAGTGCAATTATTGCGCGCTCATTATTTCAGATTCTTTCAACGCCGTGCCGCCACCCATCACTTTATAGAAGGTGATCAAATTCAGGTAATAGGCTTGCTGCGTACTCACCAGATTGGTTCGGGCACTGTACAGCGTGCGCTGCGCGGTTAACGCATTGAGGTAGCTATCAACGCCGTTGCGGTAGCGCAGATCCGCCAGATGATAATAGGTTTGCGATGCCGCTACATTACGCTGCTGACTGCTGAGCTGATCGTTGATGGTGCCACGACGCGCCAGCGCATCCGCCACTTCCTGGAAGGCGGTTTGCACCGCTTTCTCATACGCCGCTACGTAATACTCCTTCTGTGCTTTGGTGTATTTCAGGTAAGAGACGTTGTAGCCGCCCTGGAAAATCGGCAGCGAAATGCTCGGCGCAAATGACCAAATGCCCGCCCCGTTTTTAAACAGCGTCGACAGATCGCTACTGCCGACGCCGCCGCTGCCCGTCAGCGTAATGCTCGGGAAGAAGTTGGCACGCGCCGCGCCGATACTGGCGTTGGCCGACTTGAGATTATGCTCGGCTTGCAACACATCAGGGCGATTCAGCAAGGCCTCCGATGAGACGCCCGCAGGCACCTCGCGCAGTGCGTTACCTATCGACTCAATGCTGTCAGGCAGCAGGTTATCCGGCACGCTGCGGCCCACCACCAAATCCAGCGCGTTTTTATCCTGCGCCACCAGCGTGCTGTAGCTGGCGACATCGGCCTGCGCGGACTGATAGGTGGTTTCCGCAGACGAGACATCCACCATTGAGGCGATACCATTTTCCATCTGCTTGCGCGTCACCTGCCACGATTGTCGCGCACTCTCGGCGGTCTCTTTAGCAATCGCCAGATTGCTGCGATCGGCGGCGAGCTGCAGCCAGTAATCCACGGTGTTGTACAACACCGTCAGGCGCGTGCTGCGTGCGCCCTGCAGCGTGCCGAGATAGGTTTCATACTGCTCGCGCGTCAGGCTCTGGTTTTTGCCAAACAGATCGAGTTCAAACGAACTGACGCTACCTTCTGCCGAATAACTGTTGCTGATGGCGGTTTGATTGCCTTCGCCTGTTAACGCGCGCGAACGCGTGCCGCTCACGCCGGCGCTAATAGCCGGGAACAGATTGGCGCGCTCTTCACCGTATTGCGCATGCGCGGATTTAACGCTGGCCACCGCTTCACGCAAGTCGCGGCTGCTATCCAGCGCCATCGCCACCACCTGGCGCAGTTTGGCGTCGAGCACATAATCCTGCCAGCTCAGGTCGCGGTAGTTGCTGGCTGGTGTGCCTTGCAATGAACGATAGGCTTCACCGCTCGGCATCTGGCTGCTGACCGCGCCTTGCGGGCGCTCATAGTGCGGATCGAGCGACACACAACCCGACAGCAGCGCGGGAACCAATACCATTAAGAGTTTTGCCGACATGTTATTCCCCCGCCTTGGCCACAGATGCATGATTATCGTCATGCGGTATCGCCGGGAACACGCGACGCACCAGAACAAAGAACAGCGGTACAAAGAAGATCGCCAGCAAGGTAGCGGTCAGCGTGCCGCCAATAATACCAGTACCAATCGCAATACGGCTGTTGGCGCCCGCGCCGGTGGAAATCGCCAGCGGCAATACGCCAGCGGTAAATGCCAGCGAAGTCATAATGATGGGCCGCAGGCGCATCGATGCCGCGTGCGTTGCCGCCTTCACCAGGCTTTCCCCTTTGCGGTAATTGTCTTCGGCGAACTCAACGATCAGAATCGCGTTCTTCGCCGACAAGCCAATGATGGTTAACAGCGCCACCTGGAAGTAGACGTCGTTTTCCAGCCCGCGCAGGCTGATCGCCAGCAGCGAGCCGATCACCCCCAGCGGCACCACCATCATCACCGAGAACGGCACCGACCAGCTTTCATACAACGCCGCCAGGCACAGAAACACCACAATCAGCGAGATGCCATACAGCGACATCGCCTGGTTGCCGGAGAGTTTTTCCTGATAGGACAAGCCGCTCCACGCAAAGGTGGTGCCCGCCGGCAACTTCGCCGCCAGTTTTTCCATCGCGCTGATCGCATCCCCGGAACTCTTGCCGGCCGCCGCCGAACCTTCGATTTCGTAAGACGCGAGGCCGTTATAACGAGACAGCACATCCGGGCCGTACGCCCACTCTGAGGAGGCAAACGACGCAAACGGCACCATGGTGGTATTGCTGTTGCTATCGCTGCCGCGCACGTACCAGCGATCGATATCTTCCGGCTTGCTGCGGAACTGCTGGTCGCCCTGCATGTAAACCTTCTTCACGCGGCCACGATCGGTGAAGTCGTTGATGTAGCTGCCGCCAATCGCCGCACTGAGCGTGTCGTTGATGTCGCTGATGGTGAGACCCAGCGACTGCGCTTTTTCATCGTCGATATTGACCTGCAGCTGCGGCAAATCCGGCAAGGTGTTGGCACGCACCGCGCTGAGCAGCGGATCCTGATTGGCTTCAGCAATCAGCTGATTGCGCATTTGCAGTAGCTGATCGCGCCCGGTGGCACCACGCGCCTGCAGCTCAAAGGTGAATCCGTCTGACTGCCCTAAACCGGACACCGACGGCGGCGACAGCACGAAGATCTGCGCATCACGAATGCTGGCAAGATTGGCCATTGCACGCGCGGCAATGGCATCGGCACTGTTTTCAGCACCTTTACGCTCGCTCCAGTTCTTCAGCGAGATAAAGCCAATCCCGGCGTTCTGGCCGCTGCCGGCAAAACTGAAGCCATTCACCAGCATGCTGACGTTGACGTTGTCTTTTTCTTTGGTGGCGAAGTATTCCTGCACCTGACGACGAACCGCGCTGGTGCGGTTTTCCGTCGCGCCCGGTGCCAGCTGGTATTGCACCATGATATAGCCCTGATCCTCAGTCGGCAGGAAGCCGGTCGGCAAACGCATATACAGCACCGCGCAACCGATCAGCAGCACCGCGTAGAGCAGCAGATAGCGCACCGAACTGTGCAGCACATGACCCACGCCGTTGTGATAACGCGTCTGCACGCGCTCGTAGCTGCGATTAAACCAGCCGAAAAAGCCCTTTTGACCGCCTTCTTCGTTGTGCGGTTTGAGCAGCGTGGCGCACAACGCCGGCGTCAACGTTAACGCCACAATCACCGACAGCACCATCGATGACACAATGGTGATGGAGAACTGACGATAGATAACACCGGTTGAGCCGCTAAAGAAGGTCATCGGCAGAAACACCGCCGACAGCACCAGCGCGATACCAATCAGCGCGCCGGTGATCTCCTTCATCGATTTTTCAGTGGCCTGACGCGGCGGCAAACCCTCTTCGCGCATCACACGCTCGACGTTTTCCACCACTACGATTGCGTCATCCACTAACAGCCCGATGGCGAGCACCATGCCGAACATGGTTAAGGTGTTGATCGAGTACCCGAACAGTGACAGCACGCCAAAGGTTCCCAGCAGCACCACCGGCACGGCAATCGCCGGAATCAGCGTAGTGCGGATATTCTGCAGAAACACGAACATCACGATCACCACCAGAATCACCGCCTCGATCAGGGTTTTCACCACCTCTTCAATCGAGATTTTCACGAAGTCGGTGCTGTCGAGCGGATACGCCACTTCATAGCCCGGCGGCATGCTGCTGCGGAACTCGTCGATGGTGGCTTTCACCTGTTCGGCGGTTGAAAGCGCATTGGCGCCGGACGCCAGCTGCACCGCGATCCCTGAAGCCGGATGACCGTTCGCCAGCACGTTGGCGCTGTAATCCTCATCACCCATTTCCACGCGTGCCACATCACTCAGATGCACCACCGAGCCGTCGCTTTGGCTTTTCAACACGATATTGCGGAACTGTTCCGGCGTTTGCAGACGTGAACGCGAACGCACGGTCGCCACCAGCTGCTGCTCTTTGCTGGCCGGTTGCGCGCCCAGCTGACCGGAGGAAACCTGGGTATTCTGGCTCTCCAGCGCGCTGGTCACATCGGACGGCATCAGCGAAAAGGAGGCGAGTTTGGCGGGATCGAGCCAGATGCGCATGGCGTATTCGGCACCAAACACCTGCACGCTACCGACGCCCGGCACGCGCGCCAGCGTATCTTCCATGTTGCTGACCATGTAGTCCGCCACATCGGCCGAGGTGCTTTGGTTGGTTTTATCGTACAGCGCCAGAATCAGCAGGAAGTCGCTTTGCGCCTTCTCCACCGTCACGCCTTGCGTGGTAACGGACGTCGGCAAGCGGCTTTCGGCCTGCTGCACTTTGTTCTGCACCTGCACCTGCGCAATATCCGGATCGGTGCCCTGCTGGAAAGTGACGCTGATTTTTACCTGGCCGGTTGAGGCGGTGCTGGTGGAATCGAAATAAAGCAAGCCGTCGAGGCCGGTGAGCTGCTGCTCGATCACCTGCGTGACGCTGCTTTCCAGCGTTTCCGCCGACGCGCCGGTGTAAGTGGCCTGAATACTGATCTGCGGCGGTGCGACGTCGGGATATTGCGCAATCGGCAGGCTTTTAATGCTGAGCACGCCAAACATCATGATGCAGATGGCGATCACCCAGGCGAATACCGGGCGGCGAATAAAGAACTGAGCCAACATAGTTACTGGCCTCCGCTGCTGGCGCTGTTTGGCGTCACTTCAACTGCTTTTACCGTCATCCCGGCCTGCACTTTGGCGGTGCCTTCGACAATCAGCTTGTCGCCGCTGTTTAACCCGCTGGTCACCAGCCAGGTGTTGCCGATAACCCGATCGGTCACCACTTCCCGGCTTTGCACTTTGTTCTCGTTATCCACCACCAGCGCCGTGGCGTTGCCCTTAGCATCACGCGTGATGCCCTGCTGCGGGGCCAGAATCGCATCCTTTTTAACGCCGTTAGTGACGCTGGCGCGCACATACATGCCCGGCAACAATTCATGCTGCGGATTAGGGAAAATGGCGCGCAGCGTAACGGTTCCGGTGGCTTCATCAACCGCCACTTCAGTCAGTTCCAGCTTGCCGGGATGATCGTAATTGCTGCCGTCTTCCAGTTTTACCGTTACTGGCACCACATCGCTGCTCTGCTGGAGGGAAGCCTGCTGACGCTTCAGTTTCAGCAGTTGCACGCTGGATTGCGTGAGATCGACATAGATCGGATCGAGCGCGCGAATGGTCGCCAGCGCCGTGGTTTGCGCCGAGGTCACCAGCGCGCCCGGCGTCACTGACGAGATGCCGATGCGGCCAGAAATCGGTGCTTTGATTTGCGTGTAGTTGAGGTTGATGCGGGCGCTTTCGACGGCGGCACGATATTGATCAACCGACGCCACGTTCTGTTGATAGGTTGCCAGCGCATCGTCGGCATCCTGACGCGATACGCCGTTCTCTTTCACCAGCGCGCTATAGCGCGCAGATTTTAACTGGCTGCTTTTCACTAGCGCCTGCGCATTTTTCAACTGCGCAACGGCCTGATCGTAGCTGGCCTGATAGCTGGCCGCATCGATTTGATACAGCACCTGACCGGCTTTGACTTCGTCGCCCTCGGTAAACAGGCGCTTCTGGATGATACCGTCCACCTGCGGACGCACTTCCGACACCATGCTGCCCACCACGCGTCCGGTGAGTTGACTATCGAGCGTCACCGACTCAGTTTGCAGCGTTTTCACGCCGACTTCGGTGGTCATGTCGCCCGCTGGCGGGGCGCTATTTTGGTCACAGGCGGCGAGCAATAACACCAGCCCGGCGATGGCCGTGCGCTGAAAATTCTTCATGAATAATCCTGTAGTGAACGTTCATTCTCAATCTTGAGTCTACCAAATCGCGGATGTGGGCGTATGTCAGGAAAATGAAAAGAGCGCTCCTGAAAAGCGATAGCAGAATAGCGTCCTCTTTGATTGAGGATTTTTAAAGGTTAAATCGCGATAGGTTACAAAGTGTTGCTAACGATAATGAGTTATAACCACTAATGCAAATGATTATTATTTGCATGAGAGTAAACGTTAACCTGATGCGCGGCCTTGCGTGAGCGTCGAAGGGTCGCCATTCATGGCGTAATGTTCGCCAGTTAAGACATGAAAACCCGTAATTATCGAGAGCAGACACTGTAGCGGCGCAATTCATTGCGCGATAAATCGCGCCGCTACGGAATGTGCGGTGATTTGATACGGCGCTTAACTGATCGTCATTACGCCATTCATGGCGACCTTATTCCAGGTGCGCATAAATGTGCACCCTACGAATACCCAACCAACGCGCGCTGAAGCTTCATAGCAGGCCGGGGACGATTTTGGTTAGGCTATCCGCAGCGCTGCACGAAGCAAGGACTGCCAGACCAAAAGCGTTCCCGGCCAGCGCACTCGACGCTGGCTTAACTGAAAAGCACTACGCCATTAAATGCGATCTCCATTCAGGTGCGCATAAAGGTATGACCGGGCTGATGGGTTACAGATCAGACCGGGCACACAGGTAACACATTTGTGCTCAGTCGATCCGGATAATACGTTTTTCTGCCCGGTCGTACCAGGCCAGCATCAGCCTGTCGAACAGGATGACGTCGATCCCGTCATCCACTTCCAGGAACCGCACGTATTCCCCGCGCAGCGCCGAACTCAGGAACTTCCTGCCGTTCAGACTCAGATCGCCTTTCTCACCCACTTTGTACAGCTTCGAACCCTGCGGATAGCTGACCTCCGGCACTTTTCCGTCCCACTGGCGTGCCGATGGCGTCCACTCACTGGCTGGTGGCTTTCCCCCTTCGCTTCATGCGGCCTTTCGTGGTTGAACTCTTCACGCCAGTGGCTGAACCACGCCTGCTGCTCGGCCTGCGTGACGAAGATATTTCCGCAGTTCAGCGCGGCCTTCAGCGAACGATGCATGCGTTCATGCCGGGCGTTCTGCCCTGGACAGCCCGGATCCGTGCGCTCCGTTTTTATGCCCAGCTTCATCAGCCACACGCTGAGCTGGGTGAGCGCCAGGATGCCCGGCGCCACGAAGGGGGAGCCGTTGTCCGTGCGGATGACCTCCGGCAGGCCGCCTTCACGAAAGGCGTTTTCCATGCACCCACGGACGAACGCCGTGGTTTCGGCGACGCCGGCCTCGCAGGCCAGAACGTAGCGGCTGTGGTTATCCGTCAGCGTGAACGGGCGGCAGTAGCTGCGGTCTTTCAGGCGGAAGCGGCCTTTGAAGTCAGCGCTCCAGACATGGTTATTTCTTTCGGCGGCGGTGAGCTTCTGCATATTGCCGGGCGTACGCTTGCGTTTCGGGCATTCCCGCACGAGCTTCTCCTGGCTCAACAGGTCGCCGATGGTGCTGGCGGCAGGGACGATGAAGTCGGCGTTGTGGTTGAGGAACCAGTGGCGAATTTTTTTGGGCCCCCAGTCAGGATGCTGCATGCGGCAGAGAATCAGCCGGTCAGCAACGTCGGGAGGGATTTTTTCGGGCTGGGTCAGTCGTGCGTGAGAGCGGTCATTAAGGGAGTTGGCGTCGCCGGGGTCAAAGCGATGGAGCCACTTATAGCCGGTTTTACGGCTGATACCGTGAAGGCGACAAAGTTCGGAAATGGAATGCGTGCCTGCTTCGCAGGCACGGATGAAATCAAGGCGTTGCAAGGTAACGGTCTCAGTCCAGGGCATAGTGAGTCTCCTCTGCTATGCCGTTTATAAATGTTACCCATGTGCCCGGTCTAAAGTGTTACCCATCAGCCCGGTTTGTACCTAAATGCGCACCCTACGAAAAATCACGTACCACCTTTAACGCCAGCTGCGGGCTGGTTAATGGCTGACTATCGGCACTAAACAGCCTGGACGCCGCCGCCATGGAAACCTGGGCCAGCGCCACATGATCCGCGCCCTGCTGCTTCCCGTCTGCCACCGCTTGCGCAATCATCTGCAGATACGCATCCTGATGACCCGCTTTGAACGCCGCCCATGCGCCAGGAATCAGCTGCACCTCAGGATGCTGTTCAACCGGCAGCGTCGCTGGGCAAAACAGCGCGCGCGTCGCCGCCAGCGTGGATTCCGCCGCACACAGCACCAGAGATTTACCCGGCAAACGGTGCACCTCATCGGCCAGCATGCGATCGGTGCGATACACCGGGCAATCATGCCCTTGAACACAAAAACCATCGGCAACCGGACCCAGCGTCGAGCAGGTAATCAGAATCGCGTCGAACCACGGCGTCAGGCTGCGTAACAGCTGTTCCAGCTTTTGCTGCTGCGAAGCGGTCATGCCACCGGTTAGCTCCGCTTCCGCCAGCAAATGCGGCATCACGATATGACTCAGTGCGCCGTTGCTCATGCACAATGAGTGCGCGGCGTCATCGAAAATAGCGATATTACTGGCGGCGGTATGCAGGCAGGCGATAGTCATAGAATTCCTGATCAGTGGCGTCTCTTAGGGAGGTTCAATATAACCTGACAAAAACAAAAAAAGGCGCCACAGCGGGCGCCTTATTCTATTTTACTGCGATTACTTCAAACGGAATGCCACAACGCTGTCACCCGCCTGGGTGCCGAGCGAACCGTGACCGCCTGCGGCAATCACCACATATTGCTTACCGTCTTTACCCATAAAGGTAGACGGCGTGGCTTGCGCACCGGCACTCAGCTCGGTCTGCCACAGCAGTTCGCCGGTGGTGCTGTCGTAGGCGCGGAAGAAGTTATCCGCAGTTGCACCGTGGAACACCAAATCCCCTGCGGTCAGCAATGGACCACCGTGCGCCACCATGCCCATCGGGAAGCCGATGGGGAAGCGGCCCGGCAGGAAGCTGGTCTTCAGGTTTTTGGTGACGCCCACGCGGCGCAGCCATTCGGTTTTACCGGTCTTCAGATCCACGCCCACCATGCGGCCCCAAGGCGGCGCAACACAGGGAATGCCGAGGCCTGACGCCATCTGCTGGATATGGATCGCGTAGTCACCGTGGAAGTTTTCGTTCCAGTATGGCGTGCCATCTTTGGTAAACAGGCGCTCGGTGGCGGTCTGCTCGGTGCGTTTGATCAGGTTGTACTTGTAGGCCAGACGCACTGGCGCGGCAATCAACATTTGACGCTGCGGATCGACAGCAACAGAACCCCAGTTGAACACACCAATGTTGCCAGGGAAGATCAGTGAACCGCCTTCCGTTGCTGGCGTCCACGGATTGCCGTCATAGCGCAGGCTACGGAAATCCATGCGGCATGACATCTGGTCAAACGGCGTAATGCCCCACATTGACTTCTCGGTCAACGGCTGCGGGATGAAGTTCAGGCTGGAAACCGGCTGAGTCGCCGCAAATTTCTCACCCGCTACGCCACCTTCAGTCGAAACCTTCACCTGGTTTACCGGATACACCGGCTGGCCGGTAAGACGGTTCAGCACAAACAGGTTGCCGGTTTTGGTCGGCAGGATCACCACAGGCTGCTTCTGGCCTTGATAATCGATGTCCACCAGCGAAGGCTGTGACGGATTATCGCGGTCCCACAGATCGTGGTTGGAGCTCTGATAGCGCCATTTGAACGCACCGGTTTGCAGATCCAGCGCCACCAGCGCATCACGGAACTTCTCGGTGTTGCTGTTCGGATCGCGTTCAATGCCCACTTCATCCGGTGAAGCGTTACCAAATGGCACATAGACTACGCCATTTTTCAGGTCAGCACTCAACGTGCCCCACGCCACTGGCGTGTCCTGCGGGTAGTTTTGACCGGCAGCAATTGGCGCGGTGTTTTCCGGGTTGGCCGGATCAAAGTTCCACACCAGACGACCGCTTTGCACGTCATAGGCACGAATCACGCCTGACGGGTTGCCGCTGTTGAAGCCGTTATCCATCACGGAACCGCCAACGATCACCAGCCTGCCCGCCACCAGCGGTGCTGCGGTTTGCATCAGCGCATGTGGACGCACTTCACCCATGTTGGCGTGCAGATCAACCACACCGTTCTGACCGAAATCAGCGCACGGTTTACCGGTATCGGCATCCAGCGCAATCAGCTGCGCATCGGTGGTGGCGTTAAAGATACGTTTACGGCATATGGCCGGATTCGCGGCGCTATCCTGCGCGGCAACCGGGGTTTCTTCGTAGTAGCTTACGCCGCGACAGGTCTGATGCTGCTGCAGGTAAGAGCGATCTTTATTTGGCGTGAATTTCCACTTCACCGCGCCGGTTTCCGGATCAAGCGCATGCACTTCGTTATGCGGCGTACAGAAATACAGCATACCGTTGGCTTTCAGCGGCGTAGCTTCGAAGGTGTATTCGGTGGCATCCGCATCCTGGCGCAGATCGCCGGTGTGGTAGGTCCATGCAACTTCGAGGTTTTTGACGTTGTCTTTGCTGATCTGATTCAGCGCCGAGAAACGCAGGCCGTCAGACGAACCACCGTACGCGGTCCAGTCGTTAGCGGCGCCCTGCTCGCTGTTCTGCTCGCGGGCATTGCTGATGGTGCCTTGCTGCGGAACCGGATCGTAGAAGCACAGACCAATCACCACCACGATCATGATAATCACAGTGCCGCCGAGGAAGCCGTGGAAACGGCGTTCGCCGCGATACAGCGGTTTCACCACCCACGGCATCGCCAGCCACAGGCCGATCACGCCGAACAGGTCACCGCGTGGGATCCACTGCCATTTATCAAAGCCCACTTCCCAGATAATCCAGGCGAGCGTAATCCACATCAGCACCGCATAAAGCGCCAGCGCGCTGCGCTGGTTGCGGAACAGTAATATTGCGGTGATAAGTAATCCCACCGCCATCAGCGCATAGAAGGCGCTGCCGCCCAGCATCAACAGCTTGCCGCCCATGTACAGCAAGGCAATCGCCAGAATCGCGAGCACGATACTGGTTAATTTGTTAACCATGCTAATCCCTCAACCATTTTCATCGAAAAACCTCAAAAATAACCCCACATAAAATCAACAGAATTTTAACGTACGTTACCGTTTAGTAAAAACCCGTTGCGAGGTGTGTCGTTAGCTCCGCTAATGAATGTAGTTTGGCTAATGGCTGCCAGCTATCGCCTCGTTCAATCTGTGACTGAAATCACGTTTCATTTTCGTTGAGAGAATTAATCATTAGTGAGGAAAATTCGCATTTTTTGATAACGAAAAATGGCAAGGATGCGCGATTTGGGGGCATTTGCGCCTGAGACATAACCTTGCGCGGATTTGTTACTACGCCCGCTGTAGTAGAAAACTTACGCTGTTTTCTTTTTACCCGGGAAACGTTATGAAAATCACTTTATTAGCCAGCTCATTGTTGCTCCTCGCGGTGACTTCTTACGCTGCAACTGACCCACTGATCGTCGGCGATCAAAAAGGCAATGCTCGCGCGGTGATGTCCGCCGCTGGCGAGCTCAACAATGTGCCGTATGAAATCAAATGGTATGAGTTCCCCAACGCTGCGCCGCTGCTGGAGTCGCTCAACTCCCAGCATCTGGATGCCGGCTTAGTCGGCGATGGTCCGCTGTCGTTTGCCGTGGCCGCAGGCGCGCAGATCCGCGCCATTCAGGCATCGCAATATCTCGGCAATGCCATCCTGGTGAAAAAGCTCAGCGCCCTGCATAGCATCGCCGACCTAAAAGGCAAGAAAGTGGCGACGGTAAAAGGATCGGCCGGGCAAAACATGGTGCTGAATGCGCTGCACGAAGCGGGTTTGCCCGACGACAGCGTCAATTTTGTCTTCACCACGCCGTCGGAAGCGACGCTGGCGCTGGATAATGGCGCGGTGGATGCGGTGGCAACCTGGGAACCTTATGTGTCCTTTGCCGTAGCGCAGTCCGGCGATCGCATCGCCATCGACGGCAAAAATTCGCCGGTTTCAAACTATCTGGTGGCGACCGATAGCGCCATCGCCAGCAAGCGTGAGCAGCTCACGGACTTCCGCGAGCGCCTGATTCGCGCACGTGCGTGGGGCGTGGCGCATCCACAAGCCTACGCCAGCGAGATCGCCAAACTGCTGCGTCTGCCAGATGCGGTGGCGCTGAGTAAAGTGCAGCGTGAAAACAACGCGCCGGTAGATGATTACGCGTTGGTAGAGAAACGCCAGCAGCTGGCGATTGATACCTTCACCCGCGGCGGCCTGATCAAACCCGGCTTAAAAGCTGACAAACTGGTGGATGCCTCCTTCTTTAACGCCAACGGAGCCGCCAAACCATGATGAATCTGGCGCTCTACCTCGACTCCGGCATTCATCAGGGCGGCTGGCGCCATCCCGATTCAGCTGCGACCGGCGGCAGTAACTGGCCGCTGTACCGCAAAATCGCCCAGCGCGCCGAAGACGCGAAGCTGGACATGATTTTTGTCGCGGACAAGCTGGCGATTGATGATGTTTACGGCGGGCATCTGGCGCACACCGTGCAGCATCGTCAGGTTGGCTGGTCTGAACCCTTAACATTATTAGCCGCGCTGGCGGCGGTGACTGACCACATCGGCCTCGGCGGCACGGTTTCCTCCTCCTATTCGGTGCCTTACACCACCGCACGTCAGCTGGCAAACATCGACCATATTAGCGGCGGGCGCGCAGCGTGGAACGTGGTTACCTCGCTGAGCCACGCCGAAGCGCGCAACTTTGGTCGCAGCGAGCACTTCAGCCATGAAGACCGCTATCGCCGCGCGGCCGAATTTATCGATGTCATGAAAGCGCTGTGGGACAGCTTTGAAGAGGACGCGCTGATTCTGGATAAAGCGCAGGCGCACTTTGCCGACCCGGCACGCTTCCATAGGCTTGATCATCAGGGTGAATCTTTCAACGTGCAGGGACCGCTTAATCTGCCGCGTCCGCCGCAAGGCCATCCGGTGGTGATTCAGGCTGGCGTATCAGAAGCCTTTATCGATCTGGCGGCGCAACAGGCGGAAGTGCTGTTTGTGGTGCAACCCAATCGGGAACGCGCGCAGCAGTTTTATCAAACCCTGAAACAGCGTGCGCTGCAGTATCAGCGTCAGCCCGATCAACTGCGCATTCTGCCCGGCATGGTGCCGATTGTCGGCAATACGCAGCGCGATGCCGAGGAGCGTGCGGCGTACCTGAAATCATTGATTACCGTGGAATCGGGCCTCAGCTTTGTTTCGGCCAGCATGAATATCGATCTGTCGCAGTACCCCATTGACGGGCCGGTGCCTGACCTGCGTGAAAAGATCACCGGCAGCAAAGGCCGTTTTCAGTATGTGATCGCCAGCGCCATTGAGCAGAATCTGACGCTGGGCGAGATGGCGAAACGCTACGCCGAGAGCTTGTCGTTCCCGGCACCGGCCGGCACAGCGGATAGCATTGCGCAGCAGATGATTGACTGGTATCAGCATCAGGCCTGCGACGGTTTTGTCATTCTGCCCACCTACATTGACGAGAACGAAGATCGCTTCCTCGAACAGGTTGTCCCGCGCCTGCAGGCTGCGGGCGTCTTCCGCAGCGACTATCAACCGGGCACGCTGCGCGATCGTTTAGGCTTAGTAAAGCCGGAAAATCGCTTTAACCGTTCGTCATCAATTGAAATAACTTAATTAATCATTAATGCGCTGCTGCGATTATTCCTGGCAACAATTATCATAGCAGCGCGAATAAGTGCGGTTTTATTACAGTTTTATTTATTCCCTCTTCATTTAATCTTTTTAAATTGTTTAGCCATTGCGCCGCAATGACTTTTTGAGAGTTTCCTCAGCCTGTTATTCCGGATTAAGCGTGATATAAATCACGTAACTGCTCTGCGGCAAGGCCGCTAATAAAAAGAAGGTTATGATGATCAGCGCAGATTTCTTTTATCGTAAATTACGTTTTCCTTTTAAACTCACACACGCTGCTTTTAAGTTTCCGGTTGCCAATGCGCGAGCCCGGCAATATCAGGTGATGTCGCCTGAACAGACCATCGACCTGCTGCTCAGCAACCACAATCTATCCATCAGCCGCTATGGCGACGGCGAACTGGAAATGACCTTGTTCAAGAATATCGGTTTTCAATCTTTTGATGAACGACTCTCTATTCGCCTTAAAGAGATATTACGGCGCGGAAGTCAGCCGAAGAATCCGTGTTTATTGTGTATGCCCGATGCCTTTCGCGGCACCGCGAATATGCGTTTTGGTTCGGCCCTATTCTGGTTTTTTCATAAAGCGTTTTATTTTCGCCATTATGAAAGCTTATTAAAGAAAGATTACCGCTACGGCAATACCTCCGTTACGCGTCCCTATCACGATTATAAGGACAAGCAGCAGGCGGTTCGCGTGTTTAATAAGTTCAAGCAGCTGTTCAGCGATAAAAAGATATTAATTGTGGAAGGCAGCGGCACGCGTCTCGGCATCGGTAACGATCTGCTTGATGGCGCGCGGGAGATTAAACGCATCACCACGCTCAATCGCAACGCCTTCTCGGTTTACAACGATCTCTACAGCTCGGTGCTGGCGCACGCACGCGATTACGATATGGTGCTAATGTCGCTCGGCCCCACCGCCACGGTGCTGGCTTACGATCTCAGCCAGCATGGCATTCGCTGCATTGATACCGGCCACATTGATATCGAGTACGAATGGATGCGCAGTGCCGCACGTGACAAGGTGCAGGTGGCCGGCAAGAACGTCAATGAAGTGGGCGTGTTACTCAGCGACGATGCGCGCGACGCCGACGATCATTATCGCCAGCAGATTTTGCTGCATGTCGGGTTGCCGCAGGAAGCGGTGCTATCGGCGATGGTAATGCATCCGCCGATCTAATCCACATCGCAAGTAATCGCAAAAATAGGGCATTTTGAGATTGCTTGAGATTCGCTGCGACGACAAATGGCGCTTGCAGCGCGGTTAGCTGCCGTGCCGCTGGCAAAATGCGCGGAGATCGGAGGATTGGAAATCGGCCAGATTCGCCATCAGCTTCTCCAGCGGCCAGTTCCACCAGGCAATCGCCTGCAGCTGCGCGGCAATATCCGCCGCGAAACGTGCACGGATCACTTTGGCTGGCACGCCACCGACAATGGTGTATGGCGGCACCTCTTTCGTCACCACCGCACCGGCCGCCAGCACCGCGCCGTCACCCACTGCCACGCCCGGCAGTACGATCACGCCATGCCCAATCCACACATCATTGCCAATAATCACGCGATCGGCGCGACGCTCGGCAAAGAAGCCATTATCGCGTTCCGCCTGCGCATCGTAGTATTCCGGACAGTAGGTGAAACGGTGCTGCGAGGCGCGATCCATCGGATGATTGGGTGCGCCAATCCGTACATGATTGGCAATGGCGGTAAAGCGTCCGATTTGCGCATCGGCGACGCAGCAATGCTCTCCCATATAGGAGAAGTCGCCCAGTTCGCTGTATTCGATATAGGTTTCGGCCAGCACTTCACATTGCGCGCCAATCTGGGTTTCGCGCATGCGCACGCTGGGATCGATAACGGTGTGTTGCAGTTTTGTCGGTTGCACAGCAGCAAGTGCCATAATCAAAGCTCCGTGTGGTCAGATGTCTGGATGACCGGTTGCGACTGGGCAACCGCGAGCGACAACACTACAGCGGCAAAATGACACTAATGCTATTGTGCGTATCTGTTTCAGGCGATTCGAGGAAAAGTAATGAGAACACCGTGGTCAATACTGGCGCTGTTATGGTCAGCCGGACAGGCATCCGCCGCGCTGCCCGCCGACATCAAGGCCGGTGATATTGTGCAAGTGCAGTTAGCGCAACTCCATCCGACGCAGGCTGCGATTGGCTATCGTCAGCTGGATTACAAACAGCATCGTTATGAAGCCGAACCGAAAAAGCTGTTCGATGATTATTGTGAAAGTATGGGGCAGAAAGGCGTTGATAAATTTGACAATAAATCACGTCTCTCGCAGCCCAGCAGCTTCAGCTGTAAAGCACCGGTCGGCAGCGAACCGGGCCCGATGAAAACGGCGGTGATTGCGCCGGATAACGTGCTTTACCTCACCGATGGTCATCATACTTTCAGCAATTTCGCCGATATCGCCGGTCTTAATACGCCGGTGCAGGTGCGCATCACCGATGACTTCCGCAGCCTGAAAACCATGTCCGCCTTCTGGCAAAAAATGGAAAAGGCACATCTGGTATGGCTGGATACGCCTGCTGGCAAAATTAAACCGGATGCGCTGCCGAAAGAGTTGGGCCGCCAGCATATGCAGAATGATGAATATCGCTCGCTGGTCTATTTCGTGCGCGATATTGGCTTTGAGAAGGAGCAGAATCCGCCGCCGTTCCTCGAGTTCTACTGGGGCAAATGGCTGGAAACGCAGCTGCCGCTGAAGAACTTTGACCTCAACAATCGCAGCGGTTACGCCAAAGCGCTGGAAACCATCGCTGAGAAGATGACCAGCGTGCCGAAAGACACGGTAATTGCGCACAGCGATAGCGGCCCGCTGACGGCGGATCGATTAGGCGCACGCAAGAAAGTGAACGAGAAGAAGCTGGAGAAGCTGGTCTCCGACAATGGCAAACTGACGTGGGCTTTTGCGCAATAATCGTGTGGTCGCCATTCATGGCGTAATGCTCGTCAGTTGAGACATGAAAACCCTTAATTATCGAAAGCACACATTGTAGCGGCGCAATTTATTGCGCGATAAATCGCGCCGCTACGGAGGGTGCGGTGATTTGATACGGCGCTTAACTGATCGGCATTACGCCATTCATGGCGACCCATTTACCCATCAGCGCCCTTTCAGCGTTAAACCAATTCGCAGTTTTTCACATCCGCCGATGGCGCCAGCAGATTTTTATCAAATGCGCGCAGTGCCACGCCATCACGAATACGCATCGGCCAGTCGGGATTGGCTAGCGCGCTTTTGCCTATCGACACATAATCCGCGCCCTGCTCCAGCGCCTGCGCCGCCGTGCTGGCATTACTTAACGCGCCATTGGCGATAATCGGCAATTTCGGTGCCGCCTGACGCGCAATTTGCACCAGTGACAGCGGCGAATCGGCAAACGCCGGTTGCAGCGCGTCATATTCAGTCAGATGCAGATAATCCACGCCGGCCTCAGCAATCGCGGCGAATACCAGGCGCGCGCCCACTTCGCCTTCCCGCCATTTGTGATGAAAATCATTCACTTTGCCCTGTGAGAGGCGAATTCCCAGCGTAACATCCTTGCCTACGCGCTGGCGCACCGCGGCAATCACCGCCAACGTCAGAGACAAACGCGCCACGATATCGCCGCCCCAGCGATCGCTGCGCTGATTAGTGTAATCGGTAAAGAACTGGTCAAGCAGATAGCCGTTAGCGCCATGAATTTCGATGCCATCAAAACCCGCTTCGCCGACTGCCCGCGCCGCAGTGTGCGCAAAGCTGTCGATCACCTGCTGGATCTGCTCTTCATTCATTTCGCGTGGCAGCGGATAGGCGCCATGACCGTGATAGAAACCGAGTTGTTCCCCGCGCGGCTGCACCGCTGAGGGCGCGAGCGTGTCCGGTCGATAGATATTGCCCTGCGATATCGCCCCGGCATGCATCAACTGCGCAATGATTTTGCCGCCATGCTGATGCACCCGATCGGTGATCGCGCGCCAGCCGGCGCTCTGTTTAGCGTTAATCAGCCCCGCCTGAAACGCATAGGTTTGCGACCAGGCTTCATCGATATAGATGCCTTCGGTGATGATGGCGCTAAAGCCGCCGCGCACGAAGCGCTGATAGTAGTGCTGCATACGTTCGCCTGGTATGCCGTCAACGCTGGCGGAGATGCGCGTCATGGGCGCCACCATAATGCGATTCTTCAGCGCCAGCCGATTCAGTGTGCCGCTCTGAAAAAGATGTTTATCACTCATATTGCTCTCTGGATGCGGATTATCTACAGAACGCAGTATATTCGGTCGCCACAGGGACAAAAATGGCCGATGATGATACGTCTGTATAACGGAAATCGTTACAATGAACTCAAAAGATGTTGAGGTGTTTCTGATGGTCACCCAGACGCGCAGCTTGACGCAGGCTGCACGGCGACTGAACACCACCCCGATGACGGTCTCACGCCGACTCGCCTCGCTGGAAGAAGATCTCGGCGTGCGCCTGCTGCATCGCACCACCCGCGCCATTGCGTTAACAGATGAAGGTGAAGAGTTTCTGCCTTACGCCAAAACCCTGACGGAAACCGAACAGAGCGCGCGCAATCTGTTCTCGCCGAATAAACAGGGCGCCACCGGCCAGCTACGCATCACCGCACCTTCTGGTTTTGGCCGCCGCACCATTATTCCGTTGCTGCCCGCGCTGATGGCGGAGAATCCCGAACTGAAGATCGATTTCCAGCTCAGCGATAACGTCACCGATATTGTTGGGCTGGGCTACGATGTCGCCATTCGCATCGCCCCGCTGCGGGATTCGCGCTTAGTCGCGCAGCGGCTGGCGGATAATCCGCGCGTGCTCTGTGCTTCTCCAGACTATCTGGCGCGCTTCGGCACGCCAAAACTGCTGGCCGATTTGCATCAGCATAACTGCCTACGCTTATCCGGCGTGCCGCAATGGAGTTTTATAGTCGACGACCATATTTCCAGTGTCAGCGTTGAGGGCCGTTTTAGCGGCAGCAATGTGGAAGACGTGCGTACCTTATGCGTAGCGGGCAGCGGCATCGCCCAGCTCTCTGCGTGGGATGTGCAGCAAGAGTTGGCGGCAGGTGAACTGACTGAGATTACCTTGCGAGATGCTCAACCGCAGCTGCTCGGCGTCTGGGCGCTATTTCCCACCGCACGGCATCTGCCAACGCGCGTCACGGTTTTTCTAAACGCCCTAAAACAGGCGATGGCACGTTAATTCAGAAAATGTGAATGGCGAATCAGGGGCAAAATCTGGATGCGGAAGAGGTGGGACTAACCGCGAAGAAAATTAAAATCGACGCATTTCCTGAACTGATTCTGGCAGGAAAGATCAGCGACGCGACAACGGTTACCGCGTTTCTGTTGGCGCTGGCGAAAGGGTTAATCGACTGATCTCTCTGCTTTATTCCAGGTGCGCATGAATGCGCACCCTACGAATACAACATCGATGTAGTGCCGCCATTCAGGGCGACCGATTACTCCGCAGCAATATCCGCTAACACCGCTTCTGCCTGCGCCTTATCCACCGCCACGCCATCAATAAACAGCTGACGCTGTTCGCTCGGCGGCAGCATAATCTTCAGCGTCTGCCAGGCTGGCTGGAAGCTACCTTTGCGCTGGAAGTTAAGGTGAATCGCCTCAGCATCGCTGCGCATTTTCCAGTTGAGCCACAGCGCAATGCCCTGCTGATAAGCCCAGCTTTCGCCATCATCCTCAAACAGCACACCGTGGCTAACCCCTTTGCCTTTCAGCGGGAACAGCTGCAAGGTGCGGCGATCGTCAGTTTTAGTGTCAACATGACGCAGGCGCTCGCTGAGCGGTAAGCCCGCTCCGGCACGCACCAGCATCGGCTGGGTTTCCAGCGGAGCCGCCAGCGTGATCCATTGACCGCCGCTGAACCATTGCTGGGTAGCGAAGTCATACCAGCCAGTTTGGTTGTCGGGCAGCCACAGACGACGCTCGCGCTGGCCGGGTTCGACCACGCTGGCCACCAGCAGATCGCGGCCCAGCATAAACTCATCGCACTCGGCGAACGTCTGCGCATCCTGTTCATGATCGAGGAAAGTCGGACGCAGCATCGGTTCATCGTCAGCATGCGCCTGCCACAGTAACGTATAGAGGTAAGGCAGCAGACGATAACGCAGTTCAATCGCGGCGCGGATCGCAGGCGTAGCCGCCGGATACATCCAGGGTTCATTGACGGTGTGATCGTCATTCCACGAGTGAATGGTGAAACGCGGATGCATCACGCCGTTTTGTACCCAGCGCACAAACAGTTCTGCATCTGGTTTATCGCCGGAGAAGCCACCGACGTCGTGTCCCACGTTGTACAAACCGGACAGGCTCATACCCAATCCCATGCGGATGTTGTAACGCAACGTGGTCCAGTTGGTGCGGTTATCGCCGCTCCAGGTTTGCACATAGCGCTGCATCCCGGCGCAACCCGAACGGGAAATCAGGAAAGGACGTTTTTCCGGCGCGAAGCGCTGTTGCGCTTCCATCGAGGCGCGCATCATCAGCAGCGGCATCACCGGGCGAATGTGTTTGATGGCAATTGGCGTGCCGAAACCGTGGCAACGCGCTTCGCCGTCCCACACTTCATATTCGTTATTATCGTTCCAGGTGGAATCGATGCCCTTTTCCAGCAGCTGTTTGGTGACGTTTTCCTGCCACCAGGCGACGGCTTGCGGATGGGTAAAATCGAGATGTGAACCTTCGTCATCCCAGAACACCGAACGTTCAGGCGCATCTTCTTCGGAGTCACGAATAAACAGCCCTTGTTCCGCCACTTCGTTATAACGCGGATGATCCTGCAACAGACACGGTTTGATATTGGCGGCGAGGCGCAAGCCGGCGTCGTGAAACGCCTGGCTCATCACCTCCGGCTGCGGCACTTTGTCGTAGTTCCAGTTGAACACGTAGCGCTTGTTGTTAATTGAGGTGTAGCCGGACGAGAGCTGGAATGAATCGCACGGAATATCGTGCTCTTCGCACAGGCGAATGAAGTTCATCAGCTGATGTTGTGCATCCGGCGCATCGGTGTAATGCATGGTTGAACCACTGTAGCCAAGGCTCCATTTCGGGCCGAACAGCGTTTTACCTGTGAGACGCACGAAGGCTTTGGTGACATCCAGCACCTTGTCACCGACAAACAGGTAATAGTCGATATCACCGCTTTCCGCCTGCCAGCGGCGATACGGTTTGTGATAGTTATCGAGTTCATTGCCCAGATCAAACCAGCTGCTGCTGAGGTTATCGTAATAGAGACCAAAGCTAACATCGGTACGACGGGTGATGGTAAAAGGCACATGCTTGTACAGCGGATCGGTGGAGGCCGCGTTGTAGCCCATCGCATCAAGGTTACGCATCTCATAGCGCTGGCCATTACGCTGCAAATCGCCGGTTTTCTCGCCCAGACCATAATAGCGATCGTCGTTCATGCGGCACTGATAGTGCGCCACGCCATCCCCGTGCGCGTTGATTTGATAAGCGCTGGTTGGACGGTCGCAGGTCAGCAGCTGCCATGCGCCGTGGCTGTCGCAATATTGCCACTCCAGCGCCAGCGGTTGATGGACGATCACCCGCAGCTTATCGGTGGCCACCACCATCGTGTCGCCCTCTTCTTTCAGCGTGAACGATGGCAAGGTGAATCCGGCCAGGCTGTCACGCTGACGCCCTTCCCACGGCACATCACTTTGTGGCGCGATGCTCCAGGTGCGATCGAGGCTGTATGCGCCATGACGTTTAATCGCCACGCGGAACATGCCCGTTTCCAGCACATACAGACACAGCGTGTGTTTGCCGTCGACGGTTAACGCCACGTGGTGTGCATCGGAACCGGCTAATGACCAATTTTTTAACGTTTTCATCGTTACCTACTTTTTCATGCGCGCTGGGCGCGACGTTCAGCAATAAAAGCAATCAGGAATACGGCGCCAATCAGGTCGAAGAAGCCCATGGCGACAAACAGCGGATTAAAGCCAATGGTGTCGGCGGTAACGCCGATCAGCAGTGAGAACAGGAAGCTGGAGATCCAGGCGAACGAGCCGCGCATGCCGTTGACGGTGGCCATCTGGCCTTTATCAAACTTCTCCACCACCAGCGCGCTCAGCATGCAGGAGATGATCTGATGGCCGAAACCACCAATCGAGATCAGCGCAATCGCTACGTAAGGATCTTTAGTGACCGCGACCAGCGCCAGCGACAGCATCAGGAAAGCGCCCGTCACCGAACTCGCCATCACGGAATTAACCTGAGTAAAACCAAAGATTTTGGTGTAGAGCCGCGTCAGATAGCCGCTGGCCGCGCTGCCTAAATCGGCGGCGAGGAACGGCAGCCAGGCGAACATAGCAATCTGCTTCAGATCCATACCCAGCTCTTTCGCCAGATAGAGCGGCACCCAGAAGCTCAGCACGCCCCAGGCAGGTTCAGCCATAAAGGCGGGAATGGCGATGCCGTAAAAACGTTTGTTTTTCGACACGGTTTTCAGCGCGGTAAAGAACGGCAGTTTCACTGCTGGCGGTTCGTTATCCTGACGAATAAATTCCAGTTCCGAGGCCTGCAGATTGGGATGCTGCTCCGGATCGCGATAGAACAACCACCACAGCACCACCCAACCCAACGCCAGGCAGCCGGTGAACAGGAACGCGCCCTGCCAGCCAAAGGAAGCGTGCGCAAAGTAGATAATCGGCGGTGCCAGCATCGCGCCAAGCGAAAAGCCCACGCCCGCCCATCCGGCGGCGATAGGACGCTCTTTTTTCGGGAACCATTCGCCAATCACTTTGGCGTTAGCGGGCGTGGCTGCTGCTTCAGCGCCGCCCATGACAAAACGCAGGATAGCCAGATGCACCCAACTGGCCGCGCCAGCGTGGAACAAACAGGCGACGGCCCAAATGGTGGCGCAGATCAGGAAGCCGACTTTCAGGCCAATAACGTCGATCAGCCAGCCGCAAATGGGTTGAAAGAAGGTATACGCCAGCTGGAATGCGCCGACGATCCAGGAATATTGTTCGGTGGTGATGTTAAGACTGGTTTTGAGCTCCGGTGCCAGCAAGCCCAACGAGTTACGGGTGATGTAGTTGACCGTAACGCCTGCTAAGAACAGCACCAATACCCACCAGCGCAGATTGCGCAAGGTGCGTTTGGTGCCTGCGGCGGTTATCCCTGGGTTTAAACTGCGGTTCATCTGATTCTCCGTTAGTGAGTCATTTCTAACCATCCGCCAGGAGTGAACCACAGTTGCGAAAAGTGGTCGCCAGATTGATGTCGCAAATGTGATCTGGTTAACCAAAATCACTTACCAGGTTGACTTAACCCCGTAAAGAGCAGAGTTTTAATCCGGAATCGCGTAGTTATTATCTGATGTAGCGCGCTAATAAAGAATATTGGTCAACCAATAGTGAGTGAGGTAACAACATGAAGCAGACCTGGCGCTGGTACGGCCCCAACGATCCTGTCTCTCTGGCCGATGCGCGCCAGGCGGGCGCAACCGGCATCGTCACCGCACTGCACCACATCCCTAACGGCGAAGTGTGGTCAGTCGACGAAATCATGCAGCGCAAGGCGCTGGTGGAAGCCGCCGGTTTGGTGTGGTCGGTGGTGGAGAGCGTGCCGATTCATGAAGAGATCAAAACCGGCAGCGGCCGCTGCCAGCACTGGATCAGCAACTATCAGCAGTCGCTACACAACCTGGCGCAGTGCGGCATTAAAACCGTGTGCTACAACTTCATGCCGATCCTCGACTGGACGCGCACCGATCTCGAATATCTGCTGCCGGATGGCGCGAAAGCCCTGCGTTTTGATCAGATTGAGTTTGCGGTGTTTGAACTGCACATTCTGCAGCGTCCCGGCGCGGAGCAGGATTACAGTGCGCAAGAGATCGCCGAGGCTGATAAACGCTTTGCAACGATGAGTGAAGAGCACCGTAACCGCCTGATGCGCAACATCATCGCCGGTTTGCCGGGTGCGGAAGAAGGCTACACGCTGGACCAATTCCGCGCCCAGCTGGCGCGTTATGAAGGTATCGGTAAAGCCGAGCTGCGTGAGAATTTTGCCACCTTCCTGCGCGCCATTGTCGCGGTTGCGGAAGAGGTGGGCGTACGCATGGCGGTACATCCGGACGATCCGCCACGCCCAATTCTCGGCTTACCGCGCATCGTTTCCAACGCCGACGATCTGCAATGGATGATCGATACCGTCAGCAGCCCCGCCAACGGTTTCACCATGTGTACCGGCTCGTACGGCGTGCTGGCACAGAATGATTTAGCCGGCATGGTCAAGCGCTTCGGCCCACGCATCTACTTCGCGCATCTGCGCTCCACCAAGCGGGAAGAGAACCCCAACAGCTTCCACGAAGCCGCGCATTTGGGTGGCGATGTCGATATGTTTGCGGTGATCAAAGCGATTGCCGAAGAGGAACAGCGACGTAAAGCCGCGGGGGAGGAAGATTTGATTCCAATGCGTCCCGACCACGGCCACCAGATGCTGGATGACCTGAAGAAGAAAACCAATCCCGGCTACTCGGCGATTGGTCGCCTCAAAGGATTGGCGGAAATTCGCGGCGTCGAACTGGCGATCCACCGCGCCTATTTTGCTCAGGAAGCCCAATAATGCGCTTTATGGATGAAGATTTTCTGCTGCAGAGCGACATCGCGCGGCGCTTGTACCACGACTTCGCTGCGGATATGCCAATCTACGATTATCACTGTCACCTCAATCCTCAGGAGATTGCTGAAGATCGTCGCTTCGCCAACCTCGGCCAAATCTGGCTGGAAGGCGATCACTACAAATGGCGCGCGCTGCGCGCCGCGGGCGTCGATGAGTCGTTGATTACCGGCAAGAACACCAGCGACTACGACAAGTATCTCGCCTGGGCGCAAACGGTGCCAAAAACCCTCGGTAACCCGCTCTATCACTGGACGCACCTTGAACTGCGGCGCCCGTTTGGCATAACCGATACGCTGTTTGGCCCGGACACCGCGCCTGCGATCTGGCAGCGCTGTGCGGAACAGCTGGCGACGCCGGAATTTTCTGCGCGCGGCATCATGCGCCAGATGAAGGTGCGCATGGTGGGCACCACCGACGATCCGGTTGATTCACTGCACTATCACCGCCAAATCGCCGATGACCGCAGCTTTGATATTGACGTTGCGCCGAGCTGGCGTCCGGACAAGGTCTTCAAAATCGAGCTGGAGAGTTTTGTCGACTATCTTGCTCGCCTGGAAGCCGCCGCCGATGTCGCCATCGACAGCTTCGATGCGCTACGCCGCGCGCTGTTACGACGCCTTGACCACTTCTCCGCCCACGGTTGTCGCGCCTCAGACCACGGTATTGAAACCCTGCGCTTTGCCCCGGTGCCGGACGACCGCGTGCTCGATACGATTTTGGCGAAACGTCGCCGTGGCGATGCGCTGGATGAATTGGAAATCGCCCAGTTCAGCAGCGCAGTGTTGGTGTGGCTTGGCAGCGAATATGCGCGACGCGGCTGGGTAATGCAGCTGCACATCGGCGCGATCCGTAACAACAGCACGCGCATGTTCCGCCAGCTCGGGCCAGACAGCGGGTTTGATTCGATTGGCGATAACAATATTGCCTGGCCGCTGGCGCGCCTGCTGGATGCGATGGACCTCAACAATCAGCTGCCTAAAACCATTCTCTATTGCCTCAATCCGCGCGATAACGAAGTGCTGGCTACTATGGCGGGCAACTTCCAGGGCGCGGGCGTTGCCGGCAAGGTGCAGTTCGGTTCCGGTTGGTGGTTCAACGATCAGCGCGACGGCATGCTGCGTCAACTGGAGCAACTGTCGCAAATCGGCTTGCTCAGCCAGTTTGTCGGTATGCTGACCGATTCACGCAGCTTCCTCTCCTACACGCGCCACGAATACTTCCGCCGTATTCTGTGCAATCTGCTGGCGCAGTGGGTAAAAGACGGCATTGTGCCGCACGATGAGCCGATGCTCGGCAACATGCTGCGCGACATCTGCTTTAACAATGCCGAACGCTATTTCGCGCTGAAAGCCCAGTGATGGTGGCCTGGTCACTGCGCGCCGTGACCAGGCCGATTCTTATTCGCTATGCTATAGTGCGCGTCTCTGAGTGAGGCTGTATCAGAGATTGTGAATCCTTTAACACACAGAAAAGAGCACGATGAAAACTCAAACTTCAGCACAGCGCCCTTATCAGGAAGTCGGGGAAATGCTCCGCCAGATGATCACGCAGAAGCAGTATGCGGTGGGCGAACGGCTGCCGCCGGAGCGCGAACTCGCCGCGCTATTGAATGTGACGCGTACGCTGGTGCGTGAAGCGCTGATTATGCTGGAGCTGGAAGGATTAATTGAGGTACGTCGCGGTGCGGGCATCTATGTGATTCACGATTCGCCGCAGCAACCTGTTTCGCTTCACAAAGCCAGCAACGATGCCGGACCGTTCGAGATGTTGCAGGCGCGTCAGCTGCTGGAGAGCAATATTGCCGAGTTCGCCGCGCTGCAGGCGACGCGTGAAGACATCATGAAGATGCGCCAGGCGCTGGAGCTGGAAGAGAAAGAGCTGGCGTCGGGAGCGGTCAACCAAAGTGAAAACGGCGATCGCAATTTCCATCTGGCGATTGCCGAAGCCACCCATAACAGCATGCTGGTTGAGCTGTTTAAGCAATCCTGGCAGTGGCGCGAAGATAACGTGATGTGGAGCCAACTGCATCGCCATCTGGTCAACAACGATTACCGCAAACAGTGGCTCGACGATCACAAAAAAATCCTCGCGACGCTGATCAAAAAAGACGCGCGCGCCGCCAAGCTGGCGATGTGGCAACACCTTGAAAATGTGAAACAGCGGCTGCTGGAGTTCTCAGACGTTGATGATATCGATTTCGATGGTTATCTGTTTGAGTCATGGCCGCTGTACGCCACCCATAATCCGCCAAACTAATGTGCGTTAACGACTTACCTTGTAAGGCTAATTACCCAGAGCACACATTGAAGCGGCGCAATTCATTGCGCGATAAATCGCGCCGCTACGGAAGGTGCGCTGATTCGGTTCGGCGCTTAACTGCTCGGCATTACGCCATCCAGGGCGACCTTACAACATCAACTCACCACACTTAATGCCTGATCCTTTGCCAAAAAGAACGGCCTTAAATACGCCACGCTATTCGACAGCGGCAAAATTTCATCGCTGAGCTGAATGCCGATGGTTTCCCGCAGATAACGGCGGCGGGTTTCGATGCGCTGCCACAGCGCCGGATAATCAGTACGGATGTTGCTTTGCAGCGCCGCATCGGCCAGCACCACGCACTCTTCGGCGCTGGCACCGCTGTACCCCGGCACTGACGGGATGATGTCAATTTGCAGCATCATGCCGCTCTTGAGCAATTCGGTGGACTGATGATAAATCGGCGACGACATCCACTCTTCGTCCGCCACCAGATGTCCCGGATTAAGATGCCAGCCAAAACGGGCTTTCGGCAAAACCTGCTCGATAAGCTGATACAGCTCGCCACCGCTCATGCCGCAGCGAATGTTTTCCAGCCAGGCCACCACGGCTGAGAAATAGGGTTTGGCGATGCGCTCCAGATAATCTTGCTGGCCTGGCGGCAGCTCACTTTGATCGGCAATGACGAAGCCGCTGCGGCTGGAGAGTCCGCCTTTAAAGGCGGTGGTTAGCGAGAGCGGATCGCCGCGCTGCACTTTTTTGTCGGTGGGATAGAGGTTCGCTTTGTCGAAACGGTTGCCGGTGGCGGCGATAGTCACCACCGTGTTGCATTGCCCTTCGGCGTGCAGTAACGCGCCCAATTCTGTTTCACGCACGCCCACCTCGATGGCATTCAGCGCGTCCAGCATGCACTTTGACGCGAGGTTTGCGCCATATTCGTAATGGGCGATTTCATTGGCATTGCAGGTGGTGCGCGCGCCGTTATCGCCAATAAACAAGTGGATGGCATTTTCTAACGTGGCGTCATCGTTGAGCGTGCGCTGAATGGCATCGACAATAAAGTACGGCAGATCAAACATCGCACGCCCATTGCCGGCGGCGGGCGTAAACATCTTCCAGCCCACCAGCCCGACTTTATGGCCGTTCGTTAAGCCCGCATCTTTGAAGAGGCTTTCCAGCGGCACTTCATTGTCCATGGGCTGATTGGGAAGCGAGAAGTACGGCGTGTGCAGCAGCGCGGCCGCTGTGCGTGAAAAGCGCGCCATTTTCAGGTTTTCGTTGCCCAGCACCAGCGTGCAAGCTCCGGAGTGATTCAGCAGCAGCAATCCCTCTTCGAAACGCGGGATAAATCCGGTCAAATATTCGAAATTGCCGCCGTGTTCCTTGTCGGCATAGATCACCAGCCAGTCAAAACCCTCGCGCTGCATGCCCGCCAGCAGCGCGTTCTTGCGCTGCACAAGCGTATCATCGGTGAGAAAAACCGGTTCAACGTCGCTGAACGTCATCGGCGCGGTAATCGGCCCGAACGTGATTGCCATGATGCACTTCCTCGCATTACAGAATGAGATGAGGATAGTCGCGTTTTTAGCGCAGCGGATTTTGATCCACGCGAAAAAAGGCGGAGGGGTGAGCTCCGCCTTGTCTCAAGTTCCAGTCAGTGTGCCTGACCGGTCAGTTGCAAAAGGGCAACGATGATTTGAAGAATGATGCGGACGATGTCCAGCAGCAATCGAACAAGTTCCATCACTTTCCTTCTCCTCTGAGAGGAGCGCGCCTTTCAGCTGCCGGGGCTTTGACTCCACCCGCCGACCGCCTAAGCACAATTGTGAGGAGTGCTGAGCGGCTCTCATTGTAAAAGCCACAGGCCAGCACCACCTGAAACCTGCCGGGATTTAACTATCCGCGCCCCTGGAGTCATCAGAAAAACAATGAGGCTTCGCTCGTCACTCAACACCTGTATAACCATACAGTATTATGGCAAAACTTGAAATATCTCGCCGCACATTTTATTATCGCTGTTGTGAGGAGTGCTGAGCACCCCGTTCGCGGCGCGGTTACCAGCCGTTTAGCGAACATAAAAAAAAGGATTTGGCTTAATGCCAAATCCTTTTTTATTACCTGCGATTAATTATCTGGCGGAACTGATACGCCAAATGGTATTTCCCGCATCATCGGCAATTAATACGCCGCCCTGCCGATCGGTGGCTAAACCAACCGGCAAGCCGCGCACCTGCTTCTGATCGTCGGTGAGGAAACCAGTCACCACCGGCTGTGGTTGTCCCACCGGTTTCCCATTCTCGAATTTCACCCACACCACCTGATAGCCGTTGAGCGGCGTACGGTTCCAGCTGCCGTGTTCGCTGATAAACGCCCCGCCGCGATACTGCGGCATATTATCGGCGCCGTAGAACAACAGGCCGAGCGGTGCGACGTGCGAACTCAGGGCGTAATCCGGTTTAATTGCCTTCTCTACCAGATCCGGCCTCTGCGGCTGCGCGCGCTCATCCACGTGCTGGCCATAATAGCTGTACGGCCAGCCGTAAAAGCCTTTGTCCTGCACCGACGTCATGTAATCCGGCACTAAATCAGAACCGATCTCGTCGCGCTCATTCACAATCGCCCACAGCTTGCCGCTCTGCGGCTCCCACTGTAAACCGGTTGGATTGCGCAGGCCGCTGGCATAAATCCGGCTAGCACCGCTGGCCGCATCCACTTCCAGCACCGCCGCGCGGCGATACTCTTCACCAATGCCGTTTTCCGTTACGTTACTGTTCGATCCCACGCCAACGTACAGCTTGCTGCCATCGGGGCTGGCGAGCAGCGATTTGGTCCAGTGATGGTTAATCGGCCCGCCTGGCAGTTCGGTGACTTCCACCGGCGGGGTGCGGATCTCGGTTTGCCCGGTTTCATACGGGAATTTCACCAGGCTATCGGCGTTCGCCACATACAGCGTGTTGCCCACCAGCTGCATACCAAACGGCGCCGTCAGGTTATCGATAAAGCGATGTTGCTCCCATTTGCCGTTAACGTTACGCAGCAAGGTAATGCGATTACCGCCCTCGCCGCCCTTGCCAGACGCTTTCTGCACAATGCCCATAATCAGCTGCTTCGGTGCGGTGGTCGGTTTCGGTGTGCCATTGGATTCCGCCACCAGCACATCATTGTTCGGCAGCACCAGCACCTGACGCGGATGCTGCAGATTGTCGGCGATCTTTTCGATCTTTAACCCATCCGCCACTTTCGGCATTTCACCGGCTTTCCACGGCGTGCCTTCCGGCACCTGCATCGGCGGCATAAAGAAGTTCTGCGCCTGCGGCAGTTCAGGATTCGCACCGATTTGCTTTTGAGGATCGATCAGCGCCCCGTCGTCACAGGCGCTGAGCAGCATCGCGATGGCTACCGCACTGAGTAAGTGTTTCATACGCGACCTCCTTGCGTGCGACGTTCGCGCAACACCAGCTGCACGTTAGCGATCAGCAGCAGCGCCACCACCAGCGTCGACAGCGTGATGCCCAGTGGCACCACCGCGTAAGCATCGCGACTGTGAATAAAGGCGTTCACCACCGCCAGCACGATTGCCAGCAGCGACAGCCAGAAATGGGTTTTCTCGGTCGGCCGCGCGCCACGGAATAAATAAACCAAACTGATTAAACGTGGCAGGATGGCCAGCACCAGACCGATAGTGATCAGCCAACTGGCGGATTTGGTCCACATGATGACGAAGGTTTGCAAATAGAGGATATCGAAAAACCAGGCGGCGACAAAAAAGCCCAGCGGCAACGGTTCCAGCAGCGTATACAACGTCACACCGAACACCGATCTTCCTGAGGTATGAAACATTACTCTCTCCCTTACCGTATTATTGTCAGATGGTGCACGCGTTTCGCTTTTATAAAACAACGTGCAGCCACCTGTGAAATATTAGTAAAGATAAACAGTAACGTTTAACACTTATCTAACACACTCTAACTTAAGACTTATCTGCCGGCAGGCTTACCCAGTAACCCGGTTGATACGGCAAAGGCAGAAACTTTTCGTGGAACTCACGGAACGTGGCGTCCGGATCGAGATCGGCAAACAGTTCAGGATGTAGCCACTTCGCCAGCGCCTGAATCGCGACAAACTGATACGGGCTGTCGTAGAACTGATGCCAGATGGCATGCGCGTTACCGTTGTGCGCCACCGGCAGTGTTTTGAAGGCATCACGCATCATTAGCAGGCGTAAACGCGCCGTCGCTTCTTTCACATCCGCACCGGGCCCCACGCCAACCCATTTACCCACGGTGTTGTAGTTTTTCCAGTTCGCGCCTGTCACCACCACCACATCGGGACGGCTGGCGATGATCTGCTCGGGATTGAGTGTGCCGAACGTGCCTGGAATCAACGCTTTGGCGATATTGCTGCCGCCCGCCAGTTCTACCATCTGACCAAAGTTCTCGTTACCAAACGACATGCAGCACTCGTCGCTGTAGCCGCCGGCGCGATCAATCATCACTTTCGGGCGCGTGTCGTTGAAGTTCTTCAGGCGATCGGTCACCTTTTCGATTTGCGCACGGCGGAACGCCACGATCTCTTCGGCGCGCTGCGGATTGTTAACCAGCTCGCCCATGATGCGAATGCTTTGCTCAGCATGTTCCATCGGCTTCTCGCGGAAGTCGATAAACACCACCGGCACGCCCACCGCTTGTAGCTTCTCGATCAGCTTGCCTTCGTCGGTCGCGGCTTTGGATTCGAGGTTCATCAGCACCAAATCGGGCTTCAGCGTCAGCGCCTGCTCGACGTTAAAGGTGCCATCTTTCGCGCCACCAAAGGTCGGCAGCTTTTTGATCTGCGGATATTTCTTTTCATACGCCATATAGCCGTCGTAATCGGCTTTATGGAAATCGTCACGCCAGCCCACCACGCGCTGGAACGGCGCAGCAGTGTCAAACGCCGCCAGCAAATACATCTGACGCCCTTCGCCGAGAATGATGCGTTTAGACTCCTCCTTGACCTCGACCTGTCGTCCAGCCACATCGGTAATGGTTTTCGCCGCAGCGTGACCCGTCACCGCCAGTAATCCCAGTGCTATCAGCCATGATTTCATTTAATACACCTAGAATGATAATGATTATTATTTAAATTTCGCGGCGTCACTATTACCTGGCAGACAGGAAATGAAAAGTCCTGGATACACATTTTTTTACATTACCCGCGCTTTTTCCCGCTGTGCATTCGCTCACAAAACGCCCGTCATTCGTGAAAAACCTCACAGCGCACCGGGCAAATGCACAATTAATCGCCACGCTATCCCGCGATTTGGCTAATGCGTAAACAAAATGTGAACGCTAAATTACAAAATGAAACGGCGTTTTATTTTTTATGTTAATGCCCAGTTTGGGCAAGCCACTGAGTTGAAGGAGGAGTTACCGTGAAGATCAGTGCCATTGATGTCACCCTGTTTAGCTACCCCACGCGACGCGTCTCTGACAGCGCCGGACATTCGCATCCCGGTGCAGAGACCGATGCGCAAATGGCGCTGCTAACGATCACCAGCGAAGATGGCGATTGCGGCTACGCGTTTGCCCCCGCCGAAGTGATTCGTCCGCATGTGGTGAATGCCTTCTTCCGCAAAGTGCTGATTGGGCAAAATGCCTTTGATCGCGAGCGTCTGTGGCAGGATCTGGTGCACTGGCAGCGCGGTAGCGCCCATCAGCTCACCGAACGCGCGTTATCGGCGGTGGAACAGGCGCTGTGGGATTTGATTGGCCGCAAACTCAAGCAGCCGGTGCATAAGCTGCTTGGCGGTTATCGCGAGAAAATCCCCGCTTACGGCAGCACCATGTGCGGCGATGAGCTGGAAGGCGGTTTATCCACGCCCGATGAATACGCGCAGTTTGCCGAAAAACTGGTCGCGCGCGGTTATCAGGCCATCAAACTGCACACCTGGATGCCGCCGGTGTCGTTCGCGCCCAGCACCCAAATGGACATCAAAGCCTGCGCTGCGGTGCGCGAAGCGGTCGGCCCGGACATCGCCCTGATGCTCGACGGCTATCACTGGTACAGCCGCAGCGAGGCGCTCACCATCGGCAAAGCGCTGGAAAAACTCAATTTCGCCTGGTTCGAAGAGCCGATGGAAGAGGAAAGCATGGCGTCGTACGCGTGGCTGGCGGAAAACCTCAGCATTGATGTGCTCGGCCCGGAAAGTCTCGGCGGCAAACACCACAGCCGCGCCGATTGGGTGCGCGCTGGTGCGTGTGACATTCTGCGCGCAGGCGCTAACGGCGTCGGCGGCATCTCCGCCACCATGAAGGTCGCCAGCCTGGCCGAAGCCTTTGGTATGGATTGCGAAGTACACGGCAACGGTGCCGCCAGCATCGCGGTGGTCGGCGCTATCCGCAACTGCCGCTGGTACGAACGCGGTCTGCTGCATCCGTTCCTCGATTACGAACAGCCGCCGGCCTATCTCAACGCGCTGGTCGATCCCATGGACGCAGAGGGTTTTGTCCATCTGCCAACGCGTCCCGGACTTGGGGAGGACATCAATTTCGCGTGGATTGAGACGCACACGCTAAATCGCTGGTAAGCGCCCAACACAAGCAGTACGGCATAAAAACGATAAACCTCTGACCTGCTGGACTTTGCTTATGAACCTGATGAACCCCTGCAGAGCGTGGTGCGCCGCGCTGTTGCTGCTCACCTGTAGCCCATCGTTGCTGGCGGCCACGCCAGACGACCAGCTGATTGTGGGCATGAACATGAATAACCTGCTCACGCTCGATCCCGCCGCCATGACCGGCAACGAAGTGGTCGGCATTGTCGTCAATCTCTATGACGGTTTGGTCGAGTTAGATCCGCAACAGCTCACCAACGTGCGCCCGGCGCTGGCGGAGCGCTGGGAGATCAGCCCCGACAATCGTCAACTCACCTTTCATCTGCGTGACAATGTCACCTTCCACTCCGGCAATCCGTTGAGCAGCGCCGATGTAATCTGGTCGATGCGTCGCGTGCTGCACCTGAATCTGGCACAGGCCTCGGTATGGAAATCTTACGGTTTCAGCAAAGAGAACGTTGATCAGATGATCAGCGCGCCGGATGCGCACACGGTAGTGATTCGCCTGCCCAAGCCTAACGATCCCAAGCTGGTGCTCTATTCGCTGGCGGCGCTCGGCAGCATGGTGGTACTCGACAGCAAAACCGTGCAGGCGCAGGCGGTGAATAACGATTGGGGCAATCGCTGGCTCACCACCCACGAAGCGGGTTCCGGACCGTTCCGCCTGGATGTGTGGCAGGCCAAAGATGTGCTGCGCATCAGCCGCGATGCCCACTACTGGCGCGGTGCGCCGAAGCTGACGCGTGTGGTGTTCCGTCATCTGCAGGAGTCGCAAACCTTGCGTCTGATGATGGAGAAAGGCGATCTCGATGTTGCCAGCAACATGGCGATCCCCGATGTAAAAGCGCTGCGCCACGATCCCGATCTCACCATCGACGCGGTACAAAAAGGCACGATTTATTACCTGGCGATGAGCATGAAGGACGATCACTTCGCCCATCCGCAGGTACGCGAAGCGCTGCGTTATCTGGTGGATTATCAGGGGATTAACAAAACGCTGATGGCCGGTTACGGCACGCTACATCAGCGGCCAATTCAAGCCGGCATGCCGGCAACGCTGCCCGATCCTGGCTACAAGCTGGATGTGCCGCGCGCCAAAGCCTTGCTGGCCGCCGCCGGTTATCCCAACGGGTTTGATACCACGCTGCGCGTGCTGGCCGATCAGCCGTTCCTCAATGTCGCGATTGCGATTCAGTCCACGCTGATGCAGGGCGGCATTCGCGCCAAAATCATTACCGGCACCGGTAACCAGATCTACGGTGCGATGCGCGATCGTCAGTTCAATCTGCTGGTCGGGCGCGGCGGCAGCGGCGTGGAGCCGCATCCGCACTCCAGCCTGCGCGCGCTGGTGTACAACCCCAACAACGCCGACAGCGCGCGCCTCACCAATTTTCAGGGCTGGCGCACCGGTTTTTATGACGCGCAGCTGAACAGCATGATCGATAAAGCGCTGCTGGAGCGCGATGTAAAACAGCAGCAGCAGGATTACTTCGCTATCCAGCAGCGCTACGACCAGCTGATTCCGGCGCTGATGCCAATCTCGCAAATGACCGATTCGGTGGTGGTGAACAATCGGGTGCGGGATTACGTGCCGCATCCGTCGGCCACCACTTTCCTGCGTGACGTATGGAAAACGCCAGACAGCCTGGCGGGAGGTGCGCAATGAAGCTGACAAAAAGCCACTGGCGGCGCCTGCGTAGCCGCACCGTTCAGGTGGCGATCACGCTGTTTGGCCTGCTGTTGCTGACCTTCTTTATTGGTCGCGTGATGCCGCTCGATCCGGTGCTGGCGATTGTCGGACCGGATGCCGATCACAATACGTATCAGCAGGTTTATCACCAACTCGGCTTCGATAAACCGCTGTGGGTGCAGTTTGGTATCTATCTGCAAGGCCTGCTGCACGGCAACCTCGGGCTGGCGCTACTGACCGGGCAGCCGGTGATCAACGATATCCTGCGCGTCTTCCCGGCCACGGTAGAACTGGCGACGCTGGCGATTGTGATTGGTACCGGCCTCGGCGTCCCGCTGGGCGTGTGGGCCGCCGCACGCCGCAACAGCGTGATTGACTATCTGGTGCGCATCATCAGCCTGGCGGGTTACTCCACGCCGATCTTCTGGGTGGGCATGGTGGGTCTGCTGCTGTTTTATGCCCATCTCGGCTGGGTCGGCGGCGCGGGCCGTGTTGATTTCAGTCTCGATGGCATTGTGCCGCGTCGCACCGGTTTTCTGCTGATCGATGCCTTGCTGGTGGGCGACTTCACGGTGTTCAGCAATGCGCTCAATCACCTGATTCTGCCTGCGTCCCTGCTCGGCTTTCACTCGCTGGCTTACATCAGCCGCATGACGCGCAGCTTTATGCTGGCGCAACTGTCGCAGGAGTTCATTTTGACGGCGCGGGTGAAAGGACTCAGCGAATGGCAGGTGATTTGGCAGCACGCGTTCCGCAATATTCTGGTGCAGCTGCTCACGGTGGTGGCGCTGGCGTACGGCTCGCTGCTGGAAGGCGCGGTGCTGATTGAAACCGTGTTCTCATGGCCCGGTTTTGGTTCCTATCTCACCGGCAGTTTGATGCTCGGCGATATGAATGCGGTGATGGGCTGCGTGCTGGTGGTCGGCCTGATTTTCGTGCTGCTCAATCTTCTCTCTGACCTGCTCTATCAGGTGTTCGATCCGAGGACCAAAGTATGACGATTTCTCTCGATACGCCGTTAGCCAGCCAGACGCGCGAACGGCTGGCGCGCTGTCGCCGCACTGGCGCGCGCATCGGCCATTTTCTCGGGCAAATGGCGCGCAACCCGCTAACCGCGATTGGCGGCGGCATCATTTTGCTGCTGCTGGTGGTGGCGCTGTTCGCACCCTGGATTGCGCCCTACCATCCGCTGATTCAGGATCTCAACAACGCGCTGACGCCGCCCAACGCGCAGCACTGGTTTGGCACCGATGAATTTGGCCGCGACATTTTCAGCCGTCTGGTGTGGGGCGCGCGCATCACGCTGTATATCGTGCTGCTGGTGTCGATCACCGTGGGTCCGCTGGGCTTGCTGCTCGGCGTCACCGCCGGTTACTTCGGCGGCAAAGTGGATAGCGTGTTGATGCGCGTCACCGACATCTTCATCTCCTTCCCTAGCCTGGTGCTGGCGCTGGCGTTTGTCGCCGCGCTCGGTCCCGGGCTGGAGCATGTGGTGATCGCCATTACTCTCACCGCCTGGCCGCCGATTGCCCGCCTGGCGCGCGCTGAAGCGCTGTCGCTGCGTCAGGCCGATTTTGTCTCCGCGGTGCGCTTACAGGGCGCCTCGTCACTGCGCATTTTGTGGAAACACATTGTGCCGCTGTGCCTGCCTTCGGTGATTATCCGCATCACCATGAATATGGCGGGCATCATTCTCACCGCTGCCGGACTCGGTTTTCTCGGTTTGGGCGCGCAGCCGCCGGATCCGGAATGGGGCGCGATGATCGCCAGCGGCCGCACATACATGCTGGAGTGTTGGTGGGTGGTGACGGTGCCAGGTCTGGCGATTCTGATCAACAGCTTAGCGTTCAACTTCTTAGGAGATGGCTTACGTGACATCCTCGATCCCCGCAGCGAATAGCGCTGCACCGTTGCTCGACGTGCAGGATTTACAGGTCAATTTCGTCAATGGCCGGCTGGTGACGCCCGCCGTGCGCGGCATCTCCTTCCAGTTGGGCAAGGAGAAACTGGCGATTGTGGGTGAATCCGGTTCCGGCAAATCCACCGTTGGCCGCGCGCTGTTACAGCTGCATCCGCGCAGCGCGCAGGTCACGGCACAGCGCATGCAGTTTGGTGACGTGGACCTGCTGCGTGCCACGCCGGCGCAGATGCGCGCCATTCGCGGCAAGCGCATCTCCATGATTATGCAGGATCCGAAATATTCGCTGAATCCGGTGGTACGCGTGGGTGAGCAGATTGCTGAAGCCTGGCGCAGTCATCATCCCGGCCAGCGCGAGGTTGCGCGGCAGCGGGCGATGGAGATGCTCGATGTGGTGCAGGTGCGCGATCCGGGCCGCATCTATCAATGTTATCCGCACGAAATTTCCGGTGGTCAGGGCCAGCGCGTGATGATCGCCATGATGCTGATTACCGAGCCTGAGCTGCTGATTGCCGACGAACCCACTTCGGCGCTGGATGTTTCGGTGCGTTTGCAGGTGCTGGCGCTGCTGGATGATTTAGTGAAACAGCGCGGTCTGGGGCTGATTTTTATCAGTCACGACATCAATCTGGTGCGGCGTTTCTGTGACCGCGTGCTGGTGATGTATGCCGGGCGCGTGGTGGAGTCGCTGGCGGCCAGCGAACTCGCTCAGGCGCAGCATCCCTATACGCAGGGCCTACTCGCCGCGCTGCCCGATATGGACCAGCGTCGCGCCCGTCTGCCGGTGCTGCAACGTCAGGCCAGCTGGCTGCAACCCTAAGGAGCAATGATGAACGAGATGATCCGCGTAAGTAATCTCAACCTCAGTTTTGGTGAGGAGGAGCGACGTAATCAGGTGCTGTTCGACGTCAATTTGTCGATTCGCCAAGGTGAAATCTTTGGCCTGGTTGGCGAATCCGGATCGGGCAAAACAACGGTGCTGAAGTGCCTCGCCGGGCTGTTCACCCACTGGCACGGCGAGCTGGCGATTGATGGCGTGCCGCTGGCGCATCGCATCGCGCGCGAGCGCTGCCGCAGCGTGCAGATGGTGTTTCAGGATCCGTACGGATCGCTGCATCCACGCCATACCATCGGCGATATTCTCGAGGAGCCGCTGCAGATTCACGGCATCGGCCAGCGTCAGCAGCGCGTTATCGCCATGCTGGAGAAAGTTGGCCTCAATCGCGCGTGGCAAACCCGCTATCCGCACCAACTTTCTGGCGGTCAGCGCCAGCGCGTTGCCATCGCCCGCGCGCTGATTCTCGAACCGCGCGTATTGCTACTGGATGAACCGACCTCGGCACTGGATGTCTCGGTGCAAGCGGAGATCCTCAATCTGCTTAGTGATCTGCAGCAGCAGGAGAAGCTGACCTACTTGATAGTGACGCACGATCTCGGCGTGGTGGCGCATCTGTGCCATCGCGTGGCGGTGATGCAACACGGCAAAGTGCTGGAGACGCTGGATGTCGATGCGCTGGTGCACAATCGCGCGCAGGTGGCGTATACGCAGATGCTGGTGGATGCGAGCCGGCAGGATAACGGGATTTTAGCGTAGGGTCGCCATTCATGGTGACCACTTTACCAGGTGCGCATAAATGCGCACCCTACGAACATCATGGGGGAATTACTGCGTCAGTTCACGCACAAAACCCACGATCTCCTGATTCTGCCCATGTTCAAACAGGCAATGCTGCAGGCGCGGGCCGCTCACGGCGGTTTTCACCAGCTCAGGATCGATGGCGCGCAGTGAATCAAGGTAATTCTCTTTCAGCAGCGCCGCTTTCACTTCGTTCAGAATGCCCGCATTACGCACCTGCGGCTCTTTGCGCTCTGGCGGGTAGCCGTGCCCTTTTTCACCGGTAAAGGCTTTTTCGAAAATAAAGCGCAGGTTTAGTTCCGCCCCCCAGCCGAAGCCTTTGGCGAACGGCAGCGACAGCGCGTTGCCGTTGTTGATTTGTGCAAATAGATAAGCATCCGCCGGATCGATGCAGTAGCCGCACACCACGCCGGGATGCAGGTTCAGCGACATTAACGCACCCTGGCCGGTGCCGCAACCAGCCACCACGAAGTCCACCGCTTTGCTGTTAAGCAGTACGTTGGCCATGATGCCGAGGTGAATATAGGTAAGATGGTGATCCTGTTCGTCGCTCATACCGACGTTAAACACCTGATGCCCGAGCGGTTGCGCCACAGACTGAAGCTCTTTCAACACCGTTGCGTTCTTCGCAGCCTGGCTGTTTTCCATCATCAAAGCGATTTTCATGATCCATCCTCAGATTAAATTGAAACACCGTTTCATTTTAATCAAAGAACGTTAAAATGCAGCCTTTAAATGCCTTTTTGACTGTGAGTTAAGTCACATATTGACGATGCAACCTGCAAGGAGAAATCATGTTTATCTTCAAAAGCGCAACCCGACTGGACGATTTAGGCAACGGCGTAACGCGCCGAATACTGGCGCACGGCGGCACCCTGATGGCGGTGGAAGTCACCTTTAAGCAGGGTGCTGTCGGTCCGCTGCATCACCATCCGCATGAGCAGCTCACCTATGTGCTGTCCGGACGTTTTGCCTTCACCATTGATGGCGTTACCAAAGAAGTGAGCGCCGGCGATACGCTGTATAAAGCGCCGAACATTGTGCACGGTTGTGTGTGTCTGGAAGCGGGCGTATTGCTGGATACCTTTACGCCGCAACGCGAGGATTTTCTGGCGGCACCTTAACGTGCCGCCAGAACGATTAGCGGGAAGCCCACCAAAGTCGCAGTTTCAGCCCCCAACCGCTGGTCCAGCCGCTGCTGGTGCTGATGACTTTGCTCTGATGCAGCACGATAAAGGTCGGCGTGGCGTTGATATCCCAGCGCTGGCCGATTGCCCCGCTCTCATCATTGATCGCCACGCCTTGCAGCCCTTTCTTCTCCAGCCAGGTTGCCACGCGCGCGTCACTGCCGGAACGCAGCGCCACGCTCACCACCTTGTCACCTTCCTGACTCATCGCCGCCACGGTTGGCGTGGTGAGTTTGCACACGCCACACCAGGTTGCCCAGACGTACACCAGCACTGGCCGATGCTGGCTGAGTTCCGCCAGATTCACCTCGCCTTGCAGCGAGGTCAGGGGTTGTTGCGCCAGGTCGGCAGGCAGCTGCGGTGCCCGCAGCCAATCCATGCCCCACAGCGCAGCCGCGACAATCAGCACCAGTAGCAGCGCCTCACGCAGCCAGCGCTTTAATCGACTCATTGCTTCGCCTGCAGCGCGCCTTTCACTGCCGCTTCCAGCTGCTCATACGGCACCGCGCCGCTGATCATCTGGTCGCCCACCAGCGTGGCTGGCGTGCCCTGAACGCCGAGCTGCTGCGCCAGCGTCAGGTTGCTGTTGATGGTATCGAGGCTCACTTTGCTTGGCTCTTTCAGCTTGATGCCGGTCTTCTCCAGCGCCGCGTCGATGCTGGCGGTATCGTGATTGCCCTTTTTCGCCATCAAACGCTCATGCAGCTTCAGGAAGTTTTTCGGCTGCTGCTCCCACACGGTGAGCGCCAGACGCGCCGAGGTGAGAGAGGTTTCAGCACGGTACGGCAGCGGTTTGATCACCACCGCTACCTGCGGATAAGCCTTAATCAGTTTTTCGATATCGGCTTCAAACTTCTTGCAGAACACGCAGTTGTAATCGGTGAAATAGACCAGCGTCAGCGCCGGTTTTTCAGCGCCAATGCGCGGTGAACCGGCGTCGTTGAACAGCGCATCGTGGTTTTTCTTCACCATCTGCGCCACTACGTTTTGCTGCTGTTGCGCTGCTTCTTTATCAAAGGCATCAGCGGCTTCCGCCAGAATCGACGGATTCTGCACCAGGGTTTCACGGATCAATTCTTTGATGCGCGCTTCCTGCTCAGGCGTAAAAGGCGCGGCCGCCAGTGCAGGCATGGCAAGAAACATCAGTGGCAGTAACAGGGATTTCTTCATTATTTTTTCGCCTCAGAGAGAGTGGAGATCACCGCTTCACGACTCAGCAGCGGTGACAAAATCTGGCCTTGCGGCAGTGCCGGGCCATAAATTTGGTTAAAAGGGATCGCCACGCGGTCGCGGCGGCGCAGGAATTCACCAATGGCGGGATCGGGCTGCGTCCAGTCGCCGCGCAGCAGTACCACATCATCGGCTTTGAGCGCAGCACGCACATCGGGCTGATTCAGGACGCGAGATTTATTCACTTTACAGGTGATGCACCAGTCGGCGGTGACATCGACAAACACCCGTTTATCCTGCTCAAGTGCCTGATGGATCGCCGCTTCGGTCAATGGCTGCCAGTGCAGCGTCTCCTCTTCCGGCGAGATACGCGTCATCAGGAACAGCGCTCCGGCCAGCGTCAGGGTGATAAACACCACGCCCGCCTGCTGCAGCGCGCGACGTTTCACCAGCCAGCCACACAACACCACGAGTAACACGCCCGCCAGCACCAGCGCGAAGGTGCTGCCCCAATGCGGCACCAGCAACGTCACCAGCCAGAAGGTGGCGAGCAGCATCAACAGGCCGAGCACGCTGCGCAGATGCAGCATCCAGCGCCCCGGACGCGGCAGGCAGCGCGCCATGCCCGGTAACGCCGCCACCAGCAACCACGGCAAACTCATGCCGACGCCGAGCGCGACAAACAGCAGCCATAGCTGCGGCAGCGGTGCCGTCAGCGCATAAGCCACCGCCGTACCGAGAAACGGCGCGCTGCACGGCGTGGCCAGCAAGGTGGCAAACGCGCCCTGGCCGAAGTGGCCGAGCAAGCCGTCGCCGCCCTGCGTCGCCAGTTTGGTATTCAAACCCGACGGCAAGCGGAAATGCAGCAGATCAAACAGGCTGGCGCTAAACAGGAACATCACCAGCACCATCACCAGCAGGAAGCCGCTGCTCTGGAACTGAATGCCCCAGCCCAGCGCCTGACCGCTGAGTCGCAGTCCCGTCATCAGCAGCGCCAATAGCAGGAAGGAGAAAATGATCCCGGCGCTGGAGGCGAGAAACTGCTGGCGCGTCTGACGCTGCGTTTGTCCTTGCTGCTGCACCAGGCTGCTGAGCTTGATCGCCAGCACCGGCAACACACACGGCATCAGGTTGAGGATCAAGCCGCCGAGCAGCGCCAGCAGCAACACCGACCATAAGGTTTGCGCCGCATCGCCGGACACCAGCGTTTCCGCGCCGATATTTATCGTGCTTTGCTGCGCAATGCCAGCATCCGCAACCACCAGCGACAGCGTTTTGCCGCGCAGATCCGGTGCCGCTTCGCCCCATTCATCGGTGACCGCTACGCGCGCGCTGAGCGTGTCGCCATTCACACGGATCGTCGGTGCCGCCAGCATGCTGCCCGGCGGATAATCGAAGAACAGTTCAGGTTGTTGCCAGCCGCCCTGACGCTGTGCGCGGATCTGCAATTCGCCATTTACAAAGCTGGCGTCGAGTTGATCGGTTAAGCCGCTAGCCGCCGGGATGCGCCCCATCGCCTCGGCGAAATCGCGGGCAAAATCGGCGTCTGCGGGCTGGGTCAGATCGAGGCTGAACGGGAAGTCGGTGAGGATGCAAACATCGCTACAGGTTGAGAGCGTCAGCGTTCCCACAAGTTGCTGGCTCGACAGTTTCGCGAGCTCGATCGGCAGCGTGATATCGCCTTTATAGCCTTGCGTGGTCAAGCCGCTGACGTCAAAACGCTCGGGCGCGGGCCAGAACCATTGCGCCTTGACCGCCGGGGTTTGCCAGCGGATTTCCGGCGCAACGCCGCCTTCGCCTGGCGTACGCCAGTAGGTTTTCCAGCCGGGTTGCAGGCGAATATCCAGCAGCAGTTGCTGATTATCGTTGTGGCTGGCGCTGCGCAAGCGCACTTCGGCGTGGCTGTTTTGCGCATTGCGCAGCCAGCCGGTGTCTGCCGCCTGCGCAGTGATCGCGCAGCTCGCCAGCAGGAGCAGCAGGCTCCTGATCAATACAGTCATGTGAATTCTCCAATGAATAACAGGGTTTACGCGATGTAACGCGCAGGTGTTATTCCCGGAAGACGCAAAAGGTCAGATGCCGCCGTCGCAGAGGCGGAAACAGCGGTGCGCGGCGATAGCCGACGCAAGTGGTGGTTTGTGTGAAGGTGGCGATCAGTGCCAGCAGCAACAGCAGGAAAGGCAATGCGGTATCAAGGATTGGCGCGGCGGCACTCAGCGATTTGGCGCTCAGCGCACAGGGTTTTTCGCTGCCGCTGGCATCATCACTGCCGTTGGTGTGCGCGGACGCGCTGACCTGCGCTAAAGGTGCGGAAGGCAAATTGAAGCTGCGCTGGACGAGACAAAACGCCAGCACCAGACAAACCAGTGCCAGAATCCATTTTGCGCGTGATAGCGATATCGTCATGCCGCAGCCTCAGAGAAAAGTGCGGACATTTTAAGCATCTGCAGCAGAAACACCAAGCTTTGCTGTGTAAACTTTTGTCTTTGTGGTGCTCAACCCAGATCCAGGATCGTAGCGGCGCGATTTATCGCGCATCTCAACGAAGGCATATTACCCACCTAAACACGACGCAATAAATGGCGCCGCTACGATGATTGCGGCCATCAATATTTTATCGTTACACGGCGTTAAACAATATCATCCACCACGCCACCATCGACGCGCAGCGCGGCACCGGACGTCGCCGACGCCTGTTTCGAGCAAACATACACCACCATATTCGCCACCTCTTCCACCGTGGCGGCGCGCTGGATCACCGAACTTGGCCGCTGCACCATCACAAACTCTTTCGCCAGCTCTTCCAGCGGCTTACCGGTGCGCTTCACCTCATCTTCCATCATCGCGGCAAAGCCATCAGAGAGCGTTGGGCCGGGCAACACGCTGTTTACCGTCACGCCGCTGCCCGCCACCACTTTTGCCAGACCGCGCGCCAGCGATAGCTGCGCCGTTTTGCTCACGCCGTAATGCAGCATATCGGCGGGAATGTTCAAGGCTGATTCAGAGGAGATAAACACCACGCGGCCCCAACCACGCTTCACCATCTCCGGCAATAAAGCCCGCGACAGGCGCACGCCGGACATCACGTTGGTTTGCCAATAGGCGTCCCAGGTGTCGTCATCCACTTCATAAAAATCCTGCGGACCGTAAATTCCGGCGTTATTCACCAGAATATCGATCGGCGGCAAGCCGTTAAGCAGTTGCTCAACGCCCTGGGCACTGCCGAGATCGGCGATAAAGGTGTGAATTTTGGCCCCCGCCACTACGCCGTTAAGCTTCTCCCGCGCACGACTCACCGATGCTTCGCTGCGCCCGTTCAGCACCACTTCCGCGCCGCTGGCCGCCAGACCTTGTGCAATGGCAAAACCGATACCGCCAGTTGATGCGGTAACTAAGGCTGTTTTTCCGTGTAAATCGATATTCATCATGCTTTCCTCTGTGAGCGTAATCACAAAGCCTGGTTCAGGCAGGAGAAGATGCATTGACGAATCATGCGATGGTGCTGTCGGCCACAGGGCTGATGTGCGTTCAGCCTGCTGCCGACATTATTTAGCCCGAGGCCGATAAAGCCGGTTGAGCGCTGATCGGCAGCCGCAGTTGACGCTGTAACCAGGCGCAGGCTGCCGCCTGATCCGGATTGCGTGCGTTAAGCTGCAACACCGGACCCAGCGCCATCGGTTGGGCGGTTTCTGCTAACTTGCGCAGTTCTGGCAGATACTCCGCGCCCGGATGTCCCGGCATGCGATCGGTTAAACGAGCCTGATAACGCGCTACCGCCTCATCCGGCGTGATCGCCAGCCACAGCTCCAGCACCCGCGTCACGCCCGCCTGCTGCAATCCCTGCTGCAGCACCTCTTTCGGCTGGAAGCCAAACCAGGCATCGATGACATAGATACAACGCGTCGGCGCTTGCGCCACCACTTGCCAGATCGCCTGATACGCCGCACAACCTAACTGGCGATTGCGCAGGCGATCCACCGGCGCAAAGCTGGCCATAAACGGCTCTTTCAGGCTATCCAGCGTCAGCACCGGAAAGCTGAACTGCTCGGCCAGCGCGCGCGTTAGCGTGCTTTTGCCGGAAGCCGGAATGCCATTCACCAGCACGACAATTTTCTCTTCTGTGTCGGTTGTCATAGGATTTCTATCACCTCCGCGGCACTGCTGGCCTTTCGCAGTCGCACCAGCGTCTCATCATCCTCCAGCAGCGTAACAATCGCGCGGATACCCTCTTCAATGTGGGCGTTACTGTCACGCGCACCGAACATAATCACGATGTCGGCTTTGTCACTGCCGTCGAATGAGATCGGCTCATCCAGCACAATCATGCTGAAACAATCTTTCAGCACGCCGGTCTCCGGCCGCGCATGGGGAATGGCGATGCCCTCCTCAAACACGTAATAGGCGCCATGCTCCAGCGTGTTAGCGATCACCGCTTCCGGGTAACTGGCTTTGATGTAACCGCCGTTCACCAGCGGCAGCGCCGCCAGCGCGATCACTTCGCGCCAATCCCTGGCGCTGATCCCCACCTGAATCGCACTTGCCTCCTGCAGCAGCTGTTTAATACTCATACTGCCTCCTTAAAACGATTTGCGAATGGTGTTACGCAGTTCATCAATTTTGACAAACAACGGATCAATTTCCTGACGATAGTGTCGACTTTTGGCAAAGATATTTAATGCACGATTATATTCCAGCATTAATTGTTTTTGCGTGTCTGCCGCCTGCGGATTACTAGCCAACTGTTGTTCCAGTTCGCTTATTTTCCCGCTGATGGTTTCAGCCTGAAGATCTATTTCCTGTGAATCCTGGCTCTTATTATCAGAGCCCTTTTTCAAGAATCCAAACATAGCATCTCCTGCCCCGAATGGCGCCGGGCACCTCAGGTTATTACGTCATGAGTAAGTCGGAATTAGCGGAACAGTTGAATCTTTTCTACCAGCACATTGGTCACGGCATCGTTGGCCGGCACAAGGAAATTACGCACGCTGTCGTTGACCTTGCCCTTTTCAAACGTCTGCTTGCAGTTTGCAACCCACTGCACATTCATCTCGGTGCCAACGTTGACTTTCTCAATCCCGCTGCGCACCGCAAGACGCATATCCTCATCGCTGACGCCGGTACCACCGTGCAGCACCAGCGGCGTTTTAGTGGCATCGGTAATTTCCGCGAGGCGCTGATGTTGAATATGGGCTTTACCGGTGTACAAGCCGTGCACCGTGCCGATGGAGATCGCCAGCATATCGACGCCGGTTTCATCGACAAAGCGTTTGGCTTCATCGACGGTGGTAAACGCCGCATCGTTCATTTCCACCTCTTTACCATCTTCCGAACCGCCAATCGCGCCTAGTTCCGCCTCAACCGAAACCGCCAGCGGGCGCGCCATATCAATAACACGGCGCGTATTGGCGATGTTCTCTTCAATCGGTAAATGTGAACCGTCATACATAATTGAACTGAAGCCCGCATCCAGCGCGGTTTGGATAGCGTCCAAATCCGAACAGTGATCGAGGTGCAAACAGGTCGGCACGTTACGGCTTTCCGACAATGAGCGAATCGCATCTACCAATAATTTATGTCCGAGATATTTGGCGGTTCCGGTTGAGATCTGAATCATTAATGGGCTATTCGTTTTCTCCGCTGCTTTAAAAAAGGCGGGCAACATTTCCAGGCAGTGCAAATTAAAGGAACCGAGCGCTTTAAATTCACGTTCTTTAGCCACCTGTAACAGATCGGTAAAGTTATAAAGTTTCATGGAGCTTTTCCTCATGGGATTTAGACTTGGTGGATTTTCCGTTAACAAACCAGGCGATGAGAGTAATAAAGGCGATAAACAGCGCGACGAACAGCCAGTTATTCTGGAATGCATGGCCGAGCACCAGGCCGGTACTGATGACATCCGAATCACTGAAGGTGACGCCGGTAAAACCGTAGCTTTCCAGCATCGGCACCAGAATCGCCGGCAGGAAGGTAATGAACAGACCGTGCACGAAACCGCCAATCATTGCGCCGCGACGCCCACCGAGCGCATTACCGAACACGCCTGCGGTGCCACCGGCAAAGAAGTTAGTCAGCAATCCTGGCAGAATCATCGCCAGACCAAACATCGGGAACACCAGCATGCCAACCACCGAACCCAGCGTGGTGGCGAGGAAGCCGACGATCACCGCGTTCGGGGCGTACGGGAACATCACCGGACAGTCGAGCGCCGGTTTTGCATCCGGCACCAGACGCATGGCGATACCACGGAAAGCCGGCACCAGTTCGTTCAGCAACAGACGCACGCCGCTATACAGCACGAACACACCGCACACGAACTGAATCGACTGCATAAAGGCGTACATCAGGTAGTTCATGCCGTTGCTGTACTGGCCGATAAATTCCGGACCGGCGGCGACCGCAGGGATCAGGTACATCGGCACCATCACCACCGCCATCGACAGATAGGTGTCCTGCAGGAATTTAAAGTTATCGGGCAGTTTGAGATCTTCGGTGGAGCGCGACCCTTTGCCCACCACCTTTGCCACCGCCGCCGTCAGCAGATAGCCAATGGTGCAGAAGTGCCCGAGCGCCACGTCGTCAGAATCGGTGATGCGGCGCACCACCGGTTGGGCCAGTGCAGGCATCACCACCGCCATAATGCCGCCAAAAATGCCGCCGGTAAGGATCAGAGGTAAACCTGTCAGCCCCGCTTTATAGCCAATCACCGCACCGATGGTCGCCATCCACAGCAGCGCCTGTCCGGTAAGGAAGATGTATTTGAACGGTGTCAGACGCGCAATGATGATGTTGACGATAAAGATCACCAACAGCGTCAGCGCCACTTCTGAACCCAGCTCGCGGTTTGCTAACCCGGCAATGGCGGCAACGTCGGTGATATAACCCTGCATGCCAAAGCCGTGGGTGAAAATGGTGTTCAGGAAGGTCAGCGTACCGACAATAATGTTGATACCGGCCATCATAATTAAGAAACCGAGCAGGGTTTTAAAGGTGCCTTCCACCACTTTGCCCGCCGATTTTTTTTGCAGTAGCAGACCAATCAGGGCAATAAAGGCGATCAGTATCGATGCCTGCCCCAATAAGTCTTTTACCAGGAAGTCGATGACACTATTCATGATTAGCAACCTTTAAGTTACGTTCTTTCATAAACGCCACGATTTTCTCTTCAATTTCTGCTTTGTCGGTCAGCTTATTGAGAATAATCACCCGCTTGATCTGTTCCGGGCTGGCATCGGCATTTAACACATCAGCAAAGGCTTTCTGGGTTAAAATCATGTCGGATTTAAAGGCGTTGGCTTCAGAAATGGTGGTGTGATCAATATCAGCATCAATTTCGAGTTTCTTTAATACTGACTTGGCGCTCATTTCAATCGCAAAGCTTGAACCCAAACCACATCCACAGACACATAATATTTTCAGCATGGCTATTTCCTCACAGAATTTGCAGTTGTTTAGCGAGTTTATAATGATGCCCTTCCGTATCGACCAGGCGTTTTTTCATGCTTATTAAATCAATCGGAATCGGTCGATTACTGCCATTAATAATCACCGCTTTATTGCGCATTCCCGACTGAATACAACGCGCGACTTCACTGGCCATAATGGTGCCCTGATAAATCTCTTCACAGGTAGGATCGCCATTACGCAGGCCATAACCGATAATCGTTTTACGAATACGCACACCAATTAACGGTTCAATTTGTTTAATTAAGGTATCAATAGCGCCCTGAAAGCCCGGCGAATATTCACGGGTATAGCCTTCCGAGCACAAAATTATCACGCTGTTCTGCGCCGCCAGCCGCTGCGTGATGCGTTCCGCCAGCTCCTGCGGTGCAATCTGGCATTCCGGTATCAGCGCGAAATCGGCATTGGATTTGATCGCTGACTGCAAGGTTAATTCACCGCAATAACCGCCCAGCAGCTCCACCATAAATACACGACCGGTTAAGGCGCGGCCGGTATTACGTAACTTCGCCACCTCTTTTAACACCTGCTCACAGGCGGTGGAGAAACCGATGCTGTAATCACTGCCAAAGACATCGTTATCGATGGTCATGCCGACGCCAAAACAGTTGACACCAAATTCGCTCAGCGTATGCAGGAATTGTAATGAACCATCTCCGCCCGCCATAATTAATACATCGATGCGCAGCGATTTAAGGTGTTTGGCGATCATCTCATATTCCGGGCGAATTAATTTCCTGCTGGTTCGTCCCGATTGCATCACCGGAATAGCGGCGATGGCGTAATCCACTAAATCACGTTGGGATATTTCCTGATGATTGTTTTCCAGCAAACCTGGAATACCACCATTAAATAACACCATTTCCGCTTGAGTTAAGCGCGATATTTGATACACAAAGTTATTAATCCCGGTGACATCTCCACCGCTGATCACCATGCCAATTCTCATTGTCATCATCCTTTATGCTGTGCGTCTGGAATTCATTCTTCCGATTAACCGCATTGTTATTTGCAACGAATGTCACACTTTTGCGATGAATTTCCCGAGTGAGATAATTGACAGCATCCAACAAAGGCTTATTTTTGTGATATAAATCACATGGCATTTTTCACCTTAAAACCTTAATAACAAATAAAATCATAGGTTTATATTTATTTTGCGCAGTAAAATCAGCAAGCCAAATAAACGCGCCCTTGGCGATTTTTATTTCGATCTATTTTGTGATTTCCCGCGCATTTTTATCGGTTCCTGCCGGTTATTCCGTAAAGTAAAAAGGGATAATGATTCCGTGCGTTATTTACGCGTCAGGGCCAGTGAATGATTGACTCAGTGCAGCTGCGCTTGTCCAATACCGTGGCAGATAAAGAATAAAGAAGAGAAAAATGAGCATGCAGAAGGATATTTTGCTTAAGTTGGCCGCGGTGGTGGGTGACAAACAGTTATTAACCCATGCGGATGATAAAGCCTGGTACATAAAGGGGTTCCGCGTCGGGCGCGGTGACGCGCTGGCGGTGGCGTTACCGCAAACCTTGTTGCAGCTGTGGCAAACACTGCAGGTGTGCGTGGCGCACGATGTGATTGTGTTGATGCAGGCGTCAAATACCGGCGTCACCGGCGGCTCAACGCCCGACGGCAATGATTACGACCGCGATATCGTGATCATCAGCACCCGCCAGCTCAAAGGCGTGCAGGTGATCGATCAGGCGCGCCAGGTGATCGCCTTCCCCGGCACCACCTTGACCGAACTGGAGCACACCTTACAGCCACTCGGGCGTGAACCGCACTCGGTTATTGGATCATCCTGCATCGGCGCGTCGGTGGTCGGCGGGATCTGTAATAATTCCGGTGGCTCGCTGATTCGGCGCGGCCCCGCGTTTACCGAAAAATCCTTGTTCGCCCGTATTCATGAGGATGGTCGCTTAGAGATGGTTAATCACCTCGGCATCGAGTTGGGCGACACGCCAGAAGTGATGCTGGCAAATCTCACGCAGCAGCAGTATCAAACCGGCGAGCAAGCCGATTGGCAGGGTAAAATCTGGGCCGATGACTACGCCGACCGCTTACGAGATGTGACCGCGGATTCCCCAGCACGCTTCAATGGCGATCTGCGCTACCTGCACGACAGCTCGGGCAGCGCCGGTAAAGTGGTGGTTTTCGCTGTACGCTTGCCCACCTTCGAAGCCAGCGCCGGCAGCGACACCTTCTACATCGGCACTAACGATGAGAACGTGCTGGTGGCGTTGCGCCGTTTCCTGCTAACCGAAATGAGCGAACTGCCGCTGCAGGCGGAATATATCCATCGCAATGCCTTCGATTTAACCGTGCGCTACGCCAAGCATATGTATCTGGCGATTCGCAAACTGGGCCCGCAGGCCATTCCGCAGATGATGGCCAATAAAGCCAAATGGGATGTGCGCGTCAGCCATCTTAAATTCCTGCCGCGCAATTTTGTTGATCGGGTGCTGCAATTCTTCAACCAATTGACGCCGAGCTTTATCGCGCCGCGCATCATGGATTACCGCAGCGAGTATCAACATCATCTGATGATCAAAGTAGAGTCGCCGCAAACCGCCGAGTTGCAGAGTTTACTGCAGCAATTCTTTGCTGAGCAGCAAGGCGGCTTTTTCCGCTGCAATGCGCGTGAAGCGGCGGATGCGTTTTTAGTGCGCTTCGGCGTGGGCGGCTGCACCATTTCCTACTGCGATGCGCTGGGCTATAACCCCAACGAGCGGCTGGTAGCCTTCGACGTGGCGCTGCGCCGTAATGACGATGCATGGCGTTTGACGCTGCCCGATCATCTGGCGGCGCAGGTGCAGGTTGATTCGTGCTGCGGGCACTTCTTCTGCGTCGTCAATCATCAGGATTACGTGCTGAAACCCGGCTACGACGCAAAAGTGTTTAAGGAAGAGGTGAAACGGTATCTGGAACAGCGCGGCGCGAAATATCCCGCCGAGCACAATGTCGGGCACCTTTATCAGGCGTCGTGTGAGCATGTCGCGCATTGGAAACAGCTTGATCCCACCAACAGCTGTAATCCAGGGATTGGTAAAACCAGTAAGAAGAAGTTTTGGCGGGAGATGTAGCAGCGCACTTAGGGTGCGCATTCATGCGCACTCGGTCACCATAAATAGCGACCCTACGTAATGACGAATGATTTCACGTACGTTTCGGTTGAATCTTTCAGCTTTGATTGACCAAAATCAACCAGCGATGCCGTTCGCGCAGCAGACGCTGATGCAGTTGCTCGAGCTGCTGCAGCGTCAGTGCCTGAATAGCCGCGCGATTGAGAGTGGCCAGGCCGTGCTGCTGGCGCAGGGTTTCGAGTGCGGCCTCGCCATTATCTTTGCTTGCGCATTGCGTCATTAAGCTTGCCTGCCATGCCGCCAGCTTTTGCGGCGAGATTGCCGCAATCTCGGCGACCATCTCACGCATAAAGCGTTTGCAGTGACCCAGCAGCGCACGCCAGGAGATATCCGGTGATTGCAGCGCCAGCATCAAGCCATCCACATCCGCCACCCGCTGATAGCGCGCCGACACCACATAGCCAATTTGCTGATCCACGCGCAACCGCTGGAAGAAGCGCGTTTCCAGCATCAGCGCCAGCACGCGTAAAGCGGCCAGGCTGGCATCATCGGCCTGCGGTAACGGCATAAACAGCAGCAGCGCCTGATCGCGCCCGTCGCAGGCGATGGGCACGATGCCGTGTTGCAGTCGTGCCAGCGGCGTGTCGCGCGCCAGATCCGGCGTAAAATCGCTGAGCAGATGCGCCACGCGCTGGCTTAATGCGGTATTGGTGCCGCACCATGCCGCCAGCCATTGCGGCGCGGGTAATGGCTTGATCAAGCGAGTGGGCAATGCGGCGAGCAATTGACGAATCACAATCGAAGGCGGATTCGCTGCGGGCTGCGCCAACACCGGCGTGTTCAGCGCCTGTAATGCCTGATGCACGCTAAACAACGCACGATCGGCGGATGCAGGCAGATTGAGCAGCAGCTGCCAGCTGGCATGCGTCTGTTGCCAGCTGCCGTTGCCACCCGCGTGGCGCAATTCCGCCAGCAACGGGCGTAACTGGCGCTGCCGCGACTGCGCGTCTTCATCACTCAAGGTGTGATAAAACGCCGGACGCAGCAGCAGCGTTTCAACCTGTTTTACCGGTGCAATCAGCGGCAACGGCTGCGCCACGGGCGACAGACGAGGGAGCGGAACAGCGGCTGAAGCAGGATAGAAGTGAAACGCTGCGGGTTTGGTCGCAGCCAACGACGGCGGCAGCCACTCGGCCAGCTGCAAGGTGAAGCCCTGCGTGTGATGCGGTGCGCCGTCAATCTGTTGCTGCGTGAGCAGACGCGTGCGCGGACAATCTGGCAACGCTGCGGCAAAATCGGGGAAGTTGTCTGGCAGCGAGCAACCCGGCGCGAATCCCAACGCCCGGCCGCGCAACTGTTCCAGCGGCGACAAGGTCGCGAAATCTTCCTGCGCGAGCTGTGCGTAGTGCTGCAGCTGAAGCGCCGTACATTCAGCTAACGCAGCCAGATGCTGCCAAACGCGTTGCTCAATCTGTTGCGCCTGCGCCGGGGAAATGCGCCTGGCGCTAAAGCGCAGCGCCAGTAACGCTTGTTGCTCATCTTGCCATAACCAATGCGCGTCAAAGGTTTCGCATAACGCCTCAGCGCGCAACTGCGCCAGCAAGCTGCCGGGCGCTTCGTCCTGCCAGAATGCTTTTAATAAGGTGACATTGTCACGCACAGTCTGCTCATCGCCCGCCACCAACATCGTCAGCCAGAAATTTTCTTCACCGCCTGATAGCAGTAAACGATCGCCTCGCAACAGCGTAGCTTCAACAGCCGCAGCGCATTCTCCACCCGCCAGCAAACTGCCGCCGAAGCGTGCCGCCAGCTGTTCGAGCTCATCCAGTGATTGCGGCCCTTGCAGCCAAAGTTCCATATTTTCAGCGCGATAGAAACGGCGATGAAAATCGCGTAGTGCGGACTGTAACTCCGTGACGTTGTCACCAAATGCAAACCTACTGCCGACGCGGAAGCGCTGGAAACGTCCCGGCAACTTATCCAGCACGGCAGCTTCACTCAGGGTGTCGGCATGGTTTTGCAGCAGTTGATACTCAGCCTCAATCACCGCCGTTTCCTGCTGAATGGCCTGCGCCGTCAGCAACGGTGACGCCAACATATCGCACAGCCGCTGCACGCCCGCTGACAACGCTGCGGCTGGGAGCTGAAAGAAATAGGCGCTGCGGCTCAACTGCGTGGTGGCGTTCACCTGGCCGCCCTGCTGCTGCAGCCACGGCATCAGGCGATCGTCGCCGTGAAAAGCTTCGCTGCCGCAAAACAGCAGATGTTCCAGCAGATGTGCCAAACCCGGCCAGCGATCCGCTTCATCCAGACTGCCGGCCTGCACGCGCATCAGCGCCGCCGCCTCACGCGCGTCGGGCTGATGATAAAGATGGCAGCGCAGGCCGTTGGCGAGCGTGAGCTGGCGCGCGTGCATCAGGTGACGCGCTGCTTAAAGATCAGTTCGGAGTTGCTGCGATTGCGGAACTGCAGCTGCTGGATTTTGATGTCGCTGCAGTTGGCTTCACGTCGTGCTTCGAGGATCTTGCCGTGATGCGGCGATTTGCTGCACACCGGATCGGTGTTATCGGCATCGCCGGTCAGCATAAAGGCCTGACAGCGACAGCCGCCAAAGTCTTTCTCTTTTTCATCGCAGGAGCGACAGGGTTCCGGCATCCAGTCAAAGCCGCGATAGCGGTTAAAACCAAACGAGTTGTACCAGATATCGTCCAGCGTGCGCTCCAGCACCGACGGGAACGCAACCGGCAGCTGACGCGCGCTGTGGCACGGCAACGCGGTGCCGTCAGGCGTGACGCTGAGGAAGATCGATCCCCATCCGCCCATGCAGGGTTTCGGCCGCTCTTCGTAGTAATCCGGCGTCACGAACAGCAGATTGGTGAGATTGCCGCTGGCGCCCATGCGCTGACGATAATCGGCCACCACCGCTTCGGCGTTGGCGATCTGCTCGCGCGTCGGCAGCAATCCTTCACGATTGAGCTGCGCCCAGCCATAGAATTGGCAAGTCGCCAGCTCGACATCGTCGGCTTCCAGTTCGATACAGAGATCGATGATTTTGTCGATCTGGTCGATATTGTGGCGATGCAGCACGAAATTCAGCACCATCGGATAGCCGTGCGCTTTCACCGCTTTCGCCATCTCCAGCTTCTGCTGGAAGGCCTTTTTTGACCCGGCCAGCGCCGCGTTCAGCGTTTCATCGCTGGCCTGGAAGCTGATCTGGATATGATCGAGTCCGGCGTCGGCAAAGGCATCGAGTTTTTTCGCCGTCAGGCCGATGCCGGAGGTGATCAGGTTGGTGTAGAAACCGAGATCGCGCGCGGCGCGAATCAGCTCCGGCAGGTCTTTACGGGTTAGCGGTTCGCCGCCGGAAAAACCGAGCTGCACGCTGCCCATGGCGCGCGCCTGACGAAACACCTCAATCCACTGTTCGGTGGTCAGCTCTTTCTCCTGCTGGGAAAAATCCAGCGGATTGGAGCAATACGGACACTGCAGCGGGCAGCGATAGGTCAGTTCTGCCAGCAGCCACAGTGGTGGCGTCACGCTTTTACTCGGGTTCACGACACTGTATCCATTTTTGTTCGATGGCGGATTGCAGGAACTCTTTGACGTCGTCGCCGACACCGCCCGCGTCCGGAAAACGCGCATCCAGCGTGGCAACGATCGCCGCCACATCCTGTTTGCCATCCACCAGTTCGAGGATCGCCACGGCGGTCTCGTTCAATTTGGCCATGCCTTCCGGATAGAGCACCACATGGCTATCCTGCGCCGCTTCCCACTGCATGCGGTAGCCGCGACGGAAAGCCGGAATCACATTATCTTTCATGTTGTTATACCAGTCTTGTGCTGTGCCAGGACACCTGATCGGTGACCGTATGATAAGGCGGACGTTGCAGCGCATACGCCATGGTCATGGCATCGAGCATGGTCCAGAGAATATCGAGTTTAAACTGCAGGATCTCCAGCATGCGGTTCTGCTGTTCGGCGCGGGTAAACACCTCAAGCGCCAGCGCCAGCCCATGCTCCACATCGCGGTTCGCCTGGCTCAAACGGCTGCGGAAGTAGAAATAGCCTTCCTCTTTGATCCACGGATAGTGCTGCGGCCAGCTGTCGAGACGCGACTGATGAATCTGCGGCGCAAACAGCTCGGTGAGCGAGCTACAGGCCGCTTCCTGCCAGTTAGCACGGCGCGCGAAGTTCACGTAGGCGTCCACCGCAAAACGCACGCCCGGCAGCACCAGCTTCTCTGACAGCAACACGTCACGTTCCAGCCCCACCGCCTCACCCAACTGCAGCCAGGCTTCAATCCCGCCTTCGTGACCGTTGCTGCCGTCGTGATCGAGGATGCGCTGTACCCATTTACGCCGCGTCGCCGCATCCGGGCAATTCGCCATGATCGCCGCATCTTTCAGCGGAATGTTGGTCTGATAATAGAAGCGGTTCGCCACCCAGCCCTGAATCTGCTCGCGCGTCGCCTCGCCATTGTGCATGGCAATGTGATAAGGGTGATGAATGTGGTAGAACGCGCCTTTGTCGCGCAGCGCCTGCTCAAACGCGGCGGGCGATAATGCTTCGGTGATGATCACGATGCAAACTCCTGCAGATGAATCGCCATGCCATCCCAACTCACTTCAATGCCCTGCTGCGTCAAATAGGCGCGCTGCGGCGATTGCTCATTAAGGATCGGATTGGTGTTGTTAATGTGAATCAAAATCTTGCGTTTGGCCGGCAGCGCAGCCAGCAACGCCATTAAACCTTGTTCTTCGGCCAACGCTAAGTGGCCCATCGCTTTGCCGGTATTTTTGCCAACGCCGGTGGCGAGCAGCTCGTCGTCCTGCCACACCGTGCCATCAATTAACAGGCAATCGGCTTTTTGCAGCCACGGCATGATCACCGCATCCGGCTCGCCGAGTCCCGGCGCGTAGAGCAGCGTTTGCCCGTTGGCGGTGTTTTCAATGAACAGCGCCACGTTGTGGCCCGGCAGCGGGCGATCGCGATACGGCGAATACGGCGGCGCGTTACTGAGAATCGGAATCGCGGTGAACTGCAAACTGTGGCAGACATCGACGCGGAACGGCTCCAGCGGCGTTAATGCATGATGCTGCAGACCGCCATTCCAGTGCTGCAACATGGTGAAAATCGGGAAACCGCTGGTGAGATCGCCATGCACTTCCGGCGTGCACCACACCTGATGCGGACAGCCTTCGCGCAGGCTCAACAAGCCAGTGGTGTGATCGATTTGGCTGTCGGTGAGAATGATGCTGCCAATCGCCGTGCCGCGCAGCACACCCTTTTTGATCAGTTCTGGCGTGTGGGCAATTTGCTGGCTGATGTCCGGCGAGGCGTTGCACAGCACCCAATCTTCACCGTTGTCGCTGACAATGATCGAAGATTGGGTGCGCGCCTGCGCCTGAATACTGCCGTTACGCAGGCCGCTGCAATTGGCGCAGTTACAGTTCCACTGCGGGAAGCCGCCGCCCGCCGCTGAACCGAGGACTTTAATAAACATGAACGTTGACCAAAGAGAGAAAACAAAATGCCCGCACGAACGGCGGGCAGAAGTCTTAGCGGTTGGAGATGTACAGAGTCACTTCCAGGCCCAGACGCAGGTCAATAAACGCAGGTTTTTTCCACATAATGGTCTTCCTCATAAAACAAAAACGCAGAGAAATCTCTGCTGAAGAGGATTGCGGCTGTGACTTAGATCACATCGCAATCCGTACGCGCGCAGATGTTGCGCCAATGTAGCGAGCAGATCAACCCTGATTCGGTAAGGGAATGGTGCTAATCCTGCCAAATTTGTTGCAACACGCGCTGCCAGTTGCCCCATGCGAACTGCTCAAGAGCTGTTTGATCGTAGTCGAACGAACACAACAACGCATAAAGATGCGGTAATCCGCTCACGTCTTTCAGCGCCTCAGGCACGCTGATGCCATCAAAATCGGAGCCCAGCGCCACATGATCGCGGCCCATTATCGCGATCAGGTGCTCAACATGTTTAACAATTTCGATCAATGCGGTGTCGCTATCGCGTTTTCCGTCGCTGCGCAGAAAAGCGTTGCCAAAATTCACGCCCACCACGCCGCCGCTGTCGCGAATGGCGCGCAGCTGATCGTCGGTCAGGTTGCGCGGCTGCGCGCAAAGCGCGTGCGCATTGGAATGCGTCGCCACCAGCGGCGCGGTTGACAGGCGCGCGGTGTCCCAGAAGGCTTTCTCGTTCATGTGCGACATATCGATCAGCATGCGATGGCGATTGGCAGCGGCGATCAGCTGCTCACCTTGTTCGGTCAAACCTGGCCCGCTGTCCGGTGAGTTGGGGAATGATCCGCTGACGCCTTCGCCAAAGCGATTGGGCAGATTCCAGAACGGCCCGATGCTGCGCACGCCCGCCTGGTAAAACGCATCAAGCGCTTCACCCTCGCCATCAAACCCGTCTGCGCCCTCAATATGCGCCACCAGCGCCAGCACGCCGTCCGCGCGACAGGCGGCAATATCAGCGGTGTTAAGGCATAACCGCGCCCGCCCATCAGATTGCGCCGCCAGCGTTTTCAGGATGTCGAGTTGCTGCCAGAGAATCGACAGTGGATCGAGATTTTCCTCCGCTCTCTGCGGCGCGACCTCTTTGACATAGCGCGCTGGCGGCACGAACATCGCGAACAGCCCACCGGCAAAACCGCCCTGCTGCATGCGCGGAAAATCGAGGTGGCCCTTTTCGATGCCGTGAAAAAAGGCCTGCGCCGGATCATCGCGATGATGCAGCCACAGATTGAGAAGCAGGTCGTTATGACCGTCGAAGGTTTTTAGCAACATGAGGGGTTCTTTGACGAAACAACATGGCGCCATGCTACGCGCGCGCTGCTGTTTCGCCAAATGCGGGCGCACAAAGGGTTAGTTCTGCGCAACCTTTAAGCCGTGATAAAAAGTCGGTTTCACATCAAGATGCTGCTGGATCAAACCGTATTTCTGGTAGAAATCGGCGGTCTCCTGCTGCTGGGCGATGGTGGCATCATCAATGCTTTGCCAGTGCGATTTGCGGCGTGAGAAGGATTTCGCCGCCGCCTCTTTCGGGAAACCGATGATTTTTGCCAGCGTGGTGGAGTACTCATCGACATGGCTGTTGGCCCAGCGATCGGCGGCGGCTAAGCGATTGACGTAATCCTGCAGCGCCGCGCGTTTGGCTCCATCGTTTAGCGCGGCGTCGGTGGCCGCGAGGAAGCTGTTGCCGCTGGACAGGCCAACGCCGTTCACCAGCACGCGTCCGGTGTGGGTCACTTCCGCCAGCGCGGTATAAGGATCCCACGTTGACCAGGCATCCACCGAACCGTTTGCCAGCGCGATGCGCGCATCCGCAGGCGTTAAGAAGCGCCAGTTGACCTCTTTATCGCTGACGCCCGCCTGCTCCAGCGCTTTGAGCGCCTCATAGTGACCAATCGATCCGCGTCCGGTAGCGATGCTTTTGCCCTTTAGCTCCGCAACGGTTTTGATGGGCGAATCCGGGCTGACCAGCACCGCCAATCCTTCGGGTACCGATTTGCTCACCGCCACCGCTTTCACCTGCGAACCGGCCGCCAGCGAGAACAGCAGCGGCGCATCGCCGATAATACCGGCATCCACCGCACCGGCATTTAGCGCTTCCGCCAGCGGTGCCGCCGCCGGGAACTCGGCCCATTCGATTTTATAATTGAGGTTGTTCAACTGCTGCGCCGCTTCCATTTCGGCGTGCATATTTCCCTTTTGATCGGCAATGCGCAGCGTCACGGTTTCTGCCGTCGCCGCGCCGCTGGCTGTCACGATTAATAGTGCCAAAGCTGCTCTTTTCATTGTGTTTTATCTCATCGCGCAAAACCCCAGCCTAACCCGCGCACGCCAAATGACCGATGCCGATTTCGCATGAGATATGCCGCGTGCCGCATAAAGACTGTGCATGCAATCACCGCAATTATCGTAGCCGCGCAATTTATTGCGCAATGTCGGGAGGAGCGCGGTGTCGCCGGAAAAATGCGCGATTAATCGCGCCGCTACAGAGTGTGCGCGCAAGAGTCTGAACCCGGTTGTCACTTTTGCGCGAGTGGTTGTCAGCAATGCGCGAGCCGCGCCGCGCGATGCCAGGCGAGACTGAACGCCACATTACAAGGAGATCGTTATGCTCACGCAACCCGCTGCAAAATACCGCCCGTTTCCGGTCATCGACTTACCCGATCGTCAGTGGCCCTCGCGCCAGCTGACGCAGGCACCGCGCTGGCTCTCTACCGACTTACGCGACGGCAATCAGGCGCTGGCGACACCGATGGACAGCGCGCGCAAGCTGGAGTTCTGGCAACTGCTGCTGCGCTGTGGCTTTAAGGAGATTGAGGTGGCGTTTCCGGCGGCATCGCAGACCGATTTTGATTTTGTCCGTTTGCTGATTGAGCAGAAGCACATTCCAGACGATGTGGCGATTCAGGTGTTGACCCAGGCGCGCAGCGATCTGATTGATCGCACCTTCGACGCGCTGCGTGGCGCGCCGAACGCCATTATTCATCTCTACAACGCCACCGCGCCGCTGTTCCGCGAGCGCGTGTTCCGCCAGAGCAAAGCCGAGATTATCGAACTGGCCTGCGCCGGTGCGCGTCAAATTCGCGCCGGTTGCGAAGCGCAAAAGGATACCGCGTGGACCTTCGAGTATTCGCCAGAAACCTTCTGCTTTACCGAACCGGAGTTTGCGCTGGAGATTTGCGAAGCGGTGGCGGCGATTTGGCAACCGGGCCCGGCGCGTCCAATGATCATCAACCTGCCCGCGACCGTCGAAGTGAACACGCCGAACGTCTATGCCGATCAGATTGAGGTTTTCTGTCGCCACTTCAGCCAGCGATCGCAGGTGTCGATCAGCGTGCATCCGCATAACGATCGCGGTACCGGCATCGCCTGCGCCGAGCTGGCGCTGCTGGCGGGTGCCGATCGCGTGGAAGGCTGTTTGTTTGGTAACGGCGAGCGCACCGGCAATGTCGATATCGTCACGCTGGCGCTCAATCTCTACACTCAGGGCATCGCGCCGCAGCTCGATTTCAGCGATATCCAGCAGGTGCTGGAAGTGGTGACGCGCTGCAACCAGCTGCCAGTGCATCCGCGTCATCCGTATGCCGGTGAACTGGTGTTTACCGCCTTCTCCGGTTCGCATCAGGATGCGATACGCAAAGGCTTTGCCGCCCGTGCTGAGCGTGAAGAAGCAATCTGGCAGATGCCGTATCTGCCGCTCGATCCGCTGGATATCGGCTGCAGCTACGAAGCGGTGATTCGCGTCAATAGTCAATCGGGTAAAGGCGGCGCCGCCTGGCTACTGGAGCAGAATCACGGTCTGCAGCTGCCGCGCGGCTTGCAGCAGGATTTCAGCCGTCTGGTGCAGCAGCAAACCGACCAGCACGGTCAGGAGATGACCCATCACGCGCTGTGGCAGCTGTTTTGTCAGCATTACGGCTTAACACAGCCCGCGCGTTGTTTGCTGGAAGCGGAAAGTCACAGCGACGATAAAGGCGAAACGCGCCTCAAGGCGCGGCTGCAACAGGGCGCGCAGCAGTTGATGCTGGAAGGTAAAGGCAACGGCTTGCTCTCAGCCGCCGTTGCCGCGCTGCGTCAGCGCTATGACGTAATCATCACCATTGAGGATTATCACGAACACACGCTGGGCAAACGCAGCGACAGTCGTTCGGTGACCTACATCAGCTGCATTAATGCACGCGGTAAACGCGCGTGGGGCGTGGGCATTGATAATGATGTGGCGCGCGCTTCACTGCAGGCGCTGCTCAACGCAGCGCACGCTTTTCTGCCGCAGGAAAGTAGTTCGCTGGCGTGACGCCGAGCACGCGGCGAAACATCGCGCTGAAGGCGCTCGGGCTGTCATAACCGAGATCGAGCGCCACCGTCAGCACGCTATCGCCCTGCGCTAGGCGGGTCAACGCCACGCTCAGTCGCGCACGGCGCACCCAATCGCTGAATTGTAACCCGGTTTCGCGATTGAAATGGCGCGCCAGCGTGCGTTCCGCCACGCAGAGTTGCGTGGCGGCGCGGGCCAGCGTCCAGTTTTCCCCGGGCGCTTGCTGGATCTGCTGGCACAAACTCAGCAGCCGCTCGCTCTCCGGCAGCGGCAGACCAAACGGCAGCACATCCATCACGCGGATCTCATCGAGGATCAGCTCGTAAATCCGCTCGGCGCGGCTACCGGGAACGTACTGCTCCGGCAGCGCCAGCGCGCTGACAATCAACTCACGCAGCAGCGGCGAAATCTGCACCACCTGACAACTGGCGGGCAGATCGGCGCGCGCCAGCGGATCCACAAACAGCGTGCGTGCGGCCACCGCGCCAACAATGTGCAGCGCGTGACGCGTCCCCGCCGGCAGCCAGACGCCGCGACTCGGCGGCACAATCCAGCTGCCGTGCTGCGTTTCCACTTTCACCACGCCGCTCAGCGTGTGGATCAGCTGGGCGCAAGCGTGGTGATGCCACGGCTCCGCGTCGCCATGCGCATAATCGTGCGCATAGGGCACCAGCGGACGATAGGCGAAGTCGAAGTTGAGCCGCGCACTCATGTTAGCGTTTCAGATATTGATAAACCGCCGCCAGATCCTGCTCGCCGTAACCGGCATCTACCGCTTGCTGCCAGACATCCACAATGTTTTCCAGCGCCGGCAGTTTGCTATCGCCCGCCGCATCCAGCGCCAGTTTGGCGTCTTTCAGCGCCCACACCAGATGCATCTGCGGCGTGAAATCGCCGCTGGCAATCATGCCAAGTTTCATTTTGGCGTACGGTGCCGCCAGCGGACCGCCATCCAGCACTTTCCACAGATCGTCGGTGCTGAAACCAAACTCTTCCGCCAGACGCGTACTTTCCGCCAGGCTCTGCATCAGACCAATCAGCCAGCTATTCACCACCAGCTTCATGCGCGAACTGGCGCCCGCCTCGCCCAGCCACTGCGTGCCTTTACCGATCGCGGCGAACACCTGCTCGGCGGCCTGCGCGTTGCTCTGATCGCCGCTGGCCATCACCAGGATTTGCGCATTCTCTGCTGGCGCTTTAGTGCCGGAAACCGGTGCATCGATAAACACCACGTCCGGACGCGTGCTTTTGAATTCCGCGATCAGTTGATCGGTGGCGGCCACGCCGATGGTGCCCATCTGGCAAATTGTCGCGCTCTGCTTGAGCGCGGAGCTAGCGTCGTTCAGCGCCTGACGCGTAGTATCGCCGTCGGCCAGCATGGCGATCACCACATCCGCGCCTTCAACCGCTTGCGCGGCGCTGTCGGCCAGCGTGATACCTGCATCCAGCAGATCTTCGCCTTTGGCACGCGTGCGGTTCCAGCCACGCACCGTGAAGCCTTTTTTCAACAGGTTAGCGGCAAACGCATGCCCCATCGCGCCCAATCCCAGTACCGCGACCACAGGTTGTTGACTCATCATTCCCTCTCTTTTGTGCCTTAAGACAAAACCGCCAGACTGACAGAATTTCCCTGTCGCAGCCAGGCCAGAGATGCGATGAAAAAACATTTTCAACACCGCAATGATGAATAATCCGTCATACTATTTACGCTTTTCAAACAAATGATAAAACGATTAACATACGCGCCATTAATGTTCCATTCGGTACATTCCACGCCCTTTTTACGGTCTTTCATAATGAAAATAGCTTTACTGCGACAGGCTTCACTGCTGATGCTGCCTGCGATGTTACCGGTCTCGGCGCTGGCGGCAAACGCGGCCAGCAATACCATGGTGGTGAGCGCGGCGCCGTCCGCATCTGGACTGTCTGAACTGGATACGCCAGCGGCAGTTAGTGTGGTGTCCGGCGACGATATGCGCCACGCGGCACCGCGCGTCAATTTGTCAGAAAACCTCAGCAGCGTGCCCGGTTTGCAAATTCAAAACCGCCAGAGTTTCGAACATAACAGGCAGAGCCATGTCCTATTATCATGTAATCTTTTGATTAATAAGAGATAACATGCTAATGAGCACATTAACTTTGTACTCATTTATGTACTCATTCTTGCTTAGGTTTGATTGGGTGTGATTAATTACTTTGGAGGGAAATGCTATGTGGAAGAAGCCAGCATTTATTGATATGCGCCTCGGCTTGGAAGTGACTCTGTACATTTCTAACCGTTAAGGCCCCTGCCCGCAATTTTGCGGGCTTTTTTACTAATAAACCCAGCATTGGTTGCTTGAGTATTAAAACTTCTTAAAATGCTTCACGCGAGGTATTTTCAAATAGTCGGTCTGTCATCCTCATGCATGGTTGTGATTTCGTGCGTTACCACTCCCACCACTGCAATATCTTCCAGCAGGTCATCCATCAGGAATGCGCCATCGTCGGTAATGATTCTCCGCGGCTGAATCATGATCATCGCCCACTCATAAACCCCTGAGATATCAACCAGCACTGTGTCGCAGTTTACCGGGTAACGCTGCTTATCGATTATGCATCTGCGGCCGTTCAGCTCCACCATGCTGGAAGTCTCACGCGTAGACAGGATGTGCTGCAGCGGCTGAAGAAGAAACGTCACTTCGCCACTGGCAGGTCCGACAGTCTGGTTGTGTATGCCGGCGACAACATTTCTCGCTTCATCTCCCAGGATTTCTGGATACCCTGTCCTGCAAACCATAATTTCCCCTTCCCGCTCTGGTTGAGACCGTCAACGACGCGCATAAGCGATTCACTGTTGGCCTGTGGTTTGAATTCGTCAAAGAGATTGAGCTGAGACACGCCCTGACTGTAAAAGTCGCCCAGCATGACGCCTGCTTTCATATACCGGCACCCGTCGCGCCATATGTGGTCGAGACCCTGCATGGCAACCCGGATGATGTCGCGGGTGTCGTTTGACGGCGTTAGCAGCCTGCCCATTGCCTGATTGCCGTAAAACACCTCGCCTTCAGCGTGTGGACTGGTGCGGACGAACACGGCTACCTGTCGGCAATACTGGCGCTCTCTTCTCAGCTTCTCGGCAGCGCGTTCTGCGTACGAGCAAACCGCCTGGCGCATGTCCATGTATTCGGTGATGCGTGATCCGAAGGAGCGGGAGCAAACAATCTGCTGCTTGGTCGGTGCGAACTCTTCCAGCTCAAGGCATGGTTCGCCGCGCAACTCACGCACCGTACGCTCCAGCACCACGTTAAAGTGCTTTCGGATGATGTAGGTGCTCTGCTCTGACAGGTCTTTAGCGGTGATGATGCCCATTGCGTTCAGCTTCTTACTAATGCGCCTACCGACGCCCCATACTTCTTCCACCGGTACCAGAGCCATCAGCTTTCTCTGTCGCTCAATGTTCGACAAGTCAACTACTCCGCCTGTCTGCTTCCATTTTTTGGCAGCATAGTTTGCGAGCTTCGCCAACGTTTTGGTTTGCGCGATACCCACGCCCACGGTCAGATGTGTGTCGCGCTTGATCCGTTCACGAATTTCCCGCCCGAAATCTTCCAGAACTCGACAATTTCTCAAACCTGTCAGGTCCAGGAAGGCTTCATCGATTGAGTAAACCTCCACGGATGGCACCATTTTCTCCAGCGTTGTCATCACTCGATTACTAAAGTCTGCGTATAGCGGGTAGTTGGAGCTAAAGACGGTAATCTTGTGCCGGCGAATTTCATCCTTCAATTTGAAGTAAGGCGATCCCATCGGGATTTTCAGTTCTTTTACTTCGGCATTGCGGGCAATCACACAGCCGTCGTTATTACTCAGAACCAGCACGGGCTTTCCACGAAGATCGGGACGAAATACCGTCTCACATCCGCAATAGAAATTATTAACATCCACCAGGGCGAACATTACCGTCTCATCGATTTTATCGAGTGCCTAACCACCCCGAAAATTTCAAACTGATCCGGTTCGGTAACGGGAATAATGGCGTGTGCCGTGTTCATCGGCTTCAGGTGAAGGAAAGGCTTGGTCATCAGTAGCTTTACGGTGAACTCACCGGATATTGCAGCGACAATAATGTCGCCATGCTCGGCTTTGATTGAGCTATCTACAACCAACATATCACCGTCGCTTATCCCGCCATCAATCATTGAGTCGCCGCTTACCCTGATGAAATAGGTTGAGCTGGGATGGCAGACAAGCAGGCTGTTCAAATCAATGCGCTGTTCGACGTAGTCCTGGGCAGGGGACGGGAACCCACACGGCACACGTTCGATAAATAATGGCAACTCTAATATGGCGCGGATTTCCGCTGGTTTGTAAAACTTCATGGCTGTTATCTCAGTCTATGATGATCAGGAATTAAATGGCTTAGGCATCATGTGCGATGAGTTTTCATCCGTTTGGATTGAACACCTGAAACACGCGCTCCTCACCTTCCGATGTTGAGATATCCCGGAATACTGACTTGTGAGCCTCGATCCAGTTATTCGCTTGCCGTGGCGTGTAATGCCAGTTCAGGCGCTCAAGTTCACTGACAAAGTCGAGTGTGTTTACGGTGTAGCGGCCAGCAGCATCGCGTTTAATTGCGAACCTGAAGGCGTCTTTGATTTCGTAGTCGCGGGGCATGGTTATCTCCCTCCCTGATAGATACTGTATATAAATACAGTAATATCGATCGGTAGGATCGATCAAGTCGATTGATGGCGGTTTTTGCGAAGGGATTGGTGAGGAAGGGAATTTTGTTGGGTGGCTCCGGAGTGAGAGACTAATCTTTAATCACACACCCCGCAGCCTGCATAAAGATGGACGCGGTCTTTAGCTGCCCCGTCGCCGGGGCTTTTTTAAGAACCTGATGTGTCTGATTGCTGCGTGTTCGTTTGAGCTGCTATATCCTGCTGCCGAAGGTTGTAATCGGAATCAGCTGGCATTTCCAAGCGAACATCAATCCATGTGTCGTCCGGAATATCAATAGGCGCGCCCTTCTCGATGGTCAAATCACCATCATCGGATAGCGTGTATTTCTGCTTGTAGCATCGAACCACAATTCCTTCTGTAGTTTCTTCTGCCTCTGCAAGCGCGATAATTCGCCCCTGACCGTTTCCGCAGTCCATTACAGTCCACAGGTCTTTCGCTAAACCGGCAGCACCTTTCACGAGGTATGTGCCAACACCAGTGCGCGATACGGTGCAGCCTTTCGACTCTTCGTTATAAAGCCCGCGCTTCGTTGACCACGTATATTCAGCATTATCTACCCCGAGAATGTCACTGCGACTGGAAGAGCCCCTGTCATTCACAATGCGTACGATAGGTGAGGCTGGAACTAATGCACCGCTTGAATTTGTTGTGGTGTTACGGGTTGAATACACCTTATATGAGGCGTATGTACCGTTGACGTTAATTGCATATAATAGCTGCCCAGTAGTACCTAATCCAAGATAATGCTGCCAAACTCCAGAGCCTGCTGCACCACTGGCATCGATACGATTACTGACTTGTAGGGTTATTCCATATTGCTCACCGAATCCCCACGCGGCATTATCCCAACGCCAAATTCCTGACCCACCTGCATTTGCGGGTGTACCGCCTGAAGCAAATAAGTTCCTGAATAATTCCGAATTTAAATCTGTCCTGTCAATAAAATCTTGAATTGCAAGAGATTTAAGTCCGGCGTTATTTCTAAATAGACCTGCATTGTAAGTTGTGCTGAATGACATTTCCCCGTCAATAACAGACTTTCCTTTTAATACTGAACCACCATTAAAATTTGACTGACCATCTACATAAAGCCATTTCTGCAGGTTAATATCGCCAGTAAATGTTGCGCCAGTTAAATCAGCCTTGCCGCCGAACTGTGTAGCCATGTAACCCCAGCTTGGGCCGGTAAACGTGGTGCGATCCGGGCGTGTTACAGTCACAGACTGATCGCTACTGTAAATCTTTTGCCAGTTCTGGAAATCAAGAATGCGGCCACGCGCAACCTGTGCAAAGTCGTTCAGGATTTTCTGTGTAATAGCCACCTGCATTGATGCCGGAACAGCATTCCACGCAAGTCCTGATGTCGTAGGGCCATCGAAAGCAACTGAAAGAGTTAGCTGGGTATTTGATGTGACGGATGACACCACCAGCGTGTAAGGGGCGCTGCCCACTGTGACGTAAACGAAATCACCTTGCTTCAGCTCAGTAGTAAAGCTGGTTCCTGTGCCGGTTACAGCATTAGAGCCGTTCGTTAAAGCGATAGTGCCTGCTGGCATAGTTTTCTCCGGGCGTAAAAAAGCCCGGCACAATTGGCCGGGCTATATCAGTGTGATGTTCAGTTCGCTTTGAAAATTACTTTAAGTGGTACGTCTTTTTGAGGCTTACCCTCTGGGTAACGCCACAACGAAACCTGCCTCTTCACGCTTCGATTAAAAACATATTCTGGTTCAGCGCTGATAAGGCGGATATTTTCCGTTTTACCGCTACTGCTTACGTCATAAAGCACGTTAACCTCTCCGCCAATACGTAGTTTTTCCGGTCGATCCGGGTATGAGATTACGTTTGCGGCATTAGCCAAGGATGAAAATAATATAATCGATAAGAAAATAAATTTGCGCATGCTGCCCTCCAGAATTAGGGTATAACAGCGCCATTTTGAAATTGGTTCAAATCGTGAAAACGATCGTTGGGATCAAATTTACTTATGTCAGGTTGGGTAGGATTGCGTATGGAATCCTTAACCCATATGGTTTGAAAGAAGATGCCCAGGTATTCTGCAATTTACTCACCCACTGGCATTGCAGAACCCCACCAGAAAACCTGAAGTAAACACCCGAGTATCCAGTATTAGTTCCTCCATCATCAAAAATATTTCCATACGCAAGAGCACTGGAAAGGATATATGTGTTAGTACCGATATTTTGAGAATAAACAGCATTATCTAAATCATAGTTTGCCGGGATGTCAAAGAAGCCAAGTATGCGAGGAATCTTTGCAGCCATAACGGCTGACCAGATCAGCTCACCTGCAGCATTGAATACGTCTTTGTATCCGCTCTCTACGGGAATATCACTTCTCGTTCTTGCTACGATACCGGCATTAGCTGTCATCCAGTCACCTTGCCCGGCAAAGAAGAACCTTGCTCCCTCGCTGGGCTTAAACCACTTGAGCGAACCATCATTTCCCGGCCTGGCTGCAACAAACCCCATATCAGTGGAATTACCAAGCTGACATTTAATATCGTAATAACCGATGTCAGTTAAGTTTGAATAACCGATGGTATCTCTGAAGTATGTGCCCCTATAATTGGAATCAATTACAAGTGCTCCAGCAGCATTAAATATTTGATATCCACTCATATGAAAGCGTACACGTCCAAAGTTAATGTTACAGATTTCGGGCCGCCAACTCTTATTACCTGCACCCCGCCATTAAGACATCGAGCCGCAAATTCATAAGTGTCCGCGCCAACTCCGGGTGTATTGGATTGAGCGCCTACGATTACTGCAAAGCAACCACTTAGAGTAGAACCAGAGAAAGGCACAAATAATTGAGCAGCGTTCGTATCGATTGAAGCAGAAGTTCTGCCTAAATAACGTGTGTTGTAATCGCCTATATCAACCACCAGTTTCCCGGTGGCATCCCAGCACTGCAGGCCTGCGGGCATACATTCTCCTTACCAGAGCCCTTCCCTGATGCGTAATGTTCCATTTCCGTCGTAAGTTAATTTGAGAACACCACTATCAAGCACTCTCCCTGCACCATTCGCTGCATTTCTTTCAAATAATCCAGACTTGTCCAAACGCCAGCCTGCAGAACCAGAAACGAAGTTGTTGGACTGAATAAAGTTGCCGATCATGGCATTGGTTATCCATCCCTCACCAATAAAGGCCTGATTAATCAGAACCTGACCGTCTCTGATGATGAAGGGAGAAAACACGTTATTCCCGCTGCCGCTCGCCACAACAAACTGATTGGCGTTTACAGCGAAACGTGTAATCACCTGGCTGCCGTTGATTGTCACAGCGACAGACATGCCTGCGTCGTAATTGGTGCCGCCATACTTGATGCCCGCTTTCAACGTGTAGATTGCTGAGCCGCCGGACGCATCAGCATATGCTGTCATTTTCTCGGAGATAGCCGCCTGCTGCTGATCGAACTGAGCGACAACGTCAGTGCGTAAATCAGCAACCGATTTCTCAGCATCCGCTGCAACGTTTTTGGCTTCGAGAATGCCCGCTGAGTTTTCACCAAAGTGCGCCCACTGCTGATCGACATGTTCATAGTTAGCGAGGATATCTTCAGCTAGTGCTTTTGGATCAGTAATGATTGGCTCAAGCAACGCCTGACCATCTGGCGATTCAATAAACTCCTGGAATGAATCACCTATCAGGTCGTTGGCATTGGTATTGCTGGCACCTTCGACAAACCCGGTCCAGTCACCTTTGTTGCCGATTTTGTCTATCAGGCGCGCTCGGTACCAGCGTCGTATACCTGCAGGCATCGGCCCGTGCTGATAGCTGACACCAGGATAAGGAACGTTAGCCAGGAACAGCGGATTCATGCCATCCGCGGTAGTCGCTACTTCAATCTCGGTATAAGCCGTGTCACCCGAGCCAGTCGGGAAGCCCCACTGTATGTTGATGGCCCACACCACATCTGTAGTCGCGATCAGGCTAACCGGCGTTCCCGGCTTGCCAACCTTTCCAGACAGCGTTGTTGACTGCGCATACCCCCACGGTGATGAAACGTCCACCGCATTGACGGCGCGAACACGCACGTCATAAATACCGGCATAGATGCCAGCGACGGTGAAACCCTTAGCGCTCTGCTGGCCGAGGTTCACCCAGTCGCCGTTATCCTTGCGCCACTGCGCAACGTAGCTGATAGCGTTTGGCACCGAGTCCCACGTCACCTGCATGCAGGCAACGTTCAATCCCTGCTCGACGTAATCAACCTGAGAAATCACCACGTTTTCTGGCTTATTCATGACGCCAGGTGGAGTGATGGTGATCGGCGGCGGGTCGATTTTTACACCGTCATCGATATAGCGGTATTTGTTCGGGTCATGCTGAACACCGCCAACCGTGAAAGTGCCGTCATCATTGGCGGAAATAGACGTTACGCGGAAATACTGAATCGCCAGATTGTCACTGTCGATTGCCCATACCGCACCGGCAACAGGTGTCTGGCTGTAAGCAGTGCTGACGCGCACCGTTTTTTTATCCGCGCTGACAGACGCAATGGTTCGTGTCTGAGCGTTACCATCCGGAAGGTTTAGCACCAGACGATCGCCTGCAGCGTAATCAATTGCCCTGTCCAGCGTGATATTGAGTCCGCTAACGGCGCTGATTCGACCACCGTTCTGTTTACCCGCTCGGAATGCATCTGCCACGCCGATGATTTTAGCCGGCAGCGGAATAAAGCCATCCAGACCAACGTTAAATGAGATGGTCCCGTCTTTAGCGTTGGAGAGAATTGCCCAGCGCCCGCGACGGTGTGCCTCGCTCTGTGAGGTGCAGCCAATCGCGGTGATCTTGCTTTCGTTGACGTCATAGCGCTGAACTAAATCAGGCTCGTAAACGCCTTCAACGGTATCTGAGTAGTGGTTTTGTGGATCGGACCAGCTAACCTGGCAAGAGGTATAGCGGTTTTTGTAAGAACCACCGCCGTAAGTGAACAGACCATCAACGACATTGGCGCAGTGATACACCCAGTCAACATCATCCTGCGGAACGTCGGCATTCACGAATATTTGATTGTTGCCCCAGAAGGTGATGCCGCGAAACACCGCCGCAATGTCCTTGAGAACGGTGTAAGCGTCCTGCTGGCTCTGAATGAATACGTTGCAGGTGAAACGCGGCTCTGTGCCGCCAGCCCCATCTGAAACCTTCTGATCGCAATACTGCGCGATAGTATACAGTTCCCACTTATCAATCATGGAGGCATCGACACGGTTGCCCATGCCGTAAATCTCATCCAGCACCAGATCGTAAAATACCCAGGCCGGGTTATCAGTCCACGCAAGTTTGAAATCACCCAGCCAGTTCCCGCTATACGTGCGGCTGATTGGGTCATACGTGGTCGGAACGCGGATCAGCTTGCCTTTAGGCTTGCAGGTGATTTTCGGTGCGCTGCCGTTGAACTGGCTTGAATCCAGCTCGACGTAAAGCAGTGCGGTATTCGGGTAGCGTAATTTGCTGTCGATTACCTCCGCAAATGAAAACACCTTGAAGGCGTTCATCAGCTTCGTTGAGGTTGAGTCGGCGGTGATTCTACGCACGCGGATTGACCATCCGGTCGTGGCTTTAGGTAAATCAATGCGGTGATCGCGCTGATATTCGGATGTGGTTTTGCCATCGAAGGTGCCGTTCACAACCTGAACGTAAGCGCTGCCATCGGTTGAAAGGTCAATCGCATACTGCGTCACGGTTCCGACCATGTCACCGTTGTCTTTGTACAGGTAGTGAAGCGGCAGGCTCAGCTTGATGCGCACAGCATCGAGAGACAGGTTACTGAACTGGCGAATCCACGGCGCGGTAGTAGATACCTCAACGCCAACGGATGACTCATTATCTACTTCGGGCATCCCCTGAATGTATGACTGGTCCTGCGTGCCCTTGCGAAAATCCCACTTAACGCCGGTAAAGTTATAACCGCCGCTGTTGTTGGCAAGAGGCGTGTCATTGATATAAATTTCCTGCGCCGTCAGGTCGCCCTGAATCTCACCCTCGGAAATTGCCAGAAGCATCTTCAGCTTTGCAACTGAAAGCAGGTCATCTGGCTCTTCTACTGGCGTGTGAGCGCTACCGCCGCCACCGCCCTTATAACCCTGAATTACGCGCGCGCCCTGTAGAAGTTGCATATTGCACCCATAAAAAAAGCCACCCGGCGGTGGCTGAATTGCGAGAAGGTCTTACTGCTGGTCGCTGGAGAATATTCCGGCGCTGATGATGGCACCGCCAATTTCACGCTGGCCGTAAAGCACCGGTACTGGATAACCCATCGCGACGGTGTTAACTGGCGCGCCAAAGGCATAGTTAGGCTGATTGTCCGTGCTGGATGCCGACCCGATGTTATAGCTGGGCTGTGGCGTTAACATACTGACCACGCCACCCAGCATCATGCTGATGCCGATACCGGTTAAAATGGTTGTGGCCCCGATAGCACCAGCAGTCATTGCGGCACCCCATGCAGCGAGACTCGCACCGGCAGTAAAGAACGCGGCCACCAGCGCGATCGCGCCGATAACGATTTGCAGAACACCCGCCTGCTTGCTGCCTTCGATCACCTGACTCATCCGGTATTCAGTCGCACCATTGGACATATCAAACTCTTCCAGCCCGATGTTTTTACCGCCGCTGTAAAAGGCAAAACGCACTCCGTTGAGGTGCGCGTTTGACACGTACTTTTTGAATCCGGGAACCGATGCGCACATCGCCCTGAGCATTTCCCGCATGTCAGCAACGTGGAACAGGTGAACCTTGCCGAACTTTTTAGCCAGGCCGCCAGAGAGCGTCATTTTCTTAAGCATCAAATAAATCCTTATGCCGCACGATGCGCACGGTGCGATCGCGGTAATACTTGCCGTAGGGAACGCGCGCGGATAGGTTGCCGAATCCGTGGTGCAGCATAATGTTGTCACCCAGATAAACCGCAGCGTGATTTGTTACGGGAGCCTGTACGCGCATCATGATGACGTCGCCAGGCTTCATGGATGCCGGATCAACTTCTGTAAACCCTTCGGCCTGCCAGTTATCGTCATAACGGCTTTCTTTGCCATCAGTCCACCACTCGTAATCGACCGACCAGTTCCCAAGCGTGATGCCATGCGTCTGCTGAAAGTAATCCATCACGAGCGTCCAGCAGTCAGCATGCCCGAGCACCCACTGCCGGCCCGCCAGCTCTCTTTCACCTCGCGGCGAAATGGTGCAGAAGTCACCCTCAGGCCACGACATGATCCCCCACTCAACGCCGGAGTGATCGCACTGGATGCGGTCCATTTCAGAGGGGATGAGCTGCACAACATCCGGGTGTGAGTGAATAATCATCAGCACGTCGCCCTGCGCTTCCGCCGCCTGCAGGTCCTCGTCTGCCATCGTGAAGCTTTCGGTTGGCGTATCTGAAATGTTGCGGCAGCAGACATACTCCTGAGCACGCCCAATCTGTACGACGACCCCGCAAGCCTCGCGCGGATATTCCGCCTCTACGTGCTCACGTATGGCGTTCATGATTTTTTTTCGCATGATTATTTGCCCTGCAGGTTTGCCGCCGGAAACCCGCCGAAGGAAAGCGCATTCTCTGCGCCAAAGCGAAGGCTGCAGTCACTCAGCTTACCGCCGCAGACATCAAGTCCGGGGTTGTCGGTTGGCGTGCCGTCTTTGAGGAAGTATTTATTACCGGCGTAATCGCATCCGGTGCCGGTTCGGTACCAGCCGCGCATGCACCAGGTGCAGACCGGCGTGATTTGCCGGGATGGTAATTGCAGGCTCTGAACGTCGAACGGTGAGCACAGCTCAAAGTCAACCTGCGCGCGCGTTTCCTGACTTTTGGCATTCACATAGAAAAGCTGCACGCGTTCATCGCTGGGGCTGGCGTTAGGATTGCCAGCGGTCCAGTTTGCTGCGTCCAGATATTTAGCGAGCGTAGTGTGAATCTTCACCTTCGCTTTAACCAAATCATCGAACTGGAGGCACAGCGCAGTGACGTAGTTCCCGATGTTGCCAACGGAAAGCGTTGGCGTGGGCTGCGAGCCGGTGCTCGACAGCTCCATGCCTTTCAGCTCGTAGGGGTAGGGATCGTACTGGTTGCCCTGCCAGATGATGGCGGGGAGGTTTTCCGCTGCAAATGCAGCCCAGCCATCGGGTGCGATATTGTGCGCATGAAATCGCAGGATGTTTTCCATCCCGAACGCCGTGCCGTCTATCTCGATGAGCTGAACCAGCTGGCCCGGCTCAAGCTGCTGTATATCCTGAGTGAAGCTCATATTTCGCCCATAAAAAAGGGCACCGAAGTGCCCTGTTAAGGATTATGGCTATGGCCCGAAAGCCTGCTCGAAGGTGAAAGCTATGTCGCAGAATCCTTTCTTCGGAAAGGTGGGATTGATCGAATCGAACTTGACGCGGTAAAGATTTTTTTCACCCCACGGATTAGTCCACCAGAACGACTTTGTGACGTGCTGCTTGAGAAAAGCCCGGACCTGCGACATGTCTTCAAGCTTACCGTTACAGGATAATGACCATGATTGAGCGTCGTTATTAATCCCGTTCTCAGCGATTTGCTCATAACCATCACCGAACTTTGCCTGATAAACAGACTTCGTGATTTGCTCGCTGGCACCGATCCGGACACACCAGTTAAACGTATCAATTGCCATGTGGCGTTATCCTTTCCTGTAGAGAAGGCCACCGGGTGACATCTCTTTTCTCAGACGATCGGTGATGGTCTGCTGGATAATTCCTGTCATCTGCGTTGCAACACCGGCTGTGCCTGTAGCACCCGCCTGTGCCTGACCGTCACCCTGCATGATGGTTACCGGCGCATCCACCTGAATGACCATATTGCCGTTACCGGTGGCGCGGTTCACGCCAGATGAAAACTGGCGATTTCCCGGCATCTCGCCAACATAACCGCCATTTGCATAACCGCGCTTCATGTCATAGAGATTCGCAACGCCGATGTGGTCAGTCTCTTCCTTGGTGAAAACAAACTCACCCTTGTGAACAACGCCAGCCGGATCATACTTACCGCCGCTGCCGGTGTAGCCACCATCTGCATATGAGGCATAGCTTGTAGGCATGCCCATAGCACCAACGCTGCCGGTTGTTGATGCGCCAGAGCTGGCAGCGCCGACTGCGGCCCCGCCGAGACTTCCGGCAAGTGAACCGAAAATCCCGCTCACTGTATTAACCAGCGCCATCTGCAGCGCGACTTTGGCAATAGTCTGGAGAACTGATACACCCCAGCTTTTCCAGTCCGCTTTGCTGCCGACCAGCATGGCGGACATATTATCCATCGCGCTATCAAGCGTTGAGGTGACGCCGGAAGAGACCGCACCCGAAACGTTGCTGGCGCTTTCAATCCAGTTTTCATAGCCTTTTGACACGCCGTTAAGCCAGTTTGACTCTGAAGCGGCGATCGCCTGATATTTCTTGTCGAGCGCATCAAGGGCCTGCTGACGGGCAGCAATAGCCGCCGAACCCTTATCCGTTTTGTCGAACACCCGTTCTATCTGCTGCTGATCGTCGTAGCGGCTCCGCTGGCGATCGCTCATGCCTGCGGTGTCGGTAGTCTGCGCGGCGTCATCACGGTATTTACGGGCAGCATCGGTCAAATCCTTGAGCGCTTCGGTTTGTTCACGCTGCTTGCGCACGTTCTCTTCAGCCCGTTGCGTCCAGGTGGCAAGCTCTGCAGAGTTGTCACGAATCGCTTTGCGTTGCTCTTCCGTCCACTTAGCGCCGGTCTGATGCGACGCCGCGTAAAGTTCAGAGGCCTTTTCACCTTCGGTGGCGCGAACCTTCTGCACTTCAATGGCAACGCTGAGGTCGGCCATTTTACGCGCATAGTTTTCTGACTGCTGCGCCGCTGCCCGCTCCTCCTTCCCCTGCTCGCTGACAGCCTTTTTACCTTCACGCAGCGACTTGTTCAGGTCTTCCTGTTTCTGCCAGGCCTGTACGGTGTTGCTGATGAATTTCTGCCGCGCCTCGGTATATTCAGGCGTATTGGTCAGCCCGGCATCATCAGCGGAATATTCCGCCTGACGCCTGACGCGATCAGCGCCTGAGAGACCAGCCAGTTCGTTTTCACGCCCGGATTTCTGCAGCAAATCAGCCTGTTTTGACGTGAGCTGAGCCGAGGGAATACGGAAAGGTGCGTTTGCCAGATTGGTTCGGGTGGCAAGCAATTCATTGCCTAGCGACAGCAGGCGGTTAAATTCCGTGTGCTGGCCGTTCATCATCAGCAGCGACTGATAAGCCGTGTTTTGCTGAGCGGCCTGCTGCCTGATTAAATCCACGCGGCGTGTTTCAAGCACCTCCAGCACAGACTGAACTTCCTGTGACTTCTCCTGCATCTGGTTAAGTCGCGCCTGCTCGACTGCCAGTTCAGAAGTAGCCTGCTGCATGCCGGTCGATACTTCCTCAACGCTCGTCAGATAGTTGATGAGGAAGCCGCCAACGGAGGGGCCCGGGCTTGCCATTATCTGCTGATAGCCCTGAATCTGCGTTTTGAGCTTATCAACCTTCGCGGCCTGTTCGTCAATTAACCGGTTCTGCTCGGTCATCGACGTGCGGGTTTTGGTCTGCGTGTCGGAAACTTCCGGCAGGCTCATACCCGGTGCGGCCTTTCTCACATCATCCAGTGTTTCGATATACGCGCGCGCTGATTCTCGCGCCTGCTCCTGCCGCTGATACATGGTGTACCAGGCACCGGCACCCAGCATCAGCAGGCCGGGAATTCCGCCTACCAGACCCAGGACGCCGCTGGTAAGCCGCGAACCCACTGATGTGATGCTGTTCAGTCGTTCCTGCGCGGCAGCTCGCGCATTCACATTACGCGTAAGCACTGCCTGCGTTGCGGCCAGACGGCGCTCAGCCGCTTCCTGTGTCGCGGTTCCTCTAGCTGCTACAACCGCCTGCTGCGCACGATAAACAGCGGCGCGCGCTCTTGCAGTTGAAATTTGTGTGCCCCGGATTTGAGCCTGTGTAAGCGCTACTTCGCTCTTATACGCCGTTACGATACCGGCAGAAGCAGAGATTGCACCCGATGCCATGCCGCCAAAGAATTTAGCGGCACCGACAGCAACCAGCGCACCGGCAACCGTAGCCACCGAATCGATATTTTTCGCCACACCTTCCAGCACGCCAGAAAGTGACGCCGTGACGCCGGAGGTGGTATTTGCCTCACCTACCCACTGCTGGAAGGCGTTCTGTACTTTAGTGACCGAGCCGGAGACAGATTCAGGCAGGGATGAGAATTCGCCGCGCAGCTTGTCGAGCTGGCTGGTCAGCGCAGGTACCACTTTATCAATGGTAAGCTGACCCTGATCGGCCATTGCTTTCAGGTCTTTTCGCGCGACGCCCATACCGGCAGCAAGCGCACGGATAACACGATCGCCGGATTCGTTCACGGCGTTGAATTCTTCGCCGCGCAACACGCCCTGTGCAAGCGCCTGGCTGAACTGCGTAATAACGGAGCTGCTTTCCTCTGCACTGGCACCGGAAAGCTTTAGCCCGGTAGAGACCGCCTCTGTTACCTTCAGCACTTCCTGCGCGCTGTAGCCAAATTCACGCATCGACGCTGCAGAGCGTGAGTAGAGATTGGCGTTGTCGTCGAAAGCGGTACCTGTGCGCTGGCTGATATCCATCAGCGATTTCTGCACGGTGGCAAACTCACTGGTAGACTGCGAAGCCTGCTTGAGTCGCGCGTTTACCGCGTTCCAGTTATCGGCCAGCTCGATAAGATGACCGGCTGCAAACGCACCGGCAAAGACGCCCGTCATTTCCAGCGCGGTCTCTTTCGTGGAAACCAGCTGCTCGTTCAGCTCCTGAATTGCGCGCTGACTTTCCCGCGCGGCCACAGCGGCACGACGCCCGCCCTGTTCCATCGTCCGGTAATAATCGGCACCCATTCGTGAGGCACGCGCAATCTCTGACTGGAAAGAACTGGAGTTCGCAGAGATTTTAATAATCAGTTCGCGCAGCGTTGCCATAGTTCACCCTGTAAATCCCGCTGGCGCGGGTAATTAAAGACCTGCCATCCAGACTTCAAGGCCGCTGGTTTCCTTCTCTTCTTCTGCTTCGCCCCACTTCAGCTGCAGATCACTAATGGTTGTTTTAGCGCCCTGCGAATTGAGTACGGCAGCGGAAATCTGCGCAGCCTGAATATCACCACGAAAGTCTCCGATAGGGCTTAGGCGGTCATAGGCGATCCACATTTTCAGCTCACTGGCGCTAAGGGTTTCGCGAATTTCTTTGAGAGTTCGCCCAAGGCGCAGCGCCAGTGTCATCAGGAAGAAAGTCAGCGGCTCTTTTACTTTGCCTCTGCGGTTTCCTGTGAGATGCCCAACTTAAGCGCCTGATTAAGAAGGCGGGTATGCACCGGACCATAGATTTCGGAAACAATGGACTCGTCTTCATCACTGAAAACACGATCCCCGTTCTCATCGAGCAGAACATCAATGAGCATCACCACGTCTGCGCTCTTGTTACGAAGAAACGTTTCCTGCGGTGTCAGCTTGGGGTCTGTTTCACCCTCCGCCAGTTCCGGTGACATAATTTCGCGAAAGCGCATCCACGCTTCGCCGGAGGGCTCACGCAGCATCACTTTTGCGTTATCCCATTCAGGGACAGTAATTACTTTTGAACGAAACCCTGACGATGGAGCAAGCGCCAGAGCGCGTAATGAAGCCGGTGATGCGGTGTTTTTTTCGGTATTCGACATTTCATATTCTCGGTGAGCGGGTTAATGCGGATAAAAGAAAAGCGGCCGGAGCCGCTTATGAACCTGAAGCAATAATTGCCTTCGGCTTGCCACGCACGCGCAGCGAGTAGGTAGCGCCTACGACTGACGATGTGGCCGCAGACCAGGAGCTCTGACGCACTTCAACCAGCACATAAAAACCGTTGCCTGATGCGAAAACAACGCGCAGCGCGCGCAGCTCATCGTTTTCATATGCGGTTTGCAGTGCCTGTTGAGCCTCTTCATCTCCAACCCAGTTACGCGTAATGCTCATCTCAGCCGGAGCGGCGAGACCGTTCGTTTGCTCCTGCTCGGTGGAGCAAAGCGTGGTTACGTCAATGTCACCTTTCTGACCACCTGTGTAGCTGATCTCCTTTGTGGCACATGCGGCTTCCAGCCAGCTGACGCTGTTAGATGGAAAACCGGAGTCCGTAAAGTCTTCAGCAGTCACTGGCGCGGCAGAGACGGCAAAAGTCATCCCCTTTGTTACTTCGTATTTGCTGCTCATGTTTTCTCCAGGCGTAAAAAAACCGGCTTATGCCGGTCATGGTTGATGGGGTTGGTTATTGCTGGCTCTGAACTTCCAGCGTGGCGCGGTATAAGCCAGTGTCAGACTCGTAACCGTTTCGCTTTCGCATCTGTGAGAACATGAGGGCCGACAAAGCGTTCACCGCCTGTTCGCGGATATTTCTTGCCTCATCCGTGGTCAACGCGTACACATCAACCTGCAGGGTGCCATTTTCTTCCGCTGGTCCGCACAGTGTATCGCCGTATGTTTCACTTACGATCGTGAAGATTACCCAGGGTGGTTTTACTGAGGGTTCACCCTCAGCATTAAGAGGGACTACGTAAGGATAAACCTGACCACCGGCGATCCCGCTAATTAGCGGGTAGATGTCGGATTCGGTCATTTGCTCATTACCTCGTCTAGGGCCTTAAGCATCTCTTCGAATGCGGCTTTAGATGCCTCTTCCTGTTTACTGTCAAAGGCTGGCCTGACGAACGGTTTCGCTGACATCTTTGATGTGCCTTCTTCCAGAAAACGCCAGTAAAATGCGTTATTCGGGGAAGCCGCTTTCATCTTGTTATCGCTATTGCCCGTATCAGGATTAACACCACGAATGTGAACACCCGCCACCGCCGTGCCCTGCGCACCCTTACCGAACAGAACAACTATGTTCCTTTTCAGCTTTCCGGTCTGAACCGGAGCTGTGTTGGCAACCTCTTCGGCTACCAGTTCGGCACCCGCTCTGACAGCGCGACGCAATACCTGACGGCTTTCAGCTTTACTTAGTATCTCAAGGTCTCGCGACAAATCAGCCAGGCCGGAAAAATCGAGGTCGGTTGTGATCACGTTTTCACCCCCTGTTTACAGAGAATTTCCAGCCGCGTACCTTTGGCATTCGGAACCGGCGTGCCGGATACATCAAGCACCCAGCCTTTAAGCGGTCCACTTGTGCAAACGAGGCGAGATGCTGCCGTGATATCTGCCCGGTAGCGCATCCAGACTCTGATAGTTGCTTCAGATTTTTCAGCGCCAGACGTCATAAGTTCACGCCCTCTGATCGCCTTTACTTCTGCCGGACAACCCGTAACCACATCAAACCATTCATCTTTTGGCTGACCGGATGGAAGCGTTATATGTCGGGAATTCTGAATGGTTACGCGGTGACGGAAACGTCCTGGCTCCATTAGCTACCTTCCTCCGGTTTAATATCTTCTTTCCCGCGCCAGTTTCGGTGAATAAACATCAACCGCTCTGCTGTCGCGTTTTCGTAAAGCTGTACTTCGCTTTGCGCCGTCCGGTGTTCAAACATATCGGCGAAGCACAGCAGCACGGCACCTTTTACGGCGGCGGGAATGTCAGAAGCAATTTTCCATGCTGGCTCATCGCACCAGCGGTAGCAGTAATCAAAAGCAGCCTGAGCGTAGATGGTGATCAGGTCGTCGCGATCATCATCCTCAAACTCAATCTGCTGCTTCAGCAATTTCAGACTTAAAACGTCTAATACATCTATCGCCATGTGTTATAAGGGCGGGTGTCCCCGCCCTCCCTCATCAGGAACCAGAAGCAAAGGTGCCCTTGATGATTGCAGTCGGGCGATAGTTAGCGAGCGCAAGGCGCTCTTCACACAGGATGGTCAGCATGTTTTTCACGAAGTTGTCGCGATCTTCACGGCTGACTTCCACGGTTGCATCCATGCGATCCCATACCTGAGACGCCATGTCGAAACCACCAACGGTGAACGTGCCCGCTACCTGCGCCTTAGTTGGCACAACCGGCAATCCCCACATGATGTTACTTGTAAATGCCTGTGGACCACCTAAGATGTAACGACCATCGCCATCTTTAAGCAGCGCGATATTGTGCCAGTCGCGAGGGTTAAGGATGATGCCGGAGGCGCTGAACTCGGATTCAGTCACCTGGAAAATCGCGTGAGCGATGATATCGGCGCGGGTATCACCTGTTGCGTTCAGCGCTGTGTCATAAGCCGTCGCAACGTGGTTCAGACCTTCCAGATTATCTCCGGTACCATCACCGTTCAGCAGCTGGCCCTCTTCCTTTAGTGCCAGACCGTACATCAGACGGTTGTTAACGTACGATTGCAGCATAGGTGCATCGTCCATCACCTGACGGGATGCCTGAATCCAGTGCGCTACCGTTTTCACGTTGGCTGTGTGCTTGCTGAAGGTGATGTCAGATTCAGGCTTTAGCGCCTTCTCTGCCACGATGTCGGCGCTGTTGGTGAACACTTCTTCGCGCACATATTCCAGTGAGTTACTGGAAATACGACCCTGTGCCAGCAGGTCACGAATGGTCAGTCGGCGCAGGCCCGGCATCAAAATGCCCGGAACCTGCATCGGCTGGATCAGATTGCCCGCTGAAGCTGCGTCACTACCCAGCGATTTGTTAAAGGTTTTGGCTTCAAAACTGCCTTTACTGCCGTTCCATGATTTTTGCAGCTCTTCGGCCGCGCGTTCGGCGAATGATTTTTTCTCACCCGGATTTTCAGCGCCCGATGCCAGTTTCTGCTCAAGGTCGAAAAGTCGAGTGCCAGACTTCTGCAGCTCTTCGTTAACTTTTGCCAAATCATCCTGCAGCTTTTTCGAGACTTTGCCTGTGCTTTCAATTTCGGCTTTCTGTGCATCAAACAGCTGTGTCATTTTCGACTGAGACTCTTCGATGGCTTTCTGAATTTGCGCGAGTTCGGACATGTTATTTTCCTAAATTAGAATTGAAGTTCTGCATGCTCTTAAGCAGAGCGTTAATTTGTGCTTCGTTTTCGTCGCCCCCGGACTCGCTCCGAATCGCTGACTTAAACCGGGCTATCAGCCCAACTGCCTGTGACTTGGTGAGCCCGACTGAATCCCTCAGCCAGTTCTCCACATCACGAATGGTTTCAATGCCATCTACGCTTTTCATGGCTGCTACGCCTGCAAGCTCATTGGCCGGGAAGGTGCACACGCTGATTTCACGTAGCGCTGCGATATTTTTGAAGATGCGTCCGCTGGTGCCGACTGAGTAATCGTCTTTGTTGACTGAAAATCCAACGGACATACCCTCAACAGTGCCGTGCTGCATCGCAGCTTTGAGGTCGGTTGCGCCACTGTGACCCGGTGTGAGCTGTCCTCTGACATACAGCCCTTTATCGTCTTCTGCCAGGCTGTCCCATTTACCAACCGGCAGTTCCCACGTTTTGTGATTGAAAAACATCGCCACCTTACGGCTCTGACTGGTCAGCGCGTTTTTAAATGCTCCCGGCAGGATGATGTCGCCGTCAGAATCGGTGTTGTTAAACACGGAGGCATAGCCTTCGAAAATCCCTTGCTTACCGTCGCCGGTAAACTTGATTTCGGTCTCATCAAACGACAGCGTTTTTACGATCTCAGCCATCACGGCCCCCATAAAAATTAAGCCCCGACATCGCGGGGCTCTTTGTTATTACCTAAGTCAGTAATCGGCACGTACTGCGCCTGACGCATTGCTACGTCGCCGCCCGGTAAAGGCGGCATATTGTCAGTTCGCCGCATCTCATTAATAGTACGCAGACCGGCTTCACCCATCGCCTTCATGAAGGCTGCGCGGGAAGCTGAATCACCGCGAAGGAGACCATCAAGGTTATGTTCGGCATGGTACCGGCCAACGTCGGACGGCGTAATCAGCCAGCGCTGTATGCTGTTTTCCCAGCGTGATATGTAGGGCTGCAGCGTGTACTGGAGAAATCCGAGATTCTGCTGCTCAATGCCGGTTCCCCAGCTCGTTGATTTTTCAACGTCACCTACAAGGTGCGGAGGAACGCCAAAGAAGCGGGCAAGCTCGCTTACCTGAAACTTACGTGACGCCATCATTTCGGCATCCTGCGGTGTTACGCCAATTGCAGAGGTTGAGAAGCCAGCTTCCAAAATCCACAGCCGTTTTTTAACGGGACCACCAGCAATTTCTTTGAAATTTTCTTCAACCTGCGACCGCTGCGCTTCGGTAAGAACTTTTTCACCGGTGGACAGAATTTGCGGTGACTTTGCGCCATTGGCGAAGAAATCCCGCTGCTGATCTTCCATCGCAACCGCCACGCCCGCTGATTTACAGGCGAAAGCGATCGGCGAAAGCCCCACCAGACCGGTAAAGCCAAATCCTTTGAGGTGGAATATCTCTTTTTGGGCAAAATCAGCATATTCGCTGTCGCGCTGATAGCGATAAACCAGCTTTTTGCCGACCATTTTCACGTCCATATTGGCGGACTGAAGCGGCAGGAGGCTTATCACGTCACCCGCGCCATTTCGCTCCACCAGCGCATAAGCATTACCGTAAAAACAGAGCTGCATTGTCATAGCCTCCCTGAACTCCTGGGCGGTCATGTACTGGTTTGGTGAATACCGAAGCAGCCGTGCCAAAGGGTTGCTCAAGTCTACCTTGCTACGGTTATTGCTTTTGTCGGTTTCGAAAACATCAAGCGGTAAACAGGCGGTGAGCGTCGAGATAAGACTTACACAGCGCCACACGGTAGAAATCTGAAGAATTCTTTCATCATTTACAGCAGAATCGCCGAGGTGTCCGTGTGCAGATACCGGCCCGGTTTGCGATCCCTGATTGGGGGTGACTAACCGCCCGCCTACAAACCAGGACTGCAGTTTTGCCCACAGCCCATTATTGGTTCGCAGGTCAATTGTGTATTTTGGTTCTTCCATCACATGCTCAGCGGTCGGAAAATGAAATCTTCAAAGTCACCACCTTGCTCAGTGACCTCCCCATTAGCCGCACCAACTGACATGGTCATCGCGACCATGCCATCAATGCGCCCAGTTGCCTTGGATTTATCGAGTTTTCTGTTACCGGCTGCGTCCTTAACCACCACCGCATTGACCGCGCACATTGTCAGCACCGGATGCATACCGTGCCTGACGCGCCCGTTAAGCATCAGTGATTCCAGGGTATCTACAGCCGGACCCATGTCTTTGAAGCCCTGACCAAACTCAGTAAGCGGCAGCGTTAAACCGATCGCATCAGCTTCCTTCCTGAATTGATCTATGCGCCAGCGGTCAAACGCCATTGACGTGAGGTCAAAGTCACCAATGATTTCAGCAATGTCATTTACTACAAAGGCGTAATCCACCGATGCGCCGGGCGTCGTTCTCAGCAGACCTTCTCTTACCCATACGTCATATGGCGCGCGGTCGGTTTTAGTTCTCTCTTCGAGAGTTTTTTCTGGCGTCCAGAAGTAAGGGAAGAAATCCCATACCCCATCATCGGATTCACCGGCGATTACGAAGGCTGTTAAGTCATTACGTGCTGACAGGTCCAGACCTGCATACCACTTTCTCGGAGTGTTAAGCGGCTGTCCGCCGCAAATCTCCCATACGTTGCGGGAAATGAACGGTGATACCGTTGATACGCGCTGATTTAAATTCAGGTTGCGAAATGTGTTCTCAAAACTTGGCATGCGTCCGGCCTTTTCAGCCTGCCGCGCCATATCCTTTTCAGAACGGAAAGTTCCGAGCGCCGGATTTGCCGCCACCCAGGATTCGCGCTGGCTTATGTCTGCATCTTTGGGTGCTTCGTATACATGGCAGACTATATGCGGGTCTTTCGACTTCACCGCATCATCTATCCAGATGCTCAGCAGGTCTGCATCATTTGCCGCCTGTGTGCTGATAACTATCAGCAGCGGGTTTTCATGAGCGCCCTGAGCCGTGGTGATCGCGTCTATGAAATCATCCTGCGGCCCGCGCACCTGACCGGTTTCATCCAGGATTGCCAGTATTGGAGACAGGCCGTGCGTTGTTTTCCCTTCCGCCGAAAGCGCGCGGTAAATCACGTTGCAGGGCAATCCAATAAGTTTTTTCCCGCTGGGCGTGATGTGAACGATGTCTTTAAGCTCAGGGCTGAGATTTACCATCTTCACGGCCAGCTCAAAAACTATTGATGCCTGCTCACGACTCAGTGCACCGCTGACAATCTGGGAGTTCTGTTTAGCTTCCGGACCCACCAGGTGGGCTAGCATGATCCCAGCAATCAAACCTGTCTTGCCGTTTTTACGAGCAATACTGAGTATCGCCATGTCGGTTCCGACTGGGTTGTCATAGGTATCAAGGATGAATCGTTTCTGGAACGGGTCTAGCCGCATGGCCTGACCTACAAGATTGCCTTCTGGCACGATGCAATAGCGCTCAATGAACGCTATAACACGCTCACCTCGCGTCATAAGTTGTTATCCGTGTTTGGGGAAAGCGATCAGATTATCTTCTTCGTCGGCATGCTGCGTTTTTGTATTTCGCGCGGCGCGATCATTCTGATTTCGTTTTTTCTGGTCGCGGCTCTCACCGTTCGTAGCGTGGGAGTGAATTTGCAGATCACGGCGCTGAGCGAGGATGGTTCGCTGTAACTCGGTAATTTGTTTTCGCAGGTCTTTAATTAGCCCTTCATTTCGCTCTTCACCACGGATACGTTCTTCTTTACGTAAATCCTTGCGTAAAACGGTTACATAGAGCTGATTATTTGCCAATTCCACAGCGGCAAGCAGGTCTGCTGGCGTCCAACTATCCAGAGCTTTCGATCTGATGTTGTCATGCCAGAACGGTTCGGCTTTTTTTTCCAAACCCGCATGGGACGGGGGCGCGATGGTGTCCACTGTCGCATTTTGCATGGCCTGAACCGCCGCAGTCGAACTGTCAGAACGGGTTCTTTTTTCTGCCATTTGTCAACACCTTTGACTCTTAAAAAAATGGAAAAAATCGGGTTAGCGTTAAATCAAAAGTTAGGCGTCGGTCATTTAGGGCTAGATGCGTGAAGATTTACCCTCCCCCCCCACCTACAAATGAGAATGAATATTATTAAAGATGAGGTGATTTCATCGCGATACTTTATCGATCTGCTCAGTTTCATTGCCTGACTTGCTGAGCCCACTAATAAGATGACCGGATAGCGACAGGGTTGGCACCGTCTCACCCACTTGATGTGAAAACTCAATCGCTGTGAGCTGATTCATCTCCACGCCATCGACAACCACATGAACAAACTTCCCATCGCGATAAACAATGCTAAGGTCTTTCATTACTTACTCCAGTGAGACGCCGGGTCAAGCGGGTAGCCGTTAGCATCACAGCCGATGACGGTGCCACTCTTCTCCATTCTCTGTTTGGTTGAATCGTGATGCGCTTTGCACAGTGGCTGCCAGTTCCCTTTGTCCCAGAACAAGAGTTGTGCTTTCGATATCGCCAGCGGGTTGCCGGACTTAAGCGCGTCTTTCAGCTTATGGGGTTCGATGTGATCAACGACTGTGGCCGCTGTGATTCTTCCCTGCTGATCACACATCACGCATAGCGGATGCTGCTGCAGGAATCGCAATCGAGCTTTATCCCATCGGCTTCCATAGATGCGTGGCTCTTTGTTCATGCCAACCTCCACGCTCTTCTTCGTTCGGTCCTCGGCTCATTGTCCGGGTGTCGCTCGACTGTTGGCAGATCAGCATGATCAACCAGTGAATAGCATGGATAGATAACGCGACCACCACACGCATCACTAACAGCGTAATCCGCAGCCATTGTGTTATTCCATTTGCTTACGACCTGCTGGAGCTTGTCTCTCGGCGGGCTATAGCAAACACCATGAATCAGTTTACTCAGTGAGATGTAATCACCGTGCGTGCGGTCAGCATGCACCAGCAAGCCAGCAATCTCTCTTTGATACTGCGGTGGTCTGCCTGTACCCAGATAGAAGCTCACCAAGTCGTCGGGGAATCGCGTCAGCCAATCCGCCACCTTTTCGATAAATCCAACGACCGGCAGCGCATCGTCCTCTATGATGACAACCCGGCAATCCTGCGTGGATGCCCAGCGTAATGCGCGCAGATGATTGGCGTTGGCACCCTTCGATTCGCGATCAACAAAGATTTGATAATTAGGAAGGCTATCGGCAAGTGCTACTGCCATATCGAAGCGCGACTCGTGTGCCACAATGGCAAACTTTACTTGTGTTTCCACCAGGCAAACTCCTTACCGATGCCATCCGTTTTAAAGACTGTGTGAACGCGAGGGCCGGTCACCAGCCTGTCAGCGTATCGATGCGCGACTATGCCAAAGGCGATCATGTCACCAACGGCAGCAGCCGCTTTCTCTTTCTGCCAGAAACGCAGCGATTCAATCTGGTAATACAAGCGGACGATGCCGTGAGCAATTGCCATCAAATCAGCGCGAGAGCCACCGAGTAACCCGGCGTTGAGCATCACATCATGTTGATGATCGGCGAGGAACGACTGATAAATTGCTTCGGGGTGGTTCTGCTTAGCCCACGCATCAGCGTATGTCTTTGGTTCTGAGCCAATGTAAATCTTGCCCTGCGCCATCTCTGCCCACGGCTCACGCAGCATCTCAACGTCTGTGCCATCAGTGCACCATACGAAGTTATATTCAGGGTGATCGCGAAGGTGTTGCCAGATATGCAGCCAGCGTCTGAAATAAACGTTCATCTTCACATCAGGAACGCCCACGGTGCTTACACCAACTCGCACTGAACTGATGGAGTCGGTCAGCACAACAGCATGGTTGCCTTTAACTGACGATGCCCACTTATCCAGCAACTCAGGTGATGCACTCATTTTGTTACCACGCTGCGGGTCAGGCTGGCTTGTCAGTAACGTAGTAATCACCACGTTCTGCTTCTGCCGATACTCCGCATAACCGGTGTAACCATCATCGCGACGTTTGTTGTGAATGGTGACGTTGCGTTTAACCTGCGCCTCACGGTCAGGCTTTGGAACCGAACGCTCTACCGCCTCATGCTCATCAAGCGAATAAATCAGTTTTTCCGAACCGACCACATCCGCAAACGCCCAACTCGTTAGCCCAGCGTTGTGAATGCGCAGCGCCAGATCGGAGTGCTCATACATGCCGCGCTCGTAGATGGCGTCGAAGCCACCGACCTTTTCAATTGCACTGCGGTGGTAATACAGCATCACGCCACGCTGGCCGGTGTAAGCCACGTGCTTACTGTCACGATAGAGCACGGCAATATCATTCAGCTTCTTGCCGGTAGCGAAGTCCTGAAACTGATAAGCTAAATGGGGCTCAGGTGATTCGATGTATGGTTGTTCCCATCCACCAGCGATGGGCCACGCGTCATCATCCCACAAAAACAGATGCTCACATCCAGCATTAATCAGCGCTTCGAGGCTGGCATTTTTCGCGGCAACGATGCCGCGTGACATGTCACTGCGGATAGACTTCACACCTACAGGAACATCAACCGGTTTGGATGACCCGTCATCAACGACAAACACCAGCGCACCGGTTGGAAGGTATCTAAGCTGATGATCAAGAGCGCGGGCTAAAACTTCATGGCGATTATGCGTGCTTATTGCGATGCCGATATTTGAAGCGCGATCAGTTAATGGTGCGTATCGAACACCGTTAATCACTACTTCCATTTAGCATTTCCTGCTGGTCAGATAGATATAACCCTCGGCAATGGCGATATCGCCAACCGATAATTCATTATGTTTATGCTGAAAAGTGAACTCAGTGAATGCAGTTTTTAGCACAAAATAAAAAACCACCAGCTTTTGCCAGTGGTCAGTTAAAACAGGTTCAATCGTTACGGTAGAAGATCTAAAGTTGTTCCGATCGTGTAAACGACTGTGGCGCGGATAGCACCCTCATCGTCACGCCACTGGGTTTCTGTAACCTTAAGAATCACCCAGCCTTCCTGAAGTCTACGATTAACTTTGGCGCTGTCTTCAATCTGGTCTACTTGTTTAATCTGAGTGAGGTCAAACTGTTTTTCTGGCATGCCTATCTCCTTATCCATGGGAGACAACACATTACCTTTGAGATTTATCCGAGTGAAGCAAATTTATCTCACAACTAGATGTGCATCTACGCGCGGCGTGATGATCACAATCCACTTGGGATTATGACAATCTCAACAGAATCCCTCGTCGAGCTTGTTTCATAGCTGGCATCGCCATTACTTAGCAGGAAGTGCGCTCGCTCCAGCGCGTCGAGCACGGCTTGCTTGTTGTTCTCTTCTAAAAACTCGGTGACTTTTACATCTGGCGCTGACATCCGCAGTTTGAGCATGCTGTTCATAAATCATTCCTGATTGGAGTTTTCAGCATTGTAAGCCAGTTTCGCAACGCTTCACAGCGTGGCTAGCCGTTATCCCTTGTCGGAGGATTCTTTCTTAAGCTTGTAGTACGCAGCAACAAAACCAATTGCATTGCGCCAATACCTGAACCTTTGCCATCCCGTCCAGAGCATCAATCTGTGCCAGCCTGTATCTTCCTGATTGCAGCGCGATCGACATTGCACTGCTCAACCACTCCATAGAGAACCACGTTCAACTCTACTGAATCGCCATAGCTCATCGCGCTAGCGGGTTCCGGTGCCTTTATCGGGCTGGTCAGGTCCGCTGGCAGATTTAACCGTGTCTGCTTTATCGTTCTGTACTCCACTGGCTGACTTCGCGGCGTCTCGCAACCGCTTAACAGCATCAGGAGGCACAGGAGCGGCAGCGTTTTTATCAGCTGCAAGGTATTGCTTAATTTCATTCTGAAGTTTCCGGTTCTGATCTGCCGTTAGGGCGCGCTGCTCTGCAACCTGACTCATCACCTCGTTTTGCTGATTAACCGCCTTCACCAGGTCATTGACGCTGGCGGCTAAGTCGTCGTTCTTGGAGCGCAGATCGTTTATCTGCCCGTCTTTGCTGTTTGCCAGTTGCTCCAGCCGCTCGTTGGTAGCAGTCAGCTGTGAGTTGCGGGCATTCAGTCCCCAGAGACAAATGCAGATAAGACCAATGATGATTACGTGCGAATAGTTTCGGATAAAGCCGATTACGTTGAACATAGAATCCCCTTAGCTTTTAGTAAGCGGGATTTCCTGTCTTCCAGACCGTTAGTGCCACCGTTAATGACTTTGGTGATGCGGGTAACATCATCAAGGTCTGCAAGTTCGTTTAAGCCGTGATTCTTCCACCATGCAGCTGCTGACATCGCCGCCTGAAGGTTTTCAGTCAGCAGGTCAGGGTTAGCCACCACATCAGCGCTTAGCTGACCGGAAAGGGCTGCGTAATTCGCTTTGCCGGTAATCTGAATCAGTCCACGCCCGCGATATCGATAACCATCACCGGAAGCAACATCACCATTGCCATTGCGGTTCGCGTAAATGATGTTGGCGATCATCTTCTGATTGGCGGCGTGTTCAGCGTTGCGTCCATAGGCTTTGGCCTGCGCCACAGTGATGCGCTTGCCGAACATGGCAGTAAGCGCGTTCTCGCTGTAATTCAGACCCTCTTCCACTTTCGTGAATCCGGCTGACTCATGCCCCACCTGCGCCAGAAAGTGCGCCTGCCGTAATGGGGTATTGATACCGAATGAGCTCATGCTGGCAGCTATGCGGGGAAACCACTTGTCGCGCAGCGCATCAGATACGCCAGTAGCGCGCTGGAAATTAGTGGGCGTCAGCATTGTCATCCCCTATACGCTTATCAATGAATTTGCGCAGTTTGGACGAAAGCCAGTCCACGCCGAGAAAACCAAGGAACACAGCCGCAACGCGCGTTACGTCATCGTTGATATTCCAGTTCAGGGCAGAGCCAAGAATCTGGAGCGTCGGCTGCAGGAAGAACGCGAACACGCTGCACATTGCCGCATCAAGCAAACGTCTCGGCCATGTGTCTACGCCGACGTATGTGGCGCGAAGTAGCGCCATCACTCCGGCAAGAGCTGCATACCCCGATTCGTTTTTGTGGGCATATAGCCAGGCCAGCAGGCTTGCCCAGAAGCCCATGTCTTTATCTGGCATACGTTTCATCCTCACCTCCCAATAGGTCGGTGCCGTCGGTAGTCTCGAAATAAAAAATTGCGCACCGCCACGGCGTGAAAATTTCGGATAACAGTGATTGGCGGGCGCAAAAACGAAAGAAGGCCGCTCTATGGCGACCCTCTAAAATATGAACCCTGACGCGTTCCGCGATAGTTACCTGGCCCGTCAGCCACAGGGTTAATTATTAAAAACAAAAAGCCCCATCGGTTAAGACGGGGCTTTCGGCCTGATATGCGAGATGAATGATTGGACTAAAGAACGATACACATCAGGCGATTTACTATTTACAAAATCTGATTTTTCCTGTCAAGAATAAAAACGCCCGATAGCTGGTGAGGCTTCGGGCGCTTTAAATCACTCACGGTATTTGCAACTGATTCTTGATGATAAGTAGTACTGCGTAGTAACGACTCTTATCACATTACCAATGATTTTGCGGACCGCGTTAATGTTTTTTGAATAATTTTTCTTGGCTCTAATTCCGGGTCCATTTCAAGCCGAACATCCAACCATGCCAGACAGCCTTCAATAAAACCTTCAGCCATTTGGACCTGAATGCGGATCATCTTCTCGTCGCATTTCGCGCGCTGCGCCAGCTTGCGTTTGGATATGTTGTAGAAGTAATGCAGAACAATTAACTCGTGCTCATCAGGACGGCGGGCGCGAAGTTTGGCTAAGCATGACTCAATAACCAATCCATCATCATCAGTGCATGACAGGGTCATTTTTGAATCCTGTGGTAGCAGCCCTTTGAACCCAGCCGCAATTGGTGAGTAATCTACACCGCTACGATCAGAGCGCGCCCATCCTGCCCAACGTTCTAATACCTGTGACATGTCACGCATAAATATTCCTCCACGCTTTTTAATTTACCCGATCACGCCGACTGCAATCGAGTGATCAAGGAACCTGAACAGCAGCTCTAACTGACTGCCGTATTTTTCTTCGAATGCCCTCATGTCCCGGTGCAACTCATCGTGATGCGCCCTGCAAAGCGGTATCACAAACAAATCATGCGCCTTCGTTCCCACTCCTCCCTGTCCGTGTCCGATTATGTGGTGTGGGTCGTCTGCTGGTTTATTGCAGCAGACGCATGGCTGCACCTTGACCCAACGCGTGTATTTCTCACTGCTCCAGCGCAGCCGTTTTGGTCTCGCCATAAACGACTGCGGCGACTCCGGGTCGGCTTTGATGGTCATCACCTGCTTAACCACCTCAACCGCTTCCTGAATCACTTCCCGCGCAGCGCGCACAGGGTTGATATCTGCCTCCGGCATTGGTCCTGTTGCTGGCTTCTCCACCGGCATACGCAAAACACGCCGGGCCGGCGCTTCCGGCATAAGGTCGATGACGTCCCTGATGCATGCCCACCAGCACAGCTCTGGCAGCGTCATAAGGTGATCAGCGCCTAAACCCATCTGGATGCATGCTGATTCGATAACCCAGCGGGATAGATTATCTGCTGCAACCTCTTCCAGTGGTGCCGGTGCGCCATTGGCCCGGCAAAAATTATCGTGCGTGTAGCACAGGCAAACCGCGCCTCGTTCGGTCCGCAAGGTAGTGTAATCGTGGTGATGATAAGAATCTTTTTCGTGATGCTGACAGGAGCGAATTTTTTGCACCCATCTGACGTGTGCCTCCCATCCACCAGCAGCATCGATCACGCGCTCATCAGCGAGAAAGGTTTTCAGCAGCGGCTCATCAAGCAACGGTTGCGGGCTGTCGTTGATTAACCCTGACGGAAGGTGTGAAACATCACCAGATGGGGTGCACACCAAAACGCGGCCACGAAACATCGGTAGCAGCTCTCGTCCAGGCTTTAGCAGCACAATGCCGGTCTGATGCGCTATTTCAGGTGTCAGGATCGCCCTCATGCCGCCACCGCCTGATAAGCACCAATGGTTATCTCAACGTATCCGCTGTTTGTTACTGGTCCCCACTCAACCGCCATTCGCTTAATCTGGCTGTCGTCTTTCCAGATGCCGGCATGTGTCAGGCTGTCGAATAGCGCTTTCAGGTAATTATCAAGGTCGCGAGATCGGCGATCAGGTGGTGCAATAATCACAGTGACTTCTACGGAACAATCCAGCGGCTTAGGCTTGCGGCCTAATTGCATGTATACCGCGGCTATCGCGTTTGAACGGAAAGAGCGCCCGGAGGCGCTAATTAATACTCCCTTTGGCGTGTGACGCCAGTAGGTGTTTACTGTTGGAGGGAATGGAAGAGTTAATTTCATGCCGCGCCCTCTTGCTTTTGGTATCGCTCAAACCAGAACACTATTGGCGATGACGTTACCTGAACCTGACCGAAGCGCTCAGCGGTGCGGAAGTTAACGCTGTATAATCTCGCGCGTTCCGCCTGTTCTGCGATTTGCTCTCTAAATAACTCCACGCTGAAAGTGGCTTTAAACAGATTGCAAGGTGCACAGGCCGGAAAGTGATTTTCGATGCTGTCTCTCGCGGAGTGAATAACGTCGCCTGTGTTTCTCAGCTTCCACAAACCTTTGCTTCTTGCTTTCTGATCGATTTCGGAAATGCGTAAAACTGGTTCAACGTGATCAGCGTGCCAGCCCTTCTCTGGTAGTTCGCAGCCACAATAGGCGCACCGACCCCCAAATTTCATACGCAGCGCTGATCGCTGCTTTGGTGTTAGCTTCATGCCACCCTCCCGGCGATCAGTTGCACGCTGCTGTCACACTGGTTGCCCCAGCAATCCCAGCCCTCGGCGGCGGTTCGCGCAAACAGCTCAATGCGTGACACGTCACCATAAAGTTGCTCCAGACGGTTTCTCACTTCCCACGGCTTAGCGCTGTGTTCGCCCAGGCATGAATAAACAACCTGCTTTACCGATGCGCTGGCGCGTTCCAGTCCGGTGCCACGAGTCGCTATCAGCACATCCTCAGTATTGCTTCGGGTGTGGTTGCCGCCGTTCATGCGGGTTTCTGCGTTAAGCATGTCCAGCAAGTCGGTGAAGTCGTGAATGGTTTGCTCGGTCAGCGCGCGGTTGAAACGCTCTTCTGCGCGTTGGTTCATCTTCACCCAGGTAAATCCCTTCATGGTGCGGACGCGATAGCCCCATGATTCAGCCAGTTCGCGCGCTTCCTGGTTGTGGGTGCCGGTGTACCACATCGCTAAAACTGAGTTTTCTGCCCCTAGCGCCCACACAGGCAGGCGCTTAAGGTCAGCCATAGACATGGTCTGATAGTGATCAGTGGCAGCACCATTGCTGATGCTGTTGTTGTATGGCCAGGGAGGATCGGCGTAGATGAGCTGGTAAGGCATTACGCGCCCTCCACGGTTTGGGCTGAATGCGCAGCGTATTCAGCCAGGATTGCTGCCACTTCGAAAGCAACTGAATCATTAACGTAGAGGCAGTTAACATCTTCGCTTTGGACGTATTCGGCTTTTTGCAGGAGCTCAAGCAATCGACGCGCGCGGGTGGCACTAAACTGCGGCATTGCTGCGGCACGGGTCAGTCTCTTCTTGCCGCCGGCTTTCGCTTTTGCCAGCTGCGTTTTGGCGACCGTCTCAGCCTTCGCGCCATGCTCGCGCACCATAGCTACTGCAGTTGTCGCTGCAACCTCGCCGGTCTTAACCATTTCGATTAATCCATCACCGACGTTCAGCAGCGCCAGGTGTTGATCGATGTCTGATGGAGAGCGTTTAACTTTCTTCGCAATTTCTGCCGGTTCCCACCCCTGATTAATCAGGCGCTGGTATGCTGCGGCGCGTTCCAGAGGCTCCAGCGCGCGGCCCTGACTGCTCGTCACCATGAAGGCGATGCGATCGGCTTCGTTGCCTACGAAATCTTTGCACTCCAGGCGGATTTCATGTCCTGCTTCCTGTGCCAGCTTCGCGCCGTGCCAGCGGTGGTGACCGTCGATCACCTTCACACCCTGCGCGGTAACCTGAACGGTCAGAGGTGGAACATTCTCACCGGCAATGTACGCATCGCGGAATTCTTCGACGTGAGCCTGATCGATGTCGCGAACGTTGTAACCAGGTTCGATATACAACTCACTAACACCCAGCAGGTAAGTTTTACGTACCGTGATGTCGGTCTCGTTGTCGTCTTTGTTTTTGTAAACCTGAAGCAAATTGCTCATGCTGTTCTCAACTCCCATATCAGGGCAATAACTAAACCGGTAATCATCAGAACCGCTGCGCGAATGCCACGGTAGTAATCTTCGTTGCGCCAGTAGTGCGCTTTGATGGCGGCAATCATCGGCGTTTACCTCGCACGCAGAACGGATCGGGCAACGGCTTCGGGTCACGCTCTTTTGCCTTCGCCACGCACATGTTTGCCCGGATTCGCGCTTTCTCACGGAGACCAGCTTTGCGGGTTGACTGCTGCGCCTGCTGCCACACATTGGCGGCGCGATTCCACAGATTGCGCTCCTGCAGGCTGTAGGACTTGTCGCAGAGGGCAATGTATTTTTCGTCACCTTCGCCAGCTGGCTCTGCGGTGAAGTAGTGGGCTTCGGCGTCGCTCCAGACATCACCAACAGCGGTCATTACCGGCAGTGCAGAAACTACGGTGCTGCGGGTGCGTCCGATAGCTCTGGCGATCTGCGCCGGGGTCTGGCCGGGAAAGGACATCAGGTGCGTAAGAATCAGCATTTCAGTGTTCATCGTTACCCCCGGAAGCCGTCTGGAATTTCGTAATCAGCGCTTGGAATGTCAGTGATGCTTCGTTGCCCACCAGCAGGGCTCAGCTTGATCGAGAGGTCATCCCATTTCTCACGCAGTTTTGAAGGGCTAAGCACGTTGCGGCACCAGAACGGATCGCGCTGAACACGTCCAAACAATTCGCAAATCTGACGATGTGTTCTGCCGTCCCGACTGCACATGAGGCGCACTTCGTTTGCCCAATCTGCCCAGTTCGGCTCTTTAGGCTTTCTGACTTCGCCATCGGCTTCTGCGGCTTTCTCGTACATGCTGACGATGCGTGACCAAATCCATTTCGCACAGCGGAGGTCTTCAGCAGAGCCCCATTGGCGTTTTGATGGGCTACTTACTGCCGCATCAGGATTTAGATCGCTGGAGTCGTCTGGTTTCGAAGAAACCGGACTAAGAGGTTTATTAGTCTGTATGTCTATGTCTGTATTAACGTCTGTATAGAGAAAAGATTCCGCGACTTCGCGGTTTCCATGATCCTGCGACTTCGCGCTTTGCATGTCGCGGCTTCGCGGTTTGGAAGTCGTGACTTCGCGGTTTTGATTTCGCGACTTCGCGGTTTCTGAATTCTCATTGAAAATTAAGGAAATTAAGGTGTCACCATCAACTTTATAATGCATTGTTGGCGTACCATTTACTTTCCTGACTGATGTCTGGATCGCTGCTGCAAGATGGTTCTTTACGAGCTTCTTCACCAGACGTTCTGTCTGGTCTTTGCTTAGCCCACCAGCGTCCTCACCCAACTCCTCGTAGGTTTTATAAAACCAGCCTTTCTCGTTGCCGAAAGCAGACCAGAACACGAGATTATTTAGCACCGCTGCCAGCGCGTGCGCCTGCTGCTCGCCACGAAAGAAATTGAGATACGGGCGAGGTATGACGATCACATTTTTATGTCCAGACATTGCCTGGACGACCTCGAAAGTTTTACTCATCTGGAGCCTCTATTTCCCTGAAGTCGCGCTGGAACTGGTGTAGAGGGCAAAAGCACTCGCCATGTTCGTAATTTTTCCGGAGGTAGATAACGCGGCCTGATTCAGGCTCCCATCGGATAACTCGAACGGGAATACCGCGGCGATCTGTGAACCAACGATTAAGTTCTCGCACTGTTCTGCCTCCGGTTGGCGGTAGAAATCATTCCAGGCGTTCTGCACTACCACAGGCGCAGCTGGCTGGTAGTTGTTTGCTTCACCGGCAACGCGTAATATCTCTTCATACCGCAACCCTGCAGCCTCCACGCGGCAGCGGAATTGCACTGACGGCCTTTTTTGAATTAAGCTGTTCATGTCGTTACTTCTCCACGCAAGTTGATTTGACGATGCCGAGCGCTCCGGTCTGCAAACCGGGGCGTTCAACTTTTCTACCCTACCCACCTCATAACTCCTGTGCCTGAATCTGAATGCCTGCCTCCGCTTTCCGATGTGACATAAACATGTCCACCGAATGTTCTGAGACGCCTACGCCATACAGCGCGAGAAATCCAAGAAAGCCGTGAATTTGGCCGCGCATCTTTTGATGAAATAAACCTGACAGCTTCTTCAGCTCTTTCTGGTCAATCACACCATCAGCTGCAGCATCCTGCTTTGCGATAGCCAGCTTCCCGGCCGTCGCTTTGTTTTGCATTTCGATATCAAACAAATCGACCTTGTCGACGTTCTTAACGGTTGAGATATCCACCAGCGTTAAGCCCTTGCGGTTTGCAAAATATTCCGCCAGAAATGCCGTTCCTGAGATGTCCTCCATCTTTTGGAGCTCATCAATGGTGAAAAAATGGCTGTTGCACTTGCGGTACATACGGTTGTTGAACTGATCCAGAGTCATCCCTAGCGCAGATGCCATGCTGGCGCGATTGCCAGGTAATGCCTTACACATCTGGTTGATGGCCACATTCATGGTGTCTACCATTTCCTTTTCCCTGCTGTAGTTCTCTTTAAGGTGCCGGACGAATAGAATCTGATCCGGGGTAAATATCTGGTCTCAGCTCTGAACGTGTAACCGCACCTGCGGTTTCTTCTTCCAGCTTCTGTGCCAGGGTAAATCCAGCTTTCTTGTGACCGGTGAAAACAAGTCTCAAATAACCGGCGCTTGAACCAACTCGCTTGGCTAATTGAGACCGCTCTTGTTGCGAGAGTGAGTCCCAGTAGTGTTTCATGATGTACCTCCTGAGTACATTCTACACATATAAAATGAACCTTCAAGGTACTTGTACCTATTTGGTACATCCTTTTTAATGGCGTTATGAAAACAATCAATGAAATAAGGCGTGAGAACGCTCGTAAGCTGCGTGATGGAGTGGGTGGAAATACCTATTTTGCAAACATCATTGAGCGCGAGCCGACGCAGACCAGTCGATTTTTAGGCGACAACGCAACCAAGAACATTGGCGAAGACATGGCGCGTCACATTGAGCGCTGCTTTGATGTGCCCGCTGGATGGCTAGATCAGGAGCATAAGCCAAGCGAGGTTGCATCTGCCAAAGAGGTAACCGATACTGAACTGAATTATCAAATGGTTCCCGTCATATCCTGGGTCCAAGCCGGGGCATGGACGGAGATCGGTTATTCAGAGGTTGATATGAGCGTGGCAGAATCTTACCCATGCCCAGTACCTTGCGGGCCTATGACCTATATTCTTCGCGTTGTAGGTGAGTCGATGGTTGACGAATACCGCCAGGGGGAAATGATTTTTGTCGATCCGGAGGTGGTTCCAATCCATGGGGATGATGTAATTGCCCTTATGATTGACTCAGGTGAGACGACCTTTAAAAGGCTTGTTGAAGATGGCAGTACAAAATATTTGAAGGCGATGAATAAGAACTGGCCTGAGCCTTACGTCAAAATTAACGGTAATTGCTCCATCATTGGCACTGTTATTTTCTCAGGTAAACCCCGCAGATTTTCCCGCTAACACAGACCAATTCCTAAAACCTGCTTCGGCGGGTTTTTTTGTGCTTGACAATGTACCTGCAAGGTACATAATGAACCTATCAGAAACATTCAGGGAACATGTCATGAAGATGATCAAGCAAATGGCCGACACCAGCTTACGGGACTTGATCACCTTCCTGTACCTCTTCCCTGATGCCGAACTCATCTGTGATGCAGATACCGGTGTCATGACGTTCGAATGCTGTGAAGTGGATGTGGAATACAAGGCTGTGTTTTAAACGTTGAGTGTTTGGGCGGTTTCTCCGGGGCTTTCAACCCTATCAGGAGAGGGAAGATAGTGTTCGACCGGTTTAACCGCCACTTTTTCACAACGATGAGAGCATTTGACGGGCGCACCGAGCCGCGTCACAGAGGCGTTAAGTGCTCTCAACGTTGTGGTGAATGCGTAGGCTGATACGCCCTCTAGCGCAATGGGGCCAAAAGATGCCGGGGTTCAGTGCCGGCCATCACAACAACATCGGGCTACGTGCTCCTTCACAGGTTGGAGCAGACGGGTCGCCGGACACGTAACCGGCACACAATGGTGAGAGCTTTAACCCCCGGAATCGTTTGGTTCATCCTCAGCCGGGCCGGGAACTGTAAAGCTCTCAACCATTGTGGTGATGGCACCAAGTGCGAGTGTGGTGAACTGGCCCAAACGATTACGCGATCGGTTGAGGCTCAAAGTCTAAACCCGCTCTGGTTATTGCCAGTTCCGCCAGAGCTCCGGGAGGCACCCGGCACCGCAATACCTTTCAACGTGGAGTAACGAGGCTACAGGTTTTGCAGAACCTGTCAGCCAATTAAATGAATCCCTCAGTGATTTATTGCCAGCAATGGCAAGGGATTCCCGCAACCAAAAAAGCGTGGAGGATGTATGCAGCATTCGAAGGACCATATCACCGTGGGCATTGTCACCCTGCCCTACAGCATCATTTTAGCCGGCTGGATTATGCCTGACGGCTCAGTGATCAGTAACCCAATCGCAGCCCAGAAAGCTGCCGAGCGCCTCAACAGCGCTAGCCGTACCGTTCACTGAGGGCCACCAGCATGACTAACAAAGAACTCGTGGCAGCTGGTCACGCATTTGCTAAAGCGCAGGACGCAGATGCGCCACTTACTGAAATCGCAAAGCTGGTCTCAGACCTGGCTACACGTCTTGATATGATTACTGTTCTTTCTGATGTGCTGACAGCCGAAAATCTGGCACTGAAAAATTACATCGATGGCGAATGCTATATCGAGAGCAAGCGAACTGGCGTCTACACCTGCGCCGGGATCAATAAACCTGAAACCCCAGCCACTGACGCAATCCTCAACGAGGTGCGGGCGGAGGGTGTGGAGATGTACGCTCAAACATTACGGCGCAAGCAGGAAGATGCATTCACTGAATCTGAGTATCGTCACACCAAACTTGGCAGAGCTGCCGTTTCTGCAGAAAAGTTCGCCGACCAACTCCGCGCCGGCAGAGCCGAAGGAGGTGTGTGATGGGTATTGCAGATATAAGTGACCAGGAGATTTTGGATGCCGTAGGGAGTTGGGGAGGCCACGGATGTATGACCTATGTGGTGAGAAACATCCTCAGTAGAAACCATGCGCACCTGCTTACATCCGCTGTACTTCGCCGCCTCAAGAAGCTGGAAATGCAAGGGCGCGTTAAGCGAGTGAAAAGCTGCTATTCAGTTCAAATCTGCTGGGCGCTAGTTGAGCCAGAAGGAGCCACCCATGACTAACCAGCAACTAAAAGCACATTGCGAAGACGTTATCGCCAATCCGCAAGACCATCCGGATTGGGTGGTGGATATGGCTAAGGCGCTGCTGCCGTGTCTGATGGCGGAGCCTGTGGCGTACATTCACCCCAAAATGCTTGATGCGATGTCTGGAGATGATGGGAGGGATTGCGGTCGAGTCTGGAAGTCATCTATTGATGAGGTTTCTAATGAGCAAAGGATACCCCTATGCACCGCGCCGCCAGCGCCAGAGCTTAAGCCAATTGAGTTGCCACAACTGATTTCCTCATGGGAGGGTGATGATGTGATAAGCGGCAGAAATAGAGGAATCAACGACTGCGCTGAAGCATTGCGTAAACAGGGTTATGAGGTGAAATCATGATGACGGAAGAGCAGTTGATCGACCGTATTTGCCTGACGTGCGTTGATGTTCGTCATGCAGCCACCGAGGAGAGTGCGCAGAAATTTATCAACGACATTCGGGGCTTGGCGGAGCAACTTGCCGCACTCACCCAACCTACAAGCCCGGCTTTGAAGTTGCCTGAAACTATCAGCGTGAGAACAGCAATTGCTGCGCTCGATAATGCCAGCGCGGTAACAACCATCGCGCAAAGCTACAAGATGGCGTGGAACTCATGCATTGCTGAAACCAAACGCCTCAATGCTCCACACACAGCACCAATAGAGCCTATATGTGCCACAGGTGGTGCAGAGTGGGTGAAAGAGGCTGAGCGCTTGGCAGAAATGCATGGAATCAGCTTTGTTGTATTCCGTCATGGTGAGCAGCCGAAATGCGCCGATCCGACAAAGGTGGTCATTTCATTCACCGACAACGGACTCGGATACGAAAAAGCAGCGACGGAGGTGGAGTGATGGCTATGCTTCGCCGTAAGGTTGACGCCGTAGCACCGCTGCAGGTTTCGATTATCGACACAGTAAAACCTCATGATGCGCTGTGCATTCGCGCAGAAAGGTTCCTTAGAAGCAATGGTTTCAGCGTAGCGTTTAGCGATAGTTTTCAGGCCGCTGTCGCTACTGGCGAAAAGCCAGACGCCATAGGCTTCCGCAACGGTGCATCATGCCTTATCGAGGTCAAATGCTCGCGATCTGACTTTTTGGCAGACCGAAAAAAACATTTTCGCGTTTCGCCTCACGTGGGTATGGGTGACTGGCGTTTTTTCATGTGCGAACCTGGAATTATCAACGCCGTCGATTTACCAGATGGCTGGGGACTTTTGCATGTTGTAGGCAGAAAGGTGGTGAAGGTTCACGGTTGGCCGCCAAACAGTTACTGGTTAAGCCACAAGCCATTTACTGCAAACAAGCAGGCGGAGTGCGATTTTCTTTACAGCGCACTACGACGAGTCAGGCAGGAGGCTGCCAATGCCTAAATCCCCCGCAGAACGCAAGAAAGACCAGCGCGCACGTCAGGCCGCTGCCGGTGAGCAGAAACTGGAGCTGGTTCTGGATAGTCAGGAATTAGCGATGCTGGCGCACAACTGCGCCGCTCGTCGCCCCGGTCGCGAACCCTATGAGATGGCCGAGTACATAGCGTTGCTGATTCGCCAGGATGATGCGCGTGTGCGTGGCCGTATTCGGGTAATTAGTAAGCGGCAGTGTGGTAGGTGTGGCGATCAACTGCCGGTGCAGGATTGCCCATGCAAAGGTGAAGCAGCGTGCTGGGCTAATCGCGGCTGGCATGAACTGAAATTAAACATCCTGCCGTGACATGTCACGGTTAAATTAACCCGTTGCAGCGGGTAGCGTGGAGAAAAGATATGGCAAATGTAGAGATGATCTTCGAAAGCGAAGCAATGGAAAAAATTGGTGTTACTTCCCGGACAACAATGAGGACTTATGTGCTTTATCATTCTTTTCCTAAGCCAGTAAGGAATCGCCCTAAGAAATACCTACTGGCTGAGGTTGAACAGTGGATTTTAAACGGTGGTGTTAATCAGCGATCAGCTTGATTTGCTCGAATATCTTATCAGCGTAAAGCTCATAAGCAACACGCTGCTCCGCTAACCAGTCGTGCTTGTTATAGACAGCAAGCACACCTCCCAGATCGTGCCCCAGCATTTTTTCGATGACGTGGGGCGCAATACCCTCCTCTGCTAAACGTGTAGCCATAGTTCGGCGAAAGTCATGGGCAGTGAAATCACCGAAGTTAACTTGATCCCGTAGCAGTCGGACATACCTCGTTGAAGAACCAATGCTTAGAGGGATGTCTTTATCAAATGCACCCCGGAACAATAAACCATTGCCGGAATCAATCGCTTCTTCCAAAAGAGGCTTGATTTGTTTGAATATCGGCCTTCTGATTATTTTGTTGGTTTTGCTGCGGTCTGATTGCAGTGTCCAGATTCCCTCTTCAAAATCGAACTCATCCTTGTGTGACTCTCTTAACTCACTGTTACGAGAGCCATAGAGAATGAGACATTTGATAAGCATCTTGCTCGAATGGGTAGCGGTAGATTTATCATTCTCAAGCCAGATTTTAGCTAACTGTCGATATGTGAGAACCGTGTCACCAGTTTTAGGATTTTTGCCAAACTCTTTTGGGTTCAGCCTAAGAAGTGATGAATCCTCAATGTACTGTCGCCTTGTGCACCATGCTATTGCACCACGCAAATGCACCAACAGCTTTCGAGCTTTTAACGGATTGGCCTGCTCTTTCTCTGTGAAAAAATCCACCCAGGCTCCCACCGGAATTTGCTCGATCGGTATATCGGCAAAGTACTTTTCCATCTCATTGAGGACTATGCGCTCATACACTTGTGCGGTGCTTTCTCTCAACGACTGCATTACATAATTGTCATACCAATACTTAATGCACTCATGTACGGTAGGCTTCTTCTTTTTTACAATCAGTTGATGCTTTGGATCGATTCCTTCTGCAATGAGGGATTTGTACTCACCGACCTTAATGCGAGCATCACGAAGAGTTACAGCTGGATAACGACCTATCCCCAGCCTGTGCTGGGTGCCGTTTATTCTGTAACGATATTGGAAGCTGACTATTCCTTTAGGGGTTATCCTTATCCCTAATCCGTCAGCATCGGTCATTTCTGCTGGTCCGCTATAGGGTTTGCCATGCAAACCGCGTAGCTTTGTGTCGCTGATAGCCATTATGTACTCACCATCAATTTTCATGACTCAATATGTACTTAAATGGCATTGTACACAGATGTCTAATGGTGTACAGAAGTGATGATAGGTGTAATTTAGTGGGAATATATAATTATTAAAATCAGCTACATATGAACTCTACTGTTATTTAATGTGCGCTACTGCCTATGAGTGAACGTTAAAGTTTGAACCGCCAGAACTATGCGCAGGACCTGCAGATTTCGGTGCGCGGTTTTGGTTCGCGTTCCACCTTTGGCCTGCGCGGCATTCGTATGTATGTCGACGGGATCCCCGCCACCATGCCCGACGGCCAGGGACAAACTTCCAACATCGATATCGGCTCCATCGATCACATCGACGTGCTGCGCGGCCCCTTCTCGGCGCTGTACGGCAACTCGTCGGGCGGCGTGATTAACGTTGAAACCGAAACCGGACAGCAACCCACCACGCTGGAAGCCAGCAGCTGGTACGGCAGTTACGGCAGCTGGCGCAACAGCGTTAAAGCCAGCGGTGCAACCGGCGACGGTACGCAAGCCGGCGACGTCAACTACACGGTTTCCGCCTCGCGTTTTACCACGCACGGCTTCCGCGATCACAGCTCGGCGCAGAAAAACCTCGGCAACGCCAAACTCGGCGTGCGCATCGATGATGTCAGCACCCTGACGCTGCTGTTCAACAGCGTGCACGTTGAAGCGCAGGACCCGGGAGGTTTGACCGCTGAGCAGTGGAAAAATAATCCACGCCAGGTCGCCAGCAACGTGAGCTTGTACGACGCGCGTAAAACCGTCGATCAGACGCAAGCGGGCCTGCACTATCAGCGCCAGATGAGTGAAAACGACGACCTGAGCGTGATGATGTACGCGGGTGAACGTGAAACCACGCAGTATCAATCCATTCCTAAAGCCACCCAGCTGCGCGCAGGTTATCCCGGCGGCGTGATTGCTTTGTCGCGTCATTATCAGGGCATTGATACCCGCTGGACGCACCGCGACGCGCTGTTCACCATTCCGGTAACCTTCACCGGCGGGCTCGACTATGAAACCATGACTGAGAAGCGCAAAGGTTATCAAAACTTTAGCGGCGACGAGTTGGGTGTACAGGGCGAGATGCGTCGTAATGAACGCAACCTGATGTGGAACCTCGATCCCTATCTGCAAACCGCGTGGCAGCTAACCGATAAACTGTCACTGGATGCTGGCGTGCGTTTCAGCACGGTGAATTTCGACTCCAATGACTATTACGTCACCGACAGCGATCCCGATGACAGCGGCAATCGTCGCTATCACCGCTGGTTACCTGCCGCTGCGCTGAATTACGCCATTGATAACAGCTGGAACGCCTACGTTTCTGCTGGTCGCGGCTTCGAAACGCCGACGCTGAATGAGTTGTCCTATCGCGCCGCCGATCAGGCCGGGCTGAATCTCAACCTGCAACCTGCCACCAGCGAAACGGTTGAACTGGGCAGTAAAAAACGCATCGGCAACGGACTGTTAACGGCAGCGATGTTCCAGACTGACACCAAAAACGAGATCGTTTCTGACAGCAGCTTTGAAGGCCGCACCAGCTACAAAAACGCCGGTGAAACCCGCCGTCGTGGATTGGAGCTGGGCCTCGACCAGCAATTCGGCGAGAGCTGGCGCTTCAAAGCCGCGTGGACCTTGCTGGATGCCCGCTACCGCTCTAACGCCTGCGGCACCGAAAGCTGCGATGGCAACCGCATTCCCGGCATTGCCCGTAACATGGCTTACGCCGGACTGGCTTACGCGCCCGATCAAGGCTGGTATGCCGGAACCGATGTGCGCTACCTGAGCGATATCGCGGCGGATGATGAGAATGACGTGAAAGCGCCGTCTTATACCGTGGTCGGCGTGAACAGCGGTTATAAGTGGCTGGTGCAGAACTGGACGCTGGATCTGTTTGGTCGCGTCGATAACCTGTTTGATCGCAACTACATCGGTTCGGTGATCGTGAATGAAAGCAACGGTCGCTACTACGAACCGGCGCCGGGTCGCAATTACAGCGTGGGCCTGACAGTGAGTTACGCGTTTCAGTAAATAAACGCGTTGGATAGATGATATTAAAGCCCTGCAAGCCGCTTGCGGGGCTTTTTATTGGTTGAATATTGTCCAGCACGGCATATTGCTTTATAGTTATGTAGCAACATCTCTACATATCATGGAGGTCGTGATGACAGTGACGAGAATCAGCAGTCGAGCTTTTAATCAGGAGGTATCCCGGGCCAAGAAAGCCGCCGAGGAAGGCCCGGTTTATATTACTGACCGTGGCAATCCTGCACATGTTTTACTGACATTTGAAGCGTATAAAAAACTCACGGGTTCAAACCGAAGCATCGTAGATTCACTCGCCATGCCGGACGGCGTAGATATCGATTTTGAGCCAGAACGTGCGACCATAATCAACAGGGATGTGGAGTTCTAATGCGCTATTTGCTGGATACCAATGTTATTTCAGAATTACGTAAGGCAGGGACGCCTAAAGCCAATCCTCAGGTGATTGCCTGGGCTAAAAGCATTGATGCTGAAGAGATGTTTATTTCAGCATTGACGCTGATGGAAATTGAAAAAGGTATCCTTAAGTTCGCCCGTAAAGACCCTCAGCAAGCCCATCATTTACAGCGCTGGTATCAAGAGCAGGTTCTGACAGAATTTGCCTGGCGTACACTCTCTATTGATAGCGGCGTGGCCCGCCTTTGCGCTCAGCTGCATATTCCTGATGAACGCCCACATACCGATGCGCTGATCGCGGCGACAGCGATTCATCACGAGCTGATTCTGGTCACGCGTAACGTACGGGATTTTGATACCACTGGTGTGATGTTGCTGAATCCGTGGCAGGAACTGTAGGCTCGCCATTCATGGCGACCTGCAAGACAGGTGCGCATGAATGCGCACCCTATGATGATCCTTACTTCAACAACGCCAGCACTTCATCGGTGGTGCCGGTTTCGCCCAGCCGCGGGAAAATGCGCTCGACGCTGTTTTTATGCGTTTCGGCATTCAGGCAGGTCATGGCGTCGGTTGCCAAGGTGACGTTGTAACCCAGCTCATAGGCCTGACGCGCCGTGGATTCCACGCCGATGCTGGTGGCGATGCCGCAAATCACCACTTGTGTGATGCCGCGCTGCTGCAGCTGCTCGTGCAGATCCGTATTATGGAAAGCGCCCCAGGTTTTTTTGGTAACGATGATGTCGCCGCGCTGCTGCGCCAGGTCCGGCACCAACGTCGCCCAATCGGCTGGCAAATCGCCAGCGTGTTTCGGCTGCTCATTACGGCCAGGCGCGCCGCCCGCAACGTTGACCAGCACCACCGGGCGCTTTTGCCCGCGGAATGCATCGGCCAGACGCGCTGAGCGCTCAACTACTTCATGCGCCTCTAACGGTGCGACCGGCAGCGCAACAATGCCGTTTTGCAGGTCAATCACAATCAGCGCGGTGTTGTCGTCAAGGGTAGTTAAAGCCATGTTGAGTCCTCTCAGGATTATTGGTCGGCAAGTCGTTGCAGTAAGGGAAGCGCGGCCAGCAGCGTGTGCTGTTCCTGCGGGCTCAGTTGCGTTGCGATGCTGTTGAGCAGCCAGTCATCACGTTGTGCGCGGTTGGCAGCAATCAGTTTCAGGCAGGCATCGGTGGGTTGATAGCGGGTTTTGCGGCCATCCAGCGGATCGGCTGCGCCCTGCACCATACCCAGCGTCTGCAGGCTTGCCACGGTGGCACCCATCGACTGCGTGCGCACCCCTTCCAGCGTAGCCAATTCTGTTACCGTCATAGCGCCATCGCGCACCAGATAGCCGAGTACCGACACCTGCGGCCAGGTGAGATCGCCCGGCGGCGCCGATTCACGCAGGCGACGCGCCAGTTTGCCATTGATGCTGCGCAGTAACGCCGCCGCGCTGTTGAGGTCGCTCATGGCACCTTCTCCTTACTGATGAGCCGCGAGTATATAAATACGAAGGCAAACTGTGTAGTTTACCTTCGTATCAATTTGTAATTGTGCAAGATTGTTAGGTGGTCGCCATGCATGGCGATCCTAGGCGCGCTGCAGATAATGAATCAAACTGTGGAAACGCAGCGGCGTGCTGAGGGGATTGCGGTAGCTGTGCGGCGTATCGGCGGCGAACTGGCTGGCCTGGCCCGAAAGCAAGCGGCGCCATGTGCCTTCCACGCCCAGCAACAATTCGCCTTCCAGCACCACAACCTGCTCAATCACCCCGCTTTCATGCGCTGATGAATCACTCTGCGCGCCACCCGCCAGCGTCACTTCCAGCAGATCAAAACGCAGTCTGGCATCGTACGGCAGCAGCGGCTTAACCTGCATCTGCGCGTTGGGCTGGCTGAAGGTCGCCACGCTGCCCGGCGGTTGATCGCTGCCCTGCACAAAGAAGGAAAACGGCACGTTAAAGCCAGTGGCAATTTTCCACAGCGTCGCCACCGTGGGGCTCGATTCGCCGCGCTCGATTTGGCCGAGCATCGCTTTGCTCACGCCGGTGCGATCCGCTGCCAGCGTCAGGCTCCAGCCGTTGGCCTGACGCAGCTGTTTCAGCGCCAGACTCAAATGTTGATGCAAATTTTCCATGTGTTCTCCCGAAAAGCTCGCGCGCAGTGTAGCACTTGTGCGCTATAACGCTCCATGCCACAATGTGCGTTATAACGCACAATCGGATGTGACCTGATGACCACCGCCACCACACGCAGTGCCTTCTCTTTTCCGATGCTGATTTCGGGTTTTATCGCCGTGCTGGTGGGCTACAGCAGCACGGCAGCGCTGATCTTCCAGGCGGCGCAGGCGGCGGGCGCTTCGCCGGCGCAGATTGGCGGCTGGCTGTCGATGCTCGGCGTAGGTATGGGGTTGGCCTCGCTCGGCTTATCGCTATGGACACGCATGCCGATCCTCGCGGCCTGGTCGACGCCTGGCGCGGCGCTGCTCGCCACCAGCGTGCAGGGTTTGACGCTGAATGAAGTGGTGGGCGTGTTTGTCGCCACCAACCTGTTAATTGTGTTGTGCGGCGTCACCGGTCTGTTCGCCCGCCTGATGAATCACATTCCGCAATCGCTGGCGGCCGCGATGTTGGCCGGGATTCTGCTGAAATTTGGCATCGGCACCTTTAGCGGTTTGCAGAGCAATTTCGCGCTGTGCGGCAGCATGTGTCTGGTGTGGTTGTTGAGCCGCCGCTGGCTGCCGCGCTACGCCATCATTCTGGCGTTGCTCGCGGGCGTGCTGGTGGCGCTCGGCCAGCAATCGATCCACTTTCCGCCGCATGCGCTGGCGATCAGTCGGCCGGAATTCATCATGCCGCAGTTTACTCTGGCGGCGCTGATTGGCGTGGGTTTGCCCTATTTTCTCGTCACCATGGCGTCGCAAAATGCGCCCGGCATCGCCACCTTGCAGGCGCACGGCTATCAGCCGCCGGTATCTGCCCTCACCGGCTGGACCGGCTTTATCGCTTTAGTGCTGTCGCCATTTGGCGGGTTTTCGGTGTGTATCGCTGCGATTACCGCTGCTATCTGTATGGGCGACGATGTCGATCCGAATCCGGCGCGCCGCTGGATGGCATCGGCATTGGCGGGCGTGTTCTATCTGCTGACCGGATTTACCGGCGGATTGATCGCCATCATGCTGAGCGCCTTGCCGCCAGTGTTAATTGCCACGCTGGCGGGCCTCGCGCTGCTGGCTACGCTGTCCGGCAGTTTGCAGCGCGCCTTAGCCGAACCGGATCAGCGCGACAGCGCCATCGTGGCGTTTCTGATCACCGCCAGCGGTATTTCGCTGCTCGGCATCGGCTCCGCCTTTTGGGGTTTGCTCGGCGGCATGCTGACCTATGTGATCCTTTCCCCGCGCAGCCGCGCTTAAAATTTCAGCAATCTTCTCCGCACGCGGGAAAAACGCCCTGTTTTTCCCCCTTTATCAGCCGTTTGATTTCGCTGCATTTGGCTTAAGATCACTATCATCGCCAAAAACACACACTGTTCTGCCTCAGACAACCACCGATAAGGGCCCAACGAGTGGCAAAAACTTTTCTGCGCAGCGGCAATCTGGACACGGTACTGGCACTGGGTGAAAACGGCCAGCCGGTCTGGACGTCCGCGCTGCAAATCCGTGAAACCCTGCGCCTGCGCCGCCAAACCACGCTGGCCAATTGCCTCGCGATCCCGCAGGTCAACGAGCGCGGTGACCGCCTCGATTGGTACGTCCCGTTTACTGGCAAAGTAAAATCCTGGCTGGGTGCCAGCGATCACGAGCGCCGTCAGGCGCTGGAACTGCTGACGCTAAACCAGCAGGATCTGCAGGCGCTGAGCCTGCGTGCACGCGATGCGGAGAATCCGGCGATGCGCTTGTTTGGTGCGTTGCTGAGCAAAACGTTGCAGTTCCCGGATCAGCAGTACGTTTATCTGGTGGATGGCAAACCGGTGATCACCTTCTGGGGCTTTGTTGATCCGCAGGCGCGTTCGCGTGATGACGCGCTGGCCTGCCTGCGCGATTCGCTGGAAGATGCGCTGCCGCCGCTGCTGCCAGAACCGCCAGCACCTGCTCCGCTGGTGGTTGCGCCGGTAATTGCGCCGCTGATCGAGGTGCCGCCTGCTGCTGCTCAACCGCTGATCGAGCCGGAACCTGAAGCCGAAGAACCGGCGGTTGAGGACATTGCTGAGCCCGCGCCTGAATCGCTCCCCGAACCTGTCGCGCCGCCACGTCGCGCCTTTACCGTGCGTCCGCTGATGCTGCTGTTGCCGGTTGCGGCGCTGGTGGCTGCGGGCGTCGCCTACTGGCTGCACAGCGCGCCGCAAACGGCTGCGATTAGCGTTGCGGATGTGCCGGTGCCGGTGAGTAAGCCGCCTGCCGTGATGGTTAAAGCGGAAAAACTCGCCACCACGCTGCCACAAACCGCCGCCACCGTCGTTGCCGCCGCGCCGGTTGCCACACCTGTCGCGCCGCCTGAGGTGGTGGCTGAACACACCGAACCGGCCAAAGCCGATGATTTGGTGATGACCACCGAAGATGCGCGCGTTGGATCGGTGAAATTTATTAACGGCACCTGGCGCGTCACGTTGCGTCAAACCAATCTGCCGACCGGCAAACCGCCAAGCCTGCGCTATCAAATCCGCAACGGCAAAGGCACCGCCACCATTACCCAGGGCGACAACATCCGCTGTAAAGCCGATGTCACCGCCGCGATGACCAGCGCCGGCAGCATGGAAGTGCGCAGCCGCTATACTGCGACCTGCAGCGATAAATCGCGTTACCGCATGCCGGAACTGGTGTGTAAAGCCGGTGATGGCATCGCCAGCTGTACTGCGCAATACGGCGCAGATCAGGTCTTCCCGTTGACGATTAAGCGTGAGAGTAAGTAAACATGTTGGCTCCCCTCATCGATGACAAACAGAAAATCACGCTGATTGAAGATAGCGGTGTGCAGTTTCTTGATTTTGGTTTGCGTTTACCTGCGTTGCAGGCTCGCCGCCAGTTCGTGCGTCAAACCGCCAACGGCCCGCTGCTGCGTCTCAACGTCGACGGTAACAGCGGCAAGTTCCTGCTCTATCCGGAAGATGGCGGCGCGGCGGAAGTGGTGCGTCCGGAAACAGATATCGCGCTAGCCGATTCCCTGAAGCTGCTGGCTCATCAATGGCTGCCGCTGCCGGTGCTGCGCTGCACCAGCGGACGTCGTTTTATCGGCGGCCCGGACAACTGGGCACGTCTACATCTGGCGCCGCTGACGCAACCCGACGCGGCAGGCAACACCCATCGCATCACCCTCGCCTTTGATACGCGCATTGTGTCTGAGCAGGATGGCGGCGAGCAGCACGGTTTAAGCAAAGCCGATGCGCAGAACGGCGTCAGTTTCGCCCTCGCCTGGCACAACTACGAGCTGGGTGAATTCCTCGACCATACATGGGTTGATGGCTGGCTGCGTGAAACCTTTAGTCAGCAGGTGCATGCGCTGGAATCACGTCGCGAGCAGGAGCTGAACCAAGCGCTGCGTGAATTCGAATATCAGGCGCACTATCTTAACTTGCTGGAACTGCTGGGCGAACAGCTCGATCTGGCGGAAATCTATATTCAGGCAACTTCGCTGCAAACCCCGGCGGTCAACGTCGATATCATTCTCGACGTCGGCAACTCGCATACCTGCGGCATTCTGGTGGAAGATCACGCCGAAGAGAGCAGCGGCCTGCGTCAAACCTACGAGCTGCAGCTGCGCGACCTCTCCGAGCCGCATCAGGTTTACAACGAGCTGTTCGACAGCCGTCTGGAGTTTGCTGAAACCCGTTTCGGTAAGGCTAACTTCTCGCTGGAGAGCGGCCGGGAAAACGCTTTTATGTGGCCGTCGCTGACACGCGTAGGCCGGGAAGCCAGCCGTCTGGCGTTGCTGCGTGCCGGCACCGAAGGCAGCACCGGGTTATCCAGCCCGCGCCGCTACTTGTGGGATGAAGCGCGCTATCAGCCAGGCTGGCGCTTCAACGCCAACGGCAGCAGCGATGAGCCGCAAGCCACCGCGCTGCCGTTCACCTTACTGATTAACGACGAAGGCCAGCCGCTGCACGCACTGGCGGAAGACGACCGTCTGCCGGTGTTCTCCGCCAGCTACAGCCGCAGTTCGCTGATGACCTTTATGCTGTGCGAACTGCTGGCGCAGGCGATGATGCAGATGAACAGCGTGGCGCAGCGCCAGCGCATGCCGCAAAGCCAGGCACCGCGCCAGCTGCGTCATGTGATTCTGACGCTGCCGTCGGCGATGCCAAAGCCGGAGCGTGAGATTTTCCGTCGCCGCATGCAGGAAGCCATCGCGCTGGTATGGAAAGCCGAGGGCTGGCATCCGGCCGAAGAGGAATTTACCGCCGCCAGCCAGGCAAACAGCCTGCGTCCGGTACCGGATGTGCAGATGGAGTGGGACGAAGCCACCTGTGGTCAAATGGTGTGGCTATTCAACGAAACCCAGGTCAACTTTGCCGGCCGCGCAGAAGATTTCTTCAGCAGCATGGCGCGCCCGGATCGTCCGCGTGAAGTTGACGAGCTGCCGGGTAAAAGCCTGCGCATCGCTTCGATTGATATCGGCGGCGGCACCACCGATTTAGCCATTACCCAATATCGTCTTGATGACGGCCAGGGCAACAACGTCAAAATCACCCCGCGCTTGCTGTTCCGCGAAGGCTTCAAAGTCGCCGGTGACGATATTCTGCTGGACGTGATTCAGCTGTGGATTCTGCCAGCGTTGCAGCAGAGCTTGCAGAAAGCCGGTTTGCAGCTGGCCGAACCGTTGATGAACAAGCTATTTGGTCACGACAGCCGTATGGACGGACAAGCCACGCTGCGTCAGCAAGTGACGCTACAGCTGTTTATTCCGCTGGCGCAGGCGGTGCTGGAGCAGTATGAAAATTGGGATCCGCTCGACAGCCATAGCGAGATCAACGCGCTGTTCGGCGAGCTGGTGCCGCAAAAACCGGCTAGCAGCGTGCTGGCGTTTGTGAACGGCGAAATTCAGCGCACGCTCGGCGGCGACAGCCGATTCGATCTGCTCCAAGTGCCGCTGGTGGTCAGCATGGCGCAACTGCACGGCGAGTTCCTGCAACACCGTATGGCGATCATTCCGGCGCTGCGCGCGATGTGTGAAGTGGTGTCGCTGTATCAGTGCGATGTGCTGCTGCTCACCGGTCGTCCGTCACGCTTCCCTGGCATTCAGGCGCTGGTGCGACATCTGCAACCGCTGCCGGGCAGCCGTATTTTGTCGCTGGAAGGCTATCACACCAGCGACTGGTATCCGTTCAACAAGCAAGGCCGCATTGATAACCCGAAGTCCACCGCCGCAGTCGGCGCGATGCTGTGCCTGCTGGCGCTCGATCTGCGCCTCAGCAGCTTCTGGTTCCGCGCCGGTGATTTCGAACCGTACTCCACCATTCGCTATCTCGGCGTGCTGGATGAGACCTCGGCGCTCAGCGACGATAATCTGTGTTACAGCGAGATCGATCTCGACAGCAGTAGCTTCGCGCTGGATCGCAAAAGCAGCTTCCGCATTCGCGGCAACGTCTGCCTCGGCTTCCGCCAGCTGGAGAACGATCGCTGGCCGGCCTCGCCGCTGTATAGCCTGAGTATTGTGGACCCGACGCTGGCGCGTCAGGTTGCCGGCGAAAGCGTACTGCGCATCAAGCTGGCGGTGCAGCCTGGCCCGGATAATCTCGGCCCGGAGCGTTTGGTGCTGAGCGATGCGCGCATGGATGACGGCACGCGCGTGCCGCTGGAGCAGCTGAGTCTGAAACTGAATACTCTCTCCGCCACCGGCAACGCGAATGCGCAATATTGGATCGACAGCGGGAGCGTCTGCAAACGATGAGAACTGCCAAAAAAGCCTCGCCGGTTACGCCCGCGAAACGTCTTAGCCTGATGCAGGAAACGCTGGATGGCGCGCTGAACTGGGTGGAAACCCATCAGGCGCACGCACCGCGTCTGGCAATGGAAGCTGAAACTCTGACGCTGCAGCTGCGCCGCGCGCGCGTGGAGAGCCATGCATTGGCGCGCCAGCTGGCGCGTCCGGTGACGCTGGCGCTGTTTGGCCAGTCGCAGGCGGGCAAAGCCTGGCTGCTGAGTGAGATGGTCGGCGATGCCCAGGGCCAGTTAATCGCACGTCTTGGCGATAAAACCCTGAATTATTTTCAGAACATCAATCCCGGCAATCTCGATTTCGCCATCGCCACCCGCTTCAGTCACCAGCGTGAAACTCAATCCAACGCCTGGCCGCTAGAGATGACGCTGCTGAGCGAAGTGGAACTGATTCGTTTGATGCTGGCCTGTGCCAACACCGAGCTTCAGCCGGACACGGCGCAGATCGATGCCGCGTTGCAGCGTTTGCAGCGCCACCGTCAGGATGAAGCACAGCCTGGCCTCGACAGCGATGCGCTGATCACGCTATGGGCGTGGAGCCGTCGTCACCATCGTCATGCCGAGATTCTCGATCGTCACTTCTGGCCGCAGGCGGTAGCGCTGGCGCCGTGGCTCAACGTGGACGACCGCGTGCAGCTGTTTGCCCTGCTGTGGCCGGGACAAAACGCACTAAACGAAAGCCTGCGCAGCCTGATGCATTTGCGCCACCAGCTGCGCCATGCGCCGCGCGTGTTAGCGCCGCTCAGCATGCTGGTGGATGATGCCGCGCTGCCAGCAGAAAAACTGATTGGCAATGATGCCGACTGGCAGGAGATGATCGAAGTGTGTCCGATCGTCGCCAATCGCGTGGGGAAAGCGCAGCATGTACCGCTGGGATTGCTGTCGCTGCTGACGATGGAGATCACCTTGCCGCTCAGCTCCACGCCGCGTCAGGCGCTGTACGATGATGCAGATATGCTGGAGCTACCTGCACCGGGCACGCCAGCCGATCGCGCGCAACAGGATGAACTGGCCCAGCTGCGCAAACGCGATCCGCTGCGCGCCACGCTGCTGGAACAGAAACGCGCACTGCTGCCGGGCCTGTACGCCGCGCGTCAGGGCATTGATCTGATGCTGATCTGTACCGCTGCCAGCCAGCGTCACGACACCGATGTGGCCGCCAGCGCGCTGCGCGAGTGGCACATACATCAAACCATCGCCGCCAGCGGTGAGAAGCCGCGTCTGATTTGGGCGATCACGCCACATGATGCGCGCTATCAGCAGCAGCAGATTAACGTTGATGAAGCGGTGCAACGCCAGATTGGTCAGCCGGGACTGAGTTGGGGGTCGATGCTGGCGCTGGATCGCGCGGGCGTCGATCGCATGGGCAGCTGGTTGCAGGATGAGATGCAGCCGGAAGCGCGCCGTGAGCGTTTAGCGTTGCAGCTCAGCACGCTACAGCACAAGCTGGTGGAACGTTTGCAGCCGTGGACCGAATCCAGCGCCACGCCAGAACAGGCAGCTCGCAAGCAGGCGATTTCCGATACGCTGCTGAAATGCTTGCAACATCGCACCGGTTTGCACGGCGAACTATTGGAGCGTTTGCAGCCGTCGCGTGAAGCGGTGCGTCAGCTGTGGCTGAGCCAGAGCAGCAGCCATCACATTCAACACAGCGCCAAAACGGCGGCCGCTGAGCAGAGCTATTTCGGCATCGGCTTCGAGTTCGATCTGTTTAAAGATGAGCCGGTAGCTGCCGCTGAGCCGCGCAGTTCGGGCGGGCAACGCGATCAGCAGTTCCCGCAGCAGGTGTTTGCGCTGTGGCTGGAGCACTTGCGTCAGTTGCCGGAGAGCCGCAGCCTGCTGGCGCTGCTCAACGTCGATAAGCCGACGCTGGAGATGCTGGTGGAAGAGTTAATAACCGCTAGCTTCCGTCTCAAGGTGCTGAGCAAACTGCAAAGCGCGCTTAACGAGCCGGATGCGCAGGCCAGCGCCCATGAAGCGCGTACCGATCGCCAGGTTTCACGCGCCATGACGGTGCTGGGGGATTTTGTGGCGTGGCTGGGCTTTTTACAGCGCCCGGAGAGCGAGCGCCCTGAAAGTCGCGTCAATCGCGGTCAGACCATTTTTGCCCGTCCGCCTGCGCCGAGCGTCAGCTTCTCGCCGGGACAACGTTTGACGCGCTTATCTGCCGCGCCCGCCAATCATACCGCTTACTACATTTATGACTGGCTGGTGGGGTTGAATTCGGTGATCGTTGAGAACAATGGCTACACCGGCGGCGGCGATTTGCCCGCGAATGCCCGCCAGATGCTGGCGATTTTGCTGTTACCGCTGCACGCGTAGTTTATTCCCCACGCACCAGGCGCAGCTCGCCTTCTAACTGCTGCTGCGCCTCTTCCAGTAACGCCAGCACCGGCGCGAATTCTGCACTCACGCTGGCGTCATCGGCATGCGCTAAATAGAAGGTGGCCGGCAGCGCCATGCCGCCGGTCAGCCAATCCCATAGCGCATCAAGATTGTTACCGAAATCCACTGGGCAGGCACTCTGCTGCACCAGCGCGCGGTAAAACGCCTGGCGATCTGACAAGTTTTCAAAGTCAAAATGGAGCGTCAACATGGTTAAGGCACCTGTTTGAAGCTGCGATAGTGATCGGTGGTGAGGAAAATCAGCCCATCGGAAGAGTAAAGCAGACGATCGGCATCGCGGTGGCCGCAATCGTAATTCACGTCAGCTTCATACCATTGCCTGCCCGCCTGCATCGGCAGCCTTCTTTCGCGGTTGCTAAAGCGATCGCCACCAATCGCGCGGCCCGGCAACACTTCACACAAGTTGCCCTTGCTGGGATTCCAGCCCTGACGACGCGCTTGATTTTTGGTGAGATAGATATCGGGTAATGTGTGATGCTGCTGCAGCCAACGCGCCACGGTGTTGGCATCGGTGAGCTGCGAAATATCGGGGTGGCTAGCTGACCATTTATCGGACAAACGCGGTTTTAGCCCGAGCCACAACGCGGCCAGGATCAGAATTAAGGGAATCCAGAGTTTTTTTGACATGGTGGCATCCTGAAAAACAGGACGACGATAATAACAGATTTAGGGCAGGGAAAAACGCGGGCCAGCAAAGCTGGCCCTGGCGGGGTTTACTGCATCGCGCTGGCGGATGGCGCGGCGTGACGACGCCATGCTCCCGGCGCTACGCCATACTGGCGTTTAAAGCTGCGGTTAAACGACTGCTGCGAGTCGAAACCGAGTGAAATCGCCACGTTAAGAATCGGTTCATTGCTGGTGGTCAAGCGATCCGCTGACTTCTTCAGCTTCTTCTCACGAATGTATTCGCCCAGAGGCAAACCCGTGTGCTCTTTGAACATACGCTGCAGGTGCCATTTCGAATAACCGGCGCGCCCCGCTACGGTATCCAGATCCAGACGCGTTTCAATATTGTTGTCAATCCAGTCGATCAAATCGTGAATAAATGCGGTGGTCATCATCTCGTTTTCTCCGGTCGCCGTTGCGAACAGTATCAGTATCAGTTGCAATTACACTTTAAGGTTGAACGACTATGCCAGTTAATGCAAGTTTTATTATTGCATTAAATGCCGCACTGCGCGTAGGGGCTTTGATCCTTCTGCAACGTAATGATCAAAACCGCACATAAAGTGTATCAGATATTCTTGCAGATGCAGTTTGAGCAAGCCTACACTCGTGGCGTTTTAATGCAATCATAAAAGTTGCAGATTTTTCGTACGTCTCCTTTCAATTTCACCAAAGCGGAATAACAACAATGCATCTGCAAACGTACAGGGTTCAATGGGCGGTAAGCCTGTCAGGAGTGATGTTGCTGGGAAGCCTGCTGGCCGGTTGCGATCGCGGTGTGGCGCAAAACGCCCCGCCGCCACCGCCCGAAGTAAGTGTCGCGCAGGTGGTAGAGCAGAAAGTCAGCCAATGGGATAGCTTCAATGGCCGTTTCGAAGCGGTGCAGAGCGTGCAGCTGCGGCCGCGCGTTTCGGGCTATATCGATCAGGTTAATTATCGCGAAGGCGATGAGGTGAAAAAAGGTCAGGTGCTGTTCACCATTGACGATCGCACCTACCGCGCCACGCTTGAGCAGGCGCAGGCCGAACTCGCTAACGCGCGTAGCCAGGCTACGCTGGCCCGCAGTGAATCGGCGCGTACCGATAAACTGATCGGCACCAATGTCGTGTCACGCGAAGAGTGGGAACAGCGTCGCTCGGCGGCTAATCAGGCGCAGGCCAGCGTGCTGTCAGCACAGGCGGCGGTGGATATGGCGCAGCTGAATCTCGATTTCACCCGCGTTACCGCGCCGATTGAAGGTCGCGCCAGCCGCGCGATGATCACCACCGGCAACTTAGTGACCGCCGGTGATAGCGCCAGCGTGCTGACCACGTTGGTATCGCAGGATCGTATGTACGTCTACTTCGACGTCGATGAAGCCACCTATCTGCATTATCAGGCGATGGCGCGTAAAGGCGAAAATCGCGGGTCGCTGCCGGTAGAAGTAGCGCTGACCGGCGAAGAGGGTTTTCCGCATCGCGGCACCGTGGATTTCCTCGATAACCAACTGACCGCCAGCACCGGCACCATCCGCATGCGCGCCTCGCTGGATAATCAGCACCGTCAGTTCACACCGGGCCTGTTTGCGCGCGTGCGCTTGCCGGGCCGCGCCGACTTCACCGCCCTGTTGATTGATGATAAAGCCGTGCTCACCGATCAGGATCGTAAGTACGTTTACGTGGTCGATGCGCAAGGTAAAGCCCAGCGCCGCGATATTCAGGCCGGCGAGTTAGCCGATGGTCTGCGTATTGTGCAGCAAGGCCTGAAGCCCGGCGACAAGGTGATCGTTAACGGCTTGCAGAAAGTCTTTATGCCTGGCATGCCGGTGAACGCCCAACCGGTGGCGATGCGCTCCGCTCAATAACCTTCGAGACTGCCTTTTATGGATTTCTCCCGCTTTTTTATCGACCGACCGATTTTCGCCGCGGTGCTGTCGATTTTGATCTTTACCACCGGACTGATCGCCATTCCGCTGCTGCCGATCAGTGAATATCCCAACGTGGTGCCACCGAGCGTGCAGGTGCGCGCGGAATATCCCGGTGCCAACCCCAAAGTGATTGCAGATTCTGTGGCGACGCCACTGGAAGAAGCCATCAACGGGGTAGAAAACATGATGTACATGAAATCCGTGGCGGGTTCCGATGGCGTGCTGGTCACCACCGTAACCTTCCGTCCGGGCACCGATCCGGATCAGGCGCAGGTTCAGGTGCAGAACCGCGTGGCGCAGGCTGAAGCGCGTCTGCCGGAAGAGGTGCGCCAACTCGGCCTCACCACGCAGAAGATGTCGCCGACGCTGACGCTGGTGGTGCACATGTTCTCGCCGCACGGCAAGTACGATTCCCTCTATCTGCGTAACTACGCCACCCTGAAGGTGAAGGATGAACTGGCGCGCCTGCCAGGCGTCGGTCAGATTCAGATCTTCGGTGCCGGTGAATACGCGATGCGCGTCTGGCTCGATCCCAATAAGGTGGCGGCACGTGGCTTGACCGCCTCCGATGTGGTCAGCGCGATGCAGGAGCAGAACGTGCAGGTTTCTGCCGGCCAGCTTGGCGCGGAGCCGCTGAAGAAACAGAGCGATTTTCTGCTGTCGATCAACACCCAGGGTCGTCTTGAGAGCGAAGAGCAGTTCGGCAATATCATCCTGAAAACCGCCGACGACGGCACGCTGGTGCGACTGCGTGACGTGGCGCGCATCGAGATGGGTTCTGGCAGCTACGCGCTGCGTTCGCAGCTCAACAACAAAGATGCGGTCGGCATCGGTATCTTCCAGGCGCCGGGCGCCAACGCCATCGATCTGTCAAATGCGGTGCGCGACAAGATGGCCGAACTGGCCACCCGTTTCCCGGACGATGTGCAGTGGGCCGCGCCGTACGACCCAACGGTATTCGTGCGTGACTCGATCCGTGCCGTGGTGCAAACGCTGTTCGAAGCGATTGTGCTGGTGGTGCTGGTGGTAATTCTGTTCCTGCAAACCTGGCGCGCCTCGATTATCCCGCTGTTGGCGGTGCCGGTTTCGGTGGTCGGTACCTTCAGCATCCTTTATCTGCTCGGCTTCTCGCTCAATACCTTAAGTTTGTTTGGGCTGGTGTTGGCAATCGGTATCGTGGTGGATGACGCCATTGTCGTGGTGGAAAACGTCGAACGTAATATCGAGCAAGGCTTGTCGCCGACGGCGGCTGCGCATCAGGCGATGCGGGAAGTGTCCGGGCCGATTATCGCCATCGCGCTGGTGCTGTGTGCGGTGTTCGTGCCGATGGCGTTCCTGTCCGGCGTGACCGGTCAATTCTATAAGCAGTTTGCGGTGACGATTGCCATTTCAACGGTGATCTCCGCCATCAACTCGCTGACACTGTCACCGGCGCTGGCGGCGCTGCTGCTGAAGCCACATGATGCCGCAAAGGATATGCCGACGCGCATTATCGATCGCCTGCTCGGCTGGCTGTTCCGTCCGTTCAACCGCTTCTTCCAGCGCAGTTCGGATGGCTATGAATCGCTGGTGGGTAAAACCTTGCGTCGTCGTGGCGCGGTGTTCGGCGTCTACGTGCTGCTGCTGGCCGGTGCGGGCTTTATGTTCCATACCGTGCCGGGCGGCTTTATTCCGACGCAGGACAAGCTCTACCTGATTGGCGGCGTGAAGATGCCGGAAGGTTCGTCGCTGGCGCGTACCGATGAAGTGATTCGCAAGATGAGCGAGATCGGCATGAACACTGAAGGCGTGGCTTATTCGGTCGCCTTCCCCGGTTTGAACGCGTTGCAGTTCACCAACACGCCGAATACCGGCACGGTGTTCTTCGGTTTGAAGCCGTTCAGTGAACGTACGCGCACCGCCGCGGAAATTAATGCTGAGATCAACGCTAAGATCTCGAAAATCCAGCAAGGTTTTGGCTTCTCGATTATGCCCCCGCCGATTTTAGGTCTGGGACAAGGTTCGGGTTATTCGCTGTATGTGCAGGATCGCGCGGGGCTCGGTTACGGTGCGCTGCAAACCGCCATCAACACCATGACCGGTGCGGTGTTGCAGACGCCGGGCATGATGTTCCCGATTTCATCCTACCAGGCCAACGTGCCGCAGCTGGATGTGCAGGTGGATCGGGATAAAGCCAAAGCGCAAGGCGTGTCGCTGACCGAACTGTTCAGCACGCTACAAACCTATCTGGGATCGTCGTACGTCAACGATTTCAATAAGTTTGGTCGCACATGGCGCGTGATGGCGCAGGCGGACGGCGATTTCCGCGATAGCGTGCAGGATATCGGTAACCTGCGTACCCGCAACGATCGCGGCGAAATGGTGCCGATTGGCAGCATGGTGAATATCACCACTACATACGGCCCGGATCCGGTGATTCGCTATAACGGCTATCCGGCGGCGGACCTGATTGGTGATGCCGATCCGCGCGTGCTCTCTTCGGCGCAGGCGATGCAGAAGCTGGAGGATATGTCGACGCAGGTGCTGCCGAACGGCATGAACATTGAATGGACCGACCTGAGCTATCAGCAATCAACGCAGGGCAATACCGCGCTGATCGTCTTCCCGGTCGCGGTCCTACTCGCATTCCTGGTGCTGGCGGCGCTGTATGAAAGCTGGACGTTACCGCTGGCGGTGATCCTGATTGTGCCGGTAACCATGCTCTCGGCCCTGGTCGGCGTGTGGCTGTCCGGTGGCGATAACAACGTGTTTGTGCAGGTTGGGCTGGTAGTGCTGATGGGACTGGCGTGTAAGAACGCGATTCTTATCGTCGAGTTTGCGCGCGAGCTGGAGATGCAAGGCAAGAGCATTGTCGATGCAGCGCTGGAAGCCTGTCGTCTGCGTCTGCGTCCGATCGTTATGACCTCGATTGCCTTTATCGCCGGTACCATCCCGCTGATTCTTGGCGAAGGTGCGGGCGCAGAAGTGCGCGGCGTAACCGGGATTACCGTGTTCTCCGGCATGTTGGGCGTGACGCTGTTTGGCCTGTTCCTGACGCCGGTGTTCTATGTGACGCTGCGTAAGCTGGTGACGCGCAAGCAACCACAGGCTGAAGTGCAAACGGTGTAAGGGTTTTAGGTGAAATGAACAATCCGGGCCAAGTGCCCGGATTTTTTTTGCGTGCAGATTGAGGCAATAAAAAAGGGCGTCATGAATGACGCCCTTACGGATGAGAGTGGTTTTAGCGGCCTTTTTTACACAGGTCGGCGAGTTCGAGATCGGGCAACTCTTCGCAGTTGCTGGTGTCGTTATGCTTCAGTTCGGCCAGCGCGTCAGCTACGGTGCGGGTTTCCAGCACTTTCAGCGACGCTTCTTCAGCCTCTTCAGCAATCGATTTGAAATACCAACACAGGTTGGCACTGACCAGACAACGCGGTGCCACGTCCGGACGTGACGCCCAGAGTTTTTTATCTTCAATCACAGAAGTATAAATGTCGCGCAGTGTGATTTCGGCGGCCGGGCGACCCAGATGAATGGAACCGGTGCGGCCAAGCGTTGAGACGATGATGCCGTCACGCGTGAGCGGAACCATAAGTTTCCGAATGAAACTGGGGTTCGCTTCAAGACCATACGCCAATATGGCACTGGTCGAGCGTTTGCCCAGTTGCTCCGCCATCGCTACGCTCAAAACCATCTGCAAAGCTGTCGGGAAGCGGTAATCAAGCATTTCAATATCCTGAGTTGCGGTTATCTTGTTGTTTTTATGCCGCGACAGTGAGTAATCAATGAGCAATAAATATAACAAACACTGTTGCTTTTTAGAAGTCAACGCCCGTGATCCAGGCACGTATTCCCCATTTAATCGGGCAGAAGCGCACAGGCTGCTTAGTTTATCACTCCCCTTTCCGACTGTGGGCTGGCCTGCGGCAATTTTTGCTGCAAAAGCGCGACCAACAGCACGTTAATCAACGCCAGAACGCATAACAACCACAGCGTGGCGCTGGCACCGAGGTGCTGAAACACATAGCCACCAACCAGCGGCGTCAAGGCCTGGCCAATCAAGGCGGGACGCGCCATGCGCCCCACCACAATCGCGTAGGCCTCTGGTTTGACCATCACCAGCGGTAAAGTTCCCCGCACAATGGCACGCAAACCATTTCCGGCACCGTACAGCACCATGCTGAGCACCGCAAACTGCGGATAACACGCCAGCAGCAGCAAGCCGAGCGCCACCAATCCCACCGAGAAAAAGGTGGTCCAGATCGGGTGACCGCGCTTAAAGGCGATATCCACGATGCGCGATGCCACCTGACACGGACCGAGAATCGCACTGATGGCCAACGCCGACGCCAGCGTGTGGCCGCTGGCCTGCAGCAAGGTGATCAGCTGCACCGAAATCGCCGTCATGATCACCGATGCGAGCGTGAAAATGCTGCACAGCAGCCAAAACAGTGTGGGTGCCAGTTCGTTGCCTTGCGCGGTCGGTTTTGCTTTGGCGGCGGCGATTTTCGCTTCAGGCGCGGGTAGCGCGTAGAGATAGGCGGGCAACACTGAAACACATAACAATCCGGCAATGGCAAAACAGGCGTTACGCCAATCCAGCCAGTGAATCAGCAGCGCGGTGCCCGGCCACACGATAGTGGTACAGAAGCCAGAAATCAGCGTAATGCCGGTTATCGCGCCGCGTGCCTGGCCGCCATAGAGCGTGCCGAGCGTGGCAAACAGCGCATCGTACAGGCCCATCGCCATACCTACGCCGATAATCAGCCAGGCAAACAGAAACAGCGGCAGATTGTGGCTCAATCCCATGATCACCAGACCGATCGCCATCACCGCCCCGCTCGCCGCCAGCAATGCACGGCCATAGGAGCGGGAAATCAGACGCCCGCTCAGCGGCGCCAGCAAACCGGAAATCAGCATGCCGAGCGATAGCGCGCCATACACCCATTGTTGCGACCAGCCGGTTTCCGCCACGATCGGATTGGCCATCACCGCCATAAGATAGAAGGATCCGCCCCACGACAGGATTTGTACTACGCCAAGCGTAACTATGGCGGCGGCAGGTGGCTTTGGCTGAGGCTTCACAACATTATTCCGTTAGCAGGCAAAGCATTGTTATAACACGTTCATCCAGCTTGAAAAATCCCACGTTTCCCTGCTTAATAAAATCCTTGCGCAATGCTGGCAGACCGGCGCCCAAGCCAGTACACTAAAAGTATGTTGTAACTATAGGAGGGCATTTTATGGCTCGTTATGATTTGGTTGCCGATCTGCACGAATGCGTTAACGCGCTGGAAGCGGGATTGGGCGCGTTACGTCAACACATTGAGCAGCAACCGCTGTTGATTGCGCGCGTGTTTAGTCTGCCGGAAATCGAGAAAGGCCGCGAACATGATGAAATTGAACGCATCGCGGTGACGCAGCATCTTGGTAAAACGGCACGCGACATGGCGCTGACGCATTACTGCCGCCTGTTTATGCAGCATCAATCGGAAAAGCTCAGCACCAAAGCCGCCGTGCGCTTGCCGGGCGCGATTTGCATTGAAGCCGACGGCGATGTGCATGCGCAGATTACGCAGCAGGTTGCCGAGATTAATACTTTGAAGCAGCGGCTGGAACAGCTGATCACCGTGGAGTCGGGCTTGCCGAGCGAGGCGCGCTTTGAGTTCGTCCACCAGCATCTGCGCGGGTTAATTACGCTTAACGCCTACCGCAGCGTAACGCTGCTCAACGCGCCGGACAGTTTGCGCTTTGGCTGGGCGAATAAAAACATCATCAAAAACGTCACGCGTGATGCGGTGGTAGAACAGCTGGAGCGCAGCCTGAAGGCCAATCGTGCGCAGGCACCGTGGACGCGGGAACAGTGGGCAGAGAAAGTGCAGCAAGAGCTGGAAGCAATCCTCGCGTTGCCAGCCGGTGCGAAGCTAAAAATCAAGCGCCCGGTGAAGGTGCAGCCGATTGCCCGCGTATGGCGCGCCAGCGAGAAGAAACAGGTGCAGCTTGCCTGCCCTTCTCCGCTGCTGGTGCTGTGCCGCGATCGCACGCAGGTGCCGATTCTGGGAGAACTGCTGAACTACGATGCCGATAACGTTGCCTGGCGTCATAAACCGCTGGCCGAGCCGCTGCATCTGATCATTCCGCGCCTGCATTTGTGGAGCGATCGGCTGGCGTAAAATTTATTTTTAAATCACTGCATCCAATTCGCAGGCTGCTCTCGTATATCAGAGTGTGAGCAACTTCTTCGCTCCCTACTACGAGGATTTATGATGAAAAAGCTAATGAGCATTGCAGTCGTATCCGGCACTTTACTGTTCACCGCAGGTGCATTTGCCGCCATGAATGATGACTCCGTGATGGTCGGCGGTGCAGCGATGTATCCGCAAAAGAACATCGTTGAAAACGCGCTGAACTCCAAAGATCACACCACGCTGGTTGCTGCTGTTAAAGCGGCGGGTTTGGTGGAAACCCTCGAAGGTAAAGGCCCGTTTACTGTCTTCGCGCCAACCAATGCCGCCTTCGCCAAGTTGCCCGCGGGCACCGTTGATAGCCTGGTCAAACCGGAGAACAAAGCGAAGTTGACCAGCATCCTGACTTATCATGTGGTGGCCGGTAAATACGACATGAAAGCGCTGGAGAAAAAAATTAAGCAAGGTGGCGGACATGCCGAGCTGAAAACCGTCAACGGCCAGCCGTTGTGGATTATGAATAATGGCCCGCACAATATTCAGCTGAAAGATGGTCAAGGCAATGTGGCGAATATCAGCACTTATGACGTCAATCAGAAAAATGGTGTGATTGATGTAATCGATACCGTCTTGATGCCTAAGTAATTGCCTATACTCGGATTGGGCATTTTAGCCAACCGGGAAGATGATGGATAACAGGCTTGCAGAACAATTAGACAACTTATTGCCGGCGGTCGCGAAAGGCGATCGCCGCGCGTTTGAGCAACTGTATCGACTCACTTCGCCGCATCTTTTCTCCCTTGCCCTGCGCATGCTGCGTCAGCAAGGTTGGGCGGAAGAGGTGCTGCACGATTGCTACCTCACCATCTGGAACCGCGCCGCTTCATACGATGCCGCCCTGAGCGCGCCGATGACGTGGATGACGCACATTGTGCGCAATCGCTGCATTGACGGGTTACGCAGCGGACAGGCGCGCCTGACGCTGGAGGCAGAAGAGTTTAGCGACCTGCTACCCATCACCAGCGAAGACGAACAGAATAACTGGCACGATCCGGCACAAGCCGATCGCCTGCGACACTGCATTGGCCATCTGAGCAGCGAACAGCAGCAAAGCATCACGCTCGCCTATTATCAGGGGATGTCCCACAGTGATATTGCCGCCTGGCTGCAACAGCCGGTTGGCTCGGTAAAAAGCTGGATTCGCCGCGCGCTGGAGCATCTGCGGGAGTGTGTGGGCCTATGAACGATAAATTACAACGCGATGATGCCTTATCAGCCGAGTATGCGCTGGGCACCTTGAGTGGGCTGGCGCGTTTGCGCTTTGCACGCAGGTTGCGTAACGAGCCTGCCCTTGCGGCCAACGTTGCGCGCTGGCAAGCCCTGCTGGCGGGCCTGGATAATCAGCTTGCGCCCGTCACGCCACCGGAAAAGGTGTGGAAGAAGATTACATTGAGTTTGCCCGAGCAACGCGTCATTCAACCCAAACGCCATTATGCGGGCTGGCTGGCGGCTGCCAGTGTCGCGGCGTTCGCCCTGCTCGCCTCACTGTTCCTGCAGCAGCCGACGTTGACGCCGTTGACGGTACTGAACGACGCCCAGCATCAACAGCAATGGGTGGTCAGCGCGGACAGCAAACTGGCACAGCTGAGCCTGACGCCGTTACATCCTGTGACCATCGCCGATAACAACAGTTTGCAGCTGTGGCTGATTCCGCCAGGCAAAGCGCCGATTTCATTGGGTTTGTTGGATAATCAGAAGGCAACGGATGTTGCGTTAAATAGCACGATTTCCCGTTCAGGCATCATTGCCATCAGCCTTGAACCGCGCGGCGGCTCGCCAACCGGCCAGCCAACCGGTCCGGTGTTGTATAGCGGGCAGCTATAAATCACCGCACAATCCGTAGCGGCGCGATTTATCGCGCAATCAATTGCGCCGCTACGAGGGTGCTACGTCTGCCAGTTTTTAACAGCGGTTTACTGCTTCATGCTGCCCACCATCTCCTCCGGACGCACCCACTCATCGAACTGCTCTTCGGTCAGATAGCCCAGCTTCAGCGCCGAGCCTTTCAGCGTCAGGCCTTCTTTATGGGCTTTCTTGGCGATTTCCGCCGCTTTGTCGTAGCCGATATGGGTATTCAGCGCCGTCACCAGCATCAGCGATTCGTTCAGCAGCTGATCGATGCGCTCGCGTACCGGTTCAATGCCAATCGCGCAGTGGTGATTGAAGCTGTCCATGCCGTCGGCCAGCAGACGCACCGATTGCAGGAAGTTGTGGATCACCATCGGACGGAACACGTTGAGCTCAAAGTTGCCGGACGCGCCGCCAATATTCACCGCCACGTCGTTGCCCATCACCTGACAACACAGCATGGTCAGCGCTTCGCACTGCGTGGGGTTCACTTTGCCTGGCATGATCGAGCTGCCTGGCTCATTTTCCGGGATGGCCAGTTCGCCAATGCCGCAACGCGGGCCTGAGGCCAGCCAGCGCACGTCGTTGGCAATTTTCATCAGCGAAGCCGCCAGGCCTTTCAGCGCACCGTGCGCGTGCACCAGCGCATCGCAGGTCGCCAGCGCCTCGAACTTGTTCGGCGCGGTGACAAACGGCTGTTTGGTCAAATCGGCCAGCGCTTTAGCCACGCGAACCGCGTATTCCGGATGGGTATTCAGGCCGGTCCCGACCGCGGTGCCGCCCAGCGCCAGCTCCGCTACGTGCGGAATACTGTTCTCAATGTGTTTGAGATTGTGCTCAAGCATCGCTACCCAGCCGGAGATCTCCTGACCGAGCGTCAGCGGTGTCGCATCCTGTAAGTGGGTACGACCAATCTTGACGATATCTTTGAAGGCGTCGGATTTTTCACTCAGCGTCTTTTTCAACACGTGAATCTGCGGAATCAGCTGCTCCCGCACGGCGATGACCGCGGCCACGTGCATGGCGGTGGGGAACACATCGTTGGAGCTTTGGCTTTTATTCACGTCGTCATTTGGGTGCACCAGACGCGACATACCACGCTCGCCGCCAAGAATTTCACTGGCGCGGTTGGCCAGCACTTCATTCATGTTCATGTTGGTCTGGGTGCCGGAGCCGGTCTGCCAAATTGCCAGCGGAAACTCCTCGCTGTGCTTATCGGCCAGCACTTCGTCGGCGGCTTTGAGAATCGCCTGGGCACGATCGGCCGGAAGCAAGCCGAGATCCTGGTTCACCTGCGCCGCCGCGCGCTTGGTCAGCGCCAGCGCATGCACCAATGCCACGGGCATTTTCTCGGTTGAGATTTTGAAATGTTCCAGCGAACGCTGGGTTTGTGCGCCCCACAACTTATCTGCCGGTACTTCAATCGGTCCCATTGAGTCTTTTTCAATGCGATTGGCTGCCATGACTACGTCTCCTTAGCTCAGATTTTGAGGTTTCCGCTCTAAACGCCTTCCCGCGACGCCGTTGAGCGAGCAAGATTGTCACATACAAGAATTTAACATTATGCGAGCCTATCGCCTTTATTGCACTTGTTCGTGTATTTTCTATGGCACTTTCTGCTTTAATAAGCCTATTTACTTACGGTTATTAAGGGTAAACGATGCAAAAATTGAACAATTCGCTGCAAAATTACGCGTGGGGCAGCAAAACTGCGCTGACCGAACTCTATGGCATCGAAAATCCACAAGGTTTGCCGATGGCGGAACTGTGGATGGGCGCGCACCCGAAAAGCCCGTCTACCGTTGAGGTCAACGGCGAAGTGCGTTCGCTGCGTGAGGTAATTGATGCCGACAAAGTCGCCATGCTCGGCAAAGCGGTGGCTGAACGTTTCGGCGAGCTGCCGTTCCTGTTTAAAGTGCTGTGCGCCGATCAGCCGCTGTCGATTCAGGTGCACCCCAGCAAAGCCGCTGCCGAACAGGGTTTTGCGCGTGAAAATGCCGCGGGCATTCCGCTGAGCGCTGCCGAACGTAACTATAAAGATGCTAATCACAAGCCCGAGCTGGTGTATGCGCTGACACCCTTCCAGGCGATGAACGGTTTCCGTGAGCTGCATGAGATTGTCTCGCTGCTCGAACCGGTGGCCGGTGCCCATCCGCAAATCGCCCATTTCCTCGAAAACGCTAACGAAGCCAATCTGGCCAAACTGTTCGCCACGCTGCTGTCGCTGCAAGACGAGGCCAAATCGCGCGCCATCGGCGTACTGAAATCGGCGATCAACGCGCGTGAAGGCGAGCCGTGGCAGACCATCAAATCTATCGCCATCGATTATCCGGATGACAGCGGTCTGTTTTCGCCGCTGCTGCTCAATGTCATTACCCTGCAGCCCGGCGAAGCGATGTTCCTGTTTGCCGAAACGCCGCATGCCTATCTGAAAGGCGTGGCGCTGGAAGTGATGGCGAACTCCGATAACGTGCTGCGCGCCGGTCTGACGCCGAAGTTCATCGATATCCCGGAACTGCTGGCTAACCTGAAGTTTCAGGCAAAACCGGCCGCGACGCTGCTGACGCAGCCGCAGCGCGACGGCGAAACCCTGAACTTCCCGATCCCGGTAGAGGACTTTGCCTTTGCCATTCATGGGCTTTCCGCTGCGCCGCAAGCGCTGGCACAAAATAGCGCGGCCCTGCTGTTCTGCATTGAAGGTCAGGCGATAATTGAGAAGTCCGGGCAACAACTGGTGCTGAAGCCGGGTGAATCCTGCTTTGTCGCTGCCAATGAGTCGCCGGTCAACGCGGCAGGCACCGGACGTCTGGCGCGCGTGTTTAATACGCTCAACTGAGATCCGGCTGACGCTGCCAGCATTAACTGCTATTCTTTTAAACTATTAATTTAAAACGCCTGCGGGCGTTTTTCTTCACCCGTCGCGCACCGACCAGCGGCGTGCGGACGCAAGGATAAGGACGACACAGCGATGAAAAAGACCCAGGTTGCCGTAGGTGTGATTGTGGCGCTCGGCGTGATTTGGACTGGTGCTGCATGGTTTACCGGTAAACAACTGGAAAGCCATATGGATGAGATGTTGCAGAACGCCAACGCGCAGCTGAATGCTTACGCGCCGAACAGCCGTTTGACGCTGAGCTATCAGGATTATCAGCGCGGCGTGTTCAGCAGCAAAACCAAATTGGTGGTACAGGCCAGCTCGCAAACCAATGACAATCCGCTGTTGAAGCCTGGTCAAAGTATCGTGCTGAACGAGACGATCGATCACGGTCCTTTCCCGTTCGCCCAGTTGAAGCGCGGCAGCCTGATCCCAAGTATGGCGTCTGTGCATACCGAACTGGAAAACACCGATGCGGTGAAGAAACTGTTTGAACTGACCAACGGCAAATCGCTGGTCAACGCCGATACCCGCGTCGGCTACAGCGGTGCGACCAATACCGATCTCAACCTGCTGGCGGTGGATTACAACAATCCGCAGACCGGCGATCGTCTGGCCACCAATGGCGGCACGCTCAACATCAGCGCCGACAGCAAAGGTGACAAAGTCAGCCTCGACGGCGACTTCTCCAGCATCGCGGTCACCAGCAAAAATCAGGTTGAACTGCCGGTGCTGTTTACGCTGAATGGCCTGAAGCTGAGCGGCGATACCCATCTCAGCCCGGAAGGCGTGCGCGTCGGCGATCAGTCGATCTCTCTGGATAAACTGGATGCCAGCATCAACGGTCAGGAAGGTTTGTCGCTGGAGAAGCTTAAAACCACCTCATCCTTCGACAATAAAGAAGGCAAGATTGGTGGGCAGTTAGATGTCGATGTTGACAAAGTTACCCTGCAGAAGCAGCCGTTTGGTGAAGCTAAGCTGGCGATGAAGTTTGCGCAGTTTGATGCGCAGGCGGTGAAAGCCTTCTCCGATACTTACAACGCGCAGATGCAGGATCTGCTGAACCAGCCGGGCGTGGCGGAAGATCCGATTCGCTATCAGGCCAGCGTGCAAACCATTCTGCGTAATAACCTGCCAACGCTGTTGAAAGGCTCGCCAACGCTGAGCATCGCGCCGCTGAGCTGGAAAAATGATAAAGGTGAAAGCACCTTTAACCTGAACGTGGGCTTTAACGATCCGGCCACCGTGAGCGGCGAGGCGCAGAGTTTGGGTGCCGCAGTGGATCGCGTGCTGAAAACCCTCGACGGCAAGCTGGCGATCAATATGCCAATGGCAACCGAAACCATGCGTCATGTCGGTTTGGCGGAAGGTTATCAGGGTGACGATGCGCAGAAACTGGCGGATCAGCAGGTTAAGGGTTTAGCAGCGATGGGCCAGATGTTCCGCCTGACGCAGCAGCAGGATGATAACATCGTCACCAGCCTGCAGTACGGCAACGGCCAGGTCACCATGAATGGCGACAAGATGACGCTGGAGCAGTTCCTGTCACGCTATATGCTGGGCGCACCAACCAGCGAAGGTATGCCAGAGTAATTCATGGGGCGGCCAATTGGCCGCCCTTACACTTCGCCGCGCATTAGCTGCGGCGGCACAATCAAACTCTGAATCTCCGCTTCCGGCTGCGCCAGCCGCTGCAACATCCGCTCCGCCGCCCTTCTCCCCACATCACGCGCTTCACTACTGACAAAGGTCATGGTGGGATCGTGCAACTCCCGCTGCGGATCGTCATTAAAGCCCACCAGCGCCAGCTGCTGCGTGTAGTAGCTATCCACCGCGCCTTCACCAAAGGTTCGCCCACAGCGTAACGCGCCAAAATAGCAGCCGAGCGCGGTGCTGCCGTTATGCGCCAGAATCGCGGTGATGCCGGGATGTTGACGCAACAACTGCAGCGTTAACGCGGACACGCTTTGCTGGCGATCGTCGCACTCGATAATCCAGTCGGACCGGAACGATAGGCCATATTGCAGCAAAGTGGCGCAATAGCCGCCAATCCGCTCGGCGCGCGTCAGTGACGATCCCAAACCGCCCATCCAGGCGATGCGCTGATGTCCCTGCCGAATCAGATACTCCGTTGCCATGCGCGCCGCCTGGCTGTTATCGGGCCGCAGTGAGTCGACATTGTCGAGGCTGCTGGCGCGCGAAGCGCAAACCAACGCGATGTTTTGCTCCTGCGCCTGCGGCACTAGCGTTTCTGCTTGCGCCGCCGCGCCGCCAAGCACAATGCCTTCTGCGCCCTGCGCCACCAGCGTGTCAAAACAGCGTTTAAGGTGTTGTCCGTGTTGACCGCTTTGTGTCAGCACCAGCACTTTGCCCTGCTGCTCCAGCACTTCACTGAGTCCGGCCGTCATCGCGGCATAAAAGGGCTGGCTGAGATCGCGCACGATCAGGCCGATCACGCCGCTTTCGCCGCCGCGCAAAATCGAGGCTGAGCGATTACGCACGTAGCCAAGCTGCTCAATCGCCTGATTGACGCGTGTGGCCGTAGCGGGCGAGATGCGCCCTTTGCCGGAGAGCACCAACGACACGGTAGAGACCGACACCCCGGCGACCAACGCCACATCATGAATAGTGGTTTTCTGCTGGGACATAGTGTTCCGTTACCGACGTCCAAATTCAAAGAGATAAAACGTTACACTGATTGCACCAAAAATAAAGCCTGCAATTAGTCACTCTTTGTGATTATAGCCACAAAAATAAGTGGTAAAACGTTTTATCATCCTTGACCACATTCAAGCCTTTTACTTTTATTGCCAGGAGAATCTATGTCCGCCAGCCGCCCCAAAATGTCACTTTGGGAGTTTTTCCAAAGTCTGGGTAAAACCTTTATGTTGCCCGTCGCCCTGCTCTCGTTCTGCGGCATTCTGTTAGGAATTGGCAGTTCCCTCAGCAGTCATGACGTCCTGACGCTAATTCCTCTTCTCGATCAGCCTTTCCTGCAATACCTGTTTATCTGGCTGGCGAAGATCGGCTCTTTTGCCTTTAGCTATCTGCCGGTGATGTTTGCCATTGCCATTCCGCTCGGTATGGCGCGCGAGAATAAAGGCGTCGCCGCCTTTGCCGGTTTTGTTGGCTACGCGGTGCTGAACCTGAGTATCAACTTCTGGCTCAACATCAACGGCATTCTGCCAACCACTGATGCGGCGGTGCTGAAAGCCAATAACGTACAAAACATCCTCGGCATTCAGTCCATCGACACCGGTATTCTCGGCGCGGTGATCGTCGGTATCGTGGTGTTCTGGTTACATGAGCGCTTCCACAACATTCGCCTGCCAGATGCGCTGGCGTTTTTCGGTGGGACGCGTTTTGTGCCGATCGTTACGGCGATGGCGATGGGCGTGCTGGGCCTGGTGGTTCCGCTGATTTGGCCGTTCTTTGCACGCGCGATTACCGGCCTCGGCTGGGTGATTAACAGCGCCGGTGAATTTGGTCCGATGATCTTCGGTACTGGCGAACGTCTGCTTTTACCTTTTGGCTTGCAGCACATTCTGGTGGCAATCATCCGCTTTACCGATGCGGGCGGCACCATGGATGTGTGCGGCAAAAGTGTTAGCGGTGCGTTAACTATCTTCCAGGCGCAATTGGCCTGTGCAGATACCCACGGCTTCGCCGAGAGCGCCACGCGCTTCCTGTCACAGGGTAAAATGCCAGCCTTCCTCGGGGGTTTGCCGGGTGCGGCATTGGCGATGTATCACTGCGCCCGTCCGGAAAACCGTCATAAAATTAAAGGCCTGCTGATTTCCGGCGTGGTGGCTTGCGTGGTGGGCGGTACCACTGAACCGCTGGAGTTCCTGTTCCTGTTCGTCGCGCCGGTGCTGTATTTGATCCACGCGCTGTTGACCGGCTTGGGCTTCACCGTAATGGCGATGCTGGGCGTGACTATCGGTAATACCGACGGCAACGTGATCGACTTCTTCGTCTTCGGCGTGCTGCACGGCCTCTCCACCAAATGGTATTGGGTGCCGGTGATTGCTGCGGTGTGGTTCGTGGGTTATTACGCCATCTTCCGCTTTGCTATCAGTCACTTCAACATCAAAACGCCAGGCCGCGAAGTGGAAACCAACAGCGTAGCGCAGCAGGTTAATCGCGCGGCTGTGGGTAAATCCGGCTTTAATACGCCAGCGATTCTGTCGGCGCTGGGCGGCGTGGAAAACATCGCCTCACTGGATAACTGCCTGACGCGTCTGCGCATTACCGTGGTCGACATGAGCAAGGTGGATGATGCAACACTGAAAGCCAACGGTGCGATTGGCGTGGTGCATGTTAATGCGACCAATCTGCAAGTGGTGATGGGCCCGCAGGTGCAATCGGTCAAAGATGAGATGGCACACTTGATGAGCGCGACGGTGTAATGATGCAGGATTTCGCTTTCAATCAGGTGGTGGATCGCCACGGTAGCTGGTGTACGCAGTGGGATTTCGTGGCCGATCGTTTCGGCGTTGCGGACTTGCTGCCCTTCACTATCTCCGATATGGATTTCGCCACCGCGCCATGCATCCTCGAGGCGCTGCAACAGCGCCTCGCACACGGTGTGTTTGGCTACAGCCGCTGGCAGCATGATGATTTTCTTTCTGCCATTCAACATTGGATGCGCAGCCGTTTCGCTACCGAAGTGGCGGCAGAATCGCTGGTTTATGGCCCGTCGGTGATTTATATGGTGGCGCAGCTGTTGCGCCACTGGACGCAGCCGGATGATGAAGTGCTGATTCACACCCCCGCTTACGATGCGTTTTATAACACCATCAATGGCAATCAGCGTCGCGTGCTGGAGCTGCCGCTGCAGCGCCACGCTAACGAATGGCTGTGTGACATGACGCAGCTGGAAAGTTTGCTGGCGCGTCCGCGCTGTAAAGTGATGCTGCTGTGCAGTCCGCACAATCCTAGCGGCAAAGTGTGGCGCGAAGATGAGCTGCGCCAGATGGCGGCGCTGTGCGAAAAGCATGGCGTTAAGGTGATTAGCGATGAAATTCATATGGACATGGTGCTGAGTGATGCGCAGCATACGCCCTGGAGCCAGGTCGCGCAGTCCGCCTGGGCGCTGTTCACCTCGGCCTCCAAGAGCTTCAACATTCCGGCGCTGACCGGCGCGTGGGGCATCATTCCTGATAAGCGCGATCGTCAGGCGTGGTTCCATGCGCTGAAGCATGAGGATGGCTTATCCTCGCCAGCGGTAATGGCGCTTGCCGCTACCATCGCCGCTTATCGCGCGGGCGCGCCGTGGCTGGATGCGCTGCGCGACCATCTACGTGGCAACATGCAGCATATCGCGCAGCGCCTGAACACGGCGTTTCCGCAGCTTAACTGGCAACCGCCCGCCGCGACTTACCTGGCGTGGATCGATCTCAATCCGCTTGGCATTGATGAACAGGCGCTGCAACAGCGTCTGATTCATCAACACAAAGTGGCGATCATGCCGGGTTCGACCTACGGCGCGGCGAGTCGCGGCTATCTGCGTCTCAACGCCGGTTGCCCGCGCAGCAAACTGGATGATGGGCTGGATCGCCTGATTGCCGGGCTAAAATCGTTCTAAAATGCCACGGATGCTGATTAATTCAGCATCCGTTTTGCTGTTTGCGCAAATCGCTGGCGCTGTTGCGCAAGATGTTTTTATAATCCTCTGCACTTTATGAAACTTAAGCGAGTGCGCCATGATTGATCCAAAACTCCCCCTTACCGACATTCACCGCCACCTTGATGGCAATATCCGCGCACAAACCATTCTCGACTTAGGTCGTCAGCATAATCTTGCGCTGCCCGCTGAAACGCTTGATGCATTGCGTCCGCATGTGCAGGTCACGGCTAATGAACCGGATCTGGTGAGTTTCCTGCAGAAACTCGACTGGGGCGTGAAAGTGCTGGGCGATCTTGATGCCTGTCGTCGTATCGCGCTGGAAAACGTCGAAGATGCGGCGCGCGCTGGCATTCACTATGCGGAACTGCGCTTCTCACCGGGCTACATGGCGATGACGCATCAACTGCCGATTGCCGGCGTGGTTGAGGCGGTGATTGATGGTGTGCGCGCCGGCATTCAGCAATACGGCGTTGATGTACGCCTGACCGGCATTATGAGCCGCACCTTTGGTGAAGAAGCTTGCCTGCGTGAGCTGGAAGCTTTGCTGGCACATCGCGAGGGCATCACCGCCGTCGATTTGGCCGGTGACGAACTCGGCTTCCCAGGCAGTGAATTCCTAAGCCACTTTAATCGTGCGCGTGACGCCGGTTTCCGCATTACCGTTCACGCCGGTGAAGCCGCAGGCCCGGAAAGCATCTGGCAAGCGATTCGCGAACTGGGCGCGGAGCGTATTGGTCACGGCGTGAAGGCGATTGAAGACCGTGCATTGATGCATTTCCTTGCTGAGCAGCGCATTGGGATTGAGTCATGCCTCACTTCGAATATTCAGACCAGCACCGTTTCGTCGCTGAGCAGCCATCCGCTGAAAACCTTCCTGCAGCACGGCATTCTCGCCACCATTAACACCGACGACCCGGCGGTTCAGGGCGTTGAGCTGGCCCATGAGTATGAAGTGGCGGCACCGCAAGCGGGATTGACGGCAGAAGAGATGCGTCAGGCACAGGATAATGGTGTAACCATCGCGTTCCTGAGTGATGCAGAGAAAGCCGCGCTGCGCGCGCGCGTAGCGGGATAAAAAAAGGTGCGCATAACGCGCACCTTAGATCGTAGGGTCGCCATTCCTGGCGATCTTTTAACAGAATTAACGCAACGACAGGGTCTGACGCTTCTCGGCGGACTGCAAGCCCAGCTCGATCAACTCCATCACCTGAATCGCCTCTTCTGCCTGCACCGGATTCGCACCTGTGCCCGCAATCGCATCACGGATACCTGCGTAGTACGCCGGATAGTTACCTGGCAAGGTCAGCAGCTCTTTCTCCACCATCACATCGCCTTCCGCCAGCGTCAGCGTGCCGTTGCGCATGTCGTAGCCCCAATCTTCCTGCGGCGGACGTTCACCCGCTTTCAGACGATCTTCCTGCGGATCCAGCCCGTATTTCACGTAGCTGCCGCGCGTACCGTGCACCACAAAGCGCGCGGATTCCGCCGCCACCAGCATGCTGGCATGCAGCACCACGCGACGCGTAGGATAGGTCAACACCGCATGGAAGTAATCGGTGGTTTGCGCGCCCGGCCGCAATTCCGCCATATCGACATTGATCGCAACCGGCGTGCCAAACAGCTGCAAAGCCTGATCCAGCACGTGCGGTCCGAGATCAAACCAAATGCCGCTGCCCGCGCCTTTCATTTCACGCCAGCGCTGACGCACTTCCGGACGGAAACGGTCAAAGTGGGATTCGAAGTAACGCACTTCGCCCAGCGTACCGTCGTTCAGCAGGGATTTCAGCGTCAGGAAATCGCTGTCCCAACGGCGGTTATGGAACACCGACAGCAGCAGACCTTTGGCTTTGGCCAGCGCATCCAGCTCACGTGCTTGTGACAACGTCACGGTAAACGGCTTATCGACCACCACGTGTTTACCGGCGTTGAGTGCCGCTTTGGCTAATGGGAAGTGGGTGTCATTCGGGGTCGGAATAACAATCAGTTGCAGTGTCGGGTCGTCCAGCAGCGCTTGTGGATCGGAAACCACCTGCACTGACGGCCAGTCAGCATGCACTTTGCTGGCATCGCTGCTTGAGATCGCCGCCAGCTCAACATCCGGCGTACCGGCGATCAAGGGTGCATGAAAGGTTTTGCTGGCAAAACCGTAGCCGATTAGGCCGACACGTAATTTATCGCTCATTCTCATTCCTCTTGTTCGTTACCAGAATGATTTAAGACGAATCGATCTATAAGAACAAGGCGGAATCACCTGAAAACTCAGGAAATAGCACTCCGTGCGGATTGCCAGCTCTCGTGCGCCACCAACGCATCCTGCGCATCCTGGCTGCGGCGGCGGAAGTCGCTGGGGCTGACGCCAACGCGTTTGCGGAACACGCGTGAGAAGTAAAGTTGGTCATCGTAGCCCACTTCACGCCCGACGGAAGCGATCGGTTCCTGAGTGGTTTGCAGCAGCAGTTTGGCGCGGATCACCCGCTGATCTTCGCGCCAGCGCAGCAGATTAATGCCCATTTGCTCGCGGAACAGATGTGCCAGGCGTGAAGGCGACAGGCAAACATGGCGCGCCACTTCTTCAATCTTCACTTCACCCGCCAGATGATTGGTGACGTACTGGCAAGCTTCAATCACGCGCGGATCGCGGATCTGTTGATGGCTGCGCGGATCCTCTTCCACCGCGCGCAGCAGCAAGCGCTCCAGCAGATTCATCGCCAGCTCTTCGGCGAAGCGACGTCCGGAGTTGTGAGTTTGCTCGATGCTGGCGAACAGGCGATCAAACTCGGCACGCTGCGCTTCCGACAGACGCAAGCGCCCCACGCCCTGACTTTCATCTTGCCACTGCAACCAATCGGTCCAGTAAGCACGCGGACGGAAATAGACCCAGCGATGGAACCAGCACGGGCTGTCTGGCGCGCGGCCGTAATAGTGCGGGGTTTTCGGTTGAAATAGCAGCAGATCGCCCGGCTCGCAGTCGAAAGCGGATTCGCCATCAAACACGCGCCCCTGACCTTTGATGGTCAGATTAAGGATGTAACCTTTCATGCCGTGCGGACGATCGATAAAGAAATCGAGTGCGTCATTGGCATTAATCGGCGTTAAGCCTGCCACCAGCCAGGCATTGAACGCATAGCCCGGCAATAAGGGATTCTGCTGCTCACTTGGGGGTTCGCGATGGTACATAATGCCCTCACTTTTCCGTTTCGTGGCGCTAAGCGTGCCCACTTTCCGGCACGCTCAGCCTGGGTTATCAGGCGGCTTTACTTTTCTGTTTGTAGCGGTCAAAAATCACCGCCGCTAACAGTATCAAACCGCGCACTACATACTGTGAGAATGGCGAGATATTCAATAAATTCATCGCATTCTCAACCGTGCCCAGAATTAGCACGCCCGCCACTACGTATGAAATTTTGCCGATGCCGCCTTTCAGCGAGACGCCGCCCAGCACGCAAGCTGAAATCACAATCAGCTCGTATCCGAGCGAGGTCATGGGCTGGCCGCTGGTCATGCGCGACGCCAGAATGATGCCCGCCGCCGCCGACACTAAACCGGACAGAATGAAGATGATGATACGCGTGCGTACCACCGGCACGCCGGCCAGACGCGCTGCTTCTTCATTGCCGCCAATCGCCAGCGTGTTGCGACCAAAGGTGGTTTTGTTCAGCAGGAAACCGAACAGCACCATGGTAGCGATGGTGAGCCAAATCGGTGCCGGCACGCCGAGCCAGTTGGCGTATCCGAGGGTAAAGAAGCGCTCGTCTTCAATCCCCACCGCTTTGCCGTCGGAGAAGATGTAAGCCAGGCCGCGCACAATCTGCATGGTGGCCAGCGTGGTGATCAGGGCGTTGATTTTCAGCCGCGCAATGACGAAGCCGTTGATAAAACCGGTGGCCATGCCGAGCAGCAATCCGGCTGCCACGCCAATCCACAGGCTTTCGGTCATGTTGATCACCACCGCGGTGACCACACCGGCGCAGGCAATCACCGACGCCACAGACAGGTCAAAGTCGCCGGAAGCCAGGCAGAACAGCATGCCGCACGCCACCATGCCGGACATCGACATCGCCAGCCCAAGCCCTTTCATGTTGATGATAGAACCAAAGTTCGGCACGAAAATGGCACAAACGATAAACAGCAGTGCGAACACCACCAGCATGCCGAAGTTGTCCCAAATCCGCCCCAGCTGCAGCCCGTTGCGCTGCACCGGTGGCGTGTTGGAAGTGGTAGATGAAGCCATTATTGCTCTCCTTTACATCAGGCCACGGCGGCCGCTTGAGTGGTTTTCGGCATCGCCAGGCTCAGCGTCAGCTGCTCTGTGGCCGTATCGTGGGACAGTTCACCGGCAATGGAACCTTCACGCATCACCAGAATGCGGTCGGCTAATCCCATCACTTCCGGCAGATCGCTGGAGGCAAACAGCACCGCAATCCCCTTTTTCGCCAGTTGATAAATCAGGTTGTAGATTTCGTGTTTGGCACCGACGTCAATGCCGCGCGTCGGCTCATCGAGCAGGATCACGTTCATCTCTTCCGACAGCCAGCGGCCCAGAATCGCCTTCTGCTGGTTGCCTCCGGAAAGATTCATGATCAGCTGCTGCGGGCCTGGCGTTTTAATGTTGAGTGAACGAATGTGGATATCGGCGTTTTTCGCTTCCCAGCTCGGTTTGATCAGGCAACCAGCGGTGAGATTGTGGCGACGCGCGCTGATGTTGATGTTATCGCGCACCGAATGCACCGGAATGATGCCTTCAGATTTGCGATCTTCCGGGCACAGCATGATGCCGGCGCGGATGGCGTCGATCGGCTGGCGAATGTTGAGCTTTTTGCCATCCAGCGTCACGCTGCCGCCGCGCAATTTAGTGGCACCGAACAGCCCTTTCATCAGTTCACTGCGTCCCGCGCCCACTAAACCAAACAGGCCAACGATTTCACCGGCACGCACCGTCAACGAAATCGGCGTGCGCACGCCCTTTGCCTCCACCGCGTCCAGCTGCAGACGCACCGGGCCCAGTTCACGCGGCGCGTAACCATAAATATCCCCCAGATTGCGCCCCACCATCGCCTGTACCAAATCATCGTGATGGGTGTTTTTCATGTCGGTGAAGGTGCGCACGTAGCGGCCATCTTTAAACACGGTGATGGCATCGCTCAGGGCAAAAATCTCCTCCATGCGATGCGACACGTACAACACGGTACGGCCCTGCTCGCGTAGCTGACGGATGACGCGGAACAAGTGATCAATTTCGCGCGCCGACAGCGAGCTGGTCGGTTCGTCAAAAGCGATGATGCGCGCGTTACGCGCCAGCGCTTTGGCGATCTCCACCATCTGCCATTGGCCGAGTGACAGGTATTTCAGCGGCATGTCCGGATCGATATCCATGCCAAGATTTTGCAGCTGCAAACCGGCTTCATAGCGCAGCAGTTTGCGATTCACCAGACCGCGCTTGTGCGGCAGCTGGCCGAGATAGATATTTTCCGCCACGCTCATTTCCGGCACCAGATGCAGTTCCTGGTAAATGATCGCCACGCCGGCATCCAGCGCATCCACGGTGGTGTTGAAACTCTTCGGCTGGCCTTTAATGCGGATCTCGCCGCCGCTGGGCTGGTAGCTGCCGCTGAGGATCTTCAACAGCGTCGATTTACCGGCACCGTTCTCCCCCATCAGCGCGTGCACTTCGCCGGCACGGCAGCTGAATGAGATGTCCTGCAGCGCTTTCACGCCGGGAAAGGTTTTGCTGATGCCATGAAACGACAGAAAGGCTTGATCAGTGTTCATGGTGACTCCTCTAAGCCTTCATGCTTCGCACTGTAACTGCGTTGGCTACGTGAACTTACCCCGGTCACTTACAAAAGTAAGCTTCCGGGGATAAGTGCACTTGCCGCCTTGTTACAGCACGAATCATTTTGGCTAAACATTTAGATGGTGCTGCTCAAACAACGAACAACGTGATTACTTCAGCCCTTTCTTATCCAGCTCGGCTTTGAAGTTATCGCGGGTAATCAGCACCACATCGGTGACCTCGGTGAACTTCGGCGGCTCCTGATCTTTGGTCACCCAGTTGTAGAGCATCTCGCTGCTCTTATAACCGTGCACGTCCGGGCTTGGCAGCAGCGAACCGTAGAAGCCGGTGGCGGAACCTTTCGACAGCTCACTCACCGCATCAACACCGTTAATGCCGATACCGATCACATCGGGCGCTTTAAAGCCCTGACCTTCGGTGGCGCGAACGCCGCCCAGCACGGTGTTATCGTTCATGCCGAGAATCAGCCAGTGTTTCACTTCCGGATGCTGCACCAGCAGCGAGTTACCGGCGTCAAAGGCGCCTGGGATATCATTGGATTTGGTTGGCACCTGATAGATCTGCTTCTCCGGGAAACCGGCGGCTTTCAGCGCGTCCATCGAACCGCTGGTGCGACGGCGTGCGGTGTCGAGTTCGTTCGCGGTGATGGCCATCACGCCGGTCTCTTTCACATCCCAGCCGCGTTTCTGCATCTCTTTATACAGTTCCTGCCCCTGACGCTCGCCGATCTTGGTTGCCGCCATCATCACCAATGGCACGGTATCCATTGGCTTGCCTTTGGCGGTCACGAACTGGTCATCGACGGCAATCACTTTCAGACCGTAACCGCGCGCTTTGGCGACAATCGCGGAGCCGAGTTTCGGATCTGGCGTACAGATGACGAAGCCTTTCGCGCCGCTAGCGGCCAGGCTGTCGATGGCGTTGAGGGTTTTCTCACCGTCGGGCACGGCAATTTTGATCACTTCAAAGCCGAGATCCTTGCCGGCTTTATCCGCGAATTTCCATTCGGTCTGGAACCAGGGTTCCTCCGGTTGTTTAACGAGGAAACCGAGTTTCATGGTCTCGGCGATAGCGGATTGTGACATAACCGCAGCGAGACCTAGCGCCGCCAGCGTTTTAGTGAATTTATGCATGATGCTCTCCGGCATAATGTTGTTTTAGGCTGTTATTAACCAATCGGTGTAAACGCTACCAATCAAATCATTCTGTGGGGTACAGCTAAAAATCAGCGCGTTAGCGCAAAGGTTGTACAAAGGCTGCGCAAACGCTGGGCTAGTTGTAGCGGGAATGGACGGGAAAAATGTAGAGCGGTATCACATCCCAAAACGATGACCAAATCCTCCATATATTCAGCAAATTTAACCGGTCATTAACTTTTGCAGTGGATCACACATCCCCGCCGATGGCAGAAAAGTGCATATTCTCAGCGACTGATGACTAACCGCTTCTGCTGCCCCATTCCAGGATAGAGCCAGATAACTCACACAGGAGAATCCCAATGGGTGCTGGCGCCATAACAATTGGGCTGGATTTTGGCAGTGACTCGGTGCGTGCGCTGGCCGTGGACTGTCACAGTGGTAAAGAGCTGGAAAAAGCGGTGGTCAACTATGCACGCTGGGCCAACGGCGAATTTTGCGATGCGCACGCCAACCGCTTTCGTCACCATCCGCAGGACTATATCGATGCGTTAGAGCAGGCGATTGTCACCGTGGTTAACGCCTTAACGCCTGAACAGCGCGCCGCCGTAGTGGGGATTGGCGTGGATTCCACCGGCTCGACGCCTGCGCCCATCGATCGTGATGGCAACGTGCTGGCGCTGCGCCCGGAATTCGCCACCAACCCCAACGCGATGTTCGTGCTGTGGAAAGATCACACTGCGATTGAAGAAGCCGAAGAGATCAATCAGCTGTGTCGTAGCGGTCGTTTCAACGATTACACCCGCTATATTGGCGGCGTCTATTCGTCGGAGTGGTTCTGGGCCAAGATACTGCACGTGTCACGCGCCGATGCTGCGGTACGTGAAGCGGCAGTGTCTTGGGTGGAACTGTGCGATTGGGTTCCCGCGCTCCTCAGCGGCACTACCGCACCCGCGCAGCTGCGTCGTGGACGCTGTGCCGCCGGGCACAAATCACTGTGGCATCCGGAGTGGCAAGGTTTGCCGCCGGCTGACTTCTTCCGCGCGCTCGATCCTCTGCTGGTCGAGCAGCTCGATTCCCCCTTATTCGCAGACACCTGGACCGCCGATGTGCCGGTGGGCACGCTCAGCAGCGAATGGGCGCAGCGCCTCGGCTTATCGCAACAGGTGATTCTTTCGGGCGGCGCGTTTGACTGCCACATGGGCGCGGTTGGTGCCGGTGCGCAGCCTTATACGCTGGTGAAAGTGATTGGCACCTCAACCTGCGACATTCTGATTGCCGACAGCGACACCGTTGGCGACCGCGCCATCAAAGGCATCTGCGGCCAGGTAGATGGCAGCGTAGTGCCGGGCGCGATTGGCTGCGAAGCCGGTCAGTCAGCGTTTGGCGATATTTATGCCTGGTTCAGCCGCCTGCTCGGCTGGCCACTGCAGCAGGCGGCGCAGCACCATCCGGAGCTGCAACCGCAGTTAGCCGCGCTGCAAAAAGATCTGATCCGCAACCTCACCGAAGCCTGGGCGGCCAATCCGCAACTCGATCATCTGCCGGTGGTGCTCGACTGGTTCAACGGCCGCCGCACGCCAGACGCCAATCAGCGCTTGAAAGGTGTGATCACCGATCTCAATCTCGGCACCGATGCGCCCGCGCTGTTTGGTGGCTTGATCGCCGCCACCGCGTTTGGCGCACGCGCCATCATGGAGTGTTTCGAACAGCAGCAGATTCCGGTGCAGAGCATCCTGACGCTCGGCGGCATCGCCCGCAAATCCCCTGCCATCATGCAGGCGTGCTGCGACGTCATGAACCGTCCGCTGGATATCGTCGCCTCTGACGAATGCTGTGCGCTCGGTGCGGCCATTTTTGCCGCCGTGGCCGCGGGCGTGTATGCCAATGTGCCTGCCGCCCAGCAGGTAATGGCCAGTCCGATTGATGTGACGCTGCAGCCCAACGCCGAGCGCGTGGTGGTTTATCAGCAACTTTATCAACGTTATCAAAACTGGTGCCAGGCTGCTGAACCGCAGTACGCCGCGCGCACCGCATCCGCTCAGTAAAGGAGAGATTTAATGGAACAGCACAACGCACAACAGGTGTGGTTTGTTATTGGTACGCAGCACCTTTACGGCGCGGAAACCTTGCGTCAGGTAGAACAGCACGCCCGCCAGGTAATGGACGGATTGAATCAGGCCGGCACGCTGCCGGTGTCGCTGGTGCTGAAGCCGCTGGTGAAATCACCAGACGAAGCGCTGGCATTGTGCCGCGACGCTAACCACGATAATCAGTGTGTCGGTATCATTACCTGGCTGCACACTTTCTCGCCGGCCAAGATGTGGATTGGTGGCCTGAGCATCCTGAATAAGCCGCTGCTGCAATTCCATACTCAGTTCAACGCGGAGATTCCGTGGGACAGCATGGATATGGACTTTATGAACCTTAACCAAACCGCGCACGGCGGTCGCGAGTTTGGCTTTATCGGCGCGCGCATGGGTTTGCAACACAGCGTGGTGACCGGTCACTGGCAGGATAAAGCCAGCCAGCAGCGCATCGGACGCTGGATCAATGCCGCGCTGGCAAAACAGGCCAGCCAGCAGCTGAAAGTGGCGCGCTTCGGCGACAACATGCGCGAAGTGGCGGTGACTGAAGGCGATAAAGTCGCGGCGCAGATTCAGTTTGGTTACTCCGTGAATGGCTGGGGCGTGGGCGATTTGGTCGAGGTGGTGAATAGCGTCAGCGATGGCGACGTCAACGCGCTGATCGATGAATACGAAAGCCAATATCGCTTCACCGATGCCGCCGCCGTCAACGGCGATAAACGTCAAAACGTACTGGATGCGGCACGCATTGAGCTGGGTCTGAAACGTTTCCTCGAAGCCGAGGGCTGCAAAGCCTTTACCACCAACTTCCAGACTTTGCACGGCATGACGCAACTGCCCGGTTTGGCGGTGCAGCGCTTGATGGGCCAGGGCTATGGATTTGCCGGTGAAGGCGATTGGAAAACCGCCGCGCTGCTGCACATTCTCAAGATCCAGGCAGGCACACGCGCGGGCGGTACTTCCTTTATGGAGGATTACACCTATCACTTCTCAACGGGCAATGATTTGGTGCTGGGCTCGCACATGCTGGAAGTGTGCCCGTCCATCGCCAAAGAGGAGAAGCCGCTGATTGATGTGCAGTTCCTCGGCATTGGCGATAAAGCCGATCCGGCGCGCATGATCTTCTCCACGCCGGCCGGACGCGCGGTGAATGCCAGCGTCATCGATCTGGGCGATCGTTTCCGTTTGCTGGTGAATGTGGTGGATGCTATCGAACAGCCCAAACCGCTGCCAAAATTGCCGGTGGCCCGTGCGTTGTGGCGTGCCCAGCCGTCGCTGGCCACCGCATCAGAAGCCTGGATTCTGGCCGGCGGCGCGCACCACACGGTGTTCAGCCAGGCGCTGGATCTGGATGATATGTATCTGTACGGCGAGCTGAATGGCATTGAAGTGCTGGTGATTGATGAGGAGACGCGCTTACCGGCATTTAAAGATGCGCTGCGCTGGAATGAGGCGTATTACCGCCTGGCACGTTGATTTCGTCCTCTGCGATATTCCCCTCATCCTAACCTTCTCCCGCAAGCGGGAGAAGGAACCGTTTTATAAACGCTGTCACTCCGAACTCAACGTCTGCTTTTGCTTCAGGGAAGAGTGCTGCTTATCGCTGCACCGGCGGCTCCCTCTCCCGCGCGCGGGAGAAGGAGCCTTTTTATAAACGCTGTCACTCCGAACTCAACGTATGCTTTTGCTTCAGGAAAGAGTGCTGCTTATCGCTGCACCGTCGGCTCCCTCTCCCGCGCGCGGGAGAGGGTTGGGGTGAGGGAAAGGCGGGTGAAGAAGTTAGGAGGTCAAACGCTTAACAGGTGCGTTCTGCTGGCGATCCCACATCACGGTGAGCAGGCGTTGCAGCGCGATAAATGCAAACAGCAGAATGCCGATGGCGATCTTGGTCCACCATGAACTCAAGGTGCCGTCGAAGTTAATCCACGTCTGAATCAATCCCTGAATCAACACGCCGAACAGCGTGCCCAACACCGTGCCCACGCCGCCGGACAACAAGGTGCCGCCAATCACCACCGAGGCAATCGCGTCCAGTTCCACACCCAATCCCGCTAGCGCATAGCCTGCCGAGGTATAAATGGAGAACACAATGCCCGCTAATGTCGCCAGCGTGGTCGACAACATATAAATCCTGATGGTGGTCGCGCGCGTTGACACGCCCATCAACTGCGCCGAAGTCAGGCTGCCGCCAATCGCATACACCTGATTACCAAAGCGCGTACGGTGCGCCAGAATAATCCCGCCGAGTACCACCACCAGCATAATCAGCGCCAGCAAACTCAGGCGTCCGCCGCCAGGGATCTTCCACGCCAGACTCGACAGCGTGGTATAGAGCGGATGATCGATAGGAATCGAATTCTCCGACACCAGATAGCTGCAGCCGCGCAGGAAAAACATCCCCGCCAGCGTAATGATAAACGCCGGGATTTTCAGCGCATCGATCAGCCAGCCCATCATCGCGCCAAACAGCGCGCCCATCGCCAGCACCAGCGCAAACGCCAGAAGCGGATCGAGATGATAATCACCAATCACCCGTGCCAGGAACACGCCGCTAAAGGCAATCACCGCGCCCACCGACAGATCAATCCCGCCGGACAAAATCACGAACGTCATCCCCACGGCGATAATGCCGAGGAAAGCGTTATCGGTGAGGATATTGCAGATCACGCGCGTTGAAGCGAAGCCGGGAAATTGGCTCAGGCAAAACAGATAACCCGCCACAAACACCAGCAGCGTGATCATCAAGGGCAGATGACGTTTCATCATTTCGGGCGTCTCCGTTTCAACATGGCAATAAAGCGTGGCGACTGCAGCAGCAATACGCACATCACCACCACCGCTTTCACCACCTGATTGAGTTCAGGCTGGAAGCCGGACAGCAAAATACCGGTATTCATCGACTGAATAATCAACGCGCCAATCAGTGAGAGCACCAGATTGAAGCGCCCGCCCATCAGCGAAGCACCGCCAATCACCACCGCCAGAATGGCATCCAGCTCCAGCCACAAACCGGCATTATTAGCATCGGCACCGCGAATATCCGCAGCGACGATCATGCCCGCCACCGCCGCGCACATGCCGCTAATCACATAGGTCGACATCACCACCAGCCAGCCATTCACACCGGCATTGCGCGCCGCACGCAGGTTAATACCGACCGCTTCGATAAACAGTCCGAGCGCGGTTTTGCGCGTCAGCACCCACACCACGAGCGCCACCAGCAGCGTAATCCATACCGGCACCGGCAGCAGCCACAGCGAACCGCTACCAAACCACGCCAGGCTATCGCTGTTGAAGGTAACGATTTGGCCCTGTGTAATCAGCTGCGCCACGCCGCGTCCCGCCACCATCAAAATCAAAGTGGCGACAAACGGCTGAATTTTTAGTAGCGCCACCAAAATGCCATTCCATAAACCGCAGGCCAGGCCGGTACCGAGCGTCGCCAGAATGATGAACGGCAAACTGTGCCCCGCCACCGTCAAGGTTGCCGCCGTTGCGCCGGCAATCGCCATCACCGCGCCCACCGACAGATCGATGCCGCCGGTGGCAATCACCAGCGTCATGCCAATCGCCAGCAGCGCCACCGGCGCGGCGCGATTGAGGATATCAATCGGGCTGCCGAACAAACGGCCATCCTGAATGTGAATGGCAAAAAAGTTATTCGCCACCAGGCTATCCACCAGCAGCACCAGAATCAGCGCCACAATCTGCGGCATGCCAGGCGGCAGCTTCGGCTTACGCCGTTCGGGTTTGTCATGTGTCATAGGGGATTCAAGCATGTTGTGCTCCTCCATCGGCGATGGCGTTGACGATCGCGGCCACCGACAGCTGCTCCAGCGGGATTTCGGCCACCTGCTTCAAATCGCGCATGATCAACACGCGATCGGCATAGCCCACCAGTTCTTCGAGTTCAGAGGAGATAACCAGTAGCGCCAATCCGTCGGCGCACAGGGTTTCAATTAAGCGAATGATTTCGGCGTGCGCACCGACATCGATGCCGCGCGTTGGCTCGTCGAGGATCAGAAATTGCGGTTTGGTCACCAGCCAGCGCGACAGCAGCACCTTCTGCTGATTGCCGCCGGACAACAGCTCAACCGGCTGGTCGGCATGCGGCGTGCGAATGCCGAGACTCTTGATAAAGCGCTCGGCGATCTCCTGCTGCTCACGACGCTTGATCGGTCGCAGCCAGCCGCGCTGCGCCTGCAGCGCCAGAATGATATTTTCGCGCACCGATGCGCCACCAATGATGCCGTCGGTTTTACGATCTTCCGGACAGAAACCCATACCGAGGCGCGAAGCCTTGGCGGGCGTGCGGATGTTCTGCACTTTGCCCTTGATGGTCGCGGTGCCACGATCCGCCCGGCGAATGCCAAACAGCACTTCGGCGGTTTCGGTACGGCCTGAACCAAGCAATCCGGCCAATCCCACCACTTCACCCGGACGCACCTGCAGGTTGAAGGGTTCAATGGTGCCCTTCTTGCCATAATCTTCAAACGACACCACCGGCTGATTGCTGCGCAGCGTGCTGCCCTGACGCTGCAAAGCGGTTTCCAGCAGCTCGCGTCCCAGCATCAACTTGATCAGTTCAATCTGCGGCAGCGTGGCGGTATCGCGCGTGGCAATAAACTGGCCGTTACGCAGCACGGTGATGCGATCGGTAATGCGGTAAACCTGGTCGAGAAAATGGGTAACAAAAATCAGGCTCATCCCTTTGGCTTTTAGCTGCGCCATCAGGGTAAACAGCATTTCGACTTCATTGGCATCGAGGCTGGCGGTCGGTTCATCAAGGATCAGCACCTGCGCGGAGAGATCGACCGCGCGGCAAATCGCAATGATCTGCTGCATCGCCACCGAGTAATGCCCCAGCGGACGCGTTACGTCGAGTACAAAGCCGTAGTTGCGCATCAGCGCATCGGCGTCGCGCACCATGCGCTTGCGATCAATCATGCCGAAGCGACGCGGCTCGCGGCCAATATACAAATTATCCGCCACCGACATATTCGGCAGCAGATTCACTTCCTGATAAACCGTGCCAATGCCCATCTCCTGTGCATCAGCGGTGTTGTGCGGCGTAATCGCCTTGCCGTTCAGGGTTACCGTGCCGGCATCGCGGGTATACACGCCTGTCAGGACTTTAATCAGCGTGGATTTGCCCGCGCCGTTTTCGCCCAGCAACGCCATGATCTCGCCCTTGCGGATGCTGAACGAGACATTATCCAGCGCCTTCACGCCGGGAAAGCCTTTGCTGACGCCGCTAATGGTCAGCAGTGCGGTTTCATCGGAGGTGCTCATCAGGTTCTACCTCGCCTTACGTCATCAAAAACCGCCCCGAAGGGCGGTTGCGGGGATCAGTAACCCATGCCTTTTTTGGTATCGAGCTGCGCCTGTGCGGAGTCCGGCAGATACAGTTTCGATTCTGTTTTGATGATTTTCGGCGGCATCGTGCCGTCCTTCTTAAATTTCTCCAGCGCGTCGAATGCTGGACCGGCCATATTAGGCGTCAGCTCCACGTTGGCATTGGCTTCACCGGCCAGCATCGCTTTGTAGATATCGGGCACGCCATCAATCGAACCGGTCAGGATATCTTTGCCTGGCTTGAGGCCAGCTTCTTTAATCGCCTGAATCGCACCGATCGCCATATCATCGTTATGCGCGTAAACCATGCAGATGTTCTTGCCGTTGTTTTCCGCCTTGATAAAGCTCTCCATCACCTCTTTACCTTTACTGCGGGTAAAGTCACCGGACTGCGAGCGAATCACTTTGATATTGTCGTGGCCGGCGATGGCTTCGGCGAAGCCTTTCTTACGGTCAATCGCCACGCTGGCGCCGACGGTGCCTTGCAGCTCGACGACGTTACATTTTTTGTCCGCGACCGTTTTCACCAGCCAGTCGCCAATCAACTTGCCTTCCAGCACGTTGTCCGCAGTGACCACCGCCATGTACAGCGATTTGTCTTTCACCACGATGGCGCGATCGAGTAAGAACACCGGGATTTTGGCGTCTTTGGCTTCTTCCAGCACCGGTTCCCATCCCGTTTGCACCACCGGCGCAATGAAAATGGCATCAACGCCCTGCGCGATGAACGAGCGCACCGCTTTGATTTGGTTCTCTTGTTTCTGCTGGCCATCGGCGATTTTCAGCGTGATACCGCGCTTTTGCGCTTCACTTTTTGCCACATTGGTTTCTGCTGAACGCCAGCCAGATTCCGACCCAACCTGTGAGAAGCCCACCGTCATATCAGCAGCCAACACCGACGTACTCAGTGCCGAGCTCACCATGGCGGTCAAGAGTAAACGTTTCCACATAATTTCATTCCTCTGAAGGGAGTGTGTTGTAGGGGTACAAAACGCGAATTAAGCCTGGCTGAAAAGCGCGTAAACAAGCGCGACATACTTCACAAATCAGAGTGAATTAAAGGAGTTACGTGAACAGGCAATGCTTTATAGATCGTGGCATTATGGACAAAATGCCTGCTAATTATTGCGGAGGGCGTTAAATAAATGTAATAAACAGAATCGGTTATGCTTCTCACTTCTGGAAACGATTACAGCGGGCGCGTAAAGAATGGTTATTGTCTGCGGCGACAATCAATTATTGGTTTTGTGACTGCTCGCACAGAATGTGAGTGCCGGTTTCACGGCGTGTGCATTAATTTGCTGACCAGAGCGGAATAAACAGCGGATTCATTCGCAGCACGATCGCAAATACCTATTATAGAGACGGAGAAATAACGGCTTTCCAATCATGCGTTAATAGCGTGAGATTTTCTCACAAGCCCGCTAAATACCGGCCTGAATTTGCCTTAAATCGTACTTTATATGCGCGTTTAAAACGCGTAAAAGGCAAAAAAGTGTCGTTTCATGAGCGAATTAGCGCATGTTGTCTGAATTTTGTATTTTTTTATGAGTCGCGTATGGACTCTCGCCGCGTGCTCCCTATACTTGGGCACTTCCAAGTACTTTATATTTAAATGGCAATCATGACTGCATTAGATTACCTGCTGAAATTCCGCAAAGTGAATAATCTCGATAGTCTGGAAAAACTCTACGACCATCTGAATTATTCGCTGACTGATGATAAAGAGATCATCAATATGTATCGCGCCGCCGACCATCGACGTGCTGAACTGGTCTCTGGCGGACGTCTGTTCGATATGGGCCGCGTGCCGAAAACCGTCTGGCGTTACGTGATCTAATTGATTTATCCCCTCTCTATCTGCGCTCTTGCGTTGTCCAGGTCGGGCGTGCCCCGTTTGGACATGATACGCTCTGCATCGCCCTCTTCTCTGCAAACAGGATCTTGTCGATGACCCAACTGGTGAACCCGCCACGTATTGCTGGCTGGCTACTGCTGCCGCTGGCGTGGCTGATTATGACCATGCTGACCAGTGCGCTGGTGGTGGCAATGTATCTGAGCCCGCTGTTTAAACCCGAATTACGCACGACGCTGTTCTCACACGGCGGCACTTTGCTGACGCAATGGTCGATCTCGCTGCTGACTGCTGCGGTGGTATGGGCGTATAGCATTTGGGTGTGCTGGATTTTCTGTAAACGTTCGCGTCGCTTACCGCGCCATTACATTCTGTGGCTGCTGATGACCATCTTGCTGGCGTTAAAAACCTTTGCCTTCACGCCGGTGGCCGATGGCAAAGCGATTCAGACTTTACTGCTGTCGCTGCTGGCGGCTGCGGTGTTTGTGCCCTATTTCAAACGCTCTCAGCGCGTAAAACAGACGTTTATCCAGCCATAATGACGTGAGTTTCGTCAGCAATTTAATTCTGAGTGCTCTCAATGCTCACACAAACCCGTTGAAGGTTGAGATGCACCTCTCAATTCCGGATAATAGACGCCTTTCGGCTTCCCAGGTTAAAAAATGACCGATTACTTACTTCTCTTTGTTGGCACAGTGCTGGTGAACAACTTTGTGTTGGTCAAATTCCTCGGCCTTTGCCCATTTATGGGCGTGTCAAAAAAACTGGAAACGGCCATTGGCATGGGACTTGCCACCACTTTCGTGATCACGCTGGCGGCGATCTGCGCCTGGCTGGTGAATCACCTGATTCTGGTGCCGCTTGATCTGGTCTATCTGCGCACCCTCGCCTATATTCTGGTGATTGCTGTTGTGGTGCAGTTCACCGAAATGGTGGTGCGTAAAACCAGTCCGTCGCTCTATCGCCTGCTGGGTATCTTCCTGCCGCTGATCACCACCAACTGTGCGGTGCTGGGCGTGCCATTATTGAGCGTTAACCTCAATCACACCTTCCTGCAGGCGGCGCTGTATGGCTTCAGTGCGTCACTCGGCTTCTCGCTGGTGATGGTGCTGTTCGCTGGCATGCGCGAGCGTCTGGTACTGGCGAATGTTCCCGCGCCGTTTAAAGGTAACTCGATTGCGCTGATCACCGCTGGTCTGATGGCGCTGGCCTTTATGGGCTTTACCGGGCTGGTGAAATTCTAATGACCGCGATTTGGATTGCGATTATCGCGCTGGCTGCATTGGGCCTGGTGTTTGGTGCCCTGCTGGGTTACGCCTCACGTCGCTTCGAGGTGGAAGAAGATCCGATTGTTGAGCAGATCGATGAGATTTTGCCGCAGAGCCAGTGTGGTCAGTGCGGCTATCCCGGCTGCCGCCCGTATGCCGATGCGGTGGGTAACAACGGTGAAGCGATCAATAAGTGCGCGCCCGGCGGCGAGCAGACCATGCTCAAGCTGGCCGCGCTGCTCAACGTTGAACCGCAACCGCTCGACGGCGGCGCAGACGTGCTGGAGCCGATACGTACTGTGGCCTGGATCGATGAAGAGAATTGCATCGGCTGCACCAAATGTATTCAGGCTTGCCCGGTGGACGCCATCGTGGGTGCCACGCGCGCCATGCACACCGTGCTGAGCGATGTCTGCACCGGCTGCGATCTCTGCGTTGCGCCTTGCCCGACCGACTGCATTGAGATGCGCCCGGTTGCCACCACCACGGCCAACTGGAAGTGGAATCTCGACACCATTCCTGTACGGGTGATCCCGGTAGAAACCCATGCTTAATTTGTTAAACCTGTTCCGCAAAGAGAAGTTGTGGGATTTTCAGGGCGGTATTCATCCGCCTGAGATGAAAACACAGTCCAACGGTACGCCGCTGAGCCAGTTACCCCTGCCTGAGCGCTTTATCATTCCGTTAAAACAGCATATCGGCCATGAAGGCGAGATTTGCGTGGCGCCCGGCGACAAAGTGCTGCGCGGCCAGCCGCTGACCTTTGGCGGCGGACGCATGCTGCCGGTGCACGCGCCAACGTCCGGCACCATCGAAGAGATTGCGCCACACATGACGGCGCATCCTTCTGGCCTCTCCGAGCTGTGCATTTTCCTGCGTGCCGACGGCGAAGATCGCTGGACCACGCTCGATCCGCAGCCCGATTATCGCGCCCTGTCGCGTGAAGAAGCGGTAAAACGCATTCACAATGCGGGCATCGCCGGATTAGGCGGCGCGGGCTTCCCGACCGCCACCAAACTGCGCGGCGGCCTGCGCGGCGTAAAAACCCTGATCATCAACGCCGCCGAGTGCGAGCCGTACATCACTGCCGATGACCGTTTAATGCAGGATTGTGCCACCGAAGTGCTGGAAGGCTGCCGCATTCTGGCGTGGGTGTTGCAGGCGGAACGCGTGCTGATCGGCATAGAAGATAACAAACCGGAAGCCATTGCCGCGCTGAAACAGGCATTGGGCGGCGATCGTGAATTGCAGATTCGCGTGATTCCGACCAAGTATCCGTCTGGCGGCGCGAAACAGCTGACGCAGATTCTCACCGGCCTCGAAGTGCCACACGGCGGACGTTCCACCGATATCGGTGTGCTGATGCAAAACGTCGGCACCGCGTGGGCGGTAAAACGCGCCATCGTAGACGGCGAACCGCTCACCGAACGCGTGGTGACGCTGACCGGCGCAGCGCTGGCGCGCCCGCGCAACGTCTGGGGACGGCTCGGTACGCCGATCAGCCACCTGCTGCAGCATGCCGGTTTTACGCCGGGATCGCGCCAGATGGTAATCATGGGCGGTCCGCTAATGGGCTTTACCCTGCCGTCGCTGAACGTGCCGCTGGTGAAAATCTCCAACTGTATTCTGGCGCCGTCGGCCAGCGAAATGGGCCACGATCAGCAAGAGCAATCCTGTATCCGCTGCAGCGCCTGCGCGGATGCCTGCCCAGCGAAACTGCTGCCGCAGCAGCTGTTCTGGTACAGCCAGGGCGGCGATCACGAAAAAGCACGCGCGCACAATATTGATGACTGCATTGAGTGCGGCGCCTGCGCTTACGTCTGCCCGAGTAACATTCCGCTGGTGCAATATTACCGCCAGGAAAAAGCCGAACTGCGCGCCATCGATCTTGAAGCGAAACGTACCGCCGAAGCGAAAGCGCGTTTCGAAGCGCGTCTGGCACGCCTGGAACGCGAAAAACAGGCGCGTGAAGCGCGTCATGAACAGGCTAAACAGCGCGTGGCGCGTAGCGATCAGGGTGAACTCGACGCCGCCGTGGCACGCGTGAAAGCGCGTCAGGAAAAAACGCCGGAGCAGGATGCTGCGGAACGCGAAGCGCGTCATGCACAAGCCTTAGCGCATCAGGCCGAGAAGCAAGCTGAAACGCAGGCGCTGAGTCGTCAGTCCGGCGATCCGCGTAAAGCGGCGGTGGAAGCGGCAATTGCCCGTGCGAAAGCGAAGAAAGCGGGCGCACCGGCGGCTGACGTCGCGCTTGCCGAGCCGCCAGCTGATGCGCCTGCGGCAGAAGTCGATCCGCGTAAAGCGGCGATTGCGCGTGCGAAAGCGAAAAAAGCTGCCGCTGCGGCAGAACCCGCACCCGCTGAGCCGCCAGCTGTCGCGCCTGCTGCTGAAGTCGATCCGCGCAAGGCCGCCGTTGAAGCGGCGATTGCGCGCGCCAAAGCCAAAAAAGCCGCCGCTTCCGCACAACCCGCTGCACCGGCACCCGCCGAGCCGTCAGCTGATGCACCTGCTGCTGAAGTTGACCCGCGCAAGGCCGCCGTTGAAGCGGCGATTGCGCGCGCCAAAGCCAAAAAAGCCGCCGCTTCCGCACAACCCGCTGCACCGGCACCCGCCGAGCCGTCAGCTGATGCACCTGCTGCTGAAGTTGACCCGCGCAAGGCCGCCGTTGAAGCGGCGATTGCGCGCGCCAAAGCGAAGAAAGCCGCCGCCGCTGCCGCGCAGCAGGCTGAAGCCACATCACCTGAAGTGGAGGCTGCTGCCTCTCCTGACTCCGCCGACCCACGCAAAGCGGCGATTGCCGCTGCGGTCGCCCGTGCCAAAGCGCGTAAAGCGCAGCAGCAGCCTTCGACGACTGAGGATTAAATGGCTTTTCGTATTGCAAGTTCTCCCTATACCCACAACCGCCGCAGCACCGGCAATATCATGCTGCTAGTGGTGTTTGCCGCGCTGCCGGGCATGGCCGCACAATGGTATTTCTTTGGCGTCGGTTTCTTAATTCAGGTTTTGCTGGCCACCGCCACCGCGTGGGCCACCGAAGGGGCGATTCTGCGCCTGCGTAAAACGCCGGTGTTGCCGACTTTATCCGATAACTCTGCCCTGCTCACCGCGTTGCTGCTGGGCATCAGCCTGCCGCCGCTCGCGCCGTGGTGGTTGGTGGTGTTAGGTACCATTTTCGCCATCGTCATCGCCAAACAGCTGTACGGCGGTTTGGGGCAAAACCCGTTTAACCCGGCAATGGTCGGTTACGTGGTGCTGCTGATCTCCTTCCCGGTGCAGATGACCAGCTGGCTGCCGCCCGATAGCCTGCAGGCGATCAAACCCGGCCTGCTGGATTCGCTCAGTATGATCTTCACCCACCACACGCTGGCCGGTGAAACCATGCAGCAGCTGCAGCTCGGCGTTGATGGCGTTAGCCAGGCGACACCGCTCGATACCTTTAAAACCGGCCTGCGTGCTGGGCACAGCGCCGAACAGCTGCTGGCGGAGCCGATCTACAGCGGCGTGTTAGCCGGTGTTGGCTGGCAGTGGGTTAACCTCGGTTATCTGCTGGGCGGCGCACTGCTGCTGGCAAAGAATGCTATCCGCTGGCACATTCCGGTCAGTTTCCTCGTCTCGCTGGCGTTCTGCGCCACGCTGGGCTGGATGTTCTCGCCGGAGTCGCTTAACTCACCGCTGATTCACCTGTTCTCCGGTGCCACCATGCTCGGCGCGTTCTTTATTGCTACCGATCCGGTGACCGCCTCCACCACCAATCGCGGCCGCCTGGTTTACGGCGCGCTGATTGGTTTGCTGGTGTGGCTGATTCGCAGCTTTGGCGGCTATCCGGACGGCGTCGCCTTCGCGGTATTGCTGGCCAATATTTGTGTGCCGCTGATTGATTACTACACTCAGCCGCGCGTTTACGGCCATCGCAAGGATTGAAGATGATCGAAGCTATTCGTAAAAATGCGGTGACGCTGGCGGCCTTTGCGGTGATTACCACCGGCGTGACGGCGGTGGTTAACTATGTCACCAAGCCGACGGTGGAGCATCAGACCGCGCTGCAACAGAAAAATTTGTTAGATCAGGTGGTGCCGACCGATCTGTACGACAATCACATCCAGCAAGAGTGTTATCTGGTGACCGATGCGCTGGCGCTGGGCAATGATCGCCCGCACCATCTCTATTTAGCGCGTAAAGGCGATCAGCCGGTGGCCGCCGCGCTTGAGACCACCGCGCCAGACGGCTATTCTGGGGCGATTCAGATGCTGGTCGGTGCCGATTTCCACGGCAAAGTGCTGGGCGTGCGCGTGGTTGAGCACCATGAAACGCCGGGCCTCGGCGATAAAATCGAACTGCGTATTTCAGACTGGATTAACAGCTTCAATGGCAAAGTGATCCACGGCGCGGATGACAAAAATTTTGCGGTGAAAAAAGACGGCGGTGAATTCGACCAATTTACCGGCGCAACCATTACGCCACGCGCGGTGGTTAACGCCACCAAGCGCACCGCGCTGCTGATTGAAACACTGCCAGCGAAGCTCGCTTCGTTGCCTGAATGTGGAGATGCAAATGAGTGAAGCCAAGAATTTACTGGTCGGCGGCCTGTGGAAAAATAACTCCGCGCTGGTGCAGCTGCTCGGTCTCTGTCCGCTGCTGGCGGTGACCTCAACCGCGACCAACGCTCTCGGTTTAGGCCTGGCGACCACGCTGGTGCTGACCATCACCAACAGCGCAATTTCCGCCTCGCGTCGCTGGGTGCCGGCCGAAATCCGTATTCCGATTTACGTGATGATCATCGCTTCAGTGGTGAGCTGCGTGCAGATGCTGATCAACGCCTATGCGTACGGTTTGTATCAGTCGCTCGGCATCTTTATCCCGCTGATCGTCACCAACTGCATTGTGGTGGGTCGCGCCGAAGCGGTCGCCTCAAAGAGCAGCATTCCGCTTTCGGCGCTGGACGGTTTTGCCATCGGCATGGGCGCAACCTGCGCGATGATGACGCTGGGATCAATTCGTGAACTGATTGGCAGCGGCACGCTGTTCAACGGGGCGGATCAGCTGCTGGGGCCGTGGGCCAAAGCGCTGCGTATTGAAGTGGTGCACTTTGATTCGCCGATGCTGCTGGCGATGCTGCCACCGGGCGCGTTTATCGGCCTTGGCATGCTGCTGGCGGCAAAATACCTGATCGATCAGAAGATGAAACAGCGTGCGGCCACCCGTGCGGCAGCGCCTGAAACGGAGCCGCAAGGCGCAACCGGGAAAGCGGTGTGAATAAAGAGAAACGCGCGCAGATCCTGACGCGCCTGCGTGATGAGAATCCGCATCCGACCACAGAACTGAACTTCAGCACGCCGTTTGAGTTGTTGATTGCGGTATTACTCTCCGCGCAAGCCACCGACGTCAGCGTCAACAAAGCTACCGCGAAGCTCTATCCGGTGGCGAATACCCCGGCAACGATGCTGGCGCTGGGCGTGGATGGCGTGAAGGAGTACATCAAAACCATCGGCCTGTTTAACAGCAAGGCGGAGAACGTCATCAAGACCTGCCGCATCCTGCTGGAACGGCACGGTGGCGAAGTGCCAGAAGATCGTGCGGCGCTGGAAGCGCTGCCGGGCGTCGGGCGTAAAACCGCCAACGTGGTACTGAATACCGCTTTCGGCTGGCCGACCATCGCCGTTGATACTCATATTTTCCGCGTCAGCAATCGCACCCGCTTTGCGCCGGGCAAGAATGTGGAAGAAGTGGAAGATAAGCTGCTGAAAGTGGTGCCGGCGGCGTTTAAAGTCGATTGCCATCACTGGCTGATTCTGCACGGTCGCTATACCTGCGTGGCGCGCAAACCGCGTTGCGGATCCTGTCTGATCGAAGATCTGTGTGAATTCGACGCCAAAACCGAACTCTGAATCGCGGGCTCTGACACATTTGCTGCGTCACGGCAAATGTGCCCTTTTCAACTGCGCGCACTAAAGCTTCATAGCGGGCCCCGGCCAGCGCACTCGCTGCTGGCTTAACTGACACGCATTACGCCATAGACCAGCTGCGTATTTAACCTGCGGCGGCCTGCAACCAGGCGACCACCAGCGGCGACAGCCGGTTTTGTAACGCTGCCCGCTCGGACTGGAACAAGGTGGCGACAAAGAACGGGTGATCGGTCAATTCAATGCCGCGCACGTCGCCTTCCATATCCCACGACGTGATCTGCAGATTCTGCGTCGCCAGCGCTGCGCTGAACTCGGCGTTGACGCCAAAGTTGCAGTGATAACCCTCATCGCTCTGTAACGCACCGTAAGCCCGAGCAATACGTGAACCCGGCTGGAAGGTCACGCTGCCACGCTGTTCCACCAGCGAACAGGCCAGTGGCGCAATCACCCAGCGACCGCTGGGATCGGTTTCCGCATGCGCCGCATCTTCCCAGACCAGCACATTGCGCGCGTACTCAACGATGGCGTACTGAAATCCGCCGCACGAGCCCAAAAATGGCTTACCGCTTTCCCGCGCCCAGCGAAGGGTGGCAAACACGCCCGCATCATTGAGATAAGGACTGCCCGGAACCAGCCAAATCGCCTGGTAATCATTGAGGTTGTGCTGATTGAGTTCCGGCGTGGCGATCCAGTCGGCGCTGACGTTGAGTGAAAGGGTTTTTGCAGCGAGTTGTACAGCGGGAGGAATGGCCTGATGCGCAACGGCATTAGCACGGTAATCGCCAATCAGGGCGACACGAATCGACTTCATCATGACTACGTCCTTTCAGGGAAAAAAGGAGGTTACAGCAAAGTTAACCCGCTGTCTAAACGCCTTTAAACGTCGATTTATGCGGCTTTCGTTTCCACGCATTGCGCTTATGGACGCCTGTTTATCTGCCAAATAAGGTGTCGGACCGCGCTAATCTTCGCGAGATGTCAGCTACGCAAACGTTTTCTTCTTTTACCCTGATAATTAATTCGTGGTTTTGTGCGCAGGATCAACTAATTAGCGTTCTGGAATCTTTTGACTGCTTATTACGCTCACCAATCAAGCTGTTGTGCTTATATTGTGCACAACGGCAATAATAATCTCTGTATAAATTATGGTCTTTAGCGTTATGTTCTGATAAATCCGCTCTGAGCAGTTTATATCAGGAAAATGATCTTCCCGATCTGCATTTCACCTGTTTATCCTGATATAATGCCACTCAGCGAGATTTAACACTGATTTACAACTTTGTATAACGGCATTAACCCTACCTATTGCAAGTATTTCAGCGTGCAGAAAATGCTTGCCCTGTTGGACTGATTCAGCCAAATTAGTCGCCGTTTTTCCTTTCTAATAACAATGTTGCGCGGGATTACCCAGCCCGACGCAGACTTAATTCCTGTCGCAAAACAGGCTATGTTAAAACTGAGGTATACGTGTCAACTGCAAACAAACACACTGACGGGGCGCCAAGCCTCAACGCTTTTAAGCAACCGAAAGCGTTTTATCTGATCTTCTCCATCGAGCTGTGGGAACGTTTTGGTTACTATGGCCTGCAAGCCATCATGGCGGTTTACCTGGTTAAACAGCTGGGCATGTCCGAAGCGGACTCCATTACGCTGTTCACCTCGTTTAGCGCGCTGGTGTATGGTTTAGTCGCCATCGGCGGCTGGCTCGGCGATAAAGTGCTGGGTACCAAACGCGTCATCGTGCTCGGCGTAATGGTGCTGGCGCTGGGTTATGCGCTGATTGCCTTCTCCGGCCATGACACCTCAATGGTGTATATCGGCATGGCGACTATCGCGGTAGGTAGCGGTTTGTTTAAAGCTAACCCGTCTTCCCTGCTGTCGACCTGCTACGAGAAAGATGACGCGCGCCTCGACGGTGCCTTCACTATGTTCTACATGTCGATCAACATCGGTTCGCTGTTCTCGATGATGCTGACGCCCTGGCTGGCCGCGAAATATGGCTGGGGCGCCGCGTTCTCGCTGTCGGTTGTCGGTCTGGTGATCACGCTGCTGAACTTTCTGTTCTTCCAGCGTGTAGTGAAAAACTACGGATCCAAGCCGGATTTTGCCCCGCTGCAGATGGGTAAACTGCTGATGACGCTGATTGGCGTGGTAGCACTGATTGCGCTGGCGGCCTGGCTGCTGCATCACCAGAGCATCGCACGTATGACGCTGGGCGTCATCGCCGCAGGTATCGTGGTGATCTTCGCCAAAGAAGCCTTCGCGCTGAAGGGGGCAGCACGTCGTAAGATGATCGTGGCCTTCCTGCTGATGGTTGAAGCGATTGTGTTCTTCGTGCTCTACATGCAGATGCCGACCTCTCTTAACTTCTTCGCTATCCGCAACGTTGAGCACGCGATTCTCGGCATCACCTTTGAGCCGGAGCAGTTCCAGGCGCTGAACCCGTTTTGGATTATGCTGGCAAGCCCGATTCTGGCCGCGGTGTACAACAAGCTTGGCGATAAAATGCCGATGCCACACAAATTCGCCTTCGGTATGGTGCTGTGTTCAGCGGCCTTCCTGGTGCTGCCGTTTGGTGCCAAATTTGCCAACGAAGCCGGTATCGTCTCAGTGAACTGGCTGATCCTTAGCTATGCGCTGCAGAGCATTGGTGAGCTAATGATTTCCGGTCTGGGCCTGGCAATGGTGGCACAACTGGTACCACAACGTTTAATGGGCTTCATCATGGGTTCGTGGTTCCTGACCACCGCGGGTGCGGCAATGATTGCCGGTAAAGTCGCGAACCTGATGGCGGTGCCGAATGATGTGACCGATCCACACACGTCACTGGCGGTCTACAGCCATGTGTTCCAGCAGATTGGTATCGCCACCGGCGTGATCGCCCTGCTGATGTTAATCACCGCGCCACTGCTGAACCGCATGACGCAGGATGATAGTCAAACTGAACTGAAACGCGCCAGCGCCAATCAGTAAGCAGAAAGCCGGGCATGTCCCGGCTTTTTTCTACCGACTATTTCGCCGCCATTCACATTTCCTTTAACGATTTCTGCTACCCACACTTCGCTTTTTGCTCGCTTAACTTCATGATGTCGGCTCACTGTTAATCTGAGTGGAATAAGCATGGATAGGTTTGATGAGCTTGAGGTATTTGTCGCGGTTATCCAGCAAGGCAGTTTGGCCGGTGCCGCACGTTTGTTACAGCGATCGCCACCGGTGATCACGCGCACCCTCAACACCCTTGAAGCCCGCCTCGCCACCACTTTGATTGAACGCACTACGCGCCAGCTGGCACCCACCGAAGCTGGCTGGCAGCTGTTTGAGCAGGCACAGCGCGTGCTGAGCGATTATCAGCGCGCCATCGACAGCGCTCACCACAGCGGCCTGCATGGCTTGCTGCGTTTAACCGCGCCGGTGCAGTTTGGTCGTCGCCACGTCATGCCCCTGGTGAATGCCTTCCTGCAACAGCATGCGGAGATGCAGATTGAAGTGGTGCTCAGCGACAGCTATCAGGACCTGATCGAAAACGGCCTCGATATCGCGCTGCGCATCGGTGCACTGCAGGACTCTTCGATGGTGGCGCGTCAGGTTGGCACTGTGCGTTCAACGCTGGTTGCCAGCCCCGACTATCTGCAACAGGCTGGCACGCCTGTTCATCCCACTGAACTGACTCAACATGCGTTAGTGACGAGCTTGCGCCATACGCGCGAGTGGCGCTTCGCTCACGACCTGCGCGTGCGCATCACGCCGCGTCTGCGGGTTAATGATGTGGAGAGCCAGCTGGAAGCGCTACGCAGCGCACACGGCATCGGACGGCTGCTGTCGTATCAGGTTCTTGACGATATCCACAGCGGGAAACTGCTGCGCTTGCTGCCAGAATGGGAACCCGCGCCGCTGCCGGTGCAGTTAGTGACCCAGCGTGTGAAGAATATGACGCCTAAAGTGCGGCAATTTTGGGATTTTGCGCTCGAAAAGCTGCCGTTACTGCCATGCTTTGCTGAATAAACCTGAACGGTGACCGTAATTCCTGATCGCAGTCACGGGTAAATATCCCTGGCAGACTTATGCTGCTTTGATCACCACAACATTCAAGGAGAAGCCATGATGAAACTCTATTGTAAGCCCGGTGCCTGTTCGCTATCACCGCATATTGTCGCGCTGGAATGCGGGCTCGACTTCACCCAGGTGAACGTGGACCTGCAGAAGAAAGTGACCGAGCAGGGAGAAGATTACTGGCAGATTAACCCGAAAGGACAAGTGCCGGCGCTGCAGTTTGACGATGGCAGCATCCTGACCGAAGGCGTGGCGATTGTGCAATATCTGGCGGATCTCAAGCCGGACCGCCATCTGCTGGCACCGACCGGCAGCCTGACGCGCTATCACACGCTGGAGTGGTTGAGTTTTGTCAGCAGCGAACTGCACAAAAGTTTTAGCCCGCTGTTCCGTCCGGATACGCCGGAAGAGTACAAAACCATTGCTCGTGCGCAGCTGGAGAAAAAGTATCAGCAGGTGAATGAGGTGTTGCAGGATAAACAGTGGCTGCTGGGATTACGCTTTACCGTTGCCGATGTGTATCTGTTCGTGGTGACGCGCTGGGCTAAAGCCATCAAGCTGGATTTAGCGGGGCTGAATGCGCTGGAAGCCTGGTTTAATCGGGTTGCAGAGCGCCCAGCGGTGCAAGCGGCATTGAAGGCGGAAGGTTTGGTTTGATCCGGCGCTATTCTTCGTCGGGTCGCTATCAGTGCGTACGCCCCAGATCGTTGGATCGTCATTCATGGTGAGCTGAATGGCAGGTGCGCAGGACTGCGCACCTCACGGGAAATTTACAGCTTTTCAGCGGCGAAATGCTGTGTCGGCTTGGCAATCGCATCCTGCGCGGCCACCAACTGCAATTCGTACTCGCCCATTTCGTGGGTTTTCAGCATCACTTCATAAACCGCCGCGGTGATGTGCTCGAGCGCATCCTGCAGCGACTTGCCGTGCAGCAGATCGACCAGCAGCAGACCGCTGGTGAGATCGCCCACGCCAACCGGCTGACGCACGCCAAAGTCCACCAGCGGACGGCTGATGTGCCAGCACTCATCGGCGGTCACCAGCAGCATCTCAAAACGATCGCTACGACGTCCGGCACGCGCCAGATGTTTCACCAGCACCACTTTCGGGCCTTTGCTAATCAGTTCTCGTGCCGCAACCACCGCTTGCTCGACGTTGGCCACTTCATGGCCGCTGAGCATCTCCAGCTCCAGCAGGTTCGGGGCGATGATGTCACTGGCGGGCAACGCCATTTTACAGTGAAACTCCGCCACGCCCGGCGCCACGATGCAGCCTTTCTCCGGATGGCCCATCACCGGATCGCAGAAGAACCACGCATGCGGATTGGCTTCTTTCACCAGACGCACGATCTCCAGAATCTGTTCGCCCTGCTCTGCCGATCCCAAATAGCCGCTCAGCACCGCATCACAGGTTTTCAGGCGGTCAACTGCCGCAATGCCTTTAACGATGTCGGTCAAATGCGTGGCGGGCATTACGGTGCCGGTCCAGTGTCCATATTGGGTGTGATTAGAAAACTGCACGGTATTCAGCGGCCAAACGTTTGCGCCCATGCGGCGCATCGGGAATTCGGCAGCGCTGTTACCGGCGTGTCCGTAAACAACGTGAGATTGAATTGCGAGAATATTTTTCATTTTGCCCTGTACTGCTGTCTTGCCACAAAAAAGGGCCGGAAGCCGGCCCTGAACGCTTACTGCCAGTTAATCAGGCAGTAATGTTTTTTACCGCGACGCAACAACGTGAAACGTCCAAACAGTTTATCGCTGTCGCTGAAACGGTACTCCGCATCTGACTGTTTTTCGCCATTCAGCGATACCGCGTTAGAACCGATCATGGTGCGTGCCTGGCCGCGTGATGGCACTAGCTCAGCGGCCACCAGCGCCTGCTGCAAATCGTCTTCTGCCGTCAGCGTGATGGTTGGCATGCCGTCCTGCGCCAGCTGCTCGAAGTCCGCTTCGGTCATCGCGCTCAGGCTGCCGGAGAACAGGCTCTCGGTGATGCGTTTTGCCGCAGTCAAGCCGCTTTCGCCGTGCACCAGACGCGTCACCTGCTCAGCCAGCACGTATTGCGCGCGTGGCGCTGTGCCGCTGTTTTTGTCTTCTTCTTCCAGCGCATTGATCTCTTCAATGCTCATGAAGGTGAAGAACTTCAGGAAGCGATATACGTCGGCATCCGCAGTGTTGATCCAGAACTGGTAGAACTTGTATGGACTGGTTTTCTTCGCATCCAGCCACACTGCGCCACCTTCGGTTTTACCGAACTTGGTACCGTCAGACTTGGTGATCAGCGGTACGGTCAAGCCCCACGCCTGCTGCTGATGCAGACGACGCGTCAGATCGATACCGGAGGTGATGTTGCCCCACTGATCGGAACCGCCAATCTGTAGCACCACATCGTGACGCTTGTTCAGCTCCGCAAAGTCATAACCCTGCAGCAGGTTGTAGGAGAACTCGGTGTAAGAGATGCCCTGATCTTCGCGGTTCAGACGCTGTTTCACCGCTTCGCGGTTGATCATCTGATTCACTGAGAAGTGCTTACCGATGTCGCGCAGGAAGGTCAGCACGTTCATGCCGCCAAACCAGTCGTAGTTGTTCGCGGCAATCGCGCTGTTGTCGCCGCAATCGAAGCTGAGGAAAGGCGCGACCTGGTTGCGGATCTTATCCACCCACTCGCCAACGGTTTCAGCGGTGTTAAGTTTACGTTCTGCTGCTTTAAAGCTGGGATCGCCAATCAGACCGGTGGCACCACCCACCAGCGCGACCGGCTTGTGTCCGGCATCCTGAAAACGTTTCAGGCAGAGCAGCGGCACCAGATGGCCCAAATGCAAGCTATCAGCGGTAGGATCGAAGCCGCAATAGAGTGCAATTGGCCCTTGCGCCAGTCGCTCTGCTAACGCTTCTTCATCCGTTACCTGGGCGACTAAGCCCCTTTCTTGCAATTGTTGTATCAGGTTACTGCTGGTCATCACTGACTCCAAATTGATCAGACTGCACCTAGGCTGGTACACAGCTTTCCGCTGACGTGCGGAGACGAAAAAAAAGAGGGCTATAGCATAAAGCGCTGACGCCAACTGCGCCAGCGTTGAAAGGGGATAAAACGCAGTTTTACGGGGCTAAACGGTCAATCGACCAGCCATTGTCATTACGCTGGTAGAGGAAGCGATCGTGCAGACGATGTTCGCCGCCCTGCCAGAACTCTACGGTGTGGAATTTGACACGGTAGCCGCCCCAGAAACTCGGCAGCGGCACGTCGCCCTGCTGGAATTTCTGTTTGAGTTCGAGGAACTTGCCTTCCAGCACGCCGCGCGCCGAGATGCGGCTTGATTGCTTTGACACCCATGCGCCAATCTGGCTATCACGCGGGCGGCTGCTGAAGTACTTCAGCACCTCCAGCGGCGACAGTTTTTCCACTTCGCCCAGCACCATCACCTGACGCTCAAGGAAGTGCCATGGAAAGTGCAGCGAAATACGCGGATTCTCTGCCAGCTGCAGCGCCTTGCGGCTGCCGAGATTGGTATAGAACACCATGCCTTGCTCATCGTAATGCTTCAGCAGCACAATGCGCTGATAAGGTTGGCCGCTGCTGTCAACGGTGGCGACCGTCATTGCCGTCGGATCCGGCAACTGCGCGGTGCAGGCCTGCTGCAGCCACTGCTCAAACAGCGCCAAAGGGTTATCGGGCAGATCTTTACGTCGCAGCCCGCCGCGGGTGTATTCACGACGCAGATGGGCAATATGTTGCAAGCTGTCACTGTCGCTCATGCTGTTTCTCTTTCTCACGTTTACTGAACGGAGGTATCCGCGTTCTGCAATTCACAATCATTAATCACGATTTTGTTATTACGTTCAACAAAAGCGCCATTGCCTTTTGACCAGAAGACGTAAGTGCCGTCGCTGTAGCGCGCGCCAGAGGCAGACACCGTTTGTGCCAGCGTCAGGGGCTTACCATCCAGAATAAAGCTCACCTGCTGCTTCGCGTTATCCTGAGTAACCGTCAGCGGCAAAGTGCCGCACTGATAGCGCAGCTGTTGCGGTGCCTCTTCCTGCTTATGCATCATGCCGCAGCCACTTAATAGCGCCACGCTGCTCAGTATCATCATTATGTTTTTCATTTTTACCTCTTAACGACCAAGTCGGGGATTGGCGGGGTAAATTGCGCCCAATACGCTCATGTCCCGCGCGCCCGTTACCGCCGGCAGGTTGCCCGGTAACCCATTTAATGTGCGAAACGCCAGCCACGCAAAGGCCAGCGCTTCCATATCATCACCGCTGATGCCCGCTTCGTCGGTGGTACCGACTTCCGTTCCCGACAGATGCGTGGCCAGCCGCGCCATCAGCAGTGGATTTCGGCTGCCTCCGCCGCAGACCAACAGACGATCGCAACCGTCGTTGAGCTGCACCTGCTGCGCAATGGTTAACGCCGTCAGCTCAGTCAGCGTAGCCTGTACATCCTGTGGCGCCAGCGCCGGGAAACGCTGCAACTGCTGCTCGATCCAGCTGAGATTGAAATATTCGCGCCCGGTGCTTTTTGGCGGCGGCAGTGCAAACCACGGATCGCTGAGCATCAACTCCAGCAGCGCTGGAACCACCTGTCCGCTGCGCGCCCAGGCGGCATCTTTGTCGTACGGCAAACCTTTGTTGCGCCAAATCCACGCATCGATCAGCATATTGCCCGGCCCGGTATCAAAACCGCGTACCGGCTGGCCGGGGATCAGCAGTGACAGATTAGCGATGCCGCCGATGTTCAGCACCATGCGGCGCTCAACGCTGTCCATCAACAGCGCCTGATGGAAAGCCGGCACCAGCGGCGCGCCCTGCCCGCCGAGCGCCATATCGCGGCGACGAAAGTCCCCGATCACCGTGACGCCGGTTGCCGCCGCGATCTGGTTGTTATCGCCAATTTGCAGCGTATTTGGCGCATCACTTTGCGGCTCATGCCACACCGTTTGTCCGTGGCAGCCAATCGCCATGATGTCGCTGGCCTCCAGCGATTGCTGGTGCATCAGTGTTAAAACCGCCTCGGCGAACAGCTTGCCCAGCCGCGTGTCTAGCTGCCCGAGCTGCGACAGCGTCAAGGTTTGCCCCTGACAAATGGCCAGCACCTGCTGGCGCAATTCCTGCGGGATGGGATGACAATAGCTGGCCTGCTGCGCCACCATTTGACCATCAATGGCCGCCAGTACCACGTCCACGCCATCAAGGCTGGTGCCGGACATCACGCCAATATAGCGTCCTGATTTCATAGCGGTTCACTCCCTTAACATCGTCTGGCTTAAGCCTGGCAAATTACCGGGTCTAATTCTATGATAAAATTCCGCTTTTCAGCGTCACTGCACAGTGCATTCCAGCTCAGCAATATTTTCGTTGGGTAATTGAATTTTTGTTGAGGGACGATGGTCTATGCTTCGCCCCAGCCGCGTTTTATACGGACTTAGCGTCATTTGCCAGTTTTCTGTCTTATACTCTGTGCAGTACAGGATGAGAAATATGGCGTTTTTTTGCATTAAGGAGCGTTCTGATGATTAAGCGTTTTGTAGCCGTGGCGTTGACCGGCTTAACTCTGGCAGGTTGTGCCAACGACAGCACCCTTTCCGGTGACGTTTACAGCGCCAGCGAAGCTAAACAAGTACAAAGTGTTTCCTATGGCACGCTGGTTTCTGTTCGTCCGGTGAAAATCCAGGGCGGCGATGAAAACAACGTGATTGGCGCAATTGGTGGTGCAGTACTGGGCGGTTTCCTCGGTAACACCATTGGCGGCGGTAGCGGTCGCAGTCTGGCAACCGCCGGCGGTGCGGTACTCGGTGGCGTAGCCGGTCAGGGCGTTCAGGGTGCGGTCAACAAATCTGACGGTGTCGAGCTGGAAATCCGCAAGGATGATGGCAACACCATCATGGTGGTGCAGAAGCAAGCTGCCACCCGTTACTCGGTTGGCCAGCGCGTCGTGATGGCGTCAAACGGCAGCCAGGTTACCGTTTCGCCACGTTAAGCGGACAGAAAAAAAACCGACGCCTGGCGTCGGTTTTTTTATTTCTCGCGGTTATGAAACTCAAGAATGTTTTTTTCCAGCCGCGCAATCAGCGTCACCATCTGATTGATCTCCTCCAGGCTGATGCCGGAAAGGATGTCATCGCGCGTGGCATCAATCACATTCTCAACCTGCTCGATAATCGGCTCAGCCTGCTTGGTCAACTTGATGCGCTTGGCGCGACGATCGTTGGCGCAGGTCGCGCGGGTGATCAATCCTTTCTCTTCCAGCTGATCCAGCGTGCGCACCAGTGAAGGCTGCTCAATGCCGATCGCTTTGGCCAGCTGAATTTGAGACTGCTCTGGCGGGAGTTGATGAATATTGTGTAGCGTCACCCAGTGTGTTTGTGTCAACTCAAGCGGTTTTAAACGCTGATCGATTAACGCGCGCCAAATGCGCACCAGACGAGAAAGATCGGTTCCCAAGGGCGTATCCATTGCATCTCCTTATAATTAGCTTGCTAGCTATTAAGCCAGATTTTACACTATTCTGCGAGTTTACCTGGCAAATTACAAATACCAGGCCTGCATATACGCTTGCCGTCTACGCGCTATTTAGATGATTCCCGGTCAAAAAGGATGATGACACGTGTCCCTAACCGCCTTTTCCCCCAGCGCGCCGCTTACCGACCTGGTGTTCGGTGCGTCGCTGTTTTTTCCGCCGCTGTTTAAAGCGGTGTTACTCGGTTTCTTTTTCTGGTTGTTGATTCACCCGCTGATACGCGGCTGGATCTACTCCGGCGATGTCTGGCATCCCACCTTGATGGACCTTTCCCTATTTGTACTGTGCGTCGCTGGCGCATTGTGGTTACTGAGCCTCGGATAAATCACTATGAAATTCAACCCTTTTAAGTATTTTTCAACCCTGGTGATTTTTGCGCTGGCCCTGCTTGCCGGATGGTGGATGTGGAATTGCTACATGCAATCGCCATGGACGCGTGACGGCAAAGTGCGCGCCGAGCTGGTGGATATCACGCCGGAAGTGTCCGGTCGCATCATCGCTCTGGAAGTGCGCGACAATCAGTTTGTGCATAAAGGCGACGTGCTGCTGAAGCTCGATCCGGTGCCGTGGCAAATTGCGCAGGCCAATGCCGAAGCCCAACTGGCTAAAGCGCAGGCCGATCTGGCCAAAGCGCAGCATGAAGCCAATCGCCGCGCCAGCCTGCCGCGCAACGTTATTTCAGCGGAAGATATGGATGCCGCCCGCTTAACCGCCAATGCTGCCGCAGCGACGGTAAAAGCGGCGCAGGCTAGCCTCGATCAGGCACGCTGGAATCTTGATCAAACCACCATTACCGCGCCCACCGATGGCTGGATCAGCAACCTGACGCTGCGCACCGGCAACTATGCCAGCGCCGGTACGCCACTGTTTGCGCTGGTCGACAGCCACTCTTACTACGTGATGGGCTATTTCGAAGAGACCAAGCTGCGCCATATTCAGCCCGGCGCTGCCGCGCAAATTGTGTTGTACAGCAACGGCGCGCGCTTGCAGGGTTCAGTGGAAAGTATCGGACGCGCCATTTATGACCAAAGCGTCGCCAGCGATGGCGGGCTGGTGCCCGATATCAAGCCTAACGTGCCTTGGGTGCGCCTGGCGCAGCGCGTGCCGGTGCGTATTCGCTTAGACGCGTTGCCGGAAGGCGTGCCGCTGGTGGCAGGCACCACCTGCACCATCTCCATCGCCCACTGAGGTTGTGATGAATTTTCAGTGGCTGGCGTGGCAAAATCTGCCGTGGATAAAAGCAAGTGGGGGCGAGTGGCGCTACGCACTGCGTAATGGCATCGCGATGTGTCTCGCCTTGACCATCGCCTATGCGCTGCAACTCGATCAACCTTACTGGGCCATGACCTCGGCGGCGGTGGTGAGTTTTCCCACCGTCGGCGGCGCCATCAGTAAAAGTCTGGGGCGCATCGTTGGCAGTTTGCTCGGTGCCAGCGCCGCGCTGCTGATCGCCGGACACACGCTGAACGAACCCTGGCTGTTTGCCTTTTTCATGGCCGGATGGCTGGCGTTCTGTACCTGGATCGCCAATCACTACCAAAATAACGTGGCCTACGCGTTTTCGCTGGCGGGTTATACCGCCGCCATCATCGCTTTTAGCAGCGTCAACATCACCGATGTCACTCAGCTGTGGGATATCGCCCAGGCGCGCGTGTGCGAAGTGATCTCCGGCATCCTGTGTGCCGGATTGATGATGATGATTCTGCCTAGCACCTCAGATGGCAACGCGCTGATGAGTTCACTGCGTCAGATGCACGCGCGTTTGCTGGATCATGCGGTGTTATTACTGCAGCAAAGCAGCACTGATAACGTGCGCACCGCCCATGAGAATGTCATTAGCCAGATTCTCACCATGAACCTGCTGCGCATTCAGGCGTTCTGGAGCCACTATCGCTTCCGCCGCCAGAACAACGTGCTGAACTATGTGCTGCACCAGCAGTTGCGTCTCACCAGCGTACTCTCCAGCCTGCGCCGCATGTTGCTGAATTGGCCCGATGCGCCACCCGAACTTTACGACGCCATGGCCAAACTGTTGCAGGAACTGGCGCAGCCGCAGTGCGACAAATACCGTTTGGCGCTGATTCTGCGTGGCATCACGCCATCAGCAACCGGTGATTACCGTCAACGCGCCTTCGTCCAGCGACTGCGTTATTTCTGCTGGGTGTATCTCAATGTGAATCGCTGGATTCGCCTGATTGAACGCGCCGATGCCGATACCCGTTTTCAGCCACCGTATGCGCCCTCGCTGGCGCGCGAAAGCGACAGTGCTGAAGCCGGCTGGAGCGCGCTGCGCACCTTCAGCGTCATCATGCTGGGCTGCGCCTTTTGGATCACCACGCAATGGGATTCCGGTGCCGCCGCCCTGACGCTTACCGCCATCGCCTGCGTGCTTTACTCCTCCGCGCCCTCGCCCAGTGGCAGCGTCTCGCTGTTACTGAAAACCTTGCTGTGGCTGTCGCTGTTTAGTTTTGTGCTGCAGTTCGGTTTGATGGTGCAAATCAGCGCGCTGTGGCAGTTTTTACTGGTGCTATTCCCGCTGCTGCTCACCTTGCAGTTGTTCAAACTGCAGCAGAAGAAACGCGCCGGGATGTGGGGGCAATTCATTGTTTTTATGGGATCCTTTATCGCCGTCACCAATCCGCCGGACTGGGATTATCAAAGCTTCCTCAATGACAATATCGCCAAGGTGTGCGGCGTAATGCTGGCGTGGCTGGCGTTTCAGGTGCTGCGTCCCAGTTCCGATGCGCGTCGCAGTCGTCGGCATATTCGTGCCCTGCGCCATGCGTTTCTCGATCAGCTTCGCCGCCATCCGCGCCTGAGTGAAAGCCACTTTGAATCGCAGATTTATCATCACATCAGTCAGCTCAGTAACAGTCGTGACGAGCAAGCGCGCGTCTGGCTGCTGCGCTGGGGCGTGGTGTTACTGAACTGTTCCCACATTGTATGGCAGCTGCGCCAATGGCAGCCGACGTCGGCTACGCTCAGGCAAATGCGTGATAGCAGCCTGCAGGATCTGCAACGAATTATAAGTCTGCGCGGCGTGCATCACACCGCGCTGCAGGCCACGCTGGATGAGCTGGAAACCCTGATTGAGCAACTGCAGCAGCAACAGGAGAGCGAAGCCAATACGCTGGCGGGCATTTTGTGGCGCCTGCGCTGCTCACTGGCCCAGTTAGCGCAGGCGGTACCGGATTGATTACTGACAATATTGCGTGGTCTGACGATTAAAATCATCCTGCAACTGCTGCAGCGATTTCTGTCCTTCAAAGCGGGTTTTATCCTGATCGGACATCGGTTCAATTACCAGCGCCTTCTCTTCTGAAGAGTAGATAAAGCGGCGATACAAAGTGGTGCCGGTGAAACTTTTGCCCTGAATACCGCCGCACACCACTGTCATCGCATGACGATAAGTTTCGCTGTGGGTGAAGTTGGTTTCGGTGGCGCTGCGCAAGACATTTTCGCAGCCATTGGCTTCGAGCCGATGAAGGGTGTGCTGGGTCAGCCATTCACGGCCACGCGCAATTTTCTCACAGCCGACGCGCAGCGGATTGGTATCAATGGTGCGTTGCAGTTGTCGACTGGCATCTAAACGCAGCTGTGTGTCGTTGGGTTGATCGCATCCCACCAGCAATAAACATAACAACATCATCCCACGCGCTTTCATTCCTGCCCCTGAAGGTTTTATTCCTGAATCAATATCATAGGATGGAAAGACCGCGGAGAGTAGCAAGAAAATGGGTCAACTTTTTTCAGCGTGAGGAAAGGGGGGCGACAAGCTGCTGCCGCCCAAAGCATTAAATTACGCCGCAGGCAAAACGCGCCCCGCCGCCGCCAAGCGGTTGCGGATGGTCGGCATGATTATCGCCGCCCACATGCACCATCAAGGCTTTACCTTTGATTTCACTCAGGGATTTGATGCGTGGCGCAACGACCGGATACGTCGCCTTGCCATCTTCTGTGACAAACAGCGCGGGTAAGTCGCCAAGGTGACCATCGGCATACGGGCCAAGATGCTTGCCGGTTTTTTGCGGATCGAGATGTCCGCCCGCCGCACCGGCCGCCACCGTTTTACCGTCCGACTCGCCCGGTTCACAGCTGCCTTTAGCATGGACGTGGAAACCATGAATGCCGGGTTTCAGGCCGCTTAACGCTGGGGTAAATTGCACACCGTATGGCGTTTCGCTAAGCGTGACGGTGCCAATCGCTGCCCCGATGCCTTGCGCCGTGGTTTCATGCAACGTGACTTCTTCTGACGCCGCCTGCGCACCCGCGGCGCAGGCCAGAGCCAGCATAACAATGAGGGTTTTCTTCATAACGTCTCCTTACGGTTAGATTCCCTCTAAGCCTGGACTGCTTTCATCCAGGCTGCCGTAATTTGACGCAGCTTTACGCTTTAGGGCACATCGTAGCCGATGGCGGCTTTACGGATGCGGAACCATTGCTGGCGATCCAGCGTCAATTGGCACGCGCCAACCGCCTCTTTTACACGTTCGATTTTACCTGATCCAATAATCGGCAGCGGACGGCTTGGCAGTTTCATCACCCATGCATACACCACCTGCTCGATATTGCTGGCGCCGATCTCCTGCTTCACCCGCTCCAGCTCATCGCGTAGCGGCTGATAATGCGGATCGTTAAACAGGCGACCGCCGCCGAGGCATGACCACGCCATCGGGCGAATGCGATTTTGCTGGCACTGATCGAGTGAGCCATCCAGCAGCGACGTTTGCTCCAGCGGAGAGATCTCCAGTTGATTAGTGACCAGACTGAACGGCAAACGCGATTGCAGCAGCGTGAACTGCGAGGCGGTGAAGTTGGAGACGCCAAAATGGCGTACTTTGCCGCTCTGATGCAGCGCCGTAAAGGCTTCGGCAATCTCATCAGCGTCCATCAACGGATCCGGGCGATGAATCAATAGCAAATCGAGGTAATCGGTATGGAAATGGCGCAGCGAATTTTCGGCGCTGTGCAGAATGTGGCTGGCTTCGGTGATGTAGTGACCAATACGGTGTTCAGGCTTCGCGCGCGTCGCAATGCCGCATTTGGTGACGATTTGCAGCTTCTCACGCAAACCCGGCGCGAGGCGCAGCGCGGCACCAAAGGCGGCTTCACATTGGTAATCGCCGTAGATGTCGGCGTGATCGACGGTGGTGATGCCCAGCGCTAAATGGTGCTCAATAAATTGCACCACATGCTGCGGCGTCATGCCCCACTCCATTAAACGCCAGTAACCGGCGATCAGCGGTGAAAATGAGGGTCCCTGCGGTGCAATAGCCTGCGCTTGTAACATGGTTAAACTCCCAAAACACGGTTCCAGATGACGAAAGCGGGAGTATAACGGAAAGGCAAATCATCGTTTTCTTAAAACAGTTCCGGTTGTTGTGGATCATGAACTTCATCCACTTTTTGCTGCCGCTGCAGGCGCAAAAAGCGTTGCCGGCACAAGCGCAGCACATCGCGCTTTTGCGCATCGCTGAATTTCATCCAGTTAAAGCGCTCTTCCCGGCTGCGTAAACAGCCACGACAATAGCCACGCGCGTCACTCTGGCAAATACCTCGACACGGGCTGGGAACAGGGAAGAACTCGAGTTGCTCGGCCACATCCACTCCGCAATTAACATCTCATATCACATTGATAACAGCTTAATGACATTGTGCAAAGCGTAGACGCCCATTGCGCATAATCAAGCCATTACACTGTCTGGTTACGCCTGTTTACCAAATAGCCAGCATTTATCGGATTTGGATGGTTTATGTTTACTCTTGGTTAAGGTTTTCCTCAGCTTGTCTTCATACGATTGTCACACGACTTCTTACCGTTGAGTTTTCATGAGATTCCCGACCACCCTGCAGTGCGGCACCAGCGGATTTAACCTTATCGCAGCGCTGTTCTTCGCATTAGTTTTGAATGCTCTGTTCTTGCTGCGTGCATGGGAAATGATTCCTTACGATCATCCCCACGATTATCTGTTTGCCGCCAGTATTCCGCTGGTGCTGGCCTCGGCTTTCTATTTTATTTTCTCACTTGCTGCCTGGCCTTATCTGCGCAAGCCGTTGCTGATTGTGCTGGTGTTCGTCAGCGCCGCCGCCAATTACTTCATGCACAGTTTTGGCACGGTGATCGACACCAATATGATGCAAAATGTCTTTGAATCCGACCCGCAGGAAGCCTCAGCGTTGTTCAGCAGCCGCTATCTACTCTGGATGTTATTGATGGGGATGGTGCCGGTGGCGTTGATTTGCGGCGTGCGTATTCGTCGTGGACCACGCTGGTGGTGGAATCTGCTGCAACGCCTGACGGGCGCACTGGGCGCAATATTGGTGATACTGCTGATGGCGGCGCTGTTTTACAAAGATTACGCCTCGCTAATTCGCAATAATAAAAACCTGATCAAGATGATTACCCCGGCCAATATCGTCAGCGGCACCGGCCACTATGTCGATCAACGCTATCTGCAAGGTAGCCAGGCGCTGGTGAAAATCGGTGAAGATGCACATAAAGGTGCGTTAATCTCCGCCGCAACCCGTAAAACGCTGGTGGTGTTAGTGGTAGGCGAAACGGCGCGCGCCGAGAACTTCTCGTTGGGTGGTTACGCGCGAGAGACCAATCCAGAACTAAAAAAACAGCAGGTGATTTACTATCCCAACGCCAGTTCCTGTGGCACAGAAACCGCCATCTCGGTGCCCTGTATGTTCTCGAATATGCCTCGCATGCATTACGACGCCAATCTGGCGCACCACCAGGAAGGCGTACTCGACATCCTCGCCCATGCGGGCGTAAGCGTACTGTGGCGCGAAAATGATGGTGGCTGCAAAGGCGCCTGTGACCGCGTGCCGCACACCGATATGACGCAGTGGAAACTGCCGCAATATTGTCACGATGGTTTTTGCCAGGATGAGGTGTTGCTGCATCGTCTTGATAACTATGTTGCCAGCCTGCACAACGACGGCATTATCGTGCTGCATCAGATGGGCAGCCACGGCCCAGCCTATTATCAGCGTTATCCGGCTGAGTTCCGCCGTTACACGCCCACCTGCGACAGCAAGCAGATTCAGGATTGCGATCATCAGGCGCTGGTGAACACCTACGATAACTCGCTGCTGTATAGCGACGACATGCTGAGCCGCACCATCGATAAGCTTAAAGGCCTAAGCGATCGCTTCAATGTGGCGCTGGTTTATCTCTCCGATCATGGCGAATCGCTTGGCGAGAGCGGGATGTATCTGCACGGCGCGCCTTACCTGTTTGCGCCTGCGCAGCAAACACACATTCCTCTGCTGATGTGGATGTCACCGGGATACGCGGCGGCGTACCACATCAATGATACCTGTTTACGCCAGCAAGCGGCTGACGCCAAGGTTTCGCAAGATAATCTTTTCCATACGGTTTTAGGCATGTTCAATATCCAGACGCAGCAGTATCAGCCGCAGCTGGACATGATCAGATTGTGCCAAACTGCCGCCTGAGGGTTGCGTTAGACTGACTGGTCTAATAACCTGCCCCCATGAATAAGACTCTGCAACGCAACGATACCCGTGAACACCTGCTCGCTATTGGCGAGCAGGTTTGTTTACAGCGCGGCTTTACCGGCATGGGTTTGATCGAGATGCTGGCGCTGGCGGAAGTCACTAAAGGCTCGTTCTACCACTATTTTGGTTCAAAAGAGGCCTTTGGTGTGGCGCTGATTGAGCGCTACTTCAGCCATTTCCAGCAGCAGATTGATCAGCAGTTGAGTCTGCCCGATTTAACGCCGACCGAGCGCCTGTTAGCGCATTTCCGCTATGGCGAACGGCTGTTTATCGAGCAAGGTCATATTGTTGGCTGTCTTGGCGTAAAGTTGTCAGCCGAAGTGTGCGATCTCTCTGAGCCGATGCGCGATGCACTGCAACAGGGTGCCAACGCCATTATCGCTGCCTACACGCGCTGTTTGACTGAGGTGGCGGCTGAGCAGCCGCTGCCGTTTGGGCAAACGCCGCAGCAGCTGGCGCAGCGCTGCTACTTGCTGTGGCTCGGAGCCAGTTTGCAGAGCAAGATTTCCCGAGAGCCGGGCCCGATTAGCCTGGCACTCGACACCATCGAACAGTGGCTGATAAGTCACTGATTTTTAAAAACCCCATTTACTAGACGACCGGTCTTCCTGGAGCAATCAATATGGCGAGTAAGCAGCTGTTCTCCCCACTTAAAGTGGGCGCGATTACCGTACCGAACCGCATTTTCATGGCCCCGTTGACGCGTCTGCGCAGCATTGAGCCGGGCGATATCCCTACGCCGCTGATGGCAGAATATTATCAACAGCGCGCCAGTGCCGGTTTGATCATCACCGAAGCCACCCAGATCTCTTTCCAGGCGAAAGGCTATGCCGGTGCGCCGGGTCTGCACACACAGCAGCAAATTGCCGCGTGGAAAGTGATTAACGAAGGCATTCATGCCGCCAACGGTCACAGCGCTGTACAACTGTGGCACACCGGCCGCATATCTCATAACAGCGTGCAGCCCGAAGGCAAAGCGCCGGTCGCCCCATCCCCACTGGCGGCAGGTACGCGCACGTCCCTGCGCGCCGCGGATGGTTCTGTTTATCGTGAAGACACCTCCGTGCCACGCGAGTTGTCAGTGGCTGAAATCCAGCAAATCGTACAAGATTTTGGTCAGGCCGCCGCCAATGCGCGCGAAGCCGATTTCGACCTGCTGGAGCTGCACTCCGCGCACGGCTATCTGATGCACCAGTTCCTCGCACCAGGCTCAAACCAGCGTACCGATGAGTACGGCGGTTCAATTGAAAAGCGTGGCCGTTTCGCGCTGGAAGTGGTGGATGCGGCTATTGCCAACTGGTCTGCCGATCGTATTGGTATCCGCGTTTCACCAATCGGTGCTTTCCAGAATCTGGAAAATGGCCCGGAAGAAGAAAAAGCGGCGCTGTGGTATATCGCCGAGCTGGGCAAACGCGGCATCGCCTATCTGCACCTTTCTGAGCCAGACTGGGCAGGCGGGCAGCCTTACAGCGATGCATTCCGTGAAAAAGTGCGTGCCCTGTTCCCAGGCGTGATCATCGGTGCCGGTGCTTACACCGTTGAGAAAGCCGACGATCTGATTGCGCGCGGCCTGATTGACGCCGTGGCCTTTGGTCGCGACTTTATCGCCAACCCGGATCTGGTTGCCCGTCTGCAGCAGGATGCGCCACTCAATCCGCAGCGTCCTGAGAGTTTTTACGGTGGCGGCGCGGAAGGTTATACCGATTATCCAACCCTGTAAGAAAATGGCTGCCGCGGCGGATAGGCGGCAGCGTTGTTTCATCAGTGTGTATACTAAGTTGCTTGTCATGCACTGATGACGTTTTGAAAAAAGAGGATGTTATGCGTTTACTTCACACCATGTTACGCGTTGGCGATTTACAACGTTCAATCGATTTCTACACCCGCGTGCTCGGCATGCGCGTACTGCGTCAAAGCGAAAACACCGAGTATAAGTACACCCTGGCATTCGTTGGCTACACCGAAGAGAGCGAGGGCGCGGTGATTGAGCTGACTTACAACTGGGGCGTGGATAAATACGATCTCGGCAACGCTTACGGCCATATCGCGCTGGGCGTGGACAATGTCGCTGACACCTGCGAACGCATTCGCAGCGCGGGCGGCAACGTAACGCGTGAAGCGGGCCCGGTAAAAGGCGGTTCGACTATTATTGCGTTTGTTGAAGATCCAGACGGCTACAAAATCGAGCTGATTGAAAACAAACATGCCGGTCACGGCTTAGGCAACTAAGGTTGCTCGTCAGCCTGCTATTTGCAGGCTGACTTCCCTCTCCTGCTGCACCCTCCTGCGATTTTTGCCATAATGCGCGCTGCCCTATTTATTGCCATGAGATCCTGATGTCTGAATCGAACGCTTTAAACGCTCTCCACCAACGCTTTCGCGGTTTTTATCCTGTTGTGATCGACGTTGAAACCGCGGGTTTCAATGCACAAACCGATGCACTGCTGGAAATTGCAGCCACCACGCTGAAAATGGATGAAGACGGCTGGTTGCACCGCGATGAAACGCTGCACTTCCATGTGGAACCGTTTGAAGGCGCCATTCTGAATCCTGCGGCGCTGGCGTTTACCGGCATCGACCCCACCAATCCGCTGCGCGGTGCGGTAAGTGAATATGAAGCCCTGCACGCGATTTTTAAAATGGTGCGCAAAGGCACCAAAGACAGCGGCTGCAATCGCGCCATTATCGTGGCGCATAACGCCACCTTCGATCTCAACTTCGTGATGGCGGCCGCCGAGCGCGCCAGCCTGAAGCGCAATCCGTTTCACCCGTTTGCCACTTTTGATACCGCGGCACTGAGCGGTTTAGTGCTGGGGCAAACCGTGTTGGCGAAAGCCTGTAAAGCGGCGGGAATGGAGTTTGATAGCACGCAGGCGCATTCGGCGCTGTATGACACCGAGCAAACCGCGACGCTATTCTGTGAGTTGGTAAACCGCTGGAAACGCCTGGGCGGCTGGCCGCTGGCTTTTAGTGAAGAATCCGCAGACGAGGCGTCTGCCGAGTAACTAAAGAAAAGGCCGACATGTGTCGGCCTTCTGCATTATTCCGCTTCTTTATACTTCTCAGCGGTCTCTTTCAGCAGTGGCTGAAGTTCACCGCGCTGGAACATCTCAACGATGATGTCGCAGCCGCCGACCAGTTCACCATCGACCCACAGCTGCGGGAAGGTTGGCCAGTTAGCGTATTTCGGCATTTCAGCGCGAATATCCGGGTTCTGCAGAATGTCAACGTAAGCGAAACGCTCGCCACACGCAGAAAGCGCCTGCACGGCTTGCGCCGAGAAACCGCAGCTTGGCAGCTTCGGAGAACCTTTCATGTACAGCAGAATCGGGTTTTCTGCGATCTGACGCTGAATTTTTTCAACAGTACTCATTATTGCCTTCCTTAATCTTCTACTTCGTGTTTGTTTATTGTAGCGATTTCGCTCCCGGACTGAAAACGGGATTTTGCCTTTGCACGGGTTAATCGCCATGTTTGTTAAGTTAACGCATGACAAATAACATTTTCATATCATTAATTGGCATTAATAAATTAATAATTAGCAATAATTTCGCTGTGTTAACCAGCTGAAATCGCTCATTTTTGCTACAGAATCAATCTGGTAACATATTAATAGAAAAAGGCCTTACCTTTTGTAAAAAAAGTGGATTAGAATTGCCTCGGCGCTGGTCACTTGATCAGATTTCTCTCACTTTTACGCAGTCTGCTTTGATTCAGCCTGCTTAACCTGTAACCGGATTATGCGTCTACTAATTACGCTTTTCATACTGGCTTTCGCCCAACTGTTCTTTAATGTGGCCGCTGCATCTCCGCATGCGCCCGTTAACGCCAGTTCGCTTAAAGCAGAGAAAAAGAGCGCACGTGAAGACGAGCGCCGCAAACGACGTCCGGTAAAAACCACCACCACCAAAAAATCGCGTCTGACCGCTGTTCAAAAATTCAAACTCAAAAAACAGAGCAAAACAGACATCGCGCTGCACAAAACCACCAGCAAAAAATCCCCGCTGAAACTCTCTGCTAACAAATATGGTCATCAACGTTTAGCGAAGAAAACGCCCGAGATCGCCGTCGATGATGAAGCGTTAGCGCTGACCGGCATCAAAATGAGTAAAGCGCACCGTCAGCGTTATCAAAAAGCGCGTGAAACGGCGATGACCAAATTAATGGGTCAACTCGGCAAACCTTATCAGTGGGGCGGCGCTTCGCCACACACTGGTTTCGATTGCAGCGGCCTGGTATGGTACGCCTATAAAGATCTGGTGAAATTCAAACTGCCACGCACCGCCAATGAGATGTATCATCTGCGTGATGCGGCACCGATTAAGCGTGAAATGCTGGAGAAAGGCGATCTGGTGTTCTTCCGCATCAACAATCGCGGTACCGCCGACCATGTGGGCGTTTATCTTGGCAATGGCAAATTCATTCAGTCGCCGCGTACCGGCAAAGATATTCAGATTAGCGCATTGGGTGAGGATTACTGGCAGAAACACTATGTGGGCGCGCGTCGTATGATGACACCAAAAACCATTCGCTAGTTGTTGCGCAACAAACATAAAAAAGCCGGATGCTGTTCTCAGCTCCGGCTTTTTTGTTAATGCATGATCGCGGTAAAGCTGAAGGCGATAATCATCAACAGTGCGCCAACAGTGGTCATTAGCGCCAGCTTCAGGTCGGTATTCATCACAACTCCTTAGTCACACAATTATTAGGGTTAAGACGATTTTCGCACAGCAATAGGCAAAAATCTCGTGTTATCCGCGCCAGCTTGCTAGAATCGCCGCCTTTCGTTGCGCAACAGATTTTGCGCAGGCTGTATTTACAGCGTGATGAAGTGATTTTACCTGCTTGAACATGCCGTTTTGCCCGCTTTTTTGGGCTGTAAAAGCATTAGCAGACGCAAACGTTTAACAATATACTTATCAGTAAGTTGCGATAAGCCCAGGAGCACCATTTTCATGGCAACAATTAAAGATGTCGCAAAACGCGCGGGTGTCTCAACCACCACGGTTTCGCATGTCATCAACAAAACGCGTTTCGTTGCGGAAGAGACGCGTAACGCCGTATGGGAAGCGATCAAAGAATTACACTACTCGCCGAGTGCCGTGGCGCGTAGTCTTAAAGTCAATCACACCAAAACTTTGGGTCTGCTGGCGACCTCCAGCGAAGCGCCCTACTTCGCTGAAATTATCGAAGCGGTGGAGAACCGCTGCTTCGAACGCGGCTATACGCTGATTCTCGGCAATGCGCACAACGATCTGCAAAAGCAGCGCGCTTACCTGTCGATGATGGCGCAAAAGCGCGTCGATGGTCTGCTGGTGATGTGTTCGGAATATCCAGACGATTTGCTGCAGATGCTGGAAGAGAACCGCAATATCCCCATGGTGGTAATGGATTGGGGCGCGTCACGCGGTGATTTCACCGATACCGTGCAGGACAATGCATTTCAGGGCGGCTATCTCGCCGGGCGTTATCTGATTGAACGTGGCCATCGCGATATCGGTGCCATTCCTGGCCAAATGGAGCGCAACACCGGCGGTGGACGTCATGCTGGCTTCCTGCAGGCAATGAACGAAGCGGGCATTACGGTGCGTCCCGAGTGGGTGGTTCAGGGCGACTTTGAGCCTGAATCGGGCTATCTGGCGATGCAACAGATCTTAAATCAGAAACAGCGTCCAACCGCGGTGTTCTGCGGTGGCGATATCATGGCGATGGGCGCGATTTGCGCTGCTGATGAGATGGGTTTGCGCGTACCGCAGGATATCTCGGTGATTGGCTACGATAACGTGCGCAACGCGCGCTATTTCACACCAGCGCTCACCACCGTGCACCAGCCGAAAGCTGAACTGGGCGAAAAAGCGCTGGAAATGCTGCTGGATCGCATCACCAGCAAGCGCGAAGATCCGCAAACTATCGAAGTCCAGCCAACGCTGATTGAACGCCGTTCGGTGGCGTACGGTCCGTTCCGCGACTACCGCCGCTAAGCCGACACTTCGCTGAGCCATTCGTGGTTCAGCGTTTCCGCATCCCCGAGATAAGCCAGTAACCACGCCAGCGCCGGTGACGCGCGCTGTTCTGACCAGCTCACGCAGCACGGACTGTCCGGAAACGCCTGCGGTAGCGCCAGCTCGACCAGTTTTTGGCTGTCCAGCAGTGGACGCGCCAAATGGCCAGGCACCATGCCGACGCACAATCCCGCCAGCAAACAATCCATCCCGGTTTCCCACTCTGGCACCACCAACCGCCGCTGATTATCCAGCGTCCATGTCATACGGCGCGGCAACGCACGCGAGGTATCTTCCAGCACCAGCGATGGCCACGCCCGCAAGGTTTCATCATCCAGCTCCTTGCTGTTAACCAGCGGATGATCAGGACTCACCACACAACGCCAGTTCAGCGCGCCCATATCCTGAAAGGCAAAACGTCCGCCCACCGGAATGGCCTGGGTTGCGCCAATCGCCACATCCACCCGACCATCAGCCAACGCATCCCACACGCCGTTGAACACTTCATAGCTAATAATCAGCTCCATGTCTGGAAAATGGCGGTAGAAGTCTTTCACTAACTGTCGCGTACGCTGCGGTTTTACAATGCAGTCAACCGCGATGCTCAACTCGCCGCGCCAGCCATTTGCCAGTTGCTGACACTGGCGGCGAGTTGCCAGCATTTTTTTGATAACAGACCGGCCTTCGCGCACAAAATGCTCGCCCGCCGCTGTCATCACCACTTCCCGATGCTGGCGCTCAAACAGCGGCACCGCCAACCAGGTTTCCAGCTGGCGCACAGTGTAACTGACGGCAGAGGGCACGCGATGCAGCTCCTGCGCTGCCGCGCTAAAACTGCCGGTGCGCGCTACTGCATCCACCACCTCAAGCGCATATTCTGACCACATAATTTTGCCTTCAAAAATTTTAACAGCACCATGCAAATATTAGCGTTTCACAAAGCGCGCTGCATCCTTTTACACTCCCCGGCGTTTACCCTGCCCAAAAGAGAATCAACATGTTGTCGTCTAAAGCTTTTATGCCTTATCTCGCCGTGCTCAGCATGCTCGGCTTTCTTGCCACGGATATGTATTTACCCGCCTTTGGCGATATGCAGCGTGATTTTGCTAGCGCACCCGGCACCATCAGCGCCAGCCTGAGTCTGTTTCTCGGCGGTTTTGCCTGTGCCCAGGTATTTTGGGGACCGCTATCAGATCGTTATGGACGTAAGCCGATTTTGCTGGCGGGCCTTGCCATCTTCGCCCTCGGTTGTCTGGGAATGCTGTGGGTGACCGATGTCCGCCTGATGCTGGCGCTGCGTTTTATGCAGGCGATTGGCGTGTGTGCGGCTGCCGTAAGCTGGCAGGCGCTGGTGGTGGATCACTATCCAAAAGCGAAAGCCAATAAAGTGTTTGCAACGATTATGCCGCTGGTTGCGCTGTCTCCGGCGCTGGCACCGCTGCTCGGCGCCTGGCTGATCGGCCACTTCCACTGGCGCAGCATCTTTATCACGCTGACGCTGGTTGCCGTAGTGTTGCTGATCGGTACGCTGCAATTAACCTCGCCTAAGCGCGAGAAAGTTGCCTCAGGCAAACAACCCGGCTGGTTGACTTTGCTGGGTACCCGCGTATACAGCGGTAACGTCTTAATCTATTCGGCATGTTCGGCGAGCTTTTTCGCGTGGCTGACGGGCTCACCTTTCATTCTCGCCGCAGCTGGCCTGACGCCGGGTGATATTGGCCTGAGCTATATTCCGCAGACCATTGCGTTTCTGATTGGCGGCTTTGGCTGCCGCACGCTGTTAAATCGTTATCAGGGCGCGCAACTGCTGCCGTGGTTGCTGGTGCTGTACAGTCTGAGCATCCTAAGTCTGTTTGTCATCGCCCTGATGCCTTCAGCGCCGCTGTTTGTGCTGCTGATGCCCTTCTGCGGCATGGCGCTGGCCAATGGCGCGATCTATCCGATAGTGGTGGCCAGCGCATTAGCGCCCTTCCCGCACGCCACCGGTAAAGCGGCAGGATTACAGAATTTATTGCAGTTAGGATTGTGCTTTGTCGCCAGCCTGCTGGTCTCCGCCGGCCTTGAGCAGGCGCTGTTCAACACCACATTAGTGATGGTGGCCACCGTGGTACTGGCGTGGGTGGGCTTTGTCTGCCAGCGATCAGCAAACGCACAAAGTGATATTGCCCACACTTCCCGTCCCTGCGAAGATAATCTCTAAGCCAACGCTTTTCGTTAGCAAACTAACGATAACCCGTTGAATATTGACCCACGTGAGCATATACTCAGTGGGTCAGTAATTCTGTATTAAATCAATAATATAAATGTAATACCTTTAGCGACTCTGTCGCGGGATGGCGTCTGCACGATACTCCAGTGCGGCGTCCAACTTTTCTATTCAAATTCATGCCTCTGTAAAACGTCGGATTTCTGGCGCACGGATTTTCCGTGAGTTCTCTCACAGGTCTTGGGAAATTGGCTATTCTTTTTCTCAGGTTCAGATCGGAAGGTGATGGAGAAGCTATGAGTTCATCTGTTATAGAAGAAGTGAGCCTTGAAGAAAACCACTGGTTTCGGATCGTCAATGAACTGCTAGAGCGTGCTGATATTGCAGTTAATGGCACTCGTCCCTGGGATATTCAGGTAAAGCATCCAGATTTTTTTAAACGCGTGCTTGAGGAAGGATCGCTCGGATTAGGTGAAAGTTACATGGATGGTTGGTGGGAGTGCGAACAGCTTGATATGTTCTTCCATCGCGTTTTAAAACACCATCTGGATAAACAATTACCGCGGCATTTTAAAGATACGTTGCGCATCGCCGCCGCGCGTCTTACTAATTTGCAATCGAAAAAACGCGCCTGGATTGTGGGTAAAGAGCATTACGACCTGGGTAATGATCTATTCTCACTGATGCTTGACCCCTATATGCAATATTCCTGCGGCTACTGGAAAGATGCTGATACGTTGGAAAACGCGCAGCAGGCCAAACTGGATATGATTTGCCGCAAGTTACAACTTGAACCGGGCATGACGCTGTTGGATATCGGTTGTGGCTGGGGCGGACTGGCGGAATATGCCGCACGCCATTATGGCGTCACGGTGCATGGCGTCACTATTTCCGCAGAGCAACAAAAACTGGCACAACAACGCTGTGAAGGACTGGATGTCACTATTTTACTGCAGGACTATCGCGACCTGAATAATCAATATGATCGCATTGTTTCTGTCGGAATGTTTGAACATGTCGGGCCGAAAAACTATGCCACTTATTTTGATGTTGCTGACCGCAATCTCAAACCAGACGGCATATTTTTACTGCACACCATTGGTGCCCTCACAACGGATATGAATGTCGATCCGTGGATTGATAAATATATCTTCCCGAACGGCTGTCTGCCGTCGGTCCGTCAAATCGCTGATGCCAGTGAGCCACATTTCGTCATGGAAGATTGGCATAACTTTGGCGCAGATTACGATACGACGTTAATGGCATGGTATGAACGTTTTCAGGCGGCGTGGCCGCAGCTGGCTGAGAAATATGGCGAACGTTTTAAACGAATGTTCGACTATTATATCAACGCCTGCGCCGGTGCGTTTCGTGCCCGTGATATTCAGCTGTGGCAGGTGGTATTCAGTCGTGGCAAGGATGGCGGATTACGCGTAGCGCGTTAATGAGCTTGCAGAAATAAATCAAGGCGCCGCAGGGCGCCTTTTTTAGCGCCATTATTCTGCGCTGGCAATCTGCGCCAGTGCAGCGGCTTCACGCTGCGCTAATACGCGTTCAACGGTTTCCACAATGGCCTGCGTATGAGGGTCAATCTCAATATTGACCTTCTGACCAAACTTCTTCGCGCCTAACGTGGTGCGCTCGAGGGTTTCCGGAATCAGATGCACACAGAACTTGCTTTTGGTAACGTCGCCAACGGTCAAACTAATTCCGTCGATACCCACAAAACCTTTATGCAGAATATATTTGATCTGCGTGGCGTCCTGTAATTTAAACCAGATTTCGCGGTTGTTTTCTGACTGGATGATTTTGCAGATTTCCGCCGTGGTCATAATATGGCCAGACATTAAATGGCCGCCAATTTCATCACTGAACTTCGCTGCACGCTCAATATTCACCACATCCCCGACCTGTAATTCACCCAGGTTGGTAATGCGCAATGTTTCTTTAATCAGATCGAAGCTAACCCGATCGCCATTAATCTCAGTCACAGTCAGGCAGCAGCCGTTGTGGGCTACTGATGCGCCCAGCGCCAGTCCCGGTAACAGGTCATCCGGTAAGCGCACAATATGGGTACGAAACAGATCTTTCTCTTCAATGCCGACAATTTCTGCCGTGCCTTGCACAATTCCAGTAAACATAATCTTAGCCTCTGCAAAGTTTGCGTCAGTTTATCACAGCTTGTCGGCGGCAGCTTAATTTGGCGGAGTTCAAACTTTACACAAATTGCTAAACAAAATGCGATCAACGTTTGGCGGAAGCCAGCGCTGCCGCTACACTGTGCGCGCATTCTTTGGGGATTTCGCCCCACTCTCTTCATTAATTAAGCAGGTGTAACGTGCAGAAGTATTTTACCGAAGCGCGTCAATTGCTGGCCCTCGCGATCCCGGTCATCCTTGCTCAGGTGGCCCAGACTGCGATGGGATTTGTAGATACTGTTATGGCCGGTGCGGTAAGCGCCACGGATATGGCCGCCGTCGCTGTCGGCACCTCTATCTGGCTTCCCGCCATTCTGTTTGGTCATGGTCTTCTACTGGCTTTGACGCCTACCGTTGCGCAACTCAACGGTTCAGGACGACGCGAACGTATCGCGGAACAAGTACGCCAGGGATACTGGATGGCAATCGGTGTTGCACTCCTGATTATGGTGGTGCTGTGGAACGCCGGTTATCTGATTAACACCATGCATGATATCGATCCTGAATTGGCCGCCAAAGCCGAAGGATACCTGCATGCGTTGCTGTGGGGCGCACCGGGTTACCTGCTGTTCCAGGTGATGCGCAACCAATGCGAAGGTTTGTCGAAAACCAAACCGGCGATGCTGCTCGGCTTCCTCGGCCTAATGGTGAACATTCCGCTCAACTATGTGTTCATTTACGGCCATTTTGGTATGCCGGCCTTAGGCGGCGTCGGCTGCGGCGTGGCGACGGCATCGGTCTATTGGGTGATGTTCCTGGTGATGCGCTTCTGGGTGAAACGCATGGCAAGCATGCGCGACATCCGTATGAAAATGCGCTGGTCTGCACCGTCACGTGCGATTTTGTCACGCCTGTTCACGCTGGGTTTGCCGGTGGCATTGGCGCTGTTCTTTGAGGTGACGCTGTTTGCCGTGGTGGCGCTGTTGGTATCACCGCTCGGTATCGTGAAAGTGGCCGGACACCAGATTGCACTCAACTTCAGTTCGCTGATGTTCGTGTTGCCGCTGTCGCTCGGCGTCGCCACTACCATTCGCGTTGGCTATCGGCTGGGACAAGGTTCGGCCGAACAAGCGCGCGTTGCTGCGTGGACCGGGCAAGGCGTCGGCATCAGCATGGCGGCCATCACCGCACTGTTTACCGTGATTTTCCGTCACGATATCGCTGGCCTGTACACGGCAAATCCAGAAGTCATTACCCTTGCGGCACAGCTGATGTTGCTGGCGGCGATTTATCAGTTCTCAGATTCAATTCAGGTGATTGGCAGCGGTATCTTGCGCGGTTATAAAGACACGCGCTCGATCTTCTTCATTACTTTTATCGCCTATTGGGTGCTGGGTTTGCCGGTGGGTTATGTACTGGCGATGACGGATTGGGTCTTGCCGAAGTTGGGTCCCGCCGGTTTCTGGTGTGGCTTTATTATCGGCCTGACCTCCGCAGCGGTGATGATGATTTGGCGCATCCGTCGTTTGCAGCGCCTGCCTGCGCAGGTCATCCTGGCGCGCGCTGCGCGCTAAGTGGCTGGTAACGGCGAAAAAAACGACGCATAGCACAGTTGCTGGTCAGTCGTAGGGGAAAAACACTTTTTCCCCTTGCCAGCATCACGGCCTGCCGTTAATATTCGTCCCCGCTGTCGCCCTGACAGCGTGTTGCGCTCTTAGCTCAGTTGGTTAGAGCACCACCTTGACATGGTGGGGGTCGATGGTTCGAGTCCATTAGAGCGCACCAAGTGCGTCCGTAGCTCAGTTGGTTAGAGCACCACCTTGACATGGTGGGGGTCGGTGGTTCGAGTCCACTCGGACGCACCAATTTTGTGAATTTCCTCAATGCGCTCTTAGCTCAGTTGGTTAGAGCACCACCTTGACATGGTGGGGGTCGATGGTTCGAGTCCATTAGAGCGCACCACTCTGGTTTTATCTCCTTGCGCAACACCTTTTTCTTGATCTGCATCGTCTATATCGCGCCGCTTTTATATTGGTTTTCGCATACTTAGCGACTATACTATGCCGCGTTGTTCCACCTGAAAGGTTTCAGCGCTAACGTGCCTATGCAAACAACTCCAATGATTTGCGCAACACTGATCACTCAGTTCCCTCGCGTACTGCATAACTTCTCTGCACGCTTTGCTTTCGTCTCCTATTCTTATTTCTGTGAAATCCGATCCAACACCATAAATATTCTCACTTCGGTGCCGTGCGCATCGAATCCCGACCTTTATCATCCATCACAACTTATAGAAAACCTGACATGAAAAAGACCAAAATCGTTTGTACTATCGGTCCAAAAACCGAATCCGAAGAAATGCTGACCCAACTGCTGGAAGCGGGCATGAACGTGATGCGCCTTAACTTCTCGCACGGGGATTACGCTGAACATGGCCAACGCATTACCAACATGCGTGCCGTTATGGAAAAAACCGGTCGTCAGGCCGCTATTCTGCTGGACACCAAAGGTCCGGAAATTCGTACCATGAAACTGGAAGGCGGCAACGATGTGTCGTTGAAAGCCGGCCAGACCTTCACCTTCACCACCGATCAGTCAGTCATTGGTAACAGCGAACGTGTTGCCGTGACCTACGCCGGCTTCACTGAAGACCTGAAAATTGGTAACACCGTTCTGGTCGACGATGGTTTGATCGGTATGCAGGTCACTGAAGTGACTGAGAATTCAGTAATCTGTAATGTCCTGAACAATGGCGATCTGGGTGAGAACAAGGGCGTTAACCTGCCAGGTGTCTCCATTCAGCTGCCTGCACTGGCGGAAAAAGATAAGCGCGACCTGATCTTTGGTTGCGAGCAGAACGTTGATTTCGTCGCCGCTTCGTTTATTCGTAAGCGTTCTGACGTGCTGGAAATCCGTGAGCACCTGAAAGCGCATGGCGGCGAGCATATCCAGATCATCTCGAAAATCGAGAACCAGGAAGGCCTGAACAACTTCGACGAGATCCTCGAAGCCTCAGACGGCATCATGGTTGCTCGTGGCGACCTCGGCGTTGAGATCCCGGTTGAGGAAGTAATCTTCGCGCAGAAGATGATGATTAAGAAATGTAATAAAGCACGCAAAGTGGTCATCACCGCGACGCAGATGCTGGATTCCATGATCAAAAACCCACGCCCTACCCGCGCGGAAGCCGGCGACGTGGCGAACGCCATCCTCGACGGTACCGATGCGGTCATGCTGTCTGGTGAGAGTGCTAAAGGTCGTTATCCACTGGAGTCGGTCACCATCATGGCGACCATCTGTGAGCGTACCGATCGCGTGATGAAATCGCGCATTGACTCGCTGCAGGACTCACGCAAGCTGCGCATCACCGAAGCGGTATGCCGCGGTGCCGTTGAGACTGCAGAGAAGCTGGAAGCACCACTGATTGTTGTAGCCACCGAAGGTGGTAAATCGGCTAAAGCTATCCGTAAGTATTTCCCGGATGCCACCATTCTGGCGCTCACCACCAACGAAACCACCGCTCGTCAGCTGATTCTGAGCAAAGGTATCGAAACTCATCTGGTGAGAGAAATTGCCTCAACTGATGATTTCTACCGCATTGGTAAGGAAATGGCGCTGGAAAGCGGATATGCGCAGAAAGGCGATGTGGTGGTAATGGTTTCAGGTGCATTAGTACCAAGCGGAACGACAAACACCGCGTCTGTACATGTAATCTGATTAGCAACTGAATTTTTATTTAAAAGCGCCTTTTAAAGGCGCTTTTTTTATTGCCGAGGTAATACAAAAGCCAGAAATTTCCAATCGAAATTAACTATTCAAAATCTCGTATGATTAAGGTTAGTCCGATTAAATCTCTCTGTTTTAGCTAATTATTTTCATCATCTTCTGTTAAATGCTGTTTCTTTGAGCGAACGATCAAATTTAAGCATGTTCTCATCAAAAATTTATTCTCAACTCAAAAAGCTTTGTGTAATACTTGTAACGCTACATGGAGATTAACTCAATCTAGAGGGTATAAAGAATGAATCGCACTAAACTGGTACTGGGCGCTGTAATCCTGGCTTCAACTATGCTGGCTGGTTGCTCAAGCAACGCTAAAATCGACCAACTGTCTTCAGACGTTCAGACTCTGAACGCTAAAGTTGATCAGCTGAGCAACGACGTGAACGCAATCCGTTCTGACGTTCAGGCTGCTAAAGATGACGCAGCTCGTGCTAACCAGCGTCTGGACAACCAGGCTCACTCTTACCGTAAGTAAGAGTTCTGGTTTGAAAAATGGTGCCCATGTGGCACCATTTTTTTTGTCCTGATTCTGCGATTCTCTGGTCCGAATTCAGGGCTGTGCCACGGCCTCACCACGCTGCTCCATTGGTACTGCGCTTTCATCTGTCACCGGCTCACCGCTGCTCACTAATACCGGCATCCCGGAACGTCGGGCTATCGCTTCCTTGATCAACGCCGTATCACTCTTCTCGCTCTTCGAGAAGGCTTTCAGCTGCGCTGACTGCGCAATCGGCATGGTTTGCGGATCGTCCTTATCATTACGTGATAACGGCTGATGCACTTCAACGTAGCGCTTACCGTCGGGTTCTATCGCATATTTGATGGGCTGATTGATCACCTGCACCCGCGTCCCTTTCGGCACGCTGTTGAACAGCGCTTCAATATCATCCGGTCGCAGGCGAATGCAGCCAGAACTTACGCGCATGCCAATACCAAAGTCAGCATTGGTGCCGTGAATCAGATACTGACCGGTTCCACGCGCCAGACGCATCGCAAACAGCCCCATTGGGTTATCAGGCCCGGCTGGCACCACGCCCGGCAAGGTAATGCCCTCTTTGGCGTAGCGCTTGCGGATATTGGTGGTTGGCGTCCAGGTAGGATTCGGGATTTTCTGGCTGATGCTGGTGACCATGGTTGGCGTCATGGCGCCGAATTGACCGATCCCGATCGGATAGACGACCACACGATCTTCACCTTTCGGATAATAGTAAAGTCGCAGTTCCGCGAGGTTAATCACGATACCTTCCCGTGGTGCATCGGGTAGCAGCATCTGCAGTGGCACGGTTAATTGTGTGCCAGCCTTGGGCAGCCAGGGATCAACGCCTGGATTAGCTTCAAGCATGCCGAGCATGCCTATCTTATAACGTGCGGCAATGCTCTCCAGCGGCCGCTTGTCATCCGGCACGGTGGTCAGGGTGTTTTCGCCAATCAAACGGCTGTTATCGGCTGGTAGGGGATATTCCGTAGCAAATGCAGGTGCAGAGAGTCCGCAACAGGACAACAGCAATGCACCGGCTAAACGTAAGGCTGGTTTCATGCAATTTTCTCTTTGTCGGATAGAACAGACCCCGGTCAAGCCGGGGTCTGGAGAGTGTAACTTAGCTGAGGGTCTGAGCGTTATGCCGGATCGCGCGGATCATCGCTTCCAGCCCCTGCGAACGCGAGGGAGTGAGATGTGAGGTCAGCGCCAATTCGCCGAACCAGTGGCGCACATCGAGATCGAGAATCTCTGACGCCTTAAGCCCTTGATACAGGCTAAATACCACTGCAATCAACCCTTTAACGATGGCGGCATCGCTGTCGCCTTCGAGGGCGATGGTGCCATCGGCCTGCGGGGTCATGCGTATCCACACCTGGCTCTGACAACCTGAAATCACGTGTTCCGGCTGCTGTAAGCTTTCGGAGGATTCTGGTAATTTCCCACCGAGTTCAATGATGTAGAGGTACTTCTCTTCCCAGTTTGCGCAACGATTGAAGTTACGCACTAATCTCTCTTTATCTGGCAAATTCGCCATGAATCACTCCTGAAGTCTGCTCAACCGCCCAGCAGACGATGAATACGGGTCAAACCTGCGGCCAGACGATCGGCTTCTTCTTCGGTGTTGTACAGCGCGAAGGAGGCACGACACATGGCCGGCACCGCATAATGACGCATCAGCGGCATCGCACAGTGATGGCCGGTGCGGATCGCAATACCGTATTGATCAAGGAAACTGCCGACATCAAAGGCGTGATGGTTGCCGAGGTTGAAGGCCACCACGCCGCTGCGACTTTCCGGACCGTAAATCACCAGATCCGGCACCGAAGCCAGTTTATCCAGCGCATAACGCATCAGCATCGATTCACGCTGATGAATCACGTCCAGGCCCAGTTCGCTGATCCACGTTAACGCCGCACCCAAACCAATGATGCCGCCGGTATTCGGCGTGCCCGCTTCGAAACGCCATGGTGTAGTGTTAAAGGTGGTGCCGGTTGGCAGCACAACCTCCGAAATCATCGAACCGCCGCCTTCCCAGGGTGGCATGATCTCCTGCAACGCTTTACGCGCATACAGCACACCAATGCCAGTTGGACCATAAATTTTATGGCCGGAGAAAGCGTAGAAGTCGCAGTCGATATCCTGCACATCCACCGTGTGATGCATCACCGCCTGCGCGCCATCCACCAACGTAATCACACCAGCGGCTTTCGCTTGTGCCACGATAGTTTTTACGGGATTGACGGTGCCGAGCACGTTAGAAACGTGGGTGACCGCCAGCAAACGGGTGCGGCTATCGATCAAACCACTCAGCTGTTCCAGCGCCAGCTCGCCCTGCGCATTCAGCGGCAAAACGCGAATTTCTGCGCCAGTGCGCTGCGCCACCATCTGCCACGGCACGATGTTAGCGTGATGCTCCATCTCGGTGACGATGATGTTGTCGCCCGGCTGCAACTGACTGCCGCCCCAACTGTTCGCCACCAGATTGATGGCTTCCGTGGTGCCTTTGACGAAAATAATCTCTTCTGGCGAAGCGGCGTTAAGAAAACGCGCGGCCTGATGACGTACGTTCTCCATGTCGGTGGTCGCCTGCGCGCTCAACGAATGGATACCACGGTGCACGGCCGCATAGCCGTGCTGGTAGAAATAACTTTCCGCATTGATGACCGCGAGCGGGCGCTGTGCGCTGGCCGCGCTATCAAGGTAGGCCAGCGGATGTCCGTTGACCTCACGTTTCAGAATCGGAAATTCCGCTCTGATGCGTTCGAGATCGAAACTCATGACTCAACTCCCGGGATACGCGCGGCAATGCGCTGCAGCACCACCTGACGCAATACCGGATTCTCCAGCGTTTCGGTGAGTTCAGCGGCAAAGGCATGGATGATCATACGCTGTGCGGCAGTCTCATCGATGCCGCGCGAGCGCAGGTAGAACATCTGCTCTTCATCAATACGACCAATGGTCGCACCGTGGCTGCACTTCACGTCATCCGCATAGATTTCCAGCTGCGGCTTGGTGTCCACTTCAGCCAGACGGCCCAGCAACAGGTTGTTGTTAGTCATCTGTCCATCGGTTTTCAGCGCGTGCTGCGCCACTTTGATCATGCCGTTGAACACCGCACGACCTTTATCGCGCGCGATGACTTTATGCATCTGACGGCTGGTGCAGTAGCCTTTGTTGTGTTCCAGATAGCTGCGGGTATCGCACACTTCCTGATTCACCGGCAACGACAAGCTGTTGATCGCCAGATTGGTATTTTCGCCATTCAGCTGCGCGCTGGTGTTGTGACGCGATAAGCCCGCACCCAGCAGGAAGCTGGTAGTGGCCACATTCGCATCGCGGCCCATCACCACATCATTGTGCGCGAAGTGGTAAGCCTTCTCGCTCTCAAATGACAGTTTGATGTGCTGCAGTTTGGCATTGTCGGCCACGTCGAAAGTGAAACGCGCGCCGGTAAAGTGCGCCACGTCATTCAGCGTGACATAGTGCTCAATCACTTCCGCTTCTGCACTGGCTTCCAGCTGTAGATGGTGGCGATGGTGCACGGTGTTGGTGCCCGCATCCTGACCGCTGGTGATGTGCAACAGATAAAGCGGTTTAGCCCCTGATTTGCCACGCGCCAGACGAATTGTCGTGGCTTCTTCTGCCAGACTTTCAGTAAGATGCAGAAACACTTCTGGCTGAATCGGTGCCGGCAGCGGACGACGATCAGAAGCCTGCGCATGCTGAATTTCAAACAGGCCGGTATCACGGCTGCTCAATTCAGCCTGAAAACGGCCGTCAACAAACACCAGACGCACCGCATCAACCGGCAGCGCCAGCGCTTCAACTTGTTCCGCGCTCACTTTCTGCGGCTGCGGCAGCACAAATTGCTGCGCCAACAGGCCATCAAGCGGCGTGTATTTCCAGTTTTCATGCTTACGCGTCGGCAGGCCGACACGCATCAGTTGCTGCCAGTGCTGCTGCGCCTGCAAAGAACGCACGTCACCGCGCGATTCAAACAGATGATGCCACTGCTGCAGGGCGTTATCACTCTTGGTCGGTAAGCCAGCCATAGCCTTGCTCCTCCAACTGTTTCACCAGCGAGAAGTCGCCAGATTTAACGATCTTGCCCTGATACAGCACGTGTACGTGGTCCGGCTTAATGTAATCCAGAATACGCTGGTAGTGCGTCACGATGATGAATGAACGCTTACCGTCGCGCAGGCTGTTTACGCCTTCTGCCACGATTTTCAGCGCATCGATATCCAGACCGGAGTCGGTTTCATCAAGGATACACAGCTCAGGTTCCAGTGCCGCCATCTGCAGGATGTCGTTACGCTTCTTCTCACCACCGGAGAAGCCCACGTTCACTGAACGGGTCAGCAAATCTTCTGGCATCTTCAGCAGCTGGATTTTATCTTCGATGAAATCCTGGAAGTCGAAACGGTCCAGCGGCTCCTGCTCACGGTATTTACGTACCGCGTTGACCGAGGTCTGCAGGAAAAACTGGTTGCTGACGCCCGGAATTTCCACCGGATACTGGAACGCCATGAAGATGCCTTCACCGGCACGCTCTTCTGGCTCAAGCTCCAGCAGATCTTTGCCCTTGAAGGTGACAGAACCGCCAGTGACTTCGTAATCTTCACGACCAGCCAGCGTTGCAGACAGGGTACTTTTACCTGAACCGTTCGGTCCCATGATGGCGTGGACTTCGCCCGGTTTCACTTCAAGGTTCAGACCGCGCAAAATCTCTTTGTCTTCAACGCTAACCTGCAAATCTTTAATGCTTAACATACTCTTTCCTTCACATTGCTTCCGGCAACGGGCATCAGCCCACACTGTGCTCAAGGCTGATAGCTAACAATTTTTGCGCTTCCACGGCGAATTCCAGTGGCAGCTCGGAGAAAACGTCTTTGCAGAAGCCGTTGACGATCATTGAGATCGCATCTTCTTCGCTGATGCCACGCTGCAGGCAGTAGAACATCTGATCTTCACCGATGCGCGAGGTGGTGGCTTCGTGCTCCAGATGGGCGGTGTTGTTGCGCGTTTCCACATACGGGAAGGTGTGCGCACCGCACTCGGCACCAATCAGCATCGAGTCACACTGGGTGAAGTTACGCGCGTTGGTCGCGGTTGGCATAATTTTCACCAGGCCACGATAGGTGTTCTGACTCTTACCGGCAGAGATACCTTTGGAGATGATGGTCGACTTGGTGTTTTTACCAATGTGAATCATCTTGGTACCGGTATCCGCCTGCTGGCGGCCTGCGGTCAGTGCGACCGAGTAGAACTCACCGATCGAGTAATCACCGCGCAGAATGCAGCTTGGATATTTCCAGGTGATCGCCGAACCGGTCTCAGACTGTGTCCAGGACATCTTGCTGTGATCGCCTTCGCACAGAGCACGTTTGGTCACGAAGTTGAGGATACCGCCCTCGCCTTCGCCGCCTGGGAACCAGTTCTGTACGGTGGAGTATTTCACTTCAGCGTTTTTATGGATGATCACTTCTACCACTGCGGCGTGCAGCTGATAGGTGTCACGCACAGGCGCAGAGCAACCTTCGATGTAGCTGACGTAGCTGTCTTCATCGGCGATCAAAATGGTGCGCTCGAACTGACCGGTTTTTGCCGCGTTGATACGGAAATAGGTCGACAGCTCCATCGGGCAACGTACGCCTTTCGGGATGTAAACGAAGGTACCGTCAGAGGCCACAGCGGAGTTCAGCGCAGCGAAGAAGTTATCGTTTGGCGGCACGACGGTGCCGAGATACTTCTGCACCAGCTCAGGGTGATCGTGAATCGCTTCGCCGAACGAGCAGAAGATGATGCCCTGCTCCGCCAGCTTGCCGCGATAGGTGGTTGAAACGGAGACGGAGTCGAAAATCGCATCCACCGCCACTTCACGACCTTCACGCACCGGAACGCCCAACTGGTTGAACGCGTCTTCCACTTCCTTCGTCAGGTAGTCGCTGGACGCGACGCTGCCGGAGGTTTGCGTGGCACCGGGTTCAGAAGCACAGCTGTCATCGCAGTTGCCGCAGGACGGCGCGGAATAATAGCTGTAATCCTGATAATCCAGTTTCTCGTAGTGCGCTTTCAGCCAGTGCGGCTCTTCCATTTGCTCCCAGGCGCGGAACGCCTTGAGACGGAATTCAAGCATCCATTCAGGTTCGTTACGTTTAGCCGAAATGGCGCGCACCACATCTTCATTGATGCCGTGGGCAAATTCTTCAGTTTGTAACTGGGTAAAGAAGCCCTCTTTATAGTTGAGCTTACCTTCCCACATTTGTACATCGTCAGATGCTTCGCTGTGTCGTGACATATTTCACTTACTCGACGCCAAAGCTTTCACCGCACCCGCAGGCGTGTTGAGCTTTAGGGTTGTTGAATTTAAAAATCTGGTTAAGACCTTCGCGGACATAATCCAGCTCGGTACCGTCAACAAACGGCATCGCCTGAAGTGGCACAAACAGTTTTGCGCCGAATTGCTCAAACTGCAGGTCGTCATCGGCAGGATCTTTCACCAGGTCCATAACGTACCCAAAACCGGCACAGCCGGACGTTTTCACACCCAGTTTCAAGCCCTTGACTTCAGGGTCTTGTTCTACCAGGTTAAGAATCTGTTTCGCTGCCGATTCGGTCAGCGTGAGCCCTTTCCAGACGAAATCTTCGGGTGAAAAAGAGTCGGCATTTACTGATGACATTGTGCTACCTCATATGTCTGGGCCTTTTCAGGCTATCCCCCTATGGTAGTGATATCAGATATCACTTCAACCTCTTGTTTTGCAGGGATAATCATCTCGTGCTGTTTTTTACTGCTGCTCCATTAAGCATAGTCGCTTCAAAGCAGATTGACGGCAGCATTCCCGTGCGCGCCTGACCAACGTAACCCGTTAAATTGTCGTAAAATTTCCAAAATCAATTTTACGTTTCCATCCTGATTGATAGGTTACGCCTTTCCACTATGTAAAGAAATTGTTATTACCGATTTTAGTAACAGGCAGAGGAAATCAATAAAATTTCACAGCGGGAATTGCATTCCTGACGCGGTTTAATATGATAATGATTATCATTAACCTAAAAAGGTGGCGATATGACGCTTACCGTCTCAGCCTGGTTACAACATAAAATCGACGAATATAAGTTTTCGGTGCGTGATATCACCGTTGACTTCTACATGGCTCAGGCAAAGCTCAACCGCACTGATTGCACACTCGACCAACTGCGTCGCTTTAACGACACCTGTCTTGATATGGCAGAAATCTGCGAAATCAACGGCGACGATCACAGCTTTCTGCATGCCATGGGTAAGCTCCATCACCGCTTAGTGCAGGAGATGGGCAATGCCGATCGTGACCGTTTGTTCCGGATTCAGGCCTATCAACTGGCGCGCCTGTCATTAACACGCTTGTGTCATCAACTGGCGCTCAGCGGCGAGTGGGATCAAGCCACCCGCCTGCAGAGTGATTTTGTTCGCCACGCAGGCTGGATATTCTAATCCAGCTTTGTGACGTCTCCTACAATTTGTTTACATCATTTCCAGTAATGCTTGCAGTGGATGACGCATGCCATTGCCTTCAGCGCGTTTTACCTGACTACGACACGAAAAACCGGTTGCCAGACAGCGCTGACGCGGCAGCTTTTGCAATTGCGGATGCCAGGACAGCTCATAAATCCCCAGCGAATTCTCCAGGTTTACGCTTTCATGGCCATAGGTTCCCGCCATTCCGCAGCAGCCCACATTGACGTTTTCCAGCTTCGCACCAAAGCGCGCAAAAATGCTCTGCCACTGATTCGGCGTGGACGGTAGCGCGGTCACTTCGGTGCAGTGCGCAAACAGATACCAGGCTTCGCCGCTAGCGGTTTGCTCCGCACGTGCCGACAAGGCGGTTTGCAGCCACTCATGCACCAGCTGCACGTTAAACTCGCCGCGCTGCTCGCCCAGCACCTGATGGTACTCATCGCGGTAACAGAGCACGGTCGCCGGATCGACACCGACCATCGGCATGCCCAGTTTTGCCACGCGATTGAGAAAATCAGCGGTTTTGCTGGCGGTGCGCGCAAAGCGCTGCAGGAAGCCTTTCACATGCTGCGCCTTGCCATTCGGTGAGAACGGCAGCAGCACCGGACGATAACCGAGTTTCTCAATCAGCTTGACGAAATCGGTGACCAGCTGTGCCTCGTAATAGCTGGTAAAGGGATCTTGTACCACCAGCACGCAGTTTTCGCGTTGCGCCGCATCCAGCGCTTCTAACTGCTCCAGCGTCAGGTTCATCGCCGGATGGCCGCCTAACTGCTGCTTGAGGCTCGGCGATGACAGCAGCGGCAAATCCACCATGCCGATATGCTTTTTGCTCAGCTCGCGCATCCACGGCTGCTTGAGGAAAAAGTTGAACACCTTAGGCGCTTTGGCCATCAGCGGCGCGTAACTCTCCACGGTGGCTACCAGATGATCGCTCATCGGGCGCAGATAGCGGGTGTGATACAGCTGCAGGAAGCGTGAACGGAAGTTCGGCACATCGATCTTGATTGGGCACTGCGTCGAGCAGGCTTTACACGCCAGGCAGCCCGACATCGCCTCTTTCACTTCGTGCGAGAAGTCATATTCGCCCTGATTTGCGTGCCAGGTATTACGCGTGCGCTGAATCAGCGTACGCAAGCTGGCGCCCTGTTTCGGCAGCGCCTGCTCAAGTTGGGTAGGATCCACGCCCTGCTCGGAGAGCAAACGCAGCCATTCACGCGTGAGTGTGGCGCGCCCTTTCGGCGAGTGAATGCGGTTGCGGGTAATTTTCATCGACGGGCACATTGGGCTACGTGCATCGAAGTTGAAGCACAAACCGTTGCCATTACACTCCATCGCACCGCGCCACTCGTTGCGCACCGTAACCGGAATCTGCCGATCGTAGGTGCCGCGTTTCACCGCATCAACCTGCATCATCGGTTCATCACTGCCGAGCGGCGTACAGATTTTGCCGGGATTCATGCGGTTGTCAGGATCGAACGCGGCTTTGATGCGGCGCAGCTCATTGAATAACGTTTCGCCAAAGAACTCCGGGCTGTACTGCGCGCGGAAACCTTTGCCGTGCTCGCCCCACAATAAACCGCCGTAGCGCGCGGTCAGCGCCACCACTTCATCAGAGATCTGCTTCATCAGCAGCTCCTGCTGCGGATCGCACATATCCAGCGCCGGACGCACATGCAGCACGCCCGCATCCACGTGCCCAAACATGCCGTAGCTCAGGCCGTGGCTGTCGAGCAGCGCGCGAAAATCGACGATGTAATCCGCCAGCTGTTCTGGCGGCACCGCGGTATCTTCCACAAACGGAATCGGCTTGGCGCGCCCTTTGGCATTCCCCAGCAGGCCAACCGCTTTTTTGCGCATATTATAGATGCGCTCAATGCCGCCTAAATCGTCACACAGTTGATAGCCGATGACGCCGCCCATCTGCTGCTGCATCAGCTCTTCTAAGCGCTGACATAGCGTGCTGATCTGCTGCTCAATCAGTTCGCCATCGTCACCGGCAAACTCCACGACGTTGAGCCCCAGCATCTGTTTATCTGGCACATCGGTAATCAATTCATTTACCGAATGCCAGACGATATCTTCTCGCGCCAGATTCAGGACTTTCGAGTCAACGGTTTCCACCGACAGCGCTTTGGCTTCCACCATAAAAGGGGCGTTACGCAGGGCTGAGTCGAATGAATCGTATTTGATGTTGACCAGACGGCGCACTTTAGGGATGGGCGTGATGTCGAGGCGCGCTTCGGTAATAAAGGCCAATGTGCCTTCCGCGCCGCACAGCAAACGCGTCAAATCAAACGTCTGCAAATCGTCGCTGAACACATGACGCAGATCGTAGCCGGTCAGGAAGCGATTGAGCTTGGGGAATTTCTCCAGAATCAGATCGCGCTGTTCGCGGCAGCGACTCAACACCTGCTGGTAAATGCGCCCTTCCGCGGTCGGCGTGCTGGCCAGCTGTTCCGCCAGTTCAGTCGGCATGGCGCGCGTATCAAGGATATCGCCACCCAGCAGCACTGCACGCAGGCCTTCAACATGATCGGAGGTTTTGCCATACACCAGCGAACCCTGGCCTGAAGCATCGGTGTTGATCATGCCGCCGAGCGTGGCGCGGTTGCTGGTGGAGAGCTCCGGCGAGAAGAAGAAGCCATACGGCTTGAGCCACGCATTGAGCTGATCTTTCACCACGCCCGCTTCAACCCGCACCCAACCTTGCTCGGTGTTGATTTCCAGGATGCGGTTCATGTAGCGCGACATATCCACCACGATGCCCTGATTCAGCGACTGTCCGTTGGTGCCGGTGCCGCCACCGCGTGGCGTAAACACCAGGCTGGTAAAACGGGTTTCACCGGCAAGGCGCGCAATCAACGCCACATCCGCCGTCGAGCGCGGAAACAACGCCGCATCAGGCAGCAGCTGATAAATACTGTTGTCGGTGGCAAGCGAGAGGCGATCGGCATAGCTGGTGGCGGTATCGCCGGTAAAGCCTTGCTCTTTCAAGGACTGCAGGAATGTCAGCACCAGTTGAACGAGGCCCGGTGCCTGAGAAATCTGTGGGATCATTATTGAGTGACCGAGATGTTGTAAACGTTTGCGTCGTGATTTTTTTCAGCCCTTGGTTTTATCATACTTTTCTGCTGGCTGCTGTTTTTTCAGGAAAGCGCACCGCCGTCGCTGCTTTTCCTGTTTAATTTTCAGGAAATAGATCATCATTAATCAGGGCTGTTCAGCCCCACTCTGAAGGATTCAATCGAGGTTAACCGTTGTGATGAAAGACCTGCAACGCGGTATGGATTTACCGCAAATGCTGTTTTCACTGATGTTCATTCTAATCATGATCATCGCCAGTCTGTGGGTGGTGCAGCCCTTTATTCTTGGCTTCGCCTGGGCCAGCATGGTGGTGATCGCCACCTGGCCGTTGATGATTCGTCTACAGCACATGTTGTGGGGACGCCGCTCGCTGGCGGTGATCGCCATGACCATTTTGCTATTACTGTTGTTTATTATTCCTATCGCCCTGCTGGTCAGCAGCCTGATTGATAACAGTGCGCCGGTGATCGCCTGGGCAACGCAGCGCCATCTGGTAATGCCTGACTTCGATTGGTTGCGACAGATTCCCTACGTCGGCAGGAAACTCTACTCGAGCTACCACAAATTAGTGGATGGCGGCGGCGCGGCGATGCTGAATCAGGTGCAGCCTTATATTGGTCGCACCACCGGCTTCTTTGTGGCGCAGGCCGGCCACTTCGGCCGCTTTATGATGCACCTCATCGTGATGCTGTTGTTCAGCGTGCTGCTCTACTGGCGCGGCGAGCAGGTGGGCCACGGCATTCGTCATTTTGCCTATCGCATGAGTGGACGCCGTGGCGATGCCGCAGTGCTGCTGGCCGGTCAGGCGATTCGTGCTGTGGCGCTAGGCGTGGTGGTCACCGCGCTGGTTCAGGGCGTGCTCGGCGGTATTGGTTTAGCCATTTCCGGCATTCCTTACGCCACGCTGCTAACCGTATTGATGATTCTGACCTGCCTGGTGCAGCTCGGGCCGCTGGTAGTGTTAGTGCCAGCGATTATCTGGCTGTACTGGAGCGGCGATACCACGTGGGGCACGGTGCTGCTGGTGTGGAGTTGCGTGGTCGGTACGCTGGACAGCGTGTTGCGTCCGGTGTTGATTCGCATGGGTGCCGATCTACCGATGATCCTGATTCTTTCCGGCGTGATTGGCGGATTAATTGCTTTCGGTATGATTGGGCTGTTTATCGGTCCGGTGGTCCTGGCGGTTTCTTATCGTCTGGTTTCAGTGTGGATGCATGAAGCGCCCGAACCGGATGACGATGTGCAGACCGCCATCGAAGCGTTGGCCGATCACGAAGAAGAACTACATTAAGCGTTCCCCGCCAGGTCGCCATTCATGGCGACCTCATTCACATTAACGCCCACTCAGCGAAGATGCATGATCTCTCAGTTTTACACTGGCCTTACTTTAACCCGCCTAATGCCCCAACATCGCCCCCGCGCATTTCTTACTGATAATAATTTTTTTTCATAAGCGGTTTTTAAGAAAAAACGCAGTTTTAGGCGCTTTAGGCGGAATTCTGTTACGGAATGATTATTTTTACAGCTGAATTACCGCTTAGCAGGGAAGAAAAAGGCCACGAAAGGTTATCAGCTTTAAACTAATAAGAGGATTCTTAAAGACGCCAGCGAGCCTGATCAATAACATGTTTCCTATGTTTTGAATCAAGCTACTGATTTCTAAACAACCTTATTCCCCTGAGTAAAGTGAAGAATTGCTGTGTGTAGTCTTTGCCCATCCCCTGTGATGGGCTTTTTTTTGGCTTTTTTTCAGACAAAAAAATAAGGCCAGCAGCGCTGACCTTGATAATTACACTAATGACACGTCAAATTCTCATCTGATGCATCAAATTACCGCCTGGTTAATGTTTGGATGCGTTCAGCTCTGCCAAACTCAACCAGGTTTCAACCACGGTATCCGGATTAAGCGACAGGCTATCAATGCCCTGCTCCATTAACCATGCCGCAAAGTCCTGATGATCCGACGGTCCCTGACCGCAAATACCGACGTATTTGCCCTGTTTTTTCGCCGCTTTGATCGACATCGATAACAGCGCTTTCACGGCATCATTACGTTCATCAAACAGCGCGGACACCACGCCAGAGTCACGATCGAGGCCCAGCGCCAACTGCGTCATGTCGTTGGAACCGATGGAGAAGCCATCGAAGTGCTCGAGGAACTGCTCAGCCAGCAAGGCGTTGGACGGGATCTCACACATCATGATCACTTTCAGGCCATTCTCGCCGCGCTTCAGACCGTTTTTCGCCAGCTCGGCGACCACCGCTTCGGCTTGATCGACGGTACGCACGAACGGAATCATGATTTCAACGTTGGTCAGCCCCATTTCGTTACGCACGCGCTTCACCGCTTCGCACTCCAGCCTGAAGCAGTCGCGGAAGTTGTCAGCAACGTAGCGACCGGCGCCACGGAAACCGAGCATCGGGTTCTCTTCTTCCGGCTCATAACGCTCGCCACCCACCAGGTTGGCGTATTCGTTGGTTTTGAAATCGGAAAGACGAACAATCACGCGCTTCGGCGCAAATGCGGCACCCAGCGTCGCAATCCCTTCGGTCAGACGGCCGATGTAGAACTCAATCGGGTCATCAAAGCCTTTCATCATCTGACGAATCTGCTGCTGCAATTCCGGCGTTTGCTGATCAAACTCCAGCAACGCTTTGGGATGCACGCCAATCATACGGTTGATAATGAACTCCAGACGCGCCAGGCCAACACCTTCGTTCGGCAAGCAGGCGAAATCGAACGCACGATCCGGATTACCGATGTTCATCATGATCTTCAGCGGCAGTTCCGGCATAGTATCGACCTGCGAGCTGGTAACCTCGAAGTCCAGCAGTTCGTCATAGACATAACCGGTATCACCTTCGGCGCAGGAAACCGTGACTTTGTGGCCATCTTTCAGGTGATCGGTGGCATCGCCACAGCCCACCACCGCCGGAATGCCCAGCTCACGCGCGATGATCGCTGCATGGCAAGTACGACCGCCGCGATTGGTGACGATGGCTGAGGCTTTCTTCATGATCGGTTCCCAATCGGGATCGGTCATGTCGGTTACCAGCACGTCGCCTTTTTCAATGCGATGCATCTCGCTGATGTCGTGGATGACTTTGACTTCACCAGCACCGATGCGATGACCAATGGCGCGGCCTTCGACCACCACGTTGCCTTTGCCCTGCAGCGTATAACGTTCCATCACCTGACCGTTGGAGCGCACCGTTTCCGGACGCGCCTGCACGATGAACAGTTTGCCGGTGTGGCCATCTTTCGCCCATTCAATGTCCATTGGGCGTTTGTAGTGCTGCTCAATCAGCACCGCCTGACGCGCCAGCGCCTGCACTTCGTCATCGGTTAAGCTGAAGCGATCGCGCTGTTCCTGCTCGACATCTTCAATCCGCACCTGCTCGCCATGCTCCTGCGAATCCGCATACACCATGCGCAGCTTTTTTGAGCCCATGGTGCGGCGCACAATCGCCGGACGATTGGCGGCCAGCGTTGGTTTATGCACGTAGAACTCGTCGGGGTTCACCGCGCCCTGCACCACCATTTCGCCCAAACCAAAGGCGGAGGTGATAAACACCACCTGATCAAAGCCCGATTCGGTATCAATGGTAAACATCACGCCCGACGAAGCGAGGTCCGATCGCACCATGCGCTGAATACCGGCCGAGAGCGCCACGCCGCGATGGTCGTAGCCCTGATGCACACGGTAGGAGATGGCACGATCGTTAAATAAGGAGGCATAAACGTGCTTCACCGCGATGATGACCGCGTCATAACCCTGCACGTTAAGGAAAGTCTCCTGCTGGCCGGCAAACGAGGCGTCGGGCATATCCTCGGCGGTGGCTGACGAGCGCACCGCAAAGGAGGCGTCGGCATCATCAGCAGAGAGTTGTTCGTAGGCGCTACGAATTGCCGCTTCCAGTTCAGGCTGGAATGGCGTGTCGATCACCCATTGACGAATCTGTTTACCCGCTTGCGCGAGCTCAGCAACATCATCAACATCCGTTTTATCCAGCAAATCATAGATCCGCTGGTTCAGTCCGCTTTGATCGAGGAACAGATTAAACGCGTAAGATGTGGTCGCATAACCGTTTGGTACGGAAACTCCCAGCGACGACAAATTCGTAATCATTTCTCCAAGGGAAGCATTCTTGCCTCCCACCCGATCAACATCATGCATGCCAAGCTGGTTGTACCAGAGCACTAGCGACTGTTGGTCTTGATTGGACATTGAGATTATCCTTTTAAATGATGTGAATACACATGGAACATTTTGCTATTCGCCAAACCAGCCTGGCACAACCGATTAATAAAGACTAAGTGTTGAATCGTTAAAGCAGGAAAAGAAAGACAAAATCGGATTAGTACTTAGAATTAATTGTGTTGCGCAACCACCCTATTTCACGCTAATAGATTGCTGTAGCGATATTTTTCCCCTTTTCAGAGGGTTAGCGATTGATTTTTGTTGCGCAACGCGTTCACACTTTATTTCATGCGCGAAAAGGAAAATGCGCGAAAATAATGCTTTTCAAAACAGCATTTCATCTAATATTGATTATTCGCTGATTCATCTTTGTGAGCGCAATAGCGGACAATATGGATATTTCATTTTATTATTATTTAAAATGAAATGTTGTCATCGATAATTTGGGCATTGCTACGCAAGAGGATATTTGCACTATGAACACTGAACGCAGCGTATTCTACATCTCTGATGGCACCGCCATTACCGCCGAAGTGCTGGGCCATGCGGTGTTATCCCAGTTCCCGGTAATAACCCACAGCGTGACGCTGCCATTTGTCGAGAATGTGCAACGCGCTCAGGCGGTTAAAGCGCAGATCAACGCGCTCTACCAGCAGAGCGGCGTGCGCCCGCTGGTGTTCTTCTCCATCGTCACACCCGACGTCCGTGAAATTATTCTCGAAAGCGAAGGCTTTTGTCAGGACATCGTGCAGGCGCTGGTAGCACCGTTGCAGAGCGAACTCGGCGTGGCGTCAATGCCGGTGGCGCACCGCACGCACGGTTTGACCGCCAGCAACCTCGGCAAATATGACGCGCGCATCGCCGCCATTGATTACACCCTTGCGCATGATGATGGCATTTCCCTGCGCGGCCTCGAAGATGCGCAGGTGATTCTGCTCGGCGTGTCTCGCTGCGGGAAGACGCCCACCAGTTTGTATCTGGCAATGCAGTTTGGCGTGCGTGCCGCTAACTATCCGTTTATCGCCGATGATATGGATAACCTGAAACTGCCGCCGGCGCTGCGTGCACATCAGCATAAGTTGTTTGGTTTAACTATCGACCCGGAACGCCTGGCGGCGATTCGCCAGGAGCGCGCGGAAAATACCCGCTACGCTTCGTTGCGCCAGTGCCGTCTCGAAGTAGGCGAAGTGGAAGCGCTGTTCCGCACCAACCAGATTCGTTATCTCAACAGCACCAACTATTCGGTGGAAGAGATCGCCACCAAAATCCTCGATATCATGGGTCTGAGCCGCAGCATGTATTAGGTTTCTCTGCCGGTCGCCATAAGTGGCGACCTCCCGCCACATACCGGGCCTGTATTGCAATCGTAAAGTCTGGCTTCCGTCTGGTTTTAAGACCTTTGTTTTTAGCAGGTTGAATTCGCAGGCTATTAGTTTATTGTGATCACCATCACTTCCCGGTATTTCACCGCTGCGAAGAACAAATTTTTGAGAATCTCAATGAACAAGACTGATGAACTGCGTACCGCGCGCATCGGTAGCCTGCTGACTCCGGCTGCGCTCGCGCATGAACACCCTATTTCGGCAGAGATTGCCGCCAACGTCACCGCTTCCCGCCAGCGCATCGCACGCATTCTGACCGGTGAAGATCCGCGTCTGCTGGTGATTATTGGCCCTTGCTCGCTGCACGATCCTAAAGCGGCGATTGAGTATGCTGAACGTCTGAACGTGCTGCGTGAGCGCCATAAAGATCGTCTGGAAATCGTGATGCGTGCCTATTTCGAAAAACCGCGCACCGTGATTGGCTGGAAAGGCCTGATCTCCGATCCCGATCTGGATGGCAGCTACGATGTAAACCGCGGCATCGCCATTGCGCGCAAACTGCTGCTGGATATCAACGCGCTGGGCATGCCAACCGCCACTGAATTCCTCGATATGGTGATCGGCCAGTTTATTGCCGACCTGATCAGCTGGGGCGCGATTGGCGCGCGTACCACCGAAAGCCAGATTCATCGTGAAATGGCGTCAGCGCTCTCCTGTCCGGTCGGTTTCAAAAACGGCACCGACGGCAACGTGCAGATCGCGGTCGATGCGATTCGCGCCGCGCGTGCCAGCCACATGTTCCTGTCACCGGATAAAAACGGTCAGATGACCATCTATCAAACCAGCGGTAATCCGCATGGTCACGTGATCCTGCGCGGCGGTCGACAGCCGAACTATCACGCCGAAGATGTGGCGGCGGCAGCGGCCAATCTGCGCGACTTCAATCTGCCGGAGCAATTGGTGATCGACTTCAGCCACGGCAACTGCCTGAAGCAGCACGGTCGTCAGCGTGACGTTGCCGATGATGTGGCGGCGCAAATCCGTGCCGGATCCCGCGCGGTTGCGGGCGTGATGATCGAGAGTTTCCTGCAGGAAGGGAATCAGAAAGTGGTGAGCGGTGCGGCGCTGACCTATGGTCAGTCAATCACCGATCCGTGCCTCGGCTGGGAAGACAGCGCCGAGGTGCTGGCAAAACTGGCTGCCGCGGTCGACAGCCGTTTTTAATGCTGACCTAACTAGAACAACTCACTTCCAGCGTTTTGCCCCACTCTGGTGGCCGTTGGCGCAACTCTGCGCTGACGGCCGCATCGCTAAACGGTTGCTGTAACGCGCCATGCAGCTTCGCTAACGCCGTGGTCTCGCCGTTCTCGACCTCTTCAATCACCTGCTGTGCCAGATAGTTGCGTAACACCAGCGCCGGATTCGCCGCCTTCATCACCGCCTGACGCTGCGCATCGCTGGCGTGGTCTTGCAACAAACGCTGGCGATAATCGCTGTACCAGCGATCAAAGGCCTCACGATCGATAAACTCATCACGCAACGGCGAACGGCTTTCATCTTGCTGCGTGTCGCTCAGCATGCGGAAGGTCAGCGTGTAATCACTGTGTTCCGCCGTCATCATCGACAGCAAGCCGGTCAGAAGCGTGTTGTCATTGGCATCCGCCGTCAGCAAGCCGAGTTTGGCACGCATTTTCTCCCCCCAAACGCGCATCAGCTCACCTTCATAATGACCCAGCGCCTGCTTAAGCTGCTCGGTGGTCATCAAGCCCGACAAGGCATGCGCCAGGCGATTAAGGTTCCACAAGCCAATCATCGGCTGATTTTCGAAAGCGTAGCGGCCCTGATAGTCACTGTGATTGCAGATGTAATCCGGCTGATAGTCGTCGAGGAAACCGTAAGGACCGTAATCCAGCGTTAAGCCCAGAATCGACATGTTATCGGTGTTCATCACGCCGTGCGCAAAGCCAACGCTCTGCCAATGGGCGATCAGGCTCGCCGTACGTTTAACGATATCGGTGAACCACAGCAGGTAACGATCCGCTTCATCCTTGAGCTGCGGCCAGTGATGGCGAATGGCGTAATCCGCCAGCTGGCGCACTTTGTCTTGTTCACCGCCGTAATAGAAATGCTCAAAATGACCGAAACGCAGATGGCTTTCGGCAATGCGCATCAGCATCGCACCGCGTTCCTGGGTTTCGCGTAGCACCGGCTCATCGCCAATGGCTAACGCCAGCGCGCGCGTGGTGGGAATGCCAAGATGGTGCAGCGCTTCAGACGCGAGGAATTCGCGTACGCTGGAGCGGATCACCGCGCGACCGTCACCCATGCGCGAATAGGGCGTTAATCCGGCCCCTTTTAAGTGCCAGTCGAGCTTACGACCGTTTACCAGCTGCTGTTCACCCAACAGAATGCCGCGCCCATCGCCCAGCTGTCCGGCCCAGACGCCAAACTGATGGCCACTATAAACCTGCGCCAGCGGCGACATGCCGGGCAGCATTTCGCGTCCTGACCACACGCCATGCCCGCTGCCGGCGAACAGCGCATCGTCTAAACCCATCTCTTGTGCCAGCGGGGCATTGTGATAAAACAGCCGTCCGCCCGCTAATGGCGTTGGGTCCAGCGCGGTGTAGAATCCGGGTAATTCTTGCTGCCAGCTATTGGTAAATTGCATCGACACTCCGGAAGGTGCGCTTAAATCAGGCACCCGCAATAAGTTATAAGATAACAGAGAGTGTAACGCCGACGCGGCGCGGAAGACAGGCGAAAGGGTTACTGCTGCGAAGGCGTGTGTAAATTCAGGTCGGAATAGATGAGATCGTCAAGACGTTCAGCTTTCACCACCGGGAACAGGCTGCCCTGTAGCTGCGCACCACTCAACGTGGTCATCATTTCCATCATGTGGTTATCGTCAATACCACAAATAATGATCTGGTCCGCAAAATCGGAAAAATTATTGATAACTGTCTGAATAAAAGGCGTAAACGAGGCGCGCTTGGCCAGGTTGTGTATAAAGGCTTTATCCAGTTTTAACACGCTAAACAGATTATCGTACACCGCGGTTGCCGGTGCTTTTCCTGCGCCAAATTGTGAAAGCGATAAACGAAATTCACTTTGTAATGCTGCGAGCAATGGATGGGATTTACCCAAAGATAATTGCGGAAACGTTTCGCTGATATCTAAAACAATAAAAGGGATTTGTCGGAATTTCCTTAACAGAAATTCGCTGGCTAAAAGTGTATTGGCCATAGAATCATCAATACGTACCAATGCGGTAATTTGATTAATCTCAAAAAAGTCGCGGTACTTTTCCAGCAATGAAAGCTGGCTCTGCAGCAAACGTAATTGCTGCGCATCGTCCAATTGCGGCAACAGCAAATCCTGCGGCAGCGTAATAGGTGCGCTGTCGTGGACAAATTGCGTCACCAGCTCGACCGCAGTCAGCTGGCCCGCCAGAGAGTAAACTGGATAAAACCAGGTTTCCGACTGATAGTCGGCAGACAAATGGACTTTCATTTTTCAAGCCAGAAGCAATGGCAATTGGCGCATCGTATATCAACGAATACTACCAGGCAATAGGACCAAACGTTTGAAGAGGTGCCGTTTTAGGTCTTATTACGCTGATTTAAACCGCAAATAATACTTAAGCCAAATAAGCCGGGGTTAATGTCCATACCAATTAAATAAATTCAGCTTTATTATTAGTATTAAATCGATGGCGGGTAAAGTGCCATTTTAAATGATAGTTAAATATCGGCAGAATTCAGATTTAATTTAGGGTGAGATACCCTTTCTTTTTTCGCGTCTTTATTAAGCGATAGCAACGCTATTTAGATGCGACGCGCCTGCCAAAATACTTTACGCCAGTAAACATTATCCAGCGACGAGCGGATCACGCCCTGGCTGGTTGAGGCGTGAATAAAGGTGTTGTCGGTATCGTAAATACCGACGTGCAAACCGTTTTCTCCACTGCCGGTTTTGAAGAACACCAGATCGCCAGGCAGCAGATCGCCTTTGTCGATGCGCGTACCAATGTCGGTTTGATCAATGGTCGAGCGCGGCAGCTGCATATCGAATTTATCGCGGAAGGTGAGATAGACGAAGCCGGAACAATCCACGCCACCGCGGCTTAATCCGCCATAGCGATACGGCGTTCCCCGCCAGCGGCTCAGCTGATCGTTGAGTTGGGCAATCACGGTGATAGAGTCAGACAAACGGCCATTCGGCGGAGGTGCATGATGGCTACAGCCCGCCAGCAACAGTGCCAAAATCAAAATTGTCAGCCGCATCCGCCTTTCCCTTTCTCCCTTGTCCGGCAGACACTGTAGCGGCAAAGCGCCACGGCACGCAATCCTCTGTCAGGGAATAAACAGCAGCGGACCTTGTGCGGTATCAATTTGTTCAAACGGGGTTTGGTAAAGCGGCGCTAAATGCGCAGCGGTCAGCACCTCGCTGGCCCTGCCCTGACGGACAACCGCGCCTTGATGCATTAACCACACGCGATCGGCATGGCGCAGGCTGTGGTTGAGGTCGTGCCCGCTGGCAACAATCGCCAGACCGCTGTAACACAGTTCGGCCAGCAGCTTATCGACCGCACGTTGCTGCGCCACGTCGAGTGCACTCATCGGCTCATCCAGTAGCAGCAGTTTGCCGCGTGGATTGATCGCCGGATGAACCTGCAACACCACGGCAGCCAACCGCACGCGTTGCCATTCGCCACCAGAAAGCTGCGTAAGACTGCGCGTCAGTTTGTCCTGCAGCGCTAACTGCGCGAGCACCTCTTGTAACACGCAGTCTGTTTTCGCCGTATGTGCGGTGATATGCATGCGTAAGTAATGCCACACCGGCATTTGTCCCGGCGCCATCTGCTGTTGCGGCAGCCAGCCGCGCAGCGGGGCCAATGCTGCACCGTTTAACGTGGACAGCGGCGCGCCATCCAGCAGAATGTTGCCCTGACTCGGCAACAAACCGGACAGCGCGTTGAGCAAGGTACTTTTGCCGGCGCCGTTCGGCCCCACCAGATGCACTAATTCACCGGCGTTAACGCTAAGTTCAACGGGAGCCAGCCGCCCTGTGACGCTGACTCCCTGACACTGCAATAGCATTTATTCGGCCAGCGCCTGCTCTACACTTTTCAGGATGATGGGATCGTCTGGCGTCATATCCGGTGAGAAGCGCGCAATGACTTTGCCCTGCTTATTAATAAGGAATTTTTCGAAGTTCCACAGGATATCGCCTGGCGCTTTTGGCGCGCGCCCTTTGCTCTCCATGCGCTCGAGGAAACCGCTGCCTTCCGGCCGTTGCGCCACTGGCTGCGCCGCCGTCAGCTGCGCATAGAGAGGGTGACGATGCTCGCCGTTGACATCGGTTTTATCGAACATCGGGAAAGTGACGCCGTAAGTGGTGCTGCAAAAGGTTTTGATCTCTTCGTTACTGCCCGGCTCTTGCTCGAGGAACTGATTGCATGGGAAGCCAAGCACGGTGAACGGCTTATCCTGCCAGGCTTTCTGCAGCGATTCTAACTGCTCATACTGCGCCGTCAGGCCACATTTGGATGCCACATTGACTACCAGTAGCACCTTGCCCTCATAGGCCGCCAGCGTGGTTTTTTCACCGTCCAGCGTAACCAGTTCTGTCTGATAAATGCTCATCGTCGATTCCTGTTGTTGATAACACGTTGCCAGCCAAAGCTAGCGCGAAGACTTCACTAATAACATGATAAACAGCGGCGCGCCGAGCGTGGCCGTTACCACGCCAATCGGCAGTTCGGCAGAGGTTAACACCAGCCGCGCAATAATATCCGCGCCAAGCAGCACTGCGGCACCGGCTAACGCCGCCGCAGGCAACAAATAACGATGATCGCTAAAACCGCTGAGACGCAATAGATGCGGGATAACCAGACCAATAAAACCGATCGCACCCGCCATCGCTACGCTCACGCCCACCAGCCAGCCCATCGCCAGCACCAGCAGGTTGCGCCACAGCAGCAGCGGTAATCCGAGCTGACGTGCCGAGGTTTCGCCCAGTGCCAGCAAATTCAACGTGCGTGCGGTGGCGATCAGCAGCAGCGTTACCGGCAGCAGCGCCAACATCATCCAGCCATAGCGCCAGTCGATGCCGCTAAAGCCGCCCATCATCCAGTACATCAGCTGACGCAGATCGAGGCTAGTGCTAAAGTACACTGCCCACGTCATGATGGCGCTACAGATAATGCCAAGCGCCACGCCGGTCAGCAGTAAGCGGCTCACTGAGAGTTGTTTGTGAGCGAAGTGCAGCAGAATCAGCGTGATCAGCAGCGCACCGGCCATGGCCGCCAACGCTAAGCTCCATAGCGAACCGTTACCGAGCATCACGCCCAATACCAGACCAATCCCCGCCCCGTTAGACACGCCAAGTAAGCCGGGCTCCGCCAGCGGATTGTTAAACAGCGCCTGCATCACTACGCCGCACACCGCCAGCGCTGCACCCACCAGCAGCACCGCCAGCGTGCGCGGCATGCGCAGTTGCCAGACGAACAGATCGCCTTCCGCCGAAAACCATTGTGTGGGGGAGATCCAGCTGTCGCCGGCACACAGGCTAAGCCCGATGAGCAGCAATAGCAGCGCAATGAGTGCGATGAGCCAGCGCTGGCTGCGGCGATTTGCCTGGGAAGCAAGCTGATCCAGCAGAGTCATAGATAAGATTGGCTGAGAAAACAGAGATTTGATTGTAATGGGATTACAGCAAAAAGAAAGCGGCGCTGTGGAGGCGCCGCTGGAGAAGCCTTACTGATGCGGAGGGAGCGGCTGACCGTGATTATCACGCTTCTGCTGATTGTCACGCTGGTCGTGATGCTGCGGTTGCGGCTGACGCTGTGGCTGACGTTTGTCGTCGCGGTGCGGTCCATTGCCCGGATGCTGCGCCTGCCAGCCGTTACCGTTCCAGTAACCGTGCGGACCTTTGGTGCCGATGCGCTGGTTATGGTGCTGTTTCCACCACGTTGGCGCGCGCCAGTCGTAGCCATCCCAATAGTAGCCACGTTTATCCTGATCGCCGATATGAATCGAAACGCCCGGTGTATTGATGTTGACGGAAACATTGGCGCTAGCCAGCAGCGGCATGCCTAACAGGACACTTAATAAAATTGCTGTCTTTTTCATTATTCGAACCTTTTGCTCTGTGATGGCGCTGTTATAACAAAAGTGTTGATGCCGTCACTATCGGTGAGGACCGATTTTCGCCCTATTTTCCGGATACTTACTAAATCCTTACATCGTGAATAAATCGTGAGGAGCGGCCAGATTTAAGACAAAAAAAAAGGCCGCTAAGCGGCCTTTTTGTCGTACTGAAATTAGTCAGCATCCTTGGGTGTCGCGTTCTCGACTCGACTTTTCAACTTCTGTCCCGGACGGAATGTCACCACTCGGCGCGCGGTGATAGGAATATCTTCCCCCGTCTTCGGGTTACGGCCCGGACGCTGGTTTTTGTCTCGCAGATCAAAATTACCAAATCCGGACAGTTTTACCTGTTCTCCGTTTTCCAACGCGCGGCGAACCTCTTCAAAAAAAAGTTCTACCAACTCTTTGGCATCGCGTTTGCTCAACCCGAGTTTTTCAAACAGGTACTCTGACATTTCAGCTTTTGTAAGCGCCATAGGTTCAATCCCTCAAGGTTGCCTGGAATCGCTCTTTTAATGCCGCAACGCATTTGGCAACGGTCGCGGCAATCTCCTCTTCTTCGAGTGTCCGGCTGGTATCCTGCAAAATCAGGCTAATCGCTAGGCTCTTTTCACCTTCGTTTACGCCCTTACCACGGTACACGTCAAACAAGTTTACGCCAACTACCTGATTTACGCCAACTTTCTTACACTCCGCAATGATATCTGCTGCAGGCACATTTTCAGCCACCACAACGGCGATATCACGACGGTTTGCCGGGAAGCGAGAAATCTCGCGCGCATCAGGCAGGACGCGGTCTGCGACCTTATTCCAAAGCAGTTCAAACACTAAGGTGCGACCATTCAGATCCAGCTTACGTTCCAGCTCTGGATGAACCACCCCAATAAATCCGATTCGTTCGCCGCGTAAATAAATGGCGGCGCTTTGTCCTGGATGCAGCGCCGGATTGGCTTCCGCACGGAAGGAAATCTCATCAAGTTTACCGGTCAAATCCAGCAGCGATTCTAAATCGCCTTTCAAATCATAGAAGTCAACCGTCTGACGCGCCAGATCCCAATGCTCTTCATAGCGATTACCGCTTAAAACGCCGGCCAGCATAAGATCCTGGCGGATACCCAGATCGGCCTGTGTATCAGGAACAAAGCGTAAACCGCTTTCAAACAGGCGTACGCGGCCCTGCTGACGGTTTTGGTTATACACCACCGCGCCCAGCAAACCGGTCCACAGCGACAGGCGCATTGCCGACATATCGCTGGAGATTGGGCTGGGCAGGATCAGCGCCTCTTCGCCCGGATGCAGCAACTGTTGCAGTTTTGGATCAACGAAGCTGTAAGTAATCGCTTCCTGATAACCTTTATCTACCAACAGATTTTTCGCACGCTTCAGCGACAGGTCGGCTTCACGATGCTGCGTCATGATTAGGCTGGCTTTCACCGACACATCAGGGATGTTGTTATAGCCGTAAACGCGCGCCACTTCTTCGACCAGATCTTCTTCGATAGCCATATCGAAACGCCAGCTTGGCGCAACGGCTTGCCACTCTCCTGCACTCACTTTCACTTCGCAACCCAAACGCGTCAGGATGTCAGTAACCTGTTCGTCAGCAATGACATGGCCAATCAGACGATCGAGCTTTTCACGGCGCAGCGTGATGGTGGCGCGTGGCGGCAGCGCGCTCGCGTCAGTTTGGTCGATGACCGGGCCCGCTTCGCCGCCACAGATGTCGAGCAACAGTTGCGTCGCGCGTTCAATCGCTTTGTGCTGCAACGCTGGATCGACGCCACGCTCGTAACGATGTGACGCGTCGGTATGCAGGCCCTGACGGCGAGCGCGGCCGGTGATCGCCAGCGGATCAAAGTAGGCGCATTCGAACAGCACATTTTGCGTCTCTTCATTGACACCGGAATGCTCGCCACCAAAGATGCCGCCCATCGCCAGCGCTTTGTGGTGATCGGCAATCACCAGCGTGTCGCTGCTAAGTTTAGCTTCGGTACCATCCAGCAGCGTCAGCACTTCGCCCTCTTCTGCCATACGCACCACGATGCCGCCGTCGATGCGGTCGAGATCGAAGGCATGCATCGGCTGACCAAGCTCCAGCAGTACAAAGTTGGTGATATCGACCACCGGATCGATTGAGCGAATACCGCAACGACGTAGCTTCTCACGCATCCACAATGGCGTATCGGCTTTGACGTTGACATCTTTCACCACGCGGCCAAGGTAGCGCGGGCAAGCGGCGGTGGCATCAACGCGAATCGGGAAGGTATCGTTGATGGTGGCTTTTACCGGCTCAATCGCGGGTGCCGTCAGCGGCAAACCGTTCAAAACTGCTACATCACGCGCAATCCCAATGATGCCCAGGCAATCGGCGCGGTTTGGCGTGACGCTGATTTCAATGGTGTTGTCATCCAGCTGCAGATAGCTGCGGATGTCGGTGCCAATTGGCGCATCGGCTGGCAGCTCAATGATGCCATTGTGATCGTCGGAAATACCCAGCTCAGAGAAGGAGCACAGCATGCCTTCAGACGGCTCGCCACGCAGTTTTGCCGCTTTGATTTTGAAATCGCCCGGCAGCACAGCGCCAACGGTCGCTACCGCCACTTTCAGGCCCTGACGGCAGTTTGGCGCGCCGCAGACGATATCCAACAGGCGCTCGCCACCGACGTTGATTTTGGTGACGCGCAGTTTGTCGGCGTTCGGATGCTGGCCGCACTCAACCACTTCACCCACCACGACACCGTGGAACGCACCGGCAACCGGATCCACGCCGTCCACTTCAAGGCCGGCCATGGTGATTTGCTCAGACAGCGCAGCGCTGTCCAGGGCTGGATTTACCCATTCGCGTAACCAGAGTTCACTGAATTTCATTGGATAACCTGCCCTTATTTAAATTGTTTGAGGAAACGTAAATCATTTTCGAAGAAGGCGCGCAGATCGGTCACACCGTAGCGCAGCATGGTGAGACGCTCCATGCCCATGCCAAACGCAAAGCCCGAATAAATTTCCGGATCGATGCCAACATTGCGCAATACGTTCGGGTGCACCATGCCGCAACCCAGCACTTCCAACCACTTGCCGTTTTTACCCATCACGTCCACTTCTGCGGACGGTTCGGTGAACGGGAAGTAAGAAGGACGGAAGCGAATTTGCAGATTCTCTTCGAAGAAGTTGTTGAGGAAATCGTGCAGTGTGCCTTTCAGGTTGGTAAAGCTGATGTCTTTATCGACAATCAAACCTTCCATCTGGTGGAACATTGGCGTGTGCGTCTGATCGTAATCGTTACGATAAACACGGCCTGGCGCGATGATGCGGATTGGCGGCTGCTGGTTTTTCATGGTACGGATCTGCACGCCTGAAGTTTGGGTGCGCAGCAGACGCGTGGCATCAAACCAGAAAGTGTCGTGATCGGCACGCGCCGGGTGATGGCCGGGAATGTTGAGCGCATCAAAATTGTGGTAGTCGTCTTCGATTTCCGGACCTGTTACCACCGCGAAACCCAGTTCGCCGAAGAAGGTTTCGATACGATCGATAGTGCGGGTCACCGGATGCAAGCCGCCATTCTCAACGCGGCGGCCAGGCAGCGACACGTCGATGGTTTCCGCAGCCAGACGCGCATTCAGCTCCGCACTTTCCAGCGTCTCTTTGCGCGCGGTAAGGCGGTCCTGCACTTGCTGTTTGGCCTCGTTGATGACCGCACCCGCAGCCGGGCGCTCTTCTGCTGGCAGTTCACGCAGGGTGGTCATTTGCAGCGTCAGATGCCCTTTCTTACCCAGAAATTCGACGCGCACGGCGTCCAGAGCAGCGATATCCGCCGCCTCGTCGATGGCGGCCGTGGCACGAGCCACCAGGTCTGCGAGTTGGGACATGATTTCCTCTTCTTCCAGCCGGGCTGGTCAGTTCTCGTTGGGATCAGATGATCCGATTAAGTGTCGCCAGAAACAAAAAAGCCTCCACGAGGGAGGCTTTCAGCGCGATTTTTCGTTTCTTTTCTTATGCGCAAAAGCCCCTGATGTTCAGGCGCTAAAGTAAAAAAAGAAACGGAAAATAGCAGCATTCATGCTTGCGTTACCTTGTCATATTTAGAAACCGCACTATTGAAATGCGCAGCGGCCAAAATGTCAATCTTTTGCGTGAGTTGCGGGTAATAAAAAAGGGAGCAAGCTCCCTTTTTCAACTGACTTACGCCAGAGCTGATTTTGCTTTTTCAACAAGTGCAGTAAATGTCACTTTGTCGAATACAGCGATGTCAGCCAGAATCTTACGGTCGATTTCAATAGAGGCTTTTTTCAGGCCATTGATGAAACGGCTGTAAGAGATACCGTTCTGACGAGCCGCAGCGTTGATACGCGCGATCCACAGTTGACGGAACTGACGCTTACGTTGACGACGGTCACGGTAAGCATACTGACCAGCTTTGATAACAGCCTGGAAGGCAACGCGGTATACACGTGAACGTGCACCATAGTAGCCTTTAGCTTGTTTTAAGATTTTCTTGTGACGTGCGCGAGCAATTACACCACGTTTAACGCGAGCCATGTGAGCTCTCCTATATCATATTCTGTGATTTCCCTTCATCTTTCGTGCCGCAGCGGCGTTGGCTGTCTTCATTCATCCCAGTCACTTACTGATGTAAGTTCAGGGATTCATTCAGTTGCCGCCTTGCTGCAATCCGAAATCTTTCGGGGAATTAAACTAAAAAAATTTACTTATGCGTACGGCAGGCAGGCAATAACCAGACCCAGATCGCCTTTAGACACCATGCCTTTCGGACGCAGGTGACGTTTACGCTTAGTAGACTTTTTAGTCAGAATATGACGCAGGTTCGCGTGCTTACGCTTGAAGCCGCCAGAAGCGGTCTTCTTGAAGCGCTTAGCGGCGCCACGTACAGTTTTAATCTTTGGCATTTTTACAAATATCCACTTCGCATTGTTAATAAAATGAATCAGACAGGCGAATAAAAATCCGCACAACGCAAGCGCTGCGCGGCTTTATTACTTGAAGGCCTACTGTTTCTTCTTAGGAGCGAGCACCATGATCATCTGACGACCTTCGATCTTCGAAGGGAAGGATTCGACAATCGCCAGATCCATGTCTTCACACAGATCTTTACGGACGCGGTTAAGCACTTCCATACCGATCTGCTGGTGCGCCATCTCACGACCGCGGAAACGCAGCGTGATTTTGGCTTTATCACCCTCTTCCAGAAAGCGAATCAGGTTGCGTAGTTTGACCTGATAGTCGCCATCATCGGTACCAGGACGGAATTTGATTTCCTTAACCTGGATAACTTTCTGCTTCTTCTTCTGTTCCTTAGAAGACTTGCTTTTTTCATAAAGGAACTTGCCGTAATCCATGATACGGCAAACCGGCGGTTCGGCGTTCGGGCTGATTTCAACTAAATCTACGCCGGCTTCTTCAGCTTTCTCAATGGCTTCACGCAGGGTGACAATGCCAAGTTGCTCGCCGTCTACGCCAGTTAAGCGCACTTCGGTGGCACGGATTTCGCCGTTGATACGGTTCGGACGTGTTGGTTGTACTCGTTTTCCGCCTTTAATAACCTGTTTCCTCTAATTGGTGAAGATGTCGGCTGCGAATCTCTTGTTGCAGCTTCTCAACAAACACATCTACGTCCATGCTCCCAAGGTCTTTACCACGGCGGGTGCGCACGGCAACTTTGCCTGCTTCCACCTCTTTGTCACCGCAAACCAGCATATAAGGGACGCGACGTAATGTGTGCTCGCGGATTTTAAAGCCTATCTTCTCGTTTCTCAAGTCTGCTTTGACACGAATGCCAGCATTCTGCAATTTCTTCGTCAATTCACTGACGTATTCTGACTGACTATCGGTGATATTCATCACCACAGCCTGCACCGGCGCCAGCCAACTCGGGAAGAATCCAGCGAATTCTTCGGTCAGGATGCCGATAAAGCGCTCCATTGAACCGAGAATTGCGCGATGGATCATTACCGGTGTCTGGCGGTCGTTGTTTTCGCCGACAAAAGTCGCGTCCAGACGCTTCGGCAGGGAGAAGTCTAGCTGAACGGTACCACACTGCCAGGCGCGGTCGAGACAATCGTACAGGGTAAACTCAATTTTAGGGCCGTAGAAGGCACCTTCTCCCGGCTGATATTCGAATGGAATATCATTCTCTTTCAGCGCTTCTGCCAAATCCACTTCCGCACGATCCCACATTTCGTCGGTACCGATACGTTTTTCCGGACGGGTCGACAGCTTCACCACGATTTTTTCAAAACCGAAGGTGCTGTACATGTCGTATACCATGCGGATACAGCTGTTCACCTCATCACGTACCTGATCTTCGGTACAGAAGACGTGAGCATCATCCTGGGTAAAGCCGCGCACGCGCATCAGACCATGCAAGGCACCTGATGGCTCGTTACGATGGCAGCTGCCAAACTCCGCCATACGCAGCGGCAGGTCGCGGTAGGATTTCAGACCCTGATTAAAGATCTGAACGTGGCCTGGGCAGTTCATCGGCTTGATGCAATATTCACGGTTCTCTGAAGAGGTGGTGAACATGGCTTCTTTATAGTTCTCCCAGTGCCCGGTTTTCTCCCACAGCACGCGGTCCATCATGAACGGACCTTTCACTTCCTGATAGTCGTACTCTTTCAGCTTGGTACGCACAAACACTTCCAGCTCGCGGAAGATGGTCCAGCCGTCATTGTGCCAGAACACCATGCCCGGTGCTTCTTCCTGCATGTGGTAGAGATCGAGCTGCTTACCGATTTTACGGTGATCGCGCTTCGCCGCTTCTTCCAGACGCTGCAGATAGGCAGCCAACTGCTTTTTATCCGCCCAGGCCGTACCGTAAATACGCTGCAGCATTTTGTTGTCGCTGTTGCCGCGCCAGTAAGCCCCGGAGATTTTCTGCAGTTTGAAGTGATGGCAGAAACGCATATTCGGCACGTGCGGACCGCGGCACATGTCGATGTATTCTTCATGTTGATACAGGCCAGGACGATCGTCGTGGCTGATGTTCTCGTCAAGAATGGTGGTTTTGTAGCTTTCGCCACGCTCAGCAAACACGTCACGTGCTTCCTGCCAGCTCACCTTTTTCTTCACCACATCGTAGTTGGTTTCAGCCAGCTGGTGCATACGCTTTTCCAGCAGCTCAAGATCTTCCTGGGTTAAGGTATGTTCCAGGTCAACGTCATAATAGAAACCGTTATCAATCACCGGGCCGATCGCCATTTTGGTGTTTGGCCACAGCTGCTTAATCGCATGCCCTAACAGGTGCGCGCAAGAGTGACGAATGATTTCTAAACCGGCGTCGTCTTTAGCGGTAATAATCGCGACCTGAGCGTCCTCGGTGATCGGATCAACCGCATCAACCAATTCGCCATTCACGCGACCCGCGATGCAGGCTTTCGCCAAACCCGGTCCAATATCCAACGCAATATCCATCACGCTGACCGGACGGTCAAAGCTGCGCTGGCTGCCATCAGGAAGAGTAATTACTGGCATTTCATATCCTTAATTGCAGTGGTAAGCCACACGAAAGCCTACATGCAAAAATGAGTTTCATAGTGTGTAACCCGGCGTGATGTCAGACCCACGTTGTCGGAATGACGCCAGGAATGTAAAGCGGCGATGATAATAGCAGCTTTCGCCGCCGATCAAAACCCGTGCAGAGATTCGCTAAGCTAAAGAGAAATAAAAAAAACCGCTGCGAGGCACAGGCCTGGCAGCGGTGATTCACATCCGTCTCGCTTACATTGAGTATGAGAGCTGGATCGTAGTTTTGGTATCGGTACGATCCGGCGCAGATTCTGGCGGATTATTGTTCCAGGTCACGTTGTAGCCCAGCTTCAGCGCGAAATGGGCATTGATGGCCACCTGCAGCGCGGTTTCTGAGTTCAGCGTGGTGTCTTCACCGAAGCTGCTCAGCACAGAAACACCCTGGATAAATTTGGTGGTATCTGTCAGCTGCCATTGATAGCTCACTGCACCATAACCCAATGCTTTGGTTTCATGGCCGCCATCATGGAAATCGTCGTAACGCACACCCGGACCGAATTCAGCACGCAGTGAGTGAACCGGGCCGCTGAGGATCTGACGACCGTAACCGGCGGTCAGCACATCGCGTGAGTCATAACCGTTGAAACGGTCGCTTAGCCAGCTTGCCTGGCCAAACAGGTAATCAGCGCTATTGAGGTTATAGCGGCTACGGCCACCGATATTGTAAGTCTCAGATGAACGCTCATCGTTTGAGGAGTTGTTTGCGGCGTTGCCCCATAGACTCAATGCGGTATTGGTTTGATACCACGTCATATTGGTAGACGCACTCAGCGAAGAACTGGTGGTGTTTCCAGTTTGAGCCAGGTAACCCGCTGACGCGCTGCCTTCAAACGGCTTTTTCGCCGTTGCAGGGTCATCCATGGAGGTGAAAACGGCGTTATCTGCAAAGGCCTGGTGACAAAATGCTCCAGTAGAGAGCAATAAAACAGCGGACAGCTTGTTAAAGGCTTTCATTAAAAGTAATCCGTACGACAGTTTAAAAAACGAAGAGTCTGAAGCGTTTCTCCGGCCAATCAATGCAATTTACCGTAAGTTTTGTAAAAAAGTATGTATCCGCATAAAAAACCAGGAAAGCCGCTGGACCGCTCTTTTAATGGGACTTTTCCCATTTTCGCTGCGCATTATAGGGGGCAATTACTCAAATAGCAGCCTGAAGGCTACAAGATTTTTCTGAACTCTTTTGACAAAGCTTTACCTGCTATTTTAACTAATGAATTGGCTAAAATTCGCTCTATACAGCGCGCTGGTCTACGCTGAAATCTGTTCGATAACAATGAGGTGAATAATGAGTGGCCATGATGTCAAACGTTACATTGTCACGTTGAAGTATCAGGAAAGTGGACTCGGCGACGTGCAGTCAGTGAACAGCGCCATGATCAATGGCGGATACAGCACCACCTTAAGCGATGATGAAGGTCATCCACATGAGTTGGGCACCAATAGCTTCGGCATTGTCAGCGCGTTAGAGGAGCATGAAATAGCAGAGCAAGCTGCGGGATATGCCCAAATCGCGCTCGGTCATAAACCTGAGGTCACCGTCATCACGTTAGAGGCGTTTCTGAAACAACAATCCTGACGCAGTGCAAAAAACGGCATCGACGCCAGGTTTGCTCAGGTTTTGCGCGTTACAATCGAACTCACGCAGCGAACAAAGAGGATTACCCGATGTGGTCAGCCATTAGTCGTCTGTTAAGCGAGTACGCCGGTGATGCCGAAATCACCGACCGTCAGGAACTTCCCGGTGGCGATGTCCATCCCGCCTGGCGCATCCGCTATGGCGAGTTGGATGTGTTCGTCAAATGTAACACCCGCGATATGCTCACCTTGTTCAGTTGGGAAGCCGATCAACTCGACCTGCTGGCGCGCACGCAAACCGTTCGCGTCCCGAAAGTGTATGGCGTTGGCAATGATCGTGATACCAGCTTCCTGCTGCTGGAATATATTCCGCCTCATCCCTTTACCGCACAGAGCGCTTTCCAGCTCGGCCAGCAGTTGGCGCATCTACACCAATGGAGCGAGCAACCGCAATTTGGTCTCGATTTCGACAACAACATCACCACCTCACCTCAGCCGAATAGCTGGTTACGCCGCTGGTCAGTGTTCTTCGCTGAGCAGCGCATCGGCTGGCAGCTGCAACTGGCCGCGGAAAAAGGCGTGCACTATGGCGATACCGAACTGATTGTTGATTGTGTGCAGCGCACGTTAGCCAACCACCATCCGCAACCTTCTTTATTACACGGCGATTTGTGGCCCGCCAACTGCGCCGGCAGCGCAGAGGGTCCGTGGTTGTTTGATCCCGCCTGCTATTGGGGTGATCGCGAGTGCGATTTAGCGATGCTGAGTTACTACGCCGATTTGCCGCGCCAGATCTACGATGGCTACCAGGCGGTTTGGCCACTGGAAGACGGATTCTCGCAGCGTCAGCCGGTGTATCAGCTCTATTACCTGCTGAATCGCGCCAATGTTTTCGGCGGCAACTGGACGGGCGAAGCGCAGTTCGCCATCGGCCAGTTGTTAGATGAAGATGTGTTGGGCGAACGTCAGGCCAGACCGGCCTGACGTGTTACAGCATGCCGAGCAGTTTCAGCACAAAGTAGCCCGCGATAGCGATAATGATCGGCAGGATATAGAGCGGGAAAATCTGCAAGAAAATGGTGTGACGCGGGATGTGGATTTTCTCTTCCAGCTGCGCTCGCGTGCGCCCTTCACTGCCTTTGGCCTGTTCCATGATCAGCTGATCTTCAATTCCCTCTTTAATATGGCGCGACTGACGCCACATGCGCGCACCTGAAGCCTGCAGCGCAATGCCGATAAAGATCAGGATGTAGATCAGCCAAAACCCGATATTCGCGCCACCGTTAAATTCCGGCACCGGAGAGTTCTGCCAAAACACATAGAGAAACGGCGTATTGAACTTCACCATGTCGACCATGACATGCACAAAATCGAGCATCACGGCATCGATGCCCGGCTGCTTTTCACTGTGCTTAAACATAAAGCCCAGCAGCGAAATAATCGTGGATAACAATGCGGGTATAAAAATCACCCAGCCAGCCACTCGCTTAAGGATGGCGATGCGGCCAGCCTGTTGGTAAGTCATGGTGTCTCCCTGAACCAAAAATAGTTTTGCCTAAGTCTACCTGCACTACTGCAATTTTTCCTGAAAAATGCGTGGCCTGCCGCAAGTCGGCTTTATCCGGCTCTCGTGCTATGGTAAGCCAAATTTCTAAGGGAGCAGTTATATGTCATATCGTCGTCCTGTATTGGCCGCCATCTTTGATATGGATGGATTGTTGATCGACTCAGAACCGCTGTGGGATCGCGCGGAACTGGATATTTTCGCCAGCCTTGGCGTGGATATCACCCGCCGCCACGAGTTGCCCGATACGCTGGGTCTGCGCATCGATCAAACCGTGCGCATGTGGTTTGAAGCGCTGCCGTGGAGCGGTCCGGATCAACAGGAAGTGACGCAACGCATCATCGCCCGCGCGCTGGCGCTGGTGGAAGAGACGCGTCCGCTGCTGCCTGGCGTGGAGCAGGCGCTGCAACTGTGCCAGCAGCAAGGTTTGAAAATCGGCCTCGCCTCCGCCTCGCCGCTGCACATGCTGGAGCGCGTGCTGGAGATGTTTGACCTGCGCAAATACTTTGATGTGCTGGCGTCCGCGGAAGCGCTGCCGTACAGCAAGCCGCATCCGCAGGTCTATCTCGACGCCGCAGCCAAACTGGGTATCGATCCGCTTAACTGTGTCACGCTGGAAGATTCCTTCAACGGCATGATCGCCACCAAAGCCGCACGCATGCGTTCAATTGTGGTGCCGGCAGCCGAGCATCGTGAAGATGCGCGTTGGGCGCTGGCCAATGTGGTTCTTGATGATTTAACCCAGCTCAAACCCGAACATCTGCACGGTTAATCGCAGCCCGCTTAACGCGGGCTTTTTTATGCAACTTGATCGCGCACGCAAATAAATAAAACATCGTTTCATTTTTATTGAATTCACATCTCATCCTGCCTAAGATGCCCAAAGACCCGCATCGGGACCACTTCCTTTGACTCTTGAGAGGCCTGAGATGGACATTCGTCAAAGCATTCATAGCGAGCATGCCAAAACCCTGGACACGGACGGCTTACGCCGTGAGTTTCTGATCGACAAGATTTTCGACGCCGACAATTACACCCTCACTTACAGCCATATCGATCGCATCATTATCGGCGGCGTGATGCCGGTGCAGAAACCGGTGACTATCGGCCATGAAGTGGGTAAGCAGCTGGGCGTAAGTTACTTTCTCGAACGCCGCGAACTCGGCGTAATCAACATCGGTGGACCCGGGGTGATTGAAGTGGATGGCAAAACCTGGGAGATTGGTCAGCAGGAAGCGTTGTATGTCGGACAAGGCGCGCAGAACGTGGTTTTCCGCAGCAGCGATGCCAGCCGCCCGGCGAAGTTTTACTACAATAGCGCGCCGGCACACACCCATTATCCAGACAAAAAAATCACCCTCGACGAGGCAGTGAAAGCCACGCTCGGCGACGCGGCCACCTCGAACCGCCGCACCATTAACAAATTCATCGTGCCCGACGTGTTGCCAACCTGCCAGTTAACCATGGGATTAACCCGCCTTGATGACGGCAACTTGTGGAACACCATGCCGTGTCACACCCACGAACGTCGCATGGAAGTCTATTTCTATTTCGATATGGCCGACGACAGCGCCGTGTTCCACATGATGGGCCAGCCGCAGGAGACGCGTCATCTATTGGTCCATAACGAGCAAGCGGTGATTTCACCAAGCTGGTCGATTCACGCGGGCGTGGGAACGCAGCGCTATACCTTTATCTGGGGCATGGTGGGTGAAAACCAGGTATTTGATGACATGGACCACGTCAACATCAGCGCACTGCGCTAACAAGGAGCGAATCATGATACTCAACGCATTTAATCTTGCAGGCAAAATCGCGCTGGTCACCGGCTGCAATACCGGTTTAGGACAAGGTATGGCGCTGGGTCTGGCGCAGGCGGGATGTGACATTATTGGCGTCAACCGCGCCGGACCGGATGATACGCAGGCCAAAGTTGAGGCGTTAGGCCGCCGTTTTTGGTCAATTCAGGCCGATCTGACCAAGCCGTCCATCGTGCCGCAAATTGTTGAACAGGCGGTGGCGCATGCCGGTCGCATCGATATCCTGGTGAATAACGCCGGCATCATTCGCCGCGAAGATGCACTCAACTTCAGCGAGCAGGATTGGGATGATGTGATGAACATCAACAGCAAAAGTCTGTTCTTCCTGTCACAGCAGGTCGCCCGGCAGTTTATCGCGCAAGGCAGTGGCGGCAAGATCATCAATATCGCCTCGATGCTGTCGTTCCAGGGCGGCATTCGCGTGCCTTCTTATACCGCATCAAAAAGCGCAGTGATGGGGTTAACCCGTTTGATGGCCAACGAATGGGCGAAGCACGGCATCAATGTTAACGCCATTGCACCGGGCTACATGGCCACCAATAACACGGAACAGCTGCGCAGCGATGAGTCACGCAACGAGGAGATTTTAGGCCGCATTCCATCAGGTCGCTGGGGCATCCCGGACGACATGATGGGCCCGATTGTGTTCCTCGCCTCCAGCGCCTCCGACTATGTGCAAGGTTATACGTTGGCCGTCGACGGCGGATGGTTAGCGCGCTAGGCTAACCTGTTCTTTTCCCGCGTCATTGTGACGCGGGAAACTGAAAAATATTAACGCTTCGTTACAGCGTCACCATTCTCATTCACTGGATAAATCCCTATACTGGATGCATCGACAGTTTTATGCAGCCAGGTTTCATCATGACGGCCGAAGGCCATATCATTTTTGCCATTGCCAGCGCCATTTTTGCCAAGCGCGCGGAGCTTACGCCAGTATTGGCCAGCGCCGACTGGTGGCATTTAGTGCCTGCTGCGCTGTTAACCTGCCTGCTGCCCGATATCGATCACCCTAAATCCGTGTTAGGCCAGCGCTTAAAGTGGCTATCGCATCCCATCGCCCGCATCTTTGGTCATCGCGGTTTTACCCACAGTTTGCTGGCGGTGGCGGTGAGTTTGTGGCTATTCCAGATCAATGTGCCCGCCGACTGGTTTCTTCCCGCCGACGTGCTGCAAGGCATGACGCTCGGCTATCTCAGCCATATTGTCGCCGATATGCTCACGCCCGCCGGCGTGCCGCTGCTGTGGCCCTGCCGCTGGCGCTTCCGTTTGCCCATCCTGAATAGTCAAAAAGGTAACCAGCTGGAGCGCGCACTTTGTCTGGCGCTGGTCGGTTATGCGTTATGGTTCCCGCCCGGCATGCCCTCTTTTGGTGCCAACGGCTGGCCGGAGCAACTGTTCAATACGCTACAAAATGGCGTCGGTCGGTTGGTTAATGGTCAAAACGGTCAATAAGCAGTCGAATCAAGCGTTAAAGTTATAAAGCATTCTTTTTGGGTATAAGCCCGCCCCACGCTGAACTGATAACATTCCAAATATTCCCTAACGGGGACTTACTGTTTTTCGTGCCATCCCAGGATGGCGCGTCACACTCTGGAGTTGAGCATGGATTTTCCCCTCATTATTAATATCGTGGCGTTTATCGCACTACTGATTCTGCTGAATCGGATTGGCAACCAAAGCTGGAGCCTGTCCAAACGCGTGCTGACCGGTTTGGTTTTCGGTGTGGCCTTTGGTCTGGCTCTGCAAACCATCTATGGCGAAAACAGCCCAACCGTGAAAGCGTCGATTGGCTGGTTCAATATCGTCGGTAACGGCTACGTGCAATTGTTGCAGATGATCGTGATGCCGCTGGTGTTCGCCTCGATTCTGAGCGCGGTCGCACGTCTGCACAATGCCTCATCGCTGGGTAAAATTAGCGTGCTGACCATTGGCGTGCTGCTGTTTACCACCGCAATCTCCGCGCTGGTCGGCGTGCTGGTGACCGGCCTGTTTGGCCTTAGCGCTGAAGGTCTGGTGCAAGGTGCGCAGGAAACCGCGCGTCTGAGCGCGATTCAGAGCAACTACGTGGGCAAAGTGGCTGATCTCAGCACGCCACAGCTGCTGCTCTCCTTCATTCCGAAAAACCCGTTTGCCGATCTGGCGGGCGCCAATCCCACCTCGATCATCAGCGTAGTGATTTTCGCCGCCTTCCTCGGTGTGGCGGCGCTGCAACTGCTGAAAGATGACAAGGTAAAAGGCGAGCGCGTGCTGGTAGCGATCGATACCCTGCAATCCTGGGTCATGAAGCTGGTGCGTTTGATCATGAAGCTGACGCCGTACGGTGTGCTGGCGCTGATGACCAAAGTAGTAGCCGGTTCCAACCTGCAGGACATCATTAAGCTGGGTGGCTTTGTGGTGGCCTCTTATCTCGGTCTGGCGATCATGTTTGCCGTACACGCGCTGCTGCTGTCGGTTAACGGCATCAACCCAATGCGCTTCTTCCGTAAAGTATGGCCGGTGATCACCTTCGCCTTCACCAGCCGTTCCAGCGCCGCCAGTATTCCACTGAACGTGGAGACTCAAACGCGTCGCCTGGGAGTGCCAGAATCGATCGCCAGCTTCTCGGCGTCATTCGGTGCCACCATCGGCCAGAACGGCTGTGCCGGTCTCTATCCCACCATGCTGGCGGTGATGGTTGCGCCAACCGTGGGCATCAACCCGTTTGATCCAATGTGGATTGCAACGCTGGTAGGTATCGTGACGCTGAGTTCTGCCGGTGTGGCTGGCGTCGGCGGCGGCGCCACCTTCGCCGCGCTGATCGTGCTGCCGGCGATGGGCCTGCCGGTCACGCTGGTCGCGCTGCTGATCTCCATCGAACCGCTGATCGATATGGGGCGTACCGCGCTCAACGTTAATGGTTCAATGACCGCCGGTTCACTCACCAGCCGCTGGCTCGGATTGACCGACAAGAAAGTGCTGGAGAGCGACGAACACGCCGAACTGGCACACCGCTAAATTGATGAGTTGCAACAACGGCAGATCGCAAGGTCTGCCGTTTTTTTATGCCTGCGAGATGCCCCGTAAGATCGCCATTTATGACGACCTTCCCCGCTTTCCTCCCCAATTCAACCCAATCATGGCGCTAGCGTCAGGAAAGCGTTAAGCATGGTAAACAGAGGAAAAATCAGCCGCTTTTCGCTTGAGTTTTCGCTCAGGAAGGCCAATTCTGCAGTTAATCACAGCAGGAGAATCACCGATGAAAACAGTTATCGCCTCGGTGCTGGCGTTAACCTTATTAACACCAGCCATCAGTTTTGCCCATCCCGGCGGTTGGGGCCCCGGCCCAGGCCCGCATTGGGGTGGAGGTCCACGTTGGGGCGGTCCCGGCCCGCTGCGTTTCCTACCCGAAGCAGCAACCGCCGTTTTGCTGGGCGGTCTGACCTATTACATGCTGAACGGTAACTACTATCAGCGTCAGGGCGACACCTATGTAGTGGTGCAGCCGCCTGAAGCCCCGCCGGGCGGCGGTATGCGCGTGCTGGATTTCAACGGCAAGCGTTATTACGTGCAGGAAGGTCATTACTACCAGCGCGAGATCGGCGGCGAGTATATCGAAGTGCCGCGTCCTTACGGTTTATAAGCGCCACAACGAAAAACGGCCCGTCAATGACGGGCCGTTTCTTATTCTGCTGCGATTACTGAGCCGCTTGCGGATCGGTATCGTAGTCTTTACAGCTCTGGAAACCGTAGTTCATGACGCGACCGGTATCGTTATAGCTCACGAAGTAGGTCTGCGGTTTGCCGTCGCGCTCGCCAATTACGTAAGTCTGGCAAGTACCGCGGGCGTGAACCATGGTGATTTCAGTAGACGCTGGGCCGGCAATCTGGCGAACCTGATCGCGCGTCATACCTTTCTTAACATCCTTCACTACCGGCTTGGTTACGTAGCTTTCGGCTTTGTCATAAGTCGTACAACCAGACAGGGCTGCCAGCGTCATAGCGGCAGCGATACATCCCATCACTTTATTCATGTTGTTGTTCCTCGTTTTTTTGTCCGTGTGAAATTAGCCTGGAACATAAATCCAGATTTATCAACTTTATGGGATAAATTTAGCTAAATTCCGAAGCGTTAGGATTTGGTAAAAATGCTGTGTTGATGCGCTACGGTTCGTATAATCACCCGCGAAAAAATACCTATAGCAATGAATAAAGACAGAGGATTAATGACACCTGCACCTTCTAATCGGCTGGTTTATGCCATCACGCTGGGCCTGCTCGCTGCGCTCGGGCCACTTTGTATCGATCTATATCTGCCGGCGCTACCGGAGCTGGCGCGCGATCTGCACACCGAAACCGCCACGGCGCAGCTGAGCCTCACCGCTGGCTTGCTGGGTTTAGGTGCGGGTCAATTGCTGTTTGGGCCAATGAGCGACAAGTTTGGTCGCCTCCGTCCGCTACTGTTATCGCTGGTGCTGCTGTTTATTGCCTCGATTGGCTGTGCGCTGGCAAAAGACATCCACTCGCTGCTGGTAGCGCGTCTGTTTGAAGGTTTGGCAGGCGCCGGCGGCGCGGTGCTGTCGCGTGCCATTGCCCGAGATATGTACAGCGGCCATGAGCTGACGCGTTTCTTTGCACTGCTGATGCTGGTCAACGGTTTAGCGCCGATTGGTGCGCCGGTGCTGGGCGGCGCCTTGATGACGGTGCTTAACTGGCGCGGCATTTTCGTGGTGCTCGGCTGCATCGCCGTCGTGCTGATCTTCCTTGCCCGCTGGAAATTGCACGAAACTTTACCGCCAGCGCGCCGCAGTCAGGGCTCGATTTTTTCCGCCTGGGCGGCGCTCGGCCAGGTCGTCACACATCGGCAGTTTATGGGCTTCTGCCTGACGCAAGGTTTTATGATGTCCGGCATGTTTGCCTATATCGGCGCCTCGCCGTTTGTATTGCAACAGCTGTACGGCCTGACGCCGCAAGCATTTAGCTTCTGCTTCGCTGCCAACGGCTTCGGCCTGATTATTGCATCACAAACCAGTGCGCGCCTCTGTCCGCTGTGGGGAGAATATCGCGTACTGAAAGGTGGCCTGACGCTGGCGTTTGTTGCGTCGAGCGGCTTGCTGCTGGCGGGACTTACCGGCGCGGCGCTGCCAGTTCTGCTGGTTGCGCTGTTCTTTACCATTGCCAGTAACGGCGTGATCGCCACCACCGCTTCTTCGCTGGCGATGCAAAGCCAGGGCCAGCGCGCGGGCAGCGCCTCGGCGGTGATTGGCGTCGGCATGTTCACCTTTGGTGCCATTAGCGTACCCATTACCGGCCTGGGCGGCACCTCGGTCGCGAGCATGACCGGCACCATCTTTGGCTGCTTTATGCTGGCGATTGTGTCGTTCAATCTGCTGGTGCAGAAGGCAAAAAACGTCTGATTTGCCAGCAAATAACCTGAACAACCAGCCATGCGGCTTGTTGTTTGTGGGGAGAGGCGTTAGCTTTAGCAGATGATTCGCATTGTGCCGTCAGGCTACTGACTTGAGGAGAGGTTCATGTCACTGCAACAGGAAATCATTGAAGCCCTTGGTGTAAAACCGGTTATCGACCCGCAGCAGGAGATCCGCGTCAGCGTTGATTTTCTGAAGTCTTACCTGAAAGCCCATCCCTTTTTGAAAACGCTGGTACTCGGCATCAGCGGCGGCCAGGATTCGACACTGACCGGCATTTTGTCGCAAACCGCGATTCGCGAACTGCGTGAAGAGAGCGGCGATAACGATTACACCTTTATTGCCGTGCGTTTGCCGTATGGCGTGCAGGCCGATGAGCAGGATTGTCAGGATGCGCTGGCATTTATCCAACCCGATCGCACGCTGGTGGTGAACATCAAAGAAGCGATCCTGGCCAGCGAACGTGCGTTGAAAGATGCGGGTATTACGGTATCGGATTTCGTGCGCGGCAATGAAAAAGCGCGTGAGCGCATGAAAGCGCAGTACAGCATCGCCGGCATGACCAAAGGCGTGGTGGTCGGTACTGACCATGCGGCAGAGGCAATCACTGGTTTCTTCACCAAGTACGGTGACGGCGGCAGCGACATCAACCCGATCTTCCGCCTGCATAAAGGCCAGGGCAAACAGCTGCTGAAAACGCTGGGCTGCCCGGAACACCTCTATCTCAAGCATCCTACTGCCGATTTGGAAGATGATCGTCCTGGCTTGCAGGATGAAGTGGCGCTCGGCGTGACTTATCAGCAAATCGATGCCTATCTGGAAGGCAAGACCATCGATGTCGCCGCAGCAAAAACCATCGAAGGCTGGTATCTGAAAACTGAGCACAAACGTCGTCCGCCGATCACCGTGTTCGACGACTTCTGGAAGAAGTAAGTGCATGGCGTTTCCCGCCGTCCGGGCGGGAAACTTTCTCATCGCCGCTGACTGGCGAGAAAAAGCACAGTTTGATACACTGGATGGACAACCAGTAATTGGAGTGTGCTTTGGTCAGACGTGCAGCCAGCCACCGCCTCGATTTCGATGCGGCAGCCATCTATCAATATCCCGAACATCTACGTCAGTGGCTGGAAGGTTTACCCAACCAGCCGGGCGTCTATACCTTTCACGGTGAAAGCGAAAATCTGCCGCTGTATATCGGCAAAAGCGTCAACCTGCGCAGTCGGGTGATGGCGCATTTCCGGGCGCCGGATGAAGCCAAAATGCTGCGTCAGGCGCGGCGCGTCACCTGGATCCCCACCGCTGGCGACGTCGGCGCTCAGCTGCTGGAAGCGCAGATGATCAAAACGCAACAGCCGCTGTTTAATAAGCGCCTGCGTAAGAACCGCCAGCTCTGTTCGCTGCAGCTGGGCGACGGTGCGCCGCAGGTGGTGTATGCAAAGGATCTCGACTTCTCCCGCTCGCCCAATCTTTATGGCCTGTTTCGCAGTCGCTTTGCCGCGCTGGAGAAGCTAAAAGCCATCGCCGATGAGCAGCGCTTGTGCCACGGCTTGCTTGGGCTGGAGTCGTTGCGTCCGGGACGCGGCTGTTTTCGCGCTGCACTAAAACGCTGCGCCGGTGCCTGCTGTGGTAACGAGTCGGTTGCTGATCATCAGCAGCGCCTGCATACGGCATTAGAGCAGATGCGCATTCAATGCTGGCCGTGGCAAGGCCCGGTTGGCATGGTGGAAACGGGGACAAACATTACGCAAATCCATGTGATCGATCACTGGTTCTGGCTGGGATCGGTCAGCAGCGAGGCCGAAGCGCGCCAGCTGCAGCGCGCCTCGCACGGCTTTGATCATGACGGCTACAAAATTCTCTGCCGTCCGCTGCTTTCGGGTGTGTTCCCGCTGATCGAGCTGTAAAACAAAACCGCCGAGGTTGCCCAAAGCATCAGATGCGATGGACAACCCCGGCGGTCTCTATTCCGTTAGCGAAAGAACTTATTCAGCATCAGCCAGCGGTGGTGGCGTTTTACCATCGTGCGGGCCTTTCTCAGTTAAGCGCTTCTCAAAGTTCGCGTTGTACTGTTTCTTCTGCTCTGGTGTCAGCACGTTGTAGATCTTGTTCTGAGTTTCCATCATCTGCAGCGCACGATCTTTGGCATTAGCCGTCATCTTCTCAGCCTGCACTTCGGCTTTCGCACGGTCAAAGGTATCGGAAGCGATGATGGCATGGTCAGCACGACGCTCTTCCAGCGACGGGCGTTTCATCTCTTTATGTCCATCACGCAGAATCGTTTTGATCTGCGCTTTCTGCGCATCGGTCAGGTTCAGACCTTTAAACATCATCTCCATACCGTGATGGCGCATCGGCGGCTTGTGCATCGGTTTTTCGCTGCCTGCTGGCGGCGGAGTCAGGTTGTCTGCCGCTGCATGGACGATATTTGCAGCACCAAAAGCCATTGCGGTAGCCAGGAACACAGAAGTTAATTTACGCATAATATTGTCCTTACTTATCAGTTTAATGACGACAGCCTGTGTCGCGTCTTCGGAAACAAGCATACGACGCTGAACGTCAACTACTCAGAGGCTGAGTAAAGCCCTGAAAGCATAAAAGACAGAGATCAGGCAATCATGGAGAGAAAGAGAAGAAATGCGTGAGGAATTGAAAAAGTTTATGACAATCAAGGGAAAAACGCAGGAATTAAGGAGGAGTGTAACGGTATTGTCGGTTTTCAGGAAGGGAAATGTCGGCGCGTTGATGCCCTCACCCTGGCCCTCTCCCACCGGAAGAGGGAAACGCTGCCACATGTAACTCAATACAAATATTCGCTCGTTCGGCTCCCTCTCCCGCCTGCGGGAGAGGGTTAGGGTGAGGGAAAATCACAACGCCAGCGCCTGCGTCTGTTCATTCTCCTCCACCAGCATCAGCCCCGCGCGCAATCCTGGCGCGACATTCGGATTGGGAAACAGCACATACTCGCGCGCCTGCTGCACGTAGTAACGCCGGTCACCCTCCTCCGCCAGCAGCGTGCCCTGCGGGAAAGCGGTGAAGTTCAGCGTCTCCGGCCCCATGTGCAACACAAACTTATCGCCGTGCCGGGTCAGCTGTTGCGCCACGCGATAATGGCGCGGCTGCTCACGCACCTCCGGCAAGGCATCGCCATACAGCAACGCCGCCAGCGCCCGCTGTACGCCAGCAAACTGGCTTAAATCGTTCTCACCAAACGGCAAAGCCTTGCCCAGCTCCAGTGTGCAGCTCGCCGCATTATGGTGCTCGCAGCTGTAATGGGTGAAGGTGCCGCCCGGTGAACGATGGAACACCAGCGCCTCCATTTCTGCCGCCGCCAGCCAGTGCATAAACGCCTCGGGCCACGGATTGGGATTCAGCGGCATCACGCCAAAACGCGCATGATACGAGCCGCGAATCGCGGTATGCAGATCGAGGTGCCAGCGCACTTCATGATCGAGACAGGCGCGCCAGAAACTCTCCAGCTCCTGCTCCAGCTGCAGCACGCGCTGCGCTTCGGGTACATCGGCCACCTGCTGCCAGCGTCCACCAAACAGGCGGTTGATATCATGTTGCTGGTAGCGCTTGCCGCTGCGCAACGCGGCGGGATTACCCAAAATCACCAGCAAGCGCACTGCCAGCGGCTTCTCGCCTTTTAACAGTGGCGTCAGCAACAGATTGAGAATCTCAACCGGCGCGGTTTCATTGCCGTGAATGCCCGCAGAGAGCACCAGCGCCTGCTGTGTGGGCGTATGCGGCGTGAGGGACATCAGTCCCTCGTTATGCCATTGCCAACTGAGATGATCGTTGCTGCCCTCTCTTTGCTGTGGCGGCTCACCAGACAAGGTCTGCTGTAAAAAATCCTGCATGTTCACTCCTTTTTAACGACGTGGGGCGAACCTCTCACCCCGGCGTTAACGCTGAAACGCGTAGACACTGCCTAAGTCTAGCAGCTTCGTCAGCTCATCCAGCGCGGTGCGCCCTTCACGCAGCAGTTGCGGGTCGGCTAAATCGGCCTGAGTTAAGCGATCGCGGTAGTGGCGATCCACCCAATCGTTGAGCGTGGCAAACAGGCGATCGTTCATCAATACCGCCGGATTCAGCGCCTGACGCTCGGTTTCGGTTAACACCACGCGCAGACGCAAACAGGCCGGACCGCCACCGTTAAACATGCTTTCACGCAGATCGAAAACTTTCAGTTCACGGATTGGCCCGCCGCTCTCCACCAGCTCAGTGAGATAACGCCACACGCCCGCATGCTGGCGTGACTCTTCTGGCAGCACCAGCAGCATACCGCCGTCGGCGCGCTGCAACAGCTGGCTGTTAAACAGATAGGTATTGACCGCATCGGTTACCGATACTTTATCGCGCGGCACTTCAATCGGCTGGAAACCGCTAACGCGGGCGGCGATGTCACTCAGCAACTGCGGCTGGTTCACAAAGGCATCCTGATGGCAGAACAGCACCTGCTGATTGCTCACCGCAATCACATCGTTATGAAACACGCCCTGATCAATCACCGCTGGATTTTGCTGAGCAAACAGCGTGCGTTGCGCATCGAGCTGATGCAACCGCGCCACCGCTTCGCTGGCTTCCCGCGTTTGACGCGCTGGATAACGTGCTGGCGTTGCGCCCTGCTGCTGACCATCACGGCCATAAATAAACAGCTGCACGCCCGCATCACCGTAATCACTGCCGAAACGATTGTGATTGGCCGCGCCCTCATCACCAAACTGCGCCACCTGCGGCAGCGCATCGTGCACGCAGAAGTGCTGCGGATGACGGAAAATCGCGCGCAGCAGATCGGCAGTTTCCGGCGCCTCAATGGCGCGATGGAATTTGTTATTCAGATTGGCGACGGTGAAATGCACGCGACCATCGGCGCTATCCGCCGACGGTGACACCGTGGCGGCATTCGCCACCCACATCGCTGAGGCTGAGCTGGCCGCCGACAGCAGCTGCGGCGCGTGCTTCGCCGCCTGCGCCAGAACCTGCTCATCGCTGCCGCCAAAGCCGAGCTGGCGCAGCAGCGGCAGATTAGGACGTTCGTGCGGCGGGATCACGCCCTGTACGTAGCCCATATCCGCCAGCGCTTTCATCTTCAGCAAACCCTGCTTCGCCGCCAGACGCGGGTTTGAGGGCTGCAGCTGATTGCGCGTCGAGGCTTCGTTACCAAACGACAATCCCGCGTAATGATGTGTCAGGCCGACCAGCCCATCAAAGTTCGCTTCAAATGCTTGCATTATTTCGCCCCCTGCGCGGAGAAATCGAGGCCCGGCGCTAAGCTGCCCGGCAGCGCCAGGCTTGGGCTCTCCAGCGACGCCATTGGCCATGCACAGTAATCGGCGGCGTACCACGCGCTGGCACGATGATTCCCGGATGCGCCAATGCCACCAAAGGGGGCGGTGCTGGCCGCGCCGGTCAGCGGTTTGTTCCAGTTAACGATACCGGCGCGCGCCTCCAGCAATAGCTGATCAAACTGCGCGCGCTGCGGCGAAATCAGACCGCACGACAAGCCATAGCGGGTATTATTGGCGATAGCAATCGCCTGCTCGAAGCTGTCGTAACGAATCACCTGCAGCAACGGACCAAAGACTTCTTCATCCGCTAAATCTTTCACCTCGGTCACATCAATGATGCCCGGCGTGATGATGGCGCTGTCGCGGTCCGGCCAGTGCATGCCGAGCATCACTTTCCCGCCCTTTTCCACCTGCTGCTGCCAGGCGGCAAAAATATGTCCGGCGGCGGTGGGTGAAATCACGCTGCCCATAAACGGCTGCGGCTCGGCATTCCACGCGCCAGGCTGCAAGCGCGCACTGACCTCAACCAAACGCTGCAGGAAGGCATCGCCCGCCGCGCCGCGCTTCACCAGCAGACGACGCGCGCAGGTGCAGCGCTGTCCGGCGGTAATAAAGGCCGACTGAATAGCGATATGTACCGCACCATCAAGATCCGCAGGATCTTCAACAATCAACGCATTGTTGCCGCCCATCTCTAGCGCCAGCATTTTTTCTGGCTGTCCGGCGAACTGACGATGCAGGTGATAGCCGGTGGCGGCGCTGCCGGTAAACAGCAGACCATCAATTTGTGCCGCATTGGCCAGCGCCTGGCCGGTTTCACGACCGCCTTGCAGCAGCGCCATCACGCCCGCTGGTAAACCGGCTTGCTGCCACAGCTGCACGGTTTTCTCCGCCGTCAGCGGCGTCAGCTCGCTCGGCTTAAACACCACGCAGTTACCCGCCAGCAGAGCTGGCACGATATGGCCGTTCGGCAGATGGCCGGGAAAATTATACGGACCAAACACCGCCAACACGCCGTGCGGACGATGGCGCAGCGAGCTCTCTCCATCGGCCTGTTCGCCGGTGCGGTTGTGATAGGCCTTAATCGAGATGGCGATTTTGTTGATCATCGCCTGCACTTCGGTCAGCGTTTCCCAGCGCGGCTTGCCCGTTTCCTGGGCGATGGTTTCCGCCAGCGCGTTTTTGTGGCTTTCAAGTAAACGGGCAAACCCTTCCACCAGCGCCTGACGCTCCGCAAACGGTTTTCTCGCCCACTGCGGGAACGCCGCGCGCGCCGCTTCGCAGGCCGCAGCCACTTGTGCTGCCGATGCCGCTTTGCCCTGCCACAGCGTTTCGCCGGTTACCGGATTGTGTTTGCTCAGGGCGTCAGCGCCGCCGGTCACCCATTGACCTTGAATAAAATGCGTCATGCTTTTTTCTCCTCGCGACACAGCGTGACCACACGCAGTTGATCGCCAATGTTGCAATGCAGCGCCGCGCGCTGGCTTTCAGTCAGTTTTACCGTGCCGGATGCCATCTCCACCGGCAGCAGCGCCACGCGGAAATGCTGGTAATCCGCGTTGGCCACCAGACACAGCGGCCAGCTTTCATCGGCTGCACCGCTCTCAGCGGTTAACTGGCGACTCTTGCGAATGGCACGAATGCGATCGATTTCGCACTCCAGTGTCGGGCCGCCGTCGAAGATGTCGACATAGTTGAGATAGCGGAAACCTTCCGCCTCCAGCACCGCACGCGCGGGCGCGGTTTTCGGATGGACTTCGCCAATCACTTTTTGTGCCGCTTCAGACAGATAATGAATGTAGAGGGGATGTTTGGGCATCAGCTCGGCGATAAAGGCTTTCTGACCGGTGCCGCTCAGGAAATCGGCTTTGCTGAACTCCATCGAGAAGAAGCGGCTACCGACGCTGTCCCAGAATGGCGAGTGGCCATTGTCATCACTGACGCCACGCATCTCCGCCACCACATGTTGCATAAAGCGGTCGCGGAAGTTAGCCATAAACAGAAAGCGCGATTTCGACAGCAGATGGCCATTTTTTCCATCGCGGTAATCGGGATCGAGGAACAGCGTGCAGAGTTCGCTGCTGCCGGTGTGATCGTTGCTCAGCGATAGCGTCGGCAGGCTGGCGTAAACGTTCAGCTCTTTTGAGGCGTGCACCTGTGTGCCAACGCGGAAGTTGTACCAGGGATCCTGCAAACCTACCGCCGCTTCGATGGCGCAAATGCCGACGGCGCGATTATCCTCGCTGTCGGCCAGCACAAACACATAGCCTTGTTCGGCAGGCGGTAATGCGCCTTGCCAGGTGAGCAGCGAACGCTCAATACGGGCTTTAAGCGTTTCGCTATCCGCGGGCAGCGAGGTTAAGCCACCCCCGGTTTTACCCGCCAGCGACAACAACTGCGAGAGATCGTCACGTTCGACGGGGCGAATCACCATCATGATGTGGCTCCTTTGAGCACGCGTTCACAGGCACGTTCGAAACGCGCCAAACCTTCTTTAACTTCGCGCTCGCTGATGTTCAGCGCTGGCGCAAAACGTAACACGTTGGCACCTGCTATCAGCACCATTACGCCCTCTTCGGCCGCGGTGAGGTTGAACTGTTTGGCTTTACCGGCGAAATCGTCGTTTAGCACGGCGCCAATCAACAGACCCAACCCGCGCACTTCTTTAAATACCGGCAGACGCTTGTTCAGTTCCTGCAACGCCGTAACAAACCATTGATGACGCTCGGCCACGCCGGCCATAAATTCCGGCTGATTAATCAGTTCCATCACTTTGCCCGCGACTGCGCCCGCCAGCGGGTTGCCGCCGTAGGTGGTGCCGTGCGTGCCTACGCCCATCACCTGCGCCAGATCTTCACGCGTCAGCATTGCGCCAATCGGGAAGCCGCCACCCAGCGCTTTGGCGGTGGTTAATACATCCGGGGTCACGCCGTAATGCATATAGGCATACAGCGAACCGGTGCGACCCACGCCGCTCTGCACTTCATCAAAAATCAGCAGCGCATGATGTTTGTCGCAGAGTTCACGCAGTCCGCGCAGGAAAGCGGGATCGGCTGGCAGGACGCCGCCTTCACCCTGAATCGGCTCGACGATCACCGCGCAGGTTTGGTCATTGATCAGCGCGGCCGCCGAGGCCAGATCGTTGAAATTAGCGTGTTCGACCGCCGGTGGCAGCGGCGCAAAATCCCGGGAATAGGCAGGTTGTCCGCCTGCTGTCACGGTAAACAGCGTGCGACCGTGGAAAGCATTATTAAAAGCAACGATGCCATTTTTCTCAGCACCGAAACGGTCGTGTGCGGTTTTACGTGCCAGTTTCAGCGCCGCTTCATTCGCTTCAGCGCCGGAGTTACAGAAGAACACGCGATCGGCAAAAGTGGCATCAATCAACTGTTTGGCGAGACGCAGGATCGGTTCATTGGTATAGCCATTTCCGGTATGCCACAGTTTGCCGGCCTGTTCGATCAGCGCCTGCTGCAACGCCGGATGCGCATGTCCCAATGCGTTAACCGCAATGCCACCGGCAAAATCGATATACTCTTTGCCTTGCTGATCCCACAGCGTTGAACCTTCCGCGCGGACCGGAACAAAAGCCGCGGGTGCATAAACTGGCATCATCCATTGATCGAAATTCTGACGTGAAACCTGCAGTGACATAGCCCTTTCTCCTGCTCCACACCCGGTGAAGCCTTTTGTTTTAAAATTGTTAAAAATGTTAAGTGGCAGCTCTACTGTATATTGCAGATAGCGTGCCAGCCAGCCGCAAAAATGCATAACCGTCTTACCACTACGGAATATCAATAACTTAACAGGTGGTGATATTCACTTTAATTGCATAAAAAGTGAATATCAGTCTGATGCAGGCTGAATAGCAGTAATTTATTTAGCGGATTTATGCATCGGCAAAATGAAATATTGCTTTTGTGATCGGGCAGGAAATATTTCGCCAAATTAATGCGATAAACGCACTTTTTTGGGGCGCAATGTGCCTGATTGGTGCAGGAAAGTGATAGCGCGGTGCAAATTTAGCATGGCGCGAATTAATCGGGTTTTAACATTTCCCTCACTGAATTGAATATTATTTCGCCAGTTCATTGTTAAGCGAAAAGCTAAATAACATTTTGTGACCAGGGTTATTATCAGAACAGAAATAAAAGGACACAAAGCCATGAAGCCGATAATTACCCTGCTAATGATTAGCTGGATTCAGATATTTGCTATTGAACAATAATGCATAGGCTTGTGCTATTTCACGAACAAGCTACTGATTTTATTTACGCATCTTTAAATTTAAGGTTATTCAATAAAATCATACAGATAAATATTAAAATCATCATTACACATGTTGTCTTATGGATAAGTTTAACCAATACAAAATTCCACATAATGGAATTTAAGATTAAAAATCACACAAAAAGTTAACGAGAAATATTTAGTTACATATATTGCACTGTCGATCTTGAACCTTTTGTGTCATTTTCTTTTCACCCCGCAGATGGGGACAAAATTAAAAAATATCACAGGGTAAAAATTAAATGATGAAGCGCTCCTTACTGGCAGCAGTGATGCCTTTACTGCTGGGACTTTCTTCGGCTCAGGCCGCCGAAATCTATAACAAAGATGGCAACAAGCTGGACCTGACTGGCAAAATTAACGTCTCGCATCTGTTCTCCGATAACGAAGGGTCAAATGGTGATACCTCGTCTTATACCCGTATTGGTTTTAAAGGCGAAACCAAGATCAACGACCAGCTGACCGGTTACGGTCAGTGGCAGTATCAGTACAGCCTGAGCAACTCAGAAGGCAGCGATGCCAACAGCGGTAACAGAACCCGCCTGGGTTTTGCTGGCCTGAAGTTTGGTCAGTTCGGCTCGATCGATTACGGTCGTAACTACGGTTTGATTTATGACGTGCTGGGTTACACCGATATGCTGCCCTTCTTTGGTGGCGATCAAGGTTACTCTGATGGGTTCCTGTCTAGCCGCTCAGGTGGCGTGTTGACCTGGCGCAACAAAGATTTCTTCGGTCTGGTGAAAGGCTGGAACGTTGCTGCACAGTACGAAGGTAAAAACGATCGTAACGATGCAAACGTTGCCGTACGCCGTTCGAATGGTGATGGCTTCGCCCTCTCCACTTCTTATGATTTCGATTTCGGTCTGAGCCTGGTTGGCGCTTACGCGAGCCTGGATCGTACCAATACGCAGAACCAGGCCTTACGTGGCGAAGGCGAGAAAGCACAGCACTGGACTGCGGGCCTGAAATACGATGCGAACCAGATTTACCTGGCAACCATGTACGGCGAAACGCTCAACGCAACCCCAATCACTGGTGGCTTCGCTAACAAAGCCGTTAACTTTGAAGCCGTTGCGCAGTATCAGTTCATTAACGGACTGCGTCCTTCAATCGGCTATGTTTCATCTAAAGGCAAAGAGATTGAAAATATTGGTGATGTCGATCTCACCAAATACGTCGCTGTAGGTGGAACCTACTACTTCAACAAAAACATGTCTGTGTACGCTGAATACAAGATCAACCTGTTGAAAGATGATAATGCGTTGGGCATCGCTTCTGATGATGTCACCGCTGTGGGTCTGATTTACCAGTTCTAAGTGGCAATACCCTCATGGCTGTTCGGCTAGTGTCGGCTGAATATGCGCAAAGGGCAGCGAAAGCTGCCCTTTTTTATTGGTGCGAGGCGATTACGGTGCCATCAAATCAAAGCGATCATCATCGCCCTGATCCAATGAGAACGGTGGCTGCAATTGCAGGACGATTTCGTTCGAGGTGACCCGGTTCTGTTTGCTGTCTTCTAACACCACCGACAAGCGATAGCTGTTATGCGCACCCGGCGAGCTATCCCACGCGGGCAGGATCACGCTCCAACCCTGCGGATCGTTGGGATTGGCACCCGGCGTCAGGCTCAGCGCCTGGGTATCGCCCTGCCACATCACTTTAGCGATCGGATTGGTGCTGCGGATTTGCAGTTTCAGCGGCAAACTTTCTCCGCCATTCAGCTGCCACGGCGGCGTAGCGAGAAACACCGACAGCGTTTTACGCTGGCGATATTCCAGCACCGGCGTATAGCTGCGCGTCACGTTATCGTAGCGACTGCCGCGCAGTGAGTGCGCAGCCGCTACGTTATCCGGACTCAGCTGCTGGCTGAGCGCCACGCCAAAGCGATAGTTGAGACGCAAGCCGAGCTGATCCTGGCTCTCACCGCTGTCGCTGGTTTTATGGCTGGCAGATAAGGTCACCAGCGGCACCGGTGTGTAGGTGACACCAAAGGTTAATGCTGACGGATTGTGGTAGCGGTTGCCGGAACTAAATAGATCGACGTTATCGCCCAGATATTGCTGCCAGCTTACTGACGCACCGAGTTGGCGATAGTGCGGCAAATAGCCTTGGGTGGTGAAATCATAGCCGCGCGCCATGCGCTGCTGCTGGAAGGGATTGCGATCCTGCCAACCTGAGAGCGGCGTATAGTAGTTGGCGGAGAAGCGCAGATAATCGCCCCATGCTTCGGTACCCAGCGAAGCGCGCTGTAGGCCACTGCTGAACATGCGATCGACAAAACCGTTATAGCCCAGCAGCCATTTTCCTGCCACCCAACGTTGCCCGAGGCCAGCATTGCCGACCAGCCCATCATCAGTTTGATGAAAGCCGACCTGACTAAAAGTCAGGTAGCGATAGTTATCCGCCCAGGGTGTCAGCAGCGAAGCACCGCTGCCGGCAAAATTGCCCTCCATATCCACATTGAAATCGATTTGAGCATTGCCATACGGTGACAACAGCGACTGGCCTTCATCAACCAGTCGATTGCCCACTTCATCGCGGAAATGGTTAAAGGCCCACAGCCCCGCCTGCTGGCCAAGGGCATTGTCGTCCGTACTGTTCTGGCTGGCTTCACCAATGCTTTTGGCAATGGTCGCCAGTTTTTTGTTGAACGCTTCCGTTTCATCCTGGTAACCCAATGCAGGCAACTGATCGGCCATTTTCTGGAAACGTGTGGGATCGCTAAACGGCGCATCGGCGAGTTTAGTGTCAGAGATCAACGCCAGCGCAGGCGCGGATGCGGCAAGTAGTGAAAAACCAGAGAGATAACGCACGCTTTTAGGTGATAACAAAGTAAATAACATAGCTAAAAATAGGGTTCGACCCGGTTCAGAATTAGAGGTGGCTCACAAAACTGCATAAGTCTACCCTAGCATATTCTGATGCAAGTGCCGGACATGTCTGGTTTCGATTAAGGCAGAAAACGAAAAAATCAGAATGTAGGTAAGCAGGCGACGCAATATGTTGTGCCCTGCTTGCCCATCAAGAGATGACCTCTCAAATCATTGAGCGCGCACATTGTAGCGGCGCAATGCATTGCGTAATGCTCGTCAGTTAAAATATGAAACCCCTAATTACCGAGAGCATATGTTGTAGCGGCGCAATTCATTGCGCGATAAATCGCGCCGCTACTGAAGGTGCGGAGATTTGATACAGCGCTTTAGTGATCGGCATTGCGCAATGCATTGCGCGATAAATCACGCCGCTACGGAAGGTGCGACCATGAGGCTTAGTGTTTAGCATGACGCCATCAATGGCGACCCAAAAGCGAACTATCAGGAGAAAATCAAACCGCCATCCACATTGATGGTCTGCCCGGTGATATAGCGCGCATCGTCAGAGGCGAGGAAAGCCACCAAGCCAGCGACATCTTCCGGCTGCCCTGCGCGTTTAAGCGGGATGTTTTCCACCCATTCGGCCATCAGTTCGCCTTTGCCATACTGCTTTTTATCGCTGCTGAGGATCTCGCCCCACACGCGATCGTTGTAGTCCCACATTTCACTCTCGATGATGCCCGGACAGAAGGCATTCACCGTGATATGCCACGGCGCCAACTCCAGCGCCAGGCTTTGAGTAATACCGATCACGCCCATCTTGCTGGCGGCATAGTGCGGCGTATAAATGAAACCCTGCCGTCCCTGACCGGACGAGGTGTTGATCAGGCTGCCGCTGCCCTGCTTCACCATATATTTCGCCGCTTCCCGGCAGCACAGCCACACGCCCGTGGTGTTCACCGCAAGGATCTTCTCGAAGTCACTTTTGGGCATCGCATCGAAACGATCGATGGTAATCACCCCCGCATTCTGAATCGACACATCAATGCTGCCAAAGCGCTCAGCCGCCTGCTGATAAAGCTGCTGTACCTCCGTTTCATCGGTAACATCGACCTGCAGCGCCAGAACCTCACTGCCAAACTGCTGTTCGATGGCCTGCGCGGTACTGAAAACGCGTTCCGAATTCGACACCATCACCAAACGCGCCCCGTCGCGGGCAAAGCGCGCTGCAATGCCCGCGCCAATGCCGCGGCAGGCGCCGGTAATCACCACCGTCTTTCCACTAAAATCGCGTGTCATATTGCCTCCTGTTATCCATGTGTCGCTTCAGGCAGGGCGGCCGATTGCTGCTTTTTTTCATGTCTGCGCAGCAGCACCACCTTACTTTGTAATTTTTGCTGGAACTGATCGATCACCACCGCAGTGACAATCACCAGGCCTTTGATCACCATTTGCCAGAAATCGCTGACGCCCATCATCACCATGCCATCGGCGAGAAACACGATGACAAAAGCACCGATAATCGAGCCTGAAATGCGACCGCGTCCACCCGCCAGCGCCGTGCCGCCCAGCACCGTGGCACCGATGGCGTCCATCTCGAACATGTTGCCGGTCATCGGGTGCGCGGTTTGCAGCTGCGACGCCACAATCAAACCGACCAGCGCGGCGCACAAGCCGGAAAAGGCGTAGACAAACACTTTGACCTTGATAATCGGCACACCCGCCAGGCGCGCCGCCGATTCGTTGCCACCGGTGGCATAGATGTAACGACCCAGCGGTGTTTTACGCGTCAGATACAACCCCAGCAGCAGGAAGCCGAGCATCATCCATATCGGGATATACACGCCCAATATCGAACCCGAACCGAGCAGGGCGAAGCCGGTATTACCCAGTGCTGGCGTGCCGACAAGGTTGGCGTAGGTGCTGCCATCGTTGAACAGCAGCGCGGCGCCGCGTGCCACGTACATCATGCCGAGCGTACAGATAAACGGCGCTACGCCGAGTCGCGTCACCACCGCGCCATTAATCAATCCCAGCGCCACGCCGAACAGCGCCACCACCAGAATCACTTCGGGCACGTTGAAAAACAGTACGTTGCCGCCCCATAGCGGTACGCCGTTGGTGAGCAGCGCACCCGCCACCATGCCGCATATGCCCGCCACCGCCCCGACCGAAAGATCGATGCCACCAGTCAAGATCACCAGCGTCATGCCAATCGCCAGCAAGCCGGTAATTGCCACATGCTGCGTCATGATCAGCAGGTTGGAGGTGGTGAGAAAGTTAGGCACCATAAAGCTGAAGAAACTCACCACGATCAGCAAGGCAATAAAGGTACGCGCCTTAAGCAGGTACATATAGATCAGGTATTTTTGATTCATCGTTTTACTCTCCAGCGGGCTCAATCGTGTGGCGTTGAGGCGCTAATCAGGGCTTCGCGCGTGGCCGCCGCGCGCGGTAAATCGGCGGTGATGCGGCCATCCGCCATCACCAGAATGCGGTCAGCCAGCGCCATCACTTCATCCAGTTCGGACGAGGAGAACATCACCGCCAATCCCTGCTGCGCCAGGTTGCCAATCAGGTGATAAACATCGGTTTTTGCCCCCACATCAATGCCGCGCGTGGGCTCATCCAGCAGCACCACCTGCGGCCCGGTCATCAGGGCTTTGCCCAGCACCACTTTTTGCTGATTGCCGCCGCTTAAGGAGGTGATCGGCAGCTCGGGATCGCTGACCTTGATGGCGAGATGGCCAATCATTTCATCCACGCGCCGCTGCTCGTTGTGCGGATTGAGCTTGCGCCAGCAACGGCGGAAACCCCGCAGGCTGAGATCGCTGAGCGTCATGTTGGCGGTGATCGACATCAGCTGTACCACGCCTTCGGTTTGCCGATCTTCCGGCACCAGCGCGATGCCTTTTTTCAGTCGCTGCTGGAAACTGCGCTTCTCCAGCGCTTCGCCGTTCAGACTGACGCTGCCCGACTGACAGTGCATCATGCCAATCAACCCTTTGAACAACTCGGTGCGCCCGGCGCCCAGCAAACCGTAGATGCCAATCACTTCACCTTTTCGTAGCGAGAAAGAGACATCATTGAGCTTGTAACCGCCGTTTTGATGCAGCGCGGTCAGCCCGTTGACGGTGAGTACCGTTTCACCCTGCGTCGCCGGTTGATAATCGAAGTGTTTCTTCTTGTCGCCCACCATCTGCTCGATGATCCACGGAATCGAGGCGTCGCGGACTTCGCGTTCGCTGATGAAGCGTCCGTCGCGGAAGATGGTGATGTGATCGCCAATCTCCATCAGCTCTTCCAGCCGATGTGAGATATAGATAATGGTGACGCCGCGCCGTTTAAGCTGGTCGATGACGTTGAACAGCACTTTCACTTCTGACTGGCTGAGCGCGCTGGTCGGTTCATCCATGATCAGCACGCGCGTGTCCTTGGACAGCGCGCGGGCGATCTCCACCAGCTGCTGATGGCCGATACCGAGTTCAGCCAGCGGCGCGTAGGGATCGACATCCAGCTCCAGCCGTTCCAGCAACGCTTTGGCGAGCGAATACTGATACTTCTCGTTGATCACGCCGCGCTGGAAAAACTCATTGGCCATGAAGATGTTGTCCATCACGTTCATATTGGGAAACAGGTTCAGCTCCTGAAAAATAATGCTGATGCCCTGTTTTTCCGCCTGATGCGTGGAGCTCAGCGACACCGCTGCGCCGTCCAGCAGAATCTCGCCGGATGACGGGATCTCCACGCCCGCCAGCATTTTCATCATGGTGGATTTGCCCGCGCCGTTTTCGCCAATCAGCACGTTAACTTTGTTGCGATAAACGCGATAATTGACCTGATCCAGCGCGGTGACGCCGGGATAGATGCGCGACACGTTGCGGGTTTCAATGATCACGTCATGTTGAGGCTGTTGCATATCCGCTCCTTACTGACGTGTAATCGCCGCAGGTGTCACATTCGGCACCTGCTCCGGCGTATCAAAGCTGCTAAACACGCCAGCCAGCTGCACTTTGTCACCCACTTTGGGCTTGAAAGCACTCATCATGTTCGCCGCTTGCTGATTGATCGCGCGACTGTAATCGCCGAACAGCACCTGATCGTTAAAGTCCTGATAGCTGGCACCTTTGTAGGCATCGCGCAACACCGTACCGGGAAAAATCGGGCCAATCTGCACCGTGACGGTGTCACCGGACACATCTTTCACTGTCATCCGACCGTTACGCGACGTGGTGTTAACCGCCGTGATTTCACCGCTCACGTTGACACTGAACACGCACGGGTTCTCTTCCTGACTGCGATAGCCGTAGGTTTTACAAGCGCTGTCAAAATCTTTGGCGGATTTCAGCGCATTCAACAACTCAGCCACCGGCTTCGCATCATGTTGAACTTGCGGTACCAGTTTCTGTTGCCACGTTTGGGCAATATTGCCCATTTTGGGATTGGGAGGATTTTTCAGGTCGGCCAGCTCCTGCTGCGACACAATGCGGCAACCGCTAAGGATCACGACAGGAAGCAGTAACCAGAGTCGTCTGTGCATCACATTCTCCTGGGCGCCCGATCTACGGGCGCACCGCATTGATTACGACTTGAAGTTAAAGTCCTGCACGCCTTTGGCGTTGTCTGGCGTAATGAGAATGCCGCGGAACATCACGCGCTGCTTCTCAGGCTTGGTGCCTTTCTGAATAAAGTTGTCGAGGTCGGTCACGCCCTGCGCGGCGATGGCTTGCGCCTGCAGCATCACCGTGGCTTTCAGATCCCCTTTTTCCACCGCGTCACGTTCATCATTGCTGCCGTCAATGCCGACCACGATGACGTCGTTACGGCCTGCCGCTTTCAGAGCTGCAATCGCACCCAGCGCCACGGGGCCGTTACCGCAGATTACGCCTTTCACATCCGGATGCGCCTGCAGAATGCTGTCCATGATGCGTTTGCCGTCAATCAGCGTGCCTTTGGCATCCTGACGCGCCACGCTTTTCATATCGGGATATTGGTCGAGCACCTGATGGAAGGATTTGGAGCGTGTGACGCAGTTGTTGTCAGCAAGGTTACAGGTGAGTTCCGCGTAGCTGCCCTTTTCCCCCATCTTCTCCACAAACACGTTTGCCACGTCGGAGCCGGCCTGGAAGTTGTTGTGGGTGATCTGCGCCAGCGCCACGTCATCCACCGGGATTTCGCGGTTGATCAGCACCACCGGAATGCCGGCATCTTTGGCTTTTTTAATCGCGGCGACGCTGGCGGTGGAGTCGGCGTTATCCAGCACGATGCCCTGCACCTTTTTGCCGATGGCGGCATCAATCAGTTCACTTTGCTTTTTCACATCTTCGCCATGCGACAGCACGCTGGTTTTATAGCCCAGCTCCTGCGCTTTGAGGTTGGCACCTTTGGCTTCGGAGGCGTAATACGGGTTATCCAGCGAGTTCACCAGAATCATGATGGTGCCTTTATCGGCAGCGAAACTGGCTTGGGAGATCAGGCAACTGGCAATAGCAGTTAACAGCAGGGTACGTTTTTTCATGGTGAGGTTCTCTCATTGTTATAGTGGGTCACGCAGGGTCAGCCGTTCTGGTGTTGGCGCGGCTTACCAGATGGTAAAGCCACCGTCGATCATTAAATCTGCGCCGGTGATCATGTCGCTGCCGTTGCTGGCGAAGAACAGCACCGCGGCGGCGATTTCGTCGGTATAGGCAAAGCGTCCCAGCGGGATCAGCTTTTTCATCTGCTCGCCCTTCTCACCGCGCCAGGCTTTTTCACCCATCGGCGTCAGTACCACGGTGGGCGATAAGGTATTGACGTTAATGCGATAGGGAGCGAACTCTTTGGCCATCACTTTGGTCATGCCGAGCAGACCGGCTTTGGCGGAGGTGTAAGCAACGTGGTTATCGATAGCGATGGAGGCGGCCTGCGACGCAATGTTGATGATTTTACCGCCGTTACCGGCGCGCACCATGCGTTTACCGGCCGCCTGCGAGCAGAGGAAAGGACCGGTGAGATTGACGTCGATCTGCTTCTGCCACTCGGCAAAATCGGTTTCTAACACCGGTTGCAACATCACGTAGCCCGCGCAGTTCACCAGGATATCAATCTGACCGTAATGCTGTTCGACGCGATCAAATGCCGCTTCAACCGAGGCCGGATCGGTCACGTCGCAGCACACCAGCAGCACGCGTTCGGCAGCAAATTGATCCTGCACGCCCGCCACTTTGTCACTTTCGAAGGGCGGATAAAGCAGCGCCAGCCGTGCGCCCTTCTCCAGCAGCATGGCATTACTGGCCATCGCAATCCCGCCCAGCCCTCCGGTGACTACCGCCACTTTGCCGGTTAAATCCTGCTCAATGTTCACGCCGTAGCGCAGGTTAACGTCATATTCCCCACTCATCGTCTCTCTCCATAATGGTGTACGGCGGCGCTGGTTATTACTGGCCGGGTTATCGTTTTTACAAATATCATTTTCGAACAAAAATATAAGCTATCGTTTAATAATGGTTTGTGGAGGAGATCAAATTTCATACAAATTGCAGCAATAAAAATTATCTTGATGATTTTGTTGAATTTGCACAATTCACCGCCTTCAGGACATGGAGCGAGCTGCTGACGGCTTTCTGCGAAATCAATCGCATAGCAAATGATGATTTTCATTCGAAAACGAATGTTTCTGGAAGCTACCTCGCAAATGGCCAAATCGCAGAGTAAAATCAGCTCGGGTTTCCTTATTGGCGAAACCAGACCGTGATTGGAAAGAGGGAGCATTTCGATTGAAAAGCAAAACTGAGCAGCTGGCAGATATGCAGCAGCGCCGTGAGAAGATTCTGGAGATGATCCGCGAAGACGGCACCGTCACGGTTAAAGCGCTGACCGATACCTTCGGCCTGACCGAAGCCACCATTCGCACCGACTTGCGCATGTTGCAGCAAGAGGGGCACGTACAGCGTTATCACGGCGGCGCCACGCTGATGACCGGCAAGCAGAATACCGGCGCGATGTTGCTGGAGCGTCAAACACATCTGGAAGAAAAACAGGCGATTGGCCGCCTTGCCGCGCAGCATGTGGAAAATGGCGACACGGTGATTTTCGATTCCGGTACCACCACCACGGCCATTGCCGAGGCGATCAGCCATATCCGTCGTTTATCGGTAATTACCACGGCGGTGAATATCGCGCTGAAGCTGGGCGGCGAGCCGGGTATCAATATTTTGCTGACCGGCGGCACTTTTAAGTTCCCGACGCTTTCGACTTCGGGTGAGAAAGCTGCCTCGTTTTTCGAAAACGTGCTGGCGGAGAAGCTGTTTCTTGCCACGGCCTGTATCTCACCGCGTCTCGGTTTGAGCTTTCCCAGCGAGACCGATATCAAGGTGAAAATGGCGATGATCAAGTCAGCCAACAGCGTGTATGTGGTGGCGGATTCCAGCAAGATCGATAAGGTGTCGATGTTCGCGCTGCCGTGCGACTGGAGCCATATTCACTATCTGATTACCGATAGCGGCATTTCGCCGGCGCAGGTCGCGGCGTTTGAGGCGTTAGGCGTGCAGGTGTTGGTGGCGCAGTCGGCGTTGACGCAGAAGCGCGCGGTGTAAGGTGCGGTGCGCGCTGTCCCTCACCCCGGCCCTCTCCCGCAAGCGGGCGAGGGAGAAGCTGCCATATGCAGGCCCGAACGGTCCCTCTCCCACCTGTGGGAGAGGGTTAGGGTGAGGGCAAACGTGTTTAAAACCCTAAGCTATCCAGCAGGTCATCAACCTGATCCTGGTTCGCCACCACGCCGGGTGCATTGGCGTGGATCTGCGGACCGTTCAGCAGGCTGTTGCCCTCTTTACGCGCCGCGGCGTTGGCTTCTGGCATATTCTCCAGTAGCACCATCAACAGCTGACGCTCGATCTCCTGGATCACATCCATCATGCGCTTGATCACCTGACCGGTCAGGTCCTGGAAATCCTGTGCCATCATGATTTCGAGCAACTGCTTATTGGTGTACGACGTGTGTCCCGGAACGTCAGTCAGGAACTGGCGCGTATCCGAAACCAACTCGCGCGCATCTGTCAGTTCAATCGGATTTTCAAACCACGCATCCCAACGGCCTTTCAGCTGGTTGGCGCCGGCTTCCATTTGGTCCTGGTGTGGCTGCGCTGCTTCAACGCAGTTCAACGCACGTTCTGCCGCTTGCGCCGTCATTTGCACAACATAATCCAGACGATCGCGCGCATCAGGAATCGCTTCCGCCGCTTCAGCAATTGCCTGGTCTAACCCCAGCTCACGCAAACTGTCACGCAACATGCGCGTCAGTGAGCCGATGCGGGTAATAATGTCGTGTGCCGAGGCTTCTTCGGTTGATTTCGGAAGGTCGCTCATCACATCTCCTTACATACCCAGTTTTTCGAATATTTTGCCTAACTTCTCTTCCAGCGTGGCCGCCGTGAACGGCTTCACCACGTAGCCGCTGGCGCCCGCCTGCGCGGCCGCGATGATATTCTCTTTCTTCGCTTCCGCGGTCACCATCAGCACCGGCAGTTTGTTCAGCGTGGCGTCAGCACGGATGGTTTGCAGCAGCTCCAGACCGTCCATGTTCGGCATGTTCCAGTCGGAAACCACGAAATCAAAGCCACCGGCACGCAGTTTGGTCAGCGCATCGACGCCATCTTCTGCTTCTTCAACGTTATTGAATCCAAGCTCTTTCAGCAGGTTACGGACAATACGACGCATCGTATTGAAGTCATCCACCACCAAAAAGCGCATATTTTTATCAGCCATATCTACTCCCGTGTTGTCTCGTCCAGCAGGACGGGCTCGTTAAATTCGCAATGCCTGTCCGGCGCTAATTTTCGCCAGCATGTGCTGACTGATGTGGCCTAAATCGACCACTTCACTGGTGCCGCCCATCGCAATCGCTTCGCGCGGCATACCAAATACCACGCAGCTGGCTTCATCCTGCGCGATGGTCCAGGCGCCCGCGCGATGCATTTCCAGCATCCCGGCCGCGCCGTCGTTACCCATCCCGGTCAGAATCACACCCACCGCATTTCGTCCTGCGTGCACCGCCACCGAACGGAACAGCACATCCACCGATGGCTTGTGTCGGTTCACTGGCGGACCGTCATTCAGTTTCACCACATAGTTGGCCCCGCTGCGGCCCAGCTCCATGTGCATGGCGCCCGGCGCGATATAGGCGTGGCCGGGCAGAATACGCTCGCCGTCTTCCGCTTCTTTCACGGTGATTTGGCACAATTTATTCAGACGCTCGGCAAACGAACGCGTAAAGCCTGGCGGCATATGCTGGGTAATCAGCAGCGCCGGGCTGGTCGCCGGCAGCGGCTGCAGCACATGGCGAATCGCCTCGGTGCCGCCGGTGGAAGAGCCGATGGCGATCAGCTTTTCACTGCTCAGCAACGGGCCGGCTTTCAACGTGACCGGCATCGGCGTGGAGGCACGCACGTGCAGCTTGGCGCGCGCGGCGGCGCGGATCTTGTCAGCAATCATCTGGCTATACGCCAGCATGCCTTCGCGGATGCCGAGCTGTGGCTTGGTGACAAAATCCACCGCACCCAACTCCAGCGCGCGCAGCGTCACTTCTGAACCTTTACCGGTCAGCGAGGAGACCATCACCACCGGCATCGGACGCAGGCGCATCAGCTTCTCGAGGAAATCGAGGCCATCCATGCGCGGCATCTCCACATCCAGCGTCAATACCTGCGGGTTGTACTGTTTGATTAAATCCCGCGCCACCAGCGGATCGGGCGCACTCGCGACCATCTCCATATCGGGATGGCTGTTGATGATTTCGGTCATCAACTGTCGCATCAGCGCAGAGTCATCCACGCACATCACGGTGATTTTGCTCATCGTCTTTCCTTGCTCAGTCCATAGACTGTCTGTCCACGCAGCCAGAACTCTTTGCTGATCTGACTAAAGTTCTCTGAATGCCCGGCAAACAGCAGACCGCCGGGTTTCAGCAGAGGCACGAAACGGCGCAGAATCTGTTCCTGCGTCTCTTTATCGAAATAAATCATCACGTTGCGACAGAAAATTGCGTCGAACGGACCCGGCAACGCCCAGTCGTGTGCCAGTAAATTCAGTTGCGTATAGTTCACCATGTTGGCGAGGTCGGAACGCACGCGCACCATGCCTTCATGCGGACCGGTGCCGCGCAGGAAAAAGCGCTGCAGCTGCGACTGCGATAGCGTACGTAGCTCTTCCTGGCGATACACGCCGGCCACGGCTTTCTCGAGCACCTGGGTATCGATATCGCTGGCGTGGACCTGGAATTTACCCGGACCGGTGCCCAGCGTTTCCGCCAGCGTCATGGCGATGGAGTACGGCTCTTCGCCGGTTGAGGCGGCGGTGCTCCACACGCTGTAGTTACCCGTGCGCTTACGCGCATGATCCGCGAGGATCGGGAAGTGATGCGCCTCGCGGAAGAAAGAGGTCAGGTTGGTTGTGAGCGCGTTAATAAACGCCTGCCACTCCGCACTGTTTTGGTCTTGCTCCAGCAGCGCCAGATAGCGGCCAAAGTCATCAATATTCAGCATGCGCAGACGACGCACTAAACGGTTGTAAACCATCTCGCGTTTGTGATCGGCCAGCACAATGCCCGCGCGCTGATAGATCAGCTGGCTAATGCGACGAAAATGCGTATCTGAGAGCGGTAACCGCTGCACCATTTGCGAGAGCAGCGTGGTCGCTTCACTTTGATCCAATAACGTCGATTTCTTCATTTCAGGTCACCCGGCAACAAACTGTTTAAATTGTGATACTGCGGTTGCTACTGTGCTGCCAGTCGCGCCATTCTCATGGGCCGCCTTGCGGCGGCCACAAGGATTAAAAGGTTTCCCAGTTATCGTCAGTGCTACGTGCGCCTGCCGGTGCCAGTGCTTTTGGCGTGCCGGAACGCAAATTTTTTGCCGCTGTAGATACGTTAACGGCCTGAACGACAAATTCTTTACCGATATTGAACACCGCAACCGACTGTTTCAGTCGGCTGGCCTGATCTTCCAGCGCGGCCGCCGCCGTTGCCGACTCTTCGACCAGCGCGGCGTTCTGCTGCGTCACGCGATCCATCTCGTTCACCGCCAGACCGACCTGATCGATACCACGGCTCTGCTCGTCCGACGCCGAGGCAATTTCGCCCATGATGTCGGTGACGCGCGTGACCGCATTCACGATGTTGGTCATGGTTTCCCCGGCGCTCTCCACCAGCACGGAACCGGTGTTGACACGGCTGACCGAATCCTCGATCAATCCTTTAATCTCTTTCGCCGCCTGCGCGCTGCGCTGTGCCAGACTGCGCACCTCGCCCGCTACCACGGCAAATCCACGTCCCTGCTCACCGGCGCGTGCCGCTTCTACCGCAGCGTTCAGTGCGAGGATATTGGTCTGGAAGGCAATGCCGTCGATCACGCTGATGATGTCAGCGATTTTCTTCGAACTGCCGGTGATCTCTTTCATGGTAGTCACCACGCCATCCACCACTTTGCCGCCCTGCTGCGCGGTCTCCGAGGCGGTGAGCGCCAGCTGTGACGCCTGACGGGCATTTTCGGCGTTCTGCTTCACGGTGGCGGTTAACTGCTCCATGCTGGCAGCGGTCTCTTCCAGCGAAGCCGCTTGCTGCTCGGTACGCGAGGAGAGATCGTTGTTGCCCATGGCGATTTCACTGGCGCCGGTGTAGATCGCATCGGAACCGTCACGCACGGTACGCACCGTCCGCGCCAGCTCTTGCTGCATCTCTTGCACCGAGGTAAGCAGCTCGCCCATCTCGTTGCGTACCGTAATCTCCACCTGCTGCGTCAAATCGCCACGCGCGATGTGACGAATGTGCTCGATGCTCTGCTTCAGCGGACGGATCAGCACCGTACGCATGCCGCTCCACACCAGCGCAATCACCAGCAAGGTCACCAGCAGCGTGCCGACCACCAGCATGATGGATTGGTTGTAAGCCGCCTCATTGGCTGCAATGCCCTGATTGGCGAGCACAATGTTGTAGCTCAACCATTCGTTGTAATCCTTAGCAAACTTGTCCTGGAATCCCTGCGTCGGCTGATCGACAAATCCTTTGAAATTTCCACTACTGAGGAAATCGATCAACTCACCCAATGCTCCGCGATAGGCGTTGTAGTTGGCCTGTAGCGTCAGCACGTTCTCGGCCTTTTTGCCCTTTTCAGACAGGTTGGCGTTAAATTCGGCAAAACCCTCATCAGCGTGCTTCAACTCCTCACTCGCCAGCGCCACCAGATCTTTCACGGTTGCGCCTGAGCCAGCCTGCTGACTGTCCAGCAGGTAACGGATCCCCGCACGGTTCAGCGTGTTACGCGCCTGAACCAGCGATACCCATGAGGTGCCCATTGCCCGCTGCAGCGTGCTAAGACGCTGGTTATAGGCAAAATTTTCTTTATCGGCTTTGACCGTGGAGTAGAACACTCCACCGGAGAACAGCTGCAGTAAGGCAAACAGCGCCAGCACGCACAGCAGACCGGATACAACACGAATACGACTAAACATAAACACCTCATTGGTTGGCGGATCGCCTCTGTTATCGGCTTTTCTGAGGGGATCTTTATGTGTGTTCGCAGGGGTTGGACCAGCGGGGGGGATGGGTGCTCGCTGTCCCTCACCCTAACCCTCTCCCGCAGGCGGGAGAGGGAATTGATCGAGCTAACATATGGCAGCGTCTCCCTCTCCCGTTTACGGGAGAGGGCCGGGGTGAGGGACAAACGACTCAAAACTTAAAACGTCTCCCAGTTACCGTCACTCACCGGCGCGGCAGCCGCTTTACGCGGTGCGCTGGCGATCTGGCGCACCGTGCTCGCCTTCGGTTGCGCCTGTGCGGCGCGCGGAATGCGGAATACCGATACCGACTGGCTCAGGCGGCTCGCCTGCTCTTCCAGTGATGCGGCGGCGGCGGCGGACTCTTCCACCAGCGAGGCGTTCTGCTGGGTGACGCGGTCCATCTCGGTCACCGCTTGTCCCACCTGATCGATACCACGGCTCTGCTCATCCGATGCCGAGGCGATTTCGCCCATAATATCGGTGACGCGCGTGACGGCGCCGACGATATCGTTCATGGTTTCTCCGGCGGTGCCGACCAGTTGCGAGCCGTTGTTGACGCGGTTCACCGAATCTTCGATCAAGCCTTTGATCTCTTTCGCCGCCTGCGCACTGCGCTGCGCCAGGTTGCGCACTTCACCAGCCACTACAGCAAAACCACGGCCCTGTTCACCGGCGCGTGCTGCTTCTACCGCCGCGTTCAGCGCCAGGATATTGGTCTGGAAGGCGATGCCATCGATCACGCTAATAATGTCGGCGATCTTCTTCGAGCTGCCGGCGATATCCTGCATGGTACGCACCACGCCATCGACCACCTCGCCACCTTTGCGTGCGGTATCGGACGCGCTGAGTGCCAGCTGCGACGCCTGACGCGCATTCTCGGCGTTCTGTTTCACCGTCGCGGTGAGCTGCTCCATGCTGGCCGCCGTCTGCTCCAGCGAGGCGGCCTGCTCTTCAGTGCGCGCCGACAGATCGTTATTCCCGGCGGCGATTTCGCTGGCGCCGGTGAAAATCGCATCGGAACCGTCACGTACATTGCCCACGGTGCTGACCAGCGACTGCTGCATCTCATGCAGGCTTCCCGCCAGCTGGCTCATTTCATTGCGCCCTTCCACTACGATATTTTGCGTGAGATCGCCCGCGGCAATATGGCGAATATGCGCCAGCAGCTGGTGCAGCGGCTGAATCAGCACGCTACGCAGGCCGAACCAGCAGCCAACGATCACCGCAATCACCACCAGCGCCACCGACGCCAGCAGCCACATCATGGTGTGGAAGGCGCGCTGATTCTGCGCCACGCCTTCTGCCGCCAATATGCTTTGCTCCGTCCGCCACTCTTCGTAAGTGGCTTTCATCGCTACCTGTTTAGCTTCGATGTTCTGCGCAAACATGCCTTGCAGATCGTTGGCTTTCAGGCGATCCAGCATCGCTTTCAACCCGTCGTTGAAAGCGGCGTAGTTCGCTTCCAGCTTATCGCGCAGCGCGTCTGGCAAGCCCGGCGTGGCTGGCAAGTCGTAGTAGCGTTGATAGTGGCCGGCAGCCACATTGAGTTGTTTTTCGGTCTGGGCGATTAAGGCACTCAGCTGACCGCCATTCGACTGCGCGGCCATGGTGCCCTGCATACGCAACATGGCGCGGTTGAGTACGGTGCGGGTTTGGTTCAGTTCAATCCAGGCGTCTGACATCGCGCCAACGTTGTTGGAGGAGATCTGCGCTACCGCAAACGCCTCTTTATCTTTTTGTAAGGCGGACCAGAACAGGCCACCCGACAGTAATTGTAAAGCGCCAAACACCAGTAATACGGCGATTAAACTGGTCACTACATTGATTCGTTTTAACATGGGATCTCCAGGGATGCGTTTCGGCTCCCCCAGTTATCGACCGGCAATCTGAATTTTTCAGGGTGCTTAAGCTACTTTACGAATTAAAACTCTGCGTTTTAGCATGATTGTAGTGTTTTATAACTAAAAAAATTAACAGTAAAAAAAATGCGCCTTTATCGGCTGAGCGATGCAGGCGCATTGGGTGGTGCGGGTTGTCCCTCACCCTAACCCTCTCCCACAAGTGGGAGAGGGAACCGATCGAGCCTGCATGGGGCAGCGTCTCCCTCTCCCGCGTGCGGGAGAGGGCCGGGGTGAGGGACCGACCACTCCGAAACTTAAAACGTCTCCCAGTTACTCTCCCCCGCTGCCGCGGTCAGCGCTTTACGCGGTGTGCCGAGCGTGGGTGGTGCGATCTGTGGATGACGCACGCCGCTTCTGGCCTGCGGCTGCGCGTGTGCCGCGCGGGGTACGCGGAACACCGCCACCGACTGGCTCAGGCGACTGGCCTGCTCTTCCAGCGAGGCCGCCGCCGCCGCAGACTCTTCCACCAGCGAGGCGTTCTGCTGCGTCACGCGATCCATCTCCGTTACCGCCTGGCCAACCTGATCGATACCACGGCTCTGCTCATCCGATGCCGAGGCAATTTCGCCCATGATGTCGGTGACGCGCGTTACCGCATTAACGATATCGCTCATGGTCTCACCGGCGGTGCCCACCAGTTCAGATCCGCTGTTCACGCGGCTGACGGAGTCTTCAATCAACCCTTTAATCTCTTTCGCCGCCTGCGCGCTGCGCTGGGCCAGATTACGGACTTCACCCGCGACCACCGCAAAGCCACGGCCTTGCTCACCGGCGCGCGCCGCTTCTACCGCCGCGTTCAACGCCAGAATATTGGTCTGGAAGGCAATGCCATCGATAACGCTGGTGATGTCGGCGATCTTCTTCGAACTGCCGGCGATGTCGCTCATGGTGCGCACCACGCCTTGCACCACATCACCGCCCTTCTGCGCGGTTTCGGAAGCACTCAACGCCAGCTGCGACGCCTGACGCGCGTTTTCGGCGTTCTGCTTCACGGTGGCGGTCAGCTGTTCCATGCTGGCGGCGGTCTGCTCCAGTGAAGCCGCCTGCTCTTCGGTACGTGCCGAGAGATCGTTGTTGCCCGCAGAGATTTCGCTCGCTCCGGTAAAGATGGCATCCGAACCGTCACGCACATCACTCACCGTGCGCACCAGCGACTGCTGCATCTCATGCAGGCTTTCCGCCAGCTGGCTCATTTCGTTGCGTCCTTCGACCGCGATGCGCTGCGTCAAATCGCCCTGCGCAATGTGCTGAATATGCTGGATATTCTCATTAAGCGGCTTGATGAGGATTTTGCGCATGCCAAACCAGCACAGCACAATCACCGCCACCACAATCGCCAGCACCGCGCCTAACAGCCAGATCATGTGATCGTAGGCTGAGCTGTTGGCTTCGACGCCCGCCGCAGTCAGGCGATCCTGATCGGCACGCCATTGGCGGTACTCTTTCAGGAAGGCGTTTTGGCTTGGCGCAACCGGCGCTTTGGCTGCCAGATCGAGATCTTTTGCGACCAACGCGTCCTGCAACTGGCCTAGCGCGCTGGCATAGGCGGTATAGGTTTGATCGAGACGTTTGTTGAGCGCGGCATCCTGTCCCGGCGTGTCCGGCGTCGCTTTAAACAGCTGGTAGTTATCGGCGGCCTCTTTCTGGAAGGCTTTGCTGTCGCCGTACAAACCGGCGATATCCGCTTCGGTACCGGTCAGTTTGCTGGTTGCCATGCGCAGCTGAATGCGGGTTAACACCACACGGCTCTGATTGAGGCTCATGTAGGCGTCGTTGATGGCGGCGGTGTTTTTGCTCGCCAGTTGTGAAACGTTAAAACTGTTTTTGTCATCGCTTAGCGCTTTAAAAAACAGTGAGCCGGATGCCAGCTGTAAAAAGCCAAACACTAACAACACCAGCAATAAGCTGGTGACAACGCGGATTCTCGTAAACATAGTTTGCCCTGGAAAATGAAGGAAAAAATCGTACCGATCGGTTATCGACCAGGGGCGGAGAAGATTGAGGGAAATTACAGCGATTTTTTGCGGATTTATTGTTGATTTGTAAGGAATTAATTAATGTATGTAATGATAACGGGCCGCAGCAGCGCGGCCCGTTGCGGGGATTATGCAGTACGCAGGTTATCCACCAGCGCCATCTCTTCGCTGCTCAGCAGCTTTTCGATGTCGACCAGAATCAGCATGCGTTCACCCAGCGCGCCCAGACCGGTCAGGTACTCGGTGGACATGGTGACCGCGAACTCTGGTGAAGGACGAATCTGCTCTTGCGTCAGCGACAGCACGTCAGAAACGCCATCCACCACGATGCCCACCACGCGATGCTCAAGATTCAGCACGATCACCACGGTGTTCTCGTTGTACACCACATCCGGCTGCGAGAACTTCACGCGCAGGTCGATGATCGGCACGATCACGCCGCGCAGGTTGGTGACGCCTTTGATGAATTCCGGCGTGTTGGCGATGCGGGTTACCTGATCGTAACCGCGAATCTCCTGCACTTTCAGAATGTCGATGCCGTACTCTTCGTCACCCAGTGTGAAAACTAAGAATTCCTGGCCCACGGTTTCGCCAGCGATTTTGGTCACGGTTGCCATGTCAGTCATTTTTTTACCCTTTCGTTATCTATTACGCTGCGGCACCGGCCACACGCTTTTCACGGTTCAACGATTGCAGTGCTGAGACATCCACAATCAGCGCCACGCTACCATCGCCTAAAATGGTGGCGGCAGAGATGCCCGGCACTTTGCGATAGTTGCTTTCAAGGTTTTTCACTACCACCTGATGCTGACCAATCAGCTGATCGACCAGCAGCGCATAGCGACGGCCTGCGCTTTGCAGAATCACCACAATGCCTTGCGTGGCGTCGGTTTTGGCGTTCTGCACCTCAAACACATTCCACAGTTCCACCAGCGGCAGATATTCGCCACGCACTTCCAGCACGCGCTCGCCACCGGCCAGCGGTTTCAGCTCTTCTGCGGTTGGCTGCAGCGATTCCATTACCGCGTTGAGCGGCAGAATGAACACTTCGTTAGCGACGCGTACTGACATGCCGTCGAGGATCGCCAGCGTCAGCGGCAGCAGGATGCGAATGGTGGTGCCCTTACCCTGCTTCGAGGAGATTTCGACGTGACCGCCCATCTCCTGAATATTCCGTTTCACCACGTCCATGCCCACGCCACGGCCGGACACGTCGGTGACCTGCTCAGCGGTGGAGAAGCCCGGCGCGAAGATCAGCATGCCGACTTCTTCATCGCTCATGCTGTCGCTGACCGGCAGGCCAGACGACAGCGCTTTAGCCAGAATACGTTCGCGGTTCAGACCGGCACCGTCATCGATCACTTCGATGCAGATGTTGCCGCCCTGATGTTCCGCCGACAGCGTCAGGTTGCCAACGGCGGTTTTATTCGCAGCCAGACGTTTTTCCGGAGTTTCGATACCGTGATCGAGGCTGTTACGCACCAGGTGCGTTAACGGATCGATGATGCGTTCAATCAGGCTCTTATCCAGCTCGGTTGAGCTGCCGAGCAGCGTCAGCTCCACTTCTTTGCCCAGCTTGCTGGCCAAATCGCGGACCAGACGCGGAAAGCGGCTGAAGACGTACTCCATCGGCATCATACGAATCGACATCACCGATTCCTGCAAATCGCGGGCGTTACGCTCCAGCTGACCCATGCTGTTCAGCAAGTCGCCGTGCGCCACCGGATCCAGCGCACCGGAGCGCTGTGCCAGCATCGATTGGGTGATCACCAGTTCGCCAACCAGGTTAATCAGCTGGTCCACTTTCTCGACGGCAACACGGATGCTGCTGGATTCGCTGCCTTTTGCCGGTGCGGCGGCACGTTTAGGTTCGCGCTTCACCGCTGGCGTGATATCGGTGACGGTGGCGGTTTGCGCCGGTTCAGCAGCCACTTCAGCAACCGGGGCGTCGGCAACGGCCGCCGCGCCTGTCGGGAAGTGAATCTGTGCTTCATCCAGCACAAAACAGAGCACCGCAACGATGTCATCTTTGCCGACGCCATCAATGGTAACGTCCAGCGAATTAGCGCCTTTCACCACGTTGCTGACGGTACCGAGATTGCCGAGCTCCTCCAGCATCAGCTCCGGCTCTTTCTCTTTCAGGTCAACCAGTTGCAGGCGCAGACCTGCGGCCGCAACTGGTGCTGCGATCTCAACCACTTCGGCGACTTTGGGCGCTTCAGGCGCAATGCCTTTCGCTTCCAGTGCCAGCTGACGCAGCGCTTCGCAGATGTATTTAAAGCTTTCTGCATTCGGCTCCTGCGCCGTTTTATAGGCATCGAGCTGTTCTTGCATAATATCTTTGGTTTCCAAAAACAGGTTGATGATATCGGTGCTGAGCTGCATCTCGCCGCGGCGCGCACCATCCAGAATGTTTTCCAGGATGTGGGTGGTTTCCTGTAAAACCGTAAAGCCAAACGTACCGGCTCCGCCCTTGATGGAGTGGGCGGCGCGGAAGATGGCATTCAACTGCTCGGAATCGGGCTCCTGGGGATCAAGTCCCAACAGGTGTTGCTCCATATCCGCTAACAGCTCATCGGCTTCATCGAAAAACGTCTGGTAAAAATCGCTGATGTCCATGCTCACGGGATCACCTCGGCTGTGAGGGTTGGTCTGGTGTCACCGCGCTCGCCGTGGGCGTCGCCGCTGCCGCAGGGGCCGTTGCAGCAGTCGGCGCAGCCGGTGTTGCAGTGGAACCTGTTGGAGCAGTCGACGCAGCCGGTACAGCGGGTGCGGTAATGTTGGGAATCATTTGCGCCGGGTCGCTCACCTGAACGGCATCGCTCTCGGCATTCTCTTTTTCAATCGCCGCTTCGGTGTCGTGATTCAACACCAGCAGGCTAATGCGGCGGTTGACTGCATCATTAGCACCACGGTTTTTCAGCTTCATGGTGTCGGCCATGCCGACCACACGCAGCATTTTGGCGCCGTCGAGGCCACCAATCACCAGCTCGCGCCGTGAGGCATTGGCACGATCCGCCGACAGTTCCCAGTTGCTGTAGCCACGATCGCCGTTGGCATACTGGAAATCATCGGTGTGACCCGCGAGGCTGATTTTGTTCGGAATATCATTCAGCACCGGCGCGATAGTGCGCAGGATATCGCGCATGTAAGGCTCCACGTCCGCGCTGCCGGTTTTAAACATCGGGCGGTTCTGGCTATCGATAATCTGAATGCGCAGTCCCTCTTCGACCATGTTGATAATCAAGTGCGGACGCAGCGCTTTCAGCCGCGGATCGGCTTCAATCAGCTGGTCGAGCTTTTCACGCAGGCGATTAAGGCGGATCTCCTCCAGCTTCTTCTTCTGCGCATCCATATCGACAATCTTCTTCACTTCACCCTTCTGCTGCGTCGGATCATCGCCGCCGCCGGGGATCGGACTTTCGCTGTCGCTGCTGCGCTGACCGCCGGTCAACGCCACTTTCAGCGGCGTTTTAAAGTATTCCGCAATCTGGACCAACTCTTTGGGGCTGGAGATGGAGAGCAACCACATCACCATAAAGAACGCCATCATCGCCGTCATAAAGTCGGCATAGGCAATCTTCCACGAACCGTGGCTCCCATGGTGACCTTTATGTTTGCGCTTTTTAACCAGCACAATGGGGCGATTGCCTGCTTTCATGAATTCTCATCCGAAGTTTGTTTCGCCGGGTTCTTGGCGTTACGCACGTGCTCTTCCAGCTCCGAGAACGACGGACGTTCAGCGGAGTAAAGCGTTTTACGACCAAATTCCACTGCGATTTGCGGTGCGTAACCGTTGAGGCTGGAGAGCAACGTCACCTTCACGCACTGCATCATCTTGGTGGTTTCGGCACATTTCTGACGCAGCACCGACGCCAGCGGAGAGATAAAGCCGTAGGCCAGTAAAATTCCGAGGAAGGTACCGACCATCGCATGGGCCACTAACGCACCCAATTCGGCCGCCGGACGGTCGGCTGACGCCAGTGCGTGCACCACGCCCATTACCGCCGCGACAATACCGAAAGCCGGTAAGCCATCACCCACCGCCGAGATACTTTGCGCGGGGACTTCACACTCGTGCTCGTAGGTCTCAATCTCTTCATCCATCAACGCTTCAATTTCGAAGGCGTTCATATTTCCGCTGACCATCAAACGCAAATAATCGGTAATAAAATCGACTAACTGTTTATCGGACAAAATACGCGGATAGTTAGCGAAAATTTCACTCTGGCTGGGATCTTCAATGTCACGTTCTAATGACAACATGCCTTGCTGACGGGATTTCGCCATCAGGCGATAAAGCAGCGCCATTAAATCCATGTATACGGCTTTGTTATATTTCGAGCCGCGCATTAACAATGGCAGCGCTTTTAATGTTTTCTTAATCGATTTGCCATTATTGCCGACTAAAAAGGCACCAATACCGGCACCGCCGATAATGATCAGCTCCGCCGGTTGATAAAGCGCGCCTAAATGTCCGCCGACCATCGCGTAGCCGCCCAACACGGAGCCGACGACCACGATATAACCCAGAATTATCAGCACAAAAAATCCTTACGTCCGTAACGTGTTGATGGAAGTTAAGCCAGAGAGCCGCAGGTGTTATTCGTTGATCGCAGGCAAAAAAAAAGCAGCGGTATTAACCGCTGCTGGATGTTTTCCACGATGCGAACAAACTTAAACGGCGCGTTTAACCTGTTCATCCAGCAGTTGTGGAAAGGTATCGGCAGAATCTGCAGAAAGTTTACGTCTTTTTACGGCACGTGATGGCGGCTGGCACAGGCTGCAGACAAAGCTGCCGATGGGCTGATGAGCGTGGTTAATAAAGCTGCCACCACAGCACTTACAGTCAGACAGTTCCAGCATGCCACTTTCAACGAATCGCACCAGGGTCCATGCACGCGTTAGCGCCAACAGCGGGCCCTCGTCCGATTGCGGACACTGCTCAAGATACAAGCGATAAGCTTTGATTACCGCTTCAACGCCACTGTTCAAGCCGGTTTTCAGCAGGAACTGCCAGGCGTTACAGAACATAGAAGAGTGGATATTTTGTTCCCAGGTCATGAACCAATCGGTAGAGAATGGCAGCATACCTTTCGGTGGTGGCGCACCACGCAACTCTTTATAGAGTTTAATCAGGCGACCACGGCTCAGCTGAGTTTCACTCTCCAGCATTTGCAGTCGTGCGCCCAATGTAATCAGCTCCATGGCCAGCTGAATATCACGCGCTTCCTGAACAATACTTTTTTCGCTCATTAAACGGCCCTCTTCTTCGCAGAGACGTCATCTTTAGACGCATTTCGCAGGAGACGGCTGGATAATAAAATACCGGTGTGGATTTGCTGTAAGTCATCCACACGTGACTCTTGAGTCAGGCGATTAATATGGTTGTGATCGGTAAATCGGAACTGGCAAACCAGTTGGTTGGTTTCCGCTAATTTTACCATCTCAGGTAAAGTTAATTGCGACAATGCATCAGCCATCGATTCATCGATGCCTAAACGAAACATTGCTGAAGCTTTTTCCTGGTTAATTAAACGCTGAGCAAGGAGCAAATATGACAGATTGATGTCATATATATGTTTTAGTAATTCTGATGTACCCATTTTTTTCCATCCTGATAGACGCGACACATATACGGCCACAGAATTAAATTGTTCTATGGTTCGGGCTGCTGGTTGGTAAATCTAAAGATGGCAAAAAATAATCAGGCTTGAGCCAACGTGCTCCTGACTGTTGCACTTTTCGTCAGGACACTGATCTGTAGTAATCAAAACTCCAGGCCATTCTTTGCTTGAGTTGTAACCATCTTCCGTGACGTCTGCTTACAGTTTTTTAAGACTAATCTGAAAACAAGGCAAATCTATATTGTCTGATTTCGACATACAACGTGAGTGGCGCGAAATTTTAGATAAAGTGTGATCTACGTCACACTTTTAAGGCAAATTTTTTCTCTAAACCTTCAGCAGCGCTTTTCTGTTGTCCATTTTTTGCGCGATTTCTGATTATTTCCTTAATATTTTGCTGAAGTAAGGCGGATTTTAGGCTGTGCGGAAGATTGTCATTACAACGCGATCAGTTATCTGTTCTATGGCAATTAGGGTGCTATAACACGCCATATAAAGGATTATATGCAGCATAATACTCTAAATTAGCATGAAACTATTCGCTTCTAAATTAATCACTTACAGGGAATATTGCCCATGTGCCGTAAAGCGAGACGCTAGCGAAGCGTGAAGTCTGGGCGCAGAGCGCCAGGGAACTGTTAGTGGATTGTAGGGAGTGTTTAGCGCACGGCAGGGGATGTAACAGGGCGTTACATTAGAGAAATGAATGAATAGGCATTTTTCGGTTTGCTCCACGATGACTATCGGCGCACCACCTGAGATCTTTAGGGTTGCGAGGGAAAAAAGCTCTTTTTGCCTTTCGTTTGTGTGCTTTTTAACCAAATCGTGCGTTTTTTGCTGATGAGTCAGCGCATTAGCGCTTAAAGAAATGAAATCGATTTCGTGAAGTTACAGTGGCGCGTGAAAACGCTGTGCAGCGGAGCGTAAATTCAAAGAGGCGCGATAAATCGCGCCGCTACGGAAGTGTGCAATAAGTGAGCAAAGCACCCAGTGTTAGCATTTACCGTAGCGGCGCAATGTATTGTGCAATTAAGCGTTACGCTAATTTCGGAAAGGTAGCGACTTTATTTACCGTACCGTGATCATCACTGCGTACCGGCAAAGTATTTAAATCTTTCAGGAAGCTTTCACGCCAGTGTGAAATATCCTGTTTGCGCAACACCGCCATCATGTCGTTATAACGCGAGATACGTTCGGTACGCGGCATGGTCAACGCGCGATCGAGCGCCGCCGCCACGTCATCTCGATCGTACGGATTGACGATCAGCGCGGAAGTCAGCTCATTGGCCGCACCGGCAAATCGTGACAACACCAACACGCCAGGGTTATCCGGGTCCTGCGCTGCTACATACTCTTTCGCCACCAGATTCATGCCGTCACGCAGCGGCGTAATCAAGCCGACGTTGGTGAGACGGAAGATCTTCATTAACAGACGACGATCAAAGTGCTGATTGAGGTAATAGAGCGGCGTCCAGCCCAGCGTGCCGTATTTACCGTTGATGCGCCCCGCTTCCGTTTCCAGCTGGTGACGGATGTCCTGATAAGCCTGCACATCGCCGCGCGAGGTGGGCGCAATTTGCGAGTAGCGAATTTTGCCGCGGTGCTGCGGGAAATTCTCCAGCAGGGCTTCGAAGGCCAGGAAACGCTCCGGCAATCCTTTAGAGTAATCCAGGCGTTCACAGGCGATGATATTCTGCAGATCGCCCAAATCGCGTTTCATCGCCGCCATTTTCGGTGGCAGCGGTCCTTCCGCCATCTCTTTGATGGTGTCCGGCTCAATACCAATCGGATAGACCTCAGTCATAAAGGTGTTACCGAAGGCGCGATGCTTCTTCTCTCCTTTATTCTGCAGCTGCGTCAGTTGGCTCAGGCTATCAAGGAAAGCTACGCGGTCAGATTCTGTCTGGAAGCCCAGCAGATCGTAGTCGCACAGCATCTCCAGCAGCTCCTGATGCGGCGGCAGAGCATTGAAGATCTCTGGCGTCGGGAATGGGATATGCAGGAAGAATCCGATGCGGTTATTAATGCCCTGCTTGCGCAGCTCGGCGGCAAACGGCAGCAGATGATAATCGTGGATCCACAGAATATCGTCGGGCTTCAGCAGCGGTTTAAGGCGCTGCGCCAGCAAAGTATTGACGCGGCAGTAGCCATCCCAGGCTTCGCGCTGATACTGCACCAGATCGAGGCGATAGTGGAACGCCGGCCAAATCACGGTATTGGAGAACTGGAGATAATATTGATCGTAATCGTTTTGATTCAGCGGCAGTGACGCGTAGGTGATGCCGTCTTTTTCGATCTGCGTAAGTTCTTCATCCTCTTCTTCACCCGAGAATTCGCTGATCTCTCCGTTCCAGCCAAACCATAATCCACCGGTATCTCGCAGTGCATCTAAAATACCGACAGCAAGCCCGCCTGCGCTGGCCTTGCTACCATCGGGGATCGCGATACGGTTAGATACGACGACTAAACGACTCATAACCTAAACTCCTTACCAACATTGTCATGTTCTAGTTGTAATAATAGTTGTTCAAGCCAGTGCCATACGGCCTCAACGCTGTTGAGGCGATAGCGTGCATGGCTGGCCCCTTCACCGACTTTGACAGAGATCCCCTGCATGGCATTTACCACGAGGAATCCTTTTTCATCTGTCAGGTCGTCTCCCACAAATACCGGAATGCGTCCGGCAAAGGGTGCTTCCTGCATAAACTCACGTACGGCAGCGCCTTTATCGATGCCTTGCGGCTTCAGTTCCACCACGCATTTACCTGGCTGAAGCGCCAGCTCGGGAAAGCGTGCAACGGCGTCTTCGGCCAGCTGCATAATGGCGTTTTCGTACTGCGGCGCATTGCGATAGTGCAGCGCAAATGCCATGCCTTTCACTTCTAATAGCGTATCGGGCCACTGATCCAGCGTCTGCTGCAGTTCAGTTTGCAGTGTTTGCGCAATATCCCCCGGCAAGCTGTGGCGATGCACGCGGCCCGCCGCATCGCGGCGTTCTGCACCGTGCACGCCCGCGGCGGGGGCTTCGAGTGGCGCGACTAAGGCGTCGAGTTGCGCAATCGGACGGCCGGAAACCAGCGCTAAGGCGCCGTGGCTAAGATTGGAAATGTGTTGCAGCAGCTGGCGTACCGGAGCGGGAATGGAGACCGACTCGGGCTGCGACTGAATCGCTGCCAGCGTGCCGTCTACATCAAAAAAGAAGGCGTAGAGTCCGCCACTTAATGACGGCAAGGTGCTGTTGTGATTAACCGCGGAGGTCACGACTCTTCTCCTGTCTTGTGGAATTTGTCATTACAGGATGTTCGGAGGCTGGCTGGGTGATCGAGGCGGTTGCTACCGCAGAAGTGTGTGCGAGGAGGTTTTGCAGATAACACGGAATTTCGATAGATAACTCTCCACAAACAAACATCATTTAAACTCACTCGCCAGGCTGACTGCGAACATCGTCAGAATTAAGTGTAGACGCAGATCACGATATTGCCAGATACGCGCGGCCTGGCTATAGGATAAGTGGCCGTTTTAAGGCTTATGCCGCAAAAGAATCGCCTCAGCGCTTTTTCAGCCGTTTCGCTTATTTTTTAGCGTTGATAACGCCCTTCTCCCGCCTCAATTCCCGGATTATGCCGACTTGCATCCGCCGCGAGGATTATCATATGGTGCGTTTACCGTGCGGTTACAGCGCGGAAATAGCGCCCTGATCGGCATTGATCACGGCTGTTAGACCCATTCAGGCAGGAATCCGGATAATGGAAAACCGATCGACATCACATTTTTCACTTGTCGCGGCAGGTGAGCGAAGATGATCCCGCAAAGCTACAGCCAACGCGTTCACTTCTATTACTGCATTCTGGTCGCCCTGAAAATCAACGCCAAAACGAAGAAGTCTGGCGGCGTGCGCGGCAAGAATAACTTCCTGCTGAAATGGCTGCGTAATGCGCAGAACAACACCATTTTCCCGCCGGATATCACCAGCGAGATTGAGTGGCTGCGCGCCAAGATCATCAGCTCCGGGCCCGACACCGACCTGGAACCGATGCTGCAATATGTTTACGACACGGCGAAGCGTGCCGAGACGATGCGTTTAGGATCATGATTCCTTCCATTTATTCGACTCAATGGAAACCGCGATTTTATTGAGGCAACGCAATATCTGTATCGTCATTACCACGTAAATCTGGATACGGTTAAATCTTCTTATCTTGATGAATTTAATCGAAAAATATTAAATCTGGCATCTACGTGAAGGTAATTAATATGATTAACAGAATGATCCTCAATGAGACCGCCTATTTCGGTGCGGGCGCGATTAATTCTATTGTCGATGAGATTCACAAACGCGGTTTTAACAAAGCGTTGGTGGTGACCGACAAGGATTTGATCAAGTTTTCTGTCGCCACCCGCATCACCGATCTGCTGGCGCAGCACGACCTCAGTTTCGCCATCTATGATGAGGTGATCCCCAATCCTACCGTTGAGGTGGTGCATGCGGGCGTCGAGGCTTTTCGTCGTTCGGGTGCCGATTATCTGATCGCGGTGGGCGGCGGCTCGCCGCAGGATACCTGTAAAGCCATCGGCATGATGATTGCCAATCCCGAGTTCAGTGACGTGCGCATGCTGGAAGGCGGCGCCGCCACGCGCAATCCCTCCGTACCGATCATTGCGGTGCCGACCACTTCCGGCACCGCAGCGGAAGTGACCATCAATTACGTCATCACCGATGAAGAGAAGAAGCGCAAGTTCGTCTGCTACGACCCGCACGATATCCCGGCGATTGCCATTATCGATCCCGACATGATGGCCAGCATGCCCGCCAGCCTGAAAGCGGCGACCGGCGTCGATGCGCTGACGCACGCCATTGAAGGCTACATCACGCGCGGCGCGTGGGAACTGACCGACATGTTCCATCTCAAAGCGATTGAAATTATTGGCCGCTCGCTGCGTGATTCGGTTAAAGGCGTGCCTGCGGGCGTGGCGGATATGGCGCTCGGTCAGTACATCGCCGGAATGGGCTTCTCGAATGTTGGCTTGGGTCTGGTGCACGGTATGGCGCATCCGCTGGGCGCGTTTTATGGCACGCCGCACGGCATCGCCAATGCGGTTCTGCTGCCGCATATCATGGCGTTCAATGCCGAGCATACCGGCGAGAAGTACCGCGATATCGCCCATGCGCTGGGCATGGAAGGTGCCTATAGCTGTTCATTAGCCGATGCCCGTGCGCTGGCCATTGATGCGGTGATCACCCTAAACCACGATATCGGTATTCCGCTCAGACTACGTGATATCGGCATGCAGGAGCAGGATGTGGATGCGCTTGCCACCGCAGCTTTCGCCGATGTGTGTACGCCGGGCAATCCGCGGGAGTGCAGCGTGACGATGATCGCTGCGCTGTATCGTGAGTTGTTCTGATTAGACGTTAACAAGGTCACCATTAATGGCGACCGACGTGTTTTGTAGGTGCGCATTTATGCGCACCAGAACGACGAGCTTATTTAATTCATGCCAACATTCACCCTTTAAAATAATATTTATCTCGCGGCTTAAAATAAAATTAATTTAACCCGGTGCGCTTGCAGCAATGGGATGCCCGCTTAGTATTAATGAGGCGGCATGCAGTTGATGAGTACAAGGCTAAATTCACTCCTTCCCTCCTCCATTTCTTATCGTTATTTATTTTTAAACATCAGAATTAATTCCCTTTCTCCGTTTATTTTATTTTTTGAGGTGAGCTATGTTTCGACACGTAAAGCAGTTGCAATATACCGTGCGCGTTAATGCGCCCAATCCCGGTCTGGCCAATTTATTACTCGAGCAGTTTGGTGGTCCGCAGGGCGAATTAGCCGCTGCGATGCGCTATTTCATGCAGGGCTTAAGTGATGAAGATGCGGGTCGTCGCGAGATGCTGATGGATATCGCGACTGAAGAGTTGAGCCATCTGGAAATTATCGGTTCGCTGGTTGGCATGCTGAATAAAGGTGCCAAAGGCGAACTGGCGGAAGGCAGCGAAGAGCAAGGCGATCTTTATCGCTCCATTACCGGCGCGGGCAATGACAGCCATCTGACATCGATTCTGTACGGCGGCGGCCCGGCATTAACCAACTCCGCGGGCGTGCCCTGGACAGCGGCTTACATTGATACCATTGGCGAAGTGACAGCGGATCTGCGCTCCAACATCGCGGCCGAAGCGCGCGCCAAAATCCTCTACGAACGCCTGATCAACCTCACCGATGACGTGGGCGTAAAAGATGCGTTAGGCTTCCTGATGACGCGCGAAGTGGCGCATCAGCTGTCGTTTGAAAAAGCGCTCTACTCCATCCACAACAACTTCCCACCGGGCAAACTGCCGCCGATCGAGAAGTATGCGCACACCTACTACAACATGTCTCAGGGTGACGATATTCGCGGTAGCTGGAATTCGGATGAGAACTTCGACTATGTCGCCGACCCGCAGCCCGCAGTGGATGGTGGTGATGGCTCCGCCAGCGTGACGCTGCCGTCAAAACAGCTGAGCGATCTGGATACGCTGGCAACACGCACCGCTTCACAGCCCGATACCAATCCGATTACCGGCGCGGAACCCGGCAGTAAAACGCCGCTTACCAATCAGTAATTATCACAGGTCGCCCTAAACGGCGACCTGGCAGATTAATCCGGAAAACGCCCTTTCATTTCAGTTACGCGGCTGGGTTGTTGAGGGATGTGCCATAGTTGACGCTGGCATAAATAATAAGGATGGCTTGATGATGTTTGGTTTTTTAACTTCCCTGTTCGGTAGCCCGGAGTCATTAGTGCAAGTCATGACGCGCCAGGACATTCAGGAATCGATTGAGGAAGGCGACAGAATTATTATTGATGAAGATGGTAACGCTTCGGTTAATGCGTTGAGTCCTGAAGTGCAGCGCGATTTTGCCCATCATGTCAGCACATTAAAGGATATTTAAATGGGCACGGCGATATTTATGGTGATGATGGTTTGCGGCTATTGGTATACCAGCCGCGACATGTCGAGCCGTTTAAAAATTAAGCGTTCCTTTGGCTGGGATGTCTATTTTCTCATTGCGCTGTATGGCTGCATATTTGTGCTGCAAGGCGTGCTGGCAACCGCGATTATCTGGCTGATTCTGCTGGCCGCATCGGGCGTGAACAATGCGTTTGCGCTGACCTCGGCGGAGAATGTGCACTGGAACGTCGATTTCATGACGTGGAGCTTTTTAGGCATTCAGGCGCCGGTGGTGCTGATGCTGGCCTTTGCCATCCTGTTCTGTATGTATCGCTCCAACTGGGCGGTCAGCGCCCGGCTCAACGCCGGTGGACGCAAGGAGTTGTATCAACGCCTTTCCCGCTCCAACGGCATTGAACAGTTGCTATTGCAATGTATGGAAGAAGGCGAGCTGGCGTGGGTCACACTGAAATCGCGCCGTATCTATATCGGCATGATTCACGCCGCGACCTTTGAATATCCAAACACTGCCAACATTGTGTTGATCCCGATGCTGAGCGGCTATCGTGATTCACGCACGCTCAATCTGGCGATCGAGCATAATTACAGTCTGTGGTACCACAATCACAACATTGATTTCTCGTCCGCACCTAAAAGTGCCCTTGAGTTTCGTAAAGTGATTATGGTGCATCAAATAGAGAGTTTGTCGCTGTTTGATCCGGCCAGCGCCAGCGCATTAGCGATGGATAAGCAAAGCGGTAATAAACGCAAGTGGATGCGAAAATCCGCGCCCAAACGCGACTATCCCTAAATTTACTATTCAAAGATGCTGGCTTTATCGTGCAATTGCTTTATGTTGCACGGAGCCAGCAACATTCCATAATAAGTCAAAATAATAAGGGCATCATGATGGACTTTAAAAAGTTCGAGGACACTTTACAGCTGTGGGGGAATTTACACTTCACGGGAATTGAACTGCAACAGCGTGATAATAAAAGCGAAATTTACGCGACCGGCACTAATAATCATACCCAAAGCCAGCTGTATATTTGCACGCTTTCAACTGATGTCGCTTCACACGTCCAGTTAAAACAGTTTCGCACCTGGTTGCACAGAATTAATATTGGCAAAGCGAAGCGCCGATTAGCTCTCGCCAGAAAGGATTAATTCATTGTCCCCGCGCGGGGGACAGAGAGGAATATCAGGCGTCGTCAGGCGTGTAACCCACCACAATTTCCAGTGTTTTGCGCAGCACATCAGCTTCAGCATCACCTTCTGCGGTTTCCAGCGCCATAATCAAACAGAGAATAATCGATTTATTACTGACGCGCCCTTCCGTGGCCAGCACGTGGCGGATAACCCTATCCAATACGGCAGCTTCGTTTCTTAACGTACTGTCTGCATTGCGAAAATGCTCTGCCAGTTCGGTGTCAGGCAGTGCAGCGTAGAGGTTGTGATTTTCCGACATGATTCCAGTCCCGTGATTGTATCTACGCTCGAATTTACAATGCCTAAATGCGAGCCAATCAGTCAATGTTTACGATTGTTACCAGACTGTTGGTTGTTACCAAACAGCTGAAGAACGTTGTCGCTTTGCGGCTGCTCTTCGCGCAGCTTTTTTCCCGCCGAAATACTGTTGCGTACATCGGTGATGGCGGCAGTAATCGCTGCACGCTGCTCTTCGTCATTGCTCTGCTGCTTCATCAGCATCAGCTGATTCAACAGCGCTTGCGTATTGACCGGGCCCGTACGTTGCAACAGCGCCAGCGCCGCTTCGCCAATAATTTCATCGATTATTTTCTGGTGTTCACTTCTATTCATAACGAATTTTCATAACGAATCTCTGACCGCCGCTTCGCCCCGGTGCGGGGCGAAACCAGTGTGGGAGCGTATTCAGAGTAAAATTTTAATACTTGTACAAGTTTGACGTCTGACTGGCTCTCAGCTTTCACGTTCAAATAACAAGCCAATCAGCTGATGATAGTGATGCTCTTCTTCAGCATTGGCGGCCAGTTCCAGTCTGCGCAGCAGCTTGGTGCATAGCGATTTGCGGTTGAGGTTACGGCCTTCGCGTAAGATTTCAACCACGATCTGACCCAAGGTTTCCTGCTGCGATGGCAGCGACGCTTTGCTGAAATAGTTGGCAATGGCCTCGACTGAACTCGGCGTGTATCCGTTCTGACGCATAATTGACCCCAATAAATGAAAAAGTTAGATCATTTGACCTAAGTAAAGTTGTACAGATAGCAAAAAGCTGTACAAGGAGCTTACTCAAGATATCAGGCAGGTTTTGTTGCAAAAAGTGCTAAGAAGTGTGAATTAGGACAATTAGAAAGCTTTTATTTCCAAATCTGTGCGCTCCGCGCCGAAAGTCATTGACGCGTGAGCCGGTTGGGATGGTCAATTGTCGTCGGCATCGGCCGAAGGCATTCTGACACTGCCTTCCTGGCGACTCAATCCGCGCAATGCTGAATGGACGCGATTATCGCTGCCCGCCGGTTGACGGTGCGTGAGCAACCATTGCTGCGCCTGGGCAATACGCTGCTGCTGTTGACTGTTTTGCTCTTTTCTCGCCATGCGCGCGAGCTCTGCCAGCAGTGTGGAAACGCTGACTTCCTCACGGCGCACCAGTAATGCATAGGCCGCTTCGCCGATAATTTTAGGTTGCGAATCTGACATCTTCTACCTCCTGAGAATATGGGCTTACGCTTGCTTCTCACTCTTCATTATAGATCATCGGCCTGGCACCTTGTTAACAGACAGCTCTGGTTATCTTGGGTTTTTGTTACTAACACGTTATGGTAACTGCCCTTCGGTGGCCTCTGCTCGCACCGACGACGTGATTAATAACAAGCATTAAGCAAGGAAATCTGGCATGGAGTTCACCATACGCAAAGCCACGGCAGAGGATGCAGAGCTGCTGCACCTGCTGGGCCGCATGACCTACAGTGCGCATTTCAAACATATGTGGGTTTCCGCAGACGAACTGGATGCCTTTATCGACAAGGAATACGGTCTGGCAGAGCTGAATAGCAGCCTCGCGGCGCCCAATGAGAGCTGGCTGATCGCCGAGACCGACAAGCCGATTGGCTTCGCCAAAGTCACCTGGAACACGCCAGTGCCGGATTCCGGCATGAGCGGCGCGTTGCTCAACAAGCTCTACCTCAATCCAGAAGAAACCGGCAAAAACTACGGCCGCTGGATGTTCGAGAGCATCATCAATGAGGCGCGCGACAAGCGTGAAGGCTACCTGTGGCTGGAAGTGTTAGGCGATAACGTGCGTGCACGTAAGTTCTACGAAGCCTTTGGTATGCAGCACATCAAAGACATTCCGTTTATCACCGCTTCACAGCAGAGCACCCTGCAGATCATGGGGATGATGATTTAAGCGCAGCGGCACAAGTGTTTTGTAAGCCGAATTGTTGGCATAGTCTAGCTTTATAAAATTATTAAAAATAAACAATTATCACTTGGGTGATTGAAAACCACCCAATAAAACCCCTTTATTTTTAGTACCGACTTCCTCAGCGAGACGTACCTTAATTCAGCAGCGGACAAACGCTCTCAACCCAATGTTGCTCCCGCAAAATTCCATGTTCAGATGAAGCCCCCAACAACATCTCCCACCATCAATCTGTAGTTGCATAACTAAATTTCTACTCTGTTCAATGCGTTCAGGCTATGTAGAGAGAAGTTACTTGATCAATTACATCGCGATCACTACTGTATATAAAAACAGTAATTAAGTTGTTAACTATGAAAACTATAAGTCGTCCTTTTATTCATGAAACCTTGAAACTACCACTTTATCTGGAGAGGGTTCCATGCGGCTTTCCTAGCCCGGCTCAAGACTATGTCGAAGATACTCTAGACCTGAACAAGCTGGTCGTGAAGCACCCAAGTGCAACCTACTTTGTCAGAGTGAGTGGTGACTCGATGGTTGGTGCAGGCATCAGCGATGGCGATCTGCTGGTGGTGGACCGCTCGCTAACGGCCACGCACGGCGATATTGTAGTGGCTTCCTTCGCCGGCGAATTCACCGTAAAGGAACTTCGTACCAGGCCCTTTGTGCAACTCATTCCGCATAACATTCACTACTCCCCGATTAATTTTCGGGATGAAGAGGAATTGCAAATATTTGGTGTAGTCACATTCACTTTGAAGTCAAATAGAAATGTACGCGCTTGTTGATGTAAATAATTTTTACACTTCCTGTGAGACCGTTTTCCGTCCCGACCTTTATGGAAAACCGGTTGTTGTGGTATCCAACAATGATGGTTGTATTATTTCACGCTCAGCAGAAGCGAAATTGCTGGGAATTAAGATGGGTGCACCTTACTTTAAAATAAAAGAGGAATTGCGTCGGCAAAATGTGACGGTTTTTAGTTCCAATTATGCTCTCTACGCGGATCTTAGTCACCGAGCAATGCTAACACTCACAGAAATAGCTCCAGCGGTAGAGGTCTATTCTATCGATGAAGCTTTCATAGACATATCAGGCCTATCCAACTGCATACCACTGACAACATTTGGGCATCAGTTACGTAAACAGGTTTTAAAAAATACAGGTTTAACTGTAGGTGTAGGGATAGCCCCCACAAAGACGCTCGCTAAACTTGCTAATTTCGCAGCCAAAAACTGGCCTAAGATTGGTGGTGTTGCCGAATTATCAGACCATCAGCGTCAGCGCAAATTAATGTCCAAAGTGCCAGTAGAAGAAGTATGGGGTGTTGGTCGCCGCATCAGTAAAAAACTGCAGTCTATGGGCATTGAAACAGCTTTGCAGTTGGCTGATAGTTCTAGCTGGATTATCCGTAAAAACTTTAATGTTGTTCTTGAACGCACGGTCCGAGAGCTACGCGGTGAATCCTGTCTTGCATTTGATGAGTTCTCACCAACTAAACAACAAATTATGTGTAGCCGTTCGTTTGGTCATCGCATTACCGAATATGAAGACATGCATCAGGCGATTTGTACTTATGCCGAACGAGCAGCTGAAAAACTGCGAACTGAAAAGCAGTTTTGCTGTGTTATAAGCGTATTTATGCGAACCAGTCCACACGCTAATAATGAGATATTTTATAGTCCACAGGCAAGTGGTCGTCTGGCGATTCCTTCCAACGATACCCGTGACATTATACGCGTAGCCACCAATTCCCTTGATCGTATCTGGAAAGAAGGCTTCCGTTATATGAAGGCAGGCGTTATGTTGAGCGACTTTTTCAGTCAGGGAGTAGCGCAACTCAATTTATTCGATGAACATAAACCTTGGCATAATGGTCGTGAGCTGATGCAAGTTATCGATGACCTTAACCGTTCAGGCCGAGGTACGGTATGGTTTGCCGGACAAGGGATTCAGAAAAGTTGGTCAATGAAGCGAGAAATGCTATCACCTGGTTATACGACGCGCTACTCAGACCTGCCAATTGTTAAATGATTTAATTTTTCGGTTTGGCGCCAATTTAATATGGAATAAATTTATGTATGTAATTTCTATTAACGAGTTGGAAAAAGGTGACATTCTTCTTACTGCAGAGAACTCTGCAACAAGTAAAGTTGTAAGGAAATCGACTGGAAGCTCCTTTTCACATACTATTCTTTATATTGGCTCCGGAACTTACATTCATTCTGATGCAAATGGAGTTCATTCAGGAAATATGCAACGACTGCTTTTTGACACACCTGAGAATGTAACTATTTTAAGAGTCGCCGGTAGTCCTGATCAGCTTAGGAAAGCTTGTATGTTCGCAAGATTAAAGATAGGAACAAAGTATTCGATAAGGGATGCAATCAATTCAAAATTAAAAACAACTACAAAAGAAAGAAAAAGCAGGCAGTTTTGCTCAAGGCTTGTCGTGCAATCATATGAAAGTGCTGGTATTAAATTAGTTGAAAACACTTCTTTCTGCACCCCACAAGAAATACTTGAATCCAAGCTTGTCCAAAAAACATCTGTTAAAATCAGGAAAGCAACAATTGAAGAAGTCGCTATTTCCCAAAGTAAAAACCCTCTCAACAAGCAATCATCTATAATAAATGGAATACTTAGAAAAGTTAGAACTATAACTAAAGAAGACATTCAGACATTGGAACAAGTAACTCATCATTTAATTAACAACCCAAAAGATGATAGAGAGATATCTGATGTATACAAAAGATCCGGTTATCTGACAATGTGGAAGTATGATATTGAAGAAAATCCTTGGAGATATGATGGAAAGAAACTTTTGGAAATTCCTTTGTCAAAGGTTGAATTAATTCAACTAGCAACATCTGAAAGAGATAATGCCATAGATAGACTTATACTTTACAAGCATAACTTTGATCAATATTTTTATATCAATGAGATACATAGATTAGAGTATTCACAGATGCAATTTAAATTGTATCATCAACTACTCAAAAACACATTTGATAATTTAGATGCAGCAAATCATGTATTAAAAAACATCTAAAAAATCCATTTTTCCTGTAAAAATTAAAGCTAAGCGGAAAAATACACCTTATGTCGCATCATCCTTATTACGCCGATCGCTGACAGTCGCGATACTATTCAGGTCACGCTTAATTGTTTAGATCGTATCTGGGTTCCCGGGAAGCGTTATATGAAAGGCGGCGTAATGCTGGGCGATTTCTTTAGCGATGGCGTGGCGCAGTTTGATCTGTTTGCGGAATATCAACCGCGTCACAATAGTGGCCAGCTGATGGCCCTGATCGACAAGATGAACGCCCACCAGCGCGGCGCGTTATGTTTTGCCGGACAAGGGATTCAGAAACCCTGGTCGATGAAGCGCGAGATGCTGGCCCCAGCCTACATCACCCGGCTGGCGGACAGCTTCTTCTTTAAACTCAGGGGTAAATCGTGGTGTGCCCATAGACTCCTCCTATGCTCAAAATATAGGGCAGATTTGTCTATGGTCCCGGGGTCACTCCAACCATGTTAGATTATGGTCCAACATTTGGGGTGCAGTTCATTAATGGCAACCGTTATCCTTGCTACTTCAACCCCATCGCATCCTTCAGGGTAAAGAACAGATCGGTCTGATCGGTCAAGCCCACCACGTTAGCCGCATGCGGGCCGTACGCCGCAATGCGCACCTGCGTACCGGTGTGTTCCTGCGAATCCTCTTCTGAATTGCCGTAGCTGATGGTCATCACCGCGCCATCTTTGGTATTCACCGCCTGCGTCAGACCCGGCGCTTTGGTGCCATTCTCCACGATCTGGCTGCTGTGCGCGTGGTCGGCGGTCACCACCACCAGCGTGTCGCCATGTTCGCGCGCAAAGGCCAGCGCCTGCTGCACTGCCTCATCCAGATCAACGGTTTCACCAATTTGACCGCATGGATTGGCCGCATGATCCTGCTTATCAATTGACGCGCCTTCCACCTGGAGGAAGAAGCCTTTCTCATTAGTGCTTAGCAGATCGATGGCTTTTTTGGTCATCTGCGCCAGCGTCGGTACCGAAGCGGGACGCTCTTTATTCACTTCACAGGTCACCACCGGCTTATCAATGTTGCCGTGATAGCTGGCTTTCGGTCCCTGCCAGCGCACCGGCATATTGCCGTCGGCAAACAGGCCAAGCACCGGTTTACTCTGGTCGGCCTGCTGAATGGCGTTCATGCCATCGAGATTATCAACCCACTGATAACCCAGCGCCTGTGCCTGTTCGCGCAGGGTTTTACCCTGATACTCGCCAGCTTTGGCGGTTTCGCCGAAGGATTTTGCGCCGCCGCCCAGCGTGACGTCCGCACGGGTTTTTAGCATCTGCTCGGTAATCGATCCTTTACCGCCCTGCTCCAGCGCGTTAGTCGGGCACAATTCGCTGGTTTTCTCCGGGCCGTAGCATTTGCGCGAAGTGACGTGGGCGATCAACGCTGCTGGCGTGGCATCCTGCAGTTCAGCAGTGGAAACGTTGCCGGTGGCTTTACCGGCGGCTTTCGCCAGCTCAAGAATCGTGACCTGATCTTTGCCGTTCACGTCGACGCCAATCGCACCGTTATAGGATTTGGTGCCGGTGGCCCACGCGGTGGCCGACGCGGCGGAATCCGTCACGTAATTCGGCTTGTGGGTTTTCTTATCCAGTGAATAGTGCGTGTATTGACCGGTGAGCGGCAACGCATCAAGGCCGGGGAAGAAACCGCCTGCACCCCGCGCCTGATTACGCGCGGCGGTGATTTCCGAATCTCCCATGCCGTCACCAATCAGCAGAATCACGTTTTTCGCGGTGCTATTGCTTAATGACGCTCTTAGCGCTTCGGTCTGGTCGCCAGTGAGACGACGCGCGCCGCCGTGCTCGGTGACATCGCCGGTAGCAGCGCGGGAATAGTGTGCATCGTCTGCCACTGCTGATGTCACGATCAGAGAAGCCAGCAGCGTAACCGTAAAGAGAGGTATCTGTTTCATTTATAAGCATCCTTTTCCATAGATATAACCAAATGTTTCCGCGGACAAGTCTGCGACAGTGCGGTGACATTTTTGTGACAGAGAGGGAATGATTTGATGACAGAATCGCCATGATGAGCAGGCCAACGGCAATACGCTCAGAGCTTAAGCGAATAGAACAAAAGGAGAAAATAGCGCTTGACCCTTTTCAGCGATCTCCCTATAGTAGCGCCCCGTTGACCCAGCGCGGTTGACAAAAAAATGTGGTGAGGTGTCCGAGTGGCTGAAGGAGCACGCCTGGAAAGTGTGTATACGGCAACGTATCGGGGGTTCGAATCCCCCTCTCACCGCCACATTCTAAAGAAGAGCCTGAACGAAAGTTCAGGCTTTTTTTTGCCTGTTTTCTGTTAGCTCGCGGATTTTACTGAATCCTACTTTTTGAGGATGTAACTATCTCTTGATAGCTGGCGATAAGCTGCTTCAGGTGCATTTCCGCTTGTGTTAACTGATTCTGTGTACCGTCATCGTCCGATTGCTGCAACACGCGCAGTTCCTCTTCCAGTGGCACCGTTTCGTTGAACGCCTGCGTCATATTGTAGACCGCTGTTTTCAGTTCGCTCACCGTCAGATATTTGCCGCGCTTCTCGTCAAGTCCATTCAGGCGCTGCGACAACGTGTTGAGCTGCTCCATGCCCTGTTGCCATCCCTGCATTTTATCTGCTGGCATTGCTGCCGCGTTAAGCTGCTTGTTCCAGCGTGCGCTCATCGTTTTAACCGCATCCAAATCAGGCCACACCAGGCTGGCCTGCATTACCAGCGTATTACCGAGCTGCAGATTCCAGTCCGGCGATACGTTTTGTAGCCGGTTCAATTGCTGCTGCGTTTGCTCCAGCCATGCCGCTTCGTTTAGCCATTCGGGGGGATTCGCCTGCAGTTCAGCCATCATTTCCGGTGAGAGAGGCGCAGGAAGTGGTGATATTGAAGCCAGTAATGCTTGCTGTAACGGAGATTCCTGCTCAGTTTTTTGCACAACCAAATAGCCTATAGCGGCGATAAGTGACACGCTCAGCAGCGTCGCGCCCACGCCACTGATAAATGCCCGACGCCGCAGCCGCCGCAAATCGGGTGCAGGCGCACCCGCAGAAGGAACATACACCCAGCCGCTGACTTCTGCACTTGCTAACGCCAGCGCGGGCTTCTCAATCGGAACGACTTCAGGCAGCTTGGCCACAGCATCAGATGTTGAAACATCGCAGTGTTCCAGCATCACCACCGCACTGCGAATGCGGTCCAGCAGCGGATCAATCTGACTAAGCTGACGCAGTTCAAGGCGTTGCAGATGATCGCCAACCTCGCTGAGCAAGCGCGCCGCCTGGCTCAGCGCCGTTAAGTCTGCTTCGGTTATCGTTTGAGTACGCAGGAATTGCTGTAACCGACGGCTCAGTCCCGCCAGCAGTTCGATGCGCGCGTGCGCTGGCTGCGGCCATAACGTCGGCCAATCGCGGGTAATCAATGCCACCAGCACCGCCAGGCCTTCCGTCATACCTGCCGTTCCTGCCGTGTTCGCACGCGACAGCGTGTACCAGACCGCGCTTTGCAGCTCGACGCCGTTTTTTTCGAACAGCGTTAAACAGAGCACGGAGACATGCGGCCAATCCACATCCGGACGCGCCGGATGCGTGAGTTTCTGCATTTCCTGACGCAGCGCAGCATATTCCGCGAACGCGCGTGGATCGCCGCCGGTTTTGACGAAGCGAGGTTGAGATGAAGTCATTGCTGTGTTCCGAAAAGCCCTAATCAGGCGAAAAAGAAAGTTATTCAGATGGTAAGTTCGCGCCCAGTTTTGCTATCAAGACAACGTTTGGTTGTCGGCTCCCAGTAAGCGTAAATATTTTGGCTGTTGACGCACCGCTGCATCCGCTCCTGTGGATTATCCACAGCGCGCTGCTGCACTTTATTTTCAGGTTTTTGTGTAGTAATCGAAGGGCGAGGAGTTGTGTGCGATGGTTTTTTGTTAGCGGATTTCTTTTCAGGGCCTCTCGCTGGTGCAGCTGGTTCGCTTGAGAAGTAGTCAGCAGATTTTCTTTTTGCGCCATGACAGTGATAGCCGCCATTTTTACGATCGTAATGGCAGCCTTCGGAATTAGTTCTGCCTGGATGCGCGTTGGCATCATTAACGGCACCTGCATTGATTAAAACCAGCACTCCGAATAACAGTAATTTCTTCATTTACGACTCCATTCGCTCTTCTCAAACAAAAGCTCGGGCATCTAAATACTGCTGTTGTTTCATATGACGGATCATCACACGTCCCTCCGGCATAAATTCGGTGCCGAAGCGTACTAATCCGATCTCTTTTAGCTCAGCATCAATCGCGTAGCGCAGTTCACCGGGCATGTTTTGCTCCAGTAAAATGACATCAATACGTTTCAATCTTGGCTCATATTTCAGCAGCACTTCTGAGAGTGTATAAAGCAACTGATGCGCGGTACCTGGCATGCCATGCAAAATACGTGACATATCTGGCAGACCGTAATCGGGAATGTGTGATAACGATCCAGCTCGGGTATTAAGAATGCGCTGCATGTTATCAAGTACCGACAAGATTACCTGATCATCTTCAGCCAGACACTCCGCTTCTAATTCTCCTGAGAAATTGCCTAATAGAACTTCATACAATGATGTTTGGGATTCATTCATTTTTGTCACAATGGTTTTTAAAGTTATATTTTACTTACATCATAAATAATGTAGATTATTTATAAACACAAGTAGAAGGAACAGATGGTAACTTTATTGAATCGATATCTTCATTAGTAGGAAAGAAAAGCTCGTTTCCATTTAATGTTGAAAACTCCATTTCGTCATAGATCAAATTTGCACTCACCCCATAATTCAATGCAGGCTTATAAATTTCTCTTCCACACTGGTCGTATACCACAAAAAAGTACCCCAGTTCATCAAAAACCTTGTAGACAGGAAGGAGAGAAACGGGAATGTACTTGTAGATAACTAACTTATAATTTTTGTTTTCACTATGAATTTCATACTGCTCATTATGTTTGCCATAAAAAATTGAGGATGGAAAAAATATAACGAGACACAATCCAACGACTAAAGCAAAAATCACTAACAGCTTTACTTTACTTTTTCTCACAACTAAATAAACCTATTTTTGGCTTGCTATTAACACAATTCAACTCACTAGAAAACTTGCTTTTGCTGCCAACTTGAACAAATCGGATTTCAATCGTTTAAAAAGAGTTACTTCCGATTAATTAATGGATATTACATCACCTAAAAAATGAAGAAATACGACTCCACCACCTCATATTGCCAACGGGAATTTCGTATCCAGATGTATAATCACCTACGCCATTAATCGAAAAGAAATCGGCATTTCCAGATTCACCAGGAAAGAAAACGACATCACCTAAAACACCATCCACGTCAGAAAATTCAAAAGGAGAACTCTGCCCCAGATATTCACCTTTGACCCCATACATGACAATAAAAACATCATTTTCAATTAGTGATTGATAAATTGAAATAGGCGTTGATGGAATAACATCGTATGCTACCACTTTGAATTTACCATCCAGACTTACTACTTCCTTAACTTGGTTAAAACCACCAAAAAAAAAACACTGGAGAAAGAAGCAACCACCATAAAAAAACCATGACGCAAGAAATGTATGACACTACAGCTCTAATTTTCATAAAAGTATGACCCTATCCTTATCTTCAGGTTCAGTCCAGAATACATCTGAAAGTATAATGTAGTCACCGCCTGTCCTATGTTTTTTCTGCCAACGTCTAAAATCATGATTAAACACTGGGCAATAACCTGAGAAATTACGGACAAGATCGCCAATTAAACCAGCTGAGTAAGATGACATAAATAACAGCGTATCACTTTTTGAAAGTATACCTTTTTTACTCCAAACACCTAAAAACTCTGGAATTCTGTAGCCAAATTTATTCTCATCCAAAAAATCATAGGTGTCTTTTAAATAAAAACCAATTTTATCAACAAAGAAAGCTGATTTGGAATGCAATACACCTGAACTTCCCTTAACACACACTTTCAGGTTACTGTTACCCATTGCCCCAAACCAATCGTTGATTGTGTCAGTTTTTTCGCCAATTAGTGTAAAATTTACTTGAGCGTAGGCATCTAATTCTTTGACATCATTCTCCATACCTAAAAAAATGCATTCCTGAGAGAAATCACCTTTAGCCATTAGTCTACGTTTAAGTACATTCCTCCCATTAGGTGTGTTCCAACCAAGTTTCAATTTCTTAATGCCCTCTTTTACTTGAGAATAATTCTTCGCCCAATCCATTGTTACAATTGAGGAATTTATTTCACTTGCATTCAATTCAATAGGATTACATTTTAGCATCTTATCTTTAGTGTTTTTATCAAATTCGAAAACAGGATCTATGCTAAACCAATGGGACATCAACTTAGGTGCCATCACCCAACCCATGTTTCTCATGGCATCGGGGATCATATCAATATGAAAGTAGTCGAACTCTACTTCTTTATGCGTTATACTTTTCTGTAATGATGTGATTGTTAACACCTTGGTCATTAGCGTATCCCTGCCTCAAGTTTAAATAGATAATCCAAAACGACTTCTTCTTCATTATTGGTTCTGATTAAACGTGTCGTCGAATCAGAAGTAACTCCAGTTATGCTTCCTGTATTTGAACTGATTTTCCAAGCAGTCTTTATGGCATTAACTTCACAGGCTTTATCATTAACTTTAAAACAAGCGGAATAATCGCCGCATGATAACTCAGGTTGTTTAGGTGGCAATTCCTCTATTGAAATTTCTGCTGATGATGCTTTGGCCTTGTGCGTACATTTGATTTTCCTTAAATACTTCGCCTCGGTGCCGTACTCAATCCGCCCGGCCTCCAGCTTCAGGTAACTGCCGCCGCCTATCAGCACGATGCGCTTTTTACCGGCGAACAGGATGTCCTGCTCCGCGTTCATGCTAAGTTTTTTCGCAGCCGTGATTTTCATCGCCGCGTTCTGTGCCTCAACTTTCACCGGACCCTGGCCGGCAATCAGGCTCAGCTTCTCTTTATGTGCAAACAGCCCGATCTTTTCACCCGCCATCAGGTTGACGTTGCCCATTGCACCGGCGCTGATGTCGCCGCCCGCGTTGAGGTGGATGTTCTCCGCCGCCGTCATCTGCAGATGCTCGCCGCTGGTGAACGCCACGCCTTCGGGTGCGGAGAAGTGAATCAGCTCGTTCAGCGGCTGCAGGCGCTTGCTGAACATCTCGCGCTGCACGTTGATATCGACAATCAGCGCATCAACCTGCGCCTGCACCAGCTTCAGTTGCTCGATTTGTTTAATCGCAATCTCGATTTCACGCAGCGTGGTCGCCATATCCAGCACCTCGCCCACGCCTTTGGTCTGGCCGTCAGCGGTGACGAACAGGCCTTTCGCCACGCGAATAACGCCGTGCTCATCGGTGTGCAGCTCAAAGCCGCTGCCGCGCGGTTTGTCCTGCCTGTCGGTGATGTGGCCCTGATTCAGCTGGGTTTTGCCATATTCAGTGTGAGCGCGATATGTTCTTCGCCGCGCTTGTCCTCCATGCGCAGTTCGTTACCGGCTGGCGTGCGCAGGATGTTCTGGCTGCGGTTGTCGCGGCTGACGATGTCGGGATGTTCAGAGTCATGGAAGGCGTGGGCAATATACGGGCGGTCCGGGTCGCCGCCGTCAAAGGCAATGCCAACTTCGGCGCCCTGAATCAGCGGCGCGTGAAAGCCGTAATCTCGTCCGGCGTAGGGATTTGCCAGCCGCACCCACAAATAGCTGTAGCCGGATTCGCTGAACAGGCGGTCAACGTCCAGCTTCACCCGGTAGAGTCCCGTCTCGTCGAGATGGGCGTACATATCATCGGCGTTGCGGCTTTCAATCCGCGCCGGATGAGGAGGACGACTGCGGCGGATAGCTGTTCCAGCGCAGCACGAAGTTTCGCACCAGGTCGTACACCGCCGGTCCTTCAATTTCCATCTGATAATCCTGCCACGGCATTCAAGGCTGTATCGCCGCGTCCAGATAGAGGCTTGACTTTTCGGCTCCCGGCGACTGACTTTCCCGCCGCGTCAGCACCGCATCAATAATGTGCGCCACGCTGACCGCCTCGCGTTTTTTTGCCTGCTCATACGCCGGCTTATCGCGCCGCCACTCCGGATGACTGGCCAGCATCGCGTACTCCTGCGCCGGGTTGTACCGATGGCATGAACCATCGCCGGCACGCAGGGATTATACCTGTTCATGCCCTTGCGGCCGGCGGCGTCGGCCTTCAGGCCGTAGTTGTCGTCATAGCGACCATACGCCGGGTCAATCCCGCCGACAAACGCCAGCCGTTCGTCCAAAATCACGCACTTCTTGTGATGGAAAAAAAGATGCCGGACAGCTCACCGGCACGCAGGACGTGCAACGCCTCGCGCTTTTCATACTTATTGAGGGCGATGGATATCCACCTGACGATGCTTTATTGAAGCAACAATGTGTTCTGCCATTTTTTCCAGATCCTTCTTATCAACGGGAGGACTGCCGGTTGCCTGGCTACCTCTGCGTATCAGATAAAACATCAGAGTGGGTTCTGTTGGGGTTTTCCCTTTAACATAGGCGACATAGCCATAATCAACGGTTTTATCGAAGCGGGTGAATTTTGCAAAAGCAGCAACGGCTTTTCGGCCGTCAATTTCAGGATAGGTGAAGCCCTTTCCGTAGAGTTTTATATCGCGGAACTTCGAGCCATAAATACGATTCCAGAAATGGGTGACGTAATCCTTTTCACTCATTTCAGCATTAGGGCGGTGATCTCCCGGACCAGGATCAGCTGTTAGCGTCTGAAAGAAAATCGAAACATCCGGATGCGCTTTCAACCGGTATGTGACCGCCATATTATGTTTTTCCTGTCCAGAGTCATTAGCGATAAAACCATAAGGAATGCAAAATCCCTGATCATTGGGAACTTCATATAATTCGCGCGAACGAAAGCGGCTTAGCAGTGATTTAACTTCGGGTTCTTTTTTTCGCCACTGATTTTCTGCTGTCTGTAATTTTTCATCGAGGTAATCATCCCTTTTAGCCCAAAACTGGTAAAGACGATGCCCACTGCTAATACTAAGAGTATATCCTGTTGGTTCATAAGCGGAAAATGCGTTATTATAATCCTTAATTAAAAATCCATAAATGCGGTTGAACTCGTTTTCTGGTGTTAATGGGTCATGAAAAACTCTCAATCTGCGTTGTTCTAACTGTCTTCCAGAAACTGCATCAAACTCAAAATCGCTTGCAACCTTTTTTTTATATTCAGAGAGATTGATTAGTTCTGGATCTTCAGATGAAATCCCAACTTTGTAATCTCCATAGTAAGTCTCTGAAAAATTGGCCTGTGCTCGATCATAACCGTTTTCATAGATTTTATTACCAAACGTAATTACAGGTTTTCTCGTGCGCTGTATTAAAATTCCCGAGCGGCTTACGGGTTCGTCAGGTGGTTGAATTATGTTTTTAACAACGTAAAGTGCTACTTCCAACCCTTCTGGAAGTTCCATCTGATAATATCCTGTGCATTCATTCTTCCATTCTTTTCCTGCTGCGGCAGCTGAGGCTAAAAGGCACATTGATAATAAATATAAATTTAATGTATTCATGAAGTAGCCCCATCAATCTCATTATTTCTATTTGCAAAAACCTTATGTTCATCATTTACAATCGTGTCATGCTCAGCAATTAGTCGCATATTGTATTGAATGAGATTATCCTCTCCTGAGGTCCAGTTTGGTGCTAGCGCAGTGAAATAACCTTTAATTTTTTTTAGATGATGATAATTTACAAATGAGCGTTTTTTATATTCTCTCCAGAAACTCTCTGAAAAAGGCATTTTTTCGCTATCTGCGCGTGAATTATTTTTGTTGGCAGCGAGTATCGGCCAGATTGAAGCTGGAGTTTGATCTTTTCTATTTTTAGTCTCTTTGTTGTCTGAGTAGACATTTCTTTTCGAACTTTCTGATTCGAATACATTACGGGGAATGAAATTAAAAACTTCTTCATATATATCCGCATTGTCTTTAGCTATCGACTGAATCTTCCCCCAGCTCGCTTTTAGCGCCGGTTTATCCAGTGCTTCTGCACATTCCTCCGCCGCGCTGCCCATCCACTTACGCCAGGCGTTCTGACGTAGCTCTCTTGCAAAAATGCGGCACGGGGCCGGCGTGCCAGTTCCGTCAAGGTCATGCACGCTGTGCGCCGTGTCGGCTATCGTCACCGCCAGCTCTGAGTCGCCGGTGCCCAGCAGGCTCCGGTCGTTAATGTTCGCGCTGCCCACCAGCACCCATCGGTCATCAACGATCATCAGCTTGCTGTGCACGTAAATCTGTTCCGTCACCGGCTGACCGTTAAGCTCGCCCTGATCGCGCAGGTTCAGCAGCGTCACAAATTCATAGCACGCCTCAGTGCTGATATTCAGATAGCCGTCTGCACAGGCGATTTCTAGCTCCGGAATGCGCCTGTGCCACTCTTTACGCGGCACCTGCGCTTCCTCCAGTTGCTGTTTCACCCACAGGCTGCGACGGATGCGGTTAATCAGGCTGTGCGAGCCAAACACCAGCGACTGCCGGGTCAGGTGGATTTGCGCCACGATTGCCGGATCGTCGAGCCTGCCCTCCGGATACACCGGCAGCACGATATAGATATGAAACGGCTCCGGGCAGTTGGCGAATATCACCCGCTTTATTTTGTCGCCCAGCCACTCCGCCAGCGGGTTTTCCGGCGCGGCTTTGTCAGACAAAACACGCGTGGCAAATGTGCTTATTGAGGGATTAATACTGCTTGCTACCGGGCTTAACTGATCACTGCCTTCTACCGACGAAACACCAAACGCCGAGACGAAAAACTGATTCTCGATATAGATATAGTGCTCCGCTTTTCCTATCAGCAGCTTCATGCTCTCCAGCACGTCCCTTTGGGTCTCGCTTGCCTGCCGGGCGACGTCTGGCATCGCCCGGTGTTCCTTCCGGCACATCTTCAGTGACGCGCTGCGCAGCACCTGCACCTGACAGCTACCCGCCTTCGCAGGCTTCGCCGCGGGCATCTTCAGCGCCGGGTTATAGGTCATCAGCGCTGAGGAGGACGACTGCGGCGGATAGCTGTTCCAGCGCAGCACGAAGTTTCGCACCAGGTCGTACACCGCCGGTCCTTCAATTTCCATCTGATAATCCTGCCACGGCATTCTCGGCTGTATCGCCGCGTCAAGATAGAGGCTTGACTTTTCGGCTCCCGGCGACTGACTTTCCCGCCGCGTCAGCACCGCATCAATAATGCGCGCCACGCTGGCCGCCTCGCGTTTCTTTGCCTGCTCAAACGCCGGTTTATCGCGCCGCCACTCCGGATGACTGGCCAGCATCGCGTACTCCTGCGCCGGGTTGTACCCGGCGGCCTGAACCATCGCCGGCACGCAGGGATTATACCTGTTCATGCCCTTGCGGCCGGCGGCGTCGGCCTTCAGGCCGTAGTTGTCGTCATAGCGACCGTACGCCAGGTCAATCCCGCCGACAAACGCCAGCCGTTCGTCCACAATCACGCACTTCTGGTGATGGGAAAAGAAGATGCCGGACAGCTCACCGGCGCGCAAAACATGAAACGCCTTGCGATTTACGTGCGTGTTCAAGGCTGCAAACACCCGCTCCGTTGCCAGGGAATAGGTCTCCACCTGAGCAGGATTCTTCCACGGCATGATGTACACCCGCAGCGCTGGCGTGGCCTGTACAGACGCCAGCAGCGCGTCAACCAGCCGCACGCCTTCCGCCAGCTGTGCATCCCAGTTCACCTGCCAGCCGGTGATGTAGATGCTCTTTTCAGCCTGACGGAACGCATTCAGCAGCGCGACAAAGTAATCCTTCCCACCGAGGTGCGCTTTTACACGGTTTCCCTCAGTAAACTCGGCAAAATTAACAGGAACTCCCGGCTTTGCGGTGTAGTGAACCCAGTGACTGTGCGTCGCCGTGGCGGTGTAACTGGTGTCATGGTTTTCATCAAAGTAGATGCTGCACGTGTTCATGGTGTCGTCGAGATGGTTCGCGGCCATGTGATTACTCCTCCGTGAGTGGCGGGAGCAGCGGTGCCCCCGTGTTTTGTTCAGCCCGTACACACTGAGTCAGCGCGGTACCGGGTGCGGCGCTTCCTTTGATCGCGCCGAAATCATGGTGATAGCCCATCGTATTCTGCGCGCAGGCGTCTTTTATCTCCTCGCTGGCATCAGCGGGTATCACGTTAAATCGCAGGCGATGGGCACGTTGTCCGGTAACCAGCCATAAACAATCTGAATAGCGCTGCGCCAGTTCGGTCAGTTCTGCCTGCTGCTCCTTTGAGGTAAGAACAAGCCCCTGCTCACCGGAGATGCCGCTCATGAGCACGTCATCCGTGCTCATGGCTTCTGATGACGATCCGGCTGGCACTATTTGCCAGCGACGCTGTGAATTTACCTGTCCGTTGATACCGGGACTGTCACCCAGCCGTATCACAGGGAGTAAAATCCGATTGGCGGCATGCTGCGCAAACCGGTCCGCCAGCGGCATCACCGGTATCTCAACCGGCATTTCCCGCGCCACCGCCTTATGCGTGCGTTTGATTTTCCGCAGATACTTCGCCTCGGTGCCGTACTCAATCCGCCCGGCTTCCAGCTTCAGGTAACTGCCGCCGCCTATCAGCACGATGCGTTTCTTGCTGGCGAACAGTATGTCCT